>Ga0316604_10000114_pt1 | contig 130211 bp, 130 predicted proteins | sample OWC_soil_day20_C_FD_207650 | JGI IMG/M metagenome (GOLD analysis project Ga0316604, IMG submission 207650) | Wetland soil microbial communities from Old Woman Creek delta, Ohio, United States - OWC_soil_day20_CT | ecosystem: Environmental > Terrestrial > Soil > Wetlands | place: USA: Ohio... | reverse complement strand
TAACCGCTTTAGCGGTTGTTGGGGAATAGGTGCAGGCGGCTAACCATTCAAAGCACTTGCAAGTGCAGCCGGTAATAACCCCTTATAGGGGTGGGACAAGCCGCCGGCTAAGCCGGCGGTCCTGACTTTGCCAGGTTTCACAAAAACATGTCTTAATTGCTATATTTGAACTAGAATGATAAAATGTATATATTTGAAAATCTTTCTGTGAGGAGACTGCCATGGAACGTAGAATCATTATCAATGCTGACGACTTTGGCTTGCATCCTGCAGTGAACCAAGGAATTATTGACGGTTTTTACAATGGTTGTATTACGAGCACTTCCATAATGCCCGGCGGTGCAGCGTTTGATGAAGCGGTTAAATTGGCTTCTGTCCATCCTAAATTGGGTATAGGGGTACATTTAATGCTGGTTGGAGGAAGGGCCGTTTCTAAACCGGCAGAGATTCCTACGCTGGCTGATGCTCAGGGTAATTTATCACTGGACTATCCTGTATTTTTAAAACGTTATTTCACCGGAAAGATTAATAAACAAGAAATTCGACGTGAACTGACTGCTCAAGTTGGCAAAGTTGCCAAAACAGGGCTGGTCATTACACATCTGGATAGTCACCAACACATGCATGTTGTGCCGGGAATTATTGATATTGTTCTTGACATTGCCGCGCAATTTGCAATCCCTTCCATTCGCATACCGGCAGAGCCGTTGCTATTTCACGGCGGATATCCGCTGAAGTGTTCACGACTTATTGCCCGTACCGGATTATCGGTATTATCTGAAATTGCGGCCTGGAAAGTGCGGCAACGGGGACTTCGCGCTCCGAAACACTTTTTTGGCATGCTGGCTGGCGGCAATTTGCAATTGGAATACCTATTGACGATTATCAGACAGTTGCCGTCGGGTGTTTCAGAGATCATGATGCACCCGGGCGTCAATGATGTGATTTTGCAGAAGAGCTATCAATGGGGATATCATTGGCAAGACGAACTGCAAGCCGTGACTTCTGTTCGTGCGCGTAATTGTTTACAGGAAGAAAAGGTGAAATTGATTTCTTTTCGGGAGCTATGCGATGAATCAATTAACTAAACGTCTTTTGCTATTGATGATTTTGATTGCCGGTATTTCAGCGGGAGTTATTTATATGACGATCGATGCTGAAACCTTGCGTCATTTAAATGTCTTTCAGTCTTGGTCCTTGTTTGCAGCAATCCTGTGTATTGTTGTAGGGATGTATTTTGATGGTTCACGTTTGATGCATTTGGTTTGGATATCCGGAGAACGAATTACTTTATTACAAGCGGTGCAAGTGGTGTTTAGCAATTACTTTTTGGCATTATTAACACCAGGCGCCGCTGGCGGCGCTTTCGCGCAGGTGATGTTTTTGCGGCGGGCCGGTGTGACTACCGGGAAAGCTACGGTATTGGTTTTAGTCAGAACAATTTTATCCATTTTGTTTTTGCTTATGTGCTTACCGGTGGTGTTCTATTTTGACCCTGGTCTCTTTCCTTGGATTTCTTCAAAGGCATTGGTCGCAGGGTCAATTGCAATGATCGGCGGCATTGCGGCGGGAATTTGGCTGTTCCGCACATCGTGGCCTAAACGATTCTTGGTGATATTGACCAGGAAGATGAAGCATCGCCGGCGTAGAAAAATTTTTTTGCTTTATGCGGAAATGCGGGGAGCAGTGTTGCTGCTTTCCTCGTCTCCGGGAAGCATGGTGCGCGTTTTCGGTGAATCTGCTCTTAGTTTATTGGCATTGTATAGTATTGTCCCTATACTGATTCAGGGGCTGGGGATGCCGGCTGACTGGGGACAATTGCTGGGAAGAATGGTTTTTCTAAATCTTTTTTTATATTTTGCTCCGACTCCGGGCGGCGCTGGAATTGCCGAAGGCGGGTTTGTGTTATTATTTAATGAATTTTTACCGGCAGGCACAGTGGGTATTGTCGCTGTAGCATGGCGGATATTGACGGAGTATTTGCCGTTTAGCATTGGTTTATATTATACGGTGAAAGTATTTGGACATGATTTCCTGGCCAAAGTGAAATAAGGATGGAGGAATTGAATTGAAAATTGCAGTAACCGGCGGCGCCGGATTTATTGGTTCACATGTTGTAGAAAAATTGTTGGCTGAAGGCATTGAGCCCATCGTAATAGATAATCTTTCCAGTGGACGGCGTGAAAATATTCCTGCCGGAGCATCCTTTGTGAATATGGATGTTCGCAGTAAAACACTGCGGGAGTTATTTGCATTAGAGCGATTTGACGGTGTAGTGCATTTGGCGGCTCAGACTATGGTTCCGCAATCATTGCTTGATCCGGGTTTTGATTGTGACGTCAATATTCAAGGCACGATCAATGTTCTTGAAGCTTGCCGTGAGGGCAAAACGAAAAGAATTGTATTTTCATCCAGTGCGGCGGTTTATGGAGATGCCGATACTCTGCCGCTTACTGAAAAATCATCTCAGCAGCCTACTTCTTTTTATGGACTTTCCAAGTTGACGGCGGAAAAATACTTGGAGCTTTATTACCGGTTGTTTGGGATGGAATATGTAGTTTTGCGCTACGCGAATGTATACGGCGAGCGGCAGGGCGATGGCGGTGAAGGCGGAGTAGTTAGTATTTTTTCGCGTTTGATCCGTCAGGACAAATCGCTGACTGTTTTTGGCGATGGCGGGCAAACACGGGATTTTATTTATGTTGGTGATGTTGCATCTGCAAATTATAAGGCATTGCTGACTGAAAATCCAAATGCGATATACAATATCAGTACAGGTCTTGAAACCAGTGTTAATGATCTGATTGCTGTGATGGAAGAGGCGGCGGCTAAACCTGTTGCCAGAATTTATGCTTCGCCTCGCGAGGGCGATATTTATCGTTCGCGCCTGGATTGTCAGGCGGCGCTAACTAATTTAGGGTGGAAGCCATTCACTCTGTTGAGCAATGGGATCCAAAGAACCTATCAATCCTTGGGAGGTATTCCATGATTCCCTGCCCCAAAAAAGAATTGCTTTTCGTTATCGCTTTCACGGCTTTTATCATGTTTTTTAATTTGGGGGGAATCCCGCTCTTGGATCCCGACGAACCGGTTTATGCAGAAACCCCTTTGGAAATGATCGCTTCTCATGATTTTTTGTCGCCGCGTATTTATGGAGAGTATTGGTACGATAAACCGCCTCTTTATTACTGGCTTGTCGCCGGTGCATTCAAAGTATTCGGCGTGAGCGAGTTTGCCGCTCGTTTTCCTTCAGCGCTCTTGGCTGTTTGCGGTGTGGCATTTGTTTATCATTCCGGTTTGCAATTATTCAGCCGTGGAGCAGGAATGGCCGGTGCGCTGGTTTTGGCTACCAGCATCGAGTATTTTTATTTAGGAAAGGCGGCAGTCACTGATATTACATTAACTTTCTGTCTTACGGTAGCTCTTCTGTCTTTTTTGCGTAAAAAATATTATTTGTTTTATGCTTTTGCCGGTTTGGCTGTTTTGGCCAAGGGTCCCGTCGGCCTCTTGTTCCCCGGCGCGATCCTGTTTCTGTATATGGTAGTGACCAGGCAGTTCAGTTTACTGGGAAAAATCAAGCTGCCGGGCGGGATCGTAGTATTTTCCTTGATTGCTCTGCCATGGTATATCATGATGTATCAGGTTCATGGCAATGTTTTTTTGGACACGTTTATCGGGTTTCATAATGTCACTCGCTTTACGTCACCGGAACATCCGGAAAATGTATTGTGGTATTATTTTCTTCCGGTTCTTTTACTTGGTTTTTTTCCTTGGACTGCAGTATTATTCCAATCGATCTGGAAGTCTTTAACGGTTACCCGCAGCGATGAATTCAATACAATGGTGTTTTTGAACATTTGGGCGATCTTTATCTTTCTGTTTTTCAGTATTTCTCAGACAAAGCTGGTTTCGTACATTTTGCCTATGTATCCGCCATTGGCGATGATTGCCGGCTGGTATATCAACCGGGTGATCGAAATGCATAAGTCCGTGCGTCCATTGTCTTGGCCGGTTTTACTGACAGTATTTACTGTTTTATGGTCTGTTGGACTGTTGTTTGGATTAAAAAATATGCCGGAACTGGCAATGGGAGTTTGGGCTGAAACCGCTGTTTTGGCAGTGATGACGGCCATGGTATGGCATTATTACCGGAGCAAATCTTTTGCGCGGGCTTTTTGGATTCAAATCGCAGGCATGACGATTTTTGTCGTGCTGTTGGTCGGTATGCTGTTTCCTGCAGTAGCACCTCGATTTGCATCCACTGAAACTGCACAAGATTTCATACAATTCTATGACCGCCAGTCGCCGATCTATGTATTTAAGTTTTTGCGGCCAGGTTTCGCATTTTATTCCGGGTATTACGGCAATGTAGTTTTTACAGAAGCCGAACTGAACGACCGGATTGACAATGCGGGCAAAGCATATTTTGTTATCCGTCGCATTGAATATGATTATCTATCGGAACACAGACGCGCTTCGCTTTCCATATTGTCGGAACGAGCGGGTGGAATGTTATTGATTAAACAATAGGGGAGAGAAGGATGAAAAACAAACTTGTTTGTTTGGCTGTTTTTGCCGGTGCATTGATTTATTTCCTGTTATTTAATGCGGGAATTCCAATTACTGACCCCGTTGAGGCTAATTATGCTTTAACAGCAAAAGAAATGGTAGCTAGCGGTGATTGGCTGTCGCCGCGTATTTACGGTCAGTATTGGTTTGATAAACCGATCATGATCTATTGGCTGATTGCTCTTGCTTATAAAATCTTTGGCATCAATGAGTTTGCAGCCCGTTTTCCGGCCGCCGTATTTTCTGCTGCCAGCGTCGCTTGGCTGTTTTGGTTTGCCGATAAAATATACGCTTCACGCAGGACTGCTTTTTATAGCGCGCTGATACTTGCTACTTCGCTGGAATTTTGGGTTTTGTCCCGAATGATTATTACCGATGCCGTTTTATTTTTGTTTACCAGCATGTCTATAGCTGCTTTTTATTTACAGTTTATCAACCGTCAGTCGTCATGGTATGTTGTTGCGTATGCTGCTGCTGGATTGGCAGTCCTGACTAAAGGACCTGTCGGCATCGTGTTGCCGGGGTTGATCATTTTTCTTTACCTGATTAGCGGCCGCCGGTGGCAGTTGATTTCAAAACTGCAATTATTGCGGGGCGGATTAGTATTTTTACTCGTGGCTGTTCCCTGGTATTTCGCGATGTACATTCAACATGGTAATGATTTTGTGAATACCTTTTTAGGATTGCATAATGTTTTGCGGGCTACCGTTTCCGAACATCCGCAGGATAATGTTTTCTACTATTATTTGGTATTATTCCCGGTTAGTCTATTGCCTTGGGCAGGAATATTTTTTCTTTCGCTTTTGCGGGGACGAAAAAATCATGGGGCCCATTTCAGTTATCTCCTGGTTTGGATTGCCGGTTTTTTGGGGTTTTACTCACTGATGGCAACGAAGTATTTGACCTATGTATTCCCTGCTCTGTTTCCGGCGGCGTTATTAGCCGGCCGCTGCTTGCAAGTCATGGTACAGCAGGGCGGGAGAAGACAGTGGCTTTGGCTTTCTGGACCAACCGTTTTTTTGTTCGCCGTGTTTGCTGCGGCACCTCGTTTTTTCCCCTATTTAACGGATTGGACAAGCCTGTACGGCTGTTTGGCAATCACTTCTTGTTTGATTATCTGGCTTCAATTTCGCGGCAATGTTCGTTTGTTGCCGGAAAGTACAGCGTTATCGGTGATGGCAGTCAGTTTGGTTCTTATCTACAGCGTTCTTATGCCACTGGCTGATTCGCGATCGGCGCGGGATATCGTTCAGCATTTACCGTCGAAGGGCGCAGACGTAGCAATGTATGGCGATTATGCGACATCTGCGGTATTTTACAGTGGATATGAGATCCCGGAGCTGTTTTTGGAAGGCGGTAAAAAAGATACCAGCGGCGTATGGTCCGGGAAATATACAATGCCGACGGAAACGATCGATGATTTCACAGTGAGAACCAGGGATCGACAGGAAGTTTACATCTTGGTTAAGTCGGAAGAAAATCGATTTTTGAGCGAGCCGATCGCTGACCGGTTTCAATTGGTCGCGCGGTATGGAAGATTGACGTTGTTCAAACAACAGATTGGTCCATGATCTTTAATGCCATCCACCAAACACCTTAGTGTGTTAGGAATGGCATTTTTTCATTTCTTTAACAACTCATTTACACTTTGTCGTAAAAATACGGTTAATATTGTTAAAAAAATATACACAAATAGAATAAGTGTAAAAATAAATAATTTTCTGTTTATTTTGCAGGAAAGAAATGGTGGATGGCGAAGAGAATAAATATGAAATCTGAAAGATAATTTCCAAAAAAAGGAGTTGCTTTCATTATGACCACAGAAAATTACAATCCGTTACTGGTAGCGCAAAAACAAATTGCTCACGCAGCGGAAAAGCTGCAGCTGGATTTGCGGATCCTTGAAATGCTGAAAGAGCCGGAACGATGCTTGGAAGTAAGCATTCCCGTGAAGATGGACGATGGCATGGTGCAGGTTTTTAAAGGATGGCGTTGTCAGCATAACACGGCAATTGGCCCGGCCAAAGGAGGTCTTCGTTACCATCCGGACGTGACACAGGAAGAGGTTAAGGCTTTAGCCATGTGGATGACCTTTAAATGTAATGTTGTGGGACTTCCTTACGGCGGAGGCAAAGGCGGCATCCGGGTTGACCCGCGTAAATTATCTGTTGGGGAACTGGAACGAATGACTAGGGCCTACATTAATCTGATTGCGCCTGTTATTGGACCGACCAAAGACATTCCAGCGCCGGATGTTTATACGACGCCGCAGATAATGGGCTGGATCATGGATGAATTTAGTAAAATTAACGGATGCAATGTTCCTGGTATAGTGACCGGTAAGCCAATTATTGTCGGCGGGTCGTTAGGACGCGATAAGGCGACAGCCCGGGGCTGCACAATTGTCATCCGCGAGGCGGCAAAAAAACTGGGTATTCCATTGCAAGGAGCTGCGGTTGCTGTGCAAGGGTATGGCAATGCGGGAAGCTTTTTGGCTACATTGCTGACTGAAATGGGCTGTAAAATCGTTGCTGTCAGTGACAGCAAAGGCGGTATTTATCATTCGGACGGCTTGAACGCACAGGCTGTGATTGATCATAAGGCTCATACCGGTTCTGTTGTGGGCTTTCCAGGCGCCAAAGTGATTACCAATCAGGAACTGCTTGATTGCGATGTTGATATTTTGGTACCAGCTGCATTTGAAAATCAAATTGATGCCGACGTTGCGGCTCAAGTAAAAGCAAAAATTGTAGCTGAGGCTGCCAATGGACCGACGACTCCAGAAGGAGATGCGGTTTTGTACGATAAAGGGGTATTGGTTATTCCTGATATTTTAGCAAGCGCCGGTGGTGTAACAGTTTCTTATTTTGAGTGGGTGCAAAACTTGGCAAACTTCTACTGGTCATTGGAGGAAGTCAACAACCGACTGGAACATATCATGGTGAATTCTTTTGCTGCAGTTTATGCAATGCATCAGGATAAAGGCGTCAGTATGCGGGATGCAGCCTATATGGTTGCAATAAACCGTATTGCAGAAGCGATAAAAATCCGGGGTTGGATATAAAGCCATAGAGTTTTATAAAATCGGGCATGAATAAGCGTTGGATCCTGCTATACTGTTTAGCAGGATCCAACGCTTATTCATGCCTGAAAAAACATATCGGTACTGATTATTCACCTTAGCTGAACACCGGTTCAATGCTTGCAGGCGGAGCAATGGGAACTGTTTCGGTTTGTCCATAGGCAGTTAATCGGCATGGTTTGGGAAAAGCATCGTTTCATGATAACGGCGTGCTTAAAAGAATAATTGGATAAAGATAAAAAAAGGTAGAATTAATACTACATATGGATTATAATAGTCTTGTGTGTACAATATATAGTGATTGGGGGGCTGACCGGTGCGATGTCCGTTTTGCGGTTTTCTGGAAAGCAAAGTCATTGATTCTCGTGCGACGGAGGAGGGCGGTTCCATTCGCCGGCGTCGTGAATGCTTGCATTGCGGGCGGAGGTTTACTACCTATGAAGTAGTGGAAGAAATGCCGCTCATGGTGATTAAGAAAGATGGGCGACGAGAACTTTTTGACCGGTCAAAACTGCTGAATGGATTATTAAGAGCGTTCGAAAAACGGCCAGTTCCGCTCAGTATGATTGAGTCGCTGGCGGATAAGGTGGAAATGGAACTTCGCAACTCAATGGAAAGGGAGATACAGACTCGTCAAATTGGAGAAACAGTGATGCGGTATCTCAAAGAAATTGATCAGATCGCTTATGTCCGGTTTGCTTCTGTGTATCGACAGTTTGCCGATGTCGAAAATTTTAAACTTGAACTTGAGGCGCTGATAAATTCACAAAAAAAATAACGGCTATTGCTACGAAAGGTGAGGGTACTGATGTTTACAAAAATTAAAAAGCGGGACGGCAGGGAAGTACTGTTTGATGAAGCGAAAATTACGGAAGCAATTTTTAAAGCCGCTAAAGCGGTAGGCGGGGCCGATAAGCAAATGGCAATGGAATTGACTTTGGATGTGCTGCGCTTTCTTAAACAGAAATATAATGGCGGTATCTTTAATGTTGAAGATGTTCAGGATGCAGTAGAAAAAATATTGATTGAAAAGGGCCATGCCCGAACCGCAAAGGCTTATATTTTGTACCGTTATAACCGAACGCGGATGCGTGATGCGAAATCGGATTTGATGGATGCTGTGGCGGATATTTTGATCGAGACCAGTCGTGAAAATGCAAATGTTTCCAATTCCCCTTCGGCAAAAATGTTGCAGATTGCCAGTGCAGCCAGCAAGTCTTATTATTTAAACCGGTTGATTCCGGAAAAATTATCGATCGCCCACCGGCGCGGCGATATTCACATTCATGATCTTGATTTTTACGGTAAAACGTTGACCTGCGTACAAATCCCTCTTGGGAAATTATTAAATACCGGGTTTAACAATGGACACGGTTTTATTCGATCCCCTAAACGGCCTGCTTCGGCAACCGCGTTGGCGGCCATTATTCTGCAAAGTTCTCAAAATGATATGCATGGCGGGCAGTCGTTCGCTTTTTTTGACCGGGACATGGCGCCATTTATGGCCAATGCCGGTGAAGATGAAATTTATCAGGCAATGGAAGCCTTGATATATAATTTGAACAGTATGCATTCCCGGGCCGGAGCACAGGTACCGTTCTCCAGTTTGAATATTGGCAGCGACATATCTCCGGCTGCCCGAGCGGTAACCAGGAATATTCTATTGGCTTATGAAAAAGGACTGGGCCGCGGCGAAACGCCCATTTTCCCGAATATTATCTTCCGTCTGAAAGAAGGAGTTAATTTCAATCCCGGTGATCCCAATTATGATTTGTTCCAATTAGCGATCAGAGTAGCAGCGCAACGGCTAAATCCAACTTTTAGCTTTATGGATTCTTCCTTTAATAAAGAATACGGCGACCAGGTCAGTTATATGGGTTGCAGGACACGGGTCATGGCTGATCGGTTTGGCGAAGCAGTGACCGATGGCCGGGGAAATCTGAGTTTCACTACTATAAACCTGCCCCGGTTAGCGATCAATGCAGAACGAAACTTAATGAAGTTCTATCAGAGTCTGTCCGAGTTGATCGATATGACGTGTGAACAATTGTATCATCGTTATGACGTTCAGGCGAATTTGAAAGTGAAAGATATGCCGTTTCTTATGGGTCAGCATCTTTATCTGGATTCGGACAAATTGGGGCCGAATGACAAACTTGAACCGGCGATCAAACACGGTACGTTATCTGTTGGTTTTATCGGCTTGGCAGAAACGCTTACTGCACTGACTGGTCATCATCATGGACAAAGTGAGGAAGCGCAGGTTCTTGGGGAAGAGATTGTCGCGTTTATGCGGAATAAGATTGACAAGGCGTCTGAACAATACGATTTAAATTACACGTTGCTGGCAACTCCGGCGGAAGGCTTGTCAGGACGATTTGTGAAAATGGATCTTAAAGAATATGGCATCATTCCTGGTGTTACCGATAAGGAATATTACACGAATTCCTTCCATGTCCCGGTAAACTATCCAATCAGCGCGTTCGACAAAATCCGTCTGGAAGGAATTTACCATAAGTACACCAATGCCGGACACATCAGTTACGTGGAGTTTGCGTCACCTCCGGCACATAACTTGCAGGCAGTGGAAGATATTCTTCGCTTTATGGCGAAAAGCGATATGGGTTATGCTGGAATTAATTTCCCGGTTGATTTTTGTGATGAATGCGGGTATTTGGGCGTTATTGATCAGGATAATTGTCCAATGTGCGGACAGACGGCGATTAGACGGATCCGTAGGATTACCGGCTATTTAAGTACAATAGAGCGTTTTAATGATGCGAAATGTAAAGAATTGGATGAGAGGGTAGCTCATTTTTAAGCAAGAGGCTGATTGGAGGGGTAACATGATTAAGTATGCGGACATTGTTAATGAATCAGTCGTAGATGGATTAGGTGTTAGAGTAACCGCTTTTTTGCAGGGTTGTCCGCGACATTGTCCAGGCTGTCATAACCCTCTGCTATTATCCTCGGATGGTGGTACTGAGATCGGCGAAGAGGAGTTGGCCGATTTATTACTGGATAGAATATCGCCCATTCATCGGGGAATTACGTTCAGTGGCGGTGATCCGCTGGCACAGCCGGATGCCTTGTTAAATGTGATTTTTTTAATCCGACGGCGAAATCCGGCATTGGATATTTGGGTTTATACCGGATATGATTTTGAACAGGTAAAAAATCTACCGGTGATGCGCTTTATTGATGTATTGGTCGATGGGCCGTTTATTCAGGAACAAAAAGATTTACGGGCACCCTTCAGGGGATCGGTGAATCAGCGAATAATCGATGTACGTAAATCGTTAGAGTCAAATGAAGTGACTGAACTGGTAATATGAGCAGCGGGAGTATTTGGATAGGCAAAGGACCTGGCTTAAGCCAGGTCCTTTGCCTATCCAAGGCAGGGATATCCAGCTTCTTGTCGAATGTGGGTTTCTATAGTTTGTAGGAGAGAGGAGAAGTGCACGAGGCATTTGCCCGGGCACAAATTTCTTATGACTTGGCAATTGAAGCAAAATTTACAAAAAGTGCTGGCTGGAGAAAAAGGAACGCAGATTTTTCCGCCTGGCTCAAGAAACGGATTTGTATTGGCTTATCCAAACAGTTATCATGTTGGTATGTCTAATCTGGGTTTGCATATTATTTATCGTCAAATCAATTCCAGACAGGATACGGCTTGTGAGAGAGTTTTTCTGCCGGAAGCCAAACTATTGTCAGAGTATGAAAAAACGCACACACCGTTATTGACACTGGAAACTCAGCGGCCTTTGAACGAATTTCCATTGATTGGATTTGCTGTGTCTTTTGAAATGGATTATTTTCATGTATTAACCATGTTGAAGTTGGGCAGAATACCTTTATTGGCAATGGAACGGGATGAAAATGATCCTCTGGTGATCTTTGGAGGACCATGCGCAACATTCAATCCGGAACCATTGGCAGATTTCGCTGATCTCGTTATTGTTGGCGAAGGAGAAGAGGTTATTCATGAAATCCTGGATACTTATTATCTGGCGAGAAAAGAACGGTTGGTCCGCCGCGATGTTTTGTTGAGATTAGCACAGATTGACGGCGTATATGTTCCGCGTTTTTATCAGCCAGTGTACCAGGACGATGGCGAGATAAAAGAAATTATACGTGTTGATCAGGTGCCGGAAAAGATTCAACGCCGCTGGATACGAGACTTGGACCGGTATCCAGGCCAGACTGCGATTATTACTGCCGACACGGAATTTCGCGACATGTTTCTGATTGAATTGGCACGAGGCTGCGGTCGTCAATGCCGGTTTTGCATGGCTGGATATTGCTTCCGGCGGCCGAGGGTAAAATCCTTGGAGAGCATTGCAGACGCTCTCGCTGCCGCTCCTTTCGATGCAAAAATTGGTTTGGTAGGCGCAGCGGTATCGGATTATCCGGAAATTGACCGTTTTTGTCGGGAAGTGCTGCCTAAGGATAAGGTTTTTTCAGTAGCTTCTCTGCGGGCGGATTCTTTAACGCCCGAATTAACGGCATCGTTGGCGGCATGCGGCCAAAAAACCATTACGCTGGCCCCGGAGGCTGGCAGTGAACGGTTGCGTAAAGTCATTAACAAGGGGATCACCCGGGAACATTTGACTTCCGCCGTCACATTGGCTATCAAAGCCGGTATTTTCAATGTGAGATTGTATATTATGATTGGCTTGCCTTTTGAAGAAGAGGCAGATATTCAAGCGATCGTTTCCATGGCGCGGGAGATAAAACAGCTTATGGCGACGTTAGGCAGCAAAGGCAGGCTTACGTTAAGCATCAATCCATTTATCCCGAAACCGTTTACTCCTTTTCAATGGGTCCCCATGGCCGAAGAACGCGTAGTAGAAACGCGGTTGAAATATATACGCAGCGAGTTGCAGAAAGATAAAGGGGTTGCAGTGATTGCAGAATCCGTGCGGGAGGCATATGTGCAGGGTATTTTAGCGCGTGGAGACAGAAGGTTATCGTCAATTTTAATGGCGGCAGTTCAGAAAAATGGGGCAAAAGCTTTCCGGTTAGCGATGAAAGAACGTTGTATGGAAGAACAATTTTATTTGTATCGGCAGAGAAGACTTTCGGAGATTTTGCCATGGGACAGTTTGGATATAGGGGTTGCAACCTCGTATTTGATCAATGAATTGCACAAAGCGGTGCAAGGGGAAAGTACTTTACCTTGCATGCCGGGCTGTACACGCTGCGGTGTTTGTAATGCCGGTGAACAGGAGTGGAAAAATGAACGAGTTTTTCTTAAAGAAGAGTAAAAATAACATCTGGTATGGATTGTTTAGCCATTTTTATCATGCCGGAATCCGGCATGGGATTTCCACTCGCTTGGGCGGAGTCAGTAGTCTTCCTTATATGACTCTCAATCTGGGCATGCATACGGGAGATTATCCAGTGAAGGTTCAGACGAACCGGCAGTTGTTCTGCAATGCGGTGGGTGTAAATTATCGTTCTGTTGTCAGCGCTCAACAAGTTCACAAGGATACGATTGCCATTGTTACACAGGCTGATGCCGGTAAGGGTGTTGACTGTTATGCAGACGCTTTATGTGAAACCGATGCGTTAGTTACGGCAAATCCGGATATTCCATTATTATTGCTCTATGCCGACTGTGTACCGGTATTGTTTTTCGATCCGGTTCAACGTGTTATAGGTGTTGCTCATGCGGGCTGGAAAGGCACAGTAGCACAAATTGCCGTAAAGACGCTTACAACAATGCAGGAATGTTTTGGAAGCCGCAGTGCGGATTGTCTTGTAGGAATTGGCCCTTCTATCGGGCCATGCTGCTATGAAGTGGATGATGGTGTAATCAATCCCTTGCGTGCCGGTTTTCATGATTGGGAGGATGTTGCTGCCATTCATGGTGAGCGTCGATGGATGTTGAATTTGTGGGAAGTTAACCGGCGCCAGTTGCTGGAAAATGGTGTTTTGGCGGCAAATATTGCGGTTGCGGAAGTTTGCACTTCCTGCAATAATGAATTGTTTTTTTCTTATCGGGCGGAAGGTGGCTGTACCGGGCGCATTGGAGCATTGATTAGCTTATAAGAAAATTGTAAAAAAAGTTACTGCGAGCTGAATTTGCAAGAGGAAAAATTTGTTTGCAGGCGAATTAGACATTGATGGGGGAATCTGTGATGACGATTGCTGATAACATTAGCGCCATCAGGGGTCATATTCAAGAAGCGGTATCGAGACGTTCAGTTCTGGGCGCTCCTGGTCCTGTAACACTCGTGGCCGTGACCAAAAACCAAGGTATTGCCGAAATGCAAGAAGCATTGTCTGCTGGGATCGGTGCGGTCGGTGAGAACCGCATACAAGAAGCAGTGGGTAAATATGCAGAATTGGGCGATCTGCCGGAATGGCATTTAATTGGCCATTTACAGACTAACAAGGTTCATTTGGCAGTACCAATTTTTCATCTAATTCACTCTGTAGATAGTGAACGCTTGGCTAGCGAAATCAATCGGGTTGCCGGAAAAATTGGCAAACGCCAGAATATATTGTTGCAGGTAAATGTAGCCGATGAAGAGACAAAGTTTGGCATTGATTCAGATCAAGCAATTGATTTAGCTTGGAAAATCAGCGGGTTAGAACATCTTTGTTTACGTGGGTTGATGACAATCGCCCCGTTTTATGACGATAAAGAAAAAACCAGGCCAATATTTCGTAAATTATATGAAATTTTTTCTGCTTTACGGAAAGCCGCACCACCGAATACATTCATTGATTCTTTATCAATGGGAATGACGAATGATTATGTAGTGGCGGTGGAAGAAGGAGCCAATATTGTAAGAGTCGGTACTGGAATTTTTGGAGCACGCAAATACTGATAGAAAGGATGCGTAAATCATGAAAATTTTGGAAAAAGTGTGGGGCGGTCTTGGTTTGCTTGAACCTGTCGACGCCGAAGAAGAGCAGGTTCGGGGGGAAGATACGGAACAAAAAGGGAAGAAGAGCGTTAATATTGTCAATTTACCGACAAACCCAAAACAAATGAAGGTTATGGTTGTTGAACCATTTTCTTTTGATGATGCTCAACAGGTATCTGACCACTTGAAAAACCGTAAACCGGTTGTGGTGAACTTTGAAAATACGGATAAAGAGATTGCAAAAAGGATGATTGATTTTATTAGTGGGACAACTTATGCGCTTGGCGGGTCAATTCAAAAGATTGGGACTCATATTTTTTTGTGCGCGCCGAATAACGTGGATGTTGCTTATACCCCGCGTGAAGATGGCATGAATAAAGAATTTTTACCGTGGATGAATAAATAATACTCAAAATAGATGAGAGTGGCTTTTCGGGAGGTCTATATGCTAAAAAATAAAAAAATTACATTTATTGGCAGTGGAGCGATTGCGGAGGCTTTAGTTGGAGGCATCATCAAGGCGGGCTTACTTTTACCCAGCCAAATCACTGTGTGTGATATTTCGCCGGAACGCCGAATTCATATGGAAACGAAATTCGGCGTAGCTTCTTCAGGAGATGCATCTGCGGCTGCGCCGTTGGCCGATATTTTGTTTTTGACTGTGAAACCTCAAGTTATTCATACCGTGCTTGATAGCCTTACCGGTGTGGTTCCTGTAACGACAACCGTTATTTCTGTTGTTGCCGGAACCGTTATTGATACTCTGCAGCAGAAGTTGCCGCAAGTACCGATTGTCCGGGTTATGCCGAATACTCCGGTTGCGGTTGGGGAAGGAATGGCGGCCATTACATTAGGTAAATATGCCGATGAACAAGCCGGAGAAATGACAACTATGCTTTTCGCGGCTGTCGGTCGTACAGTCATGGTTGCGGAAAGTGCGATGGACGCAGTAACCGGTCTTTCCGGCAGCGGTCCAGGTTATGCCTATGTGATGATTGATGCATTGGCGGATGCCGGAGTCCGGGTTGGTTTGCCCCGGACAGTGGCTGTAACTTTGGCAGCGCAGACATTGCTTGGCGCTGCCCGCATGGTTTTGGAAACTGGCGAGCATCCGGCTAAACTTCGCGATATGGTTACTTCGCCTGGCGGCACAACGATTGCCGGTATTCATGTCTTGGAACAGAATGGTGTACGGGCCGCATTGATAGATGCAGTAGTTTGCGCTACCGAACGATCGCGGGAAATGGGTCGGCATTGATGGCGGAACGGGATAAAATATTACGGTACTATCGTGCCAGCGGCGAAGAGGAGATTGCCACTCGCTTACTGGACGCAGCCGAGGCCGCAATACGGAACCGCAAGTACAAAGTCAGTGATTTTTTGGATCCATTTGCTTGCAGTGTAGCAGAGACGGCAGCCACCCATTATGACCGCCTGGAATTGGTATTGGAAGGCGGTTATCAAGGCGCGGAACGACTTAAAGCAGCTTTTGTTTCAGAAGATTTTAAAGGAGAGATCGATTTTGCTATAGAAGCGATTGCTGTTTCATGGGATAAACGCTATTATCAGCTGTCGCATAGGGATGTCCTTGGCGCTTTGATGGCTCTGGGCATCAAGAGAGAGACTTTCGGTGATATTGTAATGACTGCCGCCGGTTGCCAAATACTGGTCGGTCAAGCGCAAACAGAGTATGTATTGGCGAATTTAACTCAAATCGGTTCAGCTACAGTATCGTTAAGTCGTATTCCGTTAACGGAGATTGTTGCCCGGGAAGAGAAGGTTAAAGAAATTAAAACAACTGCGGCGTCTCTTCGATTGGATGTTGTGGCTGCAGCCGGCTTTGGTGTTTCGCGAACCAAGATGGCCGAAGATATCACAGCAAAAAAACTAAAAGTAAATTGGCAGGATGCAAAAAGCAGCTCGCAAGCAGTGAAGCCTGGCGATATATTTTCGATGCGGGGCCGGGGCCGGGTAGAATTTTGCGAAGTGCTTGGTCAAACCAAAAAAGGGCGGATCAGCATCGTGTTAAAACGGTTTTACTAAATTGACCGTCATCCCCAGTTGATCGTGTGAGTGTTTTTAAGGAGCTTGGAGGTGGTTGGATGTTGACGCCGATGGATATACATAATAAGGAATTCAAACGGAGTTTTCGCGGTTATTCAGAACGTGAAGTGGATGAGTTTCTGGATTTATTGTTATCCGATTATGAAGGTTTATTGCGTGAGAATATGGAGCTTAAAGAAACGATTCAGCAATTGAACACAAAATTAGAATACTATCAGCAAATGGAGAGCACCTTGCATAATACCTTGGTTATTGCTCAAGAAACTGCTGAAGAAGTGAAGCTTAGCGGCAAAAAAGAGAGCGAGTTAATTATCAAAGAAGGCGAAATACGCGCTCTTCGCATGGTAAATGAAGCAACGGAGAAAGTGCGCCGGATGACGGCTGAATACGACGAATTAAAAAAACAAATGGCTGTTGCCCGCTCGCGAATGAGAAACCTTCTTTCTGCTCAAATGGAATTGCTCAATACGACGGAAGAGGATGAAAGTTGATTCATACGGATGATTTGCAGTTGGTGGAAATCCGAAGCATGCCAACGGGGATAACTGTTAATATCCGGGTTCAGCCGCGTTCCAGCCGCAACAAAATTACCGGGGTTTCTGATGGTTCCTTAAAAATCAGTCTGACTTCTCCACCGGTGGATGGTGAGGCGAATCAAGCGTGTATTGCTTTTTTTGCCGACGTTTTAGCAATTGCTAAGAGCCGGATTGCGATTATTAACGGTTTTAAAGGCCGAAATAAAACGATCGCCGTTAGCGGCATGAATAAAGAAGATTTCCTGACACTGATCAGATCGGTGCTCATTCGCTAATTTACGATAATTGATTATTTATCATAAACACTTTAGTACAATTGACTATTGTTTTGCGAATATGTATAATGTTAGCTATATCATCATGACAACATATGACAAAGTAATGATGGAGGCAGTAGCCGGGACATTGCGTTTCTCAGCGAGCCAGGAAGTGGTGTGAGCCTGGTGGAGCGTGTCGATGGTGAAAATCTCTCCGGAACTGCGAACTGAAATTTAGTAGGATTCGCCGGGTAACGAGCGTTATTTCGTTCAGAGTAGCTGCTTGGCGGTTATTAGGGTGGTACCACGGGATTAAAAATCTCTCGTCCCTTTTTAGGGATGAGAGATTATTTTTTTGGAGGTGTAAAATTTGGATTATAGTAAAACATTGAATTTGCCGCAGACAGATTTTCCGATGCGTGCAAACTTGCCGGAGCGGGAACCCCAAGTGCTGGAATTTTGGCGTGACCACAAAATCTATGAAAAACGTATTCAGCAATCTGCGGGAAAACCAAAATTTATTTTGCATGACGGCCCCCCCTATGCAAATGGCAATATTCATATTGGCACTGCATTGAACAAAGTTCTTAAGGACATCATTATGAAATACAAGTCTTTGCGTGGCTATGATGCTCCCTACGTGCCTGGCTGGGATACGCATGGAATGCCGATTGAGCATGCGGCGATTAAAATCCTCGGACTGAACCGTCACGAGTTAAACCCGTTGGATTTGCGTCGTGAATGCAGGCAGTACGCGTTGCAGTGTTTGGACATGCAACGGGAAGATTTTAAACGTTTAGGGGTTAATGGAGACTGGGATCATCCTTATATAACACTCGAACCTGCTTATGAGGCGAAACAGATTGGTGTTTTTGGCACGATGGCTTCTAAAGGCTATATTTTCAAAGGACTTAAGTCGGTATACTGGTGCCCATCATGTGAAACTGCTTTAGCTGAAGCTGAGATTGAATATGCGGAACGAAAATCGACATCGATTTATGTGAAATTCTCATTGGTTGATGCCAAAGGCCGTCTGCCGGAAAGTGTTGATCCACAGAAGGTATTCGCGGTAATTTGGACGACGACGCCTTGGACGATGCCAGCGAATGTTGCAATAGCTCTCAATCCTGAGCTTAAGTACGTCTGGGCGCAATTTGGCGATGAAGTCTATTTACTGGCCGCTGATTTGGTTGCGAAGGTGGCCGAAGATAATCACCTTGGCGACTACCAAATCGTAGGGTCTGCGATGGGTTCAGAACTGGAGGGTGTGGTTTTTCAGCATCCGTTTTTGGATAGGGAGTCTCCAATTGTTCTCGGCGGGCATGTTACATTAGAACAAGGTACCGGTTGCGTTCACACAGCGCCGGGTCATGGACAGGAAGACTTTGAGGTTGGTGAAAAATACGGCTTGCCGATTATTTGTCCGGTTGATCACTCAGGTCGTTTTACTGAAGAAGGCGGAATATTTGCCGGACAATTTGTTTTTGATGCCAATGTTCCGGTCATTAAAGAATTAGCAGCCAAAGGAAAATTATTGGGCAAAGGGTCTTTGAAACACCAATATGCCCATTGCTGGCGTTGCAAGAGCCCGATTATTTATCGTGCGACTGAACAATGGTTTGCTTCAGTGGAAGATTTCCGCAAGGAAGCGTTAGAAGCCATTAAAAATGTGCAATGGATTCCTTCATGGGGTGAAGAACGTATTCATAATATGGTGGCGGACCGCCATGACTGGTGCATTTCCCGGCAACGGGTCTGGGGAGTTCCTATTCCTATTTTTTATTGTGAAAAGTGCAATAGTGAAATTATTAATGAAACGACGATTGCCGCGGTACAGGAACTTTTTGAACGAGAAGGTTCAGATGCTTGGTGGGCAAAGGATGCTGCTGAGATTCTGCCCGCCGGTTTTTCCTGCCCGAAATGCAATCACGAAAAATTTCGCAAGGAAACAGATATTATGGATGTCTGGTTTGACAGCGGATCAAGCCACGCGGCTGTGTTAGAGGTGCGAAAAGAATTGCATTGGCCGGCTGAAATGTATCTGGAAGGCAGCGATCAACATCGCGGATGGTTTCAATCATCTCTGCTGACATCTGTAGCGACGAAAGGTACGGCGCCGTATAAGGCTGTTTTGACGCATGGCTTTGTGGTTGATGGAGAAGGCCGAAAAATGTCTAAATCGGTAGGAAATGTAATTTATCCACAAGAAGTGATTAAAAAATACGGGGCGGATGTCTTGCGTTTATGGGTCGCATCAGCCGATTATAAAGCGGATATAAGGATTTCTAATGAAATATTGAAGCAATTGTCAGAAGTATACCGGAAAATCCGTAATACATTCCGCTATATTTTAGGAAATATTTATGATTTTGATCCGGTTGCTGACCGGGTCGCCTATGATGATATGACGGAACTGGATCGCTGGGCGCTGATGCGCCTTGAACAAGTTCGGGAACGTGTACAGCAAGCTTTTGAAACGTATGAATTTCACCTTTTGTATCACACTGTGCATAATTTTTGTGCGGTGGATCTGAGCGCGTTTTATCTTGATATCTTAAAGGACCGCTTATATGCTTCCGTGCCAGGTTCGCTTGAACGCCGGTCGGCACAGACGGTTATGCATGAAATACTGAGCACGTTAGTCACCCTGCTTTCCCCAGTGCTCACGTTTACAACGGAAGAAATTTGGGAATATATGCCCAAATTACCAGGCATGACGGAAAGTGTTCAAATGGCAGCATGGCCTGATCCGCATCCGGAGTATTTGGATGAAGCTTTGGCCGCCAAATGGGATGCAATTTTGGAGCTGCGAAGTGAAATCACAAAGGCGCTGGAAAATGCCCGACGTACGAAACTGATCGGTCACTCCCTTGATGCAGCTGTGGAAATTTTTGCTGATGGCGAAGCTTTTCGTCGCTTAAACGAAGTTAGCGCGGCTTTAGCACAAATTTTGATTGTTTCGCATGCAACGGTAAAAGAAGGTTCGTCATTGGCATCAGCCAATGCATATAAAGCGGCGGACTTTGGTTTGGCTGTTGATGTGAAACCTGGCCATGGCGAAAAATGCGAACGTTGTTGGATCTATAGCGATACCGTTGGGATGGATCATGATCATTCCACGCTTTGTAATCGGTGTGCCGGTGTTGTAAAAAAATTATCGTAGAGCAAATCGCAGCAAAATAGGGTATTGTTTTTTCGCGACGCTCACCTTTCAGGGTGAGCGTCTTGTATTCTACAGAAATCAACCCAATGAATATTTTCCCTGTTATTTGTTTTTGCCAGCAGGAAACTTGAGTAGGATTGTATAAGATATAAAATGAGGACAGGGGATGATTATGGTATGAATACAGCGAAAATGAACGCCGCCATTGGTTTTGTAACAGTATTTGCCGCTGGCTTGCTATTGTATTTACAGGAAGATACAAAGTTAATGCTGCCTGATGTCTCGTCGGCATGGATTGCCGGTTTCGTTTTTCTATCGATCGTACTTGGAATGATCTTTTGGCGGAATAACAATCAGCGTCAGAACAATTCAACGATGAAAACCCGAACAAAAATGAAAAAACGCTGATCCAGCGGGGGCGAGGAATATGGCAGCATCAACAAGCAAGGTTTTGGTTTTCATTAAGCTTGGTGTCTTAGTCCTTGTGCTTTTTATTTATTTTCTGGTACCTGGGGTTCAAGAATTTGTTGCGACGATTACTGCTTATTTGCGCAACCGTAATTTTGATGATCTGAGACAATTTATTTTGTCTTACGGAAATTGGGCCCCGTTGGTCAGTATATTGCTAATGTCGTTTCAGTCAACTATTCCATTGGTTCCGGGCTTGTTTTTGACGATCAGCAATGCCTGGATCTTTGGGTGGATGTATGGCGCACTTTATTCATGGACAGGGGCTTTGCTTGGCGCGGCTTTGGATTTCGGCATTGCTCGCTGGTATGGACGTCCTTTAGTGGAAAGAATAGTGAATCCGCGACATTTGACGATGATTGACCGGTTTTTTCAGCACAATGGAGTTTTAGCTGTTTTTATAACCCGATTAACACCGGTGATCCCGTTTAAGGCAGTTAGTTATGGGTCGGGATTGACTTCGATTCCCGTATGGCATTTTCTGTTGGCCACCGGAGTAGGCCAAACACCGGCGATTATTTTATATTCGGTTCTTGGTCAGCAGATAACAAAAAATATTCATAAAATGGTAGCCATCACTACATTGATGGCGCTTGCGGGTCTCTTGCTATTTTTTTATTGGGAAAGGATTGAACGTTTTTTTCATATGAAAAAAAAGTAGATTTTGTAACTTTAGTAAATATGTTATAATAACTTCATGGAAGATGGGAGGTGAACAACCATGTATGTAATTAACAGCGAATGCATTAAATGCGGTGCATGTGCCGGAGTCTGCCCGGTAGGTGCGATCACTGAAGGAGACACACAATACAATATCGACGAAAATTGCGTCGATTGCGGAACTTGTGCCGATACTTGTCCGGTAAGTGCGATCAGCGCGGGCGAATAAGGGTAAAAGAGCTCAGGACATCGCTCCTGAGCTCTTTTTACCTGGTTCATAAATTTGTTATATTTCTGATCAGTTCAGGATTTAATGAAAATACAGTTTCCCGCACAGGAAATAAGGAGAGGGAAAAGTGCCGGTATTATTTTTGGCTTTTATTGTTATAGGCATAGATCGTTTATCAAAGTATTATGTTGAGACTCATATGTCGCTTGGTATGTCCATCCCGGTTATTCGTGACTTATTTCACATTACATATATTATCAACCCGGGTGCTGCTTTTGGGATTTTAGAATATCAAACCGGATTTTTTATTGTTGTTTCCGTCGTCATGATAGCAGCGGCAATTTGGTATGTTCCTCGAATTCCGGCTCGATATCGCTTACTGCGGTTTGGGATCGGTATACAGGCGGGTGGCGCTATCGGTAATTTGATCGATCGGATCCGCTATGGTGGTGTGGTTGATTTTTTGGATTTTCGCATTTGGCCCGTATTTAATGTGGCTGATATGGCGATTGTCGGCGGTGTAGGCTGCATATTAGTTACCCTTTTATACGTGATGCGCAAAGAAGAGGAAAAACAATGGCTGTAAAGAGTTACGAATTTTTGGCGACTGACAAAGAAAAGGATTTAAGAATAGATGTATATTTGACTTCCGTAATGAATGAATTTTCGCGGTCTCATGTTCAAAAATTGATTGCTGCCGAACAGGTACAAGTGAATGGGAAAATAATTCGGGCTAATTATAAATTGCAAAATAATGATCGTATTGAAATGACGATTCCAGAGGCGTGTCCGGCAGAAAACAAGGCGGAAGATATTCCGTTGTCAATTTGCTATGAAGATGAAGATGTGATTGTTGTCAATAAGCCTCGTGGATTAGTTGTACACCCGGCAGCAGGCCATGAAACGGGTACTTTGGTTAATGCTTTACTTATGCATTGCCATGATTTATCTGGAATTAATGGAGACTTGCGCCCTGGCATTGTCCATCGACTGGATAAAGATACCTCTGGTGTTATGGTAGCTGCGAAAAATGACCGGGCACATATGAGCCTTGCTGCGCAGATCAAGGCCCGGACAGCCGGCAGGCTGTATTATGCGATTGTTCAGGGTAATATTAAGGAAAATGAAGGTGTCGTTGATGCGCCGATCGGGAGACATTCTACTGATCGAAAAAAAATGGCGGTTACCTTTAAAAATAGCAAACCAGCAACAACGAAGTTTCGCGTTTTGGAACGGTTCGGAGACTTTACTTGGGTAGAATGTATGCTGCTGACCGGACGTACTCATCAGATCCGCGTTCATATGGCCTATATCGGTCATCCGGTAGTAGGGGATCCAAAATATGGGCCGCGACAATCTCTTTTCTCCATAGCCGGACAGGCATTGCACTCGGCGGAACTTCATTTTTCTCATCCGGCAAGTGGCAAAGAAATGGTTTTTCGCGCCCCGTTGCCGGAAGATATGATGAATATACTCTTAATGCTGCGCGCTAAGAAAAAGCAGTGAGTTTTGAGTTTAAATGAGAATATAGTTTGATAATACGATAAGAGGTGACATGATGAAAAAGACAGTTGAAAAAAAACTAATCATGGACAGCCAAGCGATGCGGCGGGCGTTAATCCGTGTAGCACATGAAATTGTTGAAAAAAACAAAGGGATCAAGGATTTGGTTCTCGTCGGTATTCGAACTCGAGGGGTCCCTTTGGCAGAATATTTGGCGGCGGAAATTGCCAAAATTGAAGGAGTGAAAGTCCCTGTAGGTATTTTGGATATTACTTTGTATCGTGATGATCTATCAACTTTGAGCTATCAGCCGGTGGTTCACGGCACGCATTTTCCGTCGAATATCAATGGGAAAATATTGGTTTTAGTGGATGATGTACTGTTTACCGGACGAACAGTAAGGGCTGCATTGGACGCCATTATTGATATCGGGCGGCCGAAATCCATCCAACTTGCCGTTTTGGTGGATCGCGGTCATCGCGAACTTCCTATTCGGGCAGATTATGTCGGGAAAAATGTGCCAACATCCAGTCAGGAAATTGTCAGTGTCCAATTGGCAAGTATCGACGGGAATGAACAGGTTGTTATTGAACAAATTATTGAATGAATAAACGTTTAGAGCCGGGCGCAATTATCACGCGCCCGGCTCTAAACGTTTATTCATTTTTTCTTTAATAATGCTTGGACTGTTGTTTCGTCTGGGGTCACAAACAGGGTTGTTTGATGATCATAGATCACAAATCCTGGTTTGGCGCCACTGGGTTTTTTAACATAACGGCGTCGGGTATAGTCAACCGGCACATTTGAAGAAGTGCGGCTTTTGCTGAAAAAAGCCGCTAATTGTGCCGCTTCAGTTAGTGTCTCCGGAGAAGGTACTCGCGACCCGGTCTGCAGAATAACGTGAGAGCCGGGAATATTCTTTGTATGCAGCCAGATATCATCCGCGTGCGCATGTTTAAAAGTGACCAGATCATTTTGCCGGTTGTTTTTCCCAATCAAAAAAGGAGTTCCATCCGTCGTTTTTCCGCTCAGAGGCTGGGAAAGAGGAGCTGATGACCGGCGTTTCCCGGTTGCTCGTATATAGCCGGCCTGGGTTAACTCCAGCCGAATATCTTCCACATCGATTCCGGTAACCGTTTGTTCCAAAGCAACAAAAACAGTTTCTAAATATGCTTTTTCTTTATTGCATTGTTCTAATTGATCAGCAAGCAAATCTTGAGCCCGTTTTTGTTTATTATAACGGTTATAATAATGTTGGGCATTTTCAATCGGAGTTAACAGGGGATCAAGAGGAATCGTGATTTGATCTTGCTCCGGGTTGGCTCCATATAGATCCGGCAGAATGATTTTATCACTATGGGGTTGAATGGCTGTCAGATAAGTCATGATCGTATCGGCGCACTTTCGTAATTCATCAGCGTTTTGAGCGATCGAGAACTCGGTTGTGAGAATAGTAAATTTACGTTCGACACGAGTCAATTCTCCGCTAACAAGCTTTAGAAGAAGATCTTTTTCAGGAACATGCCGATGGCCTGTTCGTGTTTCGACATATTCGACCGCCTGGCTCATGGTGGGAAAATGATGTTGACTTTCAACAGGTAAATGATCCAGAGGAAATGCAGCAATACCTGTTACCCGGTTGTTGCCGTCTACCGCTACGGTTGGTATAGGCTGGCCGTTTTTTAGAGTGGTGACAAAATGTTGAATCACAGTCCTTAATTCCAGGATATCGGAATCGTCGAGTTCCGCAAGGGTTATATTTGACGGAAATCCTGAGCGGTACACAATTTCCCGGGCGGTTACCGGTCCAACGCCAATGGCAATAGCGATAAGAGCTTTCGTTAGCAAACTGGTCGGTGGGACATCTAATAGAGTTTTGATAAAAATTTCAGTTCCGGTTTCCAATAGGTTCAGACGAAATTGACCGGGTGGAAGAGAATAAGCAAGACCAGGCAGTACTTGACGTTGACGGCTGATACCGAGTCCCACCCGTTTGATGGCGTCGATGATGATGCCATTTTTCGTTAGGATTAAATTGCTATGTTTGCCCATTAATTCTGCAATGATACATTTTGTAACTATCTCCCCATGCTCGTCGCGATGATCAATATACAGTCGAACAATCCGGTCCAGACTTTCTTGTTCCAAACCGGATATTCGCCCTCCTTCCAGGTGTTTGCGAAGCAGCATGCAAAAAGCCGGCGGCATTTCAGGATTTTCCAACGCTTTTTCGGTTATTTGAAGGCGAGGGTGATCAGGCGATGCCGACAATAATAGGCGAACGGTTTCATTTGCCAATCGGATCGTCAGTAGTAATGTTGTTTTTTGCGGCTGAAATATTTTATCGATCCGACCGCCAATGAGACGGTTATGAAGCTCTTGGACCACAAATGATAAGGATAAACCGTCAAGGCTCATTTTATTTCCTCCCGTACAAGTTGGCTTTAGTATATCATTTTTTCTTTCTCAGGGTCAAACCAGCTTGACAGATCTCTTCAAAATGGAATTTACTTTAAAAATATCCGAATATCTCGTCTGGTCTGTGTTCAGCGGACTATATTGATGGTATAATGATGGATAATGAAATTACAGTGTTATGCGGCTGGGAGGAATGGAATATGCAATTTACGAAAGTACATGGACAAGGAAATGACTTTGTTCTGGTTGATGGTTTTCAAGAACATATTACAGATTATCCGCAAGCGGCAATAAAAGTTTGTGATAGACATTTTGGCATTGGTGCCGATGGCTTAGTATTGATATTGCCTTCTGAAAAAGCTGATTTCAAAATGCGGATTTTTAATTCGGATGGAAGCGAAGCAGAAATGTGCGGCAACGTGACCCGTTGTGTTGCGCGCTATGTGTATGAACATGGCTTGACGGACAAAACAAAGATTACGTTGGAAACGTTGGCGGGATTCATTAAACCGGAATTGATATTTGATGGAGACGTTGTTAAAACAGTACGTGTCGATATGGGAAAACCGAAATTGCAACGAGGCTTGATTCCTATGACAGGCAATTCAGAAGAACAGGCAGTCAATATTCCATTGGAAGTCGCAGGTAATATTTATTTTGGAACTTGCGTTTCAATGGGAAATCCTCATTGCGTTATTTTTGTTGAAGATATGGGGAAAATTGATTTGGCTGGAATAGGACCGTTTATTGAAACTCATTCGTTTTTCCCAAAAAAAACGAATGTCGAATTTGTTCAAGTATTGAATGATCAAGAGATGCAGATGCGGGTTTGGGAACGCGGCGCGGGGATTACCATGGCTTGTGGAACAGGGGCAAGCGCAACGCTGGCGGCTGCTGTTTTAAATGGAAAAACCGGCCGGAAAGCCACCATTCATTTGGATGGCGGAGATTTGGAAGTAGAATGGGGCTTGGATGATCATATATACATGTCGGGGCCTGCTGTCGAAGTATTTCATGGAGAATATCCGCTTAACTCGTAAGAAAATTTCTTGAGCATTGTCTTTCAAAATTCGGTCCATTCCGGACCGAATTTTTTGACGGCATTTCACAGTGCTTGTTTGTTACAGCGCAACATTTCTTCTCTACCCATGAAAAAAGGAATTAGACCGCGCATGGAGAAGTATTGTTGAAATATAAGGCAAAAACTTTTATTTTTTTGTATTTTCAATAGTAAAGGAAGGTGTTTTCTACAGTGCTGAAAAGCATGACGGGTTTTGGGCGAGGCGAATATCTCGATGAAAGCCATCGATTTATTGTAGAGATTAAAGCAGTTAATCATCGCTATAATGAGGTTATTATCCGAATGCCAAAAAAATTCGGCAGTCTGGAAGATAAGATCCGGAAACAAGTAACAAATTCGCTATCGCGTGGTCGCATTGATGTTTTTGTAACCACTGATGAGTATAGTGAAGGAAAACGGACGGTGCGGTTGGATAAGGAATTGGCGATGAGCTATCATTACGCCTTGCGGCAGCTAACTGAAATGCTGTCGCTTCCTCCTCATGAAAACGTAGCATTATTAACAGGGTTCCCTGATGTTTTAAAAGTTGAAGAAGTACATGAAGAAGCGATTGCGCTTTGGCCGAAATTTCTGGTTGCCGTGGATGCTGCGGTCAATAATTTAATGAATATGCGGCAAGAGGAAGGCGCGAATATTCATCGGGATCTAATGATGCGAATGGATAAATTGCAGGCTTTTGTAGCACGGGTGGAACAAGATGCGCCGCGCGTGTGGAAACAATATCGAGCTTCTTTATTGGATAGGATGCGTGATTTGATGGCTGAAATCGGTGCTGAGCCTGATGAAAGCCGTCTATTGCAGGAATGTGCCCTTTTCGCTGATCGGACGAATTTTACTGAAGAATTGGTGAGACTTCAAAGCCATTTTAACCAGTTTCGTTCCAGTTTAGATCTTGATGAACCGGTAGGACGAAAACTAGATTTTATTGTTCAGGAAATGAATCGGGAAACCAATACAATTGCTTCTAAGGCAAATGATATTTCAATTGCCAATACGGTGATTGACATTAAAAGTGAAATTGAGAAAGTCAGAGAACAAATTCAAAATATTGAATAAACACGTTCAGTGTTGTTTTAACCTTAAAAATAATGGGAGGATTTGATTGAATGGATATTAAGTTAATCAATATTGGTTTTGGAAACATCGTATCAGCCAATCGCATTATTTCAATTGTGAGTCCAGAATCAGCGCCAATTAAAAGGATTATTCAAGAAGCTCGTGATCGCGGCATGCTGATTGATGCGACATATGGACGGCGAACCCGTGCCGTTATTATTACAGATAGCGATCATGTGATTTTGTCGGCGGTTCAGCCAGAAACGGTCGCTCATCGTCTGGCAAGCAAAGAAACCGTCGAAGAGGCGGCAGAATAATGCACAAGTGGGGAGTAATTTAATTATGGCCCAGCAGGGAAATCTTATCGTTTTATCCGGTCCATCCGGCACCGGCAAGGGAACAATTTGCAAAGCACTGTTACGTTCTAACCCGAATCTGCAGTATTCGATTTCTGCTACAACTCGTTCTCCACGCAAGGGAGAACAGCATGGCGTGAATTATTGGTTCTTTTCCAAGGAACGTTTTCAAGAAATGATTGAAAACGATGAATTATTGGAGTGGGCGGAGGTTTACGGTAATTATTATGGAACACCGTGGACGTATGTTGCAGAAATCCTGGAAAAGGGACAGGATATTGTTTTAGAAATTGATACTCAGGGCGCATTGAAAGTAAAAGATAAATTTCCACAAGGTATATTTATCTTCATTGTACCGCCATCGTTGGATGAATTGGCTGACCGTCTTTGGAAAAGAGGGACGGATAGTCCTGAGGTTATTCACACACGGCTGCAGTGCGTGAGGGAAGAATTGAAAATGGCGCCAAATTACCATTATTTAGTGATTAATGATCGAGTTTCTGATGCCGTGAACAAAATTGCGGCAATTATCCTGGCGGAAAAATGCCGCATGGAGCGTAATGCCCAAATCATTGACAATATTTCCAGTAGAGGTACTGTTGAGTAGAAAATTTGTTTTTTAAGGGAGATGTAGATATGATAAAACCATCATTGGACATGTTGATCAAAAAAGTGGATAATAAGTACACATTGGTTGTTTTAGCTGCTAAACGGGCTCGGGAAATTATGAACGGATCAACAGTGCTGGTTGAAACTAAATCAAATAAACCGGTTACTATTGCACTCGAAGAGCTGGCGGCGAATAAGATTACCTACGAGCGAACTAAAATTGGGATTAAATAGGAGGCCGCAACGGTGAAAGGAAAGCATATTGTTGTGGGGGTCACAGGCGGAATTGCTGCGTATAAGGCGGTTGAAGTTGTCAGTCGCTTAAAGAAAGCAGGCGCTTCAGTTCATGTCATCATGACAGAAGCGGCGAGCCGCTTTGTAACCCCGCTTACTTTTCAAGAAATCAGCGGAAATCCGGTGGTTGACAGTATGTGGTCGGAAGTGAAGCAATGGCAGATTGAGCATATTGCCTTAGCCAATTTGGCGGATCTTTTTGTAATTGTGCCCGCTACTGCCAACATTATTGGCAAAATTGCCAACGGCATTGCTGATGACATGTTATCAACAACCGTCATGGCGACACGTGCTCCGATCGTATTGACTCCTGCAATGAATTCAGCAATGTATTTAAACCCGGTTGTTCAGAAAAATCTTGAAAAATTGCGTGGCTTAGGTTATTGCATTATGGATCCGGACTCTGGCGTACTGGCTTGTGGAGTAGATGGTCCTGGCAGATTGCCTGAACCAGCGGCTATTTTACAATTTTTACAGACGTTTTTTCAGCAAAATACATTGTTTAGCGGAAAACGATTTTTAGTAACTGCCGCCGGTACTCGCGAACCGATTGATCCTGTGAGGTATATTGGCAACCGTTCCAGCGGCAAGATGGGATATGCGATTGCAAGCGTTGCTGCGGAACAGGGCGCAGAGGTGATTTTGATTTCCGGCCCAACAGGGCTTTCCTGTCCGCCTGGGGTTACAAGGCATATGGTGGAAACGGCTGCTGAAATGCGGGAAGCGGTTTTAGCCGAATATCCGAACGTGGATGTAGTCGTCAAGGCGGCAGCAGTAGCAGATTATCGGCCCCGAATTGTGCATTCGCAAAAAATCAAAAAGTCCGGGGAAAACATGGAATTGGTTTTGGAGAAAACGCCGGATATTTTATGGGAACTGGGCCAACTGAAAAAACAACAGATTTTAGTTGGTTTTGCGGCGGAAACCCAGGAATTATTGTCTAACGCCAATGAAAAGATGGTGCGAAAAAATCTGGATATGATTGTTGCCAATGACGTAACGCTGCCCGGGGCAGGATTTAATGCGGATACCAATATTGTGAAAATTCTTTTGCCGGGAGGATCTTGCGAGGAATTGCCGCAGCTGCCCAAAAATAAGGTTGCAGAAATTATTTTGAATAAGATTCATGCTTTATTGACAAAATCAATTTGAAAAGCTTGATTTTCATTGTCGATTCGATTATAATTTAGTTTATTGTTAAAAGCATATTTGCTCATCAAGAGTTGGTCGAGGGAGAGGCCCGATGAAACCGCGGCAACCATTGGCTATGGCCAAAACGGTGCCAATTCCTGCGATTTTCGCAAGATGGGAGAGTATTAGTAATGCCTCCTCCTGCAGGGGGCTTTTTTCATGGTGTCATGCATCATGCACGTTCGCTATGGTTGTTTATTCAAAAGGGGGGGTATTGCTATGAAACAAAAACGAATGTTCTTTACATCAGAGTCAGTGACGGAAGGGCATCCGGATAAGATTGCCGACCAAATTTCGGATAGTATCCTGGATGCGATTTTATCGCATGATCCAACTGCGCGTGTTGCCTGTGAAACTCTTGTGACGACCGGATTGGTTCATGTTGTAGGCGAAATTACTACCGATTGTTATGTCGATATTGCCAAGATTGTGCGACAAACAATCAAAGATATTGGCTATACGCGGGCGAAATATGGATTTGATGGCGATACCTGCGGTGTGATGACTTCTATCGATGAACAGTCAGCAGACATTGCCCTGGGAGTAGACAAAGCGTTGGAAGCGAAACGGGGCGACGAAGATTCTGCGGACGCGATCGGTGCCGGAGATCAGGGCATGATGTTTGGTTATGCGACGAATGAAACTCCGGAATATATGCCGCTGCCGATTTCTTTGGCTCATAAATTAGCCAGACGCTTAGCCGAAGTTCGAAAAACAAATGAAATTCGTTACTTGCGCCCGGATGGAAAAACACAAGTTACTGTGGAATACGAGGGGAATATCCCTTTGCGTGTTGACACGATTGTGGTATCGACGCAGCATAGTCCGGAAATCGAACTGGAAACAATTGAAAAAGATATTATTGAAAAAATAATTAAACCGATTGTTCCGGCTAACTTACTGGATGCCAACACCAAATATTATATTAACCCTACCGGACGGTTTTCCGTTGGCGGACCGCAAGGTGATGCCGGTCTTACCGGCCGTAAAATTATCGTAGATACTTATGGCGGGATGGCCCGACACGGAGGCGGCGCTTTTTCCGGCAAAGATCCCACAAAAGTTGATCGGTCAGCCGCCTATGCAGCACGGTATGTAGCAAAGAATGTCGTGGCTGCAGGTTTGGCAGATAAATGTGAAATTCAACTGGCATATGCGATCGGTATCGCAAAACCAGTTTCTATTATGGTTGAGACGTTTGGTACGGCCAAGGTTTCGGAAATTTTAATTGCGGAACTGATTGCGAAACATTTTGATTTGCGGCCGGCAGGAATTATCAAGAAACTCGATTTACGGCGCCCTATTTACCGTCAAACCGCTGCGTATGGACACTTTGGAAGGACAGATGTCGATTTGCCTTGGGAACATACTGATAAAGCGGAACTATTACGAAAAGAAGCCAATTTATAACTCGGCCTTGAGTCATGAACGGGGACATCACATCATTGATGGACCCGTTTTTTTCTCAGTTCGCAGGAGTGTATAGTGGCTTTTTTAGATATGCAGCCGATCCGGTTTCGCTGTCTGTGCAAGCATTCTGATTATATGAGGTGGCGGATTATATGGGTTTAGTAGCCCAGGTAATTATCAATATAACAGTAAGTAGTATTCAAAAAGCGTTTTCTTATGCTGTTCCTGACGCACTGGCCCATGTCGATGTTGGCTGGCGGGTGATTGTTCCTTTCGGGTCGCGTTTATTAGAAGGTTTTGTTATTGAGGTGACAGAGGAAGATACTGCAGAATTAAAATCACTTGTTGACGCATTGGATGATGGTCCTTGGTTTGATAAACATATGATGCAAACGGCGAAATGGATTCAAGAGTATTATGTTTGTTCTGCAGGAGAGGCATTGCGTCTCTTTATTCCCGGTAAATCCGGGTTAAAAAGTACGGTAGGATATTGCCTTCGTGAGAATACGGACCATATGGCAAAAGATCATTTTTTTGAAAAAGCGGACATATATTGGCTGGTATACGATTATTTGTTTCAAAAAGGAACGGTTTCGGAAAAGGTTTTAACGAAAAAATTTGGCAATGAAACCAAAATGGCGGTTCGTTACCTGCTGCGGAATAAGTTAATTCGTACGGCGACAATCAATCGCAGTGCAGCGGATTATCGTTATCAGACGATCGTTTCATTGAATATCAGCCGAATAGAGGCTGAAACGAAAGTAAACGAACTTTCACAGCAAAAACAAAGTCAGAAACGTTTGCTTGCCGCTCTTCTTGAGAAAAATCCGCTGACAGCAACGGAACTGCGAAATCAAAAAATCACGATGGATACTGTTTCCCGGCTGGAAAAAGCTAGTGTCGTACACATTGACAAAGTACGGGTGATCCGTGACAGTTATTCTGACATTGTAATGACAGACACAAAAGTAGAATTGACTGAAGAGCAAAAAACAGTGCATGCGCCTGTATACTCTGCAATCAGCGAGAAAAGATATGCATCTTTTCTTTTACATGGGATAACGGGCAGCGGTAAAACACAGGTGTATTTGGAAGCAGTGGCGGCAGTCCGCCGGCTTGGCCGCCAGGCTATTGTCCTTGTGCCGGAAATTGCGTTAACCGATCAAATTGTCCGGCGCTTCAAAAACCGTTTTGGCGCTGACGTAGTGGTGCTGCACAGTAAACTGTCAGCCGGCGAACGCTTTGATACTTGGCAAAGGATCCGGCATGGAGAAGCCGGAATAGTCATTGGCGCCCGTTCGGCCATCTTTGCCCCTGTTCTCGATTTAGGAATTGTAGTAATTGATGAAGAACATGAATTTACCTACAAACAAGAAGAAACACCACGTTATCATGCCCGAGAGGTTGCACAAACGCGAGCGCGCTTGAGTAATGCCGCTGTTCTTCTCGGCAGCGCTACACCGGCGATCGAAACTTATTATCAAGCACAAAAAAATATCCACACTTTATTACGGCTGACCAAACGGATTGACGGGGCGTTCTTGCCGACCGTAAAAATTGTTGATATGCGGGAAGAATTGCAGCGTGGAAACCGCTCTGTAATGTCTGCCGCTCTGCAAGCTCTGTTACAGCAGACCATTGCCGACGGCAATCAAGCGATTATTCTTTTGAACCGCCGTGGCTATTCGACTTTTGTCATGTGCAGGGAATGCGGACGTGTTCTTCAGTGTCGACATTGTGCGATTTCTTTGGTGTATCATTTGACTGACAAGAGTCTGCGCTGTCATTATTGCGGCAGCGGTTTTGCCGTTCCTAATGTATGCCCGCATTGCGGCAGTCGATACATTAAATACTTTGGTACCGGCACACAAAAAGCGGAAGAAGAATTGATCCGTTTTTTGCCTGATGCCCGTGTCATTCGTATGGATCAAGATACTACCGGAAGCAAAATGGGGCATGAAAAAATTATTCAACCTTTTGCAGAGGGAAAATATAATATTTTGCTGGGTACGCAAATGGTCGCCAAAGGGCATGATATTCAGAATGTTACAGCGGTAGGTATTATTTCGGCAGATACGGCGCTGAATTTACCTGATTTTCGGGCCGCAGAAAAAACGTTTGCCTTAATTACACAAGTTGCCGGCAGGGCCGGACGGGGCCGAAAGTCAGGAGAAGTAGTGGTTCAAACCTATAATCCTGAACACTTTGCGATAAAAACCGGAGCGGAGCAGAACTATGAAGCTTTTTTTACAACGGAATTGACTTGCCGCGCAGAATTGCGTTATCCGCCGTTCAGCAACTTATTAAAAATTCTTGTTCAGGCAAAGAACGATGGACAAGCCCGCAAGAATTCAGAAGAAGTCGCACAAACGCTGCGAGCAGCAGTTGCGCATTTTTCCGGCGTTGAAATTATCGGCCCCGTTCCGGCAATTATCGCGCAAATTAAAGATGTCTTCCGGATGATTATTATCGTGAAGGCGCAAGACTTGACGGAAGTGAAACAAGTCTTGCGAAAGGAAGGTTTTGACTGCCGAACGGATATCACGATTGATATCGATCCTGTTAATATGATGTGATGGGCGTCTTCATGGATTTTTTTTTCTGAGTGTGTTAAAATTGTAAAAGGAAAATAAGTAGGAGGGGCTTAGATGGCTGTCCTTAATATACGAAAAGCTGGCGACATGGTGCTAAAAAAGAAAGCGGAACCTGTTGTCCGCATTGATCGAAAAATTAAACAATTATTGGACGACATGAGTCAAACTATGTATCATGCAGATGGAGTCGGTCTTGCCGCTCCTCAGGTCGGAGTATCGCAAAGAATTATTGTCATTGACGTTGGCGAGGGGTTGATCGAATTGATTAATCCTGTAATTACTGCCAGTGAAGGGTCATTGATTTCCATGGAAGGCTGTTTAAGCGTTCCTGGAATTTATGGTGATGTGGAAAGATGCACTACTGTAACTGTAGAAGGTTTTGACCGGCATAGAAAAAAAGTCCGCATTTCTGCAACGGACTTGCTGGCTAAAGCGCTGCAGCATGAAATAGATCATTTGGAAGGCATACTGTTCATCGAATTAGCGAAAACAATACACAAGGAACAAAAAAGCTGATGCGTAAATTGCGGATCGTATTTATGGGAACACCTGATTTTGCCGTACCCTGTCTTGAACGATTGGTGACTGACGGACATGAAATTGCTGCTGTAGTTACTCAGCCTGATCGCCCGAAAGGACGCGGCCGTATTTTGACGCCTTCACCGGTAAAAGAATATGCTCTCAATCAGAAACTGCAGCTCATTCAGCCGGAGAAGATAAAAAATGCCGACGTTATGGAACAGATTGCTGTTTTGCGGCCGGATGTAATTGTGGTCGTAGCTTTTGGACAATTCTTACCACGGCAGTTATTAGATTTACCGCCGCTGGGATGCATCAATGTACATGCCTCATTATTGCCTAAATATCGCGGCGCAGCACCGATCCATTGGGCAGTGATGAACGGTGAAACAGCAACAGGCGTGACAACGATGTATATGGATAGTGGAATGGATACCGGCGATATCATCCTGAAAATGGAAACACCGATTACACCGGAAGAAAACACTGGTGAAGTTCATGATCGCCTTAGAATTTTGGGCGCTGAATTATTAGCGCAAACCCTAGAGTTGGCGGCGGAAAATAAAGCGCCCCGCACACCTCAAAATGCGCAGGAAGCAACTTATGCTCCCCTTTTAACGCGTGAGATCGAAGCCATTGATTGGCAGCGGTCAGCAATGGACATTCATAATCAGGTCAGAGGGCTGAACCCATGGCCAGGGGCCTATTGCCTCTATAAGGACCGGATATTAAAAATTTGGCGGACCAGCATTCAAGAAAATAGAGAGATTTTGAAAAATCCAGGCTGTATTATTGCTGTAGAAAGCGATTGTTTATTCGTGGCGACTGGAAACGGGATTATTCGTCTTGAAGAAGTTCAACCACAAAACAAACGCCGCATGGGCGCTGGAATATTTTCGACCGGTTATCGGATAGAAGCAGGGGAGATATTAAAATAACAATGAGAAAGATGAGCGAAGTGATTCATCGACCGAAAAAACGCCTGTTTATTGCGTTGATCCTAATCAGCTTATTTGTGACGGCAGTATCGACTTATGGTATTTGGATGGTAAGCTTTCCGGGATTGAGCAATATTAGTACCCATCTGCCTCTGATACTGGGGTCTTTGTTGGCCATTGCGTTGTTTGCGATTGTCAGCGGAGTGGTTGGGATTGTTTTAGCAATTCTGGGTTTTCCAACCTTGCATTTTTTTCGGAGAATTGCCTGGTCGACGGTGAATATTCTTTTTCCAATGGCGACGATGATAGGGCGCTTATTTGACGTTGAAAAAGAAAAAGTGGAACGTTCATTTATTGAGGTCAGCAATCATTTGAATCGCCAGAAACATCATAAAATTGCACCAGAAAAGTTATTGATCCTCACGCCTCATTGCATTCAAAATGATGCATGCCTACATAAGATTACCCGTGACGCGGCTAATTGTCGTTCCTGCGGACGTTGTCAAGTGGGCGATCTTTTGAATTTAAGCCGTAAATATGGAGTGAATTTAGCAATTGTAACCGGAGGGACGTTGGCTCGCAAAGTGGTCAAATCCCTCCGTCCTCATGCCATTCTGGCCATTGCTTGTGAACGGGATTTGACAAGTGGAATTCAAGATGTTTTTCCGCTGCCGGTTATCGGCATATTGAATGAACGGCCGTCCGGACCATGTTGCAATACTCGGGTGGACATGGAGCAAGTTGAGCAGGCCATACGAGGTTTTTTGGAAGGAGACTTATAAGTGGAGGCAAGAGAATTAGCCCTAAAAATTATTAGTGAGATTTACAGCAAAAATGCATATGCAAATATTGTGCTGGTCAAAGAAATCAATACCCGCTATCTTGAGGATCAAGACAGACGTTTTGTTACTGAGTTGGTATATGGTACGATTAAAACCGGCGAAACCTTGGATTGGATTTTAAAGCATTATGTCGATCGCCCGTTGACGAAAATTCCGGGAGTAATTCTTAACATTCTTCGCCTGGGTATTTACCAGTTATTTTTTTTGTCAAAAGTTCCTGCTGCTGCAACTTGCAACGAAGCGGTTAAATTGGCAAAGAAATATGGCCATGGCGGTACGGTGAAATTTGTGAATGCCGTGCTGCGCAGCGCTGCTCGCAGCCCTGAAAAAGTAGTTTATCCGGATCGTCAGGAACAGCCATCACAACACCTTGCATTACGGTATTATCACCCGGAATGGATCATTTCACGATGGATCGAAAGATTGGGCATTGATGCTTGCGAAAAGCTGTGTCAGGCGAATAATTTGACGCCTCCGTTGTCTATACGGACAAATACTCTTAAAATTAGCCGAACAGAGCTTATGAAAAGGCTGCCTTCCGATGAGGTTGTCTGCGAGCCTTCTCAATGGTCGCCGGAGGGGATCGTTTGCCGGAAGTTTCCTTCTATGAACCGGCTTGCTTCCTTGCAGGAAGGATTGTTTCAAGTTCAAGATGAAAGTTCTATGCTTGTTGCCCATGTTTTGGATCCGCAGCCAGGAGAATTTGTTATTGATGCATGCGGGGCGCCGGGTGGAAAAAGTACGCACATTGCTGCATTGATGAAAAATATTGGCCGGGTTCTATCGGTCGACATTCATGATCATAAATCAGCGATTACCCGCCAAAATGCCGGCCGGCTGGGGATTACGATTATCGATGCCAAAACAATGGATGCGGAGCAATTAGATACGTTGTTTGCCGGACAGGCTGACCGGGTTTTGGTAGATGCTCCTTGTTCCGGCTTGGGAGTGTTGCGGCGAAAACCAGATTCTCGCTGGCGAAAAACGCCGCAAATGCTCATAGATTTGCCGATGCTGCAGACGAGCATTCTAAACAGCGCAGCAGATTGTCTCAAACCCGGAGGGGTCCTCGTGTACAGCACCTGTACGACTGAACCGGAGGAAAACCAGGAAGTCGTTTGCCGCTTCCTTGCGAGTCACCCGAATTACAGGCTGGAGGAAACCGGGCAATTTTTACCAGTGAAGCGTTCGGGAGAATTTGTTCAATTATGGCCTCATGTTGATGATGTGGACGGCTTTTTCATTGTCCGAATGGTAAAGGGAAAATAGTAGTAAGCATTGGTTGTGAGGTACATAAAATGAAAACAGAACTGTTTGGATTATTTACCCATGAAATTGCCGCAGCAATAATCCCTTGCGGTTTGGAACAATATCGAGCCAAACAAATTGGTGAGTGGCTTTACCGTCATGGTGTTGAAAATTTTATAGATATGAAAAATATACCGTTGACCCAAAGGATTTTGTTGGATTCGCAATTCACAATAATAAAGTCAAAAGTGCGCTGTGCCCAGCATGCTGCGGACAAGAGTACAGATAAGTATCTGCTGGAGTATCAGGATGGGGCTGCAGTGGAAACTGTACTTATGAGACACAAATACGGTAACAGCATATGTGTGTCTACACAAGTGGGTTGTGCAATGGGCTGCCGTTTTTGTGCATCGTCTTTACTTGGCAAAAGCCGTGATTTATCAACTGGCGAAATATTGCGGCAAGTACTTTTTATTCAACAAATTTTGAAACAAGAAGGATCGAAACTGCATTCTCTGGTCATTATGGGGACAGGCGAACCTTTGGAAAACTATGACAATGTCCTGCGTTTCATGCGTCTGTGTCATGAACCATATTGTTTGAATTTGAGCTATCGGCACATGACCCTATCTACATCCGGACTGGTTCCCCAGATTGATGCCTTGGCGGATGAAGGATTACCAATCACGTTGTCAATATCCCTTCATGCTCCTAATAATTCAGTCCGTTCTGAATTAATGCCGATTAATAAAAAGTATCCGATTGAGTTGTTGTTATCGGCTGCTGATCGCTATGCGGCTAAGACAGGACGACGGGTTACCTATGAGTATATTTTATTGCAAGGGATAAATTCTCTCCCGGAGCAGGCGCGTGAATTGGCTGTCTTATTGCGCGGCCGGTTAGCGAATGTTAACTTGATTCCTGCCAATCCGGTTCCCGAACGCGGTATTTTACGGCCTAATTCGTCGTCAGTTCGAGAATTCTTAACTATTCTGCAGCAACGAGGAATTACAGCCACCGTTCGCAAAGAGATGGGTTCGGATATACAGGCTGCATGCGGACAGTTGCGATATCAATCGTTTAAAGGTATTTCCAAGAGTGAATGATTCCAAAACTTAATAACCATAGAGATGAACATTAACCTGTATTGGGGTGTTTTGACGTGAAGTTTGTCCGCAATATAGAAAGCTTTTTTGAAAAACATATCGAAGGTTTTTTTGACAAAAAGTTGTCAGCTGAATTACAACCGGTAGAAATTGCTAAAAATTTGGCACGAATCATGGAGCAAGAGAAAACAATCGGTGTCTCTTGCATTTACGTTCCAAATGAGTATTGCATCTATCTTCACGCAGATGATTTTGACCGGATGTCCTCGTATCATCAAACTATTAGTCAGGATCTGGCCGTTTTTTTATTTGACGAAGCGAAAAAAAAGGGGTATGTTTTGACAGGGCCGCCTGTGGTTCAGATCAAACTTTCCGATGAAAATAGCCGAAACCGGTTTCGATGTCTTGCATCTTTCAGTGAGCCGTTACTTTTTCCTGATGATGCTGCGGCAATTGTGAAAAATGATGATAACCCTTCGACTACTCGTGTTTTTAATAAGGTGAACGCTCAAGTACAAAAGCCAGTTCCTTCTATTACCGGTAGCTTAACGGTAATAGAAGGGGGTGATATTGGGTTGAAAGTAGCGGTCGGGACTGGCCGTATCCATATTGGCAGGCGTGAGAGCAATGAATTGCCATTGACCGATATGAATACTTCCCGTATTCATGCGTATGTGGTTTTTGACGAAAATGCCCATGTTTTGCATGATGCCAATAGCCTTAACGGGACTTACGTCAACAATCATCGTGTTACGTTTATAGAGCTGAAGTCTAACGACCGGATTCGTATTGGCAATACCATCATCGTTTATGAGGTGAACTAGAGTGCCTGGTAAAGTATGGCTTATGAATGTTGCCGGTTTCATTTTACAATATGTATTTTTGCTCCTGATCTATTACTTTATTTACCGTATTGTGCGAATAATTTTTCAGGATCTTTGTCCGTCTGCTTTGCCAAATGACTTAAAATCGTCGAAAAAAACAGTAGAAGTTTCGGCTAGGTTGATTGTGATTGACACGTTTTCCGGTCATCTTGCCGGAGAAGTCATTTCACTGGGAGAAGCCATTGCAATCGGCCGGGGCGAGGGTAATGACATTGTAGTCGATGACAGCTGTGTTTCTCATGAACACTCCTGTATTACTTATTATAAAAACAATTATTGGCTAGCTGATTTGCGAAGTACGAACCATACTTATCTTAATGATCGGATTGTTACTGAAGAAGTGAAACTCAAGAGCGGAGATTTGATCAAGATAGGCAGGGTTACTTTTAAATTTGAGAGGTGACACGCGTTGCTGGCATTTGTGAAGTCGGATACAGGCATGGTAAGAAGAAAGAATGAAGATAGTTATGTTTTCAAACCTCCGCATTTATTTGTTGTCGCAGATGGAATGGGGGGGCATTTGGCGGGGGAAATTGCCAGCGATTTAGCTGTTCATTGCATTACGGATTATGTTGAAAAACATACCGGAGAAAAAAAACCGGATGTTATGCTGACGGAAGCAATTTACCTGGCCAACCGGATAATTTATGAAAAATCGTTGCAGCATAGTGATTATACAGGGATGGGAACGACTGTGAGTGCAGTTTATCTTGAAATGAATGAAATATACTGGGGTCATGTTGGCGACAGTCGAATTTATTTGTTTGAAAAAAATAAAGACAATTTGTTACAGCTTACTGCAGATCATTCTCTTGTATGGGAATTGGTCGAGCGCGGCGAATTGAGCCGTGAAGAAGCCGACAATCATCCTCGTCGCAATGTGCTGACCCGAGCAGTCGGGACGGGGGAAAATATCAGTATTGATACAGGAGTCGTACTGTGGAAACCGGGAGATGTTTTGTTTCTTTGTACGGATGGTCTATCGAATATGATCGATGAACCGGAACTGCTTTGCTATCTCAAGGAAGGGTATGACGATGGTGCGGCGACTATTGAACGTTTGGTCGCCAAAGCAAATGCGGTTGGAGGTTATGACAATATTACCGCTATAATGGTTCAAAACGAGGATTAGTATATGGATGCGGGAAAAAAAGAAAAAGTTTTACTGATTTTATCGGGATTGATCATTGGTTCGGGCGTTTTAACGGTGAGTTTGGCCCAGGGAAGCATTGATCCTATCGTTTGCGGGATAGTAGCTGGATTATGGAGCGTTTTTTTTCTGGTGCATGTTTTTTTGCGTTTTGCCAGCCATGACGGCGACCCGATTTTGCTGCCACTCGCATCCGTGCTCACTGGAATGGGATTGACTGTATTATTGCGGTTAAGTCCGGATTTGTTTTTTTTACAGGCTCTTTGGCTGGTTGTGGGATTGACAGGATTCGTAGTAACCGTGTTTTTATTTCAAAAACCAGGCCGGTTTGCTGACTATAAATATATTTTAGGCGGCGTCGGACTTGTTTTATTATTATCGGCAATTCTTTTCGGCGTTGAGATTGGCGGACATAGAAGCTGGCTGATATTGGGACCGGTTCGTTTTCAACCATCTGAATTTGCAAAATTATTTATTATTTTGTTTTTGGCAGCGTATCTTAGCGAACGGCGGGAAGTGTTAGCATTTGCCACTCGTCGTTATGGACCGCTGCTGCTTCCGCGGCTTCGTTTTATTGCCCCCCTGATGGCGGTATGGGCGCTTACGATGCTTATGCTGGTTGTTCAGCGTGATCTTGGATCAGCGTTGCTTTATTTTGGGATCACTGTGATTATGACCTATATGGCTAGCGGACGGTTTACTTATATTGCCTTTGGCGCTTTTTTATTTCTTTTCGGTTCGGTATTGTGCTATTATCTCTATTCGCATGTACAGGTTCGCGTAGACATCTGGCTGGATCCCTGGAAGGATCCTACTGGGAGAGCGTATCAAATTGTCCAATCTTTGTTCGCTTTGGGTTCCGGCGGCATTTTGGGCAGTGGGCTGACGTACGGATTTCCCAAAACGATCCCGGAAGTTCATACGGATTTTATTTTTGCCGCGATTGGTGAAGAATTGGGGTTCATCGGTTCTGCTGCGGTAATGATCATTTATTTGCTGTTTGTGTATCGTGCCTTTCGGATCGCTTTGAAGGCTGAACAACCATTCAGCGCATTGGTTGCTGCTGGTTTAGCTGTGTTTTTAGCATTACAGGTTTTTTTAATTGTTGGCGGCGTAACAAAATTCTTTCCACTTACCGGTATTACATTGCCATTCATTAGTTATGGGGGCAGTTCGCTGGTGGCGAATTTTGTGTTATTAGGAATGCTTTATGCAATATCTGAGGTGAAACCTAAACCATGATGAAAAATAATCTTTTAGGTAATATTCGCCGAACTGCTTGTGTATTGATGGGGTTTCTCGTAATTCTTATTGCTTATATTTCCTATGTACAGGTTATAGAACAGGACTTTTTGAAAGGACATCCTTTAAATCGCCGCAATATAGAGGCGGCGTCATCGATCCAACGCGGTCAAATCCTTGATCGCAATGGGGATAAATTGGCGACAAACCTCCCTAATAAAGATGAGAAAGGACGTTTTAAACGAGAATATCCGCTTGGTAGAATGACAACCCATATTGTGGGCTATGATAGTTTGCAGTATGGAAAATCAGGGATTGAAAGCTCTTATAATGGGTATTTGTCCGGGATGAGTAATCTCAGTCGTTCTTTTGGTCCTTTCACTCGTTTGTGGCAGGAAAATGCGGGCAACGATGTGGTATTAACGATTGATTCTTCTTTACAGGCTACCGCCTATCAAGCATTGGGAAACCATCGGGGCGCTGTAGTGGTGATTGACCCTCGTACCGGCGCAATCCTTTCCATGGTTAGTAAACCTTCCTTTGACCCTGCGGAGCTTGCTTCACAGTGGCAAAGTATTTCATCGGCTGCGGATGCGCCGCTTCTAAACAGGGCAACGCAAGGATTATACCCCCCCGGATCCATTATCAAAGTGATGGTTGCTGAAGCAGCTTTGTCAAAACGGATAACTTCTCCCAATAGTTCTTTTGACTGTTCCGGGACTTTGCCTATCGGCAGGGATTATACGTTGTCGGAAGATAAGCAAACCGCGCACGGACATCTTTCTCTCAAGGAAGCCTTGGCAGTATCATGCAATATCACGTTTGGCCGGTTGTCTTTGGAACTAGGCAGGAATAATATGGAAGACGTGTTTGAAAAATATGGTTTTCAGAAACCATTGACAACTGATTTGCAGGAAAGCGCCTGCCAATTACCGAAATTTAATAGTTTAAGTGACGGAGATTTGGCACAACTGGGAATTGGCCAAACCAGTCTTTTAGTTACGCCCTTACGAATGGCGGTATTAGCAGAAGTGTTTGCTAATCACGGAGTCATAATGAAGCCGTTTCTGGTTCAACGCGTTGTGACACCTGATGGAACGGTTATTGAGCAAAACCAACCGCAACAATGGCTGAGTCCTGCCAATCCTGGTCTCGCAAATCTAGTCGCTGAAATGATGGTTGAAGCGGTCGCAAATGGTACTGGCGGCGCAGCTCAGATCCGTGGGATTAAAGTGGCAGGAAAAACCGGAACGGCCGAAAATCCGCATGGAGCTTCCCATGCATGGTTTATTGGTTTTGCGCCAGCGGATAATCCCCAAATTGCGGTAGCGGTAATTATAGAAAACGGTGGTTCTGGCGGCGGGGTAGCAGCTCCGGTGGCTAGAAAAATATTTACACAGGCACTACATTAAGGAGGTGCGAACTTGCTGATCAACCGGACATTAGATAATCGTTATACAATTTTAGAATTAATTGGCGGCGGAGGAATGGCCGATGTCTACCGGGCCCATGATAAATTGCTGGACCGGTCGGTTGCTGTTAAAATTCTGCATAAGCAATTTACGCATGATGAAGAGTTTGTCAGCCGATTTCGGCGTGAAGCGCAGGCAGCAGCCCGTCTTTCACATCCTAACATTGTCAATATTTATGACGTAGGTCAAGACGATGATATTTATTATATTGTGATGGAATACATTAGCGGGGAAACATTAAAGGAAAAAATTGAGCGGGAAGCGCCGCTGCCTGCGGATACTGCGGTCAGGATAGCGCTTGAGATCGCGGATGCTTTGGGGAATGCGCATTCGAATAATATTGTTCACTGTGATATTAAACCTCATAATATCTTGCTAACCAAAGCAGGCCGGGTTAAAGTGACTGATTTTGGTATTGCCAGAGCTGTCTCCTCGGCGACGATTACTCAATCGGGGCTCATTATCGGTTCTGTACATTATTTTTCGCCGGAACAAGCGAAAGGATCATTTGTTGGCGCAAAGTCCGATATTTACTCTTTAGGCATTGTGCTTTATGAAATGTTGACAGGAACGGTGCCTTTTAAAGGCGAAACACCGATTAGCATTGCTATCAAGCATCTGCAGGAAGAACCGCTCATGCCGAGAAAAATTAATCCTGCAATTCCTGCATTGGCGGAGGCGATTGTTCTTAAAGCGATCGCCAAAGATCCGGAGCAACGGTTCGCTACGATTGCTGAAATGGATGCAGACCTGCATTTAGCTCAAAATTATTTGCGGGATGATCACACCCGGCGGCTTTCACGAGAAGATTTTCCGACTCAAATTTTGCCGAAACTGCCGATTCAGGAACCTATTGAACAAAATGTCAAACCGATACCTGGTGATGATAGAACTAAGTCAGTGATGACAAAACGAAAACAGATTATTGGTGTTTTTGCCTTACTTTTGATTGGTTTTGTTTTTGGCGCTTTTTTATCTTTTGGCAAGTTCTGGAGTCCTGATGATGTTGTTGTAGCCAATGTCGTCGGCAAGCAAGTTGATGATGCTAAAAATGTGTTAGTCAGTCAAAACCTTCGTATTTCCATATCATCTGTGTACGATGACAAGGTACCGGTAGGTCGGGTAATTTCTCAATCACCTGAAGCGGGTACTCAGGTAAAGGAGCAGAGAACAATTACGTTAATCGTCAGCAAAGGGATGGAAGTTACAAATGCTCCGGATTTACGCGGCATGAACCGGCGAGATGCGGAATTGCAGTTAAAAAACAGCGGACTAGCGCTAGGTACAGTGGAAGAACAGTTTGTGGCTGAGGTTCCGGCAGGCATGGTGGCAAGTCAGAATCCCAAACCGGGCTCTCAGGTGAATAAAGGATCAACAGTGGCAATTGTCATAAGCAAAGGAACTGGACCGCGAAAATTTGCTCTGCCCGATTTTCGCGGTATATCGCAAACTGCTTTAGCCGGGCAAATGGAAAATTTGAAATTAAAGATTGGCAATGTAAGCGAGTCGCCAAGCGACCGGTATTCTCCCGGAACGATCAGCGCCCAAAATCCGGCACCTGGAACAGAAGTCCAGGAAGGAGCAACTGTTGATTTTACCGTTGCAAAAAGTCCAGCTGCGGCAATACGCCGGGCTGCCGTGCAGTTTATTGTTCCTGACGGTCCGCTGCGTCAATCTGTTCAAGTTGTTGTAACAGATTCTAACGGACGACGTATTATCTACGAAGGCGTTCATAAACCGGGTGAGAGAGTTGACAAAATTGTTGAAGGGATTGGTCAATTAAGAATACAAGTATATGCAAATGGGACATTATTCCAGGATCAAATTCTTTAACAGGGGGGTGGTTAAGTGGGGCAGGGAACTGTCATTAAGGCCTTCAGCAGTTACTATTATGTACAGACTGACAGTAAGGTAACGATGTGCACTTTGCGGGGACGGTTTAAAAAGGAGAGGTTTTCCCTTTTTGTTGGAGACGTCGTAGAGTATGTGCCAGGTACAGCTGGGAAAGGCGTCATAGAAACAATTTTGCCGCGAAAAAGTCTGCTGAAACGGCCGACAGTTGCTAATGTCAATCAAGTTGTTGTTACCTTTGCAGCAGCCCGCCCTGATTTTAGCACTATATTGCTCGATCGATTTTTGGTATTGGCTGAAATGTCGCACTTAGAACCAGTGATCGTGATTAACAAAATGGATTTGGCTGATCGGGAAAAGATCGAAGAGATAGCGGATGTATACCGCAAGATTGGTTATCAAGTTATTCTCGTGTCAACTTTTACCGGTATAGGGATCCAGGAACTTGCGGAACTGCTGCATCATCGGATTACCGTTTTTTCCGGCCCGTCGGGGGCCGGAAAATCGTCTATATTAAATGCCATAGAACCTGGATTGTCCTTGGTTACGGGAGTGATTAGCGATAAAATCGGCCGCGGCAAACATACGACCCGTCATGCTCAACTGCTTCCTCTTGCCGGAGGGGGATTTGTGGTTGATACGCCTGGACTTGGTTTTACGGAATTTACCGATATTGAGGAAATGGAATTGATGCATTGTTTCCCGGAAATTTCAGCAATGGCTTCTGCTTGCAGATTTAGCAGCTGTCTGCATTATAAAGAACCGCAGTGTGCTGTAAAACAAGCGGTATTAACCGGTGAAATTGCTGAAGGCCGATATGGATCTTATCTCGCGATCCTTGAAGAATTAAAAACAAACAAGAAAGGATTTTAAACATGATACGAATTGCCCCTTCCATGTTATCAGCTGATTTTGCCAATTTACAGAATGAAATTCTGCGCTCAGAGCAAGCAGGAGCTGACATGCTGCATATTGATGTAATGGATGGTCATTTTGTTCCGAACCTGACTTTTGGTGCTCCAGTTGTTGCAGCGATCCGCAAAGTGACGAAAATCCCTTTTGATGTTCATCTTATGGTGACTAATCCGCAAGATTTACTGGAAGCATTTTCCCAAGCCGGCGCAGATATCATTACTGTGCATGTGGAAACCGCCCCCCACCTTCATCGTCTTGTTCAAACCATTAAGAGCAAAGGGATTCAGGCTGGTGTGGCTTTAAATCCTGCAACTCCATTGAGTACGGTGGAAGAGATCCTCGAGGAATTGGATATGGTGCTCATTATGAGCGTGAATCCGGGCTTTGGCGGACAAAAGTTCATCCCGTCTGCAGTTAAAAAAATTAGCAAGTTAAAACAAATGATTAATGAACGTCAATGTTCCGCAACGATCCAAGTTGATGGCGGTATTAATGCGGATACAGCCAAACTTGTTGTTGCAGCCGGAGCGGACATTTTGGTTGCAGGATCTGCTGTTTACGGAGCAGCCGACTTATCCACAGCCATTCGCACCCTGCGGGGGGATTGATTTTTTTGCTAGTTAGTGGTAACATGTAAAAAGAAATTGAATAATTATGCCTTTGGGGTAAGGTGAAAAAGAGCAATCTTTTGATTCCTGACCGGCGGTAGAAGCCCGCGAGCCGTAATGGCTGATCCGGTTACATTCCGGAGCCGACAGTAAAGTCTGGATGGGAAAAGGCAGGTTTTAGGCCTCAGTATAGGCTTGTTACCTTATTTTCCTAAAGAACCGTTCTTTAGGATTTTTTATTTTTCAAACGCGATTAACCTTCAACGCAAGCCAGGTTTCTAATTTGGGAGGTCTTCATTTTGGATGAAAAATATATGGAATTGGCATTGAGCTTGGCTATGCGTGCAAATGGCCGGACGAGCCCGAACCCCATGGTTGGAGCTGTACTTGTTCGAAATGGCGAGATTGTTGGTGAAGGATGGCATATGCGAGCAGGGACCCCGCACGCCGAAATACATGCGTTGCAGGCAGCCGGCGAATTGGCTTATGGCTCGACACTGTATGTAACGTTGGAACCTTGTTCCCATCATGGCCGCACCGGTCCTTGTACGGAAGCTATAATTAAAGCGGGAGTAAAAAAAGTCGTAATAGCCATGGTTGATCCGAACCCCTTGGTTGCTGGAAATGGGATTAACAAACTTCGCCGTGTGGGAGTAGAGGTTGTAGAAGGAGTTCTGGCAAAAACAGCGGCTCGTTTAAATGAAGTGTTTCTTAAATGGATTACTACCCGAATGCCGTTTACGGTGTTGAAAACTGCGATGACGCTGGATGGAAAAATTGCTACCAGCAGCGGTCATTCCCGGTGGATTACAGGCGAAAACGCCCGTCAGCAGGTACATAAGCTGCGTGATCAATATGACGCCATTCTGGTGGGGATTGGAACTGTTTTGGCAGATAATCCCGCACTTACGACCCGTTTGCCGTCGGAATGCCATCATCCAGTCAGGATTGTAGTCGATAGCCTGGCACGAACGCCTTTGGATTCTCAGCTTGTGAATGACGGTTTAGCACGTACTATTATTGCGGTGACTAAAGAAGCTCCTTCCGGCAGGATTGAGGCTTTAGCTGCGAAAGGCGTAGAAGTGCTTGTCGTGCCGGAAGACAATGCGGGTGTTGATTTGCGGCATTTATTTCAATTACTTGGGTCGCAAGAAATTACCAGCATTTTGGTTGAAGGCGGAGCAATGGTCAATGCTTCTATACTCAAGGCGGGTTTGGCGGACAAGGTGTGCTGGTTTATTGCTCCAAAAATTGTTGGCGGTCACGCTGCACCGGGACCAATAGGCGGCCCTGGGGCAACTTTTTTACATGATGCATGGCAAGTAAAAGATATGACTGCAGAATTTGCAGGGCCGGATTTAATGATTAGCGGGTATCTGCGTGATCAGGAGGAATATCATGTTCACAGGACTTGTTGAAGAAATGGGTAAGGTGAAGGATATCGCCCGCGGGGCGAAATCAATCCGTATCACAATTACCGCTTCCAAGGTGTTGGAAGGAACTGTTCTTGGCGATAGTATTGCGGTCAACGGAACATGTCTTACGGTCGTCGCCTATGGAACAGACTGGTTTACGGCTGATGTAATGCCGGAAACTGTAAATCGTACTGTTTTAGCAGGACTTAAAGCCGGCGACGAGGTGAATTTAGAACGAACTTTGCGGGTCGGCGACCGCCTTGGCGGACATATTGTCAGTGGACATATTGATGATACGGGGAAAATTAGTGAGAAGCAAATCAATGACATTGCGGTCATTGTCAAGATATCTGCGACTCCGGAAATCCTTCGCTATATCATTCAAAAAGGGTCTATTGCGGTGGATGGAATCAGTCTTACTGTTGTTGATTGCGCTCAGGACTGGTTCACGGTTTCCCTTATTCCGCATTCGGCGGAAATGACAACTTTGGGGCGCAAAAAAGTTGGCGATGCTGTAAATCTGGAAGTGGATATGATTGGCAAGTATGTGGAAAAATTACTAGGGCTGAAAGCATCACAGCCAAATGTCAAATCGGACTTGTCGCTTGCTTTTTTACGGGAACACGGATTTTAAACTATAAATAGGGAGGCTTTTTGGTATGAAGTTTAGCAGCATTGAAGAGGCAATTGAAGACATTAAAAATGGCAAGATGGTTGTTGTCGTTGATGACGAGGACAGGGAAAATGAGGGAGATTTGGTCTTTGCGGCAGAAAAAGCAACTACGCAAATGATTAATTTTATGGCGACTCATGCCAGAGGACTTATTTGTATGCCGATTATTGGATCCCGTCTGGACGAACTGGGAATTGGCGCCATGGTCACTGAAAATACTGATACTCATGGAACCGCATTTACGGTATCCATTGATGCGAAAAATGTCACAACGGGCATTTCCGCTCATGAAAGGGCATTGACGATCCAGACCGTACTTGATCCCGAAGCAGGACCTGGGGACATTCGACGTCCAGGACATTTATTTCCGCTGCGGTATCGGGAAGGCGGCGTTTTAAGGCGTGCGGGACACACGGAAGCGTCAGTTGATTTGGCAAAACTGGCCGGACTGTACCCAGCAGGTGTCATTTGCGAAATTATGAATGAAGATGGTACGATGGCTCGTGTTCCCCAGTTGATGGAGTTTGTTGAAAAACATGATATGAAGATTATATCGGTTGTCGATTTGATCAAATATCGGAAATTGCATGAAAAATTTGTAGTGCGGGCGGCAGAGACAAATCTACCGACGAAGTATGGAGATTTTCGTTTGATTGCTTACGAAAGCGCATTGGATCATCTTTGTCATGTAGCTTTGGTGAAAGGCGATATTGCAGGGAAAGAAGATGTCTTAGTCCGGGTTCATTCAGAATGTCTGACAGGAGATGTTTTTGGATCACTGCGTTGTGATTGCGGTGAACAACTAGGTACTGCTTTGCAGAGGATTGAAAAAGAAGGCACCGGCGTATTGCTTTATATGCGGCAAGAAGGCCGGGGAATCGGTTTGGCAAACAAGATCAAAGCATACGCTTTGCAGGACGCAGGGAAAGATACTGTAGAAGCGAACGAAATTCTTGGCTTTGCCCCTGATTTGCGCGATTATGGAATTGGAGCACAGATCTTGGTTGATTTAGGTTTAACAAGTATCCGGCTTTTAACGAACAATCCGAAAAAGAGAGCGGGCTTGGAAGGGTATGGGTTAACGATTACCGAACGCGTACCATTGGAGATTATACCCAACTGTTTCAATCAACGCTATTTATCAGCAAAGAAATCAAAACTCGGACATTTACTGAAGAAAACAATATAAATGTAGACTTGCTTAAGGACAAAGGTTTTAACAAAAAGAGGAGGCATAAATAGTGGTTATGACGTTAGAAGGAAAGTTAGTTGCCAAGGGGCTTAAATTCGGGATTGTTGTGGCGCGTTTTAATGAATTTATAACAAACAAATTATGCAGCGGTGCGATCGATACTCTTGTGCGTCATGGAGCAGCAGAAGAAGAAATTGAAATCGCATGGGTTCCGGGCGCATTTGAAATTCCCTTGGTGGCCCAAAAAATGGCCATTTCAGGCAAATATGATGCTGTAATTTGTTTGGGTGCTGTGATTAGAGGAAGTACGCCGCATTTTGACTATGTTTGTGCGGAAGTGGCTAAAGGTGTTGGGCAAGTTGGTTTAAGCTCCGGTGTTCCGACAATTTTTGGTGTTATTACTTCCGACTCCATTGAACAGGCCATTGAGCGAGCGGGTACAAAAGCTGGCAATAAAGGCTCGGATGCTGCTATGTCTGCTATTGAAATGGCTAATTTGTTAAAAGTTTTGTAGTTCTAACCTTGTTGCAGACGGATTAGAATGAGAACTGAGTATATAAGAATTGGCACAGTGCTATATGCAGCCTGTGCCAATTCTTTTTCGCTTAATCAAATTAAAAAGGACTTGGTTCTTTTAACCAGTCCTTTTTCGTACTTTTTTGTTCTACACTGCACGAGATACTTTGTTTGTGCGAAGACAGCGAGTACAAATGTTGATTTTTTTAATTTCACCGTTTACGAGTGCCTTGACTCGTTGAATATTTGGTTTCCAAACGCGTTTGGTTTTTAAGTTCGAGTGACTGACGTTGTTACCAGTAACCTCACCTTTACCACAAACTAGACAAACGTTTGCCATGTAATCCACCTCCTTTTAAGAAGGACAAAATATCCTTATCACGATACTATTATAACAGTGATATTTTATCATATTGCTTGACGTCATGCAATAGAAAGGAAAATAATATTTATAAAGAGAGATGGCAGGATTCCAAGTCGCATTATGGAAATACTGTTACTATTATATCATTTTATAGCTGGGAGGCGATAGAGCTTGATCACTCCAAATACTCCTATTATTGACGTTTTGAGAGCTTATCCTCAAGCACGGACGTTGTTTTTGCGGCATGGTATGGCTTGCGGAGGTTGTATGGGTTCAACAATAGAAACAATTGAGAATGGCGCCCGTATGCATAATATTGATCTTGCAATTTTAATGAAAGAATTGCAAGAAATAGAAAAAGCAAATGGCTAACGACATAATCGATGTAAATTATCGATGTTCGACAGGCAAAGTGCATTCATTGCGCTTTGCCTGTCGCTTCTTGAGCAATATTCATTCGCTGAATAAGTTGCGACAGTTGAGGTGAGATTTTATGCAGCAATGGCTGTTTAACCGTATAGACACATTGAAGGGAGTGGGTGCTAAAACTTCAGAGAAACTAGCGGATTTGCAACTTGTTACGCTTCAGGATTTGCTTCATTATTTTCCCCGTACTTATCTCGATTACAGTCAATTAAAGCAAGTTCGAGATTTGCAAGCAGGAGAATTCGAGACTTGTCAGGTTAGTATGGTTCGTATCAGTTCAAAGTCCGGTTTTTACGGAACAGGGAAAAAAGCGCGCAGTTGTATTCTGGTATCCGATGATACGGGAAGCTTGGAAATTGTATCGTTTAATCCGTATATAAAATATGAATTTCGGGTAGGCAGGAAAATTTTGATATCCGGTAAAATAAAAAAAACGTTTAATAGCCGGTATCTTCAGATGGAAAATCCAGTAATAGAGGATGCAGAGGCGTCACAACATTTGCGTACAGGCCGTATTGTCCCAGTTTACGGTGGTAAAAAAGGTCTGCCCAAAAATTTGCTTCGATCGCTTATTTTTCAAATCTTAACCTTGTATTCAGAACATATAACAGAATGCATTCCTGCAGATATTTTGGCAAGCAATGATCTAATGGCACGGGCAGATGCATATTGGAATATTCATTTTCCCCAAAATGCGGACTTATTAGATAAAGCGCGAAAACGGTTAATCTTTGAAGAATTGTTTTTACTGCAATGCGGATTATTATCAATAAAAGAAAAAAACCGTAAATTAAATTATGGGATTAAACATTCTTCTGATGGAGAGTTGGTTTGCAAGATTACAGAAAAATTACCGTTTTCCTTAACTGATGATCAGCTGCGTGTATTGAGGGAAATTAAAAGTGATATGGAAGATATCATTCCCATGCGCCGTCTTGTTCAGGGGGATGTAGGTTCAGGGAAAACTGCTGTTGCTGCCATTGCATTGGCCAAGACCGTTGAAAACGGCTACCAGGGTGCATTGATGGCGCCAACCGAAATTCTTGCACAACAGCATTTTCAAACCTTGGCGAACCTGTTTTCCTCTTTTGGATGTCGAGTTGCGTTGTTATCTGCCAGATTGAGCCGCAAAGAACGCGGCTTACTGCTTGATGCGATCCGTAATCATCAGGTGGATATTGTAGTGGGAACACATGCACTGATCCAAGAAGATATTGATTTTTCTGCTCTTGGATTGGCAATAACTGATGAACAGCACCGTTTTGGGGTTGAGCAAAGAGCCAAACTGAAAGCAAAAGGGGAGAATGCAGATGTTTTGGTTATGACAGCGACGCCTATCCCAAGGACTTTGGCCCTTACTGTATATGGAGATCTGGATGTTTCTATTATCCATCATCTTCCGCCTGGCCGTAAACCTGTGCGAACGCTGCTTTACGGATTTGAAAAACGGGAAGAGATTTATGCTGGAGTTCTGAGGCAGATTGCTTTAGGACATCAAGTATATGTCGTATGCCCTCTTGTGGAAGAAAATGAGAACATTGACGCCCGCTCCGTACATGATGTACATGCAGAATTATCTGCAACATGGCTGCGTGGTGTTTCCTGCGGCTTAATTCATGGCCGTTTGGCACCGGATCAAAAAGATCGTATCATGCAAGCTTATTATAAAGGGGATATTAGCGTTTTGATTTCGACGACTGTGATTGAAGTAGGTGTCAATGTTCCGAATGCGACTGTGATGGTAATCGAAAATGCAGAGCGTTTTGGGTTAGCGCAATTGCATCAATTGCGTGGTCGAATTGGAAGGGGAGGAAATGAATCGTTTTGTGTGTTGATTTCCGACATAAAACAGCAAAATATTCAGGAACGGCTTGCGATTATGACGGAGTGTAATAATGGCCTCTTGCTTGCGGAAAAAGATTTGCAGCTTCGAGGGCCTGGGCAGTTTTTTGGGCATAGACAGCATGGCTTGCCGGATTTAAAATTAGCCGATATTATTGGGGACATGGATGTACTGCTTTTGGCCAGGCGGGCGGCGTTGGATGTTGTGCAAGACAGAGAAATTCCGCTGGAACTTCAGCAAGCGATAGAGTGCCAGCTTGCTATTTGATCCCGTTGTTTTGCTGTGCAAAGGAACTTTACCGGTTTTTCCGACTAGTTGCCATTTGATAGTATTTCTAGTATAGTTATAATAATGGCCGGGATGCCAGAGATTTTTGAGGAATATTTGTTGTTGTAAGGAAGATAATTATGGGAAAATTATGGGGATGGTTGTTCATTTTTCTGTTAGGCGGCTTGGTTTATTATTGGCAGCCTGAATTTTTTCAACAAGCCTATGGAATTATTGAGCATGGTGATATTGCTGCGTTATCCCAATATTTGCGTTCGTTTGGAATTGGTTGGGGGATCTTTGTTACTCTGATCTTGTTCATAGTAATGACATTCACCATTGTTTTTCCATTTGTTATTTTATCAGGTGCAGCTGGGATTGTCTTCGGATTATTTTGGGGTGTTATAATATCTTGGACCGGCGAAATATTAGGCGCATTGGCTATGTTTGCTTTTGCCCGTTATTTTTTTCGTGGATCGGTTGCCAGCTGGGTATGTAAAAGCCCATATTTGAAACAAGTCGATGACTATAGTGCTGCCAATGGATTCAAGGCATTATTAATCGCCAGACTGTTGCCTTTGGCGCCGTCTGGGATCATTACTGCCGTAGCTGCTATTAGCCGGATATCGTTTCGGGATTTTATTTTAGCTACGATTTTGGGTAAACTGCCACCGGTGGTCATCAAAGTATTGATTGGACATGATATTGCGTTTGCAGGGGAAAATACGACACGTTTGGTCCTGGTTTTGAGTTTGGTGGTTGGAGTTTATCTTATCATGTGGTGGCATAAACGGGCAAAAAAACGAAAATTGGAGCAAGCTCGTTAGTCTATTGTCCGGCGCTAAATATTATAAAAAATAATTATAAGGAGGAATTACATTATGCCATTGGTACAAATTGATTTTCTGGAAGGCCGCAGTGTAGAACAAAAAAGGGCTATGGTAAAAAAAATCACCGAGGCAATTACTGAAACTGCTCAGTGCCCGCCTGATGCCGTAACAATTATTATTCGGGAAATGTCGCCGCAAAATCTTGCAAAAGCTGGTAAACTACGTTCCGATATGTGATTTTATAAGATGTAGTCCATTTCGTTTTATACGGAGTGGACTATTTTTAAAAGGAGAGTGGATGATTTATGGAATCAATGAAGATTGCCTGCGAATTAGAAACGGCACTACAGCGGCAGCTTGAATTGTTTTCCGGAGCTTCTTCGCCATATTTAACGCCTGTATTGCATTTTTTGATCGACATACAAGTCGAATTTGCTGAAAGTTTATCCGCGGCTGAGTATGTTAATGTTGATCTCTCCGGATATCCACCGTCTGGGGATCGGCTGCGTAATGCCAGCACTGATTGGAAAAAACTTGTGGAAGACAAATTGACTTTGCCGGCTGAAACGGGAGATATTGTACTTTTATGGTCTATTTATACAGCGATAGATCGAATGGAACAATTTTATCGTCAAGCTGCTTTAAATAGTGTGCACCCTTTGACACGCGCATACTTTGCTTCACTTGCAGAGGTAAAGATGCTTCTTCGACGTCGGACTGACGGTTTAATCCGTGTGCTTTACAATGACATATGGGGAAAAGTTGGTTTTGCTCCTTTTGCGTTAAGAAAAGACTAATTATTATGCTGAAGGTTGATAGTAAATAAACATTTTTTTAAAACAGCAATAAAGATGGTAGATTGAAGATTTCAATTGTGATATTATATGTAAAATAACTGTTTATTATTAGGAAAGGGGTTTAGCAAATGTTTGCAAATAAATTTGGTCCGGAAGGGTTAACTTTTGACGACGTTTTACTTGTGCCGGCAAAATCGGATGTTTTACCGCGCGACGTTGATGTAAGTACCCGGCTAACCAAAAAAATCCAATTATCTATTCCAGTTATCAGCGCAGGAATGGATACCGTTACAGAAGCCAGAATGGCTATCGCTGTGGCTCGAGAAGGCGGTATCGGAGTCATACATAAAAATATGTCGATTGAGAGCCAAGCCAATGAAATCGATAAGGTGAAACGGTCTGAACATGGAATAATCGTCGATCCTATTTTTTTAGGGCCGGATAATACTTTGCAAGACGCTCATGATTTGATGGAAAAATTTCGCATTTCCGGTGTGCCAGTTACTGAACATGATAAGCTTGTCGGTATTCTTACCAACAGGGATTTGCGATTTGAGACTGATTTAAAACAAAAAATTGGCGCATGTATGACGAAAGAGCATTTAATTACGGCTCCGGTAGGAACCTCTATTGATGATGCGAAAGAAATTTTACGCCACCATCGAATTGAAAAATTACCCCTTGTTGATGCAGGCGGCAACCTAAAAGGGTTAATTACGATTAAGGATATCGAAAAAGCATTAAAGTATCCAAATTCAGCAAAAGACAGTAAAGGAAGATTATTGGTCGCAGCTGCGGTCGGCACAGGTTCGGATTTTATGAACCGGGTTGCTGCGATTGTGGCAGCCAAAGTTGACGTCATTGTTGTTGATACTGCGCATGGACATTCAGCGGGTGTTATAAAAGCAGTTAAAATGATAAAAGAATTGTATCCGGATGTGGAATTGATTGCCGGTAATGTTGCAACGGCTGAAGCAACCCGCGATTTGATTGAGGCTGGTGCAGATGCGGTAAAGGTCGGTATCGGTCCGGGATCAATTTGTACAACCCGTGTTATTGCTGGAATTGGTGTCCCGCAAATTTCCGCAGTTTATAATTGTGCAAATGCAGCCCGTCCTTATGATGTGCCGATTATTGCTGATGGAGGAATTAAATATTCCGGTGACATTACAAAGGCGATTGCAGCGGGCGCAAATGTCGTTATGATTGGAAATATTTTTGCTGGTACAGAGGAAAGTCCTGGTGAAACCGTTATTTACCAGGGTCGAAGCTATAAAGTATATCGTGGAATGGGATCATTAGGCGCGATGGCCGATGGAAGTAAAGACAGATATTTCCAAGAAAATGTTGAGAAATTGGTACCTGAGGGGATTGAAGGCCGAGTTCCTTATAAAGGGCCGATCGCTGATACGATTTATCAACTAGTAGGCGGACTTCGGTCTGGAATGGGTTATTGTGGAGTGCATAATATCAATGAACTGATCAACAATACCTCGTTTATTCGCATCACTGGCGCGGGATTAAAAGAAAGTCATCCGCACGATATTAATATTACCAAAGAATCACCGAATTACAGCTTATAATTAAAAATGAAAAGCTCTGTCCGGGATAGATTACGGATGGAGCTTTTTATTTTTGATACTTTGTTCTTTGGTTTTTTACCGGCATTTATGGAACTTACTGCAAGCCAAGTCTTATTTTAATTGCCCGGATTTATATTATATGATACAATAATTCAGGAACATGATGTGTTTCACGAGAAAGGACGATTGTATCCAACTGTGGAAAAACGAATAACGGTTTTAAATGTAATGATTGATGCAGTTACAATGGATCAGGCTGTAGCCAGATTGGAAAAGTACATAGCAAATTTTGATCGTTGTCATATGATCGCCACTGCGAATGCAGAGATGGTGATGATGGCGGCAGAAGATCCTGAGTTACATCGTATATTATCAAATTCAGACTTAGTCGTTGCGGATGGCGCCGGCGTTGTTTGGGCGGCTCGCCATTATGGAAATCCGGTTCCAGAACGTGTTGCAGGTTATGATTTGGCGCAAAAATTGCTGGAACGGTCAGTGCGAAATAATTACAAGGTGTATTTTTTAGGCGGCGCACCAGGCGTTGCTGAACAGGCTAAAATAAAGGCTGAAAAACTATATCCAGGAGTCAATATTGTTGGGGTGCGCAATGGTTTTTTTTCTGAAATGGATGAAGAAGAAATTTTGAATGAGATTGCAAACTGTAAACCTGATGTTTTATTGGTAGCTTTGGGTGTCCCGAAACAGGAAAAATGGTTGTCAAAACATCTCTCCAAGCTCCATGTGCCGGTTGCTATTGGAGTTGGTGGTACATTTGATGTAATGGCTGGGATTATGAAACGTGCTCCACTTTGGATGCAAAAAGCTAATTTGGAATGGCTGTTTCGTTTGCTTATGCAGCCCCAGCGGTTTTTTAGAATGCTGGCTTTGCCAAAATTTGTATTTCGAGTACTTTTATATAAAAAAAATGAAACAAAATGATAGATTGGCCGTGTTGCAAGATGTTAATACAAATATGTGTTAACAAAAATGGGGCCGGTTTTTGTATGCAGTTTATCCTGCACCGTTGTTTTGTAGCCGGAGGTGAATAAATGGTTCGTGCGCCGATAGTGAAAGAAGGCTATATTTATATAGGAATTTTAGCACTGATTACGATAGTGGTAGTGCTGGCTGTTGGTCCTTACTGGGGAGTTGTTCCAGGTTTTTTACTTTGTTTCATCCTGTTTTTTTTCCGTAATCCGACCCGGCTTATTCCGAGTGATCAGCGATTGATATTGTCACCGGCGGATGGAAAAGTAATGAGCATTGTAGAAATATTCGATGATGAGTTTTTAAATGAAGATGCGATTAAAGTAACCATATTCTTATCCGTTTTCAATGTCCATGTCAATCGAAGCCCGATTGCCGGTGAAATTACATATCAACAATATACTTGCGGACGTTTTCGCCCTGCGTATAAAGATACTGTGGGATTTGAAAATGAGCGTCACTCTATTGGCTTAGAAAATCCCAACATGCGTATTCTAGTAACCCAGATTGCCGGGATTTTGGCACGGAGAATTGTTTCCTGGGTCACATTGGGAAATGTGTTGAAACCGGGTGAACGTTACGGCATGATTAAATTTGGCTCCTGTACAGAAGTGGTTGTCCCCAAATCTGTAGAAATTATTGTAAAAAAAGGAGACAAAGTTAAAGGTGGAGAAACGGTTATAGGGAGGTTGACAGCTTGAGTGTAAGGCTGATTATTCCTAACGCATTGACTGCAGTAAATTTGGTTTTCGGCATGCTTGCGATTATGTTTACAATACAAAATGATTATTGGAACGCCGGTTTATTTGTTCTTATCGCCATGGTCGCTGATGGATTGGATGGCAGGGTGGCGCGGGCATTGAATGCAGGCAGTGAGTTTGGCAAAGAACTTGATTCTTTATGTGATTTAGTATCATTTGGCGTTGCGCCTGCAATTCTTGCATACGTATTTTATTTAAAAGACTTTGGCACTGCAGGAGCTATCATTGCGATTGGATTTGCTACCTGTGGCGCCCTGCGTTTGGCGCGGTTTAATGTGAACACTTCCGTCGTAAAAGGGTATTTCATGGGACTGCCTATCCCAGCGGGCGGTTGTGTCGTTGCTACTTTTGTGATGCTTGGAGTTAAGCCTTCAGGATGGATTTTTCCAGTTATGGTTGCTATTTTTGCTTATTTAATGGTCAGCACTGTTCATTATCCTGATTTTAAAGGAAAAGGCGAACCCATTCATTTATTAGCGGTGATGATCACAGCAGCTTTATCCCTATATCTTTTGTTTCTGCTTCATAATGCTTTTTTCTTTGTTCCGTTTTTTGCTTATACTCTGTTTGGCATTTTGAATTCCCTTTTCAATTTGTTTTCCCAAAGATCTAAGTTGTGAACCATATATTCATGTTAGATCACAGTGTGGATGCGAAGTGTTTTTGACTTGACAATCCTGGCGACTAACTTTACAATTTAGTCTGGATACGAAAAAAAATGATGTGTTGAAAAAAGGTTCCTAGATAAGGAGAAGATCCATGAATACCATTTTTGATTATATAATGATTCCGATGCAATTAATTATCGTGTTTTTTACGCTCTATTATTTTATCATTGCATTTTTTGGCATTGTCCGAAAAAAGGAAATAAAGATATTAAAGCCAGAAAAAACAATGGCTGTGATCGTAGCTGCTCACAATGAAGAACAGGTAATTGGACATTTGGTAGATAACATCCATCTTTTAAACTATCCACGGGCGTTGTATGATGTATTTGTTGTTGCGGACAATTGCAAAGATAAAACCGCACAAATTGCCCGCGATGCCGGTGCAATTGTTTTTGAACGCTTTAACCTTGAGCAGCGAGGCAAAGGGTATGCGATGGAATGGATGTTTGCGAAACTTTTCGGTTTAAAACGCAAATATGATGCAGTTGTTGTTTTTGATGCAGATAATTTGGTTCATCCGGATTTCCTTTTAGAAATGAATAACCGATTATGCAAAGGCGAAAAGGTGATCCAAGGGTATTTAGATTCTAAAAACCCAAATGATACTTGGATTTCCGGAACGTTTGCCATTTCTTTCTGGGTCGTTAATCATATTTGGCATTTAGCCAAATATAACATAGGGTTGTCAAGCGTGTTGGGCGGCACTGGAATGTGTATTGCAACGGACGTTCTTCGTGAGCACGGATGGGGAGCCACTTGTTTAACTGAGGACATGGAATTTACAATGAAACTTTTATTGCGCGGCGTTCCTACGACATGGGCGCATGATGCAATCGTTTATGATGAAAAACCACTCACGTTTATGCAAGCTTGGAAACAAAGAAAACGCTGGGCGCAAGGTCATTTTGATGTGGCAGGCCGGTATATCCCGCGTCTCATAACAGAGGGGATACGTTTACGCGATGTAAGAATTTTGGACGGAATTCTCCACTTGGTTCAGCCATATTTTTTACTGCTTTCAACTGTTTTTGTGATCAGTTCTTATATTTATTCATTTGTTCCTTTTTACACGAACATTCTTTATTCCATATTGCCGGTAGAAGTGTGGTCGGTTATTGCTGTTGGGCAATATGTTTTCCCAATGATCATACTTGCGAAAATTAAAGCGCCTATAAAATCCTGGTTTTATTTAATTTTGTACCCGCTGTTTGTTTACAGCTGGATACCGATCACCTTCATTGGTTTTTTACATCGGCATGATCACGAATGGAGTCATACTGAACATACGCGGAGCATCACTTATCAAGATGTTTTATTGCGGCAGGCTGATGATTTTTCTAAGACAGGTCTGTTAAGCAAGCAGGCTATTAAATAACGCAGCGAGTTTGAAATGCGCAAAAGGTGAGCTGAATACTCATCTTTTTCTTTCATGTCATAGTAATTATCACGATGTTTTGATTACACATGTAATCAGAGGTTTGATAACATTCTAAAAATATTTAAATGCGCGGAAGGGAGCAAAGAAAAATGTTTGAATTGACAATCCTTGTTGATTTTGCTGCTGCGCACTGCATACCTGACTATCCAGGAAAGTGCCAACGGTTGCATGGCCATAATTGGAAAGTGGAAGTATCGGTGCAGGGAGATAAGTTGGATAATTTAGGTATGCTGGTTGACTTTAGTGAACTTAAACGCCGTGTAAACATGGTGTTGGAGACGCTGGATCATCATTATTTAAATGAGATAGAATCATTTCGACAGGTAAATCCGACGGCGGAAAATATTGCCTGCTATATTTATGAACAGTTAGAGAAGGATTTTTCAACTCTGGAGACAATTTCTGTTTCCAAAGTAACCGTATGGGAGTCGCTTCATTCTGCTGCTTCCTATAAAAAATTGTCTATATAATCATGATCGAATGCGATGATCGGGAGGCTTATCACATTGCATATATTGCTCACGAATGATGATGGAATTGCAGCGCCTGGAATCAAGGCGTTATGGGAAGAATTGTCAAATTTTGCAAAAATCACGGTGGTTGCTCCTGATAGTGAAAAAAGTGCGACCAGCCAAGCAATTACAGTTCATCATCCAATACGAGTTGATGAATACTTTATGGAAAATCCGGACATTAGAGCTTGGCGGGTAGGCGGGACACCAACAGACTGCGTTAAGCTGGCGTTGGAAGCCTTGTTGCTTGGTTACCCTGATTTGGTTATATCGGGTATTAATCAAGGGCCGAATTTGGGAACCGATGTATTGTATTCCGGTACGGTGAGCGCTGCGATTGAAGGAGCAATGCACGGATTGCCGGCAATAGCGGTTTCTCTGGATTCTTGGCATCCGTATGATTTTACTCCGACTGCCCGAATCATTGCCAATTTAATCAAAAAAATGGTTTTAGGTTCACTGCCGCGATATACTTTATTAAATGTGAATGTGCCCGCGATACCGGCTGATGAATTAGCTGGCATAACCATTACAAAATTAGGCGTTCGGCAATATGAAAATACATTTGAGCGCCGTCAAGACCCGCGAGGGCGTGTCTATTACTGGATGGGCGGCAAAATTATGGCCACAGACAATGATCCGGACAGTGATGTGATGACTGTGTCCAGAGGGGAAGTTTCCGTAACGCCAATTCATTTTGATTTAACAAATTATGAGTTGATGCATCTATTGACCGAATGGAAATTATAGATGGTGCGGGACTACTCTTCAAAAAGAGCGCAATCATGATGCATAAAATAGTCGGGGCATACAGCTTGCGAGAGTCGTATGCCTCTTTTCCCATATTAACGTAAGGAGGATTTTCGCTTGAAGTTTCACGGACTTTTATTTGATTTGGATGGCACAATATTAGACACTACAAACCTAATTCTTCAGTCATTTCAACATACTTTTCATATTCACTATAATCGGCAGATTGCACCGCAAGAGGTTCACCGGTTTTTTGGCAAAACATTGCGGGCTGCAATGGAGGCGTTGGGGCCGGATAAAGTGGAAGAACTGATTGCAACTTATCGCGAATTTAATTTGGCGCATCATGATGAACTGACATCAACTTTTGCAGGCATGCATGAAACACTGCAAAAATTGCATGAGGCTGATTTTCCTATGGCGATTGTCACGTCAAAAGCATCGGAAACGGCCTTGCGTGGTTTAAAACTATTTCATATGGATCATTTCTTTTCGGTTATTATCGGCGTCAATGAGTGCAGCAAACATAAACCCGATACCGAGCCGGTGCGAAAAGCGTTGGAGCAATTGCAGCTTCCCGCATCGGCCTGCTTGATGATTGGGGACAGTCCGTTTGATATTATCAGCGCCCGTGAAGCCGGAGCCAAGACCGCTGCTGTCCGTTGGACTCATGTTTCTTGGCAAGAGTTACTAACTGAAAACCCAACATATATTTTGGAAAAACCGCAGGATTTGCTATCTTTATGCGGGCTTAGAAGTTTGAATAAGAAATGATTTGGAGGTAGAAAGAGATGACACGGATTGCAATTATTGGCGGTACGGGAGTGTACGATCCCCGGGTCTTGGATAATGTACGCACATGTTCAGTTGAAACGCCTTATGGCGAAGTCGATTATACAATAGGAGAATTCGCTGGGCAAGAAATTGCTTTTTTGGCCCGCCATGGAAGTAAACATTCTATTCCGCCGCATCTCATTAATTATCGTGCAAATATTTGGGCGTTGAAAAAAATCGGAGTGGAAAGCATTCTAGCAACAACTGCCGTTGGATCGCTTGTAAAAGATATTCCTCCGGGTCAATTTGTTTTAATTGATCAATTTATTGATTTTACTCACAGCCGGGTGAATACATTCTACGAAGGCGGAGAGCGCGGAGTTGTTCATGTTGATCTAACAACTCCGTATTGTCCTGAACTTCGGAAGATTGTTGCTCAAGCCGCAAAAAATTCCGGTTTGCCAACAACAACATCCGGAACGTATGTCTGTACTGAAGGACCGCGATTTGAGACTCCGGCGGAAATTAGCATGTTTGCTAAATTGGGCGGTCATGTTGTCGGAATGACTAATATCCCTGAAGCAGTGCTGGCGAGAGAAGCAGAAATGTGTTATATGACCATATCGCTGGTAACCAATTATGCAGCCGGTATTTCTTCAATGCCGTTAACACATAGTGAAGTACTGGATATAATGAAAGAGAACACCGATAAATTGCAAACATTATTGCTGGGCACTTTACGTTTGCTCCATTTTCGTCAAAAGGATTGTACTTGTTATCATGCATTAAAGGAATATGGCGGGTTTAAACTATAGAAAGCGGTGGTATCATTGGTTTCATTACGATGGAAGGACGACTGCTTGTTTTTGCTCAATCAAGTCAAACTGCCAGGATCGGTGGAGTATATTCAGTGCAAAGACTACCGACGGGTAGCAGAAGCAATACGCCGATTGGAAGTGCGTGGAGCACCCGCTATTGGCGTAGCAGCCGCTTATGGCTTGTTGTTGGGCGCGGCAGAAATCAAAGAAACAGGAACTGGCTTCCTGGAAAAATTAGCAGAGATTGCAGAAATTTTGCGACAGACTCGTCCAACCGCCGTCAATCTTTCTTGGGCATTGGATAAGATGCTGGATGCCGCAAAAGAAACATCTCGTGAAAAGGACTCTCGTCCACAAGAAATTTTGACGGTATTGGAAATGACAGCCCAATTCATTATGAATGAGGATTCCAACGTAAATAGAAGGATCTCTGCTTTTGGCGCCAGCTTGTTTAAAGATGCGAAAACAGTTATATTGACTCATTGTAATGCCGGCGCTTTGGCTACAGTTGAATATGGTACAGCGTTGGGCATTATTCGGGAGTTATGGAAGGAAGGCCGGTTGGATAGAGTATTTGCTGATGAAACACGGCCTTTATTGCAAGGCGCGCGCTTGACAGCATGGGAACTTATGCAAGATGAAATACCGGTCACTTTGATTACTGATAGCATGGCTGGAGTAGTGATGAAAAACGGCTGGGTGCAAGCAGTTGTTGTTGGGGCGGATCGGATTGCCCGAAATGGTGACGTAGCGAATAAAATAGGAACATATACAGTGGCTGTACTCGCTGAAAAACATCATATTCCTTTTTATGTGGCTGCTCCGGTCTCCAGTTTTGATTTTTCTTTGCCCGACGGATCGGCTATTCCAATTGAAGAGCGTTCTGCAAATGAAGTGACTCATTGCTGTTCCGTTCCAATTGCTCCGCAAGGGGTTGCTGTTTATAATCCTGCGTTTGATGTGACGCCCAATGAACTAATTACAGCCATTGTCACGGAATATGGGATACTGCGTGCTCCTTATAATAAATCAATTGATTGGCTCCAAAGTCAGAAAGGTGGAAAATAAGAATGGAAATGATGATTCGTGATCCGAAATTAGCGCCGCAAGGAATGGATAAAATAAATTGGGTACGTCAGCACATGCCGGTATTGAACGTGTTAAATGCCGAATTGTCTAAATCGAAACCGTTGCTCGGAAAAAAAATGGTTGTTACGATGCATCTGGAAGCAAAAACTGCATATTTGGCAATTGTGTTAAAAAACGCCGGTGCAAGCGTTGCTGTTACCGGAAGCAATCCTTTGTCCACACAGGATGATGTTGCGGCAGCTCTCGCTTCCCAAGGCGTAAAAGTGTTTGCGTGGTATAATCCGACACCAGCCGAATATGAACTTTTTTTGCATAAGGCTTTGGATACAAAACCGGATATCATTGTCGATGATGGCGGCGATCTGGTCGCATTATTGCACGGAGAGCGAAAAGAATTGTCAGAGCATATTATTGGTGGTTCGGAAGAAACAACGACTGGTGTACTGCGTTTAAGAGCTTTGGCACGCGAAGGAAAATTAGCGTTTCCAATGATGGCTGTAAATGATGCATATTGCAAATACTTATTCGATAATCGTTATGGGACTGGACAATCTACTTGGGATGGAATTATGAGAACGACCAATCTGACTGTTGCAGGAAAGACTGTCGTAGTCGCTGGGTACGGTTGGTGCGGCAAAGGCGTCGCTATGCGTGCCAAAGGGTTAGGTGCAAATGTAATCGTTACCGAAGTGGATCCCATTAAGGCAATTGAGGCTGTGTTTGACGGGTTTCGCGTTATGCCGATGATAGATGCCGCGGCCTGTGGTGATATTTTTGTCACATTGACCGGCTGCAAAGATGTTCTGCAGAAGGAACATTTTGCGGTCATGAAGTCGGGAGCAATTATGGCAAATGCCGGTCATTTTGACGTTGAGATTAACAAAATCGACTTAACAGAAATTGCTGTTTCTCATTCAACGGTTCGTAAAAATATTGAAGAATACGTTCTGCCTGACTCGCGCAAACTATATTTATTAGCAGAAGGCCGGCTTGTGAATTTAGCCGCCGGCGATGGGCACCCGACGGAAATAATGGATCTTTCTTTTGCAATGCAAGTTTTGGCTGTGTTACATATCCTTAACCATCATTCCGAAATGGATAAACAAGTTTATAATATGCCGGAGGAACTCAATCACCGTGTGGCGGAGCTTAAATTGAAAGCGATGGGAATGAATATTGACTGTTTGACAGCCCAACAGAAAGCGTATTTGTTCAATGCATAATATAAACACTGAACTGGAAAAAATAATTCATGATATGAGACGCATTATTTTAAATGCTGGGATAGAGTTGGTTTCCAAAGGATTGGTAGCCGGAACATGGGGTAATATCAGTGCAAGGATTGGAAAAAGCAGTTGGATTGCGATTACTCCGTCAGGACGGGATTATCTGACAATGCAGGAAGAAGATATTGTCATTGTTGATCAAGGGTGCAGCCGTATCCTCGGCAATCTTAATCCATCTTCGGAAATGCCGCTGCACATTGCTATTTATAAAGCTCGACCTGAAATTGACGCAATTGTTCATACGCATAGCACATTTGCTAGTGTTTGTGCGGTAGCAGGACGGGATATCCCGCCGATTATTGAGGATTTAGTACAAATTGTCGGCGGCAGTGTTCGTGTTGCCGAATATGGCTTCCCGGGAACGGATGTTTTGGCAGAAAATGCTGTTAAGGGTCTCGCTGATAAGCAAGCAGTACTTTTGGCCAATCATGGAATGATTGGCTGTGGATCTACAATTTCGGAGGCAATGATGGTTTGTGAGCTGGTGGAAAAAGCGGCTTCTATTTATCTATATGCACAACAATTAGGGGGAGCCAAAGAATTGGCCGCGGATGATGTGCTTCGCATGAGGGAATTTTATCTGAAACACTACCGCTTACAACGAGGTGAATAAATTATGGCGAAAATATTAATTAAAAATCCAGAAGTTTTTGGAATAGGCGGGTTTGTTCAAAAAGCGGATATTGCAATTGATGGCGTTCAGATTGCTTACGTTGGCAATGTGCCGGATGATTGGCGAGCGGATCAGGTGATTGATGGCGATGGAAAGCTTGCAATACCCGGATTTGTGAACACTCATACTCATGCGGCGATGACTTTATTCCGCAGTTATGCTGATGACATGAGACTCATGGACTGGTTAGAAAAGAAAATATGGCCAGCAGAAGCCAATCTAACCGGTGAAGACGTTTATTGGGGCACACAATTGGCTATTGCAGAAATGATCCGTACAGGGACGACAACTTTTGCCGATATGTATTTTTACATGGATGATGTAGCGCGTGCCGTCGAAAGCAGCGGGATACGAGCCGTTTTAGCGCGTGGAATGATTGGCGTTACGCCGGCAGGAAATCAATCCCTGATTGAAAGTGAAGAGCTATACCGGCAATGGCATAATGGTGCTGACGGTAGGATTACTGTGATGATGGGGCCGCATGCTCCTTATACCTGTCCGCCTGAGTATCTAAAGAAAGTCGTGAATTCTGCAATGCGTCTTGGCGCAGAAATTCATATTCATTTGGCGGAAACAAAGAGTGAAGTGGAGGAATGCATTCGCTTACACGGCAAATCACCGATACAATTGATGGAAGAGTTAGGTGTATTGCAATGCGGTGTTTTGGCAGCTCATTGTGTTCATATTGATGCGGCAGACATTGCGATTATGAATAAACATAACGTCCGTGTGGCGCATAATCCTGGAAGCAACATGAAATTGGCAAGCGGAATTGCACCGGTTGTTGCATTATTGGAAGCTGGCGTTTGTGTTAGTTTGGGAACGGATGGCGCGGCTAGTAATAACAATTTGGACATGTTGGAAGAATTACGTTTAGCCACATTATTGCAAAAAGTACATCATTTAGATCCTGTCGCACTGCCAGCTAAGCAAGCTGTTTTAATGGGAACTGCAAATGGCGCGAAAGCGCTGAATTTGGATAAAATTATTGGTCATTTGGCCCCAGGATATCACGCGGATATTACTTTATTAGATACTCATTCTCCACATTGGTTTCCAAAACATGACAGGATTTCCTTATTGGCCTATGCAGCTAATCCGGGTGACGTACACACCGTGATCGTTGACGGCCGTGTTCTATTAAATAACCATCAATTAACGACAATTGACGAAGAAAAAATGATGTATGAAGCACAGGCAAGAGGAATGCGTCTTGTATCCAAGACATTGTGATGTTAAAATCGCAATCGGTATTTTTCAAAATACTTGAAATCAAACAATAGAGAAGAGGAATTGCTTGGTTTTATCTTGAATAATATTACTGTAATGATAGAAATGGCAGAAAGAATGGGAGGAAAATTCATGCTGCAGGAAGCTTCACGGATGTGTGGATTATCGTCTGCAATTTTTTCAGAAGTGGACGATATGCGTAAAGCGGAAGTTGCGAAGGGGCATGACGTCATCACATTGAGTATTGGCAGTCCGGATATGGCGCCGGCTCCCCATATTGTTAAAGCGTTAATGGACGCATGTGCTTTGTCAACAAGTTACGGGTATACGCTTTCGAAGGGCATATCGCCTTTTTTACAAGCAATTGCGGATTGGTACAAAATGAAATTTAATGTAGATCTGGATCCTGAAACTGAGATTCATACTTTAATGGGCTCACAGGATGGATTGGCTCACATTGGTCTTTGCTTGCTTAATCCTGGAGATGTAGTGCTTGTTCCTGACCCTGGTTATCCTATTTTTAGCGCAGGACCGTTAATTGCCGGCGCCCAGATGCATTACATGCCATTGCGGGAAGAAAACGGCTATTTGCCGGATTTGGATGAAATTGAAGAATCAGTATTAAAGAAAACAAAAATGATGATTCTGAATTATCCTAATAATCCGGTAGCAGCAATTGCTCCGAGAGAATTTTTTGTAAAAGTAGTCGCTTTAGCCCAAAAATATAATTTTTTGGTTTGTCAAGATTTTGCTTACAGTGAATTGGTTTATGATGGCTATCGACCGGATAGCTTTTTGAGTATCCCCGGAGCGAAAGATGTTGGCGTCGAGTTTCATTCATTATCCAAAACATTTAACATGGCAGGGTGCCGTGTCGGATTTTTGGTCGGCAATTCGCAAGCGATATCATTATTGGGCCGACTAAAGTCCAATTTTGATTATGGTATTTTCTATCCGATACAGATGGCAGGGATTGCGGCTTTGACTGGTCCGCAAGATTGCATTGTTCAAACAACTGCCACCTACCAGCGACGAAGGGATGTTCTTGTTGATGGGTTTAATGCGTTAGGTTGGGCTGTCCCTAAACCACAGGGATCGATGTTTGTCTGGGCGCCTGTGCCAACGCAGCAAACGTCGATGGAGTTTACAAAAGATTTATTGTATAACACGGCAGTTTCTGTTGTTCCCGGCAGAGCCTTCGGTCAGTTCGGCGATCATCATGTTAGAATTGCGCTGGTCCAACCGGAAAACCGATTGGAAGAGGTTGTATCGCGAGTTGCAAAATGGCTGGGAAGTAAATAATATAAATAAGGGGGAAATTTATCATGCGGGCTTTAAATTTCTACTCGTCAACGTATCATAGTCAGTTAGTTTGCCGGAGAAAAACCTGTACCATCCGTTTGGGAGATAAAACTCATAAGTATGCCGAAGGTGATATTGTATGGGTGACTGTAGGCAAACGATTTGCTCCGAAGAAGAAAATTTATACAGCTGCAATTGACAGAGTTTTGGTAAAACCCATTGCACAATTAACTGTTGATGATTTGCAGGGAGAAAATCCGGATATTATCTCTGTTGAGGATTTAGTTGGATTTTTACAGTCTATTTATGGCAAAACATTAACACCGGGAGATACGGTTACGGTAATATATTTCTCAGAAATCATTGAATAACTGGGAAAGATTACATATAATATTATAATGCAGGAGTGATAATAGAAATGTCAGAATTAAAAAAAATACCGGTTGGAATTTCTGCCCGTCATGTACATGTTAATCGCGAAGATTTGGATATTCTTTATGGTCCAGGATATCAATTGACACTGCGCAAAGAATTATCTCAACCTGGGCAATTTGCTGCGGAAGAAACAGTCGATTTAGTTACAGAAAAGGGCACTCTAAAAAAAGTTCGTATTTTAGGACCTGAACGAAAAAAAACTCAGATAGAAATTTCCCTCACTGATTCATTGAAACTCGGCTTAAAACCACCTGTACGCGATTCTGGAGATTTAAAGGATTCTCCGGGAATGACGATTGTAGGTCCTAAAGGCTCAATCCAGTTAACAGAAGGTACAATTGCAGCTTGTCGGCATATCCATATGACGCCTGCTGATGCTGCTGCTTATGGGGTAAAAGACAAAGAGATCGTAAAGGTTCGCTGCGAAGGACCCCGGGGATTAATTTTTGACAATGTATTAATTCGTGTTCATGATAGTTTCAAATTGGAAATGCATGTGGATACTGATGAAAGTAATGCTGCGATGATGAATGCACAAAGTGCAGTAGAAATTTTAAAATAACATAGCATTTTTTAAACTCTGCCGTAATATCGGCAGAGTTTTTTTTCTATTTTTTATTTTCATAGCAGGATTCTCAGAACGATGTTCGAATAATTATATATGTAGAAAAACAAAGAACAACGTTCTGTAATTGGAAACAGAGAAAAGGTGATCTTTTGTCCAGTCAGATAAATTCTTCCTACACGGTTGCTTCGGTGGATCGTGCATTGCAATTGTTGCTGCTGCTGGGACGGGCAACAAAGGATATGGGTGTAACTGAAATCAGTAAAGTATTAGGAGTTCAAAAAAGCACCACGCATAGTCTCTTGCAAACTTTGATGGGAAGAGGTTTTGTCCAGCAAAATGAAAATGGAAGGTACGCATTGGGAGTTCGTCTTATTGAACTTGGGCAAGTGTGCAAAGACAAATTAGATGTCAGAGAAGCGGCAAGACCTCTGATGCTGGAATTGGCTAATGAGACCCGACAAATTGCACTTCTTGCCGTATTGGCGCGCAATGAGTTAATTATTGTTGAAAAAGTTGAACCGGAGCGACCATTTCTCATTATTCCTAAATTTGATTTTAGCGTTGCTGTTCATAGTACTGCTGTTGGAAAAGTATTGATGGCAAATGCACCAGATGAAATCATCGATAAAATTATCAGCAGTGGATTGGAAAAATACACTGATTTTACATTAACCGATAGAGAAGCATTGCTTAATGAGCTGGAAGCGGTTCGTCAGCAAGGGTATGGCATGGGTTGCAATGAGACGATCAATGGTGTAACTTGTTTGGCAGTACCGATTTTCGACAATTCGCGGAAGGTAATGGCAGCGCTGTCTGTTTCCTGCCCGAGCTCAATATTGTCTAACAAAGATTATATGGAGATTATTCAGATTTTGAAACAAAAAGCGGGAATTATATCACAACGGCTCGGCTACCGTCTGTTGTGATAATTCTATAGTGTTACTTAGTTAGTTACTACGGTAAGCTAAAATCGTACAAAAAGGAGGAAAAGAGAATGCCAAGACCCGAGTTTAGGGAAGAACGGTGTAAAGGCTGCGGACTATGCGTAGTTGCCTGCCCCAAAAAAATCGTTGAGTTGTCTGATCGTTTCAATTTGAAAGGGTATCGTGTTGCAACTTGCATTGACGATGCAAAATGTATTGGCTGTGCTTTGTGTGCCAAAACATGTCCGGATGTAGTAATTGAAGTCTATAAATAAAAGACAGGAGTGATCAATGTGGCAGAAAAGATTTTGATGAAAGGGAATGAGGCCATTGGTGAAGCGGCCGTCGTTGCCGGATGTCGCCACTATTTCGGTTATCCGATTACACCTCAATCAGAATTAATTGAATATATGGCGAAACGCTTACCGCAGGTTGATGGAGTTTTCCTTCAAGCGGAAAGTGAAGTTTCTGCGATTAATATGGTTTATGGTGCTGCAGGAGCCGGTGCAAGAGTAATGACCTCTTCTTCCAGTCCGGGATTCAGTTTAAAACAAGAGGGAATTTCATACATTGCCGGAGCGGAACTGCCATGTGTACTGGTAAATGTTCAGCGCGGCGGCCCTGGATTAGGTAGTATCCAGCCTGGCCAAGCCGATTATTTCCAGGCGACCAAAGGTGGCGGACATGGAGATTATCACAATATTGTTATCGCACCGAATTCAGTGCAAGAATTAGTTGATATGACGATTTTGTCTTTTGATTTGGCGGATCAATACCGTAACCCAGTTGTATTGCTGGCTGATGGCGCGATTGGTCAAATGATGGAACCGGTTGAATTCCGGGAAGTCACTGCGAAAAATATTGAAAAACCTTGGGCTTCCACGGGTTTGCACGGACGCAGCGAAACGAATGTTATTAATTCCTTGTTTTTAAAACCGGATGAATGCGAAAAACACAATAAACATCTTCAAGAAAAATATGCCGTAATTGAGAAAAATGAAGTTCGTTATGAATCGATCCATGTTGAAGATGCGGATTTGGTACTAGTTGCGTATGGAATTACTTCAAGAATTGTTTTTTCTGCGATGGAAAAAGCTCGTAAAGAAGGCATGAAAGTTGGTTTGATACGTCCCATTTCACTCTGGCCATTCCCATATAAACCGATTGAGGACGCCTCTGCACATGCAAAAGCTTTCTTGACAGTTGAAATGAGTGCTGGTCAGATGGTAGAAGATGTACGCTTAGCTGTTGGCCGCACAAAACCTGTTTATTTCTATGGACGCACAGGTGGAATGATTCCAAATTCTGCGGAAATTTACGATCAAATTGTTACTATTATGCAAGCTAAAGGGGGCAAATAAAATGACAGAAAAATTGTTTGCCATACCGGCTACGTTAAAAGATATACCGACTCATTATTGTCCCGGTTGTCACCATGGAATTATTCATCGCTTGGTAGCGGAAGCGATCCAAGAATTGGGTGTTCAAGACAAAGCGATTGGTGTAGCTCCGGTAGGCTGCTCTGTATTATGCTATGACTATTTCAACATTGATATGCAGGAAGCAGCTCATGGTAGAGCGCCGGCTGTTGCAACTGGAATTAAAAGAGTTCATCCCGAAGCGGTTGTCTTTACGTATCAAGGTGATGGCGATTTAGCTTCGATTGGTTGTGCGGAGATTGTTCATGCCGCTGCTCGGAGTGAAAAAATCACGACTATTTTCGTAAATAATGCAATTTACGGGATGACAGGCGGACAGATGGCTCCGACGTCGCTGGTTGGACAAGTTACGACCACTTCTCCGTATGGACGTAAAGAAGATTCGTGCGGAAAGCCGATACAGATGTCTGAAATGCTATCAACTTTGCATGGCCCGAAATTTATTGCGCGCGTTGCAGTTAACAATCCAGCCAATATGGCAAAAGCTAAAGCGGCAATCAAAAAAGCTTTTGAAATCAACGTAAAAGGCGAAGGCTTTGCGCTGGTAGAAGTATTATCTACATGTCCGACAAACTGGGGAATGAGCCCTGTAGAAGCCGTTTCCTGGCTGGAAAAGAATATGCTTCCTTATTTTCCGCTTGGCATATTCAAATCTGAGGAGGTGGCAAAATGACACATGAGATCGTAATGGCCGGTTTTGGCGGTCAAGGCGTTTTGTTAGTTGGTCAATTACTGGCTTATGCCGGGATGCTTGAAGAAAAACAAGTATCTTGGATGCCCTCCTATGGACCGGAAATGCGCGGCGGTACGGCTAACTGCTCTGTAATTATATCAGAAGAGCCTATCGGTGCTCCGATTATCGCTGAACCGACAGCGGTTGTCGCCATGAATTTGCCTTCTATGGACAAATTTGCACCGTCGATAAAAACCGGTGGTGTATTGATTATTAACAGTTCGTTAATTTCTACCGAGCCAAATCGGAAAGACCTGGTTATTTATAAAGTTCCTGCAAATGAAATTGCTAACGAGATAGGCAACTCCAAAGTAGCCAATATGGTTATTTTAGGTGCCGTGATCGCAGCAACCGATGCTGTGACTGTGGACGGGGCGATCAAAGCGTTCCAGAAAAAATTTGCAAGCAAGCCGAAAATGTTTACAGTCAACGAACAAGCAATTCGCCGTGGTATGGAATGTGTTATCAACGCTGGTAAGTAAAAGCTGAAACTGGTCAAGGGATCTGCTCTGCAAGTTAGGGCGGGTCCCTTCGTTTTGAGTCCATCAGAAGGTATCAATGCGGTTTCCACCGTCGTTTTAAAACTCGGCGCAAGCCGGTTTTCTAATTTTTGATTTTGGGCAGGATATTCTTATATTATGGCGAATATTAAAAGTTGCATTTCTTACAATGAGGCGGTGTCTGTTTTTGCAAGGCGAGAAAGTAAACACGATTCTTCTAAACGCAATTTTAAATTCTGTTCCGTCAGCGGTTTTATTGGTTGATGAGCAGGGGATATTGCTTGGGGGAAAAATATCGGATTTAACTGCTCACAAAACGAAATCGATTGCCGGCATCGGGCAGCAATTGGATCAGATTTTACGTGTACGGCTGGATCCGGAAAATGTCGAGAAAATCATGCTGGCTTTTCGCCGTTGTATAAAAACAAACGATTCGCTACTGCTTCCTTGCATTACAAATTGCAAGAATGATATTCATGAATATTTTCGCTGCTCTTTAGTACCGGTGCCGAATGAAAAAAAAGTCACGATTTCCTTTATTAATGTGACGGAAACAATCTTAATACAAAAAGAATTTGATGTGGTTGCCGCTAAATACGGAGAAGTTAATGTTGATTTACAAGAAACTATGTTTAAGCTTGATCTCCAATTAATGGATATTGACCGGGCTCATAAAAATTTGACGGCTTTATATAAAATTACTTCTATTGTACAAAAAACTGTCGATGAGTCGGAATTACTCAACGAAGTTTTGGACTGTATGATGCGAGAGTGCGGTTTCACAAAAACAGCCATTTTTTTACTTGATGAAGAACGACAAGAGCTGGTTTGCCGTGCTCAACGCGGCGGATATATGAGAGTGCATCTCCCAGTATCCCAAGGCGTCATGGGGCACGCTATTGCACAGAGAGAATTAATCTACATTCAAGATGTTATGGCTGATTCAAGATATATAGCAAGCAGCGATCACCCTGGAAGCAGTGAAGTAGCAATTCCGCTGATTGTTAATGACCGAATGATTGGTGTTCTTGATATAGAAGCATCACAAAAATATGAATTGCAGAATTATGACTTCAATTTTTTGCGTTCTCTGGCAGGACATATTGCAATGACAATCGCACATGCGCAGCATGTAGTCAAAGTGGAACAAGAAGCAATTACCGATTCATTAACCGGTTTATATAATAAACGCTATTTTAATGACTTGATTACCAAAGAAATCCGTCGTTCCAATCGTTATAGCCGGTCAGTGAGCATGCTCATGATCGATATTGATTATTACAAACAATATAATGACAAATATGGACACCGGATGGGCGATGAAGCATTGAAAGTAATCGCAAGTATTATCCGGCAGTCATGTCGTGATGTAGATTTTGCAGTACGGTACGGTGGGGAAGAGTTTGTGCTTCTCTTGCTTGAAACTTCGATGGCAGAAGCGATTGAAGTTTCTGAACGGCTGCGAAAAACGATTGAATATTATCCATTTCCCCATCAGCATCATCAATCCCACGGATCACTTTCTGTAAGCATTGGCCTTTCCAACTACCCTGATGATGCCTGGACTGAGATTGAATTGATTGACCATTCGGATGCCGCTTTATATGCTGCGAAACGCGCGGGACGTAATTGTGTTCGTAGTTATTCCGCTGATTGTGTTTTTTTTCAATCAAATAATTGCAATACAACGATTGGCTATTAACGAAATAGATAAAGGTGGCGAAAAAATGAGGAAAATATGCGATTTTCATACGCATTCTTTTTTCAGTGATGGTGAGTTATTACCAAGCGAATTGATTCGCCGGGCAGTCGATAAAGATTACGCAGTAATCGGTATTACCGATCACGCCGGAATGAGTAACATGGACAGCATTATCGACAACGTATACCGGGATTGTCAGATCGCCGAAAAATATTGGGATATCAAAGTCATTCCGGGCATTGAGATCACACATGTTCCAGCTGGCTATATTGCACAATGCGCTGCTTATGCCCGTGGTCGCGGTGTTGGATTGATCGTTGTTCATGGTGAAACGATCGTGGAACCTGTTGAACCGGGGACAAACCATGCAGCAATCTGTTCAGGAATGGTAGATATTTTAGCTCATCCAGGCTTTTTAAGTCAAGAAGATGCTCGGTTAGCTGCTGAAAATGGAGTGTTTATTGAGGTGACTGCCAGGAGCGGACATAGTCTAACGAATGCCGTTGTAGTACAACAGGCAATGTCTGCCGGAGCTCATCTATTGATTAATAGTGATTCTCATGCTCCTCGTGATTTGATGAGTAAGGATTTTTCGCGACGGGTTGGTCTTGGGGCTGGCATTCCTCTTGATCACATTGACACTGTTCTTTTTAAAAACCCAGAATTATTATTACAGAGGATTGCAGCGTCCTCAAGAACTTCTTTTAAGTGACGGTGATTTCAATGGTTCAGAATATGGTCAGTGACTGGAAAGCATATTCGCCAGTCGGGACAGAGCAAGAAGTTCGATTTATTTGTGATGTATTAAATTTAAAGCCGAACTCTCAAATACTGGATTTATATTGCGGTTATGGCCGCCACGCAATTGAATTGGCAAAATGTGGTTACCAAGTAACAGGTCTGGATGTAAATAAAGATTTTCTGGATATAGCAAAACAAAAAGCGATTGAAGCCGGCGTTGATGTCGATTTTCGCCAGTCAGATATGCGGGATATGCAATATAATCAACGATTTGATGCGATTATTAATATGTTTGTAGCTTTTGGCTATTTTTCTGACATAGAAAATTCTGAAGTTATCAAGAAAATTGCACAGGCTTTAAAAATAGGTGGTTGTTTTTTAATAGACTTATTGAACCGGGATTGGATGATCCGCAATAATCTAAACCGGTATTGGCGACATCCGAGCGGTGAATATGTGCTGGCATATAAAATTGAGTTACAGCAGGGGATTGCCATTATGCGTCGGGAACTGCTTAACCAGATTACCGGTACTAAAACGCGTGCTGAATTTGTTTTGCGTGCCTATTCGCTGACTGAAATGAATAATATTCTTGAGGAGAACGGCTTTTCAATTGTTCATTCTTATGGTGGATTTGATGGTTGTGAGTATACGAAAGATACGCCGCGTATGATTATCCTAGCTAAAAAAACTCAAACTTGCTAGTTATTACGGATTGGTTATTCTTTTTTAGTAAAATGCAGTTTGAATAAGGAAGATTATTGTGACAAAAATAAAATTTTATGCCGTAAAAGCTGGACGAGTTCCCGGAATTTATAAAACCTGGACTGAATGCCAAAAGCAAACGGTTGGTTATTCCGGAGCCATTTTCAAGAGCTTTCCAACTGAACAAGAGGCTAGGAACTATATCAACAATACAATTGCATCTATACACATAGCAAATGGTGGAGAGAAAGAAGCGGTTGATAAAAAGTGGTATGATGTATATGTAGATGGCAGTTTCAATGGTGTAAATTATGGTTGGGCTTTCGCCGTATTTTTGGGGGAAGAGGAAATATATCGCGAATGTGGAGCTGGAACAAATGCAGAGGCTGCGATTATTAGAAATGTGGCAGGCGAACTGGCGGCTACAATGCGGGCGATACAATGGGCTGACCAACAAAAAATATCGATCATTATCCATCATGATTATATCGGGATAGCGGCATGGGCTATGGGTGAATGGAAAGCAAAAAATACCTTTACGCAAGCTTACGTTCAATTTGTACGGCCTTATTTACAGCAAATAAAATTTTGTAAAGTTGCTGGTCATAGCGGCGTAAAAGGAAACGAACTTGTAGATCGTCTGGCCGGCGAAGCGTTAAAAAAACAGAATCAAACATAAAACATAGGCATACGGTTCCTGGTTTTCCTAGAAGCAGTATGCCTTCATTTGTTCTAAAACAGGAGTTACAGTTTCAATAAATAACAGAAAATTACGACTATAATGTGCTATAATAAAAGTAAATCGATATTAAATGAGGTGAAAATCTATGGATGACTATATTCATAATCACGATATCATTGTGGAAAATCTTAAATATTTAACTGAAAATCATGGTGAAATATATGAGGCTTATCAAAATTACGGCAAGCAGATCCATGAGAAAGGTGGTCCGTTGGATGAAAAAACACGCTGGCTTATCAAGATTGCGCTTTCTACAGCTGGACAGCATGAATTTTCATTAAGGACGCATATCTTAAAGGCTTTGAAATGCGGATGTACGAAGGAAGAGGTGGAACATGCGATTCTTCTTGTGGCTCCTACGGCAGGATTTCCCAAAATGATGGAAGGACTGCTTATTTTAAGGGATATATTAAAAAAATAAAGCAACTATTTTTGCGTGGCCACTTCACGTTTTTTGGCAGATAAAGAATTGACACGCAAACGCAATACATGAATTCGAGGCATTACTTCATGGTGAAAATGATAATTTGGACCTTCCTTGACATCATATTGCGAGAGCATTGTTTGTAGTGCTGCAAGTTTTTCTTCTTCTGAGACATATTCCATCATTCCAGTACCCATAACGCATTCAAATTCCATGGTGCATTCACAAGCGCCTACCTGAGGACCAGTTACAATACCATGGGTATTTTCCATGACAAAGCTAACTTTGTTGTTTTTTTTCATTAATTCATGCTTTTTCCCTTCTTTTGCTCCATGAAAATAAAGGTTAATTTTATTGTCATATTTTATTTCCAGACCAAAGGTCATTGGAACAACATAGGGATATTCAATGTCAAAGAAAGCTACATGACAAACCTTGCAGGAGCGTATTACGTTTATAATATTATTAAATCCAGTAATTTCACGATCTTGTCTTCGCATCAAGTTCACCTCGTATTTTTATCTATGCTGATTATACGACTTGATTAGTGCTTTGTACAGGCGTATTTTTTTTTGCAGTAGGGGAAAGTTTATTTAAGCCAATTATTTTGAGGAGGAGATTTGCATGAAGGTTGTTGCTTTTAATGGAAGCCCACGCCGCGGGGGAAATACCGAACAAATGCTTTGGATTGTCTTGAACGAATTGATAAAACACGGAATAGAGACTGAATTTGTGCAGGTCGGTGGAACTGAGTTGCGATTTTGTAAGGCATGCGGCTATTGTCATACGAATAAAACTGCGAAATGTGCCATTTCCAAAGACCCCGTTAACGAATGGATAGAAAAGATTATCGCTGCTGATGGAATTATTCTTGGATCACCCGTTTATTTTCACAATGTAACTGGCGAAATGAAAGCATTCATTGATAGAGTCGGATTTGTCGCAAGAGGAAACGGTCGCATATTCACTGGAAAAATCGGAGCAGGATTAGTCGCCATGCGACGTATGGGAGCTATGTCTGCCTTAGACGCTATGTTCAACTTTTTTGTGTCGATGCAAATGTACGTTGTAGCGGCGCCAAGTCTTGTTGTTGCAACAGATAAAGGTGATGCGGCACGAGATCCGGAAGGCTTGCAAAGTATGGAAGCTTTAGGCAAAAATATGTCAAAGCTTCTTGAGATGAGGGATCTTTATCTCCGGAGCCGACCTTTATAACAAGATGATCTCAAAATTATCTCAAAAAAGCTCTTGCGTTTTTGCAAGAGCTTTTTGTACGAAAAAACTTTTATAAAAAATGTACGAATTACTTCTCTTTTGTGTCTAGTTTACATAATAGTTATTATCGGACGTTAAAAAAGGGCTAAAATACGCATTACTTTTTTGGTTTCAATCCATAGTATCCGTCTCTGATTTTTTTCGCGGGTACACCAATCCGGTAAGCAATATACGCCCACGTTGTTCGATAGATCGCTTGGATTTTTGTTTCGTTGGCATATTTACGAGCGCTTGTCATAACCGTATCCGGAAGTATCACAATTTTTCCAGATTGCCGCATGGCGGTTGCTAATGCGGCGTCTTCCATAATTTCGATTACAGGGAAACCTCCCAAACGCCAAAAATCAAAAGAACGGATAAAAATTCCCCGGTCTCCAAATATCATCCGGGTCATCCTGCAGAATATATTGGAACTAGCCGCTAATAAAGCGTAAAACGGATGAAAAGGGAAAAAGTCCAAGCTAAAGCCTCCACCAATAATTTGGCAGTTGTCCATCCGCGTTGTTATGGCGTCAATGCCCCTCTGCGGCAGACGGCTATCAGCATGAAAAAATAAAAACGTGTCGCCTTTTGCAAGCTTGGCTCCGGTATTCATTTGCACAGCTCGATTGCTTATATTCAACTTCATAACTTGTACGCCAAAATTTTCGGCTATTGTTACAGTATGATCGGTACTTCCTCCATCAATAACAATTACTTCGCATTGATCGCGAGGCAGGCTTTTCAGACAATCTGCCAAATATTTTTCTTCATTTAAAGTGGGTATAATAATGGAAAGCACTATGAAAACCTCCGTAACAGTTCAAGCCCGAATTCAACATACCAACGTTTTCTTAAGTCGAGAAGCCAATGATCGGCCGCTCGCTGCAAGCCGTAACCCCAACTGGGATAGACATGCGGTAAGGAAGAAATTTTTGTCAATCCATTATTGGCATTCATTGCTAATAATAATTCGTTCAAAAGTTCCGCCGCATTTGTTGCTAAAATATGTGCGCCTAATATTTTGCCATGCGGGTCGGCGATAATTTTGATCATTCCCTGATCTTCCTGTTCAACAATGGCCCGGTCGATCAGTGACATAGACTGTCGATAGACTTGGTGTTTTATTCCCTTCTCCTCAGCCTCTTTCTGAGTAATTCCGAGATGTGCTAATTCAGGTTCTGTGAAAGTTGCCCAAGGGATACCTTTATAATTAATTTTTTGTTTCACCGGCAGAAGGATATTTTGTAATACTGTCCGCGCTTCAATTTCAGCAATGTGGGAGAATTGGTATTTGCCAATACAGTCTCCACAAGCCCAAATGTGTGGTATCGTTGTCTGAAGGTATTTGTTAACATCAATGCCTTTCGATGTAAAATGTATACCAATTTTCTCCAAATCCAAATTTTCAACATTACACTGGCGACCAACCGCGATTAATAGTGCGGCAACGCTTTTATTTATTATCGTTCCCGCACTATTTTGGGCCATGATAGTAATCCTATTATTTTCTTGTGTAAGGTTTTGAACCCGTGAAGTTAAATTGAATTCGATGCCTTCTTGTTCTAAAATTTCTGCCAATCGACCGGTTAGTTCCGTATCGTCTTTCGGAAGAATGTTCGAACCGGAATGAAACAGATTAACCTTGCTTCCTAAGCGGCAAAAGGCTTGTGCCATTTCTACCCCAATAGGGCCGCCGCCGATAATTCCCATACTTTCAGGGATATCTTGAATTTCAAAGATATCCTGGTTTGTGTAGTAAGGAACGTTTTCTAATCCAATATTTTTGCTGCGAACGGGAGAAGAACCCGTGGCGATTACAAAATCTTGTCCGCTAATACGTGTGCCGTTGATATCCAATTCCTTTTCATTAATAAATCTTGGTTCGCCGAAAAAAATCTCCACTCCCGCTTTTTCCAGCAGCGTTCTTGTCTGAGCTCTTTCTGCAGCTCGTTGTCTCAATTCCTGTACTTTACCCATGATGCCGGTAGTTACAATGGTGTCAGTGACGGTGATCCCCCATTTTCCAGCCGTATTGATTGTATGAAGCTTCTTAGCTGCCGCCAACAGCGCTTTAGAAGGAATACAGCCAGTCCAGGAACATTCCCCGCCAATGCGGCTTTTTTCAACTAAGGCTACGGAAAAACCCATTCCGGCGGCTCCCATCGCAGTCACAATGCCTGCTGCACCGCCTCCAACAACAACAATGCGGTACTTCTTCACAAAAAACACCACCTTCAATTTTGTTCACGGTCAGCACGATCGCGCTTATAAGGCTATCACGGCAGCTGCTGGCGATCATCCTTATAACCCATTACTGCAGCGTTTTCCAAATTATAAGCTATCCAGTCTTCATATGTATCAATATCCCGTTTTTCAGGCAATGTGAAAAGCGGTAAATCTTCTTTTTGACATAACTTTTTTACTTCGTCAAAGACTTTTGAAGTGGACCAAGCAATATTATCCAGAAAAATATGAGCTGCTGTTTTGCAATATTCATGAGAAACTCCAAATAAATAAAAACCTCCGTCTGTGCTGGGGCCGATAACCGCTGGAAATTTATTCAGCGAATGATAAGCGTTTGTGATTTGCGCGCGGTTCAAGGCAGGGATATCGGAACCAATCACCATTACTTGCTCGGCGCCAGCTTCAAAACCCAATAAAAAAGCGTTGCTAATTCGTTCCCCCAGGTTTTGCCCCTTTTGTCGAACGGTTTGCAACATCTGCTGTTGGAAGTAATCTTCATTCGATTCGGGAGTTATTGCAATGAGCTGTTGCCATAACTCATTCGTGGCGCTTTCAGTAATGGCGATTTTTAACAATTTAGTGAAAATGATCGCAGCTTTTTTCATCCCTATACTTGCCCCAATACGTGTTTTAACCAATCCCGGTGTTGGTGATTTGGCAAATAGAATAAGTAAACGGCTCATTTTTCCTCCAAATTAAGGCTAAATTTAATTGTGATTTTATTGTGAATTATCATACATTTTTTTGATTTTTTCGTAACGATCGCGATTGACGCCAAAATCAGAATATCCTACGCGTGAAGCAGACCTGAAATGCACTAAGTTTGTAGTTTCGTCGAAAAAAAATTCTACATCATCTCTAAAGGGTATTATTGGAGCTTTATATACAAAATGGAAATAACTATGCTCCTTTTTGAGCAGTGTTGCCCCCTGGGCAATTGCTATTTTAGTGATGGTCTCTTTTGTTTTTTCCAGATTTTCTTTAAAAACAAATGGCTCTACTCTTTTTCCCGGGTCCGATGTTTGCGAGGATATTGCGTTTGCGGATGCAGGCAATTCAAGAAGCTTCCCGTTTTTTAATCCCAAGTTTTCTGGGGCGGCAAGACTTTTTATAAACAAATAGATGAGAATGATCACCGGGAGTACGATAATAAGATATAGCCAACGCATAATTACCTCCCTGCTCTATTCATGATATTTACCGGTTCGATCATTGTATGCTTAATGAAAATGTTAATCATTTCTAAGCAGAAATCCTCTAATTTTTTTGAATTTGTTGAATGTTTTTTGTCTTATGAACTGTTTTCCCCAATATACAAACAGGGCTAATATTTTTTATAAAAATATTAGCCCTAAAATAATGGAATGAACATACTACTTTATAGGTTTTACAGCAGGCAATGGCACTGTTGAAGGAATTTTCGTCCCGACTTTTATAATTTTATCAGCGGGTGGAAATTCGTCGGCGGCCAGGAATTCGCGGCTAATTTCCTGGCCGTTTCTTGTTTTTACCCGGTATGTCGTAACTAAAAATCCTTTGTGGCCTGGGTCTTCGATAACTTCTTTGCCCAGTTCAATCTCCGGATCCTGTTTTTTCACAACATTATATTCGATTTCTTTTTTATTTGTTGCGACAATAACTATATCGGGAGCATTGTCGTCTCGTTTTCCTAAGATTTCCACGGTAATTTGACCGCCTGATACCCTGCTTATTATGTAAATACTGGTTGGAGAATTGTTAACAAATTTAAAATCCAATTGGTTATCGGCGACCGTGGCATCGTGACCAAGTGGAACATAACCCGGCGGGCTAAAATGGGAGGTACGTTCGGTGATGCTCATATCGGCCAATAATGCGGCATTGTATAATGTGGTACTGACCTGGCAAACTCCCCCGCCCCAGTCCGGTACTAGTTTTCCACCAATAAATACCGGCGCTTGTTTGTACCCGTGCTGCGCCAAACGCGGTCCAATAACGGAATTAAATGAAAAAGTGCTGCCGCTGCGAATTAGAGTTCCGTTTAATTCATTGGAGGCAATTATAATGTTCTGCGTCCGGTTTGCGTCGACAGTGCTAAAGTGCGTAGTATACGACGCGATAACGCCATCGATGCCTTCATAATCTTTTGCTGCAATATCGGGAGCTGCAGCGTCGACAGGAAGTTGATATGTGAATGAAAAGTTAGTAGCCAATTTATCGGAGATTTCTTTCAGTGCCCTCGGTATGTTTGTTTTGCGGCCGATTTGTTCCGGCGTGATTACAATAGAAGAACCTCTAAAGCGAAAAGTTGCATTTTGCGGTTCCTGGTCTACCGTTTTTGCAAGCTTAACCAATATCGATTGCAGGAGTTCTTTATCCAGAGATGGAGACAATGGAATCGTAATATTTTGATTCAGGGATAAATAACGCTGTTTCATGCGAAAGAAAAGATTTCCGGTACGGCCAACTTGGAAGGCATTTTGCGCAAGGGCGGATGCATCGATAGTTAAGTTGATTTTGTTGGCAGCAATTGGCCATTGATGGTCTTGGTAAATGATCTTCAGAGGCTGGGAAGTGCGCGTTTGAAAATCAATTGAAATTTTTGCGGCCGCGGCTTCAGGAGATAAGCCACCAACCGGAGTTTCCCCGACGTAAACGCCTTCGTAAATGTGATCGGAGACGATGAAACGATAGTTTGCGGCAAAAAGAAGTATACTGGCAAATAAAAGTATCATGATGAATGTGGATACTGTTTTTATAATAAGTGTTTTTTTGGGACTTTTTGGCATTACAAGGAACACTTCCTATCCTACAAAATAAAATCCCCATCATAATGGGGAATGATTTCATTGTATGCTCATTGAGAGTTCAACAAATTTCCCGGCAAGTTTCGCTTTTTGAAGGACTTCTTCTGTTATTTCACAACCATTATCAACAATGAGCTTCCCATTGTCTGTTTCAATGCGGCGCCCTGCTTTTTTCCCCAATAAAAATTTACGATGTTTACTTTCTAATTTTTTGACAGCATCTTCGTCTGCCGATTCATGATTTTCTGTTGTCGGAGGCATCAATGGCTGCTCACAGGAAGGCTGCGGAGCCGGTTCCATGTTTTCTATCATAGGCTTTATAGATACAGGTGGTCGTAGTGTCTCTTCTTTTATAATGAGGACATCTTCACCGAAGGTACAGATGCTTTGAGCGGAAATTGCATTGATTTCCCCGTTCTGTTCCATGATTTCACAGGCCGTTATTTTTCCGGCCTGATTGAAAAACAGTTCCTTTACCTCGCCTCTGAAGCGGCCTGAAGTAGTTAATACCTTCCCTCCCACTACATGTACACCGGCAACCAAGAACCGTTCTAGATCAGGAGCTGCAGTAATATGTTTTATGACACTGTTATCTTTGATAGTAACGGCATTTTCTCCGATCCCTGCAATTGCCGGAAAAGGGATGAGCACTGCGCCGTAATACCATCGACCATCATCAAGTACTAAAGCGGCAACGCTTCCTTCGTCAGGATTAATAACGAGACTCTTCACAGTGCCAATTTTATTCGCATCGTTGATGGTGATCACGGGTAGTCCAATAATATCCAAACTTCTTTTCACAGTGGAGCCTCCAATGCTTCTCGAAGTATTAAGCAATGACTAAATTTTTTTGTTTTTTTCAGTATGCGTTTGATCGTAATAAGAAATATAGTAAGAACATATTGCCGAACAGACCATAGCAATGAGCGCTGCACAGACAATGTTGCCATAACTGATAAAGACTTTGGGAAGCATAAGATTGATAAAAACTGCACAACAGGCGCAAAGCAGAAGCTGCTTTAAATTTATATTCACGTCGAAAATCATTTTCGCAAGTTTGTGCGCTATGCAAATGGTCACTGCGGATGTTACCAGACTGACCGTAATATATTCCATAAAATCACCACGCATTACTACTTATATTCGAGCGTATTCCTAATAACAAGCTGTCCGGAAAGATCAATGAAGACTTATTTCCAATGGATAAACTCATAACTCATAGAAAGGGTAGTTCGACGCAGCATGATCATTTCCTGTCAAGAATATTAAGAATGAGAAAATTTACCGTGATCTAACTCTGCTGCAGCTCCCATGACTGCGATTACGACGTGTTCGAAAGTCAGACCTCCCTGGAGATATACTGTGTACGGAGGGCGCATTGGGCCGTCTGCGCTCAATTCAATAGAAGCTCCTTGAATGAAGGTTCCGGCAGCCATAATAATTTGATCAGCATAGCCGGGCATTGCACTCGGTTCTGGGCGAACATAAGAATCAATAGGAGAATACTTCTGTAAGCCTCGACAAAATGCGACCATTTTTTCCTGCGAACCTAATTCAATAGCCTGAATGATATCGCCACGCGTTGCAGAAGGCGTTGGCGATGTTTGATAACCAAGCTGTGAAAAAAAAGCGGCAGCAAAAGCAGCGCCTTTTAACGATTGAGCAACGGTATGCGGTGCCAGGAAAAGGCCTTGAAATAACAACCGGTTTTCAATTAAGGAAGCCCCCATCTCATCCCCTAAGCCGGGTGCAGTCAAACGAAATGACGCTAGATCAACGAGATCCGCACGGCCGGCAATATATCCACCGGTAGGCGCAATTCCGCCGCCAGGGTTTTTGATCAGGGAACCGGCTATGATGTCCGCTCCTGCTGCGTTTGGTTCCATTATATCAATAAATTCTCCATAGCAATTATCAACAAAACAAATACAGTCCGGTTTAATTGCTTTAATTTGTGCGCAAATAGCGCGAATATCACTGATATACAGAGGTTGGCGCATGCTGTATCCGCGGGAACGCTGAATCAGGGCAACTTTTGTGTTAGACGTGATTACTCGTTCTATGCCTTCAAAATCGACTCCATTCTCCCCCATTGGCAATTCCTTATATGTGATGCCAAATTCTTTCAATGAACCGGCAGACGGATGAGCATGTCCAATAACGGTCTGCATAGTATCATAAGGAGATCCTGTGATTGATACGAGTTCATCGCCTGGTCGCAATATACCGAATAGAACTGTAGCCAAGGCATGGGTTCCGGATACAAATTGCGTTCGAACCAGCGCTTTTTCGGCACCGAAGATATCAGCCCATACCGCATCTAATTTCATACGGCCGGCATCATTGTAAGCATAACCAGAGGTTGTGCGGAAGTGATAATCAGAAATTTGATGTTTGCGAAAGATAGTAAGAACTCGACCGGTGTTTTTTTGAGCCACATCATCAATAGCAGAAAACATGGGTTGAGATTGAGCTAAAGCCAGTTCTTTAGCCAAATTCAGTTTTTTAGAAAATAAATCCATTATTTATTCTTCATCTCCAAGTGCGTTAGTATCAAGGCAATACATTTTATAACGACCTTTTTGGTCAGGTGACAGAGATACGGTTACATATATACCTTCATCTTGGTAATCAACATTCTTTACGGTAGCTGTATCATACAACTCAGATAAAATGCTGCTACAATCATAAGGAATTCTGAGTAATTCGTCAACTGTCTTTTTTCGCAGAGCGTTGCTGATCGCTTCGAGCAAATTGTCTATTCCGTCACCTGTCAAAGCGGATATTGCAGTGCTGCTTTCTTGACGTGTTAACCGTTCTTTTACAAATTCGTTGTCAATTCGATCAATTTTATTGAAAACTGTCAGTATGGATTTTGATTCAGCGCCTAATTCACGGAGAACGTGAAACACTGCGTCGCTTTGTTCCTGATAACGCGGATGGCTGGCATCGACAACATGCAGGAGGAGATCTGCATGGATAACTTCCTCTAAAGTTGCGCGAAATGCGGCAATCAATTGGTGAGGCAGTTTGTGAATAAAGCCTACGGTATCTGTTAACAAAGCTTCCTGCCGGTTAGGAAGATGAATTAAACGGGTCGTCGGATCAAGAGTGGCGAACAGCTTGTCTTCCGCTAATACGCCTGCAGAGGTCAAATAATTAAGCAATGTTGATTTGCCGGCATTTGTATACCCCACTAATGCTATATTCGGAAGATTTACGGCTTGGCGGCGTTCACGATGCAATTTGCGATGATTGCGTAACATTGTAATTTGTGTTTCAATATCATGAATGCGAGTTCGAATGCGGCGGCGATCGACTTCTAACTTTGTTTCTCCGGGGCCACGTGTGCCAATACCTCCGCCCAGCCTTGAGAGTACCAGACCCTGTCCCCCTAAGCGGGGTAAGTTATAACGCAATTGAGCCAGTTCAACTTGCAGCTTTCCTTCATGCGAATGAGCTCGTTGAGCAAAAATATCCAGTATCAAGGCAGTACGGTCTAATATTTTCAGTCCAAAGGCTTTTTCGAGATTGCGTTGTTGAGCCGGCGACAATTCGTCGTCAAAAATTAACAGATTGGCGTTCAACTCTTGTTGAAGAAGCCTTATTTCATCTACTTTACCACTGCCAATAAAAAGACTCGGATCAGGATGGTTCCTTTTTTGAATGATACTGCCAACAACCGATGCTCCGGCAGTTTCCGCTAATTGGGCAAGCTCAGCCAAAGAGTCTTCGGCTGACCAGGCATTATGCGGAAAATCAACTCCGACTAAAAGGGCGGTTTCTTTTTCCATTAGCAAAGAAGTGGTAGTTTGTGATCCCAACTGGCGTTCTAGATAAGAAAGCAGATAATTAAGATCAATATTGATGAATTCACTCATCGGAAGCGGCCCAGCCGTTTGCGTCTCCAACTCTTCGTTGCTAAATCCAGCGACAAATCCAATAGTGATTTCTTCTATAGTTCCATCAGAGCTAACACTCATTGCAGCCATTAAATCAAGACGCAGGCTTTTTAAGGTAGCGATATCAACATTGCTCAACTGGCTGCTCGTTTGCGGATGGGTGTGAATACAGCGTATGCCGCTTAAGCGGCTTGCAGATCGCCGGCCTTCTGCAAGAGGAAGAGTTACTGTGCGTGTATCACCGACGGCAACTTGGATAATTTGTCCGCGGCGATTGATGTAAACAGCTATTTCACGCCCCAGAGCTCCGGTTATTTTTGCCATAGCAGTCAGTAATTCTTCTGTTGCTGTTTGGCCATATGGAATAGAAAAAAGGTATAATCCTTCTAATTCTTGTTTGATAATTTTTTTTAATCCATCTAAATCACCGCATATTTCCGACAAAAATGATCACACCCTTTCCTGCGAAATTCAAGTGAGCCGCAAGTTCTAAATCATCTTTACAATGTTTTTTGCATACGCCTTACTTCTTGTAGTAAAGCATCCAATTCATTTTGATTAAAATGGTAAAATTGACTGCAAAAATGGCACTTTATTTCTGCTTTTTGTTCATTCAAGAGATTGATTAATTCTTCTTCTCCAAGACTAATCAGCATTTTTTCAACCCGATCCCGACTGCATCGGCATTGAAATTTGAGAGGAGTCTCTCCACCGTACAAAATAGGCAAACCGGCAAAAGCTTTTTCGATCATTCCTTGTGCATCGAGTCCTGCCTCCAGCATTGCTGTGATAGATGGCAACTGAGAAATGTTATTTTCAATTTTTTCTATAATTTCTTCCTCAGCGTCAGGCAAAGCTTGTATTAGCATGCCTCCGGCAGCAGTGACGGTAAGATCAGGTTGCACTTTCACTCCCAGGATGATAGTAGATGGCGTTTGTTCTGAGAAAAGGAGATACTGTGCGATGTCTTCCGCGATTTCCCCGCTGACAAGTTCTATGCTTCCTGTAAATGGAGCTTTTAAACCGGTAAAACGGGTCACATGGATGTGACCTTTGCCGATAGCGCCGCCAACATCTAATTTTTCGTTTTTTAGCGGCAAGTGAGTTTGAGGATTATTTACGTAGCCCCTGACATTTCCATGATTGTCAGCATCGACAACAATCTCTTCCAGAGGACCATCGCCAGTTACACGAATGGTAATACTTTCCTCGGTTTTTAAATTCGCAGCCAGTAAAAGAGCACCAGTCATTGTTCGCCCCAAGGCGGCAATTGCCGTTGGATAACAATTGTGACGCTGACGGGCATCTTCAACGAGATTGGTTGTAATTGCGGCAAATGCTCTTATGCCAGGAACAGTTGCCTTTAATAGCACATCATTCATTTTAAAAACCTCCTGGGTAAAATAATGCTTTACTTTGACTATGGTTAATTATTTTGTTTTGCCGTAAGGCCAGAATAATCCGGTATTTTATTCAATAATTTATACATCATTTGATCGGCCATGTAATCTGGCTGCCCCCACAGGCTTTCATGCCCGCTATACGAATCGTAATCTTTTTGTTCCGTGAATTTTCCACTTGCTTTGTGGTAGCAAAGTATTTTGATGCTTAATTCCGTTCTTTGGATCACTTCTCCGTCCCAAGTTCTGAGGAGAATAGACCATAACTGCGTTACCTCGGCGCCAATTACAATATCAGCATTTGTTTTTTCAGAGATGTTCTGGAAAAGAGTTTTATTTAATTTAAAGTTTTTACCGGTTGCTTCGTCTAACATTGCGGCATCAATTTCATTCGCAGGGATAATATCAAAGATAGGAACAATTTTGGCTAAAGGTGTGTGAAATTTATTGGATAAGGCTTTAGCGATCACAGTTTCTACCTCTACATCGCGATGGCTGTGCGTAAAAGATACAGGCAGTATTGCCACTCGCTGCGGGGTAGCGGCGGAACAGATTTGCATGCTGATGAAAAGGATGTAAAACAGAATAGATACTGTTAACGAGGTCCTTTTAACCATAATTTTCACCTCACTATGATTTGTTTGTCTACGCATACAAGTCAATGTTTACTTATCGCAAACCAAGTATTTTATGCAGTTGCACTCCTAGACGCAGTCGCTTTTCCGGAAACTGATTGATTAAATTAAATGCTTTTTGTAAGGATTCAGGACGCCCGCTTTCGACTTGGAGGAATGTCAGGCCTTCGTCAACGGCGTTCGTGGCAATACAGGCAATATCAAAATTGTCGTCCACAATATATTTTAATTCATTCGCCTTGCATTGCAGAGTGTAATTGCTTTGGGGTTTTGGTGAAACAGTAATCCAATCAATCCCCCATTCGGGCGGAACAGGGTTCGTTCCATTGGTTTCAATAGCGACATATTTTCCTAATTTATGCAACTCGCGGACAAGGGGTTTTAGATTATACATAGTGGGCTCTCCGCCGGTAATGACAACATGGTGATGCGGTATTTTATACGCGAATACAATTTCTTTTGCGTTCATTTCGACAGCTTGAGCAATATCAAGAGCAGCTTGCGTGTCGCACCAACTGCAGCGCAAATTGCATCCGGCAAGGCGGATGAACGTTGCTCCCTTGCCCATATGGAATCCTTCGCCTTGAAGACTGGTGAATATTTCAAGGACCGGATAATTTACAACATGGTCTTCCATTCAAGTTTTTCCCCGTCTTTCCATGTATTTTATAAGACCTGCATTTCGTAATTTGCATGCCGGGCATTGACCGCACCCCTCCCCGGGAATGCCATTGTAACATGTTAATGTGTGTTGGCGAATGTACTCTAATTCGCCCAATTGATCGGCAAGTTCCCATGTATCTGCTTTGTCAAGCCACATCAACGGCGTATGGATGACAAAGGGATAATCCATAGCCAAATTTAATGTGACATTTAAGGATTTGATAAAAATATCCCGGCAGTCGGGATAACCGCTAAAGTCTGTCTCGCATACGCCAGTAACAAGATGGCGTATGCCTTTCTGTTTTGCTGCAATTGCTGCAAAAGACAGGAATAATAGATTGCGCCCATCAACAAACGTTGATGGCAATGCGCCAGCTTCTCCCGCCCGGATTTCAATATCGTTTCTTGTGAGTGCATTTGGAGCCAATTGGCTTAACAAACCCATATCCAATACTTTATGGGGAATATTCCATTTCTGAGCAATTAAGTTTGCGCATTCTATTTCTGACTTGTGACGTTGATTGTAATGAAATGTGATTGCTTCAACGTTCGTAAACTTTTTCATAGCCCAAAACAGACAAGTCGTGCTGTCTTGTCCCCCGCTGAAAACCACCAAGGCTGCATTAGACATTTTCCTTGGCCGCCTCCTCTTCTATTATACTTTCTGTGGCACGAAGTAAAACCACCCGCATAGCGGGTGGACAGCATTTACTCTGCTGGTTTTAATTCTTCGCGCTTTTCTCTGTGTGCCGGATTGCCATGAAACGGCGTGATCGTAGAAATAGCGTGTTTATAAACAAGCTGCTGCTTGTTATCGTTCTCGATAATTACTGTAAAGTTATCAAAGCCACGCACTGATCCACGAAGTTGAAAACCATTAACCAGATAAATGATGACAGGCACATTTTCTTTTCGAACTTGATTCAAAAAACTATCTTGCAAATTAATAGTTTTATTGGTAGTCATGAAGCAATCCTCCCTCGCGGTTTGTTACTTAGTAACATTCTACTTAAAATGAAACTTTCCTGCTATGGACCTGTAAACTGCTTCCAATAATTGGCCGTAATCAGCAAAATGCTCAATTTGGAACCATTGAATGTAAGACATTTTTTTGTACCAGGTTATTTGTCGTTTGGCGAAATGCCTTGTGGATTGTTTGATTCGCGAAATTGCAGTATCCAAATCGGTTTTGCCTTGCAAATGGGCGACAATCTCCTTATAGCCAATCGCCTGCATTGACTGTGCATCCGGAGAAACTCCGGATGCCAGCAAATCGGATACTTCATCCAGTAATCCATGATGTACCATCTGGTCGACCCTCTGATTGATCCGCTCATAGAGGGTATGGCGTTCCATCATTAAACCAATCACCGCAGCTTCGTACATTAAGTTCCCATCAACAGTCTTTTTGCCTGTCAATAGTTTCTCACCAGGTTGTGCATGGGTCTCAAGTGCCCGAATAATACGGTTACGATCATTCGGGTGCAATTGACTGGCTATATGCGGTGCTACCGCGGCTAAGCGATCATGCAGGTATTGATTTCCGTATATTTCTGCTTCCGCTTCCATTCTTTTCCGTTCAGGGTCATTTCCCGGCGCAGGGTGAAAAATGTACCCCTCCAGCAAAGCTTTGATATAAAGTCCTGTTCCTCCGCACAGGATCGGGATCTTATTTTGTTGATTCAGATCTGTAATTTGTTTGGCGGCAAGGTTTTGGAAGTCGACAACACTGAAATCTCCGGTAGGTGGAATAATATCAATAAGATGATGAGGTATTCCCTCTTGTTCTGTACGACTTGCTTTTGCAGTACCAATGTTCATGCCGGAATAAATCTGCATGGAATCGCCGGAAATGATTTCGGTATTTAGTCGATGGGCTAAGTCGATGCTGAGACGAGTTTTGCCTACTGCAGTTGGACCAATGATTACGATCAGTTTTTCCATGCTGTTCCCCCTGTATGAATCACGCCGTATTGAATACTGCTGTATTTTCCTCCTGTGATATGAGTGATTCCTAAGCGGTTGAATTCGAGGCTGCCACTCGTTTCTTTGATTACGACTCTATGTGAGGCGACGCGGCAAGCTTCAGTGAGTACTTCTGGTTTTAAAGCTTCATTATTGGCGAGTTCGCGCAATGGTTTAAGAGTGATACTGTTTGCGACCGGGCGGCGGAACATCGGATCAAAATATACGACGTCAAAGCTATCGTCGGGCATAGATTTTAAATAAGAAAAATAATCCGTTTGTTGAACAGTGATTTGCCGTAAAGCGGCAAGAATTTTTGGTGAAACATCTGGATCCATAAAGTTTTGTAATCCCCAGGAAGTAATTAACGAAATAATAGCGGAAGCTTCAAGCCCCACGACTCGTCCTTCGCTCCCGGCAACATAACTGGCAACGATGGCATCTGTTCCCATACCCAATGTACAGTCTAATACGGATTGACCAGTCTGCAAGTTCATGGCGGAGATCATATGATCACTTTCGGCATTCAGTAATTTATTAATTCGCAGTTCCGCCATACTCAGATGAAAAAAATAATCGCCGTTAGACGTTGATGCAATCGGGTGGGTTTGTGTGGCAACAATGACAGTATCAATGCCGAAACGGCATCGAAGGGCATCGATTCCCATACCATCACGTTTTATATAAGGAACTTGCAGGATGGCGGCTGCTCTATGAGCCAACGATTCCGCTGCCGTGGATTGTTTACGTATTGTTGTTACGATACAATTCATATGTTATCACCTGTATGAGTTCTTCTTTACATAGTCTATCATCTTCAAACTTTTATCAGGGAATTTAGACTGCTGCGCATTATGTGCGTTTAAATAGTTTGGCCAGATCATTTTCCGTAAACCGGATAACGGCAGGACGTCCGTGTGGGCACGTATAAGGAAGATTTGCGGCACACAATTCTTCCATTAACGCTTGTATTTGTCTCATATTCAATGTCTCACCGGCTTTTATCGCAGCGCGGCAAGAGGCAGTTTGAAGACAGGCGTGACGAAGGCCTTGAGCGGTGGGCTGTGTAGTATTTTGAATAAAAGTAAGAGTTTCCCGCACAACTGCTTCGGCTTCCGCTGTAGGCAAGTCCGCAGGGATTTCCAACAAACGAAGTGTGAGCGGACCAACCGGATCAAGAATAAATCCAAGATCACGAAAAGGTTCCTGGTATTGAAGAATTAGGTCGATTTCCTGTTGATCAAATTCAAGGTATAGCGGGATTAAAAGTTGTTGGGAAGGAATTTCCTTACTGTGATGGCTGAAACGGTCATAAAGGATTCGTTCATGAGCGGCATGCTGATCAATTAAATATAACCCGTCTGCCCCCTGTGCGACAATATAACAGGCGGCGATTTGACCAAGCGGATGCAAGCTGACCGTTGGTTTGGACGGACTAGCAATCCTTGGATCCATTCGAAAAACGTCATCTTTTTGCACACTCTCCATTGCAGATATAAATGATCCGGGAGTTTGCAATGGTTTTGGTTCAAACTTTGGTTCGAAAGAAGGCGTCCGTTCGTTCCACAGAGTCGGTTGCTGGGGCTTTTGCGGCCAAAGAACCGGTGCAGGTGTTGCAATTTGATCCAATGATTGCGGTTCTTCCAGCACTGCTATGATTGATTTATAAACTGCGCGAAATATTTTTTGTTCATCGCTGAATTTTACTTCGCTTTTTTGCGGATGAACATTCACATCTACAATGTCGGCTGGGATTGATACAAAAACGACGGACAAAGGATAACCGCTCTTGGGCAGCAGGGAATGATAAGCGTTGTCCAGTGCTTTGGATATCATCCGGCTGTTGACAACCCGGCCATTCACAATGAAAGTTTGCCATTGCCGGCTGCTTTTCAATAAAGTTGGTTTACTGACATAGCCGGTTATGGAAATACCATCTACTGTATAGTTCAGAGGGAGAAGATCAGGTGTTGCTTTTTGTCCATATAACGCGGTAAGGGTATCTATTAGCTGTTCATTTCCCGGTGTTGCCAAAACGAGTTTTTGATTATGAACGAGCTTAAAGGAAACGGCCGGATGAGATAAAGCCAATTTAGCAACGATATCGTGAATGTGGCTGCTTTCTCCTTGCGGAGTTTTTAAAAATTTTCGGCGGGCTGGTGTGTTAAAAAAGAGATTAGAGACTGTCACGGTCGTTCCAAGACCGGCGCCAGTTTCAAAAATATCCATAACAACACCACCGTTGATCTTTAAACAAGTTGCAAAATTTTGTTCAGGACGCCTGGTTGTTAACGATAATTCAGCAACCGCGGCTATGCTGGGTAAAGCCTCGCCACGAAAACCAAGTGATTGAATATCCTGTAAATCTTCAGCTGAACTAATTTTGCTGGTTGCATGTCGAAGAACCGCTAATTCGGCATCCTGACGGCTCATGCCAAAACCATCATCAGTAACACGTATGTATTCTATGCCGCCCGCGGCAATCTCGATTTCAATATTCCGGCTGGCAGCATCCAATGAATTTTCAACTAATTCCTTAACAATGGAAGCCGGCCTTTCTACAACTTCACCGGCAGCTATTTTATTTGCTGTGTTTTCATCCAAAATATGCACACGCGGTGAATGATTCATAATTGTCCCATCTCCTGTTTGGCTTGATTATGAAGTTTGAAAAGTAAATTAAGAGCTTCTAAAGGAGTAATGGTCATGACGTCCAACTTACTTAGGTCATCCGCTAATGAATTACTAAATAAGGAAACCGGTTTGAGCGTCTGGGCGGCGTCAATTTTCGCGGGTTGCGGCTGATTCGCCGAAGTGTTTTCCAAGCTGCTGAGAAAATCTTGTGACCGTTCAATGATTTTTTTTGGTAAACCGGCTAGCTGGGCAACATGAATTCCATAGCTTTTATCGGCTCCTCCGGGAATGATACGCCGTAAAAAGACGATATCATTGCCGCGTTCTTTAACAGCAACGGAATAATTGACAATTCCTTTTGAAATATTGGCCAATTCCGTAAGTTCATGATAATGAGTGGCAAATAGAGTTTTTGCTTTAATTTTTTCCTTTATGTATTCGATTACAGCGCGCGCGATGCTCATTCCATCAAAAGTACTTGTTCCACGGCCGATCTCGTCTAATATGATCAAACTGTTCGTTGTCGCATGTTTCAAAATATGGGCAACTTCCGTCATTTCGACCATAAAGGTACTTTGGCCGGTTGCCAAATCATCGCTGGCTCCAACCCTGGTAAAAATTCGATCAACCGGATAAATTTTGGCTTCACGGGCCGGAATAAAGCTGCCGGTTTGCGCAAGAAGAGTTAATAAAGCCACTTGCCGCATGTAAGTGGATTTCCCGGCCATATTAGGTCCGGTGATCACGATAATTTCATTTTCACGGTGATCGAGCAAGGTATCATTCGGAACAAACATTTCGCGGACTAACAGTCGTTCTACCACAGGATGACGTCCATCGCGAATTAGAATCTCCCGATTATTATTATGAATTACAGGGCGACTGTAACTATAGCGGGCAGCTGCTTCAGCAAGACTGACTAAACAATCAATTTGAGCAATTTGACGTGCTGTTTGCTGAATTAGGGAAATGTTTTTCTTTACATAGTCACGGATTGTGGTAAATAGATAATACTCGATGTTTACAATTTTTTCCTGAGCACCCAAAATTTTTGTCTCAAATTCTTTTAGTTCGGGAGTGATATACCGTTCGGCATTCGCCAATGTCTGTTTACGAACATAAGTCATTGGAGCGGATGCAATATTACTGTTGGTTATTTCAATATAATATCCGAATACCTTGTTATAACCAATTTTTAAAGACTTTATTCCAGTAGCTTCACGTTCCCTCGTTTCCATGTCTTGCACCCACTGTTTACTGTCACGAGCAATATTGCGCAATTCATCAAGTTCCAGGTCATAACCTGTTTTGATCATGCCCCCATCGCGAACTGATAAAGGCGGGTTTTCAGCAATAGCCGACTGAATTAGATTAACTGTATCGTTATGTGTTTGCAGAGACAGTCCGGTGTTGTTAAGGATGCTTGAATTGGCAGTTTGGAGAATTTGCTTGATTTCCGGCAAGGTGGATAAGGACGCATGCAATGCGATTAGATCTCGAGCGTTGGCGGTTCCAACCTCAATTCGGGTCATAATGCGTTCAAAGTCGTAAATAACTGCTAGCTTTTCCTGCAAGCATATTTTCATTGCCGGCTTTTCAATTAGCTCAGCTACAGCGTCTTGGCGATTAATAATTGTTGGAATTTTAAACAAAGGATATTCCAGCCAATTTTTTAATAACCGACCGCCCATGGCTGTTTTTGTAAAATCAAGAACGGATAAAAGGGTTCCTTTCTTACTTCCATCCCGGATATTACGGGTTATTTCCAAATTGCGCAGCGTAGCGGTATCAATAATCAAATGATCTGCAGCATTGTATTGAGTTAAACGGTTAATGTGTGAAAGATCACATTTCATTGTTTGGTGCAAATAGTACAAGAGACATGAAATTGCCGTCAGAGACGCGTTGCCGGGCGGTAAATCATCTGGACTGAAGTGCTGTGATGGCAATGAGTGGATCAGGTTGAAATCATCGATCATTAAAGTAGTTTGTATGCACTGGGAAATTCGGTTGGCCAGAAACGAATTAAGAACAGGCAATTGATCTATTTTACCTGTTAATACCAGTTCGGAAGGCATTAATCGGTAAAGATGATCGAACATTGCCTCTAAACGGGTTCCCCCATTAAAAGCCGCCCATTCACATTCTCCAGTTGAAATGTCTACAGCAACCAAATAAAGAACATCATCGTCTTCCAATAACAAAGCAAGATAATTGTTGCTGCCAGAAGGCAACAGCGCTTCAGAAAGAACGGTTCCGGGGGTAATGATCTTGGTGACTTCTCTTCGGACGATCCCTTTCGCTTGCTTTGGATCTTCTACTTGCTCGCAGATTGCCACTTTATAACCTTTTGCAATCAAACGTGCAAGATAGTTTTCCGCCGCATGGTAAGGAATGCCACACATCGGGACGCGGATGTTTTGCCCGCCTTCTCTGGAAGTCAATGTGATTTCGAGCTCACGAGACGCCAGTTCGGCATCATCAAAAAACATTTCATAAAAATCACCGAGTCGAAAAAAAAGAATTTCGTTCGGGTGTTGTTTTTTTATAGTGCGGTATTGATCCATCATTGGAGTGTAAGTTACAGACATAGGCTAACACCTCTCGCCTTTGAGAACCCATGTTTGCGCATGAGTAATGATTATGTGCGCTAAACTACCCGGTATGTCTTGACCGGTTTTCTTCCAAAGAACAATTTTGTTGGTTCTGGTTCTTCCGGTTACTGTATCTTGGTCATTTTTACTGGGTCCTTCTACTAAAACTTCCAGACAGGAACCTTCTAACTTTTTGTTGATATCCAGACTAATATCATTTTGAACGAGCATTAATCGATTTAATCGCTCTTTTTTAATTTTTTCAGGAACTTGTGCTGACATTGTTGCTGCCGGAGTTCCTGAACGAGGTGAATACAAAAAGGTGTATGAGGCATCAAAACGGATAGAATTGACAAATTGCAGTGTTTCCTCAAAGAGTTCATCCGTTTCACCGGGAAAGCCTACAATGAGATCCGTAGTTAATGCAGAATCGGGGAAAATAGTCCGTATTTTATGAATTAAACTACGGTATTCTTCCGTAGTATAACCGCGGTTCATGGCTTTGAGGATCGCATTGCTTCCGGATTGAACCGGCAAATGAAAATGTTCGCATATGTGGCGACTTTCCTTTATCGCACTAAGCACCTTATCATTGATATCACGTGGATGAGAGGTCATGTAGCGGATCCGTTCAATGCCACTTTCCTTGTCAATAACAGATAGAAGGTCAGCGAAATCAGTTGAGGAGCCGGCATCCTTGCCATACGAATTTACGTTTTGACCTAATAAAGTGACTTCTTTAAAGCCGCGCTGCGCTAATTCTTTCATTTCTTTTAAAATATCGTCTGCAGGGCGACTCTGTTCACGACCTCGTACATAAGGAACAATACAATATGTGCAAAAATTATTGCACCCATACATAATCGGTACCCAAGCCGATATTTGACCGTTTCTTGCTGCAGGAATATCCAAGGTGCTCCGTTTGACTGCATTGTCAACAGCCAGAATTTTCTCATTGTGAGATTGTTTTTCCTGCACAAGGTCTAAAAGCTGGTTTATATTATGAGTTCCTAGAACGATGTCAACATGGGGAGCTTTTTTAAAAATAGCGGCTTGATCTTTTTGGGCCATACAGCCGGCAATCCCGATGATCAGACTGGGGTTAGCGGTCTTTAGACGTTTAAATTCACCGATCTTGCCATAAATTTTTTTTTCAGCACTTTCCCTGACGCAACAGGTATTGATTAAGATAATATCGGCTTTTTCAGGATCTTCTGTGCACAAATAGCCGGCAGCGCCTAGCTGGCCGGCAAGACACTCTGAATCATATTGATTCATTTGACAGCCATACGAAATGATATAATAGTTTTTTTCTTTATTCCTCTGTTGGGCGCATTCGGTCATTATTTTTGAGCACTCCTCTTTATGATAACGTTACATTTTCTATTGTTAGCATCAATCCGCTTGGAGCTTGCATTTAACCTATTTAATTATATCCTACATTGTTCGGTTAAACAATAACAGGAGCCCTGATACGAGCCGGGCTCCTGTTATTGGTGGTTTTATCGTTTTCACGTCCTAAAGACCCTGTCCTTTTGAGTCGGGAATTACAGTCTGTAATTCGAAGTAAATTATTTCTTTGTTTTTGCAAAAATCATTTTTATCCCGGTGAAAATGATAAAAATACCAAAAATTTCCTGCAAATATTTTGCTGGTACCATCTGTACAAAATTAGAACTAATCAGCGTGCCGGATATGGCCCCAAGAGCTAAGTAAAAGGCTGCTTGATAATTGATAAGTTTTTCTTTATGAAGATGATATGCGCCTGATAATGCTGTCGGGATAATAACTAAAAGTGAAATTCCCTGTGCTGTATGTTGTGTCAAACCCAGGATAAAAACCATAACAGGAACGAGAACAATTCCGCCGCCAACTCCCAACAATCCGCTTAAAACCCCGGCGCAAAGGCCGCTGAATAATGTCAATATTATCATTATCATAGACTTATCATCCTTATTCCAACTAATACAAGCAAAACTCCGAACATGCGTTTTAATTGAGCTGCAGGGATTTTTTTCATTGTTTTTGCGCCAATGGCGGCCCCAATGATACTGCCGATCGCCAAGTTCATTGCAACTGACATGTCAAGTTGCCCGTGAAATCCATAAATGATACTGCTCGCGATTGCTGTTGGCACAATGACTGCAAGTGAAGTGGCATGTGCTTGGTGTTGGCTTAAATTAAAATAGGATATCATAATAGGAACCATGATAATGCCCCCGCCAACTCCTAGAAGACCGCTTAATATGCCGGCGAAAAAACCGCCGATTGTCAGTTTGCTCTTTTTACCCATTTTATTTCTCCTTGCATTTGCCGTTTGATGTGTGGTTATTACCAGAAATTTCTATGTTGTTTTTGATCAATGTGTAGAAAAGTTATTCGATGCTCAAACGTTTTACTTCAATATTTACTTCTTTTACAGTCATTCCGGTCATATACTCGACCATATTTTTGATCCGCTCTTGAGCATGGTGAAGAACCTCCCATAATGAAACTCCATATTTTATAGTTACATCCAGAGATATCGAAATTCCTTTTTCTGCGTCGTTTGAATTTTTAATAACAATTTGCGCAGTTTTCGTTAATAAAGGATCTTCTGTTGCAACTAAGTTCACAATTGTAGCAATAGCAGAATCAGACATCAATAATTTACCATAATAGCTAAAGATTGGACGGATAATAGATTTTTCTCCTAATCTTCGGCGTTTGGTTTGTGGTTTTTTAAAAAATATTTCCAAAGGATCAATGAGGTAGCCAGAAAAATGAGGCTTTAGTTCAACGGTAGGTACCGGGATAACATGCTTGCCGTCTTTTAATCGACTGTCTCTGGCTTTCGCTATTTCAGCTTTCGTCGCAATATCTTCAATGTGAATAAATTGAGACACAGGCGGTAAGTTGAGTGTAGCGACGATTTTCCTGACCATATTTTCAGATGTGCCGAGTATAAGGATTTTATCTGGGTGAACTTCTTCAATCACTTTTTGTACTTCTTCTGCATGTTCAGGTTCCATGAAAATGGCTCTACGCACAGCCTTAATTTTACTCGGTTCTTTTTTTGCTGAATGGCCGGCGATGATTTTACTGTCTTTAATTAGAAGACCATCATCAATGATTGTGTCGATATTATGTTCATGCGCAACAACAAGAGCTCGATGGCTTTTGCCTGTACCGCTCGGGCCTACAAATGCGATGACTTCCACGAGCTCATTCCTCCTTAGCACCCATTAAAAACAACCACCTCTTCCAATCATGGACAAGCGCTGTAAATTCAAAACCAATTCGTCAGGGATGGTGAATATTCCCAATTTCTCAGGAAAACGGTCAGGCGTAGCATGAAAATCAGACCCGCCGGTAATTGCCAAATGATATTTTTCAGCGAGGTTTAAATATTCTTTTGTTTGGGATTTTGTATGTGACGGGTGATATACTTCAAGACCTTGAACACCGGAGTGAATCATATCGAGCACTACTGAGTCATCGGCAATCAGGCCTGGATGGGCTAACACCGGGATACCGTTGGCTTGGTGAATTAAAGTGATGATTTGTGCAACGGAAAGTTTATAATGAGGTACATAACCAGGCCGATTTTGTTCCAGCAAGACGTCGAATACGGAACTGATAGAAGGAAAATAGTTTTTTTCGACTAAAACTCTGGCTATATGCGGTCTGCCGATGGTTGATTTTTCACCGGCAACTGCAAGAACTTCATCATAGTGAATATCATAGCCTAACGCGGCAACTTTTAAAACCATTTTTCTGGCCCGGTCACGACGGTTCACATGCAGAACCTGCAATTGTTTTCGTAAAATAGGGTTTTTTATATCAATGTAATAACCGAGAATATGGATTTCTCGTTGGGGCATATCCGTACTGAATTCAATGCCGGGGATTACAGTCAAACCGTGATAGTCTTTGTTATCGCCCTGATAAATGGCTTGAATCCCGTCTATTGTATCATGATCCGTAATTGCGATGTGGGAAAGACCGGCTTGTATGGCCATGTCCACAATCATCTGGGGAGCCAACATGCCATCAGAGGCATCAGTATGAATATGCAGATCAGATGCCATGTACATGCGCCAACCTTTGGATGAGTTCTACCAAAGTACGAACTCCGACGCCCGATGCGCCCTTAACGTTATATCCGTTTTCTTTATCCGAATTTGCAGTTCCTGCAATATCAATATGAAGCCATGGAGTATTAGCAGCAAAATGTGCAATGAATAAACCTGCAGTAATTGTGCCAGCCGGTCGGCCGCCCGTGTTTTTTAGATCAGCAATATCACTTTTAATTTGTTCCTTATATTCTTCAAAAAGTGGTAATCGCCACATCTTTTCTCCCGTCGACAAAGATGCAGATTTTAGCATCTCCCACCATGCTTCATTATTGGTCAATACTCCGGATGCTACATTGCCAAGTGCGGTAATACAAGCGCCGGTTAATGTAGCGACATCAATAATTCGGGTAACTCCAAGTTTTATTGCATGATTCACAGCATCTGCCAAAATAAGTCGTCCTTCGGCATCTGTGCTGATGATTTCAATTGTACTGCCTTTTTGGGATGAAATTACATCACCAGGCTTGAGTGCATTTCCGGAGGGCATATTTTCTGTACAAGGGATCACAGCGATTACGTTGGTTTTCGGACGAAGTTGACCGATTGCTTCCATTGCTCCCAGTACAGCAGCACCGCCCGCCATATCATCTTTCATTTCGCACATGTTTTCAGAAGGTTTGATTGATATTCCTCCGCTGTCAAACGTAATGCCCTTACCAATCAATGCGGTAAGTTCCGAACTATCGGGATCTCCTTTGTAAGTAAGAATAATCATTTTTGGGGGCTCGCTGCTTCCCCTGGCTACGGCTAACAATGCATGCATTTGTTCAGCCTTCATTTGGTCTTGATCAAGAATTTGACTGTCAAAATGATATTGAGCGGCGAGGTGCTCAGCATACTGTGCCATTCGTGACGGGGTCATATACTGAGGCGGATGATTTACTAGATTCCGGGTATTATTTACCGCGTTAGCGATTATTACCGCTTTATTTGCGCTTTGCAGCAATGTTTCATGTTGCAGAGCATCAGAATAGGCAAAGTAAATCGTAGTGAGAGAAACAAGTTTCTGCGGTTCTGTTTTGTAGTAATTGAATTCGTATGTTCCTAAGATGGTTCCTTCTATCACTGCTTGTACGATTTTTTCCAGTCGGAATTCGCTATTGATCTTTTCAAAAGAAAAAAATAATGGCATGGCGGAATGATAATGTAAGTCGACGATTTTACGCATGACAATAGCACTTAATGAACGAATTTTATCGAGAGTAAGTTCTTTTGCTTTTCCTGAACCAGCAAGAAGCACCACTTGAGGAGTCATCTTGCCTAAGGTATAAAGAGGCAATAGATGACCAAAACTCGAACAATCAGGAGCTCTTTTAATTATGCTGCTGACATGACCGTTCAGTAATTCATCAATTTCCGAAAAAAACGGGTGTAGTATGGTTTCATCTTCAAAAATGGGTAAAATAAGAACATCACAAGGGATGGTCAAACAGGAATCTTGTGTAAATGTAATTTGCACGATTTCACTTCCAATCTTATCACTGTCGGTTGGTAAATTTTCTCCTTACAGCAGATGAAGTGATCACTTACCTGCAACAAGGCTTAGTTTATAGTAACATTATATCTGAAAACTTTCTGCATAAACAAGAAAAACCTGTTCATTGATATAAACAGGTTTTTTTCTCATGCTTTATTGGCTAACGAGGCTCAACGATCAGTTTGATGGCCGTTCGTTCTTCCCCATCAATCATTATGTCAGTAAAAGCAGGGATACAGATTAAATCTACTCCATGAGGGGCTACAAAACCTCTGGCAATTGCAACCGCTTTTACGGCTTGATTGAGCGCTCCTGCTCCAATCGCTTGCATTTCGGCGTTGCCGCGTTCTCTTAAAACTCCCGCTAACGCACCTGCTACAGAATTAGGATTAGATTTTGCTGATACTTTTAACACATCCATAACGACTAGTACCCTCCTTTATTTCAATTAAGCTGGAATTACACCTGCTATGTAAGTACTAATTCGTTATTCACCAGATAATTCCTTTTTTGTAATCAAAGAAAATAAAACAATTTGCAATTATGCATTTATTTGCTCATTTATACGTAAAATACTTGTACCTTTTTTGGAGAACTCATCGATATCAATAAGTAATGCATTAAAGATATTGGGACCATGAGCCAAAGAAAATTTCACCGGCAAACCGGTAACGAATTTTTGAATGACAAGGTCTTTATCCACGCCTAAAATGGAATTCCAGGGGCCAACCATCCCCACGTCAGTAATGTATGCTGTACCGGCAGGTAATAGACGTTCATCCGCCGTTTGAATGTGGGTGTGAGTACCTGCCAGACAAGAAATTTTCCCGTCGAGATGCCATGCTAAGGCCATTTTTTCCGAAGTTGCTTCTGCATGAAAATCAATGATAAATGCGTCGGCTTGATCGCGAAGATGTTCTAAAAGGGTATCAATGGTTCGAAATGGACAGTCAACGGGAGGCATAAAAGTTCGACCTGCTAAATTTATGATGGCCAAAGTAATCCCATTCATTTTAAATAAATGATGGCCCTGGCCTGGTGTCCCAGGTGGATAATTAGCGGGGCGGATCAGTCGATCTGCAGAATCAATAAAAGAAAAAATTTCCTTTTTATCCCACACATGGTTTCCGCTAGTGATCACGTCAATCCCTATTGATAACAAATCAGAATAAATGGGCTCCGTAATTCCAGTTCCACCGGCTGCATTTTCTCCGTTGGCAATGACTACGTCGATTTTATAACGTTTCTTTAACAGGGGAATAAAATGACCGGCCGTCTGTCGGCCAGCTCGGCCGCAAATATCGCCGATCATTAATATTTTCAAAATAAACCTCCATCAATAGTGCCGAATAGTGGTTGCACTATTTATTAAATACGATTACACGTCCATCCTCACGGATGCCGACAAGTCGGCGGCCAGAGCAACTCCTGGTAGCATTGTTCAGCATGTTATCAATCAGTTCCTCTTGTAAGAATAACTCTTCGTCCAACATCGTTTCACCGGCATCAACAATTAATGAAGCTCGGAATTGTTCCTTCAACAGAGAGATTGTCAATGCAATTTCACCTTTTGTCAGAGTCCGTATATCACGAATAATATGGAGCATGGCAACATTTTCGTAAGTGCTTAAGTGAATGTCAACATTTTTGTCTGTTATTCCCTCAATGCAATGATAAACCGCGATACTGTCGAGCAGCATTTTACGCGCCTTTAAAAATTCTTCTTCTAATGGTATGCCGGATAGCATAAAAGTTTGTTTTAAAGTGTGAGTCTCCGGATCAAAGCTTATCGTAGTAATTTCCGGATATCGGATCAAAATAGAAATCAGCAAGTTAACTCCGTCAGCAACTTGTTCGTTATCTTGAATAAATTTCGGCATATCATTCACCATCCAATACATGTCTAATGTTATAGTGCGATTATACACCATATGAGGTGTAATTGAAAGGCTGCTGAGAGTCCTCTTAGCTTTCTTCCATTTTCATACTTATGTCAGCTGCTTTAACGGAATGGGTAAGTGCGCCGCTGGAAATAATATCAACGCCTGTCATTGCCAATTCGTGGATCCGTTCTAGAGTTACATTTCCGGACACTTCGACTAATGCTTGATGATTAATCAGCTTTACAGCCTCTTGTATCATAGGTAAAGACATATTATCAAGCATAATTACATCTGCTTTTGCTTCCAATGCGTTCTGAACTTGATTGAGGGTCTCGGTTTCCACTTCAATTTTAATAAAAGGCGATATCCTGCTGCGTACTTTTGTTACGGCCGGTAAAATGCCTCCGGCAGCTTTAATGTGATTATCTTTGATTAAAACCATTGCATCTAATCCATAACGATGATTCTTGCCTCCGCCAACGGTAACCGCATATTTTTCCAAAATACGAAGTCCGGGCGTTGTTTTGCGGGTATCGGCAATTACAGTTTTGTGTTTTCCACAGGCATCTACGTACCGACTGGTTTCGGTCGCTATGCCGCTTAATCGTTGTAAAAAATTCAAAGCAACTCTTTCACCAGTAAGCAAAGATCGGGTTGGTCCTTGAAGATGGGCGAATTTTTGACCAGTTTTTACCCGGTCTCCATCGTTACATTGAAACACAATTTTAACATTCTCATCAAGTAATGAAAATACCCGTAAAAAAACTTCTTTACCAGCTACAGTCATATCTTGTTTTGCTAAAAGATAACCTTTTGATGTATGGTTTTCTGTGAAAATTGTCTCGCTTGTAATATCGCCCAGGCCGATATCTTCGATCAAGGCTCGCTTTAATAAATCGTCAACCGAAAACTTATTCATTCGATTATTGCCTTCCTTCCCCATTGCTGGTAAATATGTATTTTGAATTCCGCATCATTTTTATCCGGGTAATCCAAACGGTAATTTTCGGTTATTACCTTATCGATTGCCCCTGGATATAGTGAAATGTGTTCCTCGGTATGAAACCATGAAAACTTGACTTTACGCCGGGGCAAAGCGATTCTGGTGGAGTAAACTCCACTATTTCATAGTAACACGAAAATAAGGAGACAGCAACGCCCGCTTAAAACAAGATGTTTTAAGCGGGCGTAATAGCCGAGATCTATTTTGCATAATCAACAGCACGTGTTTCACGTATAACAGTAACTTTGATTTGCCCGGGATATTCCAGTTCACTTTCAATTTTCTTAACAATATCTCTTGCTAATCGGATAGAAACAACGTCATCGATTTTATCCGGTTTGACCATAATGCGTATTTCGCGGCCAGCTTGGATAGCAAAGGATTTATCTACGCCATCAAAAGATTCGGCAATTTCTTCCAGTTTGGTCAAGCGTCTCAAATAACTTTCCAGTGTCTCTCTGCGTGCACCCGGACGAGCGGCTGATACAGCATCCGCGGCCGCTACTAAAACAGCCTGGACAGTTGTTGCTTCCTCGTCTCCATGATGAGCGGCAATTGCATTGATCACCTCAGAAGATTCACGGTATTTTCGGGCCAGATCAGCACCGATTGTAACGTGTGGTCCTTCTACTTCGTGGTCGACGGCTTTACCAAGATCATGTAAGAGACCGGCCCGTTTGGCAAGCATTACATCTACTCCTAGTTCTGCAGCCATGACACCTGCTAAGTGGGCTACCTCCACTGAATGTTTCAGTACGTTTTGCCCATAGCTGGTACGATATTTTAATCGTCCTAGTAATTTAATAATTTCAGGGTGGAGTCCGTGAACGCCTGTTTCGAAAGTGGCTTGTTCGCCGGCTTCCTTGATTTTTTGCTCAACTTCTTTTTGAGCTTTTTCAACCATTTCTTCAATCCTTGCCGGATGGATACGGCCATCGGAAATCAGTTTTTCTAATGCAATCCTGGCTATTTCCCGACGTACAGGATCAAATCCGGATAGAATAACCGCTTCAGGAGTATCATCAATAATAAGATCTATGCCGGTAAGGGTTTCTAATGTACGGATATTTCTGCCCTCGCGGCCAATAATACGCCCTTTCATTTCATCATTAGGTAAGGCGACAACAGAAACGGTTGTTTCTGCAACATGATCCGCAGCACAGCGCTGTATGGCCAGTGAAATGATTTCGCGAGCTTTCTTGTCCGCTTCTTCTTTTGCCTGTTGCTCCAACTCTTTAATCATAATTGCAGTTTCATGCTTAATTTCTTGTTCTACATTTGCCAACAGTACTTTTCGGGCTTCTTCAGAAGTTAAGCCTGACAAACGTTCTAGTTCCGCAAGCTGTTTTGCATACAAATCTTGAATCTTTTCTTGACTCTTATCTAATTCAGTTTCTTTTCTGCTGAGAGATTCTTCCTTTTTCTCAAGAGAATCGATTTTGCGGTCAAGATTTTCTTCTTTTTGCAGCAATCGTCGTTCTAAACGCTGTAGTTCATTGCGGCGTTCTTTTGTTTCACGTTCCAGTTCACCGCGAAAACGATGAATTTCTTCTTTTGCTTCCAGCAGCGCTTCTTTCTTTTTTGCTTCACCGCTGCGTTCGGCGTCCTCAAGTATTTTTTTAGCGGCATTTTCTGCTGTGGCAATCTTAGCTTCAGCAATATTTTTGCGAATCCAATAGCCTATCCCAGCTCCAATGCACGCTGCAATACCAGCACTTAAAATAATTTCTATAACGATCTTTTTCACCTCCTTTTTTAGTCATATTCAGGTAAGGGTAAAGCCGAGCGTTAACTCGGCTTTAAAAAATCCAGTCACTGAATGCTCCCTTCAGCAGTCAGCATTTTTTACCAAGGTTACATTGAAAGACACCATATAATTACATGATTCGCCATATTTATTGTAAATGTTTTTTAATCGAGTGTCAAGCTACCCGTTTTCGCGGTCATTTTTTAGACTGTTAAGAACCTGACTGATTAACGTACCGGAAAAGCCTTTATTGGCCAAAAAGCGGTAGATTCTTGGCTTGTCCGAACCGTTGAAGACGGAAAATTTCTTTCGTGTGATTGCGATCGCTGAGTATAATTCTGTTGCTCGGTCAAAATTTTGCATCGTTTTCTGAATAATTGGCTCAGGGATACCACGTTGACGCATTTTAAATACGATCTTGTTTTCTCCATATTTTCCATCTTGAATCATCTTTTGAGATATTAAATTTGCAAGGGCTGTATCATTAAGGTATTTTCGTTCTTTTAGATAGGAAATTACTTCGCAAATGATTTCACTCGGAAAGTCTTGTCTGCGTAATTTTGTCTCTATCTCTTGTTCACTGAGTGCACGGCAGGCTAAAGATCGAACAGCGGCCTCAATCGCTGTCTGTTTATCAGTTACCGGTTTCTTCCGCTGTATCATCGATAGGTCCTTCCAGCTTAGTTGTACCGGATAATACGGTTTCGCGAATTTTCGCTTCAATTTCATTGGCTATCGCAGGGTTTTGTCTGAAAAAATCTTTTACGTTTTCGCGGCCTTGTCCTAGACGGTTATCGCCATATGAATACCATGCTCCGCTTTTGGCAATGATATTCAGATCAGAGCCGATATCAACAATACAGCCTTCGCGCGAAATCCCCAGACCATACATGATATCGAACTCACCCTGTTTGAATGGCGGTGCAATTTTATTTTTAACGACTTTAATTTTTGTGCGATTTCCAATTGTGTCGTTGCCTTGCTTGATCGCTTCTGTTCTGCGAACCTCCAAGCGGATTGAGGAATAAAACTTTAAAGCTCGTCCTCCGGTTGTAGTTTCAGGGTTCCCAAACATGACGCCGATTTTTTCCCGTATTTGATTGATAAAAATGGTAGTCGTTTTCGATTTGCTGATAATTCCAGTCAGTTTTCGCAAGGCCTGCGACATGAGACGGGCATGCAAGCCAACGTGTGAATCTCCCATTTCGCCTTCAATTTCAGCCTTTGGGACCAATGCCGCTACTGAATCGATAACAATTACGTCAATTGCCCCGCTGCGAACCAATGCTTCTGCAATGTCTAATGCTTGTTCGCCGTTATCAGGCTGTGAAATTAACAAATTTTCTATATCAACACCGAGCCGCTTGGCATATTGAGGATCAAGAGCATGTTCCGCGTCAATAAACGCAGCGATTCCCCCCGCTTTTTGGGCTTCGGCGATGACATGCAATGCAACAGTTGTCTTACCTGATGATTCAGGACCATATATTTCAATTACCCGTCCCCTAGGCATCCCCCCTACTCCCAGAGCAATATCAAGCGGCAGTGCGCCGGTTGGAATCACATCAATATTCAGCCTGGCAGCAGCTTCGCCTAATTTCATAATTGAGCCTTTGCCAAAATCTTTTTCAATTTGCCGCATAGCATTTTCGAGCGCTTTAACCTTATCCATCGTATTATCCACTCCCTTATCGCTTCTATGTCAATTATACAAACGTTTGTTCGAAATGTCAATGGCGTGAAACGTTGCAAGTATTTGCGATTAGCGGGCCTTGGCAGGTTCAACGTTAATCTTATAGCCTTTAATACTGTTTTTGTGCATAACGGCCACAACACGTTCAGCTACGCTTTCGGAAACTTCTACAAAGGAAAACTTTTCATATATATTGATTATGCCGATCATATTGCCGGCAATATCGGCTTCGCTGGCGATTGTTCGAATGATGTCCTCGGGACGGATTTTCTGGGCTTTGCCTATGTTAATAAACAAGCGAACCATGCCAGGAGCGCCACCGGTATTCGAAAATGTTGTTTTTTCCTGGACAGCAGAACTTGGCTTAACACCCTCTTGAAAGAGTTTCAAAGCAGCGGCGGCAATATCCAGCGCGTCATATTGTTCGGCAAGGTCAACTACAATTTTTTGATAATCCGCGTACTTGCCTTGTTCAATAATATGAATTAGGTTGTTTTTGATCATTTCCCGCCGGCGGTCAAATATTTCAGTTGAAGAGGGTAACTGACGGCGAAGAATGCGCGTTTTGGCCATTCGTTCGATTAGTTTCAATTGACGGTACTCACGCGGGTTGATGAAAGTAATGGCGACACCCTTATGACCGGCACGACCGGTACGGCCGATACGATGGACATATGCTTCAGGATCCTGGGGTATATCATAGTTGATAACGTGGGTGACTTGTTCAATATCAAGCCCCCGGGCAGCGACGTCTGTGGCAATCAGTATTTCGAGTTTCCCTTCCCGAAATTTTTTCATGACACGGTCGCGTTGCATTTGGCTAAGGTCGCCATGCAAGCCATCAGCCATATATCCGCGTGCCTGAAGAGAAGATACCAATTCATCGACGCCTTTTTTGGTCCGGCAGAAAATAATCAGACGTCCCGTAGTTTCGGCATCCAAAATCCGGCACAATCCATCCAGTTTATCTGTGGTTTCATAATAAAATTGATCAGTAAGGGGAACTGTAAGCTGTTCTTTACTAATGCTTACATTAATTGGATTTTTCATATACCGCCCTGCCAGCATTGCAATTGGCGCAGGCATTGTGGCAGAAAATAACAGGGTCTGACGGTCGTCGCTGACAATGTGTTTCAAAATGGATTCTATATCTTCAATAAACCCCATATCCAACATTTCATCAGCTTCATCAAGCACCAGCATTTTTACCGACTGAAGTTTGATCGTTCCACGGCGGATATGATCTAAAAGACGGCCTGGCGTACCTATGACTACTTGTACTCCAAAATGCATCGCTTTAATTTGCCTGTCGATGGATTGTCCGCCATAAACAGCCAACGTTTTGACTCTTTTAAATTTACCTATTTTCGCCAATTCCTCCGCTACCTGAATGGCTAATTCCCTGGTGGGTGTGATCACCAAAGCCTGAATATGCCGGGTATCGACAATTTTTTCTATGATCGGTATCCCAAAAGCGGCAGTTTTGCCTGTTCCGGTTTGGGCTTGGCCAATAACGTCATGACCTTCCATTAGAATAGGGATTGTTTGGCTTTGAATAGGTGACGGTTCTTCAAAACCCATTTCCGTGATGGCAGTATGCACTTTTTTACTGAGTGGTATGCTGCCAAAAAGTACGGTCTCGGTACTACTGCTTTTCACAATGCAAACCTCCTTCCAAAGATAGGATATAACATCGCAATTGATTCAATGCTGCCTGTGCAGAAAGGTGTTTGATGCGGGTTCTTTCACCGGCAAAATGATATTCGATGCAGTTATTGCCCAATGGGCCGGCAACAGCGACATAAACCAAGCCTACCGGTTTGGTGGCTGTTTCACCGCCTGGGCCTGCAATCCCAGTTATGCCGATCCCTAAATCAGTGCCGAAATTGTTTCGAATGCCATTTGCCATCTCGATGGCCGTTTCTTGACTTACAGCGCCATATATACGCAAAGTCTCTTTCGAAACATTCAACGCATCTGTTTTGACGTCATTGCTGTAGCAGATGATCGAACCTTTTAAATAGACAGAGCTATTAGGAATATCAGTAATGCGGCTAGTCACTAATCCGCCGGTGCAAGATTCGGCCAAAGATATTGATAGATGATTATTGGTCAATAGTTTTCCGATGATCAGTTCCATGGTATCATTATCAGTGCCGTATACATATTTACCGATACGGGAACACAGTTTTTCTTCCATGTCATTGATTAAAATTTGAGCCGTTTCAATTTGTTTGGCATTGGCAGTTATTCGGATGATAATTTCACCGTTTCTGGCCAATAAGGCCAAAGTGGGGTTTTTTTGCGCCAAAATATAATCATTTATCTCTTCTTCCAATGCTGATTCAGTGATGCCATAGGTACGGAGAATTTTTGATGTGATAACTCCTTGGGTTCCGAAACGTTGCTGCAGGTAGGGAACTACGCTTTTTTCAAACATCCTCTGCATTTCATGCGGTGGCCCGGGCAGGTTGATAAAGGTTGCAGACGCTGTTTCAAGAACAACTCCAGGCGCTGTTCCCCGTTCATTGGGCAGCGTGAGCGCCCCTTCGGGTATCATAGCTTGCCGAAGATTATTCGAGGTCATCGTTCGGCGCATTTTAGCAAACCGGTTACGGATATGTTCCTCGCTTGCTTTATGAAGCAGCAATTTTCTATTCGTGATCTCAGCAGTAATTTCTTTTGTAATATCTCCTTGCGTAGGACCTAGTCCCCCGGTAGTAATTACAATATCAGCTCGTGACCGGGCAGTTTCAAGAACTTGTGCCAGGCGGTCACGATTATCTCCGACCGTAGTTTGAAGCAATACATTGAAGCCAAGTTCGTTCAGCCGTTTCGCCAGATAGGGTGCGTTTGTATTGATAATTTCTCCTAATAACAACTCTGTTCCGGTGCTTACCAATTCAATGATCATCTTTCTCCCCCGTTTCCAGACTGGAGCTTTTGAATTATTCTTGAGGCAAAGTCTCAGCCAATAAATCATAGGTAAACCCTTGTACTATTTTTGCATGAACGATTTGACCGCGTTGAAGCCCACCCGCGTTTTCAATATAAATACGTCCGTCAACATCAGGCGCTTCACGACAGGAACGACCGTACGCAATATCAGGATTTTCCTGGGTAAATCCTTCAATAAGAACATCTGTCAGCTGTCCTTCCAGGTTCAAATTTAGTTCTTCAGAAATTTTACATTGCAAAGACATCAGTGCATGATAACGTTCTTGTTTGATTTCTTCAGGTATTTGTTTCGATAAAGCTGCAGCCGGGGTATCTTCTTCTTGTGAGTAAATAAAAACTCCCATTCGTTCAAAACGTTGTTTTTCAACAAATTGGTAGAGATTGTTAAATTGTTCTTCTGTTTCTCCGGGAAAACCGACAATCATTGAGGTGCGAATGACTACGCCCGGAATTTGCTTGCGTAGTTTTGCAAGTAAAATTTCAATTTCTTCCCGGGTATCCTGTCTGTTCATCGCTTTGAGAATTTCATTATCAGCATGTTGTAAAGGCAAATCGATGTATTTACAAATTTTAGCTTCTTTGGCGATTAGCTGAATCAATTCGTCGGAAAAATATTTCGGATAGCAATACAATAACCGCAGCCAACGTATTCCATCTACTTTCACCAGTTCCTGTAGTAATTCTGTTAATCGCGGTTTACCATATAAATCTCTGCCATAACTGGTTGTATCCTGAGCAATAAGATTAATTTCCTGAACACCGCGAGCAGCAAGAGCGCTTGCTTCGCGAACTACGGAGGGAATAGTACGGCTGCGGAAAGAACCTCTAACGCTGGGGATCACACAGTAGGAACAGCAATTATCACAGCCTTCAGCAATTTTGATATAGGCGCTGTATTCAGGCGTGGTCGTTATGCGGGGGGTAGAATCATCATAAATGGTTTCTGCTTTGCCGACTAATAGAAGACGATGGCCCTGAATTGTAGCATCAACTGCTTCCATAATTCGATGCCATGCGCCGGTACCTACTATTGCGTCGACTTCGGGAAGTTCGTCCAGGAGTTCTTGTTGATATCGCTGTCCCAGACATCCGGCAACAATAAGCGAACGGCAAAGACCATTTTTTTTATATTCAGCCATTTGAAGAATAGTGGATATTGATTCTTCCTTTGCCGCATCAATAAATGTGCAGGTATTAATAATTAAGATATCGGCATCCTGAGGATCGTCAGTGATGAAAAGGTTATGCTGAGTTAATATGCCAAGCATTACTTCCGTATCCACTAAATTTTTTGCACAGCCGAGGCTGATAAAACCAACTTTATACATTAAGCTCCTCCTATTTTGCCTCTCTGGGTGCGAGGCGAACTGTTTGTACCCAGGTATCAATCAATTTTTGTTTTTCTGCTAATGTAGGCTTGGAAGCGGGTTTCCACAATTCCAAATTTTTTATTGCTAAATTTTTTGCAACTTGGCTTTCCGGATTAACAGGAACGAAAAAATATTTATTTTTTTGCATTGTCCACTGAGCATGATCTTGAAGCAGCCAATCAATAAACGCGATACTGTCAGCTTGACGAGTGGATTTTTTAACCAAGCCGGCTCCGGTCAGAAAAAATGCTGTTCCATCTTCCGGATAAAATATTTTAAGCGGAAAACCATCATTGATATAACGGATTGTCTCACTTTGCACTGCAATCGCAACATCACATTCGCCTAATCCGGCCATCCGTATTGGGGTCGTCAAAAATTTCGCATATTGAACAATTTGCGGATGAATTTTTCTAAGAAAGGAAAGTGTTTCCACTTCTCCGTTATTCGCAATCATAGAATAAAATAAGATTGCTGAAGCATCTGCAGTCATGAAATCTGTGATGCCCAGACGGATTTTAGGACCATTTTCAGTTGCAATGAGTGAATTCCAAGTATGCGGTTCAAAAGTTTTAGTCCGAATATAATCCCGATTTGCAGCAAAAATAATCGGATCATACCAGACACCTGTCCAATGATTGTCAGCGTCAACGAATTGTTCAGGTACAAGATCGACTTGCTCCGAGGAATAAGGTTCCAACAAATCCATCTGTTTCAGTTGTTCAAGTAATGTCTGACTCGCTAAAACAAGATCGGATTGAGGGGCTTTTTTTTCTTCTGTCATACGGATCAACAAGTCGTGATCTGACAATAGAATAAGATTAACATGAATTTTATGATCATTTTCAAATTCCTGCGCAAGTATGGAAACCTGTTCGGCAGGTAGTGTTGTGTATACTGTAATATTAGCGCTGTTTTCTGGTTTTTTTCTATCGGCATGACCGGAAAGATATGTCAGCCCGGATATCATTGTGATAACCATAAAACAAGAAATTAGAAATAAGGGTGCATAACGCCGCATACAATCCTCCAAGATATTGTCTAGAGTGTTCATTAAAAAAAAACGTGTATTTATTTTACATTCGCCATGCAAGAAAAAAATCCTACTGATGAAAAGGCGATGAACATTAGTTCAAAAGTTAAGAGTAGTGTGGTAAAATGAGCTGTATACGGAAGGAGTGTTGTCATGAAGAAAAAGTTAAAACAGGTACGCTCAGAAAGACCGTCTTGGCTAGCTTTTTTTCACCCAAATTTAACACTGGGGTTGATTGTGATCGGGTTGTTTCTATCTTCAGTTGCAATTATCAGTGCATTCGGCGTTTATGATTCAGTAGTAAATGGAAATCCAACCGAAATGATGCAATCCGGATTTCGCATGCTGCTGTATGCAGTTCCGGCTTATGGGATATTTCGGATGAAAAAATGGGCGCGAGTCTTCGAATTAATTTTATCATATTTTTTAATTGCGTTAGCTGGTTTTTTAATCGTAATGTATTTTGTAGATAGCAGCGAAAGTGCTTTGTTGCTCATGGGCGGACTTATCCTGATTGTTCATGGATCCATTGCCAAGTATTTACGATCAGCCAAATGCTTGACGGCATTTGGTTTGGCAAGTGCCGTCAAACATAAGTGAGGAAATGAAACTGAATCAGCGGGATTTTTTATCGCGCGCCGGAGAAATCCGGCGCGGTTTTTTATTATTATTGTTTTTTTGTTTATAATTATTAGTAGACTTGTCCGGCTTTGGCGGTCTAATGAGGCATTTCGGTCCATAACCGATTAAATCCATGCGACCTGCTTCTTTTAATGCTTCATAAACAAATTGGTAATTTGCCGGATTCCGATATTGCAGTAAGGCACGCTGTAGCTGTTTCGCATGCAGATCACGGGCTACATAGACCTTCTTTCCGGTCATAGGATTTATTCCTGTGTAATACATACAGGTTGAAAGGCTTCCTGGTGTAGGTATAAAATCCTGTACTTGTTGAGGATAGTAATTGAGATCGCGGATAAATTCTGCAAGTTCAACCGCCTCTTTCAATCCCGCTCCAGGATGGCTCGACATGAAATAGGGTACTAAATATTGCTCTTTTCCGCATTTTTGCGTGGCGTGTTGAAATGCTTTTGCAAAACGCAAATAAACTTCTTTACCTGACTTTCCCATCAAATCCAATACCGTGGAAGACACATGTTCCGGAGCAATTTTTAATTGGCCGCTAACATGGTTTTGACACAATTCAGCTAAAAACTCTTCGTTATTGCCAGCCATCAGGTAATCGTAGCGCAATCCCGAACGGATAAATACCTTCTTTATGCCGGGTAAAGCGCGTATTTTACGCAATAAGCTGAGATAATCAGTGTGGTCTGTGTTTAGGTTTTTGCAGGGAGCAGGAAAAAGACATTGACGGTTTTTACACGCGCCTTGTTTTTTTTGACGATTACAGGATAAATGACGGAAATTAGCAGTTGGACCGCCAACATCATGAATATACCCTTTAAAATCAGGTAAATGCGAAATGGTCTCCGCTTCTTTTACTAATGATGAGTGACTGCGGTTTTGGATAATGCGGCCTTGATGGGATACGATAGCACAAAAAGAGCAAGCGCCAAAGCAACCGCGGTGACTGACCAGACTAAATTTTACCTCTTGTATGGCAGGAACTCCGCCGGCAGCATCATACATGGGATGCCACGTTCGTTGATACGGCAACTCATATATCTCATCCATTTCATCAGAAGTTAATGGTTCTGCAGGCGGGTTTTGGACAAGATAGTTCGCACTGTGCTTTTGGACAATACATTTGCCCCGTATAGGGTCTTGTTCCAAGTATTGCAGCTTAACTGCCGACGCAAAGGTTTCTTTGCTCAAACTAACCTCTTGGTAACTAGGTACTTCAACACAATCACCGTTGAAGTCTTGTGAAGCAGACAACCAACAAGTTCCACGCACATCACGGATATCAGATATTTTGCTTCCCGCTGCTAATTTTCCAGCAATTTGGAGGATCTGTTTCTCACCCATTCCATAAATTAAAAGATCAGCCATGCTATCTATAAGAATCGAGCGTCGAACGGTGTTTGACCAATAATCATAATGTGCGAAGCGCCGTAAACTAGCCTCAATACCGCCAATAATCAATGGCGTTTTTTTCCATAATTCACGTATCCGGCTGCAATACACCAGTGTCGCTCTTTCGGGCCGGAGACCTGATTGCCCTCCTGGCGAATAGCTATCAGTACTGCGCGATTTTTTCGCAGCAGTGAATTTGTTCAACATGGAATCAAGGTTACCAGCGGAAACGAGAACTCCAAGACGCGGGCGACCCATTTTTGTAAAATCGGATGTGCTTCGCCAGTCTGGTTGAGCGATTATACCAACCCGGTATCCCTGTTTTTCAAGCAACCGGCCAATAATAGCCGGTCCAAAACTTGGGTGGTCGACATAAGCATCTCCGCTGACAAATAAAAAATCGAGCTGATCCCAGCCTCGTTCTTGCAAATCTTCCTGGCATACCGGAAGGAATTTATTTTTCATTGCATTGTCTCCTAAGTCTGTAAAAATAAAGTGAGGTTATACTCCGTGTTTAAAGAATAAGCAACGATTGAAAAAGGCCAATCTGCGTCACGGCTATGTCGTCTGCTTGCGTACGATGAGTACTCAAGCGTCGCAAGCATCTCCGTTCCTAGCATCTCAGCCTTTTTAAACAACTTGCTTTCTGAATAAATCAATGTATCGTTGGAATACTTCATGTATGCTCCGAACCAAGAAGCCGTCATGGATTTTTGGCAGAATTTAATGAAAATGTTTTCACAATGACTTCGCCCTTGCCGCCGATTTTATCAATATCTCGCCCATTTACTATTAAATTTACTGCGTCAGCATTCCCAACTTTAATAACCAAAGTTTGATTTGCTTTCCAAGTCATTGTTTCGCCGTTTTTGGGGATGCCTTCGTATATATCTTTGCCATCGGCAGTAATTAGTGTCCAGCATTGGTCGTTAAACTTGGCAGTAATAACAATGGATTGTGGTGCTTCATCAGATTTTGCAGTTGGTGAGGCTGAAAGGAATGGTTGATTTTGTTGAGTTGAAGTTGATACTGTAGTTGAAGACGGAGTTGAGGATGACAAACGCCAGGAAACACCAAGAATAATGGCTAAAGCGGCAAGACTAATCAGCAATATGCGGCCTTTCAAAATATTTTTCCCAGTGTTGGAAGGCTTTTTTTGTGGAAGTATTGGTTCCGGAATTGCAGGTTTATCAAAATTTTGATTTATTCGGTAAAGATTTACGATCTCAGAACCGTTTAAATCGAGATAATTTGCGTAGTTGCGGATGAAACCTTTTAAGTACACCTCTCCGGGAATGACATGATAATCTCCTTTTTCAATCGCATCAAGATATAGTACCCGTATGTTTACGGCGTTTTCAATATCCTTCAATGAGAAACCTTTTTTTTCCCGTTCTTTGCGCAGAAGTTCACCCACCGTTTCCAAAAATGTCCCCTCCCAGCTTGTTTAAATAATCAACGATTTTTGCAGCAGCCTCGTCTAAATCATCAGCATTTACGGTTAAGTCGAATTTGTTTTTGTCTGATTTATGATATCCGTATAGAGGATCATAATAATCAGTTAGCAAAGTTGTGATTACTTCCTCAACTTTATTAGCTGAAAAAGCATCCAGTAAACTTGCTGTCTTTTTCTTTCCCAAGCGGTTGCTTAATGATTGTAGGCTATTTATAATTTCTTGACGGTTTGTTTCAGAAAGATCAAGATATTCAAGCATCAGTCTGTTAACCCGTTTCTCTGTACTGGCTTCAATTAATATTCTTTTACCTTTTTGCATCTCCTGGAAAAACATATCCGGGATATATGCCTTCCCGATTCTTTTACTCTCACATTCGACTAGAATATAAGGAGCTGAACGGAATTCATGCAATTTACAGAATAGGCCTGCTTCAAAGTTTGGGGTCGTCGTAGACGTTCCAAGACCGACCTGCCCGAACACAGATCCCCTGTGGTTGGCCAAACTTTCGAGGTCAATAACCGGAAAACCCCGGTCAGCCAACAGCTTTAATAATAACGTTTTGCCTACTCCTGTTGAACCGGAAAAAACGACGATGGAACCGGAAAAACTCATTTGCTCTAAATTACTTAAGATATATCGTCTATGCGCTTTATATCCGCCAATCAGTTGATAAGCGGGGATATTCATCATATCCAAAACGCGAACAATCGACTGTGAGCGCATTCCGCCGCGCCAACAATATACAATAACATTTCCTCCGGGTGGTATAAGTTCACGGATATGACTAATCATCTCAGGCAGTTTTGGCGAAACAATGGAAAGGCCGCGTTCTTTAGCATCTATTTGTCCGGCATTTTTGTAGATAATACCGATTTCGGATCTTTCATTATCTGAAAATAAAGGAACGTTGATTGCGCCCGGAATGTGTCCTGCCGCAAATTCATGTGGAGATCGAACATCAACCCAAATGGAAGCTGTTTCACTTAGCGCTTTTTCTAAAGAAATTGTATTGTTCAAAAAAACTTCACCAACATATCATTACTATTTTTTAGATTAGAAACGAGTGCAACTAGATTATTTTCATTACATCATTTAATTTTATCATATTATTGTCGATATGTAATAATAATTTTTAAAAGAGGTAAAAATAAATGAAAACATATGGTGATCCGGCAATTATGATTTATTAAAATAACGTGCATAAATTTGATCTGATGTCATAATGATTTCTCGTGCCTTACTGCCAATATTTGGTCCAACAATATGCATTTCTTCCATTGTGTCAATTAAGCGTGCGGCGCGCGTATAACCAATCCTAAATTTTCGCTGCAGCATGGAAACAGATGCTTGCCCCGTTTCCATGACCATGCAAACGGCATCTTCCAACAATTCATCAGTAAATTTTTCTTGTTCTTTCTTTTCAATTGTTTCTTCGCCTGTAACACCAATTTCCATATATTCAGGAGTCCCTTGCCGTTTAATAAAGGTAAGCAAGTCTTCAACTTCATTGTCGCCGATATATGCGCCCTGCACTCTCACCGGTTTAGGCGATCCGACCGGATAAAACAGCATGTCCCCTTTTCCCAATAGCTTTTCTGCGCCACCCATATCAAGTATTGTTCGAGAATCGACTTGGGAAGAAACTGCAAAAGAGATTCGTGATGGAATATTCGCTTTGATTGTGCCTGTAATTACATCAACCGACGGGCGTTGGGTTGCCAAGACTAAATGCAGACCAGCCGCCCGGGCCATTTGAGCAAGACGACAAATGGCATCCTCAACGTCAACAGGAGCGATCATCATCAAATCAGCCAACTCATCGATAATAATGACAATAAGCGGCAATCGTTCTTCCATTGCTGTTTCATTGTAGCGAGCTATATCGCGAACACCGGTTTCTGCAAATAAGGAATAGCGATTTTCCATTTCTTTGACGGCCCAACGCAACGCTCCGGCCGCTTTTTTTGCATCCGTTAGAACAGGCGTAAGCAAATGAGGGATTCCATTATAACTTGAAAGCTCAACGACTTTCGGGTCGATCAGCACCAATTTTACTTCTTGGGGTGTTGCTTTGAACAGTATGCTGGTAATTAATGTATTAATGCAAACACTCTTGCCCGATCCCGTGGCACCGGCAACCAGCAAATGAGGCATTTTGGCCAAGTCCGCAATAATTGGCTGTCCGGCAATGTCTTTACCAAGTGCAACTGTTAATTTCGATGAGGATTTATTGAATTCGGAACTCTCCAGAACGTCACGCAGCGGAACACTGCTTACATCTTTGTTGGGAACTTCAATTCCAATTGCAGCTTTTCCGGGGATGGGAGCCTCAATACGGACGCCGGGAGCAGCCAATTTCAATGCGATATCATCGGCTAAATTAACAATTTTGGAAACTTTAACTCCAGGAGCAGGTGCTAGTTCATAGCGAGTAACTGTTGGGCCCTGACACGTGTTGATTATTTTCGCTCCGACTCCAAAGTTCTCCAGCATTTCTTCCAAAATATGGGTATTGGTGGCGATTTCTTTCGGCAGGCGCGAATTTTTCGGTGGAGTGGATTTTTTTAATAATGATAAAGGCGGAATAGAATATGCTTTCTCCTCCCCGCTATCGACGATTTCAACTGCCTCGCAAGAAGCGATTTCAGGAATTTTTTCTTTTGATGGCAATGTAAGGTCCTCAGGCGGTAAATCACGGGCTAATGGAGAATGCGGTGTAGTGTCCCGTTCTTGATTGTAAAAACTTCGACGTTTGCTAGAAGCTGTTTTGGGCCGTTCGTCTTCTGTAAAAATATGGCTGGCAATTGTTTCGCGTGCTGTCGCTGCCGTTTCTAGCGCCTTTTCTTTGGTTTTGATAATCGTTCGGCTCAAAGACCATGTGAATACAAGAATGACCGTACATATGGAAATAGCGCTAAGTACAATGATTGTCCCATCCGTTCCAAAAAGTTTACGAAGACCGAATAATGTAAATCCACCTAGCAAACCACCGCCGGGAATTAAACTTTGCGGTAAAATTTCTTCGCCGACGGGAATTCGAAAGTGGTGAAAAATTGCAAGCAAACAAATATAAAGCAAAGAATAACCAAAAAATTTTGGAGTATACTGGATTTTATTGCGTGTCCAAGCATAACATGAACCAACAACAAAAAGAACAACCGGAAGCACCGCAGCGCCAATACCGAAGCCGTTCACCAGCATTCGGGCAATAAAAAATCCAACCGGACCTGTATTAGCGCCAAGCAGACTAATGATCGAAAAAATAGCAATTGTGATTAAAATAATGCCGAGTAATTCAAATTTAAATTCGAGCTTCATTTTAGGCCATTTGGGCAAAGATATCACCTCAACGTTAATTATTTCGATATAGTAGATCAATTCCCTTTTCTTTTTTGAATAAAGTACGACTATATTCAGGCGGGGATTTTATCAAGTGTTGATTGCGAAAAGCAACAAGTCCATACCACTGTTGTTGTGATATGGACTTGCCTCATGTTTTTTAAACACTTTTAAAGACATCTGTTATCCTTTACGTAGTTCCATAAACAAACTAAATATCTTAAAGAATACCCAGATCATGCATAACATTGCGGATTTGTTCCGTTTCGGCCTCTGTCGGCGGGATCATTGGCAAACGGAAAGGGCCGGCATTTTGGCCAATCAAATTAACAGCCGTTTTAATGGGAATAGGGTTCGTTGTCAAAAAGATCACTTTAAAAACGGGCATTAATTCCTGGTGAATTGATGCTGCTGTATTCCTATCGCCTGCAAAAAACGCAGCAATCATTTCTTGCATTCTTCGACCGACAATGTGACCGGCAACACTGATAATACCGGCTCCGCCAACAGATAAAATTGGCAAGGTCAGACTATCATCGCCGCTATATACCAAAAAATCATCAGGAGTACTGCGAACAATTTCCGATGCCTGATCCAAGCTTCCGCTAGCTTCTTTGACAGCGACAATATTTTTAATTTTCGCGAGTCTGGCAATGGTTGCCGGCAAAACATTAGAACCGGTTCTCCCGGGAACATTGTACAGTATTAAAGGTAAAGCTGTTGATTCGGCAATTGCCCGGAAGTGTTGATAAAAACCCTCTTGAGGCGGTTTGTTGTAGTAAGGTCCAACCAACATTGCACCATGGACACCTAATTTTTCCGCCTCTGCTGTCATTGCAATCGATGCTCGTGTATCGTTTGACCCTGTTCCGGCAATGACTGTAGCACGATCGCCTACGGCATCAAGAACTATACTAAATAAGCGCAATTTTTCCTCTTTGCTCATTGTAGCTGACTCACCGGTACTGCCGGCGACCACAATTCCATCTGATCCGTTATCTACTAAATATTGAGCAAGCTTACCTGCCTGATCGTAATTAATACTCAAATCGTTATGGAATGGAGTTACCATGGCAGTTAGAAGCCTTCCTAACTTAATCATTTCCTACCCTCCAACTTTACAGAAATTTTTCATTGTTTACATTTTGCTAATTTCTGTTTACCTTAAGAATTTGCAAGTGCAAATTTTTCGTGCAAAGCCTTTACCGCTTTTTCCACATCAACTTTTTTTATCAGAGCAGAAATGGAAGCGTCAGAATCGACTGTTTGCAGAATAGCAATATCATTCATCACCAATGCTTCTACAAAACTTGCCATTACACCAGGCACTTCCCGCATTCCGCCGCCTACAACCGATACTTTTGCGCAATCCTGCTCCGCTTGTACTTCATAGCCAAGTTGCTGCAATATGGCTATAGCATGGTCTAAGTTATCCTGGTGCAAAGTGAAACGGATTTCGCCTGGATTGATATTGATCAGATCTACATTTATGCCGCATTCTGCCATCGATTTAAAAACGTTAAAACTGGCTTGCTGGGAATGCTCTGTCTCTGGACGTACCATCAATTGCGCGATGGAATTAAGGTAGGTTACTCCCGTCGCAATGCGATCAGTTACAAGATGTTCGGCACCTGCATCTTGTACCGGGATATTGGTAATTAACGTACCGGGAGCATCGGAAAAAGTGGATTTAATAACTAATGGAATACTCTTTTGCATAGCAATTTCAACCGCCCGGGGATGAATTACTTTCGCTCCCCTCTGAGCTAACTGACAGATTTCTTCATAGCTGACCATATCCAAGATTTTTGCATTGTTCACAATTCGTGGATCAGCCGTCATGATCCCGTCAACATCCGTATAGATTTCCACCTTTTCAGCTCCTAATGCGGCGCCGAGCGCTGCAGCGGAGGTATCACTGCCCCCCCGGCCTAATGTAGTGAAGTCGCCGTCGCCGGTTATCCCTTGAAATCCACAGACGACTGGGATCTTTCCGGCTTCCACACAACTTAGAATATGTGCAGGGTTGACTTGTAAAATACGGGCATTATTGAAATTGTTATCGGTGGTGATGCCGGCTTGACCGCCTGTTAAAGCGATCGCATTCAAACCAGCAGCTTGTAGGGTTGCTGCCATAATTACAGTTGAAATAATTTCGCCGCAACACATTATTTGATCTAATTCACGGCCGGCAGTTTTCTTGTAAGTCGACCGGACTAGTCCAAGCAATGTATCGGTTGCATAGGGATCTCCTTTGCGGCCCATTGCTGAAACCACGACTACCGGACTATATCCTTGCGCGCATGCAGCGGCAATTTTTTGCGCTGCAAGTTGGCGTGTTTCCGATGATACTACCGAAGTTCCGCCAAATTTCTGTACAATTAATTGCATCAATATTGTCTCCTTAAATCATATTCGCCTTAATCATGTATTCTGCGATTTGCAAGGCGTTCAAAGCGGCCCCTTTGCGGATTTGATCACCAACTACCCACAAATTTAAACCATTTGCTACCGTATTGTCTTTACGGATCCGGCCAACGAAAACTTCGTCGCGGTTTGAGGTAAATAAAGGCATAGGATAAATCATTTCTGCCGGCTCATCTTGAACAATCACACCAGGAAAGGCTGCTAACGCTTGTTGCGCATCCGATACAGAAAGGGGATCGACCAATTCGATGTTTATCGATTCAGAGTGGCTGCGGTAAACCGGTACACGGATTGTGGTAGCAGTGATGCCAATCGTATAATCATTTAAAATCTTATGGGTCTCATTGACCATTTTCATTTCTTCTTTTGTATACCTATTTTCAAGGAAAACATCAATTTGTGGTAATAGGTTAAAAGCAATCGGATAATGTTTAGGCAATGAAGCGCCTGGTAAAATATTGGCTTCGAGGGGTCTGTTTTCTATAGAAGCCTTGACTTGTGCATCCAATTCATCAATTGCTTCTTTCCCGGCGCCTGATACGGCTTGATAAGTGGAGACAACGATCCGCTTGATTTTTGCCTTATCATAAAGAGGTTTCAACGCCATAACCATAATAATTGTCGAACAATTTGGGTTAGCAATAATCCCTTTATGACAATGGATTGCCTCCGGGTTAACTTCAGGAACGACCAATGGAACTTCAGGATCCATGCGAAATGTACTGGAATTATCAATGACAACAGCTCCATGTCTTACGGCTGCCGGAGCAAATGTTTTGCTGGCAGAGCCGCCGGCAAACAACGCGATCTGAACATCACGAAATGAATCTTCCGTGGCTTCTTCTACTGTATAAGTTTTTCCCATAAAATCAATTTTTTTGCCGGCTGAACGACTTGAAGCCAATAATTTTAATTCTTGAAAAGGAAATTTTCGTTCTTCTATGATATTTAAAAATTCTTGACCAACAGCGCCGGTAGCGCCTAAAATCGCAACATTATATTTTTTCATGACTACACTCTCCCTTTATCTTTGTTAACAGATTGAAGATCTCAGAAGTCAAAGTCGTAGTTTTATCAATACGATTACTGCATCATCAGTTTTTCCAGCCCATATATCAATCCGTTAGCATTCAGGACATTTTTGCAGGCCAGCAAAACACCAGGCATGAATGACTCGCGCGAAATAGAATCATGCCGAATTGTTAATGTTTGTCCAATCCCACCAAAAATAACCTCTTGGTGAGCAACATAACCGGGAAGTCTGACACTGTGAAGGCGAATACCGGATAGATCACCGCCGCGAGCCCCTTTTAATTTTTCAACTTCATCGGGATGACCTTGTTGTAAATAGCCTCTTTTCTCGGCAATTAGTTGTGCCGTACGCAATGCTGTCCCGGAGGGAGCATCCAATTTTTGATCATGATGCATTTCAATAATCTCAACATGAGGAAAAAACTTTGCGGCCTCCTGCGCTAATTTCATCATTAAAACGGCTCCAACGGAAAAATTAGGCGAAATAAGAGCGCTTGTTTTCCATTTTTCGCATAATTTACTAACTTCCTCCACATCCGTTTCAGATAATCCGGTCGTTCCAACTACTGGTGAAACTCCCATACTAAGTGCTGTCTGGATATTATTCATCACTGACTGTGGGTTAGTGAAATCAACCATAACCTGAGGTTGTGTTTCCTGGATCACTGTTTTTAAATTATTTCCAACTTTAATTCCAATCGGATTAATACCGATTAGATTGCCGATATCATCAAACGTGGAATGAACATCAACTGCGCCTACAATTGTAAGCTCAGGGTCATTGTGAACCGCCTTTAAGACTTCCCGACCCATTTTACCGTTTGCGCCACAAACCATTACTTTTATCATACTGCACCTCCTGAATTTTTCCCCAGACATATAACAAAAAGAGCGGCCGTGAGCAAAATCTCACGGCCGCTCCATATCTGTAAGCTGCCAAATAGGATAAAAGAAAAATAATAAATATATTTCTTTGTCCTTATGATGAGATAGCGCTCCACCAAAAATAAATTTGGTGACAGTCTTGTACTTGTTCAGTACCCAGACCAGCACATAATCTGTGGGGCAGCATCATGCGCTTCGGCGGTTAATCCTTTCTTTTCAGATCATCGAGCCCTCACTCTTCCTGAAGATACTTATATTACCCGCACCTCTACTTCACCCTCTTCGGATGATGTCTATTTAATTTATGTATATTGTATAATGATAAACACGCCAGTGTCAAGCAATAAAAACAAAGTTCAGACTACTTTTATTTATTTGTATTCACCGGTGCTGCCCATTCCGCCTTGTCTTTTCGTTGTCTCAGCCGATATATCATTATCGACGCAAAGAAATTTGTAAAATATTCCCTGCGCAATCCGGCAATTGCGGGTGACAGACAGTTTCACTGTGCCATGATTATATACAGCAATCATAATATGTCCCTCGTTATCAGGATTGTCATAATAATCGGCATCAATAATACCTTGCGAGTTAATCAGGCTAAGACAATATTTGATCGCTAATCCTGAACGAATATGGATTCCCAAATATTCATCATTGTTCATGTAAGCTTTCAATCCGGTGGGGACCAGTGTTACTTGACCCGGAAACAAGTCTATATCTTCTGCGGCAACAATGTCATATCCGGCGCTATGAACAGTTTTCCTTTGCGGCATGAGAAGGTCAACATTCCGATAGGCCGATATTTTCTCGAAACCCCTGTTTTTCATTCTTTTCTCCTTTCCTTTGATGATGATGTTGTGCTTCATCTCATGTTAATATGAGGATGAAGATTTTCAATAAAATCAGCCTGCAAATTGCAGGCTGATTTTATTAGTATACCAGAAAGTATAAATTTTCCCCTTCGCACAGGCTGTAAGCTCCCTTATTCAGGGATCAACAGTCTGTAGCTCGAAATAAGAGCGACTAATCTTCCGATGAATATTTCATCAGAAGAAAGCAGGCGAAGGTTTTACTTCAACAGTTCTTTGCGTGATAAGTTAATTCGGCCTTGGCGGTCAACTTCAGTGACTTTTACAATAATTTCATCGCCAATTTTTACCACATCTTCAACTTTAGCAACTCGTTCGAGAGCCAGTTGTGAAATGTGCACAAGACCTTCTTTGCCCGGCAAAATTTCAACAAACGCACCAAAGTTCATCAAACGTGTAACTTTACCATTATAGATAGCGCCGACTTCTACATTTCGAACCAAATTTTCAATGATTTTGACTGCTTTTTGTCCAGCATCAACATCTGTAGCTGCAATGAAAATTTTTCCATCATCCTCGATGTCAATTTGAACCCCGGTTTCATCAATGATCTTTTTAATGATTTTACCGCCTGGTCCAATAACATCGCGGATCTTATCGGGATCAATCTGCAGCGTAATAATGCGCGGAGCGTAGCGGGAAAGTTCCGGTCGCGGCTCGCTGATCGCATTCAGTATTTTTCCTAAGATAAACATTCTTCCGCGTTGCGCTTGTTGCAACGCGCTTGCCAGTATTTCACGAGTTATTCCGGCGATTTTAATATCCATTTGAATCGCTGTCACACCTTTTTGAGTACCGGCAACTTTAAAGTCCATATCTCCGAGCGCATCTTCCATTCCTTGAATATCACTGAGAATCGTATAGTGATCGCCATCTTTCACTAATCCCATTGCTATACCGGAAACCGGCGCTTTAATTGGTACCCCGGCGTCCATCAACGACAGCGTACTGCCACAAACGCTGGCCATCGAGGAAGAACCGTTGGATTCCAATATTTCAGATACCATACGGATTGCATATGGAAATTCCGCTTCAGATGGAATAACAGGCACTAGTGCGCGTTCCGCCAAAGCGCCATGACCGATTTCTCTTCGGCCTGGTCCTCGTGATGGCTTAGTTTCTCCAACACTGAAAGATGGAAAATTATAGTGATGCATATAACGTTTCGATTCTTCTAAGCCTACGCCATCCAGCCTTTGCTCATCACCCATTGGTCCTAACGTAGTGATCGTCAAAGCTTGTGTTTGGCCTCTTGTGAATAATCCGGAACCATGCGTTCGCGCCAACAAACCAATTTCACAGGTGATCGGCCGGATTTCTTCCAATTGGCGTCCGTCGGGACGAATTTTATCCACAGTAATCATTTTACGAACAATTGCTTTCAATACTTTCTGCAGCATATAAGAAATTTCTTTGGAATTCTCAGGATAAAGTTGCAAAAAGTGTTCGGCTGCTTCCGTTTTAATTTGTTTGATACGAGCCTCACGTTCAAGTTTATCAGGATTATTCACTGCATTTTTGAGATTATCAGTGACATATTCCCGAACCGCTGAATCGATTTCTGCAGGGACGCTAAATAATGCAATTTTACGTTTTGGTTTGCCAATTTCAGCCACAATTTTTTCCTGCAGCGCGATGATTTCTTGAATAATGCTGTGGCCATACATAATAGCTTCTAAAATAATATCCTCGGGCAATTCCTGGGCACCGGCTTCTACCATTAAGACGGCATCTTTTGTACCGGCAACTGTGAGATTTAGGACGCTTTTGGCTTGTTGTTCCGTGGTGGGGTTAATTACAAACTGACCTTCCACCTGTCCTACACGCACGCCGGCGATAGGGCCTTCAAAAGGAATATCCGATATGCTGAGCGCACAAGATGCGCCAATCATTGCAGTTACATCAGGAGCATTATCCTGGTCAATAGACAAAACAGTTGCTACAACCTGAACGTCATTACGAAACCCTTCCGCAAACAGCGGTCGTATTGGCCGATCAATCAAACGTCCAGATAAAATAGCGGACTCACTGGGACGCCCTTCGCGTTTAATAAAACCTCCGGGAATTTTTCCAACTGAGTACAGGCGTTCTTCATAATCAACTGTTAGTGGAAAAAAATCAATTCCCGCACGTGGTTCGGCAGACGCAGTTGCTGTAACCAATACAGCAGTATCTTCATACCTTACAAGTACGGCTCCGCTAGCTTGTTTAGCCAGTTTACCGGTTTCAATAACCAGTTTTCTGCCACCAAGCTGCATTTCAAAGCTATGCATGTGTAGCTTTCCTCCTCTTATATCCTTCTCTTTTCTTTAACATTATTTATTTCGACGTTATTATTAATATTTCCTCTATTTTTTTGACAAAAACCATAAACAAAAGGGGCTGTCTCAAAATAGGTTTTAAAACCTGTTTCGGACAGCTCCCTTTCTTTTGGTAGTAAAAAATATGTTAACTTTGTATTTTTTACTGAACCGGTTTTGTAAAAAAGTACAGCAAACAAA
>Ga0316604_10000113_pt1 | contig 131900 bp, 122 predicted proteins | sample OWC_soil_day20_C_FD_207650 | JGI IMG/M metagenome (GOLD analysis project Ga0316604, IMG submission 207650) | Wetland soil microbial communities from Old Woman Creek delta, Ohio, United States - OWC_soil_day20_CT | ecosystem: Environmental > Terrestrial > Soil > Wetlands | place: USA: Ohio... | reverse complement strand
TATCTATCTATAAAATACAAAACGTGCCATTACACGAGTTTTTAAAAAATCGGCCTGAAACCCGCATCAACACTGGGGGAGTGGGGTGAAAAAATGGTGTTTTTGGACGCTAACTGTCGAACCCGGGTGGCCACCGTCGTGCTGACTGGCCAAACAAACCGCTTTCAACACGGAGCTCACAGAGGCACGGAGAACACGGAGAAATACGAATGCAAAGTAATATTGAACTCGCACGACAACTGATTCGCGTTGTGTTCATGATCAATCTCTGTGCCCTCCGTGCCTCCGTGATCTCTGTGTCGAAAGAGCTTCCTGGTTTCCATCTCATTTCAGCGTGAAATCGACGCGACTGCTCTTCGCCTTGGCCTCGCCAACCGGCTTGTCGCCCGGTTTGTCTGCCTCCTCGCCGAGCCTGGTCGGCAGCAGGAAGACGCGTTCGGCGGGCACCTCGTGATCGACCAGCCAGTCGCGTACCGCTTTGGCCCGACGCTCGCCGAGCGCGCGTAGATCGTCGTCGTCGACGGTCGAGTTGGCGAGCATCAGCTTCTCCATTTCCTCGACCGGCAGACTCTTGACCAAGCCGATCATATTGCGCGGCTTGGGGAACTTCTCGGCCTTGTAGACCCGCTCGAGCAGCGCCGGGTACTCCGCAGCGCTGACCTCGACGTTCTGCGCAGAAGCGCTCTCGACGCCCTGCTTGGTCAGATCCTCGCGCTTGAGTGCCCTGACCTTGCGCTCGATGCGCGCGCTCTTGACGCCCTCGCGGTCGCGCTCGGGATCGACCCGCCCCTCGACCTCAAGCCGCAGCGCCGGCCGATCGGCGAGCGCCTTGGCGAGATTCTCGATGGTCTTCTGCGCGGCCGGCGTAATCGCTGCGCGCCCGTAGTCGAATTCGACCATCGACAGCTCCTCGCCGCTGCCGAACATCGAGCCGAGCAGCGCAAAAGGCGAAGTCACCGCCTTGACCAGCAGGTTGACGATGACCTTGACGACCAGTCCGCCGACGCTGAACTGTGGATCGTCGAGCGAACCTGAAATCGGCAGATTGAGGTCGATCTCGCCATTGCGGTTCTTGAGCAGCGAAACGGCGAGGTTGACCGGCAACTTGGTCGCGCTCGGACTATCGACCGGGTCGCCAAAAGTCAGCTGATCGAGAAAAACCCGGTTCTCGGCTTCGAGCTGGCCATTCTCGATCTTGTATTTGACGAACAGCGAAAGCTTGCCCTTCTCGATCGCATAGCCCGCGTACTTGCCCGAATAGGGGGAAAAGGAAGTCAGCTCGATGCCCTTGATGTCCGCCTGCAGGTCAAGATAGGGCTTGGCTGACAGCGGATTGATCTTGGCTGTCATATTGAGCGGTGCGACGTCGTCGTAATTGCCGCGCAATTCGAGATTGGCGACGCTGCCCGGCTCCGACGACAGGCCGCTGATTCGGCCACCGATTTTTTTGAGGTTCGCCGAGTAGTTCGGCTTGACGAAGTTATCGGTAAATCGGACGTTGCCGCCCTGCAGCGTGATCTTGCCGATCTTGATCGGCATCATCGGCGCTGCCGCTGCGACCTCGGCGACGGCCTTGCCGTCGCCGGCGGTGGCCGCCGGCTTCGCTCCCGGTTCCGTCGCGACCGGAACCGCCGCCGCGTCGCCCTGGCGAACGATCTGCAGCAGGTTGAGCTGGCCTTCGGGACTGACAATCACGCGCGCGAAGAAATCGGTCAACGCCACTTCGCCGATCGCCAGCGAGTTCGGACCGAGACGCGCATCGACCTTGCCGACGTAGAGCGATTTCCAGCGCAGAAAATCAGCCGAGTTGAGCTTATCGACCGAGGAGAAATCGCCGATCGTCGCCTGCCCGGAGAAAGCGCCTGTCAATGGTAACGCTCCCGGCGCTGCGGACTTCTTGGCCGAATCGTCAAGACGCAACTGCAGATTGCCGCCCAACGCCACCTGCCCACGCGTCACCGCAATGTTGAGCTGCTCGGCGAAATAGGGTTGCAGCGGCAGCAACTCGAGCGCCTTGACGTCGACGTTGAAGTTGGCGTCGAGCGCATCGATCGGAAAAGCCTTGAGCGTGCCGTCGACCGCCACGTCGCCTTTGCCGTTGAGCTTGAAGCGCGTGGCCACTTTGGCGCTCTGCCCCGGCTCAGTCGACAGGTTCTCGATTTCAAAGCCCAGGCCATCGACGGTTTGCGTCGCCACCGGAGAAAGCGCGCGATCTTCGAAACGAACGCCGATGTCCTCGCCGACCGACTTGGCGACGGAGATCTTCCACGGCACTGACGTTTCTGTCTGCGACGCCTCGACGACACGCAGCGCCGGCGTCTGCAGAAAATCAATCTTGCCCTCGGCGCTTCGCCGGACCAGGCCGCGCACGCCGCGCGCCTGTACGTTGCCGATCCGCACCTCGCGTTTGGCCAGATCGAGTTGCCCACTCTTGGCCGAGAAGGAATCGACTTTCAACCAATCCTCGGCGCTCACCCGCCAGGCGACGTCGAATTCGGCGGGCTTCGCCCCCTTGCTGTCGAGTTTCTTGAGGTCCAGGTCGAGCGCCTCGATGCTGGCGTTGAACGGCTTGCCGTGCGACTCGTCGAGCCAGCGCAGAACACCGCCAGTGACCTTCGCTTCGCCCAGCGACCACGCGAGCGCAGGCTCGGGCTTTTTGGCGACCGGCGCTTTGACCTTTGCATCCGCCATTTTTTCGCTGAAGAACTCGATCCAGTTGATCGTCCCCTGCTTGCTGACGCGTGCATCGATCTGCGGCGAATCAACGGCGATGCGATCGACGACGAACTTGCGACCGAGCAGGTCGGCCGAGCCGATCGCCAGATCGAGCTGTTTGAGCGCCAGCAACGGTGCGCCCGACGAGTCCTTGACGTCGAGTTGCTTGAGCGCCGCGGTTCCCGACAGCACCAGCGTCGAGGCTTTGTCCTTTTCCTGATGAAAAACGAGCTTGAGCGTGCTGTCGAGCGCGCCGGAGAGCACCTTGATCGGCAGCTTGAACGGGGCGTAATCGACGTACTGGGCGAGCTGCAACGCGTCGAGATCGATCGCGATCTCGCTCTCCAGCGAACTCGCAAAAGGCTTGCTGCGCCCCTTGACGAGCAGCGGCGCGCCGTCGATTCGCGCCGAAAGCACCGGTTCGACGAAGCTCTCGACCGCGTAAGCCATGCTCGAAACGAACGGCAGCGTCAGCGCGATGTCGCTCACCACGTGTTTTTCAGCGAGCGGCCGATCGTCGAACTCGATCACGCCACCGCTCAGCTGGATATTGTTGACCGAGAAAGCCGGCACTGGATCGTTATTGCTCGGCTTGGCCATCAATTCGTCGAGCAGGTCGGAAAAGTTGTAACGAGATTCCGAAAGGCGAACGACCTTGAGCTTGGGGTTGACCAGGCGCAGTTCGCCGACCACTGGCCCCAGTCTGAAAATCGACATCGATTCGAGATTGACATAGAGGCTGTCGAAACTTGCGAAAGTCTCGCCGCCTTCGCGCTCACCAACCGAGACCCCCTCGAGGGTGACCGACAGCGCGTAGGGGTTGATTCGCACGCTGCTCACGGCCACCGGCCGATGCAGCGCCTGGCCCAACTGATCGAGCAGAAGCGACTTGACCAACGGCGGCAGAACGAAAAAGCCGAGCACGCCAACAAGAACGAAGGCGAGAAAAATCCGTAGCGTGTATTTCTTTGTTTTTGGTGACTTCGCCAACGCCTGAAGTTTCGCTTTATCGATCATATCGCCCCGCCGCAATTGTTTTTCTGGAATAAGACTGAATTTAGCACGAACAGGCGCCACCCGAAGGATCAGCAAAAACCGCCAAACGCGCCGGGATCAAAACACGTTTTTCCACTCGCGCAACACAGTGAATACCTCGAGCGGACTATTCGCCTGCGCGACCCGGCTTTGCGCCGAAGCGATCAGCGCCGGATCACCGCAGCGCAGAAATGGGTTGGTCGCTTTTTCCTGCATCAGCGTCGATGGCACGCTCGCCAGACCTTCGGCGCGCGCCGCAGCGACCTCGTCCGCGCGCTGCTGCAGTGCGCGGTTGCCGGGGTCGGCGGCGAGCGCAAAGCGCAGATTGGCCTGGGTATATTCGTGCGCGCAATAGACCGCGGTGTCATCGGGCAGCGCCGCGAGAAGCGCCAGCGAAGCGAGCATCTGCGCCATCGTGCCCTCGAAGACTCGCCCGCAACCGGCGCCGAACAGCGTGTCGCCGCAAAACAGACAACCCGATCCGTAGTAAGCGAGGTGGCCCAAGGTATGGCCGGGAACCGCGATCACCTCGAACGCAAGCCCGAGTGCGGGCAGGTCAATCGTTTCGCCGCCGCGCAAGGGGCGGCTGAGCGCTGTGATAGACTCGTCCGCCGGACCGAACACCGTGGCCGGATAATGCGCCAACAAGCCGGCGACGCCGCCCTGATGATCGGCATGGTGGTGGGTGATCAGGATCGCCGTCAGCGCCAGGCCTTCGCGCTCAAGCACCTCGAGCACCGGGCGAGCGTCGCCCGGATCGACGACCACCGCGGCAGAACCTTTGCGCAGCAGCCAGATGTAGTTATCCTTGAAAGCTGGAATTCTGATGATGTCGAACATGGGTTGATTGTGGAAGAACTGCGGAAAATGTCAATTCTAGCTATCGATGACTGGCTCAACTCGCCGCAAGGTCGCTACGTGATGGCGTGGGAGCAGGGCAAGATCGACGCGGTGGTCGCCGACCTGTTCGGCTATAACGCGCTGCAGCTCGGACTGCCGCAATACGACCTGCTGGCGCATAACCGCATCCCGCTGCGCCAGATCGCCGGCGAGTCGGGATCGGTCGATGTGCTGTGCGACCTGCACGAGTTGCCGTTCGCCGCCAACAGCATCGATCTGGTGGTGATGCCGCACGTTCTCGAATTTCACGACGACCCGCACCAGATCCTGCGCGAAGTCGAGCGCGTGCTGATTCCGGAAGGGCAGTTGGTGATCAGCGGTTTCAACCCGCTCTCGCTGTGGGGCTTGCGCCGACGGTTGCCGAATCGCCACAACGACTTCCCGAGCAACGGCAACTACATCTCGGTGCTGCGCCTCAAGGACTGGCTGCAACTGCTGAGCTTCGAGGTCGAGCGCGGCAATTTTGGCTGTTACGCGCCGCCCTGCCGCCATGAGCGCTGGCTCAAACGCTGGCATTTCATGGAAGCGGCCGGCGACCGCTGGTGGAGCTTTGCCGGCGGCGTATATTTGCTGCGCGCCGTCAAACGCGTGCGCGGCATGCGTCTGATTCTGCCGCTCTGGAGCCAGAAAAAGCTGGCGCCCAAGGCACTTACCGTCATTACCAACAAGGAAAGCGAACAAAGTGGTCAATGAAACGCTCGTCAATATCTACGCCGACGGCGGCTGCCGCGGCAACCCCGGCCCGGGCGGCTGGGGCGTTCTCATGCAAAGCGGCGAGAGCAGCAAGGAACTGTGGGGCGGCGAACCCGACACCACCAACAACCGCATGGAGCTGACCGCCGTCATCCGCGCGCTCGAAGCGCTCAAGCGGCCGACCGCGGCGCACATCCACACCGACTCGCAATACGTGCAGAAAGGCATCAGCCTGTGGATTCACAACTGGAAGCGCAACGGCTGGCGCACTTCCGACAAGAAACCAGTCAAGAACGCCGAGCTGTGGCAGCGGCTCGACGAGCTAGCCAAAACACACGACCTAAAATGGCTGTGGGTCAAGGGCCACGCCGGCCACCCCGGCAACGAACGCGCCGACCAGTTGGCCAACCGCGGCATCGACGAACTGCTCGCCGCGCGATAGATTTTTGAAAAAACTGTTAACCACAACGGGCACAACGAACAAAACGAGAAGCAAAAAAATTGGGAATTTCGTTGTGCCCGTTGTGAACGTTGTGGTTAATTCGTTCTTATGATGGACTCATCTAATGCGACAGATCTTCCTCGATACCGAAACGACCGGCCTTGAACACAAGCACGGTCATCGCATCATCGAAATCGGCGGCGTCGAAATGCGCAACCGGCGATTGACCAATCGACACTTTCACCGCTACCTCAACCCGGATCGCGAGATTGACGATGGGGCGCTGGCGGTGCACGGCATCAGCCTCGACTTCCTGCAGGACAAGCCGCGCTTCGCCGAAATCGCCGCCGAATTTCTCGACTTCGTTCGTGGCGCCGAACTGATCATTCACAACGCCCCGTTCGACATCGGTTTTCTCAATGCCGAGCTCGGCCGGCTCGACATGGCGCCGATCGGCACCGTCTGCCACGGCGTGCTCGACACGCTGCGCATGGCCAAGGACCTGCATCCGGGCAAGAAGAACAACCTCAACGTGCTGTGCGAGCGCTACGGCGTCGACAACTCGCGCCGCACGCTGCACGGCGCGCTGCTCGACGCCGAGATCCTGGCCGAGGTTTATGTCGCGATGACCCGCGGTCAGGAAAGCCTGATCATGGACCTGGCGGGCGACAGTGCCGAACAGCAGGCGATCGATCAACAGGCGCGGGCTGACCGGCCACGCCGCGAGCAGCAGATCGTACGCGCCAGCGACGACGAGCTCGCCGAACACGCTGCGCTGCTGGCGGCGGTCCAGAAGGAAAGCAAGGGCCAGTGCCTGTGGCTGGCCGACGATGCCGCGCCGCAGCCGTAAACGGCTTGAACCTTAAAAACTCAGTTAACCACAACGAACACAACGATCACGAAGAAAAAGACAATCACTTGCACCGTAGTGATGCATCACCCAGAAGGTGAGTCACAGAAACATCCAAAAACAAAGAATCTTCGTTGTGTCCGTTGTGTCGTTGTGGTCTGAACTGCGGTTTCTAGGTTGGATTTTTGCTGAGCAAGACCGCGGACTACGCCGCAAAGCCTTGCGGATTGGCGCTCTGCCAGCGCCAGGTATCGACGCACATGGCGTCGAGTCCGCGCTCGGCGCGCCAGCCGAGCAATTCGAGCGCAAGCTGCGGATCAGCGTAGCACGCGGCGATGTCGCCCGGCCGACGAGCAGCAATGCGGTAAGGCACCGGTCGCCCGCTGGCCCGCTCGAAGGCGCGCACCATGTCGAGCACGCTGTAGCCGACACCGGTCCCGAGATTGACGGTCAAACACTCGGCGTGCTGCCGCAGGCGCGCGAGCGCCTTGAGGTGGCCCAGCGCCAGATCGACGACGTGCAGGTAATCGCGAACGCCGGTACCGTCCGGCGTCGCATAATCATTGCCCCAGACGTTGAGGAACTCGCGCCGGCCAGCCGCGACCTGCGCGACGAAAGGCATGAGGTTGTTGGGGATGCCCTGCGGGTCTTCGCCGATCAACCCGCTCGGATGAGCGCCGACCGGGTTGAAATAGCGCAGCAGGCCGATGCGCCACGACGGGTCGCTGACGTAGAGATCGCGCAGGATGTCCTCGATCATCAGTTTGCTGCGACCGTACGGATTGGTCGCCGAGAGCGGGTGATCCTCGGTCAGCGGCAAGCGTTGCGGGTCGCCATAGACGGTCGCCGACGAACTGAAGACCAACGTCTTGACGCCGCACTCGTCCATCGCTTCGAGCAGGCGCAGCGTGCCGGCGATATTGACGTCGTAGTAGGAGAGCGGCTTGGCGACCGATTCGCCGACCGCCTTGAGCCCGGCGAAATGAATCACCGCATCGGCGCGACTCTCGCGCAGCGCGGCGCAAAGCGCAGCGCGGTCGCGAACGTCGCCGCGCACCAGATTGAGCTTTTTGCCGGTGATTCGCTCAACGCGCGCCAACGATTCGGGATGGCTGTTGCAGAAGTTGTCATACACCGTCGCTTGATGACCGGCGTTGAGCAATTCGACGCAGGTGTGGGACCCAATATAGCCGGCGCCGCCGCTAACCAGAATGCTCATGCTGCTCTCCAGGGGAAGACCGTGCGATTATCCACGTTTTATTGCGTCGCTGTCGGAAACGAGCGGCCCGACTTACTCAAAAACTTCGGCCCGCAGGAAGGCCTGCCCCTTGGCGTCCTTGGCCGAAAGCAAGGGCTCGCCGTTCAGTTGCGGCCAATCGATCGCCAGCGTCGGGTCGTTCCAGGCGATGCAGCGCTCGTGCTCGGGCGCCCAGTAATCGGTCGTCTTGTAGAGAAACTCGGCGCTCTCCGAAAGCACCACAAAGCCGTGCGCCATTCCAGGTGGCAACCAGAGCTGGCGCTTGTTGTCGGCGGACAGGACCTCGCCGGCCCAGCAACCGAAGGTCTTTGATCCACGACGCAGGTCGATGGCAACGTCGAACACCTCGCCGGCAACCACGCGGACGAGCTTGCCCTGCGGCTGCTTGATCTGGTAATGCAGGCCGCGCAGCACGTTGCGCGCCGACTTGGAATGGTTGTCCTGGACGAAGTCGAGATTCAAGCCACAGGCCTCACGAAAATCGCGCTGGTTGAAGCTCTCATAGAAGAAACCACGATCGTCACCGAAGACTCTCGGTTCGATCAGCAGCACGTCGGCGATGGCGCAAGGCATAACCTTCATCCGACCACCTTCTCGCGCAGCAGGCCGAGCAAATAGACGCCGTAACCCGACTTGGCAAGCGGCTGAGCCAGACGTTCGAGTTGATTATCGTCGATCCAGCCGTTGCGCCAGACGATTTCTTCGGGCGCGGCGACCTTGAGTCCCTGCCGACGCTCGATGGTTTGGATGAACTGGCTCGCTTCGAGCATCGATTCGTGCGTTCCTGTATCGAGCCAGGCGTAGCCGCGGCTCATGGTCTCGACCTCGAGCGTTCCCTGCTCGAGATAGAGACGATTGAGGTCGGTGATTTCGAGTTCGCCGCGCGGCGACGGCTTGATCGACTTGGCCAAATCGACCACCTGCTGGTCGTAAAAATAGAGTCCGGTCACCGCATAGCGCGACTTGGGCACTTTCGGTTTTTCTTCGAGGCTGATCGCGCGACCCTTGCCGTCGAACTCGACGACGCCATAGCGTTCGGGATCGGTGACCGCGTAGGCGAACACCGACGCGCCAAAAGTGCGTTCGTTGGCGTTCTTGAGCAAGCCGGCGAAGTCGTGGCCGTAGAAGATGTTGTCGCCGAGCACCAGCGCCGAAGGCGCGTCGCCGAGAAAGGACTCGCCGATCAGGAAGGCCTGCGCCAACCCGTCGGGCGAAGGCTGGATCGCGTAAGAGATGCTGATCCCCCACTGACCGCCGTCGCCGAGCAGCTTTTCGAACAGCGGCGTGTCCTGCGGCGTCGAGATCACCAGCACTTCGCGAATCCCGGCGAGCAGCAGCGTCGACAACGGATAGTAGATCATCGGCTTGTCGAAGATCGGCAGCAATTGCTTGGAGACGACCTGAGTCGCCGGGAAGAGCCGAGTTCCCGAACCACCGGCGAGGATGATGCCTTTGCGTGGGATCATGAAGTGCATTCCTTTGGTAAATATCTTACAAGATCTCGTCGAGCATCCGATCGACCGCAATTTTCCAGTCCGGCAGGTGCAGGTCGAAGGTTTCGCGCAGGCGGCGGGTATCGAGCCGGCTATTGAGCGGTCGCCGCGCCGGTGTCGGGTAGTCGATGGTAGTGATCGCTTTGACTTCATCCGGACCGACCTTGAGCTGCTGCCCCATCGCCTGCGCGTGTTCGAGCACGTGGCAGGCGAAACCGTGCCAGCTCGTCTCGCCGCCGGCGACTAGATGGTAGAGCCCGGCGAACTTGGAAAATTCGGCAGGGCGGTCCTGCACCGTGCGCAACGCATGCGCGGTGACGTCGGCGAGCAGTTCGGCGCCGGTCGGCGCACCGATCTGGTCGGCGATCACGCTCAGGCTGTCGCGCTCGCGCGCCAGGCGCAGCATGGTCTTGGCAAAGTTTCCACCGCGCGCGGCAAACACCCAGCTGGTGCGGAAGATGAGGTGACGCGCGCAACGTGCGACCGCCTGCTCGCCCTCGAGCTTGGTCCGGCCATAGACGCTGAGCGGGCCGCTATCATCGGTTTCGCGCCAGGGCCGCTGACCGCTGCCGTCGAAAACGTAGTCGGTCGAGTAATGCACCAGCCAGGCGCCGAGTTTTTGCGCCTCATCGGCGAGCACACCGGGCGCCAGCGCGTTGAGCATTCGCGCGAGTTCAGGTTCCGACTCGGCCTGGTCGACCGCCGTATGCGCCGCGGCATTGACGATCACGTCGGGCGCCACAGTGCGAATGGTCGCCGCCAGTCCCGGCAGATCGGCAAAGTTGCCGCACAGCGCGGTGCTGTCGTGATCGAGCGCGATCACTTCGCCGAGCGGCGCGAGGCTGCGCTGCAGTTCCCAGCCGACCTGACCGCCTTTGCCAAAAAGCAGAATCTTCACGCCGTTTCCCCGTACTGCTTGCTGATCCACTCGCGATAACCGCCGGAGAGCACATTGGCGACCCACGGCTGATGATCGAGATACCACTGCACCGTCTTGCGGATCCCCGTTTCGAAAGTCTCGGCCGGTCGCCAGCCGAGCTCCTGCTCAAGCTTGTGCGCGTCGATCGCGTAGCGCCGGTCGTGGCCCGGACGGTCGGTGACGTAGGTGATCTGCTCGCAGTAAGGCTTGCCGTCGGTGCGCGGCTGCAGCTCGTCGAGCAGCGCGCAAACGGTATCGACGATCTCGAGGTTGGTCTTCTCGTTCCAGCCACCGACGTTGTACGTCTCGCCGACCCGGCCGGCGGCCAGCACACGGCGGATCGCGCTGCAATGATCCTTGACGTAGAGCCAGTCGCGGACCTGCTGACCGTCGCCATAGACCGGCAAGGGTTTGCCGGCCAGACAATTGACGATCAAGAGCGGAATCAGCTTCTCGGGGAAGTGATACGGTCCGTAATTGTTCGAGCAGTTGGTCGTCAGCACCGGCAGACCGTAGGTATGATGGTAGGCGCGAACCAGGTGGTCGGATGCCGCCTTTGAAGCCGAGTACGGGCTGTTCGGTTCAACGCGGTTCCGTTCGGTGAACGCCGGATCGTCCTTGCCGAGCGAGCCATAGACTTCGTCGGTCGACACGTGCAACAGGCGGAACGATGCATTGGCCGGCGCAGCCAGCGCGCCCCAGTAGGCGCGCAGCGCTTCGAGCAGCCGAAAGCTACCAACGATATTGGTTTCGATGAACTCGCCGGGGCCGTGGATCGAGCGGTCGACGTGCGATTCGGCGGCAAAATTGATCACCGCGCGCGGTCGGTGCTCGGCGAGCAGACGACTGAGCAGAGCGAAATCGCCGATGTCGCCCTCGACGAACACGTGGCGCGGATCGCCCGCCAGGCTCGCGAGGTTCTCAAGGTTACCGGCATAGGTGAGCTTGTCGAGGTTGATGATCGACTCGTCGCACTCGCCCAGCCAGTCGAGAACGAAATTGCTGCCGATGAAACCGGCGCCGCCGGTAACGAGTATGCTCATGATGTGCTCACAAGATGCGAAGGCGCAATTATCCGGGTTTTGCGCATCAAGTGCGAGCAAACGACATGATCTGACGGGATGGCGGAAGACGAACGATCACCCAGTCCTGTCACGGCGGAAAAAGCGGCCGCAATTTCACCGGCGCTTGGCGTCGCGCCGATGCGATGCGCGGGTGGGCTATAATCCGCCGATTGCACCTGAGACATTCGACCAGGCGCCCCGCCCCTCCGGCGACGCCACCCCGCCGTCACTGGGGATCAGTACAGGAACTACGGATGACGTCACGAATCGCTTTTTCAATGCCCCACTGGGCGCGGCTGGTCTGCGTTGTCGGCCTGCTGCTTACGGGCTGCGCGACGGTGCCGCAGGATGGCGATCCCGCGTCCGCCGACGGTACCCGGCAAGACCCGCTGACGCTCAAGTCCGCAACCCGACTCGGCCAGCCACGCGCCGTGGCGGAAAATCTGCCGGTCGTGGTGATCCAGACGCAAGCGCAACTGCCGCAGGCGATCGACCTGACCCGCGAAACCGACGACCTGCTGCAGCGCATGCGCAACGGCTTTGCGATGCCCGACATCAATAACGACCTGGTTCTTTCCCAGCAACAGTGGTATCTCAACCGACCCGACTACCTGCGCCGCGTCGTCGAGCGCAGCAGCCGTTACCTGCACCACATCGTCGAAGAACTCGACAAGCGCGGCATGCCGATGGAGCTCGCGCTGCTGCCGATGGTCGAGAGCGCCTACAACCCGATGGCCTATTCGCCGGCCAAGGCGTCCGGGCTGTGGCAGTTCATCCCGGCCACCGGCAAGCGCTACAACCTCGACCAGACCTGGTGGAAGGACGATCGACGCGACATCGTCGCGTCGACCGCAGCGGCGCTCGACTACCTGCAGTCGATCTACGACATGCACGGCGACTGGCATCTGGCGCTGGCCTCGTACAACTGGGGCGAAGGCGCCGTCGGCCGCGCGATTGCCAAAAACCGCGCGCAGGGGCTGCCGACCGATTACCTGAGCCTAACCATGCCCAACGAGACCAGGAACTACGTTCCCAAGCTGCAGGCGCTCAAGAACATCTTCAGCAATCCGGCGCTGCTGGCCGAGCTCAGTCTGCTCAACATCCCCAACCGCGCCTATTTCGGCACCGTCACGCCGACCGCCAACATCGACGTCAAGGTCGCCGCCAAGCTCGCCGAAATGCCGGTGCAGGAATTCGTTGCGCTCAATCCGTCGCACAACCGTCCGGTGATCAAGTCCGATACGCCGATGGTGATCCCGGCCGACAAGATCGATACCTTCATGGACAACCTCGAAGCCCACGAAGACAGCAACAAACCGCTGTCGTCCTGGCAGGCCTACACCGTACGGCCAGGCGACAAGCTCGAAAAGATCGCGCCGCGCTTCGGCATGACGGTGGCCAACCTCAAGGAAGCCAACGGCATCAAGGGACGAATCAAGGTCAGCCCAGGCGTCACGCTGCTGGTCGCCGGACAGCAGGGCGCCGACCCGGTCAATGTCGAGCCGCTACCGGAACAGCCGCGACTGCCCGCTGCCGACCCGGAACGGTCGCACACGGTTCGCAAAGGCGAAACGCTGCCGCAAATCGCCAAACGCTACGGCAGCTCGGTCGCCGAACTCAAGCGGATCAACCATCTGCGCAACGACAAGATCGCCGTCGGCAGCCATCTGACGCTCGCCGCAGCGAGCAAGAACGCCACGGCCGAGAAATCGAGCGCCAAGGCTGAAAAGACCGCCAAGTCCGAGAAGACCGAAAAATCGGAGAAAATCGCCAAAGCCGGAAAAAACGCCAAGCCCGAGAAGACCGCCAGCAAGGTGGAAAAGACTGCCAGCACCAAGGCCGAGAAGGCCGGAGCCAAGATCGCCGGCAAGCCGACGCCCAAGGTCGCCCACTACGTCATCCGTAACGGCGACACGCTGGCGTCGATCGCCAAGCACTTCAATGTCAGCAAGGACGACTTGCTGCGCTGGAACCGCATCTCGCCCACCGCGCTGACCCCGGGCAAAACGCTGACCATCCAATTGGCGCAGAATTCGTAGCTTGGGCATGTCGGGCACTGGGTGCCCGACTTAAGGTCCTGCCTGTGGGAGCCCAGCTTCGGTGGGCGATCGGCGGTGCATACAACACGGCAGTAATCGCCCAGCGAAGCTGGGCTCCCACCTTTCCTGCCGCCCCCACCTATCGCGAGCGGGCTGCCCGGTGCCGCAGCAAACGGCCCGAAGCGATCTGCGCCACCGCAGCACCGGCGATCGCCGCCAGGAAAGCGGTGCCGATGCCGAACAAAGGCAAGGCCCAGCCGAGGACGACGCAGAAGACCAGAAACGCGTACCAGCCGAAAACGATCCCGCGCAGCAGGCAGATGGTGAACTCATGACCGCACTGACGGTGCGAGAAGACCGCGAGCACCGTACTGATCACCGGGAACATCGCGAGCAGACCACTCAATTGCGCGCCGAATGACGCGGCGGAGTAAGTCACCGCAAGCACCAGTATCGCGCCGGCGATCATGCGCACATAAATCTCGCCGCGCGGTGGTACAACGGCGGTCGGGCGCAGCTCGGCATGCGGAAAAAGTCGCGGCGCCAGCAGCAGCACAACGAATACCATGACGCTCACCGCGCTCGTCGACAGCTCTAGCGTATTCAACAGTGCAACGGCGGCTAAATAGGCCGACAACGCGCAGAGCAAGCTCGCACGCCACGACCGGCAAGTCGACACCCAGGCATAGCCGAGCAGAAAGCCGAGCATGGCGAAGACGCCGAGCAACATGCCGACGATCGCGCGCGAGGCAAACGCGGCGCCGTTTTCGATCGCCATGAAATACATGATCGGGCCGGCAACCACCGGCAAGCCCGACAACCAGCCCGCCACCGCCGGCCCCCAGCGCCGCCCGGCGAGCGTGATGGCGCCGATCAGCAACGGGACCAGCGTGATTTTGAGCGCAACCAGAGCGATCGGCATCAGCTTGGCTCGGATCGCTGAAAAAGGTGGCAGCGAACGACATGAGTCGCCGAGACGCTACTGATTCCAGGATAGCCCGCGCGACAGACGTCGCTCGCCTGCGCGCAGCGCGGGTGGAAGTGGCAACCGGTCGGCGGCTTGGCCGGCGACGGCATTTCGCCGACCAGGCGAATGAAACTCGGCTGCTCGCCCGCACGCGTGCTCGGCACTGCCGACAGCAAGGCGCGCGTATAAGGGTGCTGCGGCGAGCGCAGCACTTCGTCGACGCCCCCCTGCTCGACGATTCGGCCAAGGTACATCACCGCAACCTCGTGCGCCAGGTACTCGACGACGGCGAAGTTGTGCGTGATGAAGAGATAAGCGAGGCCGAGCTCGTCCTGCAGCGCTTTGAGCAGGTTGAGGATCTGCGCCTGCACCGAGACGTCGAGCGCCGAAGTCGGCTCGTCGCAGATGATCAGCTCGGGCTGCACGGCGAGCACGCGCGCGATGGCGATGCGCTGGCGCTGGCCACCCGAAAATTCGTGCGGGTAACGCTGCGCGGCGTCTGCGTCGAGCCCGACCTGGCGCAGCAGCGTTTCGATCGCCGCCGTGCCGTCGAGCTGCGGTGCCAGCGCATTCATTCCCTCGCCGATGATCGCGCCGACCGGCAGGCGCGGATTGAGCGAGGCGAAGGGGTCCTGGAAGATCATCTGCATTCGCCGACGCAAGGGGCGCAGCGCGCCGCGCGAAAGTCCACACAGCTCGCGCCCGTCGAGCTTGGCGCTGCCGCCGGTCGCTTTGATCAGTTGCAGGATCGCCTTGCCGACGGTCGTCTTGCCGCAACCCGACTCGCCAACAAGCGCCAGCGTTCGACCGCGAGCGAGTTCGAGACTCACGCCGTCGACCGCCTTGACGTAGCCGACGGTTCGCTGCAGCACGCCGTGGCGGATCGGGAAATGAACGCGCAAATTCTCGACGCGCAGCAGCGTGGTTTCCGGTATTGGCGCAACGCTAGCGGACGCTTCGACGAGCGGCGCGACGACCGCCGTCCGGCCCGGCTCGGCGAGCAGATGACAGCGAACGCGGTGCTCGGCTCCCGCCTGATGCCACGTCGGCGCTTCGTCGCGGCAGCGCGCCCAGGCGTACGGACAACGCGGCGCGAAGCGGCAGCCGGACGGCATCGCAGAGAGCGACGGCACCTGGCCGGCGATCGTCTCTAGCCGCCCACCGCGCCGCGCGAGGTCGGGCAGCGCGGCGAACAGCTTTTGCGTATAGGGGTGGCCCGGCGCGGCGAAGAACGCGTCGCGCGGCGCCTCTTCGACGAGCTCGCCCGCGTACATCACGCCGACGCGCTGCGCCATTTGCGCGACGACGCCAAGATCGTGGGTGATCAGCAGCATTCCCATGCCACGCTCGGCCTGCAAGCGGCGCAAGAGGTCGAGGATCTGCGCCTGGATGGTCACGTCGAGCGCGGTGGTCGGTTCGTCGGCGATCAACAATCGCGGGTTGCCGGCGAGCGCGACCGCGATCATCACGCGCTGTTTCATTCCGCCCGAGAGCTGGAACGGAAATTCGCCCAAGCGACGCTGCGCGTCGGCGATGCCGACCGCGTCGAGCAGTTCGCGCGCGCGAGTTTCGGCCGCCTGACCCGAAAGCGAGAGATGGCGTTCGATCACCTCGCCGATCTGCCGCCCGACGGTCAGCACCGGGTTGAGGCTGGTCGCCGGCTCCTGGAAGATCATCGCCATGCCGCCGCCGCGCACCGCGCGCATCTCGGTCTCGGGCAAAGCCAGCAACTCGCGGCCGACAAATTCGACTTCGCCGGCAAGGATTCGTCCGGCAGCCGGCAACAGGCGCAGCAAGGAAAGCGCAGTCGCCGACTTGCCGCAGCCCGATTCGCCGAGCAGCGCGAACGTCTCTCCCGAACGCAGCTCGAAATCGACGCCATCGACGGCGATGAGCGTGCGGCGCGTCGCCGCGTGACCGCTCGCAAACCCCATGCGCAGGTTGCGCACCTTGAGGATCGTCTCGCCGCTCATGCTGGAAAAACCCATTCGCAACCACGAAGAGCACGAAGGAAAGACGTTTTTTTTATCATTCCCGATGCGGCCACGAGGCAAGCAGCGAGAGACGAACAAACCATGATCTGAACTTGGTGTTCTTCGTGGTTAAATCGCTTTTCCAGCCTCATGACGCCCCCGCCAGACGTGGATCGAAGGCGTCGCGCACCGCGTCGGCGAGCAGGTTGGCGGCGAGCACCAGCGCGAACATGAAGACGAAGGCGGCGGCCAGCGACCACCACACCATCGGTTCGCGCGCGAGTTCCATGCGGGCGTTGTTGATCATCGTTCCGAAGCTGATCATCGACGGATCAACGCCGATGCCGACGTACGACAGCACCGCCTCGGCGAGCACCAGACTCGAAAAATCCATGACCAGCGCGATGATCACCAGGTGCATCAGGTTGGGCAGAATGTGGCGAACGATCAGGCGCAAGTCGGCGACGCCGAAGGCCTGCGCCGCCTGGATGTATTCGAGTTCGCGCAGTTTCAAGGTCTCGCCGCGCAGCAGGCGGCACAGCCCGGTCCAGCTGGTCAGCCCGAGAATGAAGCAGAGCGCCAGCAAGCGCAGGTCGGCGCGCTCGGCGGCGGTAGCGAACCACTGCGGGTGGGTGTCGATCACCACCTGCATCATCAGCACCGCAGCAGCGATCAAGAGCACGCCGGGAATCGAGCTTAACGTCGTGTAGAGGTACTGGATCAGGTCATCGACCCAGCCGCGAAAATACCCGGCGACGAGGCCAAGCAGGATCGCCAGCGGCAGCGTCACCAGCGTCGTCACCAGCCCGATCACCAGCGCCGTGCGGATACTCTTGAGAATCTGGTAGAAGATGTCCTGGCCGACCTTGTCGGTGCCGAAGACGTGGTAATCGACGGCGAGCGCGGCGAGCGGCAGCAGCAGGAACAAAAGCACGCTGAGCGTGACCAGCACCGAACGCCAGGCGAAATCGGTCTCCCCATGCTGCAAAGCCCGCCAGGCGGTCATTAGCGAGCATGCCTCCCGGGAAGCCAATAGATACGCACATCCCAGAGCAAGCAGGCCTGAAAGCAAGGCGGCAAGCGACGTTGCGGCAAGCACGCGGCGGCCGACATCAGCGTCGCGCTGCTGGCCAAGGTCGCGTGTGGCGGCGCCCAGATGAGCGCCGCCGTAAGTCAGGCGCGGAAATTCGCGAGCGATCTGCAGCCGGCCGTCAGCGTCGCGCACCTCGATCGATTCCTTGGCGTAAGCGTGCGTCGCCAAGGGCTCCGAATAGGTCTTCTCGTGGCGCGTGCGCAGCGGCGTCGCGAGCGCGTCGAGCAGCGACAGCACCTCGACGGCGTAGGCCGCCGGCGCGGCAGGGTCACGGCTTTCCAGGCGCGGTCGGTAATGCACCGAGTCGAGCAGGCCGACCAGCACGAAGGCGAGCAGCACCGTCGCTGCCGCCATCCCCGGCGCGCTGCGTCCGACGCGCCGCCACGCCGTGCGCAGCGGCGGGTTGCGCGAAGACAGCGCGGCGAGCACAAGCGCCGCCAAGACGAGCAGCCAGATCAGCACATCGGACCAGAGGATCACGGGCAGGACGCTGATCATTCGAACCTGACCCGCGGATCGACGAGCGTGTAGGAAATGTCGGTGAGGACCAAGCCGACGATGTAGAGCACCGAGCCGATGAAGACCATGGCGCGAACGACCGCGAAATCCTGCGCGTTGATCGCGTCGATGGTGTAGCTGCCGAGCCCTGGGATGCCGAAGAACGATTCAGAGAGCAAGGAGCCCATGAACAGCAGCGGAATGACGACGACGACGCCGGTCAGGATCGGGATCATGGCGTTGCGCAGCACATGGCGAAAGAGCACGGTGAGCTCGGAGAGCCCCTTGGCGCGCGCGGTGCGAACGTAATCCTTGGCGATCTCCTCAAGGAAGATCGTTCGGTACCAGCGCGCCGAAGAGCCGATTCCCGAGACGACGCCGATCGCCACCGGCAGGATCACGAATTTCCAGGCGTCGAGTGCGCTGCCTGCGCCCGCGTAGCCCGAGATCGGCACCAGCCGCCACAGTTTGGCGATCAGATACTGGCCGCCGATGATGTAAAAGAGGCCGGAAATCGACATCAGCGCGACGCACCCCACGACGCCCCAGAAGTCGAGCGCGCTGGCGCGGAAGAAAGCCAGCAGCAGCGCCAGGGACACCGTGACGAACAGGCCGAGGATGAAGGTCGGCAGCGCGATGGCCAGCGACGGTCCCATGCGCGAGGAGATTTCGCGCGCGATGTCGCGGCCGTCCTCGGCGCGACCGAAGTCGCCGACGAACATTCGCGCCGACTTGGCGAACAGCACCGTGTCGGTGAGCACGCCAGTCCCTTGCGCCTGGCTGTTGACGAACAGCGGCTTGTCGTAGCCGCGCTCGGCCTTCCATTTCTCGATCGCTTCGGGCGTCACGCGCTTGACGCCAAGCTGCATTCGCGCCATGTCGTCGGGCGTATTGACGACGAAGAACAGCGCGAAGGTGATGAGGTTGACGCCGATCAGGATCGGAATCGCGTAAAGCAGTCGGCGAAGAAGATAGGCGAACATCACAATTCCCTAGGTTCGCGCGCTGGCGCGCTCGCGGCGACGATAGCTGACGATCGCCGGAAAAGCCAGCGCCATCAGGACCAGCGCGCCGACGACGAGCGGCCAAAGCACCGGCTCGTTCCATTCCCGCCGCAAGCGCTCGCGCTCGCCGACGTCGAGGCGTTGGTACTTCAGGCTATTGTGTCCGACATCGGTCGGCTTGCGATTGTGCAGCCAGGAATGGGCCAGCGTGTAGCTCTTCGGGTAGAAACAGAAGATCCACGGCGCATCGTTCTGAACGATGCGGTTCATGCGGTCGATCAGCGCCTGCCGCCGCGGACCATTGTCGAGGTCCTTCATCTGCGCAAACAATCGGTCGAATTCGTCATTGACGTAGTTCGAGGCGTTCTCGCCCATCTTCGCGACCTTGCCCTCCGACCCGAGTAGCAGGAAAAAAAAGTTCTCGGGGTCGGGATAGTCGGCGTTCCAGCCCAGGAAATAGAGTTGCACGGCGCCCTTGCGGATCTTCTCCTGAAAGCGGTTGAAGTCGGTCGAGCGCACGACGAGCTGGATGTCGAGCTTGGCGAACTGGCGCGCCAGCCAGTCGAGCCGCGACTTGTCGCCCATGCCGCCGCTCGTCGTGTCGAGGTAGATCACCAGCGGCTCACCCGTCTTGGCGTCGCGACCGTTGGGCCAGCCGGCTTCGGCGAGCAGCTTCTTGGCGAGCTCGACCGGTTTGCGTTTGGCCTGGCCGTCGCCCCAGTCGTAGACCACCGGATTGATCCCGGCCTCGCCGTCCAGGTGGCCGAAGATTCCCGGCGGCAACGGGCCCATCGCCGCGATGCCGCGCCCGTTCATGAAGATCGAGATGAACTCCTCCTGGTCGATGGCGATCGACAGCGCCTGGCGCAGCTTCCTGTCGTTCGGCGCCGTTCCGCCGACGATCGGGTCGAGCATATTGAAACCCATATAGAAGTTCGACGCGCGAACGCTGGTCAGCAGGCGGATTCCCTTGGCCTGCATCTCGTCGGACAGCGCGACGTCGCCGCCGGCGCCGAAACGAACCGCCTGATCGAAGCTATCCGAGGCGATTCCCGACGCGTCGTAATAGCCCTGCAGAAACTTGTTCCAGTAGGGAATGCTTTCCTTCTCGCGCGAAAAAACGGCCTTGTCGATCAGCGGCAGCGGTTTACCACAGTCGGCCAGCAGTCCGGCCTGGCGATCGCCCGGCTCGCCTTCGCAGGGATAGGTCTCGCCGTGAAAGTTGGGATTGCGCTCGAGCACCATGCGGCTGTTGGGGTTGTTCTCGGTGAGCATGTACGGACCGGTACCGACCGGGTACCAGTCGAGCGTCAGGTTCTTTTCGGTCATCCCCGGCTGCGCGTAGAAGCGGTCGACCTCGCGCGCTACCGGAGCGAAAAAAGGCATTGCCAGCCAGTAGACGAACTGCGGGTACTTGCCGATGAGCGCGATGCGCAGCGTGTGACGGTCGACGACGGTCACTCCCTTGAGCGCGAAGCGATCGAGGTCGATCCAGGCACCGGCCGGCAGCTTCTTGGCGACAGCCTGCAGCGTTTCGCCGAGTTCCGCGAGGCCGACGATACGCTGCGCCATCATGCCGAAGATCGGCGAATGCAAGCGCGGGTGTGCGAGCCGCTTGATCTCGTAAAGATAATCGTCGGCGGAAAGCTCGCGACTTCCCGTTTCCTGAAAGTCGGCGATCGTCTCGATCCCGCGCAGCGACTGGCGATCGAGATCCTTGTAGCGCGGCGTTCCGTCATCCTTGAGGGCGAAAGCCGGGTGCGGCTGATAGCGAATTCCGGGGCGGATACGGATCTCGTAGACGCTGGTGGCGATCGATTCGCTCGCCGCGTCGGCCGGCAGCTCGCGGCCCTGCGCATCGAAGTAGCGCGGCACCGGAACCGCCTGTGCGCTCGCCGGAACCAGCGTATAGGGGCGCTTGAGGTAATGGTATTGCAGCGGCGGTTCGTAGATCTGCGCGGTAAACACGCCTTCGTCCTCGCTGTACGACTGCACCGGATCGAGGTGCTTGGGCCGCTCGGTAAACGCCGAATAGAGGATGTTGCCGCCGCGCTCGCTGGCCGGATAGGGGTCGTTCTGTTCGCTGCCGCAGGCGGCCAGCAGCAGCGGTACGATGAACAAGACGAGGCGGGAAAAAACCATGGGGCGAAGTGTAACGCGAGTGTTCGCCACTGTGCCGCGCTTTTGTTTCGCGCGCCATTCGGACAGCGAAAGGCGCTGGCGCGCGCCAGCGCCCGAATCGGCGGGCGGTGTTCGGGCAAAACTCCCCTATAATGTCGCCTCACACCGGCGCAAACCGTCAATCAGCAGCAAAAAATCCAACATCCTTACGTTACGGGAGAGCTTATGGGAGTCCTCGCAGGCAAGCGTATTCTAATTACCGGCGTACTGTCGAAGCACTCGATCGCCTACGGCATTGCCCGGGCTTGTCACCGTGAAGGCGCGCTGCTGGCCTTCACCTATCAGAACGAACGCTTTCTCGAGCGGATCAATAAATTCGCCGCCGAATTCGACAGCACGCTGGTTTTCCCGTGCGACGTTTCCGACGACGCGCAGATCGACAAGCTCTTCGCCGACCTGGCGACGCACTGGGAAGGACTCGACGGACTGGTTCATTCGATCGGCTACGCCCCGCGCGAAGCGATCGAGGGCGACTTCCTCGACGGCATCTCGCGCGAATCGTTCCGCATCGCACACGACGTCTCGTCGTACAGCTATCCGGCGCTGACCAAGGCGGCGCGCCCGCTGCTGCTCAAGGGCAAGCAGGCGGCGGTACTGGCGCTTTCGTACCTCGGCGCCGAACGCACCATGCCCAACTACAACACCATGGGGCTGGCCAAGGCCAGCCTTGAAGCGGCAACGCGTTACCTGGCCTTCTGTCTCGGGCCGCAGGGAATTCGCGCCAACGCCATTTCAGCGGGTCCGATCAAGACGCTGGCGGCGTCCGGAATCGGCGACTTCGGCAAGCTCTTGGCCTACAACTCGCACAACGCGCCGCTGCGCCGCAACATCACCATCGACGAAGTCGGCAACGCCGCCGCCTTCATGCTCTCCGACCTCGCCAGCGGGATCACCGGCGAGATCATGTACGTCGACGGCGGACTCAACACCACCGCGCTCGGCAACTCCGATCCGCTGCCGTAAGCGCTGTTCTGGCTGGGGCGATCACGGCGCTTGAACATCAACCGCCGCGATCGCGCAGCAGTAGCCAAGCGCATAAAAAAGAGCCGGCGGGTGTTGATCACCCGGCCGGCTTTATTACGCCGATTCAGCGCTGGCTAGCGCTCTTTGGCTTCGAGCGCCGCCTTGTTGATGACGATCTTGTAGCGCTGCCGCAGGTCGGAGAGATACGCTGACAGGTCCTGTTGCGCGACGATACCGCCGTATTCGCGCTGCAAGCCCTTGCGCTTGTCGTCATCGACCTTTTCCGGCTGGCTGACCTTGACGATCTTGTAGAGCATGTAACTGCCACCGACGCTGGCGCCGACATACGCCGGCAGCGCCTTGGTCTCGGCCTTGAACAGCGCCTGCAGCGCGGCCGGCGGCAAGTCGCGCGCCTGCATGCGCGAAGCGCTCTTGACCGGCGACCAAGCGGCCTTGGCGTCATCATTGCCTTTCCTGAGTTCGGCGAGCCGCGCTTCTCCGGCGGCCTTGGCCAGCGCCGCAGCTTCCTGCGCCTTGAGCAGCTTCTCGATGTCGGCCTTGACCGTATCGAAAGCGGCGCTGGTCGCCGCGACGTGCTCGACGACGCGCGCCGCGACCAGCGTATTGGGCGCGATTTCGACGGCTTCGGTATTGCGCTTGTTCTTGATCGCGTCTTCCGAAAAGAGCGCGCCGAGGATCTTGGCGTTGGCCAGCGGGCCGAGCGCGGCGAGCGCCCTCGGGTCGGGATTGCGGCTGATCAGGCCGGACTTCTCGACCTTGAGCTTGAATTTGTCGGCGGCAGGCGCAAGGCTGTCCGATTGCTCATAGACCATGTTGGTGAACGCTTCGGCGGCCTCGGCAAACTTGCGCGACGCGGCCTGCGCCTTGAGTTCTGCGACTATTTCGCTACGCACCTCGTCAAGCGGACGCTGTTTTTTCGGCTTGATCCCGGTCACCTTGATGATGTGATAGCCGAAGTCGGATTGCACCAGACCGGAAATTTCGCCTTCCTTCTGCTTGAAGACAATGTCCTCAAAGGCCTTGACCATCATGCCATGGCCGAAAAAACCCAGATCGCCGCCCTTCTGTGCCGAACCGGGATCCTGCGAATACTGCTTGGCGAGCTCGGCGAATCGGGCCGGCGACTTCTGCACTTCCTTGAGCACCTCTTCGGCCTTGGCCTTGGCCTTTTCCTTGTCGGTCTCGGCGTTGGTCACGATCAGGATATGGCTGGCGCGCCGCTCCTCGGACTGCTCGTAGCGATCCTGGTGGCCTTCGTACCAGGCCTTGACCTCGGCATCACTGACCGTCACCTGCGCCAGCAGCGCGTCGAGCGAGAGCACCAGATACTCGGCGCGGACCTGTTCGGGAACCTCGAAGCGCGCCTTGTTTTCATCGTAGTATTTCTGCGCCGCCGCCGGATCGATCTTGACCTTGTCCGCAAACTGCTCGGGCGCAATCTTCAACTCGCTATAGTCGCGCGCTTCCAACTGCAGCCGCAGCATCGCTTCGGCCTGAGTATCCGAAACAAACGCCGTATCGCCGATGGCGCCGATCAGCTGCTGCAGCGTCAGATCCTGGCGCAGCTTGGCCTCGAACTGTGGCTGCGACATGTTCTGCGAACGCAGCGCCGCTTCGTAACGGCTCATCGAGAATTTGCCGTCTTCCTGCAGCGAAGGGATTCTGCTGATCACCTCGCGCAACGCCTCATTGCTCGTCTGCAGGCGATTCTTGTCGGCCTCAAGCAGCAACAGGCGCTGATCGACCAGCGAGTTGAGAACGGACAGCCTGGCTTCAGGCGTATTCATCATTTCCGGCTTGAAATTGGCGCCGAGCGATTGACGCATCTGATCCTGGCGCTCACGCATGCTCTGCTCAAACTGGGGAACGGTGATCTTCGTATCACCAACACTGGCCAGGTCATTGCCTGCCCCAGAGTTCTTGACGTAGGAATCGACGCCAAAGAAAGCGAATGGCAGGGTGATCAGTGCCAGAAAGATCTGAACGATCTTCTTGTTATTGCGTACCGAGTCGAACATGGTGATTGCCCGCTAGTTCAATTGAGAGGTCAAAGCAAAAAAAGCGAACTTTCGTTCGCCTTTCGGTATTGGCGCAGGGCATGGGGCGGTCATCAACGGCAGCAAAACCACCTACCAACACACACTCGGAATCAGGCCAAAAACCCCTTAAAAACCAAGCAGCAACCCGCACAGCGGCGCCGAGTCTATCACGTGCGCCGGTCTGCGGGCAAGGCCGGTGCACTGCCGGCACACGGCACGGGCGTGCACCGCATCGCTCACTTGATCAAGCCGCGCGCCTTCAAGTTGTCGCAGGCGTTCTGACGCGGCGTCGGCAGCGTCACGCCCTGCTCCTTGGCGCGAATTTCCATGGCGCCGCGATGCTCGGTCTGCACCAGCACGCATTCGTCGTAGGTCTTGACTTCGCGCATCTGCTTCTGGAAAGCGGTGCGCTCATCGGGGGTCATCAGCGTCCAGCCGCGCGTATTGTTCTGGCTATACATCATTCCCCGACCACCACGTCCGCCCGACCCCATTCCCTGGCCACCGGCGCCTGGCGCGCCGTTCTGCACGCAAGGGCCGCCGCCCATGCCGCGCCCCATCCCTGGACCGCCCTGCGCCAGCACCGGCGCAGCAAGCGCCGCGCCCAGCAACGTAACGAGGGTGATACTCTTGAAGGTCGTTGAGGTTTTCATCTTCAGTCTCCTGGGTTGTTGAATTGTTGAACTCGATCAGGACGTTGGTTTCCCTTCGTCCTTGAGTCTCATTAAAGCCCAGCGATGTAAGCGGCGTGTTGCACGGCAAGGCCGATTTGTATCGCAGCGTTGCAGGCTTGCCTCGCGTAACATTGCGTTACAAACCGCTGGCCGGCAGACGCACAAAAGCGCTATAAACCTAAAAGCCGCAGTTCGGACCACAACGACACAACGGCCACAACGAGATCTTTTTTTTGATTCGCCTTCTGGGTGATATATCGATACATTACAAGCGATTATTTTGCCGTCGTGATCGTTGTGCTCGTTGTGGTTAACCGAGTTTTTCCAGGACAAATCTTCCTGAGCCACAGCAACCGTCACTGCGGCACTCACCGCTGCGACCACGAAGCAAACACTGACCGACCACCATGGAAAAAGCAGACAGCATTCTGATCGTTGACGACGACCCGGAGATCCGCCGGCTACTGGCAGACTATCTGGCGCGCAACGGCTTCGACGCGCTCGCCGCACGCGACGGCCGCGAGATGTGGCAGACGCTCGAGCGGCACGTCGTCGACCTGATCGTTCTCGACCTGATGCTGCCCGACACCGACGGCCTGACGCTGTGCCGCGACCTGCGCGCCAAGTCCGCCCAGTCGAGCATCCCGGTGTTGATGCTGACCGCACGCGGCGAGGAAACCGACCGCATCGTCGGCATTGAAATGGGCGCCGACGACTACCTGGTCAAGCCCTTCAATCCGCGCGAGTTGCTGGCGCGAATCAAGTCGATCCTGCGCCGCACGCGTTCGCTGCCGCCCAATCTGCGTCCCGAACCGACGCGCTGCCTGTCTTTTTCGGGCTGGTGCCTGGATACCGCGACCCGTCTGCTGACCTCGCCCGACGGCGTCGCCACCCCGCTGTCGGGCGGCGAGTACCGCCTGCTGCGCATCCTGCTCGATCATCCCAACCGCGTGCTCAACCGCGACCAGCTCACAGAAATGATCCAGGGCCGCGAAGCCGAGCCTTATGACCGCGCCATCGACGTCCAGGTCAGCCGGCTGCGCCAACGGCTGCGCGACGATAGCCGCGAGCCGCAGCTGATCAAGACCGTGCGCGGCGAAGGCTACGTGCTGGCGTCAACCGTCGAAGTGCGCCACTCATGCCATTGAACCTGAACCGCTGGCGCGCCTTGTCGTCCAGCCTGTTCGCCCGCATGGCGCTGATCCTCTTCGCCGGCCTGCTGGCATCACAGCTCGCCAGCATCTGGCTGCAGTGGGGAGAACGTGCGGCGGTCGTCTCGCAGGCGCGCGGACTCAATTTCTCCGACCGCCTGGTTGAGGCTGTTCGCCTGCTCGAAGCCGAGACTCCGGCACGCCGCGCCGCGGCAGCTAGCGCGCTGCAAGCGAGCGATCTGCGCGTCACCTTGATCAGCGACGACCAGGTTTCAGCCAACATTCCACGCGGACAGATTCAGGCAACGATCGGCGCGCGCCTCGGCAGCGAACGCGAGATTCGCTCGGCGGGCGGCGGCATGGGCGGCGGGATGGGGATGGGCGGTGGCGGGGGAATGGGGCACGGCAGCGGCATGGCGCAGCGCGGGCTGCGCAGCTTCGACGTGCGTTTGAACGACGGCCAGTGGGTGAGGATCGCCGCAGTACAAGAAAGCGACACGCCGCCGGCGCTGCCGACCGATTTGATCACCAACCTATTGATCACGCTCGCCATCGTCAGCGCGGTGGCGATGATCGCTGTACGCCAGGCGACCAAGCCGCTGCAACAACTGGCGCAAGCCGCCGACACACTGGGCCGCGACCTCGACGCGCCGCCGCTGGCCGAGGCCGGCCCCGCCGAGACGCGGCGTGCGGCGCAGGCCTTCAACCGCATGCAGGCGCGAATCAAGCGTCTGGTCGACGAACGCGCGCGCGCGCTGGCCGCCGTTTCGCACGATTTACGAACGCCGCTGACGCGGCTGCGGCTGCGCACCGAACTGGTCGGTGACGAGCCGCTGCGCGAACAGATGGCCGCCGACCTCGACTCGATGGCGGCGATGATCGATGCAACGCTCGATTATCTGCGCGGGCTGCAGGACAGCGAAGCGGTACGCAAAATCGACATCAACGCGCTGCTGCAAAGCCTCTCCGCCGACGCCGCGGTGCTCGGCAAGACGATCAGCGTCGCCGGCATTGCCCAAACCCCCTATCGCGGCCGTCTCTCGGCGCTGCGCCGCGCGCTGCAGAACCTGATCGACAACGCCATCAAGTACGGCCACGGCGCGGCGATCCGCATCGAAGACGACGCGGCCTCGCTACGCCTGATCGTCGAAGACGACGGACCGGGAATCGCCCCGGCAGAACTCGCGCGGGTCACCGAGCCCTACTACCGGCCCGACGCCTCGCGCAGCCGCGAAACCGGCGGCGTCGGGCTGGGCCTCTCGATCGTCAGCGACATCGCGCTGTTGCACGGCGGCGAGCTGCTGCTCGCCAACCGCGCGTGCGGCGGATTGTGCGCGACACTGGTGCTGCCACGAACCGTGAAGGCTTAATCGAAACCGCCTTAAACACGGAGAACACGGAGACACAGAGCGCACAGAGAAAACAGCGAGAACATGCTGCGAAGCCAACCCCTGAGACAAGGAGGTCGACGCAAAAAACAACTCACCATTCGGGTAATTTAGGTATTTCTCCGTAATCTCCGTGACTCTGTGCACTCCGTGTCGAAAGAGGTTCCAGCAGAGGCTTCCACACTTAAGATGTTTTATGCCAAATTAGCGCTTCGTAGGCCGCGTTGACCGAGAGGTAGACCTCGCCGGACAGCGACTTCCAGAGCGGCGAGCTGATCAAGCGATCCTGCACCGGTCCCTTGACCTCGGCCAGATGCAGGCGGATGGCGCGGCTCACCAAATCGCTGTTGATGTCGCTCAGCACTTCCATGGCGGTGGTATCGACCCGATTGACACCGCTCATGATCAGCACCACGTCGTGAATATCGGCGGTTTTCTCCAACTCGATCGCCAGGCGCGACTCGACAGCGGCGAGGTTGCCGAAAAACAGGCTCTCGTCGATGCGCAGCAGCAGCACGCCGGGAATCGTTTCGACGCCGTGCCGCTCGACATTGCGGAAGTGCTCGCTCCCTGCGATCCGCCCGATCACGGCGATGTGCGGGGTGCTGGCGCGGACCAGCAAGGTCGCCAGCGACAGCCCGATGCCCAGCGCGATGCCCTGCTCCAGTCCGAGCAGCAGCACGCCGAGGGCGGTACCGAGCAGCGCCAGCGCATCGGCGCGATCGTACGACCAGGCCTGGCGGAACGCCTTGACGTCGATCATGCTGAGTGCGGCGATGACGATGCTCGCTGCCAGTACCGCGAGCGGCAGCCGCGCGAACCAGTGCGTTCCCGCGGCGACGATGCACCACATGAAGACGCCGGCGACGATGCTGGCCAGCGGCGTCTGCGCGCCGGCGGCGACATTGACCGCCGAGCGCGACAGTCCGCCACCAACCGGCATTCCGCCGTAAAAGGCAGCGACGATGTTGGCGATGCCCAGTCCGACGAGTTCGGCGTTGGCATCGACGCGCTCGCGTCGCCTGACCGCCAGCGCCTGCGCCATGGTGATGTTCTGGACCATGCCGATGAGCGCCAGAATCAGCACCGGCACGGTGAGCATGCGCAGCGTCGCCAGCTCAGGAACGAAGAAAACGAAGGACGCCAGCCCTTCCCGCACGCTGCCGACGACGGCGACGCCATGGCTTCGGTCAAGCTCCAGATCGACCACCAGCACGGTCGCCGCGACGACGATCAGCAACGGCATCAGGCGCACCACGAAGCCCGCCTTGACCGACGATAGCCCGACGCGCCCGAGCGCGGCAGCCAGGTATTTTTTCGAGACGTAAAGCAGCAGCAGTGCCACGCCGCCGATCAGCACCGTCACCGGGTTCGCCGAAGAGGCATTTTCGGCCAGCGAACGAATGAGCTGCCAGGAATTCGACCCGCTGGCGCTCACTCCGAGCAGCAGTTTGAGCTGGCTGATCACGATCAGCACCGCCGAGCCTGAAATGAAGCCGCTGACCACCGGCCGGCTCAAGAGCTGCGAAAGAAAACCCAGGCGCAGCGTACCGAAAAGCAGAATCAGCAGGCCCGAAAACAGCGACAGGCTGGCGGCCAGCGCGATGTATTGCGAACTTCCTGGCGTGGCCAAGGGACTCAATACGGTGAAGGTCATGATCGCGGTGATCGCCACCGGCCCGACCGCCTGCGTCATGCTGCTGCCGAGCAAGGCGTAGGCGATCACCGGGAAGATGCTGACGTAAAGGCCGGCCTGCGGCGGCAGGCCGGCGAGCAGCGCATAGGCCATGCTCTGCGGAATCACCAATACAGTGACGATCAGGCCGGCCAGTAGATCGGCAGTGAGGTGCTGGCGCGGATAGGCACGGATCCAGCGGGGAAGCAATTGCCACGGCTCGCTCATCGTTTATCTCAAAAACCATCCAGCTGAGGAAAGGCGCGTTCGCCAAGGCGAAAACTCATCAATGCGCCGTGATTCTATACCGCTCACGTCAACAGGCTGGCGGAGGCCGCCGCCTGCCGCCGCAGCTCGTAGGCCTGCAGATGCGAGTGGGCCAAGCGCAGACAAGGCGACGCCAGACCGAAAGATCCGGCGCGGCTGACCAGGTCGCCGAGGGTGTGCTCGGCCTCGGTCGCACTGCCGCGCTCGATGTCGCGCAACATCGACGCCGCCAGCACCGAGTCTGGCTCGCTGAGCTGATTTCGGCAAGTCGCGAGTTGCGACTCGCTCAAGGCGTGACCGCCGGCTTGCGCGACCTCGGCGCATTCGCCGAGCAGCCCGGCAATGAACGCTTGGCCACCAACGGTCCGAAGAACTTCACCGATATTGGCGCGCAGCGTACAAGTGGCCCCGGCAAGCGCCGACCAGAAAACGAACTTGTTCCACATCGCCTGCTCGACATCGTCGGCGACGATGAACTCGACGCCGCTCGCCTGCAGCAATTTCGCCAATTGCTGGAGCTCCGGCGAAGGCTGGTGGTCGAGCGTGCCGGCGATCAGCCGATGGACCTTGTTGAAATGCTCGATCTCGCCGCCCGGCGTCACGCGCAATGCCGCCTGGGCGATGCCGCCGAGCACCTGCGCCGAAGCGAAGCGCGCCGCCAGGAGGTCGATATGCCGCACGCCGTTGAGCAGCGGCAAGACCAGGCTGTGCTTGCCGACCGCCGGCGCGATGTCGGCCATCGCCGAGGCGAGGTCGTAAGCCTTGCACGACAGGATGACCAGGTCGAAATGTTCACGCAAGTCTTGGCGAATGACGAGCTGGGGCGCGAAATGAACGTTGCCGAAGGGACTGCTGACCGTCAGTCCGCGTTCACGCAAGACCGCCATCCGGCCCGGGCGGACCAGAAAAGTCACGTCGCCGCCGGCCTGCTGCAGCCTGGCGCCGAAATAAGCGCCGATGGCCCCGGCGCCGAGGATCAGAATACGCATCGCAACGCTTTCCAGCTGCTCGCGAGGCTACGCGGTCGCCGCCGACAAGCGATCGAGCTCGCCAGCGAGGTAGGCGGCGACCGCCAGATCAGGGTTTTCTTCGCGGGTCACGACGCTTTGAATTCCGCGCTGCAACAAGCGCTGCTGCAGACCGGAACCGATTCCAGCGGTAATCAGCACATGCACCGCATCGAGCGGATGCGCCTGCCCCGCCGGCGCCTCATGGAACGACTGCTCGATCGGCAGTTCAAGCAGCGTCTTGCCGCTCACCTGCCCTTCCTTGACCTCGTAAATCCAGAACTTCCGGCACTTGCCGGCATGTTCGGTGACCGTCTTGCGGTTCTGGCTGGTGACGGCGATCCTCAGCCCGTCGCCGCGCGCCGGGTCGGCAACTGCGTCGCCGGCCGCGGCGCGGCTGCCGCAACAGCCGCCTTGGTGACCATCGCCGCCTTCGTGTCCGCCGCAACCGCCGCCTTCACCGTGGCACTGATGCTCACCGTGCCCGCAGCCGCCGCCAGTTTCGCCCTGGCATCCGTGCTCGCCACCGGCCTCGCCATGAGCGTGGCTGCAACCGCAGCCGCCGGCCGCAGCGTGACTGGCGCCCGGCGCGACGGCGGCGGCTTCCAGCTCACCGTTTTCGTATTGGGAGATCGCCTGCGCCACGGTCTGCGCTTCGGTGCCATAAACCGCGATGCCTTGTTCGATCAAGGTGCGCAGGGTGACGCGGTTGATGCTGCCGCACAGCACGGCGTGAATCTGAATGTCCTCAGCAGCGCCAGGGGGTGTCTCGCGTAGCGATATCTGCTCGAACGAACGGGTTTCAGTATCGAAAAACAGCAGATGTTCGGCACGTGGCAGGTGAGGTTCGAGCAGCGATTCGAGGCCGTTGGGGGCATTGACCGGGATACAAAGTTTCATTGAAAAAAACCTTTGGTAGAAATTGTCTGACGATTAGGCCTGGGCTTCACCAGGCAGTACTTTGATGGCGGAAATCAGCGCCCATGGAACGCCAAGCGGAGGCGGACGCACCGGTATGGGCGTCCAGAAACCCGATCATCGTACCCAGGTGGCGTTCCATTTCACCATACTGATCATGACTGCCGGGCATCAAGAGCAGATTCACCTGCTCATCCCGGCGATTGCGGTAAATCTCCCAAGCCTCGCAAACCGGCACCATTTCATCCTCGGTGCCATGGGCCAGCAGGACCGGGCAGCGGGCCTCGCGGATGGTATGGCGCGGGGCAATGGCGTTGAAACGCACGCCGATGACTCGCTGAATATAACAAAGAACATAGGCGCCCAGCGGCCAATAGGGAATCCGCTTGAGTGCCAACCAGCGCCGCATGATACTCGCCGGATGGGAAAACGCGGCAATGCTCACGACCGCGGCCAGATCATTGCGCTGTGACGCCAGCAACAGCGCAGCGCCAGCTCCCACCGAGTGGCCGACGACGCCGACCCGGCCGGCATCGACATCGGCCTGCTGTTGCAGCCAGTCGACCGCATGCTCAAGGTCTTCGGCGAAGCGCGGCAATGAGGAAAAACTGTCGCCATCGCTGCACCCATGGCTGCGCGCATCGAAGAAGAGCAAGGCATAACCGGCCGCATGCAAGGGCTTGGCCAGTGGCAACATCATTTCGGCATTGCCGCCCCAACCATGCACGACCGCCAGTGCCGGCGCCGCTTCGCCGGCGGGAATGAACCACCCGAACAGCGTTTTGCCGCGCACCGTCGGAATCGTCACCTGGCGCCAGGGCAAGCCGTCCGGCACACCGCTCTCGCGCACGCGTGGCGCGGCCAGACTGGCGCGTATCGTTCGATTGACGACCAACATCAGCAGCGCAGCCGACAAGACCAGGCCAATCGAGCGCGCGACGAATTGGCCAGACGTCACGCCGCCACCTTCGCACCAGGCCCGTTGATCGCCTGAAAGATCAACTGCTGGCGCTGCGCCGCAAGCGTGAAGTCAAGGTCGGACATCGCCACCAGCGTCTACAAGAGGTTCAGCGGAATTTTAAGGTAGCTCACGCCATTGTCCTCGGGCGGGGGCAGGCAACCCGCGCGAACATTGACCTGAACTGCCGGCAGGATCAACACCGGCATCGCCAGCGTCCGGTCGCGCGCGTTGCGCAGGCTGACGAATTCAGCTTCGCTGACACCGTCATGGACATGGATGTTTTTCTCGCGCTGCGCGGTGACGCTGCAGACCCACGTCGGCGCACGACCTGCCGGCGGGTAATCGTGACAGAGGTGCAGCCGCGTATCAGGCGGCAGCGAGAGGATTTTGCCGATCGAGCGATAGAGCGTGGCGGCGTCGCCGCCGGGAAAATCGCAGCGCGCCGTTCCGTAGTCGGGCATGAACAGCGTATCGCCGACAAATGCGTCCCGGCCGATCACATAGCTCAGACAGGCCGGGGTGTGTCCCGGCGTATGTACGACGCGGACCCGCAGTTCGCCGATGGCAAACTGCTCGCCATCGTCAAACAGGCGGTCGAAATCGCTGCCGTCGGTGTTCATCTCCTTGGCGTTGAAGATCGCCTTGAACGTCTGTTGAACGTCGCGGATATGAACGCCGATGCCGGTCTTTCCGCCGAGCGCTTGCTTGAGATAGGGCGCTGCCGAAAAGTGGTCGGCGTGCGCGTGGGTTTCCAGCAGCCAGTCGACGGTCAATTCCGCTTGCCGCACATAGTCGATGACGCGGTCGGCACCAAGGTGCGATGTTCGACCTGATTTGGGATCGAAGTCGAGCACACTGTCGATGATCGCCGCGCACCGGGTGACTGGATCGGAGACCACGTGCGTGACGGTGAAGGTCTCGGCATCGAAAAAAGAACGGATGATGGGTTCTGGCATGAGGTCCGCGGTCATCAATGGCTCCAATCTGTTATCCGTGTGAGCGCGCGGCGTCGATTGAGAACTTCCGGCTGATGCAGCAAGCCATGGCGGCCCCAAACACCGCGAGCAATCAGTGGTGGCCGCAGCAGCCCCCTGCTTCGGTCTCGCCAGCAGCGCTGCCACAGCCGCAATCCTGGCCATGCTGGTGGCCGTGCGCTTCGCCGTGGTGGTCGCCGCCGCAGCATTCCACTTCCTTCACTTCGCTCAGGCTGCCGCCAGCTAGTTCGGCCAACGCCTCTTCGACGGTCATCGCATCCGTATTGAACACCTGGATGCCACGGCCGCGCAGCCCATTGAACATGCCGCGTCCGATGCCGCCAGCGCAGACGATGGCATCGATCTGCAGCGGCGTGGCACGGCACGCTCCGGAACTCGCGTCGATGCCAAGGAATTCCTTGGTGACGCTGTCGACGACCAGCAACGCCGGTGCGGCGCGAAAATTGGGAGCAATTTCTGAAGCGAGGCCATTGAGTTGATCGACGGGAATACAGATTTTCATTTGACTAAGTCCTGAAGGCGTTGGAGGTTCATAAAGCACGGCTTGATAACGCTAATGGGCCAAAAGCCCGGCTATTTCTTTGCACCGACCCGCTGGCGCGGCGTATTGGTTAGGCACTTGCCCGCAGACATGACCAGCGTCGGCGGGTTGGCGCGTAGTTCACGACACAATTCGCCCAGCCTTCTCGCTTTGACCGCCCACACCGGCAGCTTGGCGCGCCGGGAAAGCTGCAGCAAACGGAAACCCATCGACTCGCCGGCCAGCGCATCGACGCCGCTGTCGACGAGGTTCGGCAAAGGGCAGTGGCAAGGCCCCGGGCAATAACCCGAAATCTCGCACTCATCAAGGATATCTCCACTGGCGCTGTCGACCACGGCAAAACGCTCGGCCAAGCCGAAATGAGGGGCCAATTGCCAATCCTCACCGGCCGAATGAGCGACGCCATCAGACCACAGCGGAACACAGACGCGCAGGCGGCCATTCTTCAACATGGCTGGCAGTCCGCGTCATCGACATGATCGCCGTCACAAGCAGCGCGCTTACCTTTGCAACAGCCGCCGGCGCTGGCTAACTCATGCAGATCGTCTTCCCAGTAGTCGGCCAGCGCTCCGGCGACATTCCTGGAGCGGCAGCCGTAAATCGGGATACCCTCGGCACGCAGCGACTTGTAAAGAGCTTCGGGCATGCCGTGGCAGACGATGACATCAAGTTCGACCGGCAGCCGACGCAGCACTTCATCGCTCATGTCGATCGCCAGCGTTTGCTGAGTCTCGCTCTCGACGACCAACAACCAAGGCGCCAAGCTGAAGTCGCTGGCAATCTGGGACTGCAGGCCGAGATTGTCGTTGGTTGGCAAACAGATTTTCATTGAGCGTACCGATCAAGCACGGTTATTAGCATATGCCACGATTGTCGAACCATCCCCGCTTTTTGTCAAGAAACCTGGCCGATTTACTCCGGCACACAGATCGCTTGTCGCCCAACCGCACTGAGCGTTTTGCTAATCAGCACGACCACCACCAGGCTGACGATGGCGAGCAGGACAGCGGCGATCCAGTGAAAACCATCGAGCCCCGAACGCTTGGCCATAGCGAATGAAGCAATGGTCATTGCCGCCAGCGGAAAAGAATAGGCCCAGGCCGAGATGAAAAAACCGCCACGGATAAAGCGCAGCATATTGCTGCCCAGCAACAGCGTCAGAAACAGCGCGGTGTAGTAGAGCACACGGCCAAAGCCGTCGAGCTGCGGCACCAACGAACCGTAGGCGATGAAACCGACCGCCGGCGGCGCCAGCAGGATGAACAGCGTCGGCTGCAAGCGCGCCGGAATCGGTTCATGAAAAAAAACGCGGTAGAAAACGATCGTCATCAGTACGATCCAGAAAACCACGCCGATGCTGAAAAAGAACCACGAGAGCTCGGCCGGAGCAAACAGCACTCCGCAGATCGGCACGAAGAGATTGCCGACCACCGGAATGAACCAGGCCGGGTTGGCGTGCTTGATGTCGTAGTGGGTATGGTGCATCCAACTGCTGAGAATGGCAAAGGTGAACCCCAGGTGAAGCAGCGTGCCGGCGGCCCAGAGGCCGAAGGCCACGCCTGGCACCGTGCCCAGCCAGAGCACACCGAGCAACAGCAGACAGATCGAAATCGTCGGGAAGAAATTGACGCGCACCGGGTGCTTCCACTCGGCAGCGACGGCGGCGGGAAAGCGCAGAATTTTGATCCCATAGAGAGTCAGCAGGCCGAGAAACAGCAGGCTCGTTAACGCGGCAATGGCTTGCCAGACAACAGCCGGAGCGCCCAGCGCCAACTGCGCTTTTTGCCAGGCAATGGCCAGGCCGGTTAGTCCCATGACCGTCGAAAAAATAGACACTGGCAGGTGCGCCAACCGGCTTTCGCTGCCTGTTTCAACTGAATTGCTCATCGACTCTCCGTTTTCTGTCAGCGCTTCGATCAGTCCTGGGTAAAGCCTGGGCTGGTGACGTCTTTCGACTAATTCACATCTTCTTCAGCGGGCAACTGCTGATACCAAGCAGCGGGTAGAGCGGACACCAACGAATCAGTCCAGTCAGCAGCGGCACGACGCCAATCCACACCCAGGCGCCAACCGTTCCCGTTGCGGCGAGTGCAATCAGCGCCAGGCCGACGACGATGCGGGCAATCCGATCGATTCCACCGACATTTGCTTTCATGATCTGTCTCCTTCATGGGTTGTAGTGAGGCAGTCAGTCTAGGGTTAAGCGAAGCGGCGGTATGTAACCCAGGTCACATAGCCTCGGTGCTGCCGGCAACGTCGCTCCAAGCGACCGCCAGTCATCGCTATTGGGCAATTCCCGCCAGTTGCCGAAGGCCGTCGCGGTCGACGAGTTCGATCCGCTCGCGGCCGAGCGTGACGAGCCCTTGTGCGGCAAAGCCTTTGAGCAGACGGCTGACGATTTCCCTGACGCTGCCCAGCTCGTCGGCCAGCGCTTGATGCGTAGCGTTGATCGGCTCGCGCTTGCCGAGCAACAGCTTGGCCAGTCGCTGGTCGAGCCGGTGAAAAGCGACTTCTTCGACCAACAGCATCAACTCGGCGACGCGCTCGGCAAGCAGGTGAAAGACAAAGTCGCGGAACGTGGCGTTTCCGGCAATCAGTTTTTCAAACAGCGCGGTCGGCAGCATCAGCAGGCGCAGCGGCGTTTCGGCGATGCCGCGTGCGGTGTAGTTGGTGTGGCCGAGCAGGCAACTTGACGTGATGACGCAAGAGCCGCCTGGTTCAACGCGGTAGAGCAGCATTTCGCGACCGGCGGGCGTGTTTTTGACGACCTTGATCGAGCCGGCGATCAGCAGCGGAAAGCCGCGGCACGACTGTCTCTCGGCAAAGAGCTCAGTACCTTCGGCAATGACTGCGGTGACCTCAGGCTTACAGATCGCCGCGATTTCGTCCGGCGCCAGCGACGCCAGAGCGGGATAAAGCGCCAGCAGCCGGCCTGACGAAAACTCGGCAGCGCGATCCATCAGCCGGCCCGCTCCGGCACCGACGACGCGTTAGCTGAAAGGGCGTTAGCATCTTGCTGCTCTCCCTCTGGCGCGACGACGCACAGGGTGCTATCGGTCGCTGAGGCAATGCGCAGCGCCTTGCCGCCAAGCAGCGCGCTGGCGACCTTCTTGTGGGCGCGCGCGATGATGTTGCCGAAGGTCTGCCGCGAAACGCCCATTCGGGCCGCGGCATCAACCTGATAAAGGCCTTCGAGGTCGGCCAGGCGAATCGCCTCGATCTCGTCGAGTTCCATTGCGATTTCCTCCAGATCGCGCATTGGAATGCCTTGCGGCTTGAAATATTTCGCCGTCACGTCGCAAGACACTTTGCGGCAGATCATCGGTCTAGCCATCAGTTTTCCTCTATTGAATCAAGCGGGCAAACGAACGCCGCCATCGCGCAAGATACCCGAAAAGCAGTCCAGCGTCATCGCACCCAGAGCGTCGCCATTGAGTGCGCGAACCGACAGCGTCTGTTCAGCCTGTTCGCGATCACCGACGACCACCAGATAGGGAATTCGCGCCAGCGTATGTTCGCGGATCTTGTAGCCGACCTTTTCGTTGCGCAGATCGGTGATGGCCCGAAAGCCCGCTTTTTGCAGCGTGCTCGCCACGTCGCGCGCATAGTCCGCCTGGGCGTCGGTGATATTGAACACGGCAACCTGGACGGGCGCCAGCCAGACCGGAAAGGCCCCTGCGTAATGCTCGATCAGGATGCCGATAAAGCGCTCAAGCGATCCGAATAGCGCCCGATGCAACATCACCGGACGAACGCGCTCGCCGGCCTCATTGATGTAGTTGATGTCGAACCGTTCCGGGAGATTCAGGTCAACTTGCAAGGTGCCGCACTGCCAGTCGCGGCCGATGGCGTCGCGCAAAACGAACTCGAGCTTCGGGCCGTAAAAGGCCCCCTCCCCCGGATTGATCGAATAAGCGATTCCCATGTTTCCGAGCGCCGACGAGAGCGCATTTTCCAGCTGGTCCCAGACCTCGTCGCTGCCGATCCGGTTGGCCGGTCGCGTCGACAGCTTGATCGCCACGTCGTCGAAGCCGAAATCGCGGTAGATGTCGAGAACCAGCGCGACGACGGTTTCGCACTCCTGCTGCATCTGCGCCGACGTGCAAAAGATATGCGCATCGTCCTGGGTGAAATGGCGAACCCGCAACAGGCCGTGCAGCGATCCGGACGGTTCATAGCGATGCACCTTGCCAAATTCGGCCATGCGGATCGGCAGATCGCGGTAGCTCTTGATTCCCTGCGCAAAAATGCTGAGCGAGCCGGGGCAATTCATCGGTTTGAGCGCGAAGACGCGGCCGTCTTCCGTTTCGGTGGTGAACATGTGGTCGCGATAATTGGCCCAGTGACCCGAGGCCTCCCAAAGCGAACGGTCCATCACGTCGGGTGTGTTGACCTCCTCGTAGCCGGCGTCCTGTTGCCGCTGTCGCATATAGGCGATGAGCTGCAAAAAGATCGTCCAGCCCTTGCTATGCCAGAAGATAGCCCCCGGCGCGCAGTCGTCGAAGTGAAACAGGTCGAGCTGGCCACCCAGCCTGCGGTGATCGCGCTTGCCCGCTTCTTCCAGACGCGTCAGGTAGGCGTTCAGGCTCTTGACGTCGGGCCAGCAGCTGCCGTAAATCCGCTGCAGCATGGCGTTGCGCGAATCGCCGCGCCAGTAGGCGCCGGCCAGCTTCATCAGCTTGAAGGCCTTGATCCTGCCGGTGGACGGCACGTGCGGCCCGCGACAGAGGTCGACAAATTCACCCTGGCGATAGAGCGAGATGACCGCATCGCCCGGCAGGTCGCGAATGATCTCGCATTTGTAGCGCTCGCCCAGCGATTCGAACAGCCGGATCGCCTCGTCGCGCGGCATTTCGCTGCGTTGCAGCGGGATGTCCTGACCGACCAGGACGCTCATGCGGACTTCGATCTGCGCCAGATCGTCTGGAGTGAATGGCCGCTCGAAGGCGAAATCGTAAAAGAAACCATCGTCGACGTTGGGGCCGATGGTGACCTGCGCGGTCGGATAGAGCTGCTTGACGGCCATTGCCAGCAGATGCGCACACGAGTGGCGCATCAATTCCAGGCCTTCCGGATCGCGCTCGCTAATCAGCGCGACACGCGCATCGTGCGCAATGACCGTCGACAGATCGCACAGCCGATCGTCAACTCTGGCGGCCAGCGCACTGCGCGCCAAGCCGGCGCCAATCGATTGGGCCACCGCCAGCGCGGTGAGCGATTCGGGGAAGGTACGTTGCGCCCCATCGGGCAGGGTAATGAGCGGCATGGTGTGTCCTTATCAGATTCCAAGAGCGTCAGGCCCCGAAGTTTATGGCATAAGCTAACTATTTAACAAGAACATTGGAACAAATCTCCGCTGATTCCTTGCAATTGTTTTTGGCTTATGCCAGTATTAACACACCATTTCCAACCCCGAAAGAGCAGCATGAAACTGGCCTTCACCACCTCTGGCGAGAATCTCGATTCTCCGTTGGACCCGAGTTTCGGGCGTGCCCGGAGTTTTCTCATCTATGACCTGGCGACGCAGGCTGTTGAAATCATCAGCAACCAACAGAACCTCGATGCGGCGCAAGGGGCCGGCATCCAGTCGGCGCAGACCATCGTCAAGGCGGGAGCCAAAGCGTTGATCACCGGACATTGCGGCCCCAAGGCGTTTCGCGTGCTCGACGCTGCCGAAGTCAAGGTGTTCAATACCGATGCCTCGACGATAGCCGACGCGCTGGCGCGCTATCGCGCCGGGGAACTGAGCGAAGCCAAGGCGGCCAACGTCGAAGGGCATTGGGCATGAACGAGTTCGCCGTCACCTTCCGACCGATCGGAGTGATCCGCAGCGAGCATGTCTGCGCGCAGGAGACGCCGATCCAGTCGAACTATGCCAAAGGCTGCCAGGGACGCGCGATCATCTTCCTCGAGTTCGCCGAGGGACTGCGCGATCTCGATGGCTTTTCTCACGTTTACCTGATCTACCATCTCCACCAGGCAGAATCGCCGCAGCTGATCGTCAAGCCGTTTCTGCAGGATGTCGACCGTGGCGTTTTCTCGACCCGAAGTCCTTGCCGTCCCAACGCGATCGGCTTGAGCATTCTCGAATTGGTTCGACGCGAAGGCAATGTGCTTCACCTGGACGGGGTAGACATCCTCGACGGCACGCCGCTGCTCGACATCAAGCCCTACAGCGCGAAATTCGATCGAATCGACACCTTGCGCAACGGCTGGCAGGATGAAGTCGACGAGGCAACGGCTCGCCTGCGTGGCCGACGGGACTACCGAGGCGCGGACCGATCATGATCCTCGCGGTAGCCTCAGGCAAAGGCGGCACCGGCAAGACCAGCATCTCGGTCAATCTGGCCCGCGTGCTCGATTTTCCCGTGCAGCTTCTCGATTGCGACGTCGAAGAACCTAACGCCCACCTCTTCCTGCACGGTTCGCTGATCGGCGAAGAAGAGATTTCGATTGCCGTTCCGAAAATCGACGCCACGGCCTGCAACGCCTGCGATGAATGCGTCGAGTTTTGCCAGTTCAACGCGCTCGCTTCATTCTGCGGCGCGCCACTGGTGTTTCCTGAACTCTGTCATGGCTGCGGCGGCTGCACGCTGGTCTGTTCGCGCAACGCGATCAGCGAAGAAGATTTCCGGATCGGCGTGGTCAAGACCTTCGTTGATGGGCACATCACGCTCAAAAGCGGCTGCCTCGACGTCGGCGTTTCGCTGGCCTCCGCCCTGGTGCACTCGGTGAAATCCCGGCTGGCAGACGGCGTCACCGCCATTCTCGACGCGCCGCCTGGAACTGCCTGCCCGGCGGTCGCGACGCTGCGCGGCGCGGACTACGTCGTGCTGGTCACCGAACCGACGCCTTTCGGCTTGCATGATCTCAAACTGGCGGTCGATACGGTGCGTGAGTTGCACCTGCCTTTCGGCGTCGTCATCAACCGCGTCGGTATCGGCGACGACCGCGTGCAGCGTTTCTGCAGCGAGGCGTCGATTCCGCTGCTGCTCGAAATCCCCGACGACCGGCGGATCGCCGAAGCCTATTCGCGCGGCGAACTGATCGTCGAAGCGCTTCCCGAATACCGGGCGCATTTCGAGCGCCTGTGGCAGACCATCACGCTGCACGCGGGAGCGCGCCCATGAAGGAGCTCGTCATCCTCAGCGGCAAAGGAGGTACCGGCAAGACCAGCCTCACCGCGTCGTTCGCCCGGCTGGCGCTGCGCCCGGTGCTGGCCGACTGCGACGTCGACGCCGCCGACCTGCATCTGGTGCTGGCGCCGACGGTCAGCGAACGGCACGAATTCATGAGCGGCCACCAGGCGGTGATCATGGAAGAGGTGTGCTGCAACTGCGGCGTCTGCTTGCCCGAATGCCGATTCGACGCCATTCAAGCCCCAGCGCCGGACGACGGACACGACACCTACTGGATCGACCCGACGGCCTGCGAAGGCTGCGGCGTCTGTCTCAAAACCTGCCCGATGGACGTCATCGACTTCCCCGAGCGCCGTTGCGGCGAATGGATGATTTCCGAGACCGCCTGCGGCCCGATGGTGCACGCCCGGCTCGGCGTCGCCGCCGAAAACTCGGGCAAGCTGGTGACGACCGTTCGCCGCGAGGCGCGCCGCATTGCCGAAGAAGGCGATTACCCGCTGATCATCGTCGATGGTCCCCCCGGAATCGGTTGCCCGGTGATCGCCTCGGTCACCGGCGCAACGCACGCGCTGCTCGTCACTGAACCGACCTTATCGGGCGAGCACGACCTCCAACGCGTGCTGGCGCTGACTCGCCACTTCGGCATTCCCGCGTCGATCTGCGTCAACAAGTGGGACATCAACCCCAAAATGACCGAACGCATCGAAGAGAAGGCCCGGCAGAACGGCGCGCGGATTGTCGGCCGGGTGCGTTACGACGCGTCGGTCACCCGGGCGCAAATCCAGGAACGAGCCGTCGTCGACGCCGATTGCCCGTGCGCCGAAGACATCCGAGAGGTATGGAAAAATCTCGGCCTGCAATAGCCCCATCAACGATTGCTTTACCCCCACCAGGAGATTCAAAATGAAATTCGCCATCCCCCTCGCCGAAGGTAAACTGGCCATCCACTTCGGCCACTGCGCCTCCTTTGCGTTGATCGACGTCGATCCTACGACGAAAGCCATCCTGCAGCGCAGCGACGTCGACGCGCCGCCGCATCAGCCGGGCCTGCTGCCGCCCTGGCTGGCCGAGCGCGGCGTCAAGTGCATCATCGCCGGCGGCATGGGGCAGCGCGCCCGGGAACTGTTCACCGGTCATGGCATCGAGGTCACCGTCGGCGCCGGTGTCGAGACGCCGGAAAAACTGGTCGCCGACTATCTGGCCGGAACGCTGTCGGTCGGCGGCAACGCCTGCGACCACTAAGGAGTAAGCATGGAAAACGTCGTGGTGATCGGCGCCAGCGAGAACGAGGAGCGCTACTCGAACAAGGCGATGAAGATGTTGGCTGAATACGGGCACAATCCCATACCGGTGGCGCCTGCACGGCAGACGATTCTCGATCGGAAGGCGTATGGCCGCCCCGGCGATGTCGCCGAGAAAGTCGATACGGTGACGATGTACGTCGGACCGGCGCGGCAGCAGGGGTTGATCGAGCAGATCATCGCGCTTGAGCCAAAACGCGTCATCTTCAACCCCGGCAGCGAGAACCCGGCCGCCTACGCTCAGTTGCAAGCCGCCGGAATCGAAGCGATCGAGGCCTGCACCCTGGTCATGCTGAGAACCCGGCAGTTCTGATGAAAGCATTGCTTGAGCATGGACGAGCAAAGATGTCCGGCACCCCGCTGAACCAGGCGATTCTCGACAGTCTTTCCGAAGGCGTATTCACCGTCGACAGCGACTGGAAAATCACCTCGTTCAACCGTTCGGCCGAGGAAATCACCGGTGTGACGCGCGACGACGCGCAGGGCCAATTGTGTTCGGACGTGCTGCACTCGACGCTATGCGAGGCACGTTGCCCGATCCGGCGGGCGCTCGCCGGCAGTAAACCGGTAAGCGATGAGCGCTGCTACTTCGTCGACATCGACGGCGAACGCGTTCCGATCAGCGTCTCGGCGGCGGCGCTGGTCGATGACGACGGCGACGTCATCGGTGGCGTCGAGGCCTTCCGCGACCTCAGCGAACTCGACGCATTGCGCCGCGCGCTGCAGCACCAGACGTCCCACCTGAGCAGCCGGAATCCGGCCATGCAGCAGGTGCTCGAACTGGTGTCGGTGCTGGCGACCCACCCGACCTCGGTCCTGATTTGCGGGGAAACCGGCACCGGCAAGGAAGTCGTTGCCCGCGCCATTCACCAGCAGGGGCCGCGCGCGGCCAAGCCTTTCGTCGCCATCAGCTGCGCTGCGCTGCCTGACAACCTGCTCGAATCGGAACTCTTCGGCTACAAGAAAGGGGCGTTCACCGGCGCTGATCGTGACAAGCCGGGACGCTTTTCGCTGGTTCGCGACGGCACACTGTTTCTCGATGAAATCGGCGAAATCAGCCCGGCGATGCAGGTGCGGCTATTGCGCGTTCTCGAGGAGCGCGAATTCGAGCCGCTCGGCGGAACCCATGCCGAGCCGCTCAAAGCCCGCGTCATCGCCGCCAGCCACCGCGACCTGCAGGAAATGGTCAAGCAAGGGACCTTCCGTGAAGACCTGTATTACCGGCAGGTCGTCATGCGACTTGATCTTCCGCCGCTGCGCGAACGCCGTGAGGATATTCCGGCGCTGGCGATGGAACTGCTCGGTCGGATCAATCTTCAGTTGGGCTGTCATCTCGACGGAATCTCTCCCGAAGCCATGGACATCCTTCAGAACAACGACTGGCCTGGCAATATCAGGCAACTCTCCAACGTCATCGAGCGCGCCGCCGTGCTCTGCCGCGCAGACCTGATCGGATGCGAACATCTCCCGCAGGAATGGCAGGCGTCGAAAGCGCCCTCGTCCACTTCGCCCGCGCCGGCCGCGCAAATCCGCCAACACGCCGAAGGCCAGGCCATTCTCGCCGCGCTTCGCGAAAACGGCCTTAACCGCCAGCGGACAGCAGCACGGCTCGGCATGCACCCCACCACCCTCTACCGCAAGATCAAGGCATGGAAGCTGTTGCCGTAATCGTTGACGGTTCGCCAGCCCCCGCTGCGTCAACGGGAAATCCTTGCCAAGCGCCAGAGGATGGTTCAACGTCACCAGCAATCACTATCGGAGCAATTGAAATGACCCCCAAGACGAAGATCGGAATCATCATCTGTGACCGCTACCGCCGCTGCGCGGGAGGTAAATGCCTGCGCGCCTTGCGCGACAAGGAAGGCGCTTTTTCCGGCTACGCTGCCGATGCCGAACTTGAACTGGTCGGATTCACGACTTGCGATGGCTGCCCGGGGGGCAACATCGAGTACGCCGCGGACGAGATGCTCAAAAATGGCGCCGAAGTCATTCATTTGGCCACCGGCATGCTCGTTGGCTACCCGCCGTGCCCGCATATCGCAACGTTCAAGGCTTTCCTGGAAAAGAGCTATCCGGTCAAGGTGGTCGTCGGCACCCACCCGATCCCGAACAAGTACCTGAACACGCACACTTGCCTGGGAAGCTGGGAAAGCCCGGAATGGAAGCCTTTGATCGAAGCGACCATGACGGACGACACCACCCGCGCACGTTACGATTGATCGACGCGGCACAATGCATGCTCGACAGCAACAGAGGGGCGATGACCCGAACGCTAGCACCCCCTCTTTCAGGAGAGATTGATGGATAAATCGGTATTCGCAGCGCTTGAGGCTTTGGTGCTGATGCTCTTCCCCGTTCTCCTGGCCGCTTTCCTCTACGCTTACATGGCGCGGAAAAAAGCCCTCTGGCGGAAAGCGATCGGGCGGAACAAGTCCAAAACGCATAAAATCCCAGCATGTCAGGTTCAGCCGTCGCGCTGATGGTCTCTTCTGGGGCGCTGAGCTACCCAGAGGTCGTAGGCGTCGATGCGGACGACCTGAGCTACTGGCCAATGCCGTTTCCCGAAGCATTCTCTTAAAGCGTCAGCAACAGACTGAAACGAAATCCTGCCCCATGAACAAAGAACAAATCGAAGCGCTTAAGCAAGCTGTCGTAGCCGGCGCTTGCATTACCCAGGAAGAAGCCCTGGCCTTGTCGGAAACGCCAGAGAAGGACGCGCTATACGCTGCCGCAGATCAGATCCGCGCTCATTTCATGGGCCGTGACATCGATACCTGCTCGATCATGAACGCCCAGTCGGGGCGCTGTTCGGAGGACTGCCAATGGTGTTCTCAATCGAAACGCTTCAAGACTGGCGTGCCGGAATATCGCCTGGTGAGCGAAGAAGAAGGCGTCGGGATGGCTTTGGCGAATAGCCATCAGGGGGTCGCGCGATTTTCACTGGTGACCAGTGGCCGCGCCTTGAAACCCAAACAGGTGGAAGACGCCTGCGCCATTTACCGCGCCATCGGCAAGCAAAGTCCGATCAAACTGTGTGCCTCGATGGGCCTGCTGCGCACCCCGGAACTAAAAACGCTCAAGGCGGCGGGCGTCGAACGTTACCACTGCAATATCGAGACCTCGGCCTCACATTTTCCAAGCCTGTGCACGACGCACAGCTTCGCCGACAAAGTGCGTACCATCCAAGAAGCAAAGGCCCTCGGCATGAAGGTCTGCAGCGGCGGAATTTTCGGCATGGGAGAAACGATGGCCCAACGCATCGAGATGGCTTGCTCTTTGCGCGAAATGGAAATCGACTCGATCCCGATCAATATTCTCGACCCCATCGACGGCACGCCGCTGCAAGGCGCCGCGCCACTTTCCGACGAAGAAATCCTGGTCAGCATTGCGCTGTTCCGGTTTATCAACCCCAGCGCCCATTTGCGCCTCGCCGGCGGCCGCAGCCTGATTTCACCGATCCAGGAAAAAACGCTGAATGCCGGCATCAGCGCCGTCATGGTGGGCGATTATCTCACCACCCTTGGGGCGAATATCGAGCAAGACAAAGCCATGTTCCGGCGCTTGGGGAGAGGCGCCGCGACAGATCAGCCGCCCGCCGCCACGCGGCTCCGGTAATCGGCCTGCAGGCGCTCGCGGATCGCTGCTGCCTCGTCGCTCAGCAAGTAATCCAGCGTCGTCGCCGGCACGTACTCGGGAAGGCTCAGAAAGTCGTTGCGTCCGACCAGCTCGCGCACCTTGGAAGCGCTGATGACGCCCTTCTGCACCTGCTTGCGCTCGATAATTTCCAGCTCGATTCCGTACGTTGGCAGGATTCTCTGCATGGCGGCGTTGTAGCCGCCGGTCAACGGACAATTCGGCTCGGTACCGACAAAACGCCGCGTGATGCCGAAATACGGAGCGATCTTCGAGGCGAACAGGGTAACGTCGAGCTCCATCTGGATTCGCGCGACCGAATCGTCTTTTTTTAGGAAGTAGGCCGGAAAGGTCGCTCCGCTGACGATGTAGCGCGAGGTGTCGAGCACGATGATATTGCCAAGATCGCGCACGCCTTGCTCAACGAGCCGGTAACGGACTTCGAAGGGGAAAACTGAACGGTCTTCCTTGACGACGAAGACATAAAGATTATCGACCCGCTGCGCGGCGCTTTCGATCAGGTAGCGGTGGCCGTTGGTGAACGGATTGCAATTGACCACGACAGCGCCGTTGAGACCTGGCCGAATCAGCGCTTTGCTCGACTCCAGCCACGCCGAAAGCCCCTTGCCGTATTCAAGCAAGGCGACTTTTTCCTGGCTGGCCAGCAGGGTGAAATTCAACGCCTGAAAGGAAAGGACGTACTCGGGCTTGGTATAGACAAAGAGTGCGTCGTGCCCGGCACGCTGACCGCTCGTCACCAGCTCGGTAACCAGTTCGCCAAACACCGCACCGCCCTGATGTTCAGGCGCGATGGCCAGCATCTTGAGGATATTGCCGGCGCGTGACCCGGTGGCGACGAGCGACCCGTTTTCGTAGATTCCGTAGGTGGCATCTACCCCTTCCTCGTATGCCAGCCCGCTCTGCTCAAGTAATTCCAGTACTTTTTTCTGGTCGGATCGATGAACCAGTTCAACGGCCATGACAAAACACCCTCATTCGATTTGATTGAGCAAAACTGGACTATCGACCAGCGGCTAGCAAGCGGCTGAGGTACATTGTTTCAGCGATTTGGCAAGAGACTCGATACCGCCGCCATCGATCACTCGCGTATAACCTCGTTGCTGCAAGATCTGGGCTGCCGCAGCCGAGCGCCGGCCGCTCCGGCAATAGACGAGAACCGTGCTGCCCGGCTTCAGCCCCTTGACCCCCGATAGCTGCTGACCGATCTGATCGACAGGCAGGTTGATGGCGCCATCGATATGGCCCGTCGAAAACTCCTCGGCCGTTCGGACGTCGATGATGAAATCAGGCTTGACGCCGTTGTAGCGAACATCGGCGGCCAGCGCCGAAAACGACATCACGAGAAGCAACAGCAACCGCACCAGAGCATTCATAGCTAGCCTCACGAAAAGCGCCATTGATCAGTTAAGAATTCTGTTGCCAGAAGCCTTCAAACGTAAAAGCTGTCGCCGCACCCGCATTGATTCTTTACGTTGGGATTCTGGAAGGAAAAACCACTTTCATCACCATTTTGAACAAAGTCGACGACCGTCCCATCCAGCCAGATCAGCGACTTGGGATCAACAAAGATTTTGGCGTCGTGGCTACAAAATACCACATCGTGCGCTTCTTGCTCATCGACAAAAACAAGCCTATACGCCATTCCAGAACACTCGGAAGACTGCACGATGATACGGATACCCAACCCACCACCCCGCTCTTCCAAGTAGTTCCGTACCTGATTCGCCGCACGTTGGCTAAAGCTCAGCGCCATTCATTTTCTCCATCCCGTAGAACCTACCAAGAACCGACAATATTGGCATATGCTATCATTATCGGCTATTAGCATGTCAACGAAAGCGCAGGATTTTCACCTGATTGGTGGAATTAAGATCATGCATTTTTGCGACGTTACCCAGGGCGAATACTGCATATCTGCATCATTTATTCGGAAACCATTTGCCGAGACAATCTTTTCCTCTGATTTAATTGAATTATTTTAAACCTCATCGCCGGGCACATCACTTGCTATGTACTAAGTGTCGCAACCATTGCCACGATCATGAAAATCGCCATTCCACTTTGCCGTCAGCGAATCGCCCCGCTCTTCGAGTCAGCCGAAACTTTCAAGTTGATCAGCCCCGACAATCCGGACAGCGAACCAGCAATCCGCGAGATCCGGTGCTTGCGCATTGACGAGAAATGCCACCTGCTTACCTCGGAGGAAACTCGGGTACTGCTGTGCGGCGCACTGTCGCGCCAATGGCAAGCTTACCTCCAGCGACTGGGAATCGAGGTTCATGCTTTTCTGGCCGGTGACGCAGAGGAGGTTCTGCGCGCTTATCTGCTGGACGGAGCAAGCGGGCTTGGCCAATACGCGATGCAGGGCTGCAAAGGGAATCGTGGCGGTCGTCGACGCCGTTTGGGCCGACGCAACAACTGCGAATGCCATCAATTTTAGAAGGAGTATTGCAATGCCACGCTTTAACAATGGTATGTCTGGTCAAAGGGGTAGAGGGAACGGGATAGGCGGCTACGGAATGCGCCTGCGCGATGGTTCTTGCCAAGCCCAGGGATTGGGTCAAGACAACTTTCAGAGTCCATTTCGAAACACTTCTGGCCCAGGTTTCTTCAACCGTTTATTTGCGGGAAGAAATTCAACGAACAGCGCATCAAGCCCCTCTGACACTGAAGCGTTGCTGTCAGCCATCAGGAGTCTGCAGCAACAGATCAACGAACTGAAAAATCAATCCGACAAGTAAAGATCAGGCGGGACGGCCAAGCCGTCCCGCCTGACATTTTCTATTTCGAAAAACTGGAGTGCGTTTGGATAACAACAGCTTCTCCGCGTCTACAACATTTACCAAGATACCCCCAGTATCCGCCCCTGAAAGCCATGCCTCATGCATGGTTTGCGGACAACACAATTCAATTGGCATTACCTTTATCCCACAAGGGGATTCCGTTATTGCGGTTTTTCAGGCTAATCCACACTGGCAAGGCTATTCCGGATTTTTGCATGGTGGGATGATCAGTACGCTGCTCGATGCAGCCATGACGCATTGCCTTTTTCATCACGGCATCGAAGCCATGACGGCCTCGCTGAAAATCCGCTTTCTTGAACCGGTTCCTTGTACCGGGACGCTGGAAATCAAGGCGACGCTCGGCGATCAACGCCGGCACGTTTATCTGCTCAATGCCGAACTCGCTTCGTCGGGCCACTGCCTGGCCCGAGCTGAAGCACGCTTCATCAGGCCTGTTGAATATGAGAAGGAATAGTCGCGACATAGGGGGCGACGCCGATTTATCGTCACCGCTCACGCCCCCACCGCCGACTTGGGTTCTCAGCGGAAATAGGCGCTCGGCACCGAACCGAACTGACGTTTGAACATCGCGGCAAAAGCACTTGGGCTGTCGTAGCCGAGCGCCAGCGCCACATCAACGATTTTCGTTCCGGCAGCGAGCAGCTCCAGCGCCGCGCACAGCCGGGCCTGCTGTCGCCATTGGCCAAAAGTCATTCCAGTTTGCCGGGCGAATCGGCGCTGTATCGTCTTGGCGTCGATTCCCAGCTTGCTTGCCCAGTCGCTCAACGTAGAGCGGTCATCAGGAACTGCCGCGATGGCCCGGCAGATCTTCGCCAGTGCCGGATCGGAGGGATGTGGCAGACGCAAGGGGAGGCTGGGCAGAACAGCAACCTCGTCGAGCAACAGCGTCATCAAGCGCCCGTTGCGAGAATCCGGGAGATAAGGGGAGACCACCGAGATAGCCTCTAGAATCAGCTCGCGCAACAAAGGCGAAATGTCGACGACCTGACACTGCGTCGGCAAACGTGGGGACGCATCGGCGCGGATATAAACGGTACGCAGCTGAACTTCGCCGATCGTCCGCATGTGGTGCTCGGTACCGGGAGGAACCCACACGCCACGCGTCGGCGGAACGATCCATTGGCCTGTTTCTGTCGTCACCACCATGACGCCACGAACGGCATGGATCAGCTGGGCGGTCGGATGATGATGCGCAGGCCAACAAAGTCCCGAGGGATAATCCGCCGACCGCCCGGATACGGGAAAGCGCCCTTGATCGAACTGCCGCCAAGGCTGATTCAGGTAGTAACTGTCCATTTCCAGATGATTGCTGACCGATAGCAACGAGATAGACAGGTATATTACCCGTATACTCAAGCACTGACTCACTCAAAACCCAGACAAAACGATGAAATCAGACGCTACCGCCAATACCTTCGCCAACGATTCAACCGCCTTCAAGGTTCTCGGCGCGATCAGTTTTTCGCATTTCCTCAACGATACGATTCAATCGTTGATGCTCGCGATTTACCCACTGTTCAAGACCGATTTTCACCTCTCTTTTGCGCAGATCGGGCTGATTACGCTGGCCTTCCAATTCACTGCCTCGCTATTGCAACCGCTGGTCGGCTATTACACCGACCGCCACCCCAAACCCTTCTCGCTGGTCCTGGGCATGGGCTGCACGCTGCTCGGTCTGCTGACGCTGTCGCTGGCCTCGAGTTTCCCCATGGTGCTGATCGCCGCCGCGATGGTGGGTACCGGATCGTCGATCTTTCACCCCGAGTCGGCGCGCGTTGCGCGCATGGCCTCGGGTGGACGCCACGGCCTGGCGCAATCGATTTTCCAGGTCGGCGGCAATGCCGGCGCGGCGATGGGTCCTTTGCTGGCGGCCTGGATCGTGCTGCCGCACGGCCAGCGCAGCATCGCTTTTTTCTCGCTGCTGGCGTTGATCGCGATGATCGTGCTGACCGGCGTCGGTTTCTGGTACCGCCGCCACCAGGCAAAGCCGAAAAAAGCAGCGCTTGCCGCTGTCCAAACCTTGCCTAGGCGAAAAGTCCTGACTACCCTGGCAGTACTGCTGGCGCTGATTTTTTCCAAGTTCTTTTATATGGCCAGCATCAACAGTTACCTGATCTTTTACCTGATCCAACGCTACGGCATCAGCACCCAGGAGGCCCAATACCACCTTTTCTATTTCCTGTTTTCGGTCGCTGCAGGCGCCTTGCTCGGCGGTCCGATCGGCGACCGGATCGGCCGCCGACAGGTGATCTGGGTGTCGATCCTAGGCGTTGCTCCTTTCACCCTGGCGCTGCCCTACGTCGACTTGAACAGCTCGGTGATGCTGACCATGATCATCGGTTTCATGCTCTCATCGGCTTTCCCGGCGATTCTGGTCTATGCCCAGGAGCTGTTCCCGGGTCGCATCGGCATGATCTCCGGACTGTTTTTCGGCCTGGCGTTCGGCCTTGCCGGAATCGGCGCAGCGGTGCTCGGACAGCTGGCTGATCTGTGGGGAGTTGCGGCAGTCTATAAGCTCTGCTCATTCCTGCCGCTGATCGGACTGCTCGCGGTCTTTCTGCCGAATATCCGCCGGCCCGGCCAGCACGTCTGCCAAGCGGCCAAAGCCTGAGCATTGCTGCCGCTACGGCTCAACTCGTTCAGTCACACACTGAATGCCTTCACCGGCGGTGGCAATTCGTAGCGCCTTGCCGCAGAGCAGCGCGGTGGCCACCTTTTTGTGGGCACGGGCAATGATGTTGCCGAAAGTCTGGCGGGAAACGCCCATTCTGGCCGCAGCATCGACCTGATAAAGGCCTTCAAGGTCGGCCAGACGGATCGCCTCGATCTCGTCGAGCCCCAGTTCGACTTCTTCGAGAAAGCGCATTGGAATTCCCTGCGGCTTGAAATACGCCGCAGTCACGTCGCAAGACACCTTGCGGCAGATCATCGGTCGCGCGCGCCATCGGTTCTCTCCTATCAACTCTCGCCAACAAGCAGAGTGTGCCGCAAGATACCTGAAAAGCCCGTAACAGTCATACCGCCTAGGTTGCGCAAGCGGTCGGCCAGCGCCGATACGGTTCTATTGGACAGGAATTCGACAGAAATAGGAGCAGCAGAGTTGCTGCAGTATCGCCAAGAGCTGTGAAATACTGCAGGCATCATCGGTATGACATCACCTGACACACCGTGGAAATCGCTGATCAACAGTGTTTTCGAAGGCAGGAGGAACCAAATGGTTCACAAGAGGCTGGCGGAGTGGACGGGACTCGAACCCGCGACCCCCGGCGTGACAGGCCGGTATTCTAACCAACTGAACTACCACTCCAAAACGGCGCAACAGACAGCCGCCCGGTGCGGGACGACTCAAGCGGCTTCTGGTGGGTGCTGACGGGCTCGAACCGCCGACATCCAGCTTGTAAGGCTAGCGCTCTACCAACTGAGCTAAGCACCCGTACCGAAAAACACGAAGTCCGCTAGTTTACAGCATCCTTGAGCCCTTTACCAGCGCGGAACTTGGGCACCTTGGCGGCCTTGATCTTGATCGCTGCGCCAGTGCGCGGATTGCGCCCGGCGCGGGCAGCGCGCTTGCCGACATAAAAGGTGCCGAAGCCAACCAGCGTCACCGTTCCACCCTTCTTGAGCGAAGCCTGCACGGCAGCAATCGTTGCATCGAGTGCGCGGCCGGCGGCGGCCTTGGACAGATCAGCAGACGCGGCGATTTGATCAATCAATTCAGATTTGTTCACGATGTCCCCTCAAAAAGATGATTGAAGAACGGAAAGCCCTGCACGGACCTTATAGCAAGGCCGAAAAGCTTATGTCAAGGGAATTAGGGAAGTTTCGCCAACGGCCAAACAGACGCCAGCAGACCGGGAAATTTACCCCCGGCCTGCTCTGAGGTCAATGCGTGACGATCGATTGCGCGCTAACGTTCTCGGTTCCGGTCGCCACCGCGGGCGCCGCTTCCGGCTCCGGCAAGGCTTGCGGCAGTCGTTCGAGCGCCAGTTCGAGCACCTGGTCGATCCACTTGACCGGAATGATCTCAAGCTTGTTTTTGATGTTGTCCGGCATTTCGGCCAGATCCCGTACATTTTCCGACGGAATCAACACACGACCAATTCCGCCGCGAACCGCAGCCAGCAGCTTCTCCTTGAGCCCGCCGATCGGCAACACTTCGCCGCGCAGCGTGATCTCGCCGGTCATCGCCACGTCGCAACGCACAGGGATCCCGGTCAGCACCGAAACCAGCGCAGTGCAGATGCCAACACCGGCCGACGGCCCGTCCTTGGGAATCGCGCCTTCGGGCAAGTGGATGTGAATGTCGCTCTTCTGGTAGAAATCGTCGGCGATACCGAGCGAGCGCGAACGCTTGCGAACCACCGACAGCGCAGCCTGGATCGACTCCTGCATGACCTCGCCGAGTTTGCCGGTACAGATCGTCTTGCCCTTGCCCGGCAGCACCACCGATTCGATGGTCAGCAACTCGCCGCCGACTTCGGTCCACGCCAGACCAGTGACCTGGCCGACCTGATTCTCACGCTCGGCCATGCCGAAGCTGTAACGACGCACACCGAGGAACTTGTCGAGATTGCGCGCAGTGACCGCGAGCTTGGTCTGGCTCTTTTTGAGCAGCAGCGTCTTGACCACCTTGCGGCAGATCTTCGAGATGTCACGCTCGAGCGAACGCACGCCGGCTTCACGCGTGTAGTAGCGAACGATGTCACGCAGCGCGCTTTCGGCGACAGTCAGCTCGGTCTTCTTGAGGCCGTTGCTCTTCATCTGCTTGGGCAGCAGATAGCGATGCGCGATGTTGATCTTTTCGTCTTCCGTGTAACCCGAGAGGCGAATCACTTCCATACGGTCGAGCAGCGGCGCCGGGATGTTCATCGTATTGGCGGTGGCTACGAACATCACTTCGGAGAGGTCGTACTCGACTTCGACGTAGTGATCGACGAAGGTCGAATTCTGCTCGGGGTCGAGCACTTCGAGCAGCGCCGAACTCGGATCGCCGCGGAAGTCCTGCCCCATCTTGTCGACTTCGTCGAGCAGGAAGAGCGGGTTCTTGACGCCGACCTTGGTCATGTTCTGCAGGATCTTGCCCGGCATCGAACCGATGTAGGTGCGCCGATGACCGCGGATCTCGGCTTCGTCGCGAACGCCGCCCAGGCTCATGCGGACGAACTTGCGCCCGGTGGCACTGGCGATCGACTGGCCGAGCGAGGTCTTGCCGACACCGGGAGGTCCGACCAGGCACAGGATCGGCGCCTTGAGTTTGTCGACGCGCTGTTGCACGGCGAGATACTCGATGATTCGTTCTTTGACCTTCTCGAGGCCCCAGTGATCGCGGTCAAGCACCTTGCCGGCTTCGGCCAGGTCCTTGCTGATTCGCGTTTTCTTGCGCCAGGGCAGATTGATCAGCGTTTCGATGAAATTGCGAACCACCGACGCTTCGGCCGACATCGGCGACATCAGCTTGAGCTTCTTGAGTTCGGACTGCGCCTTGGCGAGGCTCTCCTTGCTCATTCCGGCGGCCTTGACCTTCTTTTCGAGCTCTTCGAAATCGGCGCCCTCTTCGCCTTCGCCGAGTTCTTTCTGGATCGCCTTGACCTGTTCGTTGAGGTAATACTCGCGCTGGCTCTTCTCCATCTGCCGCTTGACGCGGCCGCGGATGCGCTTCTCGACCTGGAGGATGTCGATCTCGGTCTCGAGTTGCGACAACAGGCGCTCAATGCGCGGCCGGATGTCGAACATCTCGAGCACGTCCTGCTTCTGCTCGAGCTTGAGCGGCAGGTGAGCGGCAATGGTATCGGCCAGACGCCCTGCTTCTTCGATACCGGCGATCGAGGTCAGAATTTCCGGCGGGATTTTCTTGTTGAGCTTGACGTACTGGTCGAACTGCGAAATGACCGCGCGGCGCAAGCCTTCGACTTCGTGATCGACACCGTCCTCCTCGGCGACCGGGCGCGCGATGGCGACGAACATCTCGTCGCGCGATTCGATCGAATCGACGTAGGCGCGCTGCGTTCCCTCGACCAGCACCTTGACGGTACCGTCGGGCAACTTGAGCATCTGCAGGATATTGGCAACGCAGCCGATGCTGTAGAGGTCCTCGGCTTCGGGCTCGTCCTTGACGGCCAGCTTCTGTGCCACCAGCAGGATGGACTTGCCGGCCTCCATCGCGACCTCAAGCGCCTTGATCGATTTCGGCCGCCCGACGAAGAGCGGGATCACCATGTGCGGAAAGACCACCACGTCGCGCAACGGCAGCAGCGGCAGTTCAATGGACTCGGCAGACAGGGGGAGATTGGTGGACATCAATTGTGCTCTATAGGTGTGGGCTCAGCCCCCCAAGTGGGGGCATGAGTCCAAATTGCAAGCCGCAAACTGCGGCATCACGAATCAGTTTGAACCGGAGACCTTGGGCTGATCGGCGTAGATCAGGATGGCCTTGGCGTCGCTGGTAATCATGTTTTCGTCGATGACGACCTTTGAGACATTGTCCATCCCGGGAAGTTCGTACATGGTGTCGAGCAACACCGACTCGAGGATCGAGCGCAGGCCACGTGCGCCGGTCTTGCGCTCGAGCGCGCGTTTGGCAATCGCGGTCATCGCCGCCGGACGGATTTCGAGTTCGACGTTTTCCATCGAGAACAGCTTCTGGTACTGCTTGACCAGCGCATTCTTAGGCTCAATCAGGATCTGTACCAGCGCATCGGCCGACAGTTCCTCAAGCGTCGCGATCACCGGCAGACGACCAATCAGCTCCGGAATCAGGCCGAATTTGATCAGATCCTCAGGCTCGACGGTGCGCAGCACGTCGCCGATCGCCTTTTTGTCTTCCTTGCTCTTGACCTCGGCGCCAAAACCCATACCGCCGCGCTCGGAGCGATTGCGGATGACCTTTTCGAGGCCGTCGAAGGCGCCACCGCAAACGAACAGGATGTTGGTCGTATCGACCTGGACGAAGTCCTGGTTCGGGTGCTTGCGCCCGCCCTGCGGCGGAACCGAAGCGACGGTGCCTTCGATCAGCTTGAGCAGCGCCTGCTGAACGCCTTCGCCCGAAACGTCGCGGGTGATCGACGGATTGTCCGACTTGCGCGAAATCTTGTCGATTTCGTCGATATAGACGATTCCTTGCTGCGCCTTCTCGGTGTCGTAATCGCACTTCTGCAACAGCTTCTGGATGATGTTCTCGACGTCCTCGCCGACGTAGCCGGCTTCGGTCAGCGTCGTCGCGTCGGCCATCACAAAAGGCACGTTGAGCATTCGCGCCAGCGTCTGCGCGAGCAGCGTCTTGCCCGAACCGGTCGGGCCGATGAGCAGGATGTTGCTCTTCGACAATTCGACGTCGTCGGCGACTTGGCCGCGATGGCGCAAGCGCTTGTAGTGGTTATAGACGGCGACCGCCAGGATGCGCTTGGCCGGTTCCTGGCCGATCACGTACTGATCGAGCAGCGCCGCAATTTCTTTCGGCGTCGGCAGATCGCTCTTGGCGACCTTGCCGCCCTGCTCGCCGGCGATCTCGTCGCGAACGATGTCGTTGCACAGCTCGATACACTCGTCACAAATGAACACCGACGGCCCGGCAATCAGTTTTTTCACTTCATGCTGGCTCTTGCCGCAGAACGAACAGTAGAGCATTTTTTCGCTGCCGCTTTTCTTTTCAGCCATCTTGGCCTACCTCATTTCATGTGGCGATTGGTTCAACCCGAACTTAAGCTTTCGGCACGGCCAATTCACGGTTGGCGACGACCTTGTCGATCAAACCGTAGTCTGCCGCTTCCTGCGCCGAAAGGAAATTGTCGCGATCGGTATCGCGCTCAATCCGGTCGATCGGCTGACCGGTATGATGCGCCATGATCTCGTTGAGCTTGGCACGCAACGACAGGATTTCCTTGGCGTGAATCGCGATATCGGACGCCTGGCCCTGAAAGCCGCCCATCGGCTGGTGAATCATCACGCGCGAATTGGGCAGCGCGAAGCGCTTGCCCTTGGCACCTGCGGTCAGCAGGAAGGCCCCCATCGAACACGCCTGCCCCATGCACAGCGTCGACACGTCGGGCTTGATGAACTGCATGGTGTCGTAGATCGACATGCCGGCCGAAACCGACCCACCCGGCGAGTTGATGTAGAAGTGGATGTCCTTGTCGGGATTGTCGGCCTCAAGGAAGAGCAGCTGCGCGACCACCAGATTGGCGGTCACGTCATTGACCGGGCCGACCAGGAAAATGATTCGCTCCTTGAGCAGACGCGAGTAGATATCATACGCGCGCTCGCCGCGGCCGCTCTGCTCGATGACCATCGGCACCATGCCGAGCGACTGGGGATCCCAGCGGCTCTCGGCTTCAAAACGATCCACATTCATCTTTGTTCCTCTATATCCCGGTTGCGGGCCGATCAAGACTTCTGACCCATCAGCTCGTCGAAAGCGACGGCCTTATCGACCACCTTGGCTGAAGAAAGTGCCCAAGCGACGACATTATCTTCGATCGCGACACCCTCGATTTCGGACAGACGCTGCGGTTGAGCGTAATACCAACGGATCACTTCTTCGGGATGCTCGTAGCTCTGCGCGGCTTCCTCGACGATGGTCTTGACCTGATCAGCCTTGGCGTGCAACTCGTTGACCTTGACGATTTCCGAGAGGATCAGGCCCAGACTGACACGACGCTTGGCCTGGTCGGCGAACCATTCGCGTTGCATCGGAAAATCCTTCATCTTGCTGCCGGCGCGCTGTTCCATATCCTGGCGGGCAACCTGCATCAGGCGTTCGATCTCCATGTCGAGCAGCGCCTTCGGCACGTCGATCGTATTGGTCTTGAGCAGCGCTTCCATGACCTGATCCTTGAGCTTGCCCTGCAGACGCTTCTTGACTTCGCGCTTGAGGTTGGTCTCGATCTCTTCGCGCATCTTGACGACGTCGCCGTCGACCACGCCCAGCGCTTTGGCGAAATCTTCATCGACCTCGGGCAGAATCGCTTCGCGAACTTCCTTGACGGTGATCTCGAAAGTCACCGCCTGACCCGCCAGTTCCTTGGCGCCGTAGTCGGCCGGGAAGGTCATTTCGAAGGTCTTGGTTTCGCCGGCCTTGAGGCCGGTCACGGCGTTTTCGAAGTCGGCGAGCATGGCGCCCTCACCGAGAACGAAGTGATAGTCTTTGGCCTCGCCGCCCTGGAACGCAACACCTTCCTTCTTGCCGAGGAAATCGATGGTCACGCGGTCGCCGGCAGCGGCAGCGGCAGCGCGATCGACCGGATCGTAACGAACGCGTTGCTTGCGCAGCACGGCGAGCGTGCTGTCCATTTCGGCATCGCCGACTTCAAGCACCGGACGCTCGATTTCAACGCTAGCCAGATCGCCGAGCTTGATTTCGGGATAGACCTCGAAAACGGCAGTAAACTCTAGGTGCGTCGTGCTCTCGGTGGTCTTCGGCTCGATGCTCGGGTGACCGGCAACGCGCAGTTGCTGCGCCTTGGCGATCTCGCCAAAAGCCTTTTCGAGCGCCTCGTTGAGCGCCTCGTAGTGCGCCTGCTCGCCGTACTGCTGCTTGACCATCGCCGCCGGCACCTTGCCCGGACGGAAGCCAGGCATCTTCATGTTCTTGCCCAAGCGCTTCAGGCGCTGCTCGATCTCCTTGTCGAGATCGGCGATGGCGACCATCAGGTCCAGACGACGCTCAAGGGCGTTGGTCAGCTGTGCGGCTTCGACATTGGTGTTTGCGACGTTCGTTTCCATTGAGATTCCTTGAAGTCTTGATAATTCGGGCTGAGAAAATACAAAAAAACCGTACAAAAAAATCGCACTAAACGCGTACAAAAAAGCGCGCCAACAATACAGCGTGCCGCTCAGCGCCGCTCAGTTGATCAGTAACCATGGTGCGAGAGAAGGGAGTCGAACCCCCACGCCTTGCGGCGCTGGAACCTAAATCCAGTGCGTCTACCAATTCCGCCACTCTCGCGCTTAATCAGGCATTTTAACCGAGATAACCCTATACTGTCAGCCGCCTCAATACGCAAGCTTGCCGAGTCCGCCGCCAAGCGCCCTCGGCGCACCTTCTGCGATGCCTGTAGACCATTACGAAAATTTCCCTGTCGCGTCGATCCTGCTGCCCGCCCGACTGCGCCGCCCGATCGCGACGATCTACCGCTTTGCGCGCGGCGCCGACGATATCGCCGACGAAGGCGAAGCGAGCGATGACGAGCGACTGCAGGGGCTTGCCGCCTACCGCGAAGAACTCGACCGCATCGCAGCCGGAAAACCGCCGGCCGACGCATCGTTCGCCGAGCTGGGCAAGGTGATCAGAAGTTGGAACCTGCCGCTGCAACTTTTCCGCGACCTGCTCGACGCCTTCGCCCAGGACGTCGTCAGGAAACGCTACGATGATTACCCGCAACTGCTCGATTACTGCCGGCGCTCGGCTAACCCGGTCGGCCGCCTGCTGGTGCAGCTCGCCGACCGCGCCAGCGACGACAACCTGCGCCGCTCGGACTGCATCTGCAGCGCGCTGCAGCTGATCAACTTCTGGCAGGACATCGCGATCGACTGGCAAAAGCGTCGCATTTACCTGCCGCAAGACGACCTCATCCGTTTCGGCATCGACGAAGCGCAGTTCGACGGCTTCCGCTGGAGCAAACAATGGGCCGCGCTGCTTGAGTTTCAAACAAACCGTGCGCGCGCGCTGATGCTCGAAGGCGCGCCGCTGGTGCATCAGTTGCCGGGGCGACTAGGCTGGGAAATCCGCCTGACGGTCCAGGGCGGCCTGGCCATCCTCGACCAGATCGACCGCGTGCGCGGCGACGTTTTCGCGCACCGCCCACTGCTGCGCCGTGCCGACTGGCTGCGCATGGGCGGCCGCGCGCTGTTCATGTGAGAATAGGCGCCTTGTGAAAAACTTACGCCCATTGCGGAACAGCCAATGACTCCCGACGAGTACTGCCAGAAAAAGGCGGCCGATAGCGGCTCCAGCTTCTACTACAGCTTCATGTTCCTGCCCGCCAACCGGCGGCGAGCGATCACCGCGCTCTACGCCTTCTGCCGCGAGGTCGACGACGTCGTCGACGAGTGCCAAGACCCGCAGCTCGCCGCGACCAAGCTCGCCTGGTGGCGACAGGCGGTCGCCAAGCTCTACGCCGGGACGCCCGACCACCCGGTGATGCAGGCGCTGCTGCCGGTGCTCGGCGAGTTCAACCTGCCGCAGGAGCAGCTGCTCGAGATCATCGACGGCATGGAGATGGACCTGCAACAGACGCGCTACCTCGACTTCAAGGCACTGTCGCTCTACTGCTACCGCGTCGCCAGCGTTGTCGGACTGCTCGCCGCCGAAATTTTCGGCAGCCAGGACCGCAAGACGCAAAAATACGCGCACGACCTGGGAATGGCTTTCCAGCTCACCAACATCATCCGCGACGTCGGCGAGGACGCCCGGCGCGGCCGCGTCTATCTGCCGATCGACGAACTGCAGCGCTTCGACGTTCCCGTCGCCGACATCCTCAACGCACGCCAGAGCGACAACTTCCGCCGGCTGATGGAATTCCAGATCGAACGCGCCGAGCAGTATTACGCGCAGGCGATGGCGGCGTTGCCGGAAATCGACCGCAAGGCGCAGCGCCCAGGCCTGGTAATGGCGGCGATCTACCGCACGCTGCTAACCGAAATCAAACGCGACGGCTGCCTGGTGCTCACCCAGCGCACCTCGCTGACGCCGCTGCGCAAACTGTGGATCGCCTGGCGCACCTGGATCACGGGGTGAAGTTTGGTGGGAACCGCTTTCGACACAGAGAGCACGGAGCCACAGAGGACACGGAGAAAACCTGGTCCAAAAAGAACACTTGGCGGTCGCATGTCCGAACTGACTGTCCGGCATGCCTGATTGAAATACCTCTGTGTTCTCCGTGCTCTCTGTGTTCTCTGTGTTGAATGAGGTTTAGGGGTGAAATCTGGTTTGAACAAGCCGCTTAAGGTCGCCGTCGTCGGCGGCGGCTGGGCCGGACTCGCGGCGGCGGTCGAACTATGTACCGCCGGCGCGCAGGTCACGCTGTTCGAAGCCGCCAGACAACTCGGCGGCCGCGCGCGCAGCGTCCAAGCGCAAGGACAAATGCTCGACAACGGCCAGCACTTGCTGCTCGGCGCGTATCACGAAACCTTGCGTCTGATGGCGATGGTCGGCGCCGACGCTGAGCGACTGCTCAAGCGAACGACGCTCGACCTGCACTATCCCGGAGTCGGCAGTGCTGGCTTCCGCCTGCGCTTGCCGCGACTGCCTTCGCCGTTCAACCTCGCCGTCGGCCTCATCGCCGCGCCGGGCGCGAGCCTCGACGAGAAGCTTGGCGCCGTGCGCTTGACGCGTGCGCTGCAGCGTTGCAACTATCGGCTCGACGAAGATTGCAGCGTCGCCGAGTTGCTCGACGCGCATCGCCAGCACGGCAAACTGCGCCGCCTGCTCTGGGAAGCGCTCTGCCTCGCCGCGCTCAACACCGCGCCGCAGCACGCGTCGGCGCAGATTTTCGCCAACGTGCTGCGCGACAGCCTGGGCGGGAGTCGCGCCGACACCGACCTGCTGTTGCCCGCCGCCGACCTCGATCGTGTTTTCGCGCTGCCGGCCGCCGACTATATCCGCGCGCAGCATGGTGAAATCAGGCTGTCGTCGCGCGTCGAGCACATTGTGCGCGACGGCGACGGCTTCGCCGTCGGCGACGAAAAATTCGACCGCGTGATCCTGGCAACGGCGCCGCAGCACGCCGCAAAGCTGCTCTCTGCGCACCCGACGACCGCGACGACCGCCGCGCTGCTTGGCAGCTACGCGTACGAGCCGATTGGCACGCTCTACGCGCAGTACCCGGCCGAGCTTCGCCTGCCGCTGCCGATGCTCGGTTTGACTGGCGACAGCGCAGGCTCGCACGGACAGTGGGTGATCGACCGCGGCCAACTCGGCGGCGCGCCCGGACTCGTCGCTTTCGTGCTGAGCGCCAGCGGTGCCTGGGACGAGATGGACTCTGCGCAGTTGCTCGCCGCGCTGCAGCGCGAACTCGAGCAGGCGCTCGCCAGGAGCCTGCCGCAGCCCTTATGGCACCAGTTGATCAGCGAGCGCCGCGCGACCTTCTCGTGCCGCCCCGGCCTGCCGCGCCCGGCAGCGGCGAGCGCACTGCCCGGCCTGTGGCTCGCTGGCGACTACGTCTGCGCCGACTACCCGGCAACGCTCGAAGGCGCGGTGCGCAGCGGCGTTGCGGCGGCCAGCGGCGCGCTGCGGGACCGGCCTGCAGACCAATAAGCACGACCATCTTCAGGCATCCTGCCGCAACGCCCCATAGCCATGCGCCGCTCCCGGCATGATGCGCCAGGACGACCTTTTGGCGGCCTTGCAGCCGCCTACCGGGCGCCCGGAATCGGTGCGGCGTCGGGCGGCGCATAGTGGATGAGGTTGTGGAATACCGCCGCGCGTTCGCTCATATTGCGGTAGCCATGCGCGCGATCGGCCGAAAAACGCACCGCCTGCCCCTCGGCCAGCGCCATCCACTCGCCATCGACCAGCACTTCCATGTGGCCGCGCAGCACGATCACGTGTTCGGTGACGCCGGCTTCGTGCGCTTCCGAGTAGCGCTCGTAGCCCGGCAACAGCGTCAGTTCGAACAATTCAAAACCGAACCGCGGCTCGTAGGGAAAGAGCGGCGCGACCAGCATTCCCTCGCTCGCCGGTTGGCTGCGGATTGCTCCCGACGAGCGATAGACGACGCCGGACGTCGTTGCTACCGGGATCGGTTCGAGGAAGCTCGACAACGACGAATGAAAGCCGGTGGCGATCTTCCATAGCGTGGCGACCGTCGGGCTCGATTCTCCGCGCTCGATCTGGCCGAGCATGGCCTTGCTCACGCCGGTCTCAAGCGCCGCCTTGTCGAGACTCCAGCCGTACTCGTGACGCTTGGTGCGCAGCACCGCGGCAAGGTGTTCATTGGGTTCCTGGATGGTATTCGGCATCGCTTCTGCTCAAAATTTCTCTCTGTGCTTGTGCGCTATAGCGCACAAGTGCTACGCTGTCGCTGTGCGTTTAAGTACACTATCGAATTACAGCACGTGGAGACCTGCATGGCCAGATTTTTCAACGTTTCACACATTTCCGCAGGTTTCATCGCGGTACTTGTCGGCTACACCAGCTCGGCGGCGATCGTTTTTTCAGCTGCCAGCGCAGCCGGCGCCGACGCCGCGCACTTGAGCTCGTGGCTGCTGGCGCTCGGCCTGGGAATGGGCGCGACCTGCATCGCCCTGTCGCTCCATTTTCGCGCGCCGGTGCTCACCGCCTGGTCGACGCCGGGCGCCGCGCTGCTCGCCACGGCGCTCGTCGGCCTGCCGATGAGCGAGGCGATCGGCGCCTTCGTTTTCGCCTCGGCGCTGCTCACGCTGTGCGGCGTCACCGGCTGGGTCGAGACGATCATGAAACACATTCCCAAGACGCTCGCCGCGGCAATGCTCGCCGGCGTTCTGCTGCGCTTCGGTATCGACATCTTCGTCGCGCTGCGCGCACAGTTCGGCCTGGTCGCGCTGATGCTGGCGATCTATTTTGGCGGCCGGCGAATCAACTCGCGCTATACGATTCCGGCAACACTGGTCGGCGGGCTCGCCTGGGCGGCGCTAGGCGGACTGATCCACTTCGAAGCGGTGACGCTGACGCTGGCGCAGCCGATCTTCACCGCGCCGACGTTCACGCTGTCGACGATCATCGGCATCGGCATTCCGCTGTTCATCGTCACCATGGCTTCGCAGAACGTCCCGGGAATCGCCGTGCTGCGCGCCAACGGCTATCAGACGCCGGTTTCGCCGCTGATCGGGTGGACCGGGCTCACTGGTCTGCTGCTCGCGCCTTTCGGCGGTTTTTCGTTCAACCTTGCGGCGATCACCGCGGCCATCTGCATGAGCCCGGAAGCAGACCGCGACCCGCAGCGCCGCTACCTCGCGGCGGTCTGGGCGGGAATCTTCTACCTTGCCACCGGATTGCTCGGCGCTACGGTCGCCAGCGTCTTCACTGCTCTGCCCCATGAACTCGTCGCCGCGATCGCTGGCATCGCGCTGCTCGGCACCATCGCCAACAGCCTGGGCGCTGCGGTTGCCGAGCCCAACGAACGCGACGCGGCGGTGATCACCTTCCTCACCACCGCCTCGGGACTGACGCTGGCCGGCGTCGGCAGCGCCTTCTGGGGGCTGCTGTTCGGCCTCGCCGCACTCAAGGCGACGGCGCACACGCGCTAGAAAATCGAATTACGCCGGCTCGGCAACTTACCTAGGAGTCTGGGCGGCAGAGGGTTTTTGGGGGATTAATGGCAGCCAGGCGGACGGTGCGACGACAGTTGCACGGTTCGATGGCAGGCGAAGCGGCAGCGCAGTTGCCGAGTTCTGCCGCGACGATGATGTGGGCCGTGTCGTCGACGGCCGTTTGCCCGTTGTAGGCGGGATCGAATCCGCCACCCGCGCGCGGCATGATGCGGCTGTCCGGATCGGTGAAGTTGTCTTGCGCCTTCTCCTCGGGCACTCCGAACGGCTGCTTGTAGCGGCCGCCCCCCTTGGGCTTGCCGTCCTGGTCGCGCGGCTTCTGGTCGTCGTCCTCATGGCGCCCGCGGGCACGGTCGGCTTCGCGCTGGCGTTGCTCCAGCCGGGCTCGCGCCGCGGCAATCGCATCGAGCCGGTCTTGCCGTCGGGCAATCTCGGCAGGGATGTCCAGTTCGGGCTCGTCCTTCTCGGCCTCGTCGGCAGCGCGCGCCTTGTCGAGCAACGCTTCGATCTGAGCCTTCAACTCGACCTCGGCCTTGAGCATGTGGCCGTAGCTCATCGCTTTGTGGCGACTCGCGTTGGCCTTGACCTTGGTGCCGTCGACCGCAATCGTGCCCAGCTTGACCAAGCCCATCTCGCGCGCCAGGCGCACGACCTGCACGAACAACTCGCCGAGTTCCTGCAGATGGAACGCACGGAAGTCGCGGATCGTGCGATGCGCCGGGAAGTTGTGTGCGGCAAGGACTCGAAAAGCCACATCTTCGTACAGCTTGCGCGCAATTTTGCGCGAGCTAAACACGCCCGTGGCGTAGCCATAGATCAGCACCTTGACCATCATCGCCGGGTGGAACGGCTGATTACGTGGTCCGTCCTTCTCGTAGCGCGCGTGAAAGGCGCTCAGATCAAACCCATCGACGGTGTCGCTGATGAAGTGCGCCAGGTGCCCTTCGGGCAACCATTCCTGCAGCGCTTCGGGCAGCAGCATCAACTGCTGTGGAACATAGGGGAGATAGTTCGCGGCCATCCCCAACTTATATCAGATCTGTGCTTCTGCCGCCCAGACTCCTAGAAGCCGCAGTTCGAACCACAACGACACGACGGGCATGCCGCGAAGCAAATCCCGCGGGACAACGAAGAACCTTGGCTTTTTGGGGATTTTTGTGAATCGCCTGATGAGCGACACGCAAACAAATGGCAAGTCACTTTTTTTCGTCGTGATCGTTGTGCTCGTCGTGGTTAGCCGCTTTTTCCTGGATAATCGCCAGCTTGAACAACTCTCTCAAAAGCGAATCCCGTATGACGTACACAGTCTTTGTCGACGGTCAGGAAGGAACGACCGGTTTGCAGATCAACGAACTCCTCGCGACGCGCAGCGATATCGAGGTGCTCAAAATCAGTCCCGAAAAGCGCAAGGATCTGGCCGAACGCAAACGCCTGATCAACGATTCCGACGTCACTTTCCTGTGCCTTCCCGACGACGCCGCCAAGGAATCGGTGACGCTCGTGGACAACCCGAAGACCTGCATCATCGACGCCTCGACCGCGCACCGCATCAACCCGGCGTGGACCTACGGTCTGCCGGAACTCGCCGCGGAGCAGCGCGCCAAGATTCGCGCCAGCAAGCGCATCGCCAACCCCGGTTGCCACGCCACCGGCTTCATCCTGGCGCTCAAGCCGCTGGTCGCCGCCGGTCTGCTGCCGGCCGACACGCAGATCGCCGCCAACTCGATCACCGGCTACTCGGGCGGCGGCAAGAAAATGATAGCGCACTACCGCAGCGATCAGCGCATCGACGCGCCGCGCCCCTACGCGCTGGCGCTTAACCACAAACACGTTCCGGAAATGTGCGCCTATACGGGACTGACTCGCGCGCCAATCTTTCAGCCGATCGTCGGCCCTTTCTACAAGGGGCTGGCGGTCACCGCTTACCTGCATCCGCAGCAGTTCGCGCGCCGCGCGTCGCCCGCCGACGTGCGGCAGATTCTCGCCGACTACTACGCTGATGAGGCGTTCATCCGCGTCGCGCCGATCGACCTCGAGGGCAACACCGATGGCGGCTTCTTCAACGTCGAAGCGAACAACGACACCAATCGCGTCGACCTCTTGGTCTTCGGCAACGACGAACGCATGCTGGTCGTTGGACGCCTCGACAACCTCGGCAAAGGCGCGTCTGGCGCCGCGGTGCAGGCGATGAACGTGCATCTGGGAATCGACGAAAGCCTGGGCTTGATCTAAGACCGACGTCGCCTAGAAAACGTATTGCAGGTTGAGGTTGACGCTCTTTTGCTCCGACCAGACCTTGACGCCGTTGTCCCAGCTCAGGTCGCCGTTCGCCAGGCTGTCGGTCCAGCGGTGCGTTCCCGTGCTCTCGATGCGCAGGTACTCGAACGACAATCCCAGGTTGACGTCCTTGGCCAGCGGCGCCGCCAGCCCGACGATGGCGTGCCAGGCGCTCCCCCGGGTGTCTTCGTAGGTGATCCGCCGCCCCGGCCGCAACAGGTGATGGTCGCGGTTTTCGCCGGTGACGTAGGCCCAGTCGAGCTGGCCGCTCAGTTTGAGACCGGGCAGATCGACGTGCCGGCCGACGTCGTAAGCCATTCGCGCGCCCAGGAAATACTGCCAGTACGTCTGGTTGAAACGGATTCCATCTCCCGAAAGGACGTCCACGGCAGAACCCGGACTGGCGGGATAGCTCTGCACGCCGTCGTGCGTGACGAAATTGAGATCCTGCCAGCGCACGCCGATCACCGGCCGGACATCGAGCCATTCGGGTAGCCCGGCCAAGTCGCCGACGCGCATATCGACGTCGAGGCGGGCCATGTAACTCGGTTCGATGCGCATGCTCGACTCGGAATAAACGTCCTTGACTGAAGGCGGCGATTTCTCTCCGGTCCAGTCCGAGTCCCTGAACACATCGGTCGACGAACTGGAAATATTGCGCAGGACTTCGCCGCTGACCGAAAACCGGTCGAGGCGGCCGGCAACGGCCACCCCGCCGAACCAGGCGTTCATCGGAAATTCAAGCCGGCTCAACGGCGCCTGCATCGGCGGCTCGGGATTGCCGAATTCATACGAGGTATGGCTGCCGGTGTAGCGCTTGCTCACCAGGTCGACCGACCAGTCGCCCGGATCGGCCGCATGACTGACCACAGGCAAGGCAAAAAACAGCAAGGCCAGCGCGGTGATTTTGGGACGCATAGGTTTTTGGATCGGTGCCATTTCAATCAGTACCTTCAAATTTTCGAGCGAAGGCCAGGCCATGGCGCTCGTGCAGAGAAGCCAAAAATCTGCGGCGACACTCGAGTTGCCCGCCCGGGCGCTCAATTGGCTGCTTCGAATCAAACCGCACCATCCACGTTTTTCGCCGCCAACACAAGGCCAAAGTCGACATGTCGTGGAGCGGCATGCGACTCAGCTGACCTCGTCGATGCGTCCGGCGTGCATGCGCAGCCGCCGGCCGCAGCGCGCGGCGAGTTCTTCGTCGTGCGTCACCAGAATCAGCGTCGTCGCGCTCTCGGCGTTAATCGCGAACATCAGCTCGACGATCTGATGGCCGGTTTGCGCGTCGAGGTTGCCGGTCGGCTCGTCGGCGAGCACCAGCTTCGGCTTGGGCGCGAAGGCACGGGCCAGCGCGACGCGCTGCTGCTCGCCACCGGAGAGGTGCTTGGGGTAGGTGCGCAGGCGATGCGCCAAGCCGACGCGGTCGAGCCAGAACTCGGCCTCTCTGCGCGCACTGGGCGTTCCCGCGAGTTCGAGCGGCAGCATCACATTCTCGATCGCGTTGAGCGACGGCAACAACTGGAACGACTGGAAGACGAAACCGAGCAAGCGGCCGCGCAGCACCGCGCGGCCATCCTCGGATAGCAGCCCGAGCGCTTCGCCGGCCAGCGTCACCGACCCGCTGCTCGGCAGGTCGAGTCCGGCCAACAGGCCGAGCAGCGTCGACTTGCCCGAACCCGACGCACCGACGATGGCGACCGTCTCACCAGCCGCGACGACGAACGAATTCTCGTGCAGAATGGTCAGCGGTTCGCCGCCGTTATCGACCGTTTTGGTCAGCGCGCAAACTTCGACCACCCGCTCGACCACCTTGAAGGTTTCCTGACTGATGTTTGGCAAACTCATTTCCCGCTTTCCATTCGTATCCTGCCTGCTACTGGCCTGCCTGGGCTGTCTCGCGCCGGCGACGCAGGCGGCCAAGACCATTCTCGTTTTCGGCGACTCGCTGTCGGCCGGCTACGGCATTCGCCAGGACGACGCGTGGCCGACGCTGCTGGCCAAACGATTGGAGCACAAGCGACTCGATTATAACGTCGTCAACGCCAGCATCTCGGGAGAAACCACCAGCGGCGGCCGCGCGCGCCTGCCCGCGGCGCTCGACAAATACGCGCCGGCGATCGTGATCATTGCGCTGGGCGCCAACGACGGTCTGCGCGGGCTACCTGTGGCGACGATGCGCGACAACCTGACGACGATGACCGCTGGCGCGCAGCAGAAAAAAGCGCGCGTGCTGATCGTCGGCCAGCGCTTGCCGCCCAATTACGGCGCTTACGCGGTGCAGTTCCACAAGGCTTTCGGCGAGGTCGCCAAGAACCGCAAAGCGGCGCTCGTCGACTTCCTGCTCGACGGCATCGCCGATCAGCCGCAGTTCTTCCAGGCCGACAACCTGCACCCGACGCGCGAAGCGCAGCCGCACCTGCTCGACAATGTCTGGGCAGGCCTCGAACCGCTGCTAAAATGAGCGCTATGGGAAATAACGGCATGAGGCAAGGCATCGCCAGCGTTGGGCAAATCGAAGGCTATCGCGAATTCGAAGAAATCATCGATGTGCGAACCCCGGCCGAGTTCGCCGACGATCACATCCCCGGTTCGATCAACTGCCCGGTGCTCGACAACGAACAGCGCGTCGAGGTCGGCACGCTCTACAAACAGGTCTCGCCCTTTGCCGCCAAGAAGATCGGCGCCGCCTACGTCGCCGAGAACATCGCTCGCCACCTGCGCCAAAGCTTCATCGACCGACCCAAGACCTGGCGACCGCTGATCGTCTGCTGGCGCGGTGGCCAACGCAGCGGCGCGATGACGCACGTCTTCCGGCGCATCGGCTGGGACGCCCAGCAACTCGAAGGCGGCTACAAGAACTATCGCGGCCAGGTCATCGCCGAGCTCGAAAGATTGCCGCCACAGCTGACCTTCAAGGTGATCTGCGGCGCCACCGGCAGCGGCAAGAGCCGCGTGCTGCAATCGCTGGCGAGCCGCGGTGCGCAGGTGCTCGACCTCGAGGAACTCGCTTGCCACAAGGGTTCGGTACTCGGTGTACTGCCGGGCTCGCCGCAACCGTCGCAAAAATCCTTCGAAACCAATCTGCTCGTCGCGCTGCAAGGCATCGATCCGCACCGCCCCGTGTACGCCGAGGCGGAAAGCCGGCGCATCGGCAGCATCCAGTTGCCCGACGCGCTGCTTGAGCGCTTGCGCGACGGCGAGTGCATCACGATTGAAGCGGATTTTGACGCGCGCGTCGATTTCCTGCTGCGCGACTACGATTACTTCCTCAAGAACCCGGACTGGTTCAACTCGCGACTCGACGTGCTGAGCAAGCTACAAAGCCGTGAAACGATCGCGCGCTGGCAGGACTATGCGAACAGGGGGATTTGGCGGACACTGGTCGTCGAACTGCTCGAACTGCACTATGACCCGCTCTATCGGCGCTCGCAAAATCGCAACTTTGCCGGTTTTGGCGCGCCGACGACCTTCTCCTGCGATGACCTCTCGCCAGCCGGAATCGACGCCCTGGCACGCCGAATCGCCGTAGCGTAAATCAATCCGCAGCCCACCCCGAAAAGGACAACGCCATGCATGATTCACCGACAACATTGACGGTCAGCGAAAACGGCCTGGGCCGCTATCAGCAGACAATAAACAGCGGACGCCACACGCTGATCGCCGACGAACCGCTCGCCGCCGACGGCGACGATGCGGGGCTCGCGCCCTTCGATTTCCTGCTCGCGGCGCTCGGCAGCTGTACCGCGATCACACTGCGCATGTACGCCGAACGCAAGGATCTGCCGCTGACCCACGTCAGCGTCGCGTTGACGCACGAGAAAACCGACGTTGACGGCCTGCGGGTCGATCGCATCGAGCGGATCATCACGCTCGAAGGCGACCTCACCCTTGAGCAACGAGCGCGCCTGCTCGAAATCGCCAACAAGTGCCCGATGTACCGCACGCTGCAGTCCGACATCAAGATCGACAGCCGCGTCGCCGACTAGGGTGTGTTGACATACATTTCGTGGAGCGCGTTGTCGCGAGGGGGCAGTGGATACTAGGCGCGCGCAGCTGCCCGCACTGGTGTGCGGGCAAGGCGAGCAACAACGTAGACGCTGTCCTCTCGCGGCAACCCTTCGGGACGGTATCTGTACGGGCGCATCGCGGTGTTGCGGCGGCTTGCGCTGCATCCCGTACAGATACCGTCGCGCCCATGAAATATATGTCCACACACCCTAAGCTGCCGATCAGCCGCGGACCTGATCGAGAAAGGCCGACAGCACCGCCGATCGATTGTTTGGTGCATAAGCGATGGCGACCCCCATCGTCAAGGTGTTGTACTCTTCCTTGAGCGCGCGGAAAACGACGCCCTGGCGCTTGACCTGGCGCAGCGACGACGAGATGAGCGCGACGCCCTGCCCCTCGGCAATCAGTCCGAGCAGCAGGTGGTGCTCGGGCGGTTCGGGGAGGATCTTGGGCTTGAAATCAATCTGCTCGAAATAGGCCTGGCAGTGATCGTAGAAACCAGGATTGAGTCGGCGCTCGAACCAGAACATCGGCTCGCCGCGCAGGTCGTCGAAGCCAAGCCGGCGCTTTTTGGCCTGCGGATGTTTAGCGGACAAGGCGACCAGCAGCGGCGCCTGATGGATTATTTCCTGAGTTAAGCCCTTGGTTTCGGTATGCAAGCCGATGAAAGCAGCGTCCATCGTTCCGTTCTTGACGTCCCGCACCAGGCTGATCGAATGCTTGCCCTTGGCGACGAAACGCCAGTTTGGGAAGCGCTCGCGCAAGCGGTCGAAGACGTCGGGGATCGCACTGCGGTCGAAGACGGTCGTGTAGCCGACGACGAACTGCCCGCCCGCGGCGGTGCGTGCACTCCTGGCGGCAGCCACCGCTTTTTCGGCCTGCGCCAGGGTTTTTCGCACCTCAGGCAAAAAGGCCACGCCGGCGTCGCTGAGCGTCACGCCCGAGTTGCCGCGAACGAAGAGATCAACGCCCAACTGATCTTCCAACTGGCGGATTTGCCGGCTCAGCGGTGGTTGCGAGAGGTGCAGGCGTAGCGCAGCGCGGCCGAAATTGAGTTCTTCGCTAAGCGCCAGGAAATAGCGAAACTGCCGCAGATCGATCGAGTTGTTCATACCGAAAAGGTATCACACAAACGGTATTGGCCGGCTGAAGAAACAAGACCTATCGTGCGCTCTCCACTCAACGAAAGGGAGAACAGCATGAATAACGAACGCTATCTGCGCGGCTGGGAAAAGCTCAAGGAAATCGACGGACAGGCGGGCGAGAACGTCGTCGACAGTCTGCGCGACATCGCGCCGGACTTTGCCCGACTGCTCATTGAATTTCCCTTCGGCGACATCTATTCGCGCCCCGGCCTCGACCTCAAGATCAGGGAACTGGCTGTCGTCGCGGCCTTGACCGCGATGGGCAATGCGGCGCCGCAGCTCAAGGTGCATATTCACGGTGCGCGCAACGTCGGTTGCAGCGAACAGGAGATCGTCGAAGTGATCATGCAAATGGCCGTCTATGCGGGATTTCCAGCGGCGCTCAACGGTCTGTTCGCGGCCAAGGAGGTCTTCGCACAGCGGCACGACCAAGAGGCGAAGGCCGATACGGAAAATCAGGGGTAGCCGTAATTTTCGGTTGATCGTCAAATTGCTTGTTGCGTAGCAGCAAGCTGATTCACGTTCTTGGCTCACATGACACCGGTGAGTGGCTCAGTTCGACCCCGTTGCAGACCTTCCGCTCGTCACCTCCCGAAGGGCAGGTAACAAAGTACAACTGCCGTTCGAGACGACCGCTCACTGGCGAGCCCTCTGTGCCAAACCGGCCGTTGGCTTTGAGCAACGGCGACAATCTATATGGATTCGCTTCCAGGTGTTGGCCAAACAGAAAATTCACCAGCCAAAAGCAGGCAAACGAACCCATTCATTTGAAATGAGTGTTGTTTTGCAAAGGGTAGCAACTCATCTTGAGAATATGTCTTTGGCAAATACCTTCTTGCGACGGGCACCTTCCAGATGATTGCGCATCAGTTCTGCCGCCTTCTCTTGATTGTGTTCGTCGATGGCGTCGAGAATGGCCAAATGCTCCATGGTCTGGAGACGCCGCGGGCTGCGTTCCTGGGCGGCCTGGCGGTATTCGACAAGTCGCCTCAGTTGATCGGTGCGCCGCACGCCTTGCAGGATAAACCGGTTGCCTGACCATTTCGCCAGCGTTTCATGGAAAAGGCTGTTGGCTTCAAATAACTCGATGGCAGTCATTGTCTTGTAGCCGCTCTCGTAAATGAATTGCTGCTGCTGACGAAGTGACGCAAGTTCAGCCTGGTCTGCCAGAAAACCGTGGCTGGTCAGCCCGGTCGGTTCGATCGCCGAGCGAAAGACATAGCTCTCCGCATAGGCTGTGTTCGAATCAATCATCGGCTGAAAAATCCAGCCATGACCGACGGATTTTTCTATCCAATCTTCCTTTTGTATGCGTGAAAGCACCGTGCGCAAGGTGCTGCGCGAGACCTCGTACAGCCGCATCAGTTCAACTTCGTTCACTGCATCGGGAAGCCTCTGAGCCAGTCGATCTTCGGCGATCCGAAGATACAGAGGATCATCCGGCAGGGCCGAAAACTTGATTGCCAACTCGTTGAGCGAACGTGCGTCCTGAATCAGGAAGTATCCGCGGTTCAGGTCATGAGTGAGCACACCGGCATCGGCGAGATAGCGCAGCGCAACATTGACCGGAGAACGCGAAGTACCGATCTGGTTTGCCAGTGAGCTTTCGCTCAGGTGATCGCCTGCCTTGAGGTCCTCTCGTCGCGAAAAAGTGATGATATCCCGCGCAACACGGGATTGGAGTTGGGTCAGCGCGGCGTCTATTACCGGATTCAAGTCGAGGGCCATTGGACGATCGTACATGCCGGCGAACGCAATCGCAACCCAAAAAAGTCACCGACAAATCGGTTGACATTGCGTTTTGTAGCCATAGAATGCTAATAAATTTTTGCATTTAATGATTATTAAACGCCAATAACTCAATTCAAGACTGTCAACTCAACATCAGGAGAAGCCTCATGAATCCGCCTCTCAAGGTCTTGCCGGGGCAAGCCTGTCAGTTTGTTGCTACACGCGACTATGTCGAAAGTGTGATGCCAGGGATATTCGATCGTCTGCCGTTCGCACGGCGGGTCTTTGCCGAGAATTTGATTCGCTGCAGTCCAGCCGGCTCGCTGGCACTCACCTTAGATCAGGTACTCAACGGGAAGTCGGATATTGATTTTCCATTCTATCCGGCGCGGGTCGTCCTTCAGGATCTGCTGGGAACACCAGCGCTAGTCGATCTGGCTGGTTTGCGCGATGCAGTGGCTGAAGGCGGCGGTGACCCCACCCGGGTCAATCCGGCGGTGCCGACACAGCTGGTCGTCGATCATTCGCTCAATGTCGATGTCGGCGGCATGGTCAGCGATGCGCTGAGTCAGAACATGGCGATCGAGCAGCGCAAGAACGTCGAGCGTTTCGAGTTCCTGGCCTGGGCCCAGCGCGCTTTCTCCAATGTCGGCGTGGTTATGCCGGGCAACGGCATCCTGCATCAGATCAACATTGAGAAGTTTTCGCCGGTGGTGCAGGTACAGGATGGCATCGCGTTTGTCGATACACTGGTCGGTACCGACAGTCACACCACCATGATCAATGCGCTGGGCGTCGTCGGCTGGGGTGTCGGCGGCATCGAAGCTGAATCGGTGATGTTGGGGCGGCCGATCTGGATGCGGCTGCCGAAAATCGTCGGTGTCGAACTGACCGGCTCGCGTCAGGCCGGCGTGCAGGCGACCGATATCGTTCTGGCCTTGACCGAATATCTGCGTGGGCAGTCCGTTGTCGGCACCATCCTGGAATTCTATGGCGAAGGCGCGACGGCGCTGTCGCTGGCCGATCGGGCGACCATCGCCAACATGTCGCCGGAGTTTGGTGCAACGGCGTCGATCTTCGCCATTGATGAACAAACGCTCGATTACCTGCGCTTGACCGGCCGGGAACCGGCGCAGGTGCAATTGGTCGAGGCCTATGCCAGGGCTCAGGGCCTGTGGGCCGACACCCTGACCAAGGCAGAATACGAGCGTCGCCTGAGCTTTGACCTGGGCACCGTCGGCCGATCGATTGCCGGCCCGTCCAATCCCCACCAACGTGTCCTCTTGAAGAACCTGAGGGCCGCGGGAATTGCCAGGAATCCCGGTGAGCGCGACGAACCGCAGCTCGATGCCCCCTTGCCCGAGGGCGCTATCGTCATTGCGGCAATCACCAGTTGCACCAATACATCCAATCCACGCAACCTGATCGCCGCCGGTCTAGCCGCACGCAAGGCGCTGGCTCGCGGCGTTCAGCGCAAACCCTGGGTCAAGACCTCATTCGCCCCGGGATCGCGGGCCGCCGAAGGTTATCTTTCTTCGGCCGACCTGCTTACGCCATTACAGGCACTCGGTTTTGGCATCGTCGGCTACGGTTGTACCTCCTGCAACGGGATGTCCGGCCCCTTGCCTGAAGCCATCGAAGCAGAAATTGTGAAACGTAGTCTGCATACCGTTGCCGTGCTGTCGGGAAACCGGAATTTCAACGGCCGCATTCACCCGCGGGTAAAAGAGGCGTTTCTCGCGTCGCCCGCTCTGGTGGTGGCTTACGCCATCGCCGGCAGCATCCGCATCGACATCGAGAATGAGCCTCTGGCGATCGACTCACTGGGGCAACCTGTGATGCTGGCCGACATCTGGCCGTCGGATGCCGAGGTCGACGCCATCCTTGCGGAACATGTGCGCGGTGATCAATACCGTGTCGCGTATGCGACCCTGTTCGATTCAGCCAACAGTCAATCCGGGGCGGCACCCGTCTCACCACGCTTCGCATGGCGCGACGACAGCACCTACATCCGGCGTCCGCCGTACTGGCAGGCCGATCTTACGGCCTCGCCACGGGCCAGCGCCATGCGGGCGATCGCGGTACTTGGCGACAACATTACCACGGATGACCTGTCGCCATCGGGCGCCATCCTGCCCGAGAGTGCCGCCGGCGAATTTTTGTTGGCGCATGGTGTGAGCAAGGAGAACTTCAACTCCTACGGAACGCATCGCGGCGATCATGTGGTCGCAGTGCGCGCGACCTTCGCCAACAACCGTCTCAAAAACGAAATGACGCCGGGCGTCGAAGGTTCGGTGACGCGCCTGGAGCCCGAAGGATGCGTAATGTCGCTGTTCGACGCCGCGCGAAAATATGTCGAGCGCGAACAGGAGTTGATCGTCGTCGCCGGCAAGAACTACGGCTGCGGCTCGTCGCGTGACTGGGCGGCGAAAGGCGTGCGCCTGCTCGGCGTGCGCGTTGTCGTCTGCGAGAGCTTCGAGCGAATTCACCGCACCAACCTGGTCGGCATGGGCGTGCTGCCGATCGAGTTCGCCGCCGGAACTACGCGTCAGACGCTGGGACTCGACGGATCGGAACTCTACGCCGTCGAAGGTTTCGACGGCTCACCGCAGGCGGGTGCCCAATTGACGCTGGCGATCACGCACCGCGATGGCCGCGTCACCCGCACTCCGGTGCGTTGCCGCATCGATACCGACGATGAGCGCGAGATGTTCGCCGCCGGCGGCCTGCTGCCGCGTATCGCCAGCGAACTGCTCGCCCACTGATCCAGCCCGTGACAAACTTTTTTCAGGAGGTCATCGCCATGACTCAACTTCGTATTCCAGCCGTCTTTATGCGAGGCGGCACCAGCAAGGGCGTATTCTTTCTCGCCCAGGACCTGCCGAGCGATCCGCAGCAGCGTGACCGTATTCTGCTGCGTGTGATCGGTAGCCCCGACCCTTACGGCAAGCACATCGACGGCATGGGTGGCGCCACCTCAAGCACGAGCAAAGTGGTGCTCATTTCCAGGCCGACGCGCCCCGATTGCGATGTCGATTACCTGTTCGGAGCACTTGCCGTCGGCAATCCGACCATCGACTGGAGCGGTAATTGCGGCAATCTCAGCGCGGCGGTCGGCCCGTTTGCCATCCGCTCGGGTCTGGTCAAGGCTCCCACGCTGGGCTGGGCAACCGTGCGCATCTGGCAGGCCAATATCGGCAAGATCATCATCGCTCACGTGCCGATGTGCGACGGGGAAGTGCAGGAAGAAGGTAACTTTGAACTCGACGGCGTCACGTTCCCGGCCGCCGAGATCAAGCTTGAGTTTCTCGATCCTGGCGCCGACGAGGGGGACGGGGAAGGTGGCTCAATGCTCCCGACCGGCAACACGATCGACTGGCTCGATGTGCCAGGCGTCGGTCGCGTTGAGGCGACGCTGATCAACGCGGGTCTGCCGACGATTTTCGTCGAAGCACAAAGCCTCGGTTTCAAGGGTAACGAACTGCAATCTGACGTAAACCCTTTCCCGGACTTGCTCGAACGCGCAGAGAGGGTGCGTGTCGCCGGCGCCACCGCCATGGGGCTGGTGGCGACTCCCGGGTCGCATACGCCAAAGATCTCCTTCGTGGCACGCAGCCTGGACTACACCGCATCAGACGGACGTCCGATTAAGGCATCGGATATCGGCCTGCTGGCGCGAATCTTCTCGATGGGGCCATTGCATCACGCGATGACAGGCACCGGTGCTGTTGCCATCGCTGCGGCGACGGCGATTCCTGGGACGATTCCCAATCGCGTGGCAAAGAAAAGCGACGATGGACGGGTTCGTTTCGGTCATCCGTCAGGCGCCTTGAGTGTCGGTGCCGAAGCGACTGAAATCAACGGCGAATGGGTCGTCAGCAAGGCCATGATGAGCCGCTCTGCGCGACGTCTCATGGAGGGATCGGTGCTCGTGCCCGAATCCTGAGAAACAAGACATCCCGCGGATGTTGGAATTGACTACGGCCGTGTTGGCCGTGCACAGGAACTGACAACAGGTGCCGATGACGATTGACTCGCGATCACCAGCATCGACTACGAATCTATAAGAAGAATGGGGAGCAGTACTCAATGCCTTTTCTGCGGCGATCTATAGCGATGTGACGTAGGCGCCGCAATGAAACTGGCCCTCAAGGCATGGCTTTGACGATGCTAGCTCCGGAGTGGGTGGTGGATCAAATCGCTTTTCCGGGTTTTGAGCAGAAGCATGCTCATCTACTTAGTGCATTCCGGAAAATAATCGATGACTCTCGATAACCCAGCCAAATCCTTCGCACCGACCGGCAAACTGCGCGCCTCAATCAACCTTGGGAACCCGGTTCTGGCCCGGCGCGATTCGCCGGTGGAAACGCCCTACGGCGTTTCCATCGATATGGCCAGGGCGCTAGCCAATCGCCTAGGCGTAGAAATCGAATTTGTCGTCTTTGACTCGGCCTCCCTGTCTGTAGATGCAGTTACCAACGACCAGGCCGATATCGGCTTTTTTGCCATCGACCCGAAGCGCGGTGTAACCATCGCCTTTACCGACGCATACCTGCATATCGAAGGCTGGTACGCGGTTCGCCAAGATTCGGGGATCTACGCCACAGAAGAGGTTGATCGTGTCGGCACTCGGGTAGCCGTCGGCCGTGGCAGCGCCTACGATCTCTTTCTCTCACGAGAACTCAAGCACGCCGAAATCGTCCGAGCGCCCAATCCGCAGGCTGTAACGCCATTGTTTATTGAGCAAAGACTTGACGTCGTGGCGGGCGTCAAGCAGCAACTTGAACTGGATATGCGGCGTTATCCCGGTTTGCGTCTTCTACCGGAACGCTTCATGGTCATCCGGCAGGCAATGGGTCTGGCGAGGCGCCAAGACGACGAGGCGCTGGCTTACCTCAGCGATTTCGTCGAAGACCTTAAAGCCAAAGGCTTTGTCGCGCACGCCTTGGAAAAGCATCGCATCCAGGGTGCGTCGCTGGCTCCGGCAGCCGCAGCTATCGCGCCGTAGCCTACTGGATACTGACTCACCTTCACTTTCCAACCATTTCATTCAAACCACATAGAGAAAGCGAGGCACCAAAGATGATCATCCAGGCAGAGAACTTGAGGGTTGAACAGCGCACCGGCGAACGTCTCGGAACGTCGACCAAGTTGCTGGAAGAAGAACAAACGCACAACGAGGCAAAGGTCTTTGCCCGCGTCGTTCTGCGTGCGGGTTCCATGGCGCCGTTTCACAAGCACGAGGGAAGCTTCGAAGCGTTTTACATCCTTGGCGGCAAGGGTCTGGTCGACGACAACGGCACCTCGGTCGAAGTCAAAGTTGGTGATGCCGTCTTTATCGACGATGGCGAGAGCCACTCGATCAAGAAAATCGGTGAAAAAGATCTGGAATACATCGCGTTGGTGATCAATACGAAATAGCAACGAATCATCTGAAGTCTAGGGATGACAACAAACCGTGCGTAGCCAACTGGACGCACATACAAGCGAGAACGACCCCGTGAGAAAAGTGTTACTGATTAACGGCCAGAGCCAACAGGTTGCCGATACCTTCAATGCCCTGGCGCCCGACGGATTGGAAACCGCCTGGTTGCCGGCCAACCTCAGCGACGCAGAAAAGATCGATCATCTGTGCGATGTCGAATTTCTTGTTCTTCATCCAGCGTCGGTGTCTGGCGTCGTATTGCGCGAAGCGAAATCGCTGCGTCTGCTGCAATTGCTGGCTGCCGGTCATGAGAAGGTTGATCTGAAGACGGCCATGGAACTGGGTATTCCAGTTGCGACAAACGGAGGCGCCAATGCGTGGGCCGTTGCGGAGCATGCAATCGCATTGATGTTGGCGCTTTACAAGCGGCTGATCCCCTGCGACAAATCGGTTCGTGCCGGAGAATGGCGCAAGGCCGCCAACGGCTTCAATACCTTCGAATTGGCTGGAAAGACAGTTGGCGTGATCGGCGCAGGAAACATCGGCCGGAAAGTGGCGCGTCGTGCGAAAGCCTTCGAGACAAACATCATCTATTTCGATACCTTTGCAGTTCCGGAGATTGAAAATGAGTTGAGAGCGCGCAAGGTCTCTCTGGATGAACTCGTCAGTACGGCAGACGTCATCACACTGCATGCGCCTCTTTTGAAAGAAACGCAGGGACTCATTGGCCAGCGTGAATTCGCCGCGATGAAGCCAGGTGCGATACTGATCAACACCAGCCGTGCCGAATTGGTCGACGAGGCGGCGCTGATTGAGGCTCTGCGTACAAAGAAGATTGGCGGAGCCGGTATTGATGTCTACTATCAGGAGCCGGTGCGTATCGACCACCCCTTACTGACCATGGACAACGTGGTTCTGACGCCCCATACGGCAGGTCATGCATTCGAGGGATGGGCGCGCCGCTGCCGCTTCGCCAGGGAGAATATCCAGCGTGTCACTCGTGGCGAACACCCCACCTTCGTTGCAAAGCTGGACTAGCGCGTTAGCCGGTTCGACGGGTTTAAAAGTGGAACAGCCATTCCAATGACTGCTCTCTGGTATTCGCATACGTCGGCTCATGGCCGAGCCCGGACGACCGATGCCCCCGACCCATGTACTTCGCCACAGGACTGCGGCGCATAACGAAAAATCAACCACTGATTGCGGATCCCCATAACGGCGCCTGAAGACACGCCCCGCTTTCTGTGCTAGCTTGCCGCGAGGAATCGAATAACCGCGAAAACCTCGTCCAAGGGGAAACCGATGCTCGAACAACACTATCTGCGTAGTCTTTTCGAACCTCAATCGGTGGCGGTGATCGGCGCCTCGGATCGCGAGGATTCGGTCGGTCATTTCTTGTTCAAGAACATCCTCAACTCGGGCTATCAAGGGCGGCTCTACGCGATCAACTCCAAGCACGAGACCGTTCAGGGGCAGAATGCGTACAAATCAATCGAGGAAATCGGCGCGCGCGTCGAGCTGGCGGTCATCGCCACGCGCGCGCAGACGGTCCCCGAGATCGTCGAGCAATGCGGGCGCAGCGGCATCAAGAACGTCATCATCACCACCGCTGGCTTTTCCGAAGCAGGCCATTCGGGTGCTGCGCTCGAACGCAAGACGCTGGAGATCGCGCGCAGCTACAACGTTCGCGTGCTCGGCCCCAACTGCCTGGGAATCATCCGCCCCGAGCTCGGCCTCAACGCCACGTTCCTGCGCGCTTCGGCCAACGTCGGCAACCTCGCGCTGATCTCGCAATCGGGCGCCATCTGCTCGGCCGTGCTCGACTGGGCCAAGAGCAACGGGATCGGCTTCTCCAGCGTGGTCTCGCTGGGCAGCACCGCCGACGTCGACTTCGGCGAGATCCTTGATTACCTGGTCTATGACAACCGCACGCATTACATCCTGCTCTACGTCGAAGGCATCCGCAATTCGCGTCGCTTCATGAGCGCGCTGCGCTCGGCGGCACGCGTCAAGCCGATCATCCTGCTCAAGGCTGGCCGCCACGCCGCGGGCTCGGCGGCGGTCAAAGTGCACTCGGGGATGGCCGCCGGTTCCGACGTCGTTTTCGACGCCGCAGTACGCCGCTCGGGCGTCGTTCGCGTGCAGAACATCGGCCAGCTGTTCTACGCGTCGAAAGCGCTGGCGTCGAAGTTCCGCCCGCCAGGCAAGCGCCTGGCGATCATCACCAACGGCGGCGGGCCGGGTGCGATGGCTGCCGACCGCGCCGGCGACCTCGAAATTCCGCTGGTCGAACTGTCAGCCGAAACGATGCAGGCGCTCAACGCTAAGATGCCGTCGACCTGGTCGCGCAGCAACCCGGTCGACATCCGCGGCGACGCGACTCCGGCGCGCTATCGCGACGCGATTCTCGCGGTCGCCCAGGACGAAGGCGTCGACGGCATGCTGATCATGCTCGCGCCGCAGGCGATGACCAAGCCGATGGAAGTCGCGCAGGTCGTCATTGAAATCAGCGAACAGAATTTAAAGCCGATGCTGGTCTGCTGGATGGGCGAGGACCAGGTCGCAGAAGGCCGCGCGGCGATGGAAAAAGCGGGAATCCTGGCCTTCCGCCGGCCCGAGGCGGCGATCGAGCTCTACTACCATATCTCGACCTATTACCGGAACCAGAAGCTGCTGCTGCAGACGCCCGAAGGCTCGTCCAAGCGCACCCAGCAGGAAACCGAAGGCGCCAGGATGCTGATTGAGGCGGTGTTGCAGGAGCACCGCAAGGTACTCTCCGAAATGGAGTCGAAAGCGATCCTGCGCGCCTTCCGCGTCCCGGTCGCGCAGACCATGGTCGCGCGAACGCCGACTGAATCGCTGCTGCTCGCCGAACAGATCGGCTTCCCGGTGGCGATGAAGGTCGATTCGCCCGACGTCATCCGAAAAACCGAAGCCGGCGGCGTTCGCCTCAACATCACCAACGCCTCGGCGGTGCGCAACGCCTATCACGACATCATCGAAACGGTGCAGAAAAAACATCCCAACGCACGCATCAACGGCGTCTCGATCGAACCTTACCTGGCGCGTCCGAACGGCCGCGAGCTGATGATCGGCGTCGCCCGCGACCCGACCTTCGGCCCGATCATCACCTTCGGCGCCGGCGGCAGCGAAGTCGAGATCTTCCGCGACCGCTCGGTCGCGCTGCCGCCGCTCAACCGCTTCCTGGCGCAGGATTTGATCGGCTCGACGCATGCCGCGCAGTTGCTCGGTGAATTCCGCGACATGCCGCCGATCAACATGGGCGCGCTCGAAGAAGCGCTGCTCAACATTTCCGAAATGGTCTGCGAGCTGCCCTGGCTGCAAGAGCTCGACATCAACCCGCTGATCGTCGACGAGCACGGCGTGATCGCCGCCGACGCCCGAATCGTTATCGACTACGCGGCGACCACCGGCGACCGCTATTCGCACATGGCGATCCACCCCTATCCAGTGCATCTGATCCAGGAATGGGAGCAGCCCGACGGGAGCACCATCACCATCCGTCCGATCCGCCCCGAAGACGCCGAGATGGAGCAGGATTTCGTCACCGGGCTGTCCGACGAGAGCAAGTATTACCGCTTCATGGACACGCTGCGCGAACTCACGCAGTCGATGCTGGTTCGCTTCACGCAGATCGACTACGACCGCGAGATGGCGCTGATCGCGACGCTGCCCGGCGCGGACGGGCACGACGTGCAGATCGGCGTGGCGCGCTACGTCACCAATCCGGACGGCGAAACGGTCGAGTTCGCGCTGGCCATTGCCGACGACTGGCAGAAGCACGGCGTCGGCCGCAAACTGATGAGCGCGCTGATCGAATGCGCGCGCCAGAAAGGCTATCGCGCGGTGGTCGGCGACGTGCTGTCGCAGAACACCAAGATGTTCCGCCTGATGACGACGCTCGGTTTCACCATCCATCCGCACCAGGAAGACCCGGCGGTCAAGCGCGTCGTCTGCCCGCTGCATCCGCTGTAATCCGCCAGCGAAGCACGCCTAACAGGCTCCGATGTATCGATTTGGTACAGCCCGAAAAACAGGTGCGGCTTTGTAATCAACGTGCAATGCCGAGCATGGTAGCCTCCGTTTCGATGGCGACAGTCCGCCCAATTTACAAGAAAGTGTTTCATGAAAAACCTGACCATCAAGTTCCGAGTCATCATCCTCGGCATGCTGGCCGTCGCAGGCATCATCGTTTCAGGGGGCTTCGGAATCCTCCAGCTGTCGCACTTCAATTCGCAGTTGGAGTCCGACATGATCGACAATCAGATGGGAATCCAGGCGCTGATCGACATTCAAAGTGCCAGTATCGATTTCAAAACTCAGGTGCAGGAATGGAAGAACATCCTGATCCGCGGCAACCTGCAAGAGGACTTCGCAAAATACACCAAGGCCTTCTCGGACCAGGAAAAGGCCGTCCAGGACGGGTTGGGAAAGACACTCGAAGTACTGAAAAAAGAAAATGACCCGGACAAAGCTTGGGCGATTCCCAAGCTCGAACAACTGATCAAGAACCACGCCGATTTTGGCGCCGCTTACCGGGCTGCACTCAACGGCTTTGAGCAGGGCGACCCGGAAGCCGGAAAGAAAGTCGATGTTGCCGTCAAGGGCCTGGACCGGGCGACAACCGACGGCCTCAACGAGCTCGTCGGCGCACTGAAAAAAGGCGAATTCGAACATATGGGACGGCAGGTTCAGAACTCACAGTCCGCCTACGCCGAATCGCGCACGCTGCTGTTTGCGCTGATCGTGATCGGCTTCGTCATCACGGGAGTCATCGTGGTCTTGACCGTCCGGCAGATTTCCAGCCAGATCGCCCGGGTGCAGGAGACCACCGAGCAGGTCAGGCAGTCGCTCGATCTGACCTGCCGCATCCCGGCTCTCGGCAACGATGAGATGGCGCAGGTGGCCACCAGCGTTAACGCACTTCTCAACGACTTTCAGGCGGTGGTACAGCGCATGAAGGCCGCCGGCACTCACGTGTCGCATGCCTCCGGCGAGCTGTCGCATTCGGTCGCCCGGCTTTCTACGGCGGTCGATCAGCAAAATGAGTCGACTTCGTCGATGGCCTCGTCAATCGAAGAAATGGCGGTCAGCATCGCCCATGTCGCCGATTCATCGACCAGCGCCAAGGCCATCGCGCAGGAGTCGCTGGCCAACGCCGACCAGGGCGGCAAGGTCATCGAGCAAGCGGCACGCGAGATGGTCGAGATGGCGCAAACCGTTCAGGGCAGTTCGCGTTCGATGGAGGCGCTGAGCCAACGCACCGACGAAATCGGCAACATCGTCGGGGTGATCAAGGAAATTGCCGACCAGACCAATCTACTGGCGCTCAACGCCGCGATCGAGGCGGCACGCGCCGGCGAGCAGGGACGCGGATTCGCCGTCGTCGCCGACGAGGTGCGCAAGTTGGCCGAAAGAACAACCTCATCGACCATGCAAATCGCCGAGGTGATCACCGCGATCCAGAACGAGACGCGCGGCGCGGTAGTTGACATGCACCGCGTCGTCAGCCAGGTCGCGGCCAATGCCGAAGGCGCTCGCCAGGCTGGCGAATCGATCAGGCTGATTCGCGAAGGCTCGCTGCGGGTGGTCAGTGTATCGACAGACATTGCTTCGGCGCTCGCTGAACAAAGTGCCGCCAGCGAACTAATCGCCAAACAGGTTGAAGTCATCTCGTCGAAGAGCGAAGAAAACACCGCCGCGATGAGTGAAGCCGGCGACGCGTCGGCCGAAATGAAGCAACTGTCGACCGAGATGCACGAAGTGGTCGATCGCTTTCGCGTTTAGGGACCTCGCTGATCAATTCGCCTCGTTCGGGCTGAGCCTGTCAAAGCCCTTGGCAAAGCACTGATTGGTCATGGCCGCTAGACCGGCTCAGTGCCAACGGAATAAATCAGCGCGGTCTTCCAACCGGGTGTTACATCCGGCTACACAATCCAAGCGAAGTCACCACACACAGCGCCTGCGCTTATCGCTACGATCGCTTGGGTCAGACACCGGTACCAACAGCAGCCAAATTTGGCGGCAAGACGTGTCATTCAAATTCAACAGAGGACTCGCCATGATTAGCACCCTGATCAACCTGCTCGGCAGCTTCTACGAGCGCAAAGAGTTCAGCAAAGCGGAAACCATTGCCCACAACATCCACACCGCGATTCCCCGCGATCAGGTCTCGCTCAAGTTTCTCGGTCTCGTTTACTATCGCACCGGACGGATCAACGAAGCGATGCGCCTCTTTGATCAGCTTGAGCGCAGCCCAGACTCTGCCCTTGCCACGCAGGAGACAGCGCCGCTTGATTCGGCAGCCGTCGCCTGTGCTCGCGAGGCCACGCTACGCGTCCCGTACCTAGCGCAGGCCTGGCGCGACCTCGGCAATGCGCTGTCGAAACTCAGGAAATTTCAACGTGCGCCGCAATCGCGCCAAGGCTCGCCTTTCAACGTGCAGGCCTTGGCCTGAAGTCCGTCAAACGGCCGGCTGAAGCGGCGGCCTGACCGCCGCCCTACTTCACCGCATTGATCCGCTTCACGCCGGCGACAAAGCGTTGCAAAGTCGTCGATAGCACGCCGCGCGGGATCGAAATATCGATCAGCTGAAAGCGACCGCGCGTCGCCACCGCCTTGTCCAGGGCTGCTTTCAACTGCCCGCGCGTTTTCACCCGAACGCCGTCGCCGCCCAGCCCGGCGGCCATTTCGGCGAAGCCCCAGCGGCCCAGGTCGTTGAACGACGATTCGGGCTGGAAGGTTCGCAGCATTTCCCAGCTCTCATTATTGAAAACCAGGACGATCGGGTCCCAGCCGTAGCGACGGCAGTTTCCCAGCTCCCACCCGGTCATCTGAAAAGCGCCGTCGCCGACCAGGATCAGCGGCCGCTCGCCGGTCGCCGCCTGAACGCCGAGGCCCGCGGGAACGCCGTAGCCCATCGTCGCGTAATAGCCGGGGGCGACCAGCGCGGTCTGTTCGATCTCCATCGCCGTAAACAGGCAATCGCCCATGTCCGAGGCAATCGTCATCTTGCCGTGGCGCGCCATCAGATCGTTGACCGCGGTCGCGATATCGGTCGGCGCGATGCTTTGCTCGTCGGCCGGCAGGTCGTAACAAAAAGTCTGGCGCGCGACCGCAAAAGAGCGCTCGTGCGCTTCGACCCGTTCGAGCATGCGCTCGACCAGCGCCGCGAGCGGCAGTTGCGCATAGCTGTGATAACCGATGGTGACCTGACCGTCGAGCGCCTGGATCGTCTTGCGCAGGTCGATCTTGGTTTCGGAAACCGCAAAATTGGTGTCGCAAACGATTTCGCCGAGCAGGAACAGACCGTCTGACTCCTCGACCAGACGCGTCACCTCGGGCAAGCCGGCGACGCCCATATAGGTTCCGACCAGCGGCGCATCATGTTCGGCGAGCAGGCCGCGGCCCATGAAACTGGTGACCACCGGCAGGCCGAGACGGCGCGAAAGCAGCGCCACCTGTTCTTCCAGGCCGAAACGGCGCACTTCGACGCCGGCCATCAGCACCGGCGATTTGGCCTCTCGCAGGCGCACCAGGATCTCCTCGACGCAGGCGTCGAGCGCGTCGCGGTCGATCTCCGGATCGTCCAGCCTGATCACCGGCGCGCAGGGCAGCGCGACCATGTCGCGCGGAATTTCGATATAGACCGGCTCCGAGTGACGCAAGCAATTGGCGAGAACTCGCGCGATGTCGGCCGGCGCGCGCGCCGCGTCGTCGAGCTTGACCTGATCGCAGGTGATTTCCTTGAACATCTGCAACTGCGAGTCGAGCGTCTTGGCCTGATGGTGCAACAGCAGTCCGGAACGCGACTCGCCCTTGCCCGGCCCGCCCGAAAGGACGACCACCGGCGACTTCTCGGCGTAGGCCGCGGCGACCGCATTGACCATATTGAGCGCGCCGGCGCCGTAAGTCACCGCCGCCACCCCGAGGCCCATCGTCACCCGCGCCGAAGCGTCGGCGGCAAAGCCGACGCCGGGCTCGTGCGACAGCGTGTAAAGCGGCAGAATCTTCGACTGCTCGATGATGCGGAAGAACGGCAGCGCGAAATCGCCGGGGATGCCGAAGATCTGGCGCGCACCGTGTTCTTTGAGCGAATGGAGCAACGATTCGGTGAGGTTCATGGCGACTTTCCGCTAGCGAAGTTAACGAGAATATTGTCGCTCGTCTTCATCGAACAAAGTGATCGTTTTTGCAATAGAATTGGTCAATCAATGCACGTTTTGTGCGCCACCAAACCAAACCATGCCAACAATCACCCTTGACCGCTACGACCTCGTGCTGCTCGACGCGTTGCAGCGCAAAGGCAACGCCACCAACGCCCAACTCGGCGAGGCGGTGCACCTCTCGCCGTCGCAGATCAGCCGCCGCTTGGCGCGTCTCGCAGAGGTCGGCATCATCGCCAGCCATGCCGCGCTGCTCGACCCCGCGGCCATCGGACTTGGCGTCACGGCCTTCGCCCAGGTCGTTCTGGAACGCCACGGAACAACGCAGTCGGACGCGTTCGAGAACGCTGCAGCATTGATGCCCGAGGTGATGGAGTGTTTTTCAGTGAGCGGCGACGCCGACTACTTCCTGCGCATCGTCGCGCCCGACCTGCAATCGTTCTCGGAACTGATGATGAAGCGTGTGCTGCGCCTGCCCGGCGTGGCGCACATCAAGACCAATATCGCACTGCAGGAGGTCAAACAGACGCACATCCTGCCGCTCGACCACGTAGCGCAACTGGGCCGTCCACGGACACAATTGCGCTACGAGAGCGACTAGCGCTCAGCACATCATGGTGCTGGGCACTTCTCAAGCTGAGCCGGCGACCCCTTGCCCATGTCGCTCGGGCTCTTGATGACGTTGACAACGTCCTTGCCGCCAAGGTAGAAAACGGCGAGCCGGACCGGCTCGCAGCCGACATTGCGGCCATTGTGCCAGGCATCGACGACCTCGATGATGGCGTCGCCGGGATTGAAGGTCAGCGATTTCCCGCCTTCCATATCGACCAGCAAACGCCCGGCCAGGACGTAGCCATAGACCGGAACCGGATGCTTGTGCCAACCGGTTTCAGCGCCCACCGCGATATCGACTTCGAGCGCGCTGACTTCCGGAGAAGCGAACGACGGGTATTTGATCCTGTCGCCGTTGCCGGTGAACTCGGTCTTGGTGATCAGCCGCGCCTTGACCGCGGCGTCGTAGTCCGCTGCCCACAGACAGGAAAAAGGAAGCAGGCAGACGAGCGCCTGGGCGATTTTTTTGGCGAATCGAATTGACATGCTCACTCCTGACTTGGCGCCGGCAAGAAACAAAACGGCCAGAGAAATCTGGCCGTTTTTTCAAGCAAGCAGAAACAGACTCACAGTTTTTCGAAGTTCACATCGTAGGGATACGGCCGATTGGCCTCTTTCGACTCGCGCAGACTCTCCTGCTCGGCAAGGTCGATCTTCTTGTCCCACAGCAACGCACGGCCGACGAGCTGATCCTCGGCCCATTCGGGGTGCTGCTTGAGCATGTCACGCATAAAAACGGTGTATTCCGATTCGTAGGGCATTTGCCACTCTCCCGAGCACAGGGTTGGGGTGACCGCGCCGGCCACAATGCCGCGATTATACCCTCGCGCAATCAGTGATAAGCAATCGGCCGCGCCGCGCCGACACAATAATCGTCAAGCAGCGAGTCGATCGACGCCACGTCGCGGTCGGCGTAGGGAATGCTGTCGATCGCTTGACGCAAGCCGAGCGCCACCGATCCGTGGACAAAAAGGCTGCGGCCAGCAAGCTTATCGACCAACTCGAAACCCTGCTGCACCGGGTAGGCGACAATCGCGTAGCTTTCGCTGTTATAGACCAAATCCATCTCGGCTCCTTTCGCGGCAGATCAGTAGGTGCCTGCTAGATGAGTCCATTAGCCGCAGTTGCAAGGGGCTGGCCGTGTAAGACGAGCGATTGCTGTCGGTCTTTAGAGCTTCTTCATCACCCTGTTCAATGAGCCGGGAATGATCGCCAGCAGCGCGAAGCACGCACAGAGATGGAAGACGGCAACGATGCCGAAACGTTCGGCGACCAGACCATAGACAGACGGCGCAACCACCGCTGCGACGCCGCCGACGAAAGAGACGATGCCGAATGCCTTCTCGTAGAGCGCGCGATCGGGAACCGAATTGGTCACCATCGTGTTGATCACCGGAACGGTTCCCTTGGTCACTGCGCCAAGCAGTACCGAGAGCAGTGCGATCAGCACCGTCGAGGTCTCGCTGCTCAAATAGAAAAGCAAGGCGGCCATGACGATTTCCGAAACGACGAAGACGCTGAAGCAACCGAGCTTATCGACCGCGCGGCCGACCAGCACCTTGCCCAACATGTTGCCGACAAAAAAAGCGCCCGACAGCGCGCCCAATAGCGCCGTTGGAATTCCCCGATGAACGAGCAGAAAGGGGATGAAAATGAATATCGACGAGCTGGCCAACGCGTCGAGGCCGCCGGCAATGATCGCGAAAATGAAATTTTCGCTGCAGCGCAAACCATGAGGTTTGGCGCCGACTTTCGCCGCGGCATCGAGGTGAACGGGAGTACGGCGAAAAAACAGCGCAAACATCAACAGCGGCAACACGCCATAGAGGATTGCCGTTTCCCGCCAACCCAGTGCGGCGACGAGAAAGGTCGCCGCCGCCGCAATGCCGATCCGGCCGAGGTCGCCGATCGCGGTAAAGCTGCCCATTTTTCTGCCGACCTCCTGCGCACCGCTGGCATGAGCGACCAGAGCAAAAGCGATCGGATGAAAAAGCCCAAAGCCGATGCTGGCCAGCGCGAAAGAAATGCTCAGCGAGACAAGCCCGGAAGCGCAACCGGCAAAAATGAAGGCCACCGAATAGAGCAGCAGTGCGATGCCGAGGACTCTCAACCCGCCAAATTTCCTGGCAATCCGCGCCGAAGGCAAAGCCAGCACCACGCCGGCGAACGCCAGAATGCTGCTGAGCAAGCCGATCGACTCAAAGCCGAGGCTGAGATCCTTTTGCATAAAAGGCAGCAACAAGGGAAGACTCGCCAGGAATCCGTCATTCAAGACATGCAGCACGCCAAGACTTGACACCGGATTTCCAATCGACTTTGGAACAAGAAGCGCACTCATACGCACACGCGGCGATAACTGCTTCGACGCGTCGTGACAGCTCGCTCCATCACGCTTCCGGCGGCCGCTTCTCGCCCTCAGGATCCGAGGCGCACCAGCGCCCCCAGCGGCTCACGCACTGCGCCTTGAGTTGCTCGCGCTCTTCTGGTGTCATCTTCGCCCAGCGTTGGCGGCGCTCCCTCAAGTACTCGTGCCCGCCGCCACGAAAACCGCCGAAGAGAATCTTGCTCAGCGCCAGGATACCCAGCGCTTGCCAGAACCCGATCGGCGGGACGCCGACGAACAAGACGGGGATCAGCCAGTTCCACAGCAGCATGACGGCCAGGCCGAGCGCGCCGATGCCGGCGACAACGCATAACGCGATCCGCAAACAGCGTGACGTTCGGCACGATTCGTCGCCAGAGCAATTCATCCTCATTTCGCTTCCTTTACCAAGAATATTCGTCGTAGAGCGGTCGCAGACGGGCGCGCAGGTGCAACACGGCGAGCCGCTTCCAGCCCAGCAAGGTGTTGGTGTTCACGCCGCTTTCGGCGGCCAGTTCCTTGAAACTGCGCCCCTCGAGTTCATGGGCGATGAAGACTTCGCGCTGCCTGGCCGGCAACTCGTCGAGGGCGAGCGCCATCGCTTCCAACACCATGGCGCGCAGATAGGCGGCCTCAGGCCCGCTATCGACAGCAGGCAAGGCCTGCTCAAACCAATAATCGTCTTCGCCGTCCCCCTGGCGAGCGGATGGCAGGCTCTGCTCGCGCTTCTTGCGAAAACGGTCGATGATGCGATTGCGCGCGACACGAAACAGCCAGGCGCCGAGCTGCTCGATCGGGTCGGGCAAACGGCAGGCCTCGACCAGCTCGAAGAAAACATCTTGCAGAATATCTTCGGCTTCGCCCGGATCCGACACGCGCCGACGGATGAAGCTCCCCAGCCGTCCTCGCTCACGGATGATGGTTTCGGCGATGCGTTGGTCTTGTTGGGCCATCAGTGCTTGCAAGGGTGAGACCGATTGGGAAGTCAGCGACATAGCCATGCCAGTGAAGACGAATCACGGCGGCCGATATTGTGTACCAGCTGAAATAAATAGCGTGGAAAGCAAGTATGGACTGAAATCCGTCTCGGCCCGAATGATCCGACTTCACGAATTCACTGCCAACGGTCAAATGACAGTCGCCGCGCTCGACATCACCCGATTGCGTCCGCTTCGCTTGGCCGCGTAAAGCGCCGCATCGGCGCGGCCGAACAGATCGACGCCGTTCTCGTCGGCCTGCAGCTGAGCGACGCCAATGCTCACGGCAAAGCTCACCGCGGTGTCGGAAGCCAGGATCGTCGAGGCTTCAACCCGCACCCTGATTCGTTCGGCAACCTCAAGCGCTGGTCCAAGCGCAGTGCCGATCAGAAGAATAGCGAATTCTTCTCCGCCAACGCGAGCGACGACGTCGATATCGCGCAAGCCCTTGTGGCAGAGATCAGCGAAGCGGCGAATCACCAGATCCCCGACCGGATGGCCATAGGCATCGTTGACCCGCTTGAAATTATCGATGTCGAGAACCAGCAGCGAAAGTGGCTGCGCCAATCGTTGCGCGCGGGTAGTTTCCTGCTCGAACACGCGCTTGAAATAGCGTCGGTTGCCGACACCGCTCAAGGGATCGGTGTCCGACAACAGCTTCAATTGTTGTTCGAGCCGGTAGCGCTTCTGGTACTCGACAGCGAAAACCGCCTGTGACAAAACGGCAAGCACTGCGGCCGGCCAGATCAGGATGGCGTAGTGCGCCTGGGAAAAGCCGGGGGCCAGGCCGACAGCTGCAACGAGCTGCGGCAGGGCCGCCGCGGCAAGCATATAGGCGATATTCGAGGCCAGCGACAAACACCGCCCGACGAGTACCGAGATAAACATGCTGTACATGAATCCGGCGAGGCCGTAGACCATTCCGCTATCAAGGTGATTAAGTATCTCGACAAACACCACTTCGCTCGCCAGCAGCGTCAGCGGCATGGCAATCTCAAGAAAACGGCGACGCGCTTTCCCCGACCAGAAGCCTAGGGCGACAGGGATGAGCAGCAGGAAGAGCAGACGCAGACCAATCGTGTCGAGCGCACCGACCGGATCGGTGACGTAATCCCACCCCCAGAGCAAGGGAAGAAAAACCGCCAGGATCACGAGCACGACAGCGGTAAATCGCCGGTGATCTTCGAATTTCTTGCCGTCGGACTTATCGTCCGGCAATAGAAGCCCGCGCAGCAACTCGGTCAACGCACCTGCGCCAGAGACTGCCCGCCCATAGGCCTGGGCATCCGAGCCAATGCGTTGGTCGTCGTTCATTTGAAGCCTCCACGTTTCGCGGCAAACCAAGGTTCATCGGCGAGCGATGACGAGTATGCGTCAAGCCGCAGAACCCACTCGGCCATCCCTAGCCACATCGGCTCAATGCGCGGCAACGGACACTTTTATTATGTCACTGGACGGCTCTTATGCTGATCGGGCTACGGGAATTATTGCACGGCCGTCGACTATGCGCGGCGCAAAGAGGCATAAAGCATCCGTCAGCCTGACAGGCAATCTGGACGAGCGGGTACTCGACGAGCGGACCGCGAGCAGAAAAGGCGAGGCATTGGCCGCTGACGGAAACGAAGCGCGTCAGCAGGCGGACGCCTCAGAGCAACAAATAGCCGAGCACCAGTTCGGTGATATGCGACAGGCGCTCGGTTTCGGCCTTGGGCTGGCGCAGGTCACGACCGAAAATCGCCGACAGCGTGTGCTGATTCGACAGATAGAAATAGGCCAGCGCAGCGATCGAGATATAGAGCTGAACGGGATCGACGCCTGAGCGGAACAGGCGCAACGAGCGACCGTGTTCGAGCACAGTATCGAGCATCTGCACCAGCGGCGAATTCATTTCCCGGATATTGGCCGACTTCTTGAGGTGCGCAGCCCGGCTCAGGTTCTCGCTGTTGAGCAGCGAGATGAACTCGGGGTGCGCGATGTAGTAATTCCAGGTAAAGGCGACCAGCTTGCGGATCGCCTCAATCGGGTCGATTTCGTCGAGGTGCAGCGCGCTTTCGGCGCTGCGGATATCCTCGTAGCCGCGTTCGAGCACCGCCTGAAAGAGGTCGTCCTTGTTGCCGAAGTAGTAGTAGAGCAAGCGCTTATTGAGCCCGGCGCGCAGCGCGATGGCGTCGATTCGCGCGCCGCCGATGCCGAACTCGGCGAATTCGAGCGTCGCCGCCTCGATGATCGCCTGGCGCGTGCGCGCCGGGTTGCGGCTGGTGTCGCCTGCGGCGCGCGCGGCAGGAACTTTTCGTTTAGTGGTGGGCATTTTTCATCGATTTAAAATCCAACGTGCTGTCAGGCCTCGTCGGATCCCAGGTAGGCCTTGCGGATCGCGGGATTGTTGAGCAGGTCGTGCCCCTTGCCTTCGAGCACGATGGCGCCATTTTCCAACACGTAAGCGTAATCGCAAAGCGCCAGCGCCTTTTTGGCGTTCTGTTCGACGAGCAGAATGGTCTTACCCTGGCTGTCGCGAATCTCGCGGATCAGCTCGAAAACCGCTTTGACGACCAGCGGCGCAAGACCGAGCGACGGCTCGTCGAGCAGCAACAGGCCGGGGTCGGACATCAAGCCACGCGCGATCGCCAACATCTGCTGCTCGCCGCCAGAGAGCGTTCCCGCCTGCTGCCCGATGCGCTGCGCGAGGATCGGAAAGCGCGCGTACATCGCGTCGCGACGCTGCTCGACGAGGCGCTTGTCGCTGACAATGTAGGCGCCGGCCAGCAGATTTTCCTCGATCGAAAAACCGGGGAATATCTTGCGCCCCTCAGGAACGTGCGCCAGGCCTTCGCGCACGATGTCGCAAGCCCTGGCCGGCAACGGCTGGCCGCGAAAGCGCACGATTCCCGACTTGGGCTTGACGATTCCAGACAGCGTATTGAGCAGCGTCGTCTTGCCGGCGCCGTTGGCACCGATGATCGAGACGATCGACCCTTCGTCGACCTTCAGACTCACCCCGCGCAAAGCCTGCACCGGGCCGTAGGACACTTGGAGATCTTCTACCGTCAGATAGGACAAGGCTTACTCCTCTTCGCCGATATAGGCTTCGATGACTTCGGGGTTGCGCCGCACCGCCTCGGGCGCGCCGCTGGCCAGCAACTTGCCGAAACTCATGACGAATAATTTGTGACTCAGATTCATCACCACCTCCATGCGGTGTTCGATGAAGACGATGGTGAAATTGAAGCGCTCGTGCAATCGCTTGACGAGGTCAATGAATTCGCGAACTTCGCTCGGATTGAGTCCGGCAGCTGGTTCGTCGAGCAGGATCACTTTCGGCCGCAGAGCCAGCGCACGCGCCAGCTCGAGCTTGCGCTGCAGGCCGTAGGGCAAAGACTCCGGACGGTCGTCTTCAAGCCCGCAGAGACCAACCAGATCGAGGTATTCGCGCGCTTTCTCGGCGGCCTGGCGGTCGCTGGCGCGCTTGGCGGGCAGGGCCAGCACCGCCGAGAAAAAATTGTAGTCGGCGTAGGGGTCAGACGCGGTCATTACGTTTTCGAGGACGTTGAGGCCCTTGAACAGCCGGATGTTCTGGAAGGTCCGGCCGACGCCCTGGCGCGCGATCTGGTCCTGGCGCTGACCGCCGAGACTCACGCCGTCGAGAACGACACTGCCGCTGTCGGGCGTGTAGACGCCAGTGACCAGATTGAAGGCGGTGGTCTTGCCGGCGCCGTTCGGGCCGATGATGCCGACGATCTCGCCCGGCTTGGCGTCGAACGAAAAACCATTGACCGCCTGAACTCCGCCGAAGGCCTTGCACAGGCCCGAGACTTCGAGATGACCGCTGGTCGGCGTTGATTGTTGTGCGGCGCTCATGCCTTTTCTCCCTTGGCCGACTTCTTCCACAGCCGGCTGATTTCCCAGTCGCCAAAAATGCCGTTGGGACGGTAATTGATGATGATCAGCACGATCACGCAGTAGATGATGATTCGCCACGCCGAAGCGAAGCGCAGCAGTTCCGGCAGGCTTGACAGGATCAACGCCGAGACCATGGCGCCGGTCAGGCTGTTGATTCCGCCGACGAAAACGATGATCAGCCACTCGGCCGACACGGTCCAGTTGAAATAGCCGGGTTCGAGGTATTGCGCGTAGAAGGCGTAGAGCACGCCAGCGTAGCCGGTGATCGCGCTGGCGAAGAGGAAGGTGACGAGTTTCAAGCGATTGACATCGATTCCCATCGAACGCGCGGCGAGCTCGTCGCTCCTGAGCGCCAAACACTGGCGTCCGTATTTCGAGTTCTTGTAGCAGGCGACCAGCAGCAGGCAACCGATCACGCTCAACAGCACCAGCGGCAAATCGACGCGCTTGGGAATATTGACCAGTCCCTCGGCGCCGCCGGTCAGTTGCGCCGAGTTGTTGAGCACCGAGATGATCGCTTCGCCGAAGCCGAAGGTCACCAGCGAAATGTAGTCGCGCCGCAGCCGTACCGTCGGCACGCCGACCAGCAGGCCAGCGAGCATCGCCGCAGCCGATCCGGCGAGCGCGGCCGCCGCAAAGGGGAGGTTGAAGCGCAACGCCAGCATCGCCGAAACGTAGCCGCCGACCGCCATGAACGCTGCCTGGCCGAACGAAAACTGCCCGGTCAGGCCGGTCACCATATAGGTTCCCATGACGCCGATCATGGTGATTCCGGTCAGCGTCAGTATCGAGTAAATGTAATCCATGGAGTTTTCTATTCCGTTTTGATGAGCAATCGGCTTCAGGCTTTTTCCTGGACGATCACGCCGGAAATTCCGCGCGGCCGCACCAGCAGGAAGACCAGCATGATCACGAAGACGCAGGCCGGCATCCAGCCCGAACCGACGACGCCGATCAGCGCGACCTCGACGATGCCGAGCAGCAGGGCGCCGATCACCGCCCCGGTGATACTGCCCAGACCGCCGATTACCGAGGCGATGAAGCCCTTGACGACCAGTTGGCCGAGTTGCGGATAGAGCGAGTAGTTCATCCCCAGGAAGACGCCGCTGATCCCGCCGAGCGCGCCGGACATGGCGAAGGTCGCCATCACCACGCGATCGGCGTCGATTCCCATCAGGCTCGCGGTATTGACGTCGAACGACACGGTGCGCACCGCGAGCCCGAGTTTGCTGCGATAGAGCACCAGCAGCAGGCCTGCGAGCGACGCCGAAGAAACCAGCAAGGTGACGACGTCGGCGACAGAGAATGTCGTTCCCAGCAGCGACAGGTTGTCCGACGAGAAAAAGACCGGATACGAGTAGAAATTGCTCGAAGCGAAGATGGTGATGATGTTTTCTAGCAAGATGCCGAGCGTGATCGACGAAATGAAGTAGTAGATCACCGGCGCCTGGTTGCGGCGCAGGCGGCGAAAGCCGACGCGTTCGATGGCGACCGCGGTCAGCGCGCCAATCACCGCGGCGGTGGTGACCACCGCAAAGAACATCCAGCTGCTGCTGACCCGGCCGTCGAACAGCCGGATATAAGCGTAATAGCCGGCGTAGGCGGTGAATGACATCACCCCGCCGTGCGAGAAATTGGAAAATTTCAGGATATTGAAAACCAGCGCGAAACCGACCGCGATCAGCGAATAAACCGCTCCCAGCGATAACCCAAAGAAAATGTTTTGCAGCATGGCTTCCCTTTGTCACTAACGGGCATGTCATTCCTGACGTCCCGAATAATGAAAGTCATGCCCGTTACCCTCACCCCCTCTCCCAACGGGCAAGGGGAGGTTCGAGAGTCGCTGGCGCGACTTTTACAGTAAATGGGCGCGGTCATTGGTGCTGGCCGCGCCCGTGATTTAAAGCTCGTGCTTGTCGCTTATTTGTGCGACTCGGGGACGTAGCGACCGATTTCCGAATACTTGCCGTTCTCGATCTTGTACATCACCATCGACAGGCCGACCGGCTGGTGCGTCTTCGGCGAAAGCGAAATGACGCCGGTGGTGCCCTGGACATCCTTGATCTTCGAGAGGCCGGCAATGATCTGCGGGCCGCTGGCGCCGCCACCGAGTTCAACTGCCTTGAGCAACACGATCACCTTGTCGTAACCGAGGTAGGCCTTGTTGATCGGATCTTCGTTGAACTTGGCCTTGTACGCCGTACGCACTTCGGTGAGCTGCGGCTCCTTGTCCGAGAAGTTGTTGGCGAAATAGATGTTGTTGGCCGCCTCGGGGTCGCCGACCAGCGTCGCGAACGGCGGCGCGGCGTCAAGACCGCTGACCATCGGCAGGTTGAGGCCGATCTGCTTGGCCTGCTTGACGGTAATCACCAAATCCTGAGTGTAGTTGGGAATGTAGAGGACGTCGGCGCCGGCGCTCTTGATTTTGTTGAGCTGGGCGCGGTAATCCTTGTCGGTCTTGGTATAGGTTTCCTCGGCGACCACCGAGCCGCCGCGCTTCTCGATGTAGGCTTTGAACGGTTTGAGCATCGAGACGGCGAAGGCATTCGACTGGTCGTAGAGCACCGCGAACTTCTTGAAGCCGAGCTTCTCGTTGGCGTAACTGGCGATGATCTCGGCGTACTGCGTGCTGGTCGGCTGGATCAGGAACATCGCTGGCTGCGCTTCGCCGTTCTCCTGAACGGTGACGCGCGGATCGATGAAGCTGCCGAGCACGGCGATTTTCTTCTCGTTGGCGATCGGCGCGATCGCCAGACCGATGTTCGAAACGGGGGGCCCGAGAACGGCCACGGCCTTTTCATGATCGACCAGGCGGTTGAAGGCCTTGATCGCTTCCTGGACGTTGCCCTTGGTATCGACGGTCACCAGCTTGACCTTGTCCCCCCTGAGGCCGCCGCCCGCGTTGACCTTGTCGACCGCCAGTTCGGCACCGCGCGTGACGGCGTTGCCGAGCACCGAAGTCGGGCCGCTCAGGTCCTGCAGGTTGCCGAAAACGATCTCGCTGGCGCTCGCCGCGCTCGACCAGGCCAGCAACCCGACCAACAACGTCTTGACTAGAAATCCCCTGTTGCGCATGTCAGTTCCTCCATTTTTCGATTGTGGTCTGGATGCGTTCCCCACCCGCACAGGCCACCGACGGCCAAGCGGCGCGCGACGGGGTCTTCTGCGTCCCCCGCACCCCCAATAAAACAAGCGTCCTGCATCAAGCGGATTTCATCTTAATTAACTATACGGTAAATTGCAACCGAATCGTTCTGACGTTGCCAACCGTGCCGAAATAAGCCGCCCGGACACTAAAGAAACGCCCAGCAGCCCTCTAAAAACAATCGTTACGCAATGAATAAAAAGATATATTTTAAACTTTAAAAATATAATTCGAAGACGGAGAGTCGATTAAACTTCGCCAAAAAGCAAGTTGACAGCCCAATACGAATCCTATAAATTCGCCACAAATTAACCAAACGGTTACACAACAAATCAGCTCCGGCGAGTCGAGAACAGACCGCGCTCTTCGGCGCTCGGGCTTCCTGAAAGGAATTGAAATGGCGCAACAGCGAATTGGCATCATCATGAACGGCGTCACCGGCCGCATGGGAATGAACCAGCATCTGATCCGTTCGATCGTCGCGATTCGAGCGCAAGGCGGCGTCACGCTCAGTAGCGGCGAGCGCGTGATGCCCGACCCGATCCTGATCGGACGCAACGAGGCCAAGCTCGCCGAGCTGGCCAAGAAATACGGCATCGAGCGCTGGAGCACCAACCTCGACCAGGCGCTGGCCAACCAGGACGACCCGATTTTTTTCGACGCGGCGACGACACAGATGCGCCCGACGCTGCTTGCCAAGGCGATCGCAGCGGGCAAGCACATCTATTGCGAAAAGCCGGTCGCCACCAACCTTACGGAAGCGCTCGACATCTACGCGCTGGCCAAGAAGGCCGGGATCAAGCACGGCGTCGTTCAGGACAAGCTGTTCCTGCCCGGCCTGCAAAAGCTCAAGCTGCTCAACGATTCCGGATTCTTCGGCCGCATTCTCTCGGTGCGCGGCGAATTCGGCTACTGGGTGTTCGAGGGCGACCTGCAGCCCAGCCAGCGCCCGTCTTGGAACTACCGCAGCGAAGACGGTGGAGGCATCATCCTCGATATGGTCTGCCACTGGCGCTACGTTCTCGACAACCTGTTCGGAGAAGTGAGATCGCTGTCTTGCCTGGGCGCGACGCACATCCCCGAGCGCATCGACGAAGCCGGAAAGACGTACCGCGCGACCGCCGACGACGCCGCCTACGCGACCTTCGAACTCGAAGGCGGAATCATCGCGCAGATCAACAGTTCATGGACCACCCGCGTTCGTCGCGACGACCTGGTCACCTTCCACGTCGACGGCACGCACGGCTCGGCCGTTGCCGGACTCACCGACTGCCTGACGCAGTCGCGAGTCAATACGCCCAAGCCGGTGTGGAGCCCGGACACCAGGAACCCGATCGACTTCTTCGCCGGCTGGGCGGCGGTCCCCGACACCTGGAGCTTCGACAACGGCTTCAAGACGCAATGGGAGATGTACCTGCGCCACGTGCTCGAAGACGCGCCGTTCAAATGGAACCTGCTCGAAGGCGCCAAGGGTGTTCAACTCGTCGAATGCGCGCTCGAATCGTGGAAAGAACGGCGCTGGGTCGATGTGCCCAAGCTCGAAGCCTGATCAGAACGTGCTGAATAAGCCCGTCATTCCAGCGAAAGCCGGAATCTAGTCCCCACCTCTCAGGCTCCCTGGATTCCGGGTCAAGCCCGGAATGACCCGCCTCTTTATGTTTCCTGCGGTGCACGTTGGAAGAACTTTCAACTGAATCCCTAAGAACGAACGGAGTTTTCTGATGCGCGATTTCTCAACGAACCACGAAGCGCTCTCGATCAACACCGCGACGCTGCGCAAGCAGTGGCCGCTCGACCGCATCGTCGACGAGTGCGCGCGGCGCGACATCCGCGCCATCAGCCCGTGGCGCGATCAGGTCGCATCGGTCGGCATAGCGCGCATTGAACGCCAGTTGAAGGACAGCGGAATCAAGCTCTCGGGCTACTGCCGTGGCGGCTTCTTTCCGGCCGCCAACCCGGCGGGACTGCGTGCGGCGCTCGACGACAACCGACGCGCGATCGACGAGGCCCGGCGGCTTGACGCGCCGTGCCTGGTGCTGGTCGTCGGTTCCTTGCCCGGCGCGCTCGCGGGCAAGCCCGAGTATTTCGATATCGCTCGCGCGCGCGGCGAGGTGCGCGACGGCATCGCGGCGACGCTCGAATACGCCAGGGACCAGGCCATGCCGCTGGCGATCGAACCGCTGCACCCGATGCAAGCCGCCGATCGCGCTTGCATCAACACGCTCGAACAGGCGCTCGACGTCTGCGACGAGCTCGATCCAAACTGCAGCGGGGCACTCGGCGTCGCCGTCGACCTCTATCACGTCTGGTGGGACCCCAAACTCGCAACGCAGATCGCTCGCGCCGGCGCCGACCGCCTGCTGGCCTACCACGTCTGCGACTGGCTGGCGCCGACACGCGATCTCGTAAACGACCGCGGGATGATGGGCGACGGCGTCATCGAACTCCAAAAATGCCGGCGCTGGATCGAAGACGCGGGCTATTCGGGCTACGCCGAAGTCGAGATCTTCTCCGACTGTTGGTGGCAAAAGCCCGGCGAGGAAGTGCTCGACACCTGCATCGAACGGCACATGAGCGTCGTTTGAACACACCGGAGAACAAAGCATGATTGAAAACAAAGTCGCGATCGTCACCGGCGCCTCGCGCGGAATTGGCAACGCGATCGCCGCCAAGCTCGCCAGCGAAGGCTACGCCATTGTCGCCGCCGGAACATCGAACGCCGCAAATATCTCGGCCAACCTGGCGACGATCAGCCAGTTCCGCGCGCCGTTCGCCTACGTACAGGCCGACGTGTCGACCGCCACCGGCCGGCAGGCGATCGTCGACTGCGCGCTCGAAAAATTCGGTCGTATCGACGTGCTGGTCAACAACGCCGGCGTCGCGCCCAAGGTCAGGATGGACATCCTGGAGACGACCGAGGAGAGCCTCGACCGCGTTCTCGGAATCAATCTCAAATCGACGTTCTTCCTGTCGCAGGCGGTCGCCAAGGTCATGTGCCGCGAGGTCAAGGAAATCGCCAAAATCGCGCCGACCATCGTCAATATCTCATCGATCTCGGCCTACACGTCGTCGACGCAGCGCGCCGAATACTGCATCTCGAAGGCCGCGATCAGCATGACCACGCAGCTCTACGCCGACCGGCTGGCGGGCGAAGGAATCAACGTCTACGAGATCCGCCCGGGCGTGATCAATACCGAGATGACCTCGGTGGTCAAGGACAAGTACGACGCGCTGATCGACGGGGGACTGACGCCGATCAAGCGCTGGGGCCAGCCCGCGGACGTCGCCAACGCCGTCTCGGTGGTCTGCTCAGGGATGCTGCGCTTCTCGACAGGCGAAGTGATCAACGTCGACGGCGGCTTCCATATCCGCCGGCTTTAACCCCCCCAGCCCCCTTATCAGGGGGAGCAGGTGGTCTCCTCCCCTGACAAGGGGAGGCCGGGAGGGGTTAGCCTGCGCCGAGCGCATTTTTTGAACGAATGGACAAGCCATGAGCACGCCAATCCCGCAACAGACCCTCGACGAACTGACCGACGTCCGCCTGCCGCGCAACGTCCGAACGCCAGAGAGCCGCGAGATGCGATTGATCGACGGCGTCCAGATTCCCGCCTACCGCTACCCTGCCGTGGTGCTCGGCAGCGGCGCCGCGGGGCTGCGCGCGGCGGTCGAGCTCAAGCGGCGCGGCGTCGACGTGCTGGTCGTCACGCGCAAATTGTTCTGGGGCACCTCGGCGTTTTCCGGTTCGGACAAACAGACGCTGCACACCGCGTGCACCAAGCATCACGGCGACGACTTCACCAAGATGGCGCAGGCGCTCGGCGGTGGTGGGGCGATGGACGCTGACGTTGCCTACGTCGAGGCGGTCGGCTCGATCGACGCCTTCGCCGGGCTCAAGTTCCTGGGACTGCCGTTGCCGCAGGACCGCTACGGCGCGGTGCTGCGCTACCAGACCGACCACGACGAATACGGCCGCGCAACGAGCTGCGGGCCGCGCACCTCGCGGCTGATGGTCAAGGTGCTGGTCGAGGAAGCGATTCGCCTGGACATTCCATTCCTCGACCATTCGACCGCGCTGTCGTTGCTCAAGGGTGGCGAAGGCGATGAAGAGAAGGCCGCCGGGCTGCTGGTGCTCAATCGCACCGACCACGCCAACCCCTACGGCCTCTGCCTGATCGTCAGTCCCAACGTCGTGCTGGCGAGCGGCGGCCCCGGCGAGCTCTACCGCGACAGCGTCTATCCGAAGAACTGCTTCGGCTCGCTCGGGCTCGCGCTCGAAGCAGGGATCGAGCTCTCGAACCTCACCGAACACCAGTTTGGCATCGGCACACGGCGCACCGAGTTTCCCTGGAACCTCTCGGGAACCTACGTCCAAGTGATGCCCTACGTCTATTCGACCGATGAGTCCGGCACCGAATACAACTTCCTCGCCGACTACTACCGAACGACGCAGGAGCTCGTCTCCAACGTCTTCCGCAAGGGCTATCAGTGGCCGTTCCACGCCTCGCGAACGCTGGACTACGGATCGAGCCTCGTCGACCTCGCGATTTTCGAGGAAACGCGTCGCGGCCGCACCGTCTGGCTCGATTTTTTGCGCAACCCCGAAGCGGTCCCCGGCGACCTGCCGTTCGACCTGCAGCGGCTCGACGCCGACGTTCGCAGCTATCTCGAAAACAGCAACGCGCTGCTGGCAACGCCGATAGCCCGGCTGCAGCGCATGAATCCGCTCGCCATCGAACTCTACAAGCAATACCGGCGCGACATCACGCGCGAGCCGCTGCAATTCAACGTCAATCACCAGCACATGAACGGCGGAATCGAGGTCGACATCCACGCGCGCAGTAGCCTTGACGGCTGTTACGCGGTCGGCGAAATCGCCGGAACGCACGGCGTGACGCGGCCCGGCGGCGCCGCGCTCAACGCCGGCCAGGTCTTCGGCCTGCGCTGCGCCGCGCACATCCACAGCCGGCTGCAGCGTCAGTCTGAGATCGTCGACGAGCACCAGGAAATACTACGCAAATCGCTGGCCTGGCTGCGGCACAACGTCGGCAACCGCGACGGCATCGCGCTCGACGCGCTGGCCGACGAAGTCCAGTCGCGGATGAGCGATTGCGCGGGATTTATCTGCCGCGTCGAAGACGTCGCGCCGGCGCTCGCCGCAGCGCGCAAGCTCAACCAGCGTATTGCCGAACGCGGCGTCAACATCGCCGAGCCGCGTCATCTCTCCGAAGGCGTGCTGCGCGTGCAGACGGCACGGCTGTCCGAAGCGGTACTGTGCGCGCTCGACCACTACATCGCGCACGGCGGCGGCAGCCGCGGCGCGCGCATGCTGTGCGCGAACGACGGAACGAAGACGCCCGACGCACGCCTGGGCCGCCTCGACGGCTATCGTTTTCTTGCCGAAAAGGAAACGCAGCGCAGCGAAAAAATCCTGCTGCGCTACACGCCGCAAAAGGGACTGCAGGTCCGCGAACGGGCATTGAGACCGATCGAGGATACCGGCAAGATATATTTCGAGAAGAACTGGGGCGCTTTCCTGACCGGCGAGATTTATCGCTGACGGTCGGCTCAGTCAGCCGGCAGGCGCCGCTTCAGGATGCAGGTGAACGGCGAGCCACAGCGCGCCTGACGACGTTCGCAGGACGGCGTGAGGCACGCCGGCGGGCAGGAACAGGTAGTCGCCCGACTTGAGCGAAACCGCCTCTCCGGCAACTTGCAACACGGCCTCGCCCTGAACCAGCAACACCCATTCGTCCTGCGTCTGCACGTATTCCTGCGCAGCGATCGCCGCCGAACTGACGATTCGTTCGACGACCAGATTCTTGTGGCGCAGCAGCGTATCGAAGCGCTCGCCTTCAAGCGGCGAAGCCGCGTCGGTGAATAGATTGCCGACTCTCATCGTGCCCGCCTAATCGCCGGACTTCTTCGCCTCGTCGGGCGCCAACGTCAGTTTTTGCGCATCCTGTGCCGCCAGCGCTCTGACGTGCTCGCCAACCTTGAGCTGGTCGACGTCCTTGGCAATGACCTGGGTGTGCGCGTCGATTCCGGCGGTGATCTCCTCGTAATCGTCCTGGACGCGCCCGACTTTCACTTCGATGGCTTCGACCTTGCTCTCGGCGTTGACCTTGAATACCCGCGCCACCGCCCCCTCATGCAAGACGGCCGTCGCGGGAAGCACCAGCGCCTTGCGCTTGCTCAAGGCGAGCGTACCGGTCACCTTGAGTCCCGCTTTGAGATTGGTGTCGAGCGGCAGATCCACATAAACCAGGCCATTTCTCGTCGTCAGGTCGATGGTCGGCGAGACCTGGCGGACATGGCCTTCGACGTCCGGCCCCAACGGGCTGTTGACCGTAACCTTCTGCCCGACACGCAGCTTGAGCAGCACCTCGCCCTTGACCTCGGCGCGCCACTCGAGGCGTCCTTGTCGAATCAGGCGGAAGAGCTCGCTGCCGGCCTGGACGATTGCCCCTTCGACCGCCGAACGCGATGAAATCACCCCGTCGTCGGGCGCCACCAGCGTCGCCGAATCGAGCCTGAGCTGCTGGGTTTTGACCTGTGCGCGAGCGGCGTTCACGCGCGCTGCGGCGGTCTGCTTTTGCGTCTCGTAGAGCGTCAACTCCTGCTGACTGACGCCGCCCGACGGCGCCAATCGCTTGCCGCGCTCGAGCGTCGCTTCGGCTTGCGCCAACGCGGCCTGCGCTTCCATCAACTGCGCGTTGGCCGCATCGAGCTCGGTTTCGACGGTGACCGGGTTGAGCCGGGCCAGCACCTGACCCTTCTTGACGACGTCGCCGGCGTTGACCTGCACGCTGAGCAGGCGCAGTCCGCCGATTTCGGTACCGACGCGGGTTTCCTGCCAGGGCATGATGTTGCCGGCAGCCTCCATCTGGTCGGGCCACATTTCAATTTTCGGCGTCACCAGCGATACTGAACGCGCGGGGGCTGGCGTAACCTTGGGCGCGACTACTGGAGCAGCGCCCGCGGCTTTGGGCGCAACGACGGGAGTAGCCGGAGTCTGCGCGTTCGACGGACTGGTGACACAGAGGGCCAAAGCCAGCGGCAGGACCAGCGCGATGGCGATGGTCGCGCCCTTGAAGCGGCGTCGGGTCTTAAAAGTGGGCAGCATGGCAGGACTCAATTGACTGAAGCGGTGGTGGCAAGGGTGTCTTTCTGCGCGGTCTCGGCTTCGGCTCGGTACTGCGCCGCGCCGCCGGTCGCCCGATTGAGCGCGATCCAGGCCTGCAGGCGCTCCTGCTGAACGCCGAGCAGCGTCTGCTGGGCGCTGAGCATCGACCGCCGCGCGTCTTCGAGTTCGAGCAGGTTGTTCGCACCCTCGCGGTAACGCTCCTCGACAGCGTCGAAAAAGCGCTGGTATTGGCTGGCGGCGATTCGCGCATTCTCGGCGCGTTCGTGCGCCGCCGCGTAGCGCGTCAGCGCGTCCTCGACTTCCTGGATGGCGCTTCTCGTCTTCGCCTTGTAGGTCGCCAAAGCCTCGTCATATCTCGACTTGGCCAGCTCGACCTCGGCCGCGCGGCGTCCGCCGTCGAAAATCGGTACGCTCAGCGACGGTCCGAACGACCAGGTACCGAAAGACAGCAAGCCGGCGCCGCTGGTCGTTCCGCTCGTCGAGTAACCGAGCGAGCCATTGAGCGACAGACGCGGATAGCGGTCGGCCTCGGCCAGCCCGATATCGGCCGACGCCGCAGCAAGACGCCGCTCGGCAGCGCGGATGTCCGGGCGCTGCGTCAATGCCTGGCTCGGGATGGCGACGTCAAAATGCTTGGGCACCGGCAGGCGGACAAGCCCGGTGGGCTTTTCGGCAAGGATGGCCATCAGCGCGGGACGGGTAATTCCGGTCAGGCGGGTCAGCAGGTTCTCGAGTCGCTTGCACTGCGCTGCGGTGTCGGCGAGCTGAGTTCTGGCTTCGGCCACCGAGGCGGTGCTGCGGATACCCTGGTAAGGCGCGGTAAAACCGACTTCGACGCTGGCTGCGGTCAGTTTCTCGGTCGCCAGCCGCGACGCCACGTCCTGCTCGCTCAAGGCGAGATGCGATTGACACGCACGGTAGCTCAAGTAGGCATCGGTGACATCGGCCGACAGGCTGACGCGCGCGTCGGCGAGCGTCGCGAGTTGAGCTTCTTCGCGCGCCTGCGCACCTTCCTTGCCGCGACGAACCGAGCCAAAAAAATCGATCTCCCACGAAGAATTCATCGACAACGCCGAGTCCGTATAGGGCTTTCCCGTCGAATCGTCGACCAGGCGCTCACTCGCCGCACTGCCACCAACCGACGGCCCCCCCGCGGCGTTGGCCTGGGCGTGCAAGGAGCGCGACTGGCCGAGTTTGGCCACCGCGGCTTCGAGCGTCGGACTGGTATTGAAGGATTCGCTCACCAGACGATTCAAGGCCGGGTCGGAGAGTTCGGTCCACCACGACGAAGGAAGCGCCGTGCCGGATTTTTCTGCCGCACCAGCACCAGTGGCCGTATCAGTGGGCGAGGTCCAGCGGCTCGGAACATCGCTTTCCGGTAACTTTGGGGCCACGTAGTTGGGGCCAACGGCAGCGCATCCACACAGCGCGGCGGACAGGCACAGCGCAATCCATCTGGTCTGGAGCGCGATACGGCAAAACATTCCGATTCCTTTTATTTGACGGATAGATAGCTGAACAATGGCGCGTTCGGCCCCTCTCGGTGAACTTCCGACCGGCTACCATGAGCCACCGAGGGCAGTCCGTCAAGCCAAGTTTTGCAACAGCTTGTATCAAGGCGTTAACGCCGCAATTGGCGTTACGGCGCACTGCGGACCACATCGTTCAGCGTTGCGGCGGCACGTGCGGTAAAAGCTGATCGACAAAACTGCAGCTTGGCGAGTCCGTTTTTCCTTGTTTGGTGCCCAATCACCCCATGCTGGTGCATTACACTGCGTCCTGACGAGAAAAACAGCGATTCACGGGTATTTCCTGATGGCGCGTTCTTTGCTCACCTGCGTGCATGACAGGCCTTGACCGCGAACGCCAAGTGGCGCTCGATCATCGCCGGGCCAAAATTCGTTCTAACCATCGTTTCTCTGGAGAAAGCATGTCAATCAAGTTATCGAGTCGTCGCCGCGCCCTGCTCATCGCCGCCACACTGGCCACCCTGGTGCCGACGCTGGCATTGGCGCAAGCCAGGATCAAGGTCGCCGCGATCTATACCGTGCCGTTTGAACAGCAATGGGTGAGCCGCCTGCACAAGGCGCTCAAGGCCGCCGAAGCGCGCGGCGAGATCGAATACAAGGCCAGCGAGAACGTCTCGAACGCCGACTACGAACGCGTCATGCTCGAATACGCCAGCGGCGGCAATGCGCTGATCGTCGGCGAGGCTTTCGCCGTCGAGGCGGCGGCGCGCAAGGTCGCCAAGGAATTCCCCAAGGTCTCGTTCCTGCTCGGTTCGTCGGGCAAACCGCAGGCGCCCAATTTGAGCGTCTTCGACAATTTCATCCAGGAGCCCGCCTACCTCTCGGGAATGGTCGCCGGCGGCGTCACCAAGAGCAACAAAATCGGCATGGTCGGCGGCTTCCCGATCCCTGAAGTCAACCGCCTGATGAACGCCTTCATGGCCGGCGCCAGGGAAGTCAATCCGAAAGTCGAGTTCAGCGTGAGCTTCATCAACAGCTGGTTCGACCCCCCGAAAGCCAAGGAAGCCGCTTTCGCGATGATCGACAAGGGTGCCGACGTGATGTACGCGGAACGCTTCGGCGTTGCCGACGCGGCCAAGGAAAAAGGCAAGCTGGCGATCGGCAACGTGATCAACACCCAGGCGCAGTATCCCGATACCGTCGTCGCGTCGGCGCTGTGGAACATGGAGCCGAGCATCGACCGCGCGATCAAGCTGGTCAAAGAGGGCAAGTTCGCCGCCGAAGACTACGGCGTCTATTCGACGATGAAATACAAAGGCTCCGAACTCGCGCCGCTCGGCACTTTCGAGAAGAAGGTTCCGGCAGCGATCGTCGCCAAGGTCAAGGCCAGGGAAAAAGCGATTCTCGATGGCAGCTTCGTCGTCAAGGTCGACGACAGCCAGCCCAAATCGACGGCCAAATAGTTAATCGCCGGCAATCGTCGCATCGCCCGATTTATCAGGCGATGCGACGCGTGTTATCCTTCGACGCCCATGTCAGCCCCCGTCCTTAAACTCGCCCACATCACCAAGCGCTTCGGCAGCCTCACGGCCAACGACGACATCTCGCTTGAGCTCGGCGCCGGCGAGGTCTTGGCGCTGCTTGGCGAGAACGGCGCCGGCAAGTCGACGCTGGTCTCGATCCTGTTCGGCCATTACACCGCCGATGCGGGCCAGATCGAAGCCTTCGGCCAACCGCTGCCGCCGGGCGACCCCAAGGCCGCGCTGGCGGCCGGAATCGGCATGGTGCACCAGCATTTCACGCTGGCCGACAACCTCTCGGTGCTCGACAACGTGATGATGGGCTCCGAGTCGTTATGGCAACCATTCACCCGCCGCCGCGCGGCGCGCGCCAGGCTGCTCGCTGTCGCGCAGCGCTTTGGCCTCGATGTCGACGCCAACGCACGGGTCGGCGGACTGTCAGTCGGGCAGCGCCAGCGCGTCGAAATCCTCAAGGCGCTCTACCGCGGCACGCGCATCCTGATTCTCGACGAGCCAACCGCGGTGCTCACCCCGCAGGAAAGCGAAGCGCTGTTCGCGGTGCTGGCGCAGATGGTCGCGCAAGGGCTGTCGATCATCTTCATCAGCCATAAGCTCGGCGAAGTACTGCGCGTCTCGCAGCGCGTCGCCGTATTGCGCGCCGGCAAGCTGGTGGCGCAGGCGAAAGCCAGCGAGACCACGCAAAGCCAGCTTGCGCAGTGGATGGTCGGCCACGCAGTGAGCGCCGCGCAGCGCCAGCCGGCGAACAACGTCGGCGAGGCGGTCTGCGTGCTCGACAAGGTGTCGACCGCGCCGGCGCGCGAACGGCTGCGAGACGCCTCGCTGACACTCAACCGCGGCGAGATCGTCGCCATCGCCGGCGTCTCAGGCAACGGCCAGAGCGCGCTGGCGCAGCTGTTGTGCGGAACGCGCGCGGCGACCGCCGGAACGGTGGTTCTCATGGGCCGCCCTTGGCCGCAAAAACCCGCGCAACTGGTCGCACTCGGCGTCGCGCGAATCCCCGAAGACCGCCACGAGGTCGGCGTCATCGGCGACCTGCCGCTGTGGGAAAACGCCGCGTCGGAGCGCCTGCAAAGCCGCACTTTCTCACGCTTCGGGTGGGTGCGTCGGCGTGCCGCGTACGCTTACGCGCAGCGCGTGATCGCCGCTTTCGACGTGCGCGGCGCCGGTGCCGACGCGCCGGCGCGCTCGCTGTCGGGCGGCAATATGCAAAAGCTGATCCTCGGCCGCGCGCTGGTGCATCCGCAGCGCGACGCGACGGCCACGCCCAAACTGATCGTCGCCCACCAGCCGACCTGGGGGCTCGACATCGGCGCCGTCGATTACGTCCAGCAGCAGCTCTTCGCCGCGCGCAACGCGGGCGCCGCGGTGCTGCTCATTTCCGACGACCTCGACGAAGTGCTGGCGCTCGGCGACCGCGTCGCGGTGATCCACGACGGCCAGCTGACCCCGGCGCGCCCGGCGCTAGCCTGGAGCCGCGAAGCGATCGGCTTGGCGATGGCGGGAATCAGCTCACCCCAAGCGACACCATGAGACTCGAAAAACGCGCGCAACAATCGGCGATCGCACTCGCACTGGCGCCGGTCGGCGCACTCGCCTTCACGCTGCTGATCAGCGCCTTGCTGGTGCGCTGGGCCGGCGCGCCGGTCGGCCAAGCCTATGGCCTGCTGCTCAAAGGCGGTTTCGGTTCGGTCTTCGCCCTGAGCGAGACGCTGACGCGCGCCATTCCGCTGACGCTCACCGGGCTCGCGGCAACTGTCGCTTTCAAGGCGCGCCTCTTCAACATCGGCGCCGAAGGTCAGCTCTACGTCGGCGCGCTGGCCGCCGTCGCCGTCGGCGGGCTGCACGGCGGCACCGGATTCGCCCTGCCCGCGCCGCTGCTTTTCGTGCTGATGATGGCCGCCGCCGCGCTGGCCGGCGCGTTTCTGCTGCTTGGTCCGGCGCTGATGAAAGCGCGCCTCGGTGTCGATGAAGTGGTCACCACCTTGCTGCTCAATTTCATCGTTCTGCTCTTCGTCTCGCTGATGCTCGACGGTCCGATGAAGGACCCGAGCGCGATGGGCTGGCCGCAGAGCGTCGCCTTGCAGGATGAATTGACGCTGGCCAAGCTGATCGCGCAGACGCGCGTGCACACCGGCCTGCTGTGGGCGTGGACGCTGGCGGTGATCGTCTGGGCGCTGATGAAATTTACGGTGCAGGGCTTCAATATCCGCGCCGTCGGCGCCAACACGCGTGCCGCAATGTTCGCCGGGGTCCCGGTGACGCGCACGGTGGTACTGGTGGCGATGCTCTCGGGCGCGCTGGCCGGGCTCGCCGGCGCCATCGAAGTGGCCGGACGCACCGGCTACCTGACGCTCGACATGTCGCCGGGCTACGGCTACACCGGAATCGTCATCGCCATGCTCGCCGCGCTGCACCCGCTCGGCGTCGTCTTCGCCAGCGTTTTCGTCGCCGGCGTGCTGGTCGGCGCCGACAGCATGAGCCGCGCGGTCGGTGTGCCGACCTACATCGCCGACGTGATCGTCGCCGCGTCGCTGATCTCGGTCTTGGTCGCGACTTCGCTTACGCAATACCGGATACGCTGGAAATGAACGCCGACCTTTTCGCCAACGCGTTTTTCGAAATCCTCGCCAACCCCGAGTTCTGGGTCGCCGTGCTGCGCATCGCGACGCCCTTGATCCTGGGGACGCTCGGCGTGCTGCTCTGCGAGCGCGCTGGCGTCTTGAATCTCGGCATCGAAGGCATCATGGTCGCCGGCGCCTTCACCGGCTGGCTGGCGGTCCATGGCGGCGCGCCGCTGTGGGCCGGCGTGCTGGTCGCGGCATTGACCGGCGGCGTACTCGGGCTGTTGCACGCCTTGCTCACCGTCGGTCTCGCGCTGTCGCAGCACGTCTCGGGCCTGGGAATCACCATGCTCGCCTCGGCGCTCTCCTATTACGGCTACCGCGTGAGCTTCCCGAAGGTATCGACACCGCCGACGATCACGCCGTTTGCCGAGATGGACTGGCTTAACGTGCCTATCCTCGCGCAGCAGACGCCGCTCACCCTACTCGCCTTGCTGCTGGTGCCGCTCATCGCCTACGTCCTTTATCGGACGCCGGTCGGCCTGGCGCTGCGCTTGGTCGGCGAAAATCCTCAGGCCGCCGAAGGCCAGGGCGTCTCGGTCGCCGCGCTGCGCAGCGGCGCGATCGTCGCCGGATCGGCGCTGATGGGCGTCGCCGGATCGTTCCTGACGCTCTCGGCGTTCAACGCCTTCTTCTTCAATATGGTCAACGGCCGTGGCTGGATCTGCATCGCGCTGGTCGTCTTCGCCTCGTGGCGTCCGGGCAAGGCGCTCGCCGGCGCGCTGCTCTTCGCTTTCTTCGACGCGCTGCAACTGCGCTTGCAGCAATCGGGGGCGGTGCTGCTTCCCTACCAGCTCTACCTGATGCTGCCCTACCTTCTGTCGATCGTCGCCTTGATCCTAGTCGCACGCCAGGCGAGCTACCCTCAGGCGCTGATGAAACCCTACCGTAAAGGCGAACGCTAAATGCTCGATCTGCTGATTACAAACGCGACGCTGGCCGACGGCCGCGCCAATATGTCGGTCGCCGTTCGCGACGGAAAAATCGTCGAAGTGACGGCGGGACTTGACGCACCGGCACGCGAGGTCGTCGACGCGCAGGGCCTGCTGCTCAGCGCGCCTTTCGTCGACGCGCACTTTCACATGGACGCGACGCTGAGCTACGGTCTGCCGCGCGTCAACGTATCGGGCACGCTGCTCGAAGGCATCGCGCTATGGGGCGAACTCAAGCCGTTGCTCACCCAGGACGCGCTGATCGCGCGCGCCTTGTCCTACTGCGACTGGGCCGTCGCCAAAGGCCTGCTGGCGATCCGCAGCCACGTCGACGTCTGCGACCCACGCTTGCTGGCCGTCGAGGCGCTGCTCGAAGTCAAGCGCCGCGTCGCGCCCTACCTCGACCTGCAACTCGTCGCCTTCCCGCAGGACGGCGTGCTGCGCGGCGCCGCCGGACCCGATCAGCACTTTGACAACCTCAAGCGCGCGCTCGCTATGGGCGTCGACGTCGTCGGCGGCATCCCGCACTTCGAGCGCAGCATGGCCGACGGCGCACTGAGCATCAAGCTCTTGTGCGAGCTTGCCGCCGAGCGCGGCCTGCCGGTCGACATGCACTGCGATGAATCCGACGATCCGCTCTCGCGCCACGTCGAGACGCTGGCTTTCGAGACGCAGCGCCTGGGACTGCACGGCCGCGTCACCGGATCGCACTTGACGTCGATGCACAGCATGGACAACTACTACGTCTCCAAGCTGCTGCCGCTGATCGCCGAGGCGCAGCTCAACGTCGTCGCCAATCCGCTGATCAACATCACGCTGCAAGGCCGCCACGACAGTTACCCCAAGCGCCGCGGAATGACGCGGGTTCCCGAACTGCTGGCGCAGGGGATCAACGTCGCCTTCGGCCACGATTGCGTGATGGACCCTTGGTACAGCTTGGGATCGGCCGACATGCTCGAAGTCGCGCAGATGGGGCTGCACGTCGCACAAATGACCAGCCAGCGCGCAATGCGCCAATGCTTCGATGCGGTCACCGAAAATCCAGCAAAGATCCTCGGCCTCGCAGGCTACGGCCTGGAGCCCGGTTGCCACGCCGATTTCGTGCTGCTGCAGGCGCGCGACAAGGTCGAGGCGATCCGCCTGCGCGCCACGCGTCTCAAGGTCTTCAGGCGCGGCCAGCTGATCGCCGAGACGCCGGTGGCGACCAGCGCGCTGCACCTTGCGGGACGGCCGGCGAGCACGTCGATGATGACTGGCGACTAGAAATCGCGGGATCGCCATGCGCGGCGCTGTATTCATTTCGGATTAAACTAGCGACGTGGCCGATCGGCGGCAGTCGGCCAGGAACCGACCTTCAAAAATATCTCCCAAAGCCGCCATTGGGGCGTTCAAAGTGTATGCTAACGACCTACGTCTCGACGCACTGCTTTTTACGCATATTTCATACTGTACAAATCGCCGAAAAGCCTGTTATGGAGAGGGGCTTCATTCGCTGAACGGCGCCGAGTAAGTTACGGAGCAGACGCCAGCGCTATGCAGTAAAATTTCTACCAATTACAAAGTTAGGCCTCGTAAGGTACATTCATGACTCGCCTGCACCAGAAGCGGTTTGATGAGTTGCAAGAGCAGGCGGCCGAGATCGCCGCCACGCAGCAAAGCAAACACAGCGAATACATCGGTTCGTACAAAATGGTTGATCACGAGTGCTTGCTCGGATGGACCGTTAAGGTCAAGAATCTTCTCGCAAACGCATGCAGCACGGAGTCGGAACACTATCGCGCCTTTGTTGCCGCCGACGAGCCACAGTCCTTCGAAGACAACGTAAGTAGGTTCTTGAGAATGCGCTCGGTATTCCTGGCTGCAAAGGAAGACTTTGAGGGTGGGTATCTTTCTTCCGTCCGCACCCTAGTGCAAGCAGAAGTGTTCAGCACCGAACTCGACCAAGCCCGCGAGCTCCTTTCAGCCGGCTATGCCGCTGCTGCCGCAATAATCAGCGGGGTCGTTCTCGAAGCCAATCTTCGAGAACTTTGTACGCGCCACTCCCTTGCGGCCGGAAAGCTCGAACGGATGAACGCTGATCTGGTCAAGGCCGGGGCATACAACATTCTTGTTCAGAAGAAGATCACTGCATTGGCCGCGATCCGCAATAGCGCGGCGCACGGCAATACAGCAGAGTTTATGCCCTCTGACGTTGGAGCTATGCTGGCGGATATCGAACGTCTGCTTGAAGAATGGCTGCGCTAGGCCCGCGAACGAGGCCTACTCGACAGTCAACGAGTCGCCAAAATGCTGCGCTGCGGCGCCCGTTACACCCAAGGTTGAACGTCCGGTTTTCCTTCGCGGCTCCGCCGCTGCAGCGGCCCTCACATCAAACGATAAACGATAAACCGAGAACATAATCATGGCCGGCCCTCCATTTTCTGCTCGCAACCGTGGAACTCATCGTCAGATTGACAACGCGTTCCCTAAGAGTGCCCGCAACGGTCTTACTCACCTTCTCATGGAACTCGTAGAGAAGGAGTACGTGGCTAATTGGATTGTGGTGGCAAGAGAACTGCAACGAATCGGACGCTTCCCCCCCTCCGAGTACGACCAAACAAGGGTCGCCAGCCTTCGTCAAGCGCGAGAAGATGCTGAAAAGGCGCTCGAATCATTGAGTTGGGACAGGATCTACGATTTTTGTGAGCGGCTGCACAATCATCTAGCCTCCGCGACAGGCTCTTTCTGGAATGATGAGTTTCAGGAGAGAGAATCAAAGAATGAGGTTCAGTCATTTGTTGCTGAAGAGTTACAGCGCCTATTCGAGGAGGAAAGTCTCGCTTTCGAATTTAGCCAAGGACTTGTTCGTCGCCGAGGTAGAAAGCATACTGTCGACGTAACAACCCGCGCACAAGTGGTTCTCGGCGATCACCGCCTTGTTAGTGCTAGAAAGCACTACGACAAAGCCATGGGCTTCTTTCGTAACCCGTCAAAACCAGATTTTGAAAATGCGGTAAAGGAAGCTGTGTGCGCCGTCGAAGCTGCTGGAAAAGCATTGTTCCCAGAATCCAAGGCAGCAACGCTCGGTGATCTAACAAAGTGGTTTTCATCCAACAAAGATGTCCCAATCCCCAAAGCGCTGGTTCAAACGATCAGTGGCATCTATGCATATCGCTGCGGCGGTGACGGAGTTGGGCATGGTGGTTCTGTTGGCGGTGTCGCAACCGCCGAAGTAGCGGAATATGTGCTTGCTGTCTGCGCATCTCAGGTTATCTACTTGGTTGACGTATCAAATGCACAAGAAAAAGAAGTACCCTTTTAGCTCATCGCTCGAACAGAGGTCTAGCCATACCGTCGAGGGAGACGGTTTGAAAGCTTCAATTGCAAATTCTCTCCGCCACTTTGCGGTTCAGGCCGCCCATCACGCCAAACGATCCTGAGCGTCTGCTCTCCTAAACTGGCTACTACCGCTTTGGGTCGACACCGGTCGTTAGTCACATGCAATAATTCTGGCTCAAGCCACAGAGTGATTTAGTCCTCAGTCCTCAACCCAGCTATGGAGAACCAAAATGCGCAATCATGTCCCCAGCGTCACTTTTAAAACCCGCGTACGCAATGATGCACTAGGCGGACCAAACCCCTTCGAGTGGAAAAATCTGAGCACTGACGAGATTTTCAAGGGCAAAAATGTTGTTGTGTTTTCGTTGCCCGGCGCATTTACCCCGACCTGCTCAACGTCCCACCTGCCGCGCTACGAAGAACTCTATGAGGAATTCAAGGCGCAAGGGGTCGATGCGGTTGTCTGCATATCGGTCAATGACGCGTTCGTCATGTTCCAGTGGGGCAAGAGCCAGAACGTCAAGAACGTCTTCTTGCTACCGGATGGCAATGGCGAATTCACCCGCAAGATGGGCATGCTGGTCGACAAGCACAATCTCGGCTTCGGCCAGCGCAGTTGGCGTTACTCGATGTACGTCGAAAATGCAGAAATCAAGAAGCTCTTTGCAGAACCCGGCTTCCAGGACGACTGCCCGACCGACCCTTTTGAAGTATCCGACGCCGACACAATACTGAAGTATCTGAAGAGCCGCTGACCACAAATGGCCCGGTCAGGGAAGGCTTGCACAAGCCTTCCCTGACTTGCGCCCCGGTTTCAGTCTTCCCGCCAGACCTCGCGCATGGTGACGAATTCCTCGGCAGCGGTGGGGTGTATACCAATGGTTGAGTCGAAGACGGCTTTGGTCGCCCCCGCGCGCATGGCAATGGCGATGCCCTGCATGATTTCGCCGGCATCCGGCCCCACCATGTGTACGCCGACGACGCGGTCGCTGGCCTTATCGACAACCAACTTCATGAAGGTCTTTTCGTCCCGCCCGCTAATGGTGTGTTTCATCGGCTTGAAGGTTGACTTGAACACGCGAAGTTTCCCGAACCTGGCACGGGCCTCGTCCTCGGTAAAACCGACGGTGCCAATATTCGGTTGACAGAAAACTGCTGTCGGGATGAATCCATAGTCGACCGCGTTTTCCAGCCCGCCAAACTGGCGTCGGGCGAAGGACATGCCTTCGGCAAGCGCGACAGGGGTCAGTTCCATACGGCCGACGACATCGCCGATGGCAAAAATGCTGGGGTCGGACGTACAGTAGTTCGCGTCGACTTCGATGGTGCCGGCGTCGCTGATCTTCACGTTCACGTTCTCTAGGCCCAGACCGTCCAGGTTGGCTTTACGTCCCGTGGCATAGAGCACGGCATCGACTTCGAGGGTGGAACCATCGGTAAGCAGTACCTGCAAGCCACTGCGTCCCGCAGTGATGGACTGCACATTGACGTTAAACCGCAGGTCTACGCCGGTCTTGGCGATTTCCTGCGCCGCGTGGGCGCGGATGTCGGCGTCAAAATCACGCAGGAACAAGGGGCCGCGGTACAACTGGCTTACCTTGGCGCCCAGACCATTGAAGATCCCGGCAAATTCCACGGCGATATAGCCGCCCCCGACGATAGCCAAACGTTTCGGAAATTGCTCCAGATCGAACACCTCGTTGGAACTGATGGCAAGTTCGCTGCCGGGGAACTTGGGAATATGCGGCCAGCCACCGGTGGCGATCAGGATCTTGTCTGCTGTATAGCGCTTCTCATCGACAGCCACGGTATGAGCGTCGATGATCCGGGCGCGGCCCTTGATGACATCGGCCTTCACTCCCGTCAGCAAATTGTCATAGATCGCATTGAGACGGGATATTTCTATTTTCTTGTTGTCGCGCAGGGTCGCCCAATTGAAAGCAGGCTGTTCACTATTCCAGCCAAAGTTTTTGGCATCCTTGAAGGATTTACCGAATTCAGCCGCATAGACATACAGTTTTTTCGGCACGCAACCCACGTTGACGCAGGTCCCGCCCATGTAACGGTCTTCGGCGACCGCGACCCTGGCCCCAAAACCAGCAGCCATGCGCGCCGCTCTCACACCACCAGATCCGGCACCAATCACGAACAGGTCGTAATCATGATTTTGCACAAAGTGTTCCTCCTAGTCAGAAGCACCAGTCTACCAGTGTTAGCGATGCCACTGGGTTACCCGACACTAGCACTTTGTACGGTCTCTTCTCTTGCCGAAAAACTGCCGGTCACGTAGCGGTGATATATGGTGGCTCCTGAGTATTAGACGTTCGGTGCGAATGTCGGCTTACAATTCTCGCGTAGGTCGGCTATGGGTCGGTTGCCGACCCGCAACATCATCTGGCCCCGCATCATTTTGACGCCCAGGTATCTGGCATTGGTCAAATAAACGACTTACCCAGCCGTACATCTGCGCCGAACGATCGACGCGCCCCGCGTCGCAGAACGTCACGCCGCTGCGCGCTGCACCGGTTCAACGGAGAGCTTCATGCCGACGCTCTTTAGTACCGCCAGCAGGGTCTTCAGCGTCGGGTTGCCCTTTGCCGACAAGGTACGATAAAGCGATTCCCTGCTGATGCCTGCTTCGGCAGCCACAGTCCCCAGCCCGCCGTAGGCCTCTGCCACAGTCCGCAGCGCCAGCAAGCCCGCGGCACGATTGTCCGGGTCATCCAGCGACTCCATTGCCGCCTTGAGGTACTCCACGGCGAGTTCGCGGTCGGCACGAAGCTCAGCCACCTCGCGGTCGTGATGCGAAACTGCTGCGACCATCTTTCTATTCACGCTTGCCTCCGTTTCCAATCAGCCCAGTAATCCTTGGCCGTTTTGATGTCCATCGCCTGCATCTTTTTCGACCCGCCAGACAGAAGAATGACGATCAATTGGCCGTGACGGCCAGAATAGACCCGATACCCGGCGCCCAGATGTTCTCGGAGTTCAAAAACACCATCGCCCACTGACTCGCAATCGCCAAAATTGCCTGCTTCAATCCGCTTTATGCGGATTCTTACCTTGGCTTGCGCTTGCTTGTCCCGCAGTGATTGAAGCCATTCAGTGAGCGGTTCTTGGCCATTGGCGGTTTGGTATCGGAAGACTTGAACCATGAACGAACTGTAGCTTAAAAGCTACATCCGGACAAGCGACGCTTGCGCGTTTCCGGCCACGTTTATCCAGTTCCCGGCGCACGGCACAGCGAGGTCGCCGCTGCAGGCAGGCCACCTGCTCGACTCCGGCAACTGCCGCCAGCTGACACACCGCCGCGCCCCTCTTCCCGGCGTGCCGTCGCAAGTCCTAGTCCGAAAGGTCAGAGCGCGATGCGCCAGTGTTTTTCGGCGGTCACCGAGAATCCGGCGCAGATCCTGGGATTGGAAGGCTACGGCTTGGAACCCGGTTGCCACGCCGACTTCGTGCTCTTGCAGGCGCGCGACACGATTGAGGCGATCCGCCTGCACGCCACGCGCCTCAAGGTCTTCCGGCGCGGCCAGCTGGTTGCCGAGACGCCGGCATCGACCAGCGCGCTGCACCTTAGCGGGCGACCGGCGCAAACGTCGCTGATGCCAGAGAACTAGAAGTTGCGCATCGCTTCTGCCTTGCCGCTCAAAACATCATCCTCACCGGGTGTTCTTGGCGCGCGTGTGCCACATGAAAACAATGGCGACGACACTGATCGCCGTGCCAAGCAGAAAGGCGTTCGAAAATCCCGGGGCTAGTTCTCTCGCGTCGGCAATCACGGCCAGGTGGCTGTTGTTGACCGAAACGTGATGCGGAATTGAATCGGAGAAGATCGTTTCAAAGAAAAGGACGCCGAGCGCCATCGACAGGCTGCGGCACAAACTCATCAGGCTGGAAACCGAACTGCTGCCGCCCGCTGGCGCACAAGACATGATCAGCGCGGTGTTGGGCGACTTGCTCAGTCCCTGAGAAAGGCCGAACAGCCCGAGTGAAACGACGATGGTGGCAATCAAGCTCACCGGATCGAGGTCAATAAAGATAAAAAAGGCACAAACGCCGATCGCCATCCCGGCCATGCACAGCGTCCAGGCGCCAAACCGTTTGGCGATGCCGCCGGTGAACGGGCCGATGAATTGCCCCAATGAGGGAAGCATCATGATGGCCCCCGAAACATGGGTATCGAGCTGCCGATACTCCTCCAGATAAAACGGAAAAATGAACATCACGCCGCCGACGGTGATCAGGCTGGCGGAGAAAGCCAGCATGCTGAAGAGCATCACCTTGTCGTTGAACAACTGGAGATTCAACAGGGGATGGTCGCATTTTCGTTGCTGAATGACGAAAAGAACGGTCAGCATCGCAGACGATGCGAAGCAGGACAGGATGATCGGCGATAGCCAGCCGAATTCCAGGCCCATGTTAACGGCAAAAAGGAAGAGGACCAGCGCGGCAAAGGATATGACGGCCCCCTGGTAGTCAAACCGCGTATCCGTGGTTCGCGGATACGCCGCAGGAATCGACTGGCGGGTGGCAACGATGGCGGCCAGACAGAACGGGATATTGACGAAGAATATCCACCGCCAACCGATGAACGAGGTGATCCAACCGCCGATTGCCGGGCCAAGCGCCACGCCGGCGGCGGCGGCGGTGGTGACCAGGCCCATCGCTTTGATACGGCGCTCGGGCGGCAAATAAATCGGTACGAAGGACATCATGACCGTAAATAGCATGGCTCCGCCCAAGCCCTGCAGCGACCGGAAGACGATGAGTTCGCTGATGTTGGCCGAGGTGCCGCACAGCAGCGAGCCGATCATGAAGACCACAAAGCCCGCCTGATAAACAAGCTTGATTCCCTTGATGTCTGCGAGTTTGCCAAAAGGCAGCATGAAACCGGCTTCGCAGAGCAGATACGCCAAGACCGTCCATGAAACCACGCTGGGACTCACCTTGAACTCGGCCGAAAGCGTCGGCAGAGCGATATTGACGATCGTGGCGTCCAGATTGGCGATAAAAGCGCCGGCGCACACCAGCGCTATGAGCAGGTTCTGGTCCTTCGTTTTTTCGATGAGGAAACTGTTCATGGCGATTTGTCCGCGTGGGCACTGCGACGTATTGAGCACCATCGAAAATGGCGAATAGTCGCACGACTATTCACGGCGCCAAGTGGAGCGAATGCTATCCGACGCCAGCTGATCACGCAATGAACGCAGGACTTTCGTCGCGTGCACGCGCGCCCTCATCCTGCGCCATCAATTGCCGGCAGGCATCGCGCAAGCACTCGGCGCCGGCGGTCAAGCGCCGCTCCAGCGTCACTTCCGGGACCGCAATCGCGACGAGCGCAGCGAGGTAGCCGCGGCAGGCGGTCGGCTCGACTCTGACCGCTGCCGCCAGCTGACTCACCGCCGCTCTCCTCTTCCCGGCGGACCATCGGAAGCGCTGGGCTGGTCCGTAAGGATTGGTGAGCATTTGCCCTGTATATTTCCATCAGATATCGTACCGATCCCGCTTCTCCCGAGTAGTTATCAATAGCAGCGCAATTTCACGGAACAATTTTCGCTGTTTGCTTGCACTCACGGGGCTGGCGCCCGGCCTTGTTGCAGCAATTCCGCATGAAGGCTGCTGGCGCGATGGCTTTGACAACAAGAACCAGGTCGACAAACAAACAGGACGCACCGCCCCCCCAGCAATGCTTAAGAAGATCAAAGTAAGCCAACTCGTCCTTGGAATGCACCTCAAGGAATTTTGCGGCGCCTGGATGGAGCACCCTTTCTGGCGCAGTGCTTTCGTAATCACCGACCAAGCGGATATCGACGCAATTCTCGCCAGCACCATCAAGGAAGTTTGGATCGACAGCGACAAGGGACTCGACGTCGCGCAGGAAAAAACCTCTGTCTTGCGAGAAGAGCGCGCCGCAGAGGTCGACACCAGACCCGACATCGCCAACGAGAAGGTGCCCACCCAGGTCGAGGTCCCCCTTGTCGACGAGCTTGCCCGTGCGGTCAAGATCTGCGCCCAGGCCAAGAGTGCTGTTAGCTCGATGTTTGACGAAGCACGCATGGGCAAGGCAGTCGATACCAGCAGCGCCAAGATGCTGGTCGAGGATATTTCCAACTCGCTGAGCCGCAACCCCGGCGCGCTGATCAGCCTGGCCCGACTCAAGACCGCAGACGACTACACCTACATGCACTCGGTCGCCGTCTGTGCGCTGATGGTCGCTCTCGCCAAGCAACTCAAGCTCGATGAGGCGCAGACGCGCTCGGCGGGAATCGCCGGTCTACTGCACGACCTGGGCAAGGCGCTGATGCCGATTGAGGTGCTCAACAAACCGGGCAAGTTGACCGACGACGAATTCGCCATCATCAAAGCACACCCGAGTGCCGGCCATGAGTTGCTGCTCGACAGCACCGGCGCGGACGCGGTCGCCCTCGATGTGGTCTTGCACCACCATGAAAAGGCCGATGGATCGGGCTATCCGAAACGCCTCTCAGACAGCGGAATCAGCCTCTACGTCAAAATGGGAACGGTTTGCGATGTCTATGATGCAATCACCTCAAACCGCCCCTACAAGGCTGGCTGGGACCCGGCTGAATCGCTGCGCAAGATGGCCGAATGGTGTACCGGGCATTTCGACCCCGTCGTATTTCAGGCTTTCGTAAAAAGTCTGGGAATTTACCCGATCGGTTCGCTGGTCAGACTCAATTCCGGGCGCCTTGGGATCGTCATCGACCAAACGCGCAGCTCCCTGCTGCAGCCGTCGCTCAAGGTTTTCTTCTCGACTCGCACCAACGCTCGCATTAGACCCGAGATCGTCAATCTCTCGCGTCCCGGTTGCCGGGAGAAAATCGTCGGCCGCGAAGACCCGAAAAAATGGAATTTCGCCGATCTCAACGAGCTCTGGTCGGACCTGCCGGTAGCACTCGCCGCGAATTAAGCGCCGCGCCATCGACCTCGTGCTGACCTGCGCAGCGGCGAAAAATCGGCGCCGCCTGCGTTGCACCGTATTCATTTTGGGTTAGACTGGCGGCCGGCCAGAAGCAGGCCGAGGTGCGGTGCTGCGGGTTACGGTACGCCTCTCTTTGCAACAGACAAAAATACCGGCGCAAGCCTTCCGCAGGACGAGAACTGCCGCAGTCGCAAGAGAACCCGCGTCAAGCGCATCGCTGCATAGACTCGGCAACCATCGGCTGGCAAAAGGCAGCCGTCGCAAGCGTTCGCTGAGCAATCAGCGATATTGAATTCCACGTTTTCCGCCAGTTTGACGCAGCTAATGATCCGGCAACCGCTTCATCGGTAGCAAAAGTTCCGCTATGGCACTCACTCAGTATCTCGAACTGCGAACGCTGCTGGTGACCAACATCATCAGCATGCTGATTTGCTTCGTCGTGATCACCATCGTCTGGTGGCACAACAAGGAGCGTTTCCCGGCGACGGCGCACTGGCTGCTTTGCCTCTGCTGCCAGGTTGCGTCGTTTCAGATGATCCTGCTGCGCGGAAAGGCTTCGGACACGTTGTCGATCATCGTTCCCGCCTGGCTCATCAGCACCGGATTCATCCAGCTGTTACAGGGGCTGTCGCTTCACCTCAACCGCTCGCGTTCATTGCGGCATGACTACATCCTGCAGGCTGTTTTTCTGCTGATTCAGGCGTACTTTACTTACATCGATCCCAACCTGCTTTGGCGCAGCGTCAATTACTCCGTTTTCCTCGCCTGGCTGAGCGTCGAGTGCGTGTGGATGATCCATCAGACTCCGGCGGAAAAGCGATTTGGCGCTGACTTCCTCGGGTGTGTCATGGCGGCTTATGCCCTGATATTTTCGGGCCGCGTCGTTTTTTATTACTTCACACCGCCCAAACCTGATTTTTTTCAGGCCGGCTCATACGACTTATTTCTCTATCTCTGCACTCAGGCTTTGCTCATCTCTCTGACTTTCAGCTTTGTCTTGATGGTTAACCGGCACCTGCACTACGAGCTCAAGGAGGACATCCAAAACCGGCTCGAGGCTGAAAAAATCGTCAAAATCAACCTGGAGCGCCTGGCACGAGCGGAACTGGCGTCGAAGACAGGCAACTGGGAACTCGGCGTCGACACCCGACAAATTAGCTATTCGGTTGGCGCCGCCAAAATCTACGGTCTCTCTTCGACTTTTGTCGAAAGCAAACATCTCAGGGCCATCCCATTGCCGGAATATCGCCCCGTACTCGACTCGGCGTTAGCCGATCTGATTGAAAAGGGGCATCCCTATGATGTCGAATACAAGATCCAGACCGACGATAGCGGCGAGCTAAAGGAAATTCATTCGACCGGCGAATTAAGCCAGGACAAGAAAACTGTCTTTGGCGTCATTCGCGATATCACCGAACGAAAAAACATCGAGCACAAACTGGAACATCTCGTGCAGATAGACCCCCTGACCGGAGTTTTTTCGCGACGGCATTTCATGACGATGACCGAACGCAAGATAGCAAACGCCGTACGATACGCGACGCCCCTGTCTGTTCTCATGCTCGACGTCGATCACTTCAAGCAGGTCAACGACACCTACGGTCATCAAATCGGCGACTTGGTTCTTCAGCAATTCGGGAAACTGTTTCACGGGCTGCTGCGCGAGGTCGATATCGTTGGCCGCTATGGTGGCGAGGAATTTGCCGTGGCGCTTCCGCAAACCGATCTCGCCCAGGCTTTCGAGGTCTCCGAGCGCCTCCGGCGAGTCATTGAGCAGAACGAGATTCCGCTCAAACACGGTCTGCCTCTGAGAATCAGCGTGTCTATCGGGATAAGCGCGTTCAAGGACGCGACGGAGAACATCGACGCTTTGCTCGGACGCGCAGACAAAGCGCTCTATGACGCCAAACACCGCGGGCGAAATCAGGTCTGCGTGTACGAGACGCGCGTCGAAGACTAGCCATCCGTCCGCGCCGCCTCCTCACGCGCCATCAGTTGCCGGCAAGCATCGCGCAAGCGTTCGGCGCCGGCGGTCAAGCGCCTTTCGGCGTGCCAGACGAGGTAGAAGCGCCGTTCCAGCGTCACCTCGGGAACCGCGATCGCAGCAAACTCGCCCGACTCGAGTTCACGACGCACGGCGCGGCGCGACGAACAAGTGACTCCGCGGCCGAGCCGGATGATTTCGCGGATCGCTTCGCCGCTGCCCAGTTCGAGCGCCACATTGAAGCCGCCCAAGTACGGCAAGAGGATCGATTCGAGCGTCTGGCGAACGCCCGAGCCGCTTTCGCGCAAGATCCAGGGCGCGCCGGCCAGTGCTTCGCGGCTCGGCGTCTGGCGCGTAAATGGATGATCCGCACGCGCATAGATCACCATCTCGTCGCGCAGCCAGAGTTCGGAAACCAGATGGCTGTCGGTCAGCGGCGCTTCGATCAGGCCGATGTCGGCGCGGCAGTCGAGCAACATGGCGACGACGCTGTGCGAGTTGTTGATTTCCACCTCGTAGCGGTGGCCCTCGTCTTCGGCCATCAGCGGCGCGAGCAGCGCCGGCAACACATAGTTGCCGATGGTCAGGCTGGCGGCGATCCTAAGCCGGCTCGGCGAGCCGGCGACGTAGGTCTGCTCAAGCTCGCCGGCCTGTTGCAGCAGATCGAGCGCCTGCGGCAACAGATAACGACCGTGCTCATTCAACACCACGCGCCGGCCGATGCGGTCGAATAGCGCGACGCCCAAGCGCCGTTCAAGTTCGGCGACGGCGCCGCTGGTCGCCGACTGCGACAAGCCCAGCTCATCGCCGGCCGCAGTGATTCCACCTGTACGGCTAATTGCGGCGAAAACTTCAAGCTCTCTCAAGGTGATGCGCAGCATGGCTGTTTCTTCCCTTACCGGTTTTTCCGATACATATAACCCGCAAAATCAATTATTTCAATAGATCTTACGACGATATAGTTATTCCCAATCGATCTATCGAACGCTTTGGGAGAAGCCTGATGTTTTACAAAAGAACCATACCCTTGCTGCCCGGCCTGCTGCTGGTGCTCGCTCTGGGTGCCGTCGCCGTCGCGCTGGGGCGGGCCTTCCCCTTGATCGGCAGCGCCGTGATGGGGATATTTCTGGGCATCGTCGTGCGCTGGCGCTTCGCGCCCGACGCGCGTTTCACGCCGGGAATCGCTTTCTCGTCGAAACAGGTCTTGCAATGGTCGATCGTCGCGCTGGGATTCGGCCTGCCAATCGCCGAGGTCGCGAAAACGGGGATGGATTCGCTGTCGATCACTTTGGCGACGATCAGCGCGGCCTTCTTGAGCGCGCTCTGCTTCGGCAAGCTGCTGCGGGTACCCGGCAAACTGTGCGTGTTGATCGGTACCGGGACGGCGATCTGCGGCGGCTCGGCGATCGCCGCGATCACCCCGGTGCTCAAGCCCGACGCGCACGAAGCGTCGTTTTCGCTATCGACCATCTTCCTGTTCAACGTGCTCGCCGTTTTGCTTTTTCCGCTGCTCGGCCACGCGCTGGGACTCAGTGATCATGGCTTCGGGCTGTGGGCGGGAACCGCCATCAACGATACCTCGTCGGTGGTTGCCGCGGCCTATTCGTGGAGCGATAGCGCGGGAGAGTACGCGACCATCGTCAAGCTGACGCGCGCCATGCTGATCGTTCCGGTTACGCTGGCGATCGGCGCCTGGGTCATCGTCAAGCAGCGCAAGGACCAGCCGCAAGGTCTGCTGTCGTCGATCGGCCACGCCTTTCCCTGGTTCATCGCCTGGTTCGTCGTCGCCTCGGCAGCCGGCCGCTTTCTGCCGCCGTCGATCAGCAGCACGGCCAACGGCCTGGCGCCGTTGATGATCACCGCCGCGCTGACGGCCATCGGTTTGACCACCGATTTATCGAAAATGCGGCAAACCGGTTGGCGGCCGGTCGCCCTGGGACTCTTGGTCTGGATCAGCGTTGCCGGAACCAGCCTGCTGGTCCAATCGCTGAGCGCACGCTGGTAGCGCCGCCTTCGGGCGCGGCGCCCGAGCCGATCGTCAGTGTCCGCCGAACTGGTTGACACGCAGCTTGTCTTGCTGCTGCGTGCAGGGTAGATTGCGGAACACACCCCTGACGCAGTCAGGCCCGCGTCACCATCGCAGACGGAGAGACCATGGGCACGATAAACGGCTTGTCTTTGCGCAGCAAATTGAATCTCCTGACGGTGCTTACGGTGATCGCGCTCTGCCTGCTGGCGACGATCGTTCTGATCGGCGAGAAGAGCCAGTTGGTCGCCGATCGCAAGGACAAGGTCCGCAGCCTGGTCGAAGTCGCCCAGGCCACGGTGGCGCTCTACGAGAAACAGGCTCGCGACGGCAAGATCAGCGTCGACGACGCCAAGAAACTGGCCATCGACGCCGTCCGCGGCATGCGTTATGACCAATCGGAGTACTTCTGGATCAACGATCTGGGTAAACCGGCGCCGCGGATGATCATGCATCCAACGGTCCCGGCGCTCGACGGCCAGATCCTCGATGCGCAACGCTTCAACAAGGCCACCTCGAAGCAGGCCGGTGTCGACGGCCCAACGCAATCGCTCGACGGTAAAAACCTGTTCGTATCGTTCAACGAGGTGGCCGAAGCCGCTGGCCAGGGCTACGTCGCGTACTTGTGGCCGAGGCCGAAAAGCGGAGGAGGCGTCAGCGAAGAGCTCTATCCGAAACTCTCCTTTGTCCAGAAATTCGAGCCCTGGGGCTGGGTGATCGGCAGCGGAATCTACATCGACGATGTCGATGCGCTGTTCCGCCAGAACGCGCTCAAGCTGCTGGCGTGGATCGTCGTGATCGGCGGCTTCATCGCCGTTTCGCTGGCCGTCGTTTCCCGCCAACTGACCCGTACCCTCGGCGGCGACCCCAGTTACGCTTCGCAGATCACCAAGCGCATCGCCGCCGGCGACCTGAGCGGCGAAGTCGTCTGCGTCCCAGGCGACAGCGTGCTGGCCGGAATGAAGAACATGCAGCTGACCTTGCGAACGATGATCGAGGAAATCGTCGGCGACGCGCAACAACTCGCGTCGGCGTCCACCCAGATGCTGCGGGATTTTGAGGAAGTATCGCTACGCACGCGCCAGCAGGGCGAATCGGCGTCGTCGATGGCCGCCGCCGTCGAGGAAATGACGGTCAGCATCGCCCAGGTCGCCGACAACGCGCACGAAGCCCACGGCATCTCGGTCCAGGCCAGCGATCTGTCGACGAGCGGAACGCAGATCATCGAAAACGCCGCGAGTGAGATGCACAAGATATCGGACGCGGTGCGGTCGTCGTCGACGATCGTCGAGGACCTCGGACGTCAGTCCGAACAGATCACGTCGATCGTCAATACGATCAAGGAAATCGCCGACCAGACCAATTTGCTGGCGCTCAACGCCGCCATCGAGGCCGCCCGCGCCGGCGAACAGGGGCGCGGCTTTGCCGTCGTCGCCGACGAGGTGCGCAAGCTCGCCGAACGCACCAGCCGGTCGACCAGCGAAATTACCGAGATGGTCCAGAAAATTCAGACCGGCACCCGCAACGCAGTGACCAGCATGCAAAACGGCGTCGTCCAGGCCGGCAAGAGCGTCGAACTGGCGACCCAGGCCGGCAGTTCGATCAATGAGATCCGTGCCGGTGCACAGCGCGTTACGGATGTCGTGACCAGCATTGCCGATTCGATCCGCGAACAGGGAACGGTGTCCAGCGAAATCGCCCGCAGCATCGAACAGGTCGCTCAGATGTCAGAGGAAAGCGCGCGCGCCGTGCAAAACACGACGCAGGCCGCGCATCACCTCAACGAGTTGTCGGCGTCGCTGCATCACTCCGTCAGCCGTTTCAAGCTGCACTGACCCGCCCCGGCCTCAAAGACCGGGGCTTTTGATCACGACTTGTCGAAGCGCATCACCCCGCCGACACAAGCCACGCGAATGGTGTCGCCAGCAGCGAAGCGGCCTTCGAGAATGGCCTTGGCCAGCGGGTTTTCGAACTCCGACTGGATCGCGCGCTTGAGTGGGCGCGCGCCGAACACCGGGTCGAAGCCGGCGGCGGCGACCTCGGACAGCGCTGAATCGTCGATTTCGACTTTCATTTCGAGCGCAGCCATGCGTTTTTCGAGAAGCCCCAGCTGGATCCTGGCGATCGACTTGATGTTCTTCTCGTCGAGCGCGTGGAAGACGACGACTTCGTCGATGCGGTTGATGAACTCGGGCCGGAAGTAGGTCTTGACCTCGCCCATCACCGCCAGTTTGATCACCTGGTAGTCGTCGCCGCTCATCTGCTGGATCATCTGCGAACCCAGGTTCGAGGTCATCACGATCACGGTATTCTTGAAATCGACGGTGCGCCCCTGGCCGTCGGTCATGCGTCCGTCGTCGAGCACTTGCAGCAGGACGTTGAAGACGTCAGGGTGCGCCTTCTCGACCTCGTCGAGCAGGATCACGCTGTACGGCTTGCGGCGAACCGCTTCGGTGAGGTAACCGCCCTCCTCGTAACCGACGTAACCCGGCGGCGCGCCGATGAGGCGCGACACCGAGTGCTTCTCCATGAACTCGCTCATGTCGATGCGCACCAGGTGCTCTTCGGAGTCGAACAGGAAAGTGGCCAGCGCCTTGCACAGCTCGGTCTTGCCGACGCCGGTCGGGCCGAGGAAGAGGAAGGAGCCGTAAGGCTTGTTGGGGTCGGCGAGCCCGGCGCGCGAGCGGCGGATGGCGTCCGACACCAGACGTACCGCCTCATCCTGCCCGACGACGCGCTGGTGAATTCGCTCTTCCATGTTGAGCAATTTTTCGCGCTCTCCCTGCATCATCTTCGAGACGGGAATTCCGGTCGCGCGCGAGACGACCTCGGCAATTTCCTCGACGCCGACCTGGGTGCGCAACAGCTGGTTCTTCGATACGCCGGCACTGCTGGCAACACTCTCGGCGGCTTTGAGTTGCGCCTCAAGCTGCGGCAACTTGCCGTATTGCAGCTCGGCGACCTTGTCGAGTTTGCCTTCGCGCTGCAAGCGAACGAGCTCGGCCTTGAGCTTGTCGATCGCTTCCTTGATGTGCGCGCTACCCTGCGCCTGCGCCTTCTCGGCCTTCCAGATTTCCTCAAGATCGTTGTATTCGCGCTTGAGCTTGGCAAGTTCATCCTCGATCAGCTGCATGCGTTTTTTCGACGCCTCGTCTTTTTCCTTGCGCACCGCCAGTCGCTCGATCTCGAGCTGGATCATTCGCCGACTGAGCTTGTCCATGACCTCAGGCTTCGAATCCATTTCCATGCGGATGCGCGCCGCCGCTTCGTCGATCAGGTCGATCGCCTTGTCGGGCAGGAAACGGTCGGTGATGTAGCGGTGCGAGAGTTCGGCGGCAGCGACGATCGCCGGGTCGGTGATAGCGACCTTGTGGTGCAACTCGTAGCGGTCGCGCAGGCCGCGCAGGATGGCGATGGTGCTCTCGACCGACGGCTCGTCGACCAGCACCTTCTGGAAGCGGCGTTCGAGCGCGGCGTCCTTCTCGACGTACTTGCGGTATTCGTCGAGCGTCGTCGCGCCGATGCAGTGCAGCTCGCCGCGCGCCAGCGCCGGTTTGAGCATATTGCCGGCGTCGATCGCGCCCTCGGCCTTGCCGGCGCCGACCATGGTGTGCAACTCGTCGATGAAGACGATGATCCGGCCTTCTTCCTGGGCGATCTCCTTCAAGACGGCTTTGAGGCGTTCCTCGAACTCGCCGCGGTACTTGGCTCCGGCGAGCAGCGCCGCCATGTCGAGCGAGAGCACTTTCTTGCCCTTGAGCGTTTCCGGAACCTCGTCGTTGACGATGCGCTGCGCCAGCCCCTCGACGATCGCCGTCTTGCCGACGCCCGGTTCGCCGATCAGCACCGGGTTGTTCTTGGTTCGCCGCTGCAGGATCTGGATGGCGCGGCGAATTTCGTCGTCGCGGCCGATCACCGGGTCGAGCTTGCCCGACCGCGCGCGCTCGGTGAGGTCGATGCAGTATTTCTTCAATGACTCGCGCTGGCCTTCGGCCTCCGGGTCGTCGACGCCCTGGCCGCCGCGCACCGAATCGATCGCCTGCTCAAGCGCTTTGCGCGAAAGCCCGTGCTGCTTGGCCAGACGGCCGCACTCGCCCTTGTCGTCGCAGATTGCCAGCAGGAACATTTCGCTGGCGATGAACTGGTCGCCGCGCTTTTGCGCTTCCTTGTCGGTGACGTTGAGCAGGTTGGCGAGGTCGCGGCCGACCTGAACCTCGCCGCCGTGTCCTTCGACGGTCGGCAACCGGTCGATGGCCTGGTCGAGCGCGGCCTTGAGCGCCTGAACGTTGGCGCCCGACTGCGCGAGCAAGGACGAGGTGCCGCCGTCGTCCTGCTGCAACAGCGCCAGCAGCAGGTGCTGCGGCGCGATCATCTGGTGGTCGTGACCCACCGCCAGGCTCTGTGCATCGGCCAGCGCCTGCTGGAATTTGGTGGTGAGTTTGTCTTGTCGCATCGCGGTTCCCTCGCTGGATGGCTTTTCAATGAAGAGTAAGTGGGGCAACGACGCGCCGTTTTCAAGTGCGCGCCGCTAATTGTCATAAGCGGCGCCAGCGATATCGCCTCGGCGAACGCGGCAATTGCCAAGCGGCGTGGCGCAGGGTAGATTCGCGCACGCTCGTCGGCAATGTTTCCCCTTGCGCGACAGCAAGCGCTTCCGACCTCATGGAATGATTATGTCAGCCATTGCTTTCCTCCGTTCCGAGCCTGCCGATGCCGCGACGCCCCCACGGTGCAAAAACTGGGCAGGCGGACTGCTGACCACTGCAGTTTTGAGCGTTGCGCTTTTGTCAGGATGCGCATCGACGCTGGCGCCACATAACGCACCGTTTGCCGGCAAGGTCGTCGAGCACGGCTACCGTGCCGGCGCCTCGCGCCCCGCAGGGGCTCCCGAAAGCCTGGTGTTCGGCTTGAGCTTTTCGGGCGGCGGAACGCGCGCGGCGGCACTCGCCTACGGCGTACTCGAAGAGCTGTCGCGCACCTCGGTGGCGATCAACGGCGAGAGCCACCGGATGCTCGACCTCGTCGAAACGATCTCGGCGGTCTCCGGCGGCAGCTACACGGCGGCATACTACGGCCTGTTCGGCGACCGCATTTTCAAGGATTTCGAGTCGCGTTTTCTCAAGCGCGACGTGCAGAACGAGCTGGCCACGACCTTTTTCTCGCCGACCAATCTTTTCAATATGTCGTCGCCGTATTACGGGCGCTCGGACGTCACCGCCGAATACCTCGATCAGATCCTGTTCGAAGGCAAAACCTTTGCCGACCTTGACGCGGCGGTTCGTCAGCACGGCCGCCCCTTTGTGCTGATCAACGCCACTGACATGGCGCATACCAGCCGCTTCGAATTTTCGCAGGACCAGTTCGACCTGCTGTGCTCGGATATCGGAACGTACAAGGTATCGCGCGCCGTTGCCGCATCGAGCGCCATGCCGGTGGTTTTCAGCCCGATTACGCTCGCCAACTTTGCCGGGCAGTGCGGTTTCAGTACGCCGCAGTGGATGACCCGCGCGCTGCTCGATCGCCACGATTACGTGCGGCGCTATGCCGTCGCAGCGGATCTATCCACCTATCTGGATGCCGACAAACGAAAGTACGTACACCTGCTCGACGGCGGGCTGTCCGACAATCTCGGCCTGCGCGCCATGCTCGATCGGCTGGCGCTCGCCGGCCCGGTCGAGCTGGCCGACAATTATCAGCGCAAGAACCTGCGGCGACTGGTACGCATCGTGGTCAACGCGCAGGCCAGGCACGAATACCCGCAGCTCGACCAATTCGCCGAGGTGCCGACGCTCAGCGCCATTGCTTTTGCCGTCGGCAACACCACCGACCGCTACACGGTCGAAACGCTGGCCTACGCGCGCAGCAGCATGAACGAAGCGGCGCAAGCGATCGCCAAGCACCAGCGCGACCTCGGCGTTCCCGACGGCGGCGATGTGCAGGCGATGCTGATCGAAATCAGCTTCGACGACCTGGAGAGCGAGGCAGAGCGTGCCTACTTCAACGCGCTGCCGACGAGTTTCAATCTACCGGCCGCTGACATTGATCGTTTGCGCGAAGCGGGTGGCCGCTTGCTCAGAGCCTCGCCCGCCTACCAGCGCCTGCTGCGCGACCTGCCGACGCTGCGCTGAGCCTATTACCCCCTGGCTAACGAACATTTCGAACACTGGTTAGCGAAGTAATCGGGCCTATGCCGCAAATCGCCCCGAAGAAACACATGGCGAGCGTGTTGTGGCAAGGTGGAAAGCGGTGCTGCGGAAGACCGGAATGGCAATGGTGCATTTTGCCCGCGGGT
>Ga0316604_10000111_pt1 | contig 132467 bp, 106 predicted proteins | sample OWC_soil_day20_C_FD_207650 | JGI IMG/M metagenome (GOLD analysis project Ga0316604, IMG submission 207650) | Wetland soil microbial communities from Old Woman Creek delta, Ohio, United States - OWC_soil_day20_CT | ecosystem: Environmental > Terrestrial > Soil > Wetlands | place: USA: Ohio... | reverse complement strand
CGCCGGCTTGATCTGGGCGTTTTGCGAAACATAGGCGCCACTGTGGCAAGTCGAGCAGCTGGTCAGCCCCGTGTGGTTCATCGTCGCCGGCGCAAAGGCCGTGTAGCCCTTGGTGTGGCAGGTGTCACACTGACCGGTCACCGGGATGTGCGTCGTCGGCTTGGCCAGGGCATTGACCGCCACATAACCGCCGCCGTGACAGGTCGAGCAGTTGCCAACCGCGACCGGGCCGGCCGTCGCCGTGTGGCTCATCGCCGCCGGACGGAAGGTCGTGGTGTTCTTGTGGCAGCTATCGCACTGCGCCGTCGTCGGGATGTGCGTCGTCGGCTTGCCAAGGGCCGTCGTCCCGTTATGGCAGGTCGAGCACTTGCCGACCGTGCTGGCATCGTGCACGAAGGTCGCTGTCGCCCACGTCGTGGTCGACGCATGACAGGTATCGCACTGCGCGGTCGTGGTTGCGTGCGTGGTCGGCTTGATCTGGGCGTTGATCGACAGATACGTCCCGCTGTGACAGGTCGAGCAGTTACCCGTTACCGCCACACTGGTTGTCGCGTGATTCATTTTCGCCGGGGCGAAGGCCACGAAGTTCGTGTGGCAATCGTCACAGGCATTGCCGGCCGTCGGCAAATGAGTGCCCGATTTGCCCAAGGCATTGGTGCCGTTGTGACAGGTGCCGCAGGTGTGACCGCCCATCGTCACCCCGTTGTGGGCGTAGGTGGTCGGCTTCCAGGCCACGGTGCCGTGGCAGCTATCGCATTGCTGCACCCCGGTCGGAATGTGCGTCACCGAACGGGCCTGGGCATTGACCGTGACGTAGCCGCCGTTGTGACAGCTCAGGCAGTTGTTGGCCGTGCCCGCGTGGTTCATCGTGGCCGGGGCAAACGCGGTGTAGGAGTTGTGGCAGGTGTCGCACTGCGCTGTCGTCGGCACGTGCGAGCTGGGCTTCGGCAGCCCGGATCCGGTTGGCTTGTGACAGGTGTCGCAGGTGCCGACGGCCGTGCCCAGGTGGGTGTAGGTGGCCGTCGCCCAGGTGGTGGTCGATTTGTGGCAGGTGTCGCACTGGCGAGTGTCCGCCACATGGTTTACCGATTTATGCTGCGCGTTGTAGGTCAGGTACGGTGCGCTGTCACCGTGACAGGTAATGCAGTTGCCGGCAGCGAGCGGGGTGTTGGTGCCCGAGTGGTTCATCGGGCTGGGCATGAAGGCGGCAAAGCCGTTGTTGTGGCAGGTGTCGCATTGCGCACCGGTCGGGATGTGCGTCAGCGGCTTGGCCAGCGCATTGACCGCAGTATAGGTGCCGCTATGGCAGGTCGAGCATTGCGCCGCCGTACCGCTGTGGTTCATCGCCGCCGGCTTGAACGCCACATAGTTGCCATGGCAGCTGTCGCACTGCGCCGTCGTCGGAATATGCGAGGTCGGCTTGCCCAGTGCTGTCGATCCGTTGTGACAGGTCGAACAGGAACCTGTCGCGGTCGCACTGTGCGTATAGGTGGCACCGATCCAGCTCACGGTCGAACCATGGCAGGTGTCGCACTGCGCATTGGTGATCACGTGATTGACCGATTTTGCCTGCGCATTGGCAAACAGATAAGCGCCGCTGTGGCAGGTCGAACAATTGCCTGTAGCCACCGGACCGGCAGTCGCAGTGTGGCTCATGGTGGCCGGGGCAAATGCGGTGGTGTTCTTGTGGCAGGTGTCGCAGGTCGCCGTGGTCGGAATGTGCGTCGTCGGCTTGCCCAGCGCGTTGGTCCCGTTGTGGCAGTTTGAACAACTGCCGGCCACCACTCCCGTGTGATTGAAAGCCCCCGTCGCCCACGTCGTCGTCGAGCTGTGGCAGGTGCTGCACTGTGCCGTCGTCGGAATATGCGTCGCCGGCTTGATCTGGGCGTTTTGCGAAACATAGGCGCCACTGTGGCAAGTCGAGCAGCTGGTCAGCCCCGTGTGGTTCATCGTCGCCGGCGACCAGGCCGTGTAGCCCTTGGTGTGGCAGGTATCGCACTGACCGGTCACCGGAATGTGCGTCGTCGGCTTGGCCAGGGCATTGACCGCGACATAGCCGCCACCGTGACAGGTGGAACAGTTGCCGACGGCGACCGGGCCGGCCGTCGCCGTGTGGCTCATCACCGCCGGACGGAAGGTCGTGTAATTCTTGTGGCAGGTATCGCACTGCGCCGTGGTCGGGATGTGCGTCGTCGGCTTGCCCAGCGCGCTGGTACCGTTATGGCAGGTCGAGCACTGGCCGACGGCAGTTGCATCGTGCGTCATGGTGCGTGTCGCCCAGGTCGTCGTCGAGTTATGGCAGGTATCGCACTGATTGGCGGTCGGGATATGGGTCGCCGGCTTGACCTGCGCATTGATGCCCAGGTAGGTACCACTGTGGCAGGTCGCGCAGTTATTCGCCGCCGCCGGCGTGTTCGTCCCGGCGTGGTTCATCTTCGCCGGCGCAAACGCCGTGAAATTGGTGTGGCAAGTGTCGCAGGCCGCACCGGTCGGCAGGTGGCTTGTCGCCTTGCCCAGCGCATTGCTCCCGTTGTGACAGTTACTACATGTGCCGCCCCCCATCGTCACCCCGTTGTGGGCGTAGGTGGTCGGCTTCCAGGCCACGGTGCCGTGGCAGCTATCGCATTGCTGCGCCCCGGTCGGAATGTGCGTCACCGAACGGGCCTGGGCATTGACCGTGACGTAGCCGCCGTTGTGACAGCTCAGGCAATTGTTGGCCGTGCCCGCGTGGTTCATCGTGGCCGGGGCAAACGCGGTATAGGAGTTGTGGCAGGTGTCGCACTGCGCTGTCGTCGGCACGTGCGAGCTGGGCTTCGGCAGCCCGGATCCGGTTGGCTTGTGACAGGTGTCGCAGGTGCCGGCAGCCGTGCCCAGGTGGGTGTAGGTGGCCGTCGCCCAGGTGGTGGTCGATTTGTGGCAGGTGTCGCACTGGCGTGTGTCCGCCACATGGTTCACCGATTTATGCTGCGCGTTGTAGGTCAGGTAAGGTGCGCTGTCACCGTGACAGGTGATGCAGTTGCCGGCAGCGACCGGGGTGTTGGTGCCCGAGTGGTTCATCGGGCTGGGCATGAAGGCGGCAAAGCCGTTGTTGTGGCAGGTGTCGCATTGCGCACCGGTCGGGATGTGCGTCAGCGGCTTGGCCAGCGCATTGACCGCAGTATAGGTGCCGCTATGGCAGGTCGAACATTGCGCCGCCGTACCGCTGTGGTTCATCGCCGCCGGCTTGAACGCCACATAGTTGCCATGACAGCTGTCGCACTGCGCCGTCGTCGGAATATGCGAGGTCGGCTTGCCCAGTGCTGTCGATCCGTTGTGGCAGGTCGAACAGGAACCTGTCGCGGTCGCACTGTGTATGAATTTCGCCCCCGTCCAGGAGGTATAGCCCCCGGTATGACAGGTATCGCACTGCATGTTGGTCAGGACATGGGTCGTCGGCTTGGCCAAGGCATTGGCAAACAGGTAGCCCCCCCCGTGGCAGAGCGAGCAGTTACCCGGAGCGATCGGCCCCGTCGTACCGGTATGGCTCATCGTCGCCGGGCGGAAAGCATTGAAATTGCCGTGGCAGGTATCGCACTGCGCAGTCGTCGGGATGTGTGTCGTCGGCTTGCCCAAGGCCGTCGTGCCATTGTGGCAGGTCGAGCAGTTGCCGGCGGCAGCGGGGCTGGCACTAGCATGGTTGAATACCTTGGTTGCCCAGCTGGCGGTCGAGGTGTGGCAGCTGTCGCACTGCGCCGTGGTGGAAACGTGGCTGGCCGGCTTGATCTGCGCGTTAATCGCCACATACGCGCCACCATGACAGGTTGAGCAGGTTCCGGAATTAACCGTTGCCGCCGGCCCGGTCGTACCGGTGTGATTCATCCGGGTTGGCGCAAAAGCGGTGAAATTGGTGTGGCACACGTCGCAGGCGGCGGTCGTCGGCAAGTGCGTTGCCGGCTTGCCGAGCGCATGGGTGCCATCGTGACAGCTGGTGGCGCAGGTGCCGCTACCGACCACCACGCCGGTATGCGAAAACGTCGTCGGTTTCCAGGCCGTCGTTCCGTGACAGGCATCGCAAGCCTGGGTGCCGGTTGGAATATGCGAAATCGGTCTGGCCTGCGCATTGACCGCCAGGTAGGCGCCACCATGGCAGGTAGCGCAGTTTCCGGCGGCGACCGGTCCGCTGGTACCCGCATGGCTCATGCTGGCCGGGGCGAATACCGAGAAACCAGTGTGGCAGGTCGAACATTGCGCCGTGGTCGGAATATGCGTTGTCGGCTTGGTCAGGGCATTGGCGTAAACATAAGCCCCACCGTGACACGAACGGCAATCCGTCAGGCCTGTGTGATCCATGGCCGCCGGACGGAATGAGGTGGTGTTCTTATGACAACTGGAGCATTGCGCCGTGGTCGGAATGTGGGTCGTCGGCATGCCCACGGCCGGGTTGTTGTTATGACAGCTCGAACAGTTGGTATCGGTGACCGCGTGATTCCAGGTCGCCGTCGCCCAGGTGCTGGTCGAACCGTGGCAGGTGTCGCACTGTGCGACGGTTGAACTGTGTGTAGCCGACTTGGTCTGGGCATTACTCGAAATGTACGTACCGCTGTGGCAAGTCGCGCAGTTTCCGGAGGCTGCCGGCCCCGTTGCGCCGGCGTGATTCATGCGCGCCGGGGCAAAAGCGCTAAAGCTGGTATGGCAGACGTCACACGAAGCGGTCGTTGGAATGTGAGCAGCGAATGCCTGCTTGCCCACCGCCGTGGTTCCATTGTGACAGGTAGCGCAACGACCAGCCGCGGCCGGCGAGACGGTCGTGTGGTCAAACTTGGCGCCGAGCCAGGTAACGGTGGATTGATGGCAACCATCGCACTGGGCGCTCGTCGATACGTGAGTAGCCGGCTTGGCCAACGCGTTGACGGCGGTGTAACCGCCACTGTGGCAACTCGAACAGGCACCGCTTGTTCCCGAATGATCCATCCGCGCGCCAGCAAAGGACATGGTACTGGTATGACAGGTATCGCACTGCGCGGTGGTCGGAACATGACTCCTCGACTTGCCCACCGCACGCGAACCGTTGTGACAATCGGAACAGCGCCCGGTGACCGGCGGGCTTGCCACATGATCGAACACACTGGCAAACCAGGTGCTCGTTGAGGGGTGGCACTGGTCGCACTGTGCTGTCGTGGCGACGTGATTGGGCCCCTTGGTCTGCGCATTGGCAGAAACGAATGCCCCGTTGTGACACGAATTACACTGTCCGGCAGTACCGGCATGGTTCATGGCGGCGGGAGAAAACGCCGTCACGCTGGTGTGGCAACTGTTGCATGCCGCGTTGGTTGGCAGGTGAGTCACCGGCTTGGCGAGGCTGTTCGCCTCCGTGAAAATGCCGTTGTGGCAGCTGCTACAGGCGATCGTACTGACCACGTTATGGTCCATCCGCGCCGGCTGCCAGGCTATCGTGCCATGGCAGCTGTCGCAGGTCGCCGCAGCCGTCGGAATGTGCTTCAGCGACTTTCCTGGCGCACGCGTGCCGGCACCGGCATGACAAGTCGAACACACCTTCGGCGTTCCACGGAAAGTACCTGCGGTATGACACGACTCGCAGGGCACCATCTTGTGTGCGTTATCGAGAATGAAGCCCGTCTTCGCATGTTCGAAGACAAGACTCGGCACCGCCCCGCCCGATTCCGCCTGGCCAATAGCCTCACCCCACGCCCCCAACAGGAGCATGGCTAGCGGAACAAAAATCATCAGGAGGCGGCGCAGAAGATTCATTCAATCACCTCTCAAGCCAGCGGAAACGAAAAAAACAGTCATCGTTAAATCCATGCAGCGGCATTGGCCACCCATTTAGCAAAATCAATTTTGTGGGAAATTATCACACAAAATTGATTCCACCTATCGTTTGACATATTTCCAGTTCGACGAGACATGGCAGGTCTCGCACTGGATGCCGAAAGCGCCGTTATGAACGTCCTCGCGTCCATGACAACTGAAGCAGGACATCGAGGGCTTCACCGACTTCGTCTTCGACTCCCTGTGACAGTCCCTGCACTCGACCTTGGCATGCCCGCCATCGAGCTTGAAGCGCGTGATCGAATGGTCGAAATCCCAGGACTTCCAGGTGCCGGTGGTGTGACAGGTCTCGCATTCCCTGCCGTAGCCGCCCTTGTGCTTGTCGTCCTTTTCGTGACAGCCGTAGCAGGTCAGCGGCGCATCCCTGAACGCTGGCGTCAGGTGGCATTTCTTGCACTCGACCTTGGCATGGCTGGCGGTCAGCGGGAAACGTGACTTGTTGTGATCGAAAGGCACGTCCTTCCATTGCCGTTCGTCGTGGCAGCTCGCGCACTTTTCACCAAGCTGGCCTTTGTGCTTGTCGTCCTTCTTGTGACAGGCAATGCAGGTTTGCTCCAGCTTGAGCTTGCTGTAGATCGGCCCTTTTTCCGGCAGATGGCAGGCATCACACTTGGTTTCGCGGTGCTTGCCCTTGAGCAGATACTTGGTTTCCTTGTCGTGGTTGAAAATGCTGCTCTTCCACTCCTTGGCCGTGTGGCAGGTGCCGCACTTGTCCCCGTAGCGCCCCTTGTGCCCCTTTTCGTCATCGTTCTTGCGATGGCAGGCCACACACTCCATTTCCAGCTTCAACTTGGCATTGGGACCACTGACGCCGCCCTTGTGGCAGGTGTCGCACTTGGCGTCCTTGTGCTTGTCGCGGAGCGGAAACTTGGTGTCGTCGTGATCGAAGTTCGAGTTCTTCCAGCCACGCTCGTTGTGGCAGCTCTCGCACTTTTCGCCCAGATTGCCGCGGTGGCCTTTGTCCTGATCGTCCTTCTTGTGGCAGGCGATGCACTTGGTCGGCAGTTTCTGCTGCTGATAGAGCAAACCCCTTTCCGGCAGGTGGCAGGTGTTGCACTTGGCCTGGCGATGCTTGCCCTTCAGGGCGTAATGGGTGTCGTGATCATGATCGAAATCGATTTCCTTCCAGCCCTTGTCGTTGTGACAGGACTCGCACTTGGTGCCGTAACGGCCCTTGTGCCCTTTTTCCTGATCGATCTTCTTGTGGCAGCCGTTACAGGTTAGCGGCGTCTGCTGGTAAGTCTTGTCGGCGTGGCACTCCTTGCACTTGACGTCGGCATGCTTGCCACCGATCAGCGAGAACTTGGTTTTTTCGTGGTCGAAACGGGTTTCCGTCCACTTCTTCTCGTTATGGCAGGTCTCGCACTTGGTCCCGAGATGCCCTTTGTGCCCTTTTTCCTGGTCGTCCTTCTTGTGGCAGTCGTTGCACAACTTGGGCGCCTGGCGGTACTTCAGCTTGGCCTGGTGGCAACTCTCGCACTTGCTTTCCTTGTGCGCGCCGAGCAGCTTGAAATCGGTCCGGGCGTGATCGAATTTTTTCTTGTCGAGCGGCGCGATATTGGCATTCCGCCCCTTGTGGTCGGTATGGCAATTGCGGCAATTATTGTCGTCCAGACGGCCATGCAGGCGCGACTTGGTGCGAATGTCGGCCGCCACGTCCTTGTGGCAATCGAGGCAAAGCTTGGTCTGGGCCGCCTTGTCGAAACGCTGATGACATTGCTTGCACTCCTGCTCGTACTTGGCGTGGCCCGAAATAAGCTCACCGGGCATCAGGACCTTTTCGATCGTTTGTGCCGCAGCTGCACCGGCAAACACCAGTGCAGCGCAAAGAATCAGATACCTGATGAACTGATCAATACATGTGGACCGCAATGACATGCACGACTCCACTGAAAACCAACAGGTAAAGAAAAGGAACGTGGACGACGTGCCAATAGGAAAAGAGCTTTTCCCAAACGCTGAGTTGGGATGCCTTGACCACCGAATCGAGATAGCGGTCGATGCGTTCGCGCGCCGACTGGTAGCTCGCCACGAAGGCCTGGCGATCCCCGCCCTGCTTGCGCCACTGGCGACGCAGAACGCTCTTCGCATCATCGCGAACGGTCCGCGCCAGGCGGCGACTCCGCCAGCGCAGGGTGATGAAGCGCCATGCCCGGGCGCCCAGACCACCTTGCTTGTCGAAGGCGGCATCCTGGAAGGCACGCAACCGTGGCTCGATATCGGGGCGCAAGGCAAAAATGCTGCCCATCGTGTCCGCGCTGGCCTTCAGGTCGGCCGAAACATCCGCCAGTGTCAAATGCTGGCCGTAAAGCCCGCGATGGATATGGCGATAGATGAAGCGCCCGACCACCCCGCTCAAGGCGACCAGCAACATGGCGTACAGCGCCATGGCGCCATTCAGTGAACCGGTGCGAAAGGTCGAGTGAAACAAGACCAGCAATGGCCCCGTAATCCCGGCGATCATGTGAAACTTGAACCAGCCCTCCATGCTCCCCACGCGATCAAGCCAGGCAATACGCTTGCGCAAGGGATAAAGCAAAAGGCTCAGCATCAACAAACCGCCCACCAAACCGAGGTTATAGCCGAAGTCCGAACCGGCGTCGTAGAGCCCCCCGGTCCGAACCAGCCACGCCAGGAACAAAACCAACGCAACCAGCACAGAAATAGAACTCCGCCAGGCACCGCGAAATACCTTTTCGCTGGGGGTCTTGGCTTCACCCTCCATCGAAATCACTGTCATCGGGCCAAGCGAACTTGCTGTCATAGACTCGTACTATCCGGCTCGCATGGAGCCAAGTTTTGGTATCCCGCTGAAAACAAGAGTTCTTTCAGCAACGACGCTGCGCGGGGTAAAATTTCACACAGATCAAAGAATACCAAAAAAATAATTCATTCAGGTACACAACATCAAGGTGAGCAAGGCCACATGAGCGACAAATCGAAGCAACCCGATCGATCGCTGCACCGTCCCGAAACCAGAGGCGCCCTCGGCGCCTTGCTGGGCTTTTTCGTCATCGCCGGCGCCGAATGTCAGCGGCTATGGCCGACCGGAACCAGCCTGATCTACCTCGCCATCTGCGCTCCGCTGCTGGCGATCTGGACAGCGCATCTGACCGGCTGGAAAGCGGCGCGCAACATGGCCGGAATGGCAATCGACCTGTCGATCTACACCCTCCTTGTCGCCAGCCTCGGGGCGCAATTCGGCTTCAGTCCGAACCCGAGTGGCACCCTGGCCTCGACGCTCCTCTTCTGGTCACCACTCATTGCGGCTTGGTGGGCCTGGCGATACCGCGCTTTCTCGATCAAGCTCTCGCTCATACTGGGGGTGTTCTTCGTCGTGCTGACCTGGCAGTTCGCAGATCAGCACCAACGTGTCCACGAGCACCTGATTCTCGCCTTGTGCCTGGTTTTCCTGATTCGCAAAATTGCCCGCCCGGCACCGAGCCCAAACTGGAGCTTTGATGCCCAGACCGGGCTCCCCTCACCGGAATGCTTCGAGGCGGAACTTGCCCACGTCGCAGCCATTTCCGACCGTTATCAGTTTCCGATGAGTCTGATCGGATGTCGTCTTCCGGCGGGTATTGGTGAGCAGATCACTGAACAGGCCGGTCGTTACGCAGTCGCCATCAGCGACCGCCTGCGCACGTCGGACACCGCCTGCCGATGGGACGAAACGACCTTCATGCTTCTGCTGCCGAACACCACGGAAATCCAGGCCGAGGCGGTCGCCCGGAGCATAATGGCGGCCACCGGAACGCCAAATATTGGAGAAGGCGCCCCTCTGGCTCCGGTCATCAGCATCATCCAGCACGCCGGCGGCGAAGATCCGATGAGCACGCTGACCGCACTTGAGCGCAAGCTATCGACCGTAACGGCATCATGTCCGACCTGATTTTTTACCTCGTCCCCGTCTTGTTGATCCTGATTCCAGGCGTACTGCATGTCCGCGCCAAACAAAAGGATTCCGAAGTCCATCACGCCGTCCTCAAGGAAGCACAGGACTCCGGGCTGACCGAACCGCCATCGCTCCACCCGGTGGTGGACCTCTCGATCTGCATGGGCTCCGGTGCCTGCGCTCGCGCCTGCCCCGAAAAAGCGCTGGGCGTCATCAAGGGAAAAGGCGTCCTGATCAATCCGTCGCATTGCATTGGCCATGGCGCCTGCGCCCCGGCCTGCCCGGTCGGTGCGATCAAACTGGTTTTCGGCACAGCCAAGCGCGGCATGGATATTCCGCAGGTCAATCCCGAATTCGAAACGAACGTTCCGGGCATTTTCATCGCAGGTGAACTGGGTGGCATGGGCCTAATCCGCAACGCCATCCGCCAGGGAACCCAGGCCATCCGGACCATCGTGACCCGGCCGCGCAACCAGGCCGACTACGATGTACTTATCGTCGGCGCCGGTCCGGCCGGCATCGCCGCCTCGCTGGCAGCCAAGGAAGCCGGGCTGAAATACATCACCGTCGAGCAGGAGGATTCCCTGGGCGGAACGACCTATCACTATCCACGCAACAAACTGGTCATGACCGCCCCGATGAATCTGCCACTGATCGGCGAAATCAAGGTTCGCGAGATCAGCAAGGAAGAGCTGATGGAAATCTGGACCGGCGTTCTCGATAAAGCCACCCCCAATATCCGGTTCAGCGAGCGCATGGAGCAAATTACGCCGGAGGCAGAACGTTTTAGCGTGCGCACCAATAAAGCCACCTACAGCACGGCCAGCATTCTTCTCGCCATGGGCCGACGCGGCACGCCGCGCAAACTCGGCGCCAGGGGCGAGGAACACCCCAAGGTGGTCTATCGGCTGATCGAGTCGGAGCAGTATCGCGGCAAACACATTCTGGTGGTCGGCGGAGGCGACAGTGCGCTGGAAGCGGCGCTCGACATCAGCAACGAACCGGGCACGACCGTCACGCTGAGCTATCGCGGCAAGGCTTTCGATCGCGTCAAGCCGAAGAACCGCACGCGACTGGCCGAAGCCATTGCGGACGGACGCATCGAGCAGATCCTGGAGAGCACGGTAGAGGAAATCCACCCTGAATCCGTCACCCTCAAGCTTGGGGAGACAACGATCGAGCGTCGCAACGAAGGGATCATCGTCTGCGCAGGCGGCGAACTGCCGACGCCGATGCTGAAGAAAATCGGCATCCAGGTCGATACGCGCCACGGCGAGTAATCACCCCTTCAAAAAACCTGGCACGCGCTCGCTTCTATTTACCTCGGCCCCAATAAGAGGGAAAATATTCCACGGACAATCCAAAGCCCTCATGGACCGCCAGCCGAAGCCGAGGAGCAGGAGAAAATGGCAACCACCGCTGTACTGCCTCCCTTTCCGGAGGACTGGATGCAAACCTTGGCCGAGAAGCAAAGGCAAGGGCGTAGAATACTGCCTGAATGCCAACCGCCATATCTGACCATGGATGGACCGATTCTGGTTGATCGACGTTCTCACCAGGACCGGCGCAAGCAGTCTGCCCCCGCCCCTTCTGCCAGCACGAACCTTCCGGACGATTCGGTGTCTCCTCTAGCCATTGTCCACACAAGCATATCCCGATGACTGAATCACCGTTGCGATCGGTATTACTCTCAGCAATGCACCGCGTGCTGGCACCGGTTGTGCGCGTCATGCTGGCGCATGAAATCACACTGCCGATGGCCATCGAACTGTTGAAGCGCGTTTTCGTCGAAGTGGCCGAACGTGACTTCAAACTCGACAACAAGGCATCAACCGACAGCCGGATCAACCTGATTACCGGTGTGCACCGCAAAGACGTGAAACGCTTGCGTGAACTGCCGGGTCTCGAAGCCAACCTGCCGCCAAAAGTATCACTCAGTTCGCAAATCGTTGCCGCCTGGCTGACCGGCCGGCAATGGGTCGATGCCGACAACCAGCCACGACCGCTCTCCCGACTCGGCGGAAACCATGGCACAGCCTCTTTCGAAGCGCTCGTTGCCAGCATCAGCCAGGACATTCGCCCGCGATCGGTGCTCGATGAATGGCTGCGCCTCGGGGTCGTCACCATCAACGAAGCGGATGAGGTCGTGCTCGTCAGCAACGCCTTCATTCCCAAAGACGGCCTGAAAGAAAAACTGGCCTACTACGGCCACAACCTTGGCGACCATGCTGCCGCTGCGGCGGATAACGTACTCGCTCAAAACAGCCCATGGTTCGAACGCAGCGTGCACCACGATGGCCTGAGCGAGGAACAGGTCGAGCGACTCCGCGGTCGCGCCTCGGAACTCGGCATGCAGGTCCTTACCACCCTCCATACGATGGCCGAGCAGGATCATGCGCTTGACGAAAACAAAGCGCCAGGCAGCACGGGACAATCCAAACGATTCACTTGTGGTGTCTATTTTTACAGCACCGACGACCAAAACGTAACGCCTGAAAAATGACACGACTGCTGCTTTCGCTCCTCATCGCCGCCCTTCCTTTTACCGCGCAGGCCAACCCCTTTTGCGTCGACCCGGAGCAACCGGGCAACAACCATCTGGCGAGAAGCGGCATTGGCGGGATCGGCGGCACCGGTGCACCAGCCCAGTCACGCCAGGCAAAAAACGGCGAATCCTCAACCGGCAGCGGAGGCATTGGTGGAACCGGTTCGCCGGCCGTCGGTGGTGGCATCGGGGGAACCGGCATGCCTGTCGCCGATGGATCGACTGTCGGCATCGTCGGGGTCATCAGCGGCTTCGCGTCGGTTTGCGTCAATGGTCTCGAAGTTCATTTTGAACAAGGCGTTCCGGTCAGCGAAAACGGTGAAACATCGGGCTCCGACAAGCTCGCTGTCGGCCAGGTCGTCTCCATTGAGGCAGCCAGTTCAGCCAAGGGGCTGCAAGCCAGAAACATCATGGTCCTGAACGCGCTGGAAGGCCCGATCACCCACCTGCCTCGCGGCGGCAAGGCAATCCAGGTCCTCGGCCAAACCGTGGCAATCAACCCCGGCACCCGAATCGGCGGACCGGGCCTGGCCGTTGGCCAGATGGTCAAGGTCAGCGGCTTGAGCGGTGCGAACGGCGCGCTGTTTGCGACGCGGATTCAGGCAGCCCCCGGCTTGAAGCATGCCAGCGTGCTGGGCCCCGTCGTTCAGTCCAAGATCCATGGCGTTACCCTGAGTGCGCCGCTGGCATCAAACTCGGCACTGGTCAAAGGCAAATGGACGGGCAGCGAACTGGTGCCAACGACGGTGGCGGCGGATCCGACCTATCGTTTCAAAGGCACGGCCAGCCGAATTCTGCTGGAAGGTCTGGTTCAGGGATCGAATGGCCGAGGCGCAATTCGATCGGGCGACCTTGATTTCTCGGTCACGACAGTTCAAGCAAAATCCCTGCAATTGAATCAGCGCATCTTTGTCGATTTGCAGGTTGGCAAGAATGGACACCTCGAGGTTGATCATCTTGAGGTGGCAAATGTCGAGGGGCGTAAAGCGTTGGATAGCGCCCGCGTTGATTCTCGCAACAGCACGATGTCCTCTCGGGAAATTGCCAATCTCGGAACCTTGACTGAAAAGATCGAGAAGGCTGAGAGGGTTGAGCCGATCGAGAAGGTTGAGAAAGTCGAGACGGTAGAGAAGGTCGAGAAGGTCGAGAAGGTCGAGAAGGTCGAGAAGGTCGAGAAGGTCGAGAAGGTCGAGAAGGTCGAGAAGGTCGAGAAGGTCGAGAAGGTCGAGAAAGTCGAGAAAGTCGAGAAGGTCGAGAAGGTCGAGAAGCCTTCACGAATCGAGCGCCCGGAGAGGCACTAGTTCATCACGCGCTTACCCATGATGAAGCACGCTGCATGGTTTGTCCGGGTTAAAATTCGTCGACACAAAAATTCCAAGCGCATTTTGAAAATCAAATTACCTCTTCTTCTCTGCCTGCTCCCCGCACTCAACGCCCACGCGGATGAGGCTTTCACATTCAGCTCCGGTGTCGACTACTCGACCGGCAAATATGGTGCTGCCGATAAAACCGAGACCCTGAGCATTCCTCTGAGCGCGAAATACGAGTTTTCCGACTGGACACTGCGCGCAACAATTCCGTACATAGAGTCCACGGGGCCATCCAGCGTATCGGGGAGTGGTGCAGACCGAATCACCCTGAATAACGGGCAAGGTTCTCGCCATAAAGCGACCGGATTTGGCGATTTCGTAGTCGCCGCCAGCAATAGTGTTTTGGCCAGCGGGCCATGGCTAATCGATGTTGGCGCAAAAGTGAAATTTGCGACTGCGGACAAAAATGAAGGGCTGGGTACCGGAGAAAATGACTACTCCATTCAAACCGAGATCTATCGGACATTAGATCGCCATACGGTCTTTGGCACCCTGGGATACAAAAAAATGGGGGATCCAGAGGGATTAAACCTGAAGAATCCCTGGTTCACATCGGCCGGGTGGTCGTTTCGAGCTGCTCAGCCAACAGCCGTCGGCCTCAGCTACGACTATCGTCAAAAAATAACCGAGAACGGCGCCCCTCTCCGTGAAGTGACTGGCTTTGTCACGCACAAACTGGACCAACATTGGAAGATTCAAGCTTACGCGGTCACCGGTTTCTCAAAAGCGAGTCCAGATCTTGGGGCCGGAATTTTCGTCTTTTATTTGCATTAACAAACACGAGCCTACCGCGCACCCAACCGGAAAGCCTGGGTAATCAGATTTGTTGCCTCCGGGCTATCCCAGTTGCGTGAGCCATAAATCCTCTTGATCACCCGCCCATCTGCATCAACCAAAACGGTCAACGGCAATCGATCAGCGCGCAGAATTTTTTCCAGTACCAGATTTCGATCTATGTAATTCCGAAAAGTAATTCCGGCGCGCTTCAGGTAGGCGAGGGCCGCCGAACGATCATCATCGGTGGAGATGCCAATGATATTGATCTGCTTTCCGTCATAGCGCTTGGCCAACCTCTCCAGCGACCCCATTTCCTCTCGGCAAGGCCCACACCAGCTCGCCCAGACATTAATCAGCAATGGCTTGCCGCGAAATTGGGCGAGTTTTCCCGCGCCACTGGCCAAGTCGTTTAATGCGGCATCCGCCAACTGTTCGTCAATGACCTGCACTGAAGCATTCGCAGAATAGGCATTCTCAAAGAACACCAGCCCGGCAATACACATTAGAAATACCCGGAACATCTTGATCATCAGCGCCCCCCCCAATACCTTCATTCGGCTGAATTTTAATCGATGCCGAACAGTTCCCCTTTCAATTGCCGGTCAGAAAAACACTTTCCCCAAGTGCACGGGTGCGACCAAACTGCCCGGCAGGCAAGGATTTCCGGGTGGATTTTCCGGGATAATTTGCCCATCTGCTATCACTGGCCTAGCTGAGTCGCCTTAGCGCCGCCTCGACCAGCCCGCCCATTTCGGAAGTGGAAACCAAACGGTCACCGGCCTGGAAAATATCCCTGGTCCGCGCGCCATTCGTCAATACCGTCTGGACCGCTGATTCGATCGCATCGGCCATGTCCGGCCGGCCCAAGCTATAGCGGAACATCATCGCTGCCGACAGAATCATGCCCAAGGGATTGGCAACTCCCTGCCCTGCAATGTCCGGCGCTGAACCATGGCAAGGCTCATACATCCCTTTGTCCTCGACATTGAGCGAGGCCGAAGGCAGCATGCCGATCGAACCGGTCAGCATCGCCGCTTCGTCCGAGAGAATGTCACCGAACATGTTGCCGGTGAGCAGGACATCAAACTGTTTCGGGTTCTTGACCAGTTGCATGGCCGCGTTGTCGACCAGCATGTGATCGAGAGTGACATCCGGGAAACGTTCGCCGACCTTGGTCACCACGTCGCGCCAGAGCTGCATGCACTCCAGCACATTCATCTTGTCGACGGACATCACCTTGCCACTCCGTTGGCGGGCAATCCTGAACGCCATTTCGGCGATCAGTGCGATCTCGGATTCGGAGTACTCCATGGTGTTGTAACCGACGCGTTCGAACCCGGAGGTCCGTATCCCGCGCGGCTGGCCAAAATAGATATCGCCCGTCAGTTCCCGGACGATCATCATGTCGAGTCCGCTGACCACCTCCGGGCGCAGCGTCGAGGCATTGGCCAGTTCCGGATAGACCTTGATCGGACGCAGATTGGCATTGAGCCCGAGATATTTCCTGATCCCCAGCAAACCGCGCTCGGGGCGCGACTCGGCCGGCAGTTTGTCCCACTTCGGGCCGCCGACGGCACCGAGCAGGATGGCATCGGCTTCGTCAGCCAGCCTCAAGGTTTCGACCGGCAAGGGGCGCCCCGTCTGATCGTAGGCGGCGCCACCCAACAGCCCGTACTCATATTCGATTTTCAGGCCATGGATATCCTTCAGGGCATCGATCACCCTGACGGCCTCGGCACAAATTTCGACACCGATGCCGTCCCCGGGAATTACACAGATTTTCATTTCACAACTCACAGCAAAAAAACGGGGGGCCTGAAGCCCCCCTAAGGTTGGAGGAGAGTCGAACGCAGAACGACTCTCAACCGCAGAGACACCCGTTATCGGGGTACAGGACTATCTGGATCAGTCACCGCCGCGCAGGTTCTGCACCTGGAAGAGTCCCGGCGGATTCTTCTTCGGATCGACCTGGCCCTTGAACTGACCGGTGGTGCAGTGCTTGGACTGCAGGTCGACCATGGAGAAGGCGTCATCGATACCGATACCAGCCCCCTTGTTGACCGGCAGGTGATGATCGGGGTGCGACTTGCCGACCATGAAGACCTTCCACAACTCGCCCTTGCGGTCGTAGATTTCGTTGGCACCGTTCAGGTTCTGCAACTGGACGTCCATGTAGAAGACGCGCTTGCTGACCGGATGGTTGGTATTGACCGGCGCCGCTTCGAGCACATAGACCTTGCGCAGCTGCCAGGTGCCTTCGGAGAAGCACTTGCCCTGACCGCCCATGTCGACATACTTGTAGCCATCGGCTTCAGCGGGCATGTCGGTCGCCAACTTCAGCTCGTCGTGATTCCACATGGGCAACAGGACGTTCTTGGTGCCCTTGTAGGTCCACTTCATGTCGGAGACTCGGCCGTTGTAGCCCTCGAAGTCTTCGATCATCAGGTCGGAGCCGAGGAAGGCATCGGTCACCTGGCCCTGGGCCAGGCGGCGGACACGGCGCTGGAAGCCGAGGTAGAGGTAGGCATCGTCCAGCTTGGCATCATCCTCGAAGCGCTGGATCAGCAACTGGGTGTTCTTCAGGTCGCTGGGCTCGTGGGCCTTGGTGTAGATGGCGCGGAAAATGCCCGACGGGTTCGGCGTGAATTCCGGAATCGGCGCATCCTTGGTCCGGTGCATGAAGTTCAGGAAGTGGAAGTCCCACTTGATGGTCTTTTCCACCTGCCCGGTCTGCATGTTGCGGTACTTCCAGTAGAACGGCGAAATGACCGCGCCGTCGCCCCAGTTAACACCGTACTTGTAGTTCCAGGCCAGCTTCTCGCCAGCGCGTGCATCCTTGGCATCAGGCTCCTCCGGGAACGGGCGGCCGGCGACATAGCCGGTGATCATGTCACCCGGCTTGGCACCCAGCTTGGTCTTGTTCAGGTTGGCCTTGGTCGCGTCGGTGTAGTTCTTGTTGATGGCGAACTGCGTCGTGGCGCCGACCTTCATTTCAAACAGGCCATCCTTGATCAGCTTGTACACACCGGCGCCCAGCACATCCTTGAACTGGTCGGCGTTGGCCTTGTTGATCACGGTTCCGGCGGTCAGCCCCGGAAAGCTCGGCATGCCGGCCTTGTACGGGTTGAACGAGTTGTCGACATCCGCTTCGGTCGCGGCTTGCGCCACGCCCATCACACCGGCCGCCATCAGCGGCAGCATGGCAATCAAATGCTTTTTCATACTCTTTGTCTCCTCTGTTGGATCAGAACTTGTAATTCAGGCGCAGGAAAATGTCGTTTTCCTTGAACGCGGCACCAATCGGGCCGGCGCGGAAGCGACCAAGGGGTTCCATGCCACCAAAACCACGCGAATAAGACGTCATCGCGTTGGCATCGCCGTTTGGCGCGGTAAATGGCGCAAACGGATTACAGGCACGGCAGTCATCGAAATTCCAGTGATCGCGCCCATCAGCCAGCTTGTAGTTGGCGCCAATGGTGATCTTCAGGTCGTTCGTGTAGTTCCACTCCACCTGCGGTGCAATCGCCGTTGCTTTGGCGCGGAAGTCATGTGCCAGGATCAGTTGTGGGCTGACCGTACCGTTACGCAGGAAGCCCTTGATCAGCAGGGTGCCGATGAAGTTGTTTTCCCAATCCGGCATGCCGACCGGGCCGTACTGTTCCTGCTTCCACTCGTGGTTGAAGATATGCTGGTAGAACAACTGAGCCGAGATCAGGGTGGCCGAAGTTTCGCTGATGAACGGGATGAAGGTCGGACGGTCGACACCGATGACCGCACGGAAAACGTCGTTCTTGGAGTACAGCTGCTCACGCGAGGTGTTGGAGAACTCTTCACCCTGCGTATAGGCCGCTTCCATGCGAACGGCCGCACCGGCTGCCGGGATCTGGAAGTCCATCGAGCCACCAACCAGGTTGACACGTGGGAATTCCATGTCGAACGAGATCAGATACGGCCAGGCATTCTGGTATTGGCCGGTAAACGAGTTCGTTGCACGCTTCCCACCGTGCAACGACGGCAGTTGTGAACGATAGGTCAGCGCATTCAGCGAGAAGGACAGACCATCCATGGTCACACCTTCATACTTGGCACCCAGCTGGGTATTGGAGAGACTCCAGTCCGGCAGGTTCACGTCCTTCAGACCGATCTGACCAGGACCGAAGTTGGTGGCCAGCAAGGTACCCGGTCCAACGTTGGCGAAGTTGGCCACCGTACCGCCGTTGTCCCACAGGTTGGCCATGCCACGGAAGAAGCAGCCAGCATCGAGAATGACGTTTGGCGTGCCGCACTGACCGAGATTGTTCGGACGGAACTTGTCGAAGTTCCAGACGATCTGGAAGTTGCGATCCTGCATCCAGTCGCTGGCCCCCATGCGGTATTCCGCCTGGGCGATCCACATCGGGATGCGGATATCGGACAGTTCGTCGTAAATATTGTTGCGCGAGAAATCGACCGGGTTGATGACGTCGAGCACGCGGAACAGGTCGGTACGGCCCCAGACCACCTGCTGCTTACCGATCTTGACGAAGAGATCCTTGCCGTCACCCAGGTTGAACGTCTTCTTGGCATACAGCTCGCGAATGAAGTCGAGACGGCTGTTGAATTCCGGCATTTCGAGCTCGGACAGCTTCTTGTTTCCATAACCGCCGAAATCGCGACAGCCACGGCTGTCGATGTCGCAGGGACGTACCGGTACCGCGAAGCCAACGCCGCCGTCGGTGGCATGCCAGCGATCACCGAGAACACGCAAGCCGCTGTTCGGATTATTGGCCCCATAGGAATCGACAAAAGCGTTACCGGCAGCCCCGGGGTAACCCAAGCCTGAAACCAGCGTATGGGTTACGGGACCAGCACCCCAAGGGCTGGTCACCAAACCGGCTGGCGTTGTCGACTGCGTCGTGATCGACCCACCCGCATCCTTGCCGTATTCGCTGCTGTTCATGCGATAAACGCCATCCCAGCTACCGCGCAGGATGCTGTGGATACCCCAGCCATCGCCGACCTTCTTGTCGAGTTCGGCCTGCATGGTGTTGCGGAACTTGGCCAGACCGGTGTGCTCGCGCCTGACGGTGTGGTTTTCGTAAGTCAGATCGACCTGCCAGGGCGAGGATTCCTCGCCCATTGAAGGAAGTTCGTTGCCCCACGCCTGCGTTGCGAAGGAGGCGGTGAGCGCCACCGCCAGCAGCGACAGGCGCCTTCCCGTATTCAAGTTTGTCTCCATGGATCTTAACCCCCAATGGTTGTTAGAAAAGTGCTTGCTGTTCCCCCCGGTCGAGCCGGAGTGTTGTTAATCGTTTTCCAGCACACCGTCTTCGTCGTAATGAACTGCCGTCACAAACTTGGGTTTGAAGACGACGCACCACGACGGCACGATCAGCACAGCGGCGATCGCATTGACGATGAGCATGAAAGAAAGAAGGATTGCCGCGTCTGACTGGAAGCGCAGGTCGGACATGAAGATCCACATCACGACGCCGGCAATCAGCGTCACGGCGGTGAAACTGACGGCATAACCCGTCGTTGCCACGGCAGTAATGGCTGCCTTTTTCATGTCGCGCAGATGGGCATACTCTTCACGGATGCGGTCCATGAAATAGACCGCGTAGTCGATACCGACCCCGACGCCGACCGCGATGACCGGCACGGTGTTCACGTTGATGCCGATGTTCAGGGCGCCCATGTAGGCATAGGTCATCAGGGTCGAGAACAGCATCGGCAGGATCATCAGCCAGCCGGCGTGCAGCGAGCTGTAATAGATCATGACGATCAGGAAGGCGAGGATCATGACGGCCGGGATGATGATCATGTGGTCGGTATGCAGCGCCTGGTTACCGGCAGCAGTGACGCCGATGATGCCGCCACCCAGTTCGATGTGCAGACCGGGAACGTCCTTCTCGATCAGCTTGATGCCCTCTTCGGCCAGCGCCACGATGCGGTTGATCGTGTCGGCCTGATGGTCCTTGTAATAGAACACCATGTCGGCTTCGTTCTCGTCCGGCGTAATGAATTCCTTCAGGGCGCCGGGAATCGGGCTGGAGGCCATGTAGGCGAACATCAGACCGCCGATTTCGTCGGCACTGTCCGGCAACTGCATCCAGCGCGGATCGTCGTTGTGGGTCAGCTTGTTGACCACACGGACCACACCGGGCAAGGCCTTGGTGCCGCCCAGTTGCGGATCAGACAGCATGTGCGCCTGGAAGCGTTCGATGGCGGCCATGACATCCGGGCGCTTGATGCCACCCTTGTCGTCGGTACGGGCCACGACGTGCAGTTCCTCGGACCCCGGGAAGCGGGTGTTGATCGCCTTGGTCGACACGTTGTAGTCGTGGTCGCGATGGAGCAGCGGCGAGCCCGGCTCGGATTCGCCGAGCTGCACCTTGCCGACCAGATAGGTGCCGCCGATGGCGCCGATCAGGGTCAGAATCAGGATGGAACGCGCCCCGCCGTCGGTACCACCGGTCAGCGCCATGGCCTTGGCCAGGAAGTTGCGCACGCCTTCGTTGCCGTTCTCGTGCTTCTTCGGCGCCGGCAGGACAGTCAGGGCCAGCGGCACCATGAAGTGCACCGTGAAGATCACCGAGAAGCCCCAGAAACCAGCCGCCATACCAAGCTTGTGGTTGAACGGCGCAGCACCAAGGACGAGGACGGCAATGCCGACCGCATCGACGATGATGGCCAGCGAGCCGGGGCGGAACAAGGCATCGAGTGCATTGCGCGCGGCCTTCTTGCCATCATGGACGATGGCCAGTTCTTCGTAATAGCGCACCACCAGCTGGACACCGTGCGAGGTGGCCCGCGCCGCGATCAGGAAGGGAATCGGCAGCGACAACGGTTCCAGATTGATGCCCATCGCCGCCATGAAGCCGAGGCCCCAGATCGACGACAGCGCAATGCCGAGCAGCGGCAGCGCGATGCCGTAGAAGCGGCGGAAATAGACAATGAGCAGCGTCGCCAGCAGGGCCAGCGTCCAGGCCATGATCTCGACGATCTGGTTCAGGTAGGTGTAGACCCAGCCCGTCAATACCGGATTACCGGTGACGTAGAGGTGATGACCCGGCTTGGCCAGCGTCTTGCGCACTTCCTGCAGGGCGGCGAAGGTGGTCGGATAATCGATGTCGCCTTCGTTGAGCTGCGCCTTGATCAGCGCTGCCTTCATGTCCGGCGAGACGAGCAGGCCGTAGATGGTCGGGTTGGCGATGACGTCCTTCTTCAACTGCTCCAGCTCGGCAACCGTGCGGGTCGGCTTCAGGGGATCGTAATAGGACTCGGAGGCGAAACCGCCCTGGTCATCGAGGAAGACCTTGCGCGCCGTGCGGTGCGTCAGGCTGTTGACCAGGTTGTGATTGACGCCGGGCAGGTTATCGATGCCCTGTGTGGCCTCGTGGATCAGCTTCAGCGTTTCATCGTTGAAGATGGTGCCCTGCTCGACTTCGACCGACATGACGATCATGTTGGCGCCGCCGAAGTTCTCCTTCAGGCGGTTGTAGACCTTGATGTAGCCGTGGTTCTGCGGCAGCAGGTCGGAGAAGTCGGTGAAGATGCGCAGCTTGGGCAGCGCGATACCGAACATGATCGTCACGGCCAGAACCAGCGCCAGCACGATCTTCGGGTTACGGAAAATCCATTCCTCGCCCTGATGCAGGCGATGGGTGATGGAATGACGGATTTGGCTCACCATGGTGTTGCTCGCTCCCTGGTCTATTTGTTATTGGCTGTGCCGACGGCACGCAGCAGGCCACCGGGGCCGCCGATGACGATCGCCGCCTGGCCCGGCAGGGAGGCACCGCCGCCGAGGAACATCGGCAGCGGATCCGGATAAGGCACATTGCGCCAGCTGTCGCCTTCGAGGCGGGCAATGACACCGCCGTTGCCGACGGCGAAAGGAGCACCGTCGTGCATGAACAGGCGGTTCAGGGAAGCCTGGGTGGCATTGACCTGTTTCTGCCAGGTCTGGCCGCCATCGCGGGTATGCAGCATCTGGCCGGCAATCCCGCTGACCCAGCCTTCGCGGGCATCGCGGAACAGCGCCGCGTAGGGATAGAAGTCGCCCGGAATCTTCGGCCCCTTCTTCCAGGTCGCACCGCCATCGTCGGACATCACCGTCAGGCCAAACTCGCCGAGTGCCACCGCCTGCTTGTCGCTGACGAACTGGATGGTGGTGATCTGGGTGTCCTCGCCGAGGTCGGTGACCTGCCAGGTCCTGCCCCGGTCGGCACTGCCGGCGATCACGGCATTGGTGCCAGCCACCCACCAGCCACCCTGCGGGCTGCAGGTCACGGCCAACGGCGTGCGCGGCTGCTCGAGCTTGGCCGATTGCCAGTTCTTGCCTTCGGCATCGGCCGACCACACCTTGTGATAATGGTCGATCGCAACAAAAGTCTTGTCAGCGCAAACCGCAATATCGACCAGCGAAGTCTGGCCGAGGGCCTGACGCTGCCAGCTTGCGCCCTTGTCGTTCGAAACCAGCGCGACACCGCTCTGGGTGCCGACGACGATAACCTTGTCATTGCTGGCAATGGCCTGGCTGACGTCGTAACGATGCACCGAGCGCTGACGCTCGGTGGCGATACCGGACATGTCCGGGGCTTGCGTGCAGGCCGACAGCAATGCGCCGGCCACCGCTATGCCCAGCGGCAATTGTCGGGTGGCAAATATCCGCCCCATAAAACCTCCTCCTTACCGGGCGACCGTTGTTGCGGCACACCCTTGATTTGCTCCGGCTTCCGCTTTTTCCGGGATTTATTGACATCCCGTGAATTGCAGAAAATCTCGATATTTTTTATTGATTCAATAATGGCCGACACCGGCCAATACCGTCCAATACCATTTAGTCGTTTTTCTGATACCTGCCGGGTATCGGCCCGGCGCCGCCTGACGGGCCGGGGCTTGCACCCCGCCCGCCATGTCGAATGACTAGCGCCCCAAGTCCTTTGCGGTCTTGCCGCCGATACCCCACTGGGCCTTGGGTACGTCCTGGATCCAGACCCGGGTGTTCTCCAGCGGAGCACCCAGCGCCTCGGACATGGCTGCGCTGACCTTTTCGATCAACAGCTTCTTTTGCTCGTCGGTCCGGCCTTCAATCAGGTAGATTTGTGCGAATGGCATGTTTCCTCCGGCTTTCTCAGGCGAACTTGACGCTGGTGCTACCCAGCGACTGGATGCGCAGATTGACGTGATCACCTGCACTGACAGCAACTGCCTCGGTGACGCCGCCGGAAAGAATCATCGTGCCGGCTGGAATCTCTTCGCCACGGGCGCCAAGATGGTTGGCCAGCATGGCGATGGCTGCCGCCGGATGGCCGAGTACGGCAGCGCCGGCGCCGATGGCAACGGGTTCGCCGTTCTTTTCCATGACCACGCCCAGGGTACGCAGATCGAGACCGGCCACCGGCGTCATCTGGCCACCGAGCACGAAGCGCGAGGACGAGCAGTTGTCGGCAATGACGCTCTTCAGGTCGAACTTGAAATCGCGGTAGCGCGAATCGATGATCTCGATGCCGGGCATGATGAAATCAGTCGCGGCCAGCACGGCACCGATATGACAGCCCGGGCCTTTCAGCGCCTTTTTCAGCACAAAGACGATTTCCGGCTCGACCTTCGGGTGGATCAGTTCCTTGATCTTGATTTCACCGCCATCGGCGACACTGAAGTAATCGACAAGGAAGCCGAAACACGGGGTTTCGACGCCCATCTGCTTCATCTTGGCATGCGAAGTCAGGCCGGCTTTCAGGCCAACGACGCGATTGCCGCGGGCCAGTTTGCGGCGCAGAATTTCGTTCTGGATGGCGTAGGCGTCATCCCAGTCCATCTCGGGATGGGCGTCGGTGATCTTGACCACATCATGGGCTTGCAGCTCGGCGTTTTCGAGCAACTCGGCCAGTTGGCCGATGGTTTGTTGATTCAGTTTCATTTCAGCAATCCCCGTTCGCGTGCCATCGTGATGGCGGTATCTTCAATCATGTCTTCCTGCCCGCCGACCATGCCGCGCCGGCCCAGCTCGACCAGGATGTCGCGGGCCGGCACGCCGTACTTGGCCGAAGCACGCTTGGCAAACAGCAGGAAGGAGCCATAGACGCCGGCATAACCGAGCGTCAGCGCATCGCGGTCGATGCGGATCGGGAAGTCCATCATCGGCACGACCAGGTCTTCGGCGACGTCGGTGATCTTGGCGACATCCACCCCGGTCTCGATGCCCATCAGGCTGCACACGGCAATCAGCACTTCCATCGGCGTGTTGCCGGCCCCGGCACCCAGACCCGCAGCCGCGGCGTCGATGCGGTTGGCCCCGACTTCGATGGCAGCGATCGAGTTGGCGACGCCCATGGCCAGGTTGTGGTGGCCATGGAAACCAAGTTCGGTTTCCGGCTTCAGCGCGGCACGCACGGCAGACAGGCGTTCCTTGACGCCTTCCGGCAGCAGGTGGCCGGCCGAGTCGGTGACGTAGATACAGTTGGCCCCGTAGGACTCCATCAGTTTGGCTTGCTTGACCAGGCCTTCGGCACTGTTCATGTGGGCCATCATCAGGAAACCGACGGTGTCCATGTCCAGCTTGCGGGCCATGGTGATGTGTTGTTCGGAGACGTCAGCCTCAGTACAGTGGGTGGCGACCCGGATGGTATTGACGCCGAGGTCACGCGCCATCTTCAGGTGATCGACAGTCCCGATACCCGGCAGCAGCAGGGCGGAGACCTTGGCGTTCTTCATCTTCGGGATGACGGCGCCGAGATACTCTTCATCGGTATGGGCCGGGAAGCCGTAGTTGACCGAGGAACCACCGAGGCCATCGCCGTGGGTGACTTCGATCAGCGGCACGCCGGCGGCGTCGAGGCCGGTGGCGATGGCGGTCATCTGGTCGAGGGTCATCAGGTGACGCTTGGGATGCATGCCGTCACGCAGGGTCATGTCGTGGACGGTGACTTTTTTGCCTTTGAGGGTCATTTGTCTTTTCTCCTTATTCCTTAGGCGTGCACCGGCTCAAGCTTGAGCGTGCCCTTGATCATTTCTTCGGCGAACATTTCGGCGGTGCGGGCACCGGCGGCGGTCATGATGTCGAGGTTGCCGGCGTAGGTCGGCAGGAAGTCGCCGAGACCGGTGACTTCCATGTAGACGGAGACGCGGTTGCCGTCGAAGACCGGGCCGTTGACCAGGCGGTAGCCCGGCACGTACTTCTGGACTTCCTTGATCATGGCGTGGATGGATTCGGTGATCTTTTCCTGGTCCGGTGCGGTTTCGGTCAGGCAGTGCACGGTGTCGCGCATGACGAGCGGCGGTTCGGCCGGGTTGATGATGATGATGGCCTTGCCCTTCTTGGCGCCGCCAACCTTTTCGACGGCACCAGCGGTGGTGCGGGTGAATTCGTCGATGTTCTTGCGGGTGCCGGGGCCGGCGCTCTTCGAAGACACCGTGGCGACGATTTCGCCGTAGGCGACCGGCTGGACGCGGGAAACGGCAGCGACCATCGGAATGGTGGCCTGGCCACCGCAGGTGACCATGTTGACGTTCATCTCACGGCGACCAACGTGTTCCTTCAGATTGACCGGCGGCACGCAGAACGGGCCGATGGCGGCGGGGGTCAGGTCGATCATCAGGACGCCGAGGGCATTCAGCTTGCGGCTGTTCTCGGCATGGACGTAGGCCGAGGTGGCATCGAAGGCGATCTGAACATTGTCTTCAAGGACGTGGGGCAGGAAACCATCGACCCCGGTGGCGCAGGTCTTCAGGCCCATATCGGCGGCACGCTTGAGGCCTTCGGATTCAGGATCGATGCCGATCATCCAGACCGGTTCAAGGAAGGGACTGCGCTTCAGCTTGTAGAGCAGGTCGGTGCCGATATTGCCCGGGCCAATCAGGGCGCATTTGATTTTTTGGGTCATCAATATTTTCCTTATTGATCGTTGTTCAGCAAATGGTGGAAACGATGCCGCCCTCGACGCGCAGCGCGGCACCGGTCGTCGCAGCCGCTCTCGCGCTGCAGACGTAGGCGACCAGCGCAGCCACTTCGGCCGGATCGATCATGCGTTTGATAATTGAGGTCGGGCGCCCTTCGGCGAAGAAACGGCGTTCCATTTCATCGAGGCTGATGCCGGACTCGGCGGCCAGCTTGCCGAAGAATTCGCCAACACCTTCCGAGCGCGTCGGGCCGGGCAGCACGGCATTGACCGTGACACCGGTGCCGGCGCAGCTCTGGGCCAGACCGCGCGACACGGCGAGCTGGGCCGACTTGGTCATGCCGTAATGGACCATCTCGCCCGGCGTGTTGATGCCGGATTCGCTGGAGATGAACACGATACGTCCCCAGTTGGCCGCCTTCATGGCCGGCAGGTAATGACGGGCCAGACGGACGCCGCTCATCACGTTGACGTCGAAAAAGCGCTGCCATTCGCTGTCAGGGATGGCGTCGAAGGGCACCGGATCGAAGATGCCGAGGTTGTTGACCAGAATGTCGGCCTGCGGACAGGCGTCGAACAGGAACTGGCAACCTTCCGCCGTGGACAAATCAGCCACCACGCCCTGTACGTCGGCGCCAGCCACCAGCGAACGCAGGCGGCCAAGCGCCGCATCGACACTTTTCTGGCTGCGACCGTTGATCACCACCCGGGCGCCTTCGCGAGCCAGCTCGGTGGCGATGGCAAAGCCGATGCCGACGGTCGATCCGGAAACTACCGCAGTCTTCGATTTGATCTGGAAGTCCATGTCAGGCTGCCGGCTTAGACGAAACGGACCGAACAACCGCCGATGCCGCCGATGGTCATGCGCAGGTTGTCGCCCTTGACCACCGGAACCATGGCGCCCATCGCACCGGACAGCACGATATCGCCGGCCTTCAGGGTGATGCCCAGCTTGCCCAGCGTGTTGGCCAGCCAGACCATGGCATTGACCGGGTGGCCCATCGTCGCGGCGCCAGCGCCGGTGACGACAATCTCGCCGTTCTTCTCGAGGACCATGCCGCACAGGCCAAGGTCGACATTGCTGATATCGACCAGTTGGTCGCCAAGCACGAAGACGCCGCAGGAAGCGTTGTCGGCCACGGTGTCCTGGATCTTGATCTTCCAGTCGGTAATACGCGAATCGACGATCTCGAAACAGGCCATGACGCCTTCGGTCGCCGCCAGCACATCGGCCGCCGTCACGCCCGGCCCTTTCAGATCCTTCTTGAGCAGGAAGGCAATTTCGCCCTCGGCTTTCGGCTGGATCAGCGAGCTCATCTCGATGGATTCGCCTTCGTTGTAGACCATGCCGTCGAGCAGGTAGCCGAAGTCCGGCTGATGCACGCCGAGCAGGTTCATGACCGGCTTGCTGGTGACGCCGATCTTCTTGCCGATGACGCGTTCGCCCTTGGCCAGGCGGCGCGACAGCATCTGCTGCTGGATATGGTAGGCGTCCTCGATGGTGATGTCGAAGCCACGCGAAGTCAGCGGGCTGACCGTCTTGCCGGCAACCAGCGCTTCGTAGAGCTCGTCGCCGAGTTGGGTGATTTGCGATTGTTCCATGATGGTTTCTCGTGCTCTTTCGTTATGCGGCCAGGAAATTGCTGACCAGCTGGTTGAAGTCGCGGTTGTGTTCAATCTGGACCCAGTGCCCGCAGCGCCCGAAAACATGCAGTTGCGAGTCGTCGATCCAGTGGTTCAGGGTCAAGGAATTGCTCAGCGGAATCACCCGGTCGTCACGACCATGGATGACCAGCGTCTTGTGCCTGAGCGCCCGGATATCGGCCTCGGCACTGGCCATCGCATCGACCCAGCGCTGGCGCGGGGCCGGGAACATGGCCGAAAACGATTCCTGAAAACCGGGCCGGATGCTGGCCTGATAACGCAGTTCGGCCAGCTCGTCGGTGACCAGACTGCGGTCGTAGGCAAAGATATCGAGCAGGCCACGCATGGCTTGCAATGACGGCTCATAGCCCCACGCCGCATCGAGTTCCGGCGTCAGTTCGAACGGCACGCCGACGCTGCCCATCAATACCAGCCGACGCACGCGCTGCGGGTGGCGGATGGCCAGCGCCAGTGCAATGGCGCCACCGAAGGAGTTGCCGATCAGGTCGGTCTGTTCGATGCCCAGTGCGTCAAGCAGACCGACTGCCTGATTGACCCAGCCATCGACACCGTATTCGATATCGGCCGGCCGCTCGGTATAGCCGAAGCCAACCATGTCCGGCGCGATGGCGCGGCAGGTCTTGGCCAGCTCCGGCAGAACCAGACGCCAGTTGGCCCATGCCGTCACCCCCGGGCCGGAGCCGTGGATGAGCAGCACCGGGGCCCCGCTACCGAGATCGTGATAGTTGGTTTCGATGCCGCCAGCGACGATGCGCTGGCCGATTTCAGGAGAGTTTGCCGACATGTTCGGATCGCCTTACAGCTTGATGCAGACGTTCTTGAGTTCGGTATAGAACTCAAGCGAATGCACGCCACCCTCGCGGCCGATACCGGACTGCTTGGCGCCACCGAACGGCGTGCGCAAGTCGCGCAGGAACCAGCTGTTCACCCAGACCAGGCCGGCTTCGATACGACCAGCAACGCGGTGAGCGCGATTGACGTCCTGCGTAAAGACCGAGGCGGCCAGACCGTAGGTCGTGTTGTTGGCGCGCTTGATCACTTCATCTTCGCTGTCGAACGGCATCACGGTCGTGCAAGGTCCGAAGATCTCTTCACGAACCACAGCGGCGTTGTCGTCGAGACCGGTCCAGATGGTCGGCTGCACCCAGGCACCGTTGGCCAGCTCGCCCGGCATGTCGGGGATGCCACCACCGGTGACCACCGTGGCGCCCTCCTCGACGGCCTTCTTGTAATAGGACAAGACCTTGTTGCGGTGTTCCTGGCTGACCAATGGCCCCATGTTGGCGCTCGGGTCGCTCGGCACGCCGAGTTTGAGCTTTTCGGCACCGGCCTTCAGGGCTGCCACGAAGGTCTCGAAGAACGGGCGCTCGACATAGACACGCTCGGTGCCCAGGCAGACCTGGCCACAGTTCGAGAAGCAGGAGCGCAGCGTGGCTTCGATCGCGACATCCAGATTGGCGTCGGCAAAAACGATGGCCGGGTTCTTGCCGCCCATTTCCAGCGATACCGGGCGGGCACCGTCGGCAGCGGCCTTCATGATCGCAGCACCGGTACGGGTCTCGCCAGTAAAGGTGATCGCATTCACATTCTGGTTGGTGGTCAGGAATTCGCCGGCCGAATTCGGCCCGAAACCATGCACGACGTTGTAGACGCCCTTCGGCACGCCGCAGGCATTCATCACTTCGCCGAGCAGGGTGGCCGTCGACGGTGTTTCTTCCGACGGTTTGACGACGACCGTGTTGCCGCAGGCCAGCGCCGGACCAACCTTCCAGGTCATCAGCAGCAGCGGCAGGTTCCACGGGCAGACCACACCGACCACGCCCACCGGGCGACGGATCGCGTAGTTCAGCGCGCCCTTGCCATCCGGCGTCGCCATTTCGAAGAACTCGGTCGGCGCGTTCTTGATCACGTCGGCGAAAATCTTGAAATTGGCTGCGCCGCGCGGGATGTCGATGTGAGAAGCCAAGCTCTTCGGCTTGCCGGTATCGGCACATTCGGCTTCGAGGAATTCGTCGAAGCGACGGGTAATCTCGTCGGCCACCTTGTTCAGGATATCGGTGCGCTCGACCACGGTCATCTTGCCCCACGGGCCTTCCAGCGCATCGTGCGCTGCCTTGACCGCGGCATCAACCTCGGCCTTGCCGGCTTCATGCACCATGCCGATCAGCGAGTTGTCGAGCGGCGTCCGCTTCTCGAACTGCTTCCCTGTAGCAACGAACTCGCCGTTAATAAAATTCAGGATCTGTTTCATTCTGTCCTCTGTGGTTTTGTTGTCAGGCCAGCCCGATGGCCGCCAGCCCAGCCTTGGCACACTCTTCGTCCTCGGACTCCGAGGCGCCGGAAACACCGATACCGCCGATCCACTCGCTGCCCTCGCCGGGCACCGGCAGGCCACCGCCGAAAACGATCAGGCGCGGCTGGTTGGAGAAGCCGAACTTCATCCCGTCGTCGTGGCCAATCGCCCCCATCCAGGCCTTGGTCGGGAAGCCGAAGCTGGCCGCGGTGTAGGCTTTGTCGATGGCGATATTGATCGAGTGGATGAAGGCCCCCGGCTGGCGCAGGAAGGCCATCAGGTTGCCGCCGCGGTCGACGACCGCGACGTTGATCTTCCAGCCCTTGGCCGCCGCGAAAGCAACCGCCGCCGCACAAGCTGCGGAGGCTGCCTCGGCAGTGATCCCCGGCGTGCTGACGGCGACTTGCATCAGGTCACCACCGTCAGGAAGCGATCGTTCAGCTTGCGGTCGTGATAGAACACGGCCGCACCGACTTCATCCATCGTCCACTTCGTCGGCTTCTGATCCGGGTAGGCATAGTTACCGCCGCAGAAGGTTTCGAAGCGATTGCCGTTCGGGTCGAAGGCGTAGATGGTCGTGCCGCGGGTCACGCCATGGCGCGTCGGGCCGATGTCGATCGAAACGCGGTTCATCGACATCAAGTCTGCGGCGCGCAATACCTGCTCCCAGGTTTCGAGCAGGAAGGAAACGTGGTGCAGCTTGCCCGGTTCCGGATGACGGACGAAGGCGATGTCATGGGCCTTGGTCGAGCACGACAGCCAGATCGCCAGATCCTGGTTGTCGTCGAGCGCGATGTGCTCGACCAGGAAGAAGCCGAGCACGTCCTGGAAGATGGCCTGGGCCTTTTCGATGTCCGGCCCGTAGAGCAGGCAGTGGTCGAGGCGGATCGGGGCGATGCCCTTTTCGGCCGAGGCGCACCAGGCTTCCGGATTGAGTTCGCCCATGTCGTTGCCGATGGCGGTCTTTTGCGAATACAGCTCGATGTCGTGGCCAGTCGGCAGCGTGAAACGCACGCGCTCGCCGGTTTCCAGCAATTCGCCGGCCGGAATGCGCTTGGTGGCGACGCCGTAGGCGTTCAGATCCTTTTCCAGCTTGGCCAGCGTGGCATCGCTATCGACCTTGAAGGCGAAGAAGTCGATGCCGGCGCTATCGGCCTGGCGCAGGATCACGCTGTTGTGATCGCGCTCTTCCCAAGTCTTGAAATAAACGCGGCCCTGGGCATCGCGACCGGTTTCGATCAAGCCCAACACCTTTGAATAGAAATCAACGCTTTCTGCCATGTCGAGCACCCGCATCTGAATGTGCCCGGGACGAAGTACGCCTGTCATTGCCATTTGTCTGCTCCTCTTTTTTAGATTTGATAACTGCACAAAATCCATGCAATCGATTTAACGCAACGATATTTACAACCAATCTCGATGTCAATATGTTTTCTCGAGATTTTTAAATACACCCGACAATTGCTGTTATCGGGTTAAAATTTTCCTGTCCGTTTCCTGTCAGCTATTCAAATACCATGAACAACAATGTCGTCGCCGAAGGCCTGGCCGAACCCAAGACCCTGGTCGAATCCGCCTATCGCGCCCTGCGCCGGGACATCATCGAAGGCAACCTCGCCCCCGGTGAAAAGCTCCGCGTCGAGCACCTCAAGGACAACTACGGGGTCGGCGCCGGCACACTGCGTGAGGCGCTTTCCCTGCTCATCTCCGACGCCCTGGTTGTCAGCCAGGGCCAGCGCGGTTTCCGCGTCGCCCCGGTCTCGCTGGCCGACTTCGAAGACATTGCCCAGACCCGCGTGATGCTCGAATGCGAGGCCCTGCGCCAGTCGATCGCGATGGGCGACGATGCCTGGGAAGCCGACCTCGTTGCTGCCTTTCACCGCCTGGCCAAGGCCGAGGAAAAGCGGATCGGCAGCGAAGCCCGCGAGGAATGGGAAGAGCGCAACCGGATCTTTCACGAAGTCCTGATCGCGGCCTGCCCCTCCCGCTGGCTCAAACATTTCCTGTCCATCCTCTATTTCCAGGCCGAACGCTATCGGCGCCTGTCGCTCTACCTGCAACCGATTCCGCGCGATATTCATGTCGAACATGAGGCCTTGCTCCACGCCGCCATCAACCGCGAGGCGGACAAGGCTGCAGCCATCCTGTCCGAGCACATCCTGCTGACTTTCCGCTCGGTACAGGCCATTCCGGCTGAACAACTGAACGCCAAACTGCGGGCATGACCGTTTCGGCCGCTACGCTGCGGCCGCCACCGCCTGTGTCGCCGACGTCCGGCAGACGTTTTTCGCCATCTTGCCGAGCACCCGCAGGGTAATGTCACTGGCCGGCTTTACACGGCAGGCCAGCACCCGGCCTGCCGCCTCGTCCTCGACACTGACGTAATCGCGACTCATCACCCGTTTGACGTAGTCGCCCGAGGTGATTTCCACCTTGCACACGCCGCACCCGCCCCCCCGGCAACCGACCGGAATGCCCTTCTTGCCAAGGCGCTCCATGCCCACCAGCAAGGATTCGTTGGGTGAGCAACGAAAGGTCTCGCCGGTTTCCTCGATCAGCACGTTGAAATAGATCATGGCTGCTCCGTCGATGGTCAGATGTTCTTGAACAGCGGGCTTTTCAGTTGTTGCGAGGCATCGGCCGCGGAGAAGAATTTCTCCATGTAGATGTCCCGCTCGAACAGCCGGCCCTGGATCAAGGTCGTGATGCAGGCTTCGATCATGGCTGGTGGCCCGCACAGGTAAGCCTTGTGGCCACGGAAGTCATTATCGAAATGCGCCTTGGCCGCCTCGTGCACAAAGCCGCGCGAGCCCGACCAATCGGAGCCAGCCGGTTCATCGGACAGCGATGGTACGTAGTTGAAGTTCGGGTATTTCGCGGCGAGCTCCCGGAACTCGGCGTCGTAATACAACTCGGCGCGGCTGCGCTGGCCATAAACGAGGGTGATTGGCAGGGAGCAGCCTTCGCTGAGCAGGTCCTCGATCATCGATTTCGGACTGGACAGACCGGAACCGCCTGCCATGAAGATCAACGGGACATTGGCCGACTTCTTGACGAAGAAACGACCATAGGGACCGGTGAATTTCAGCCGGTCTCCGACGGCCAACTGCTCGTGCAGCCAGGTGGTGACCTGACCGCCCGGCACAATGCGCACGTTCAGCTCGACGATGTCGCCGGTCTGCGGCGAATTGGCCAGCGAGAAGGCGCGCGTCTGGCCACCCAGGGCATCGACTTCCAGATTGACGTACTGGCCGGCCTGGAACTTCATCGGCCGGTCCAGCTTGAGCCAGATGCCCTTGATGGTCGGCGTCAGGGTTTCGATACGGACCACCTCGCCGCTGTAATCCTTGACCGGCAGGTTTTCGGAATCGGGATCGTCCTCGATCTCGGCTTCGATCACCACGTCGGATTCGAGACGGGCACAGCAGGCCAGGCATTTACCTTCCTCACGCTCGAAATCCATCAACGCGAAGGTCGACGCCTCGCCCTGATCGACTTCGCCATCCGTGACCTGCACCTTGCAGGTCGCGCACAGGCCGTGACAGCAGGCGTGCGGCAGGTAGATGCCGGCGCGCAGCGCAGCGTCGAGAATGGTCTGCCCATCCTCAACCTCGATGGTCTGGCCGAGCGGTTCAATGGTCAGTTCGTAAGCCATGACGCCCCCGGCTCAGAAACAGGTGCCGTTGCCGTTCAGGCCCGGGGTTTGCAAGCGCAGCGCATCCTTGTGCTTGATACCCTGCTCGGCAAGCGTCTTGTTGAAATCCGGCTGGAACGGCTGGCCGGACTTGAGCCAGACGGCCTTGCTGAAGTCGACCTTGGCCCAGTCGGCGTGACGGCCGTAAGCAAACGTCAGGTTCTTCTCGACCAGATCGGAAAACTTGGTATTCGGCGACACCGAAAAAGCGAGCGGCGCAACAAACAGAAAATGGTCATCCCAACCAACGAAGAGCAGTTGGTTACCATGAAATTTGTCCTGAGTATCGGCGGCAGGATATTGATAATCGTAGAGGGCTGTGACAGCCATGTTTGTCTCCTAAATTTTTGTCCGGAGGGCAAAGCTGCCCTCCGTTGATACTGATTGATCAGGTGTTCTGGGTTGCCGCGCCACGCCAAGCAGCAAAGTTCGCCTGGTCGCTGGAGCCTTCGTAATCGCCGGTGTCCTTGGCATCGATGTGGCACCATTCGAGATACTTGGCCACCGGATTGAATCCTTCGGCCGTCGGATCGGTACCCTCCGGCCAGCAATTGCCCTGATAAAGCTGATATACCGGCAACCAGGCCTGGATGTACTTCTCCGGCTCGTCGTCGAAGATGTGCTTACAGCCGTCCGAGCAGGTGTGGTACTTCTCACCTTGGAACTCCGACTCGCGATAGCAGATCTTGGTCGGGTCGTCCGGCTCGGTAAAGAGCATCGGAATCTGGCAGACCTGGCACAGCATGGGCAGCGTATTGGCGAAGAAGCGCTCGCCCTTGTCGGCGCGTTCGCGCAGCTCGTCGAAACGCGGACGGTAGTACTTGTCGAAAGTGTTCGGGTATTTCGCCGACAACCAGTCCATCTCCTCGGCATCGGGCAGCCAGGTGTGCAGGCCCATCGCATGCGAGTGGGTGCACAAGGTCAGCCACAGCTGGTGCGACTGATGCTCCTTGTCGACCGTGCATTGGGCGATGCAGTCCGGGACCTTGATGCCGTACTTGGCCAGGTCGTTGAACAGCGCGCCGCCGTTCTGCTCGAAGTAGATTTCCCAGGCTTCCTTCCAGCTCATCACGCGCTTCGGCAGCATGTAGTCCATCATCGTGGAGACCAGGCTCAGCACGCGGATACCGCGCCAGGCCCACTTGTCGATCCACTTCTGGACGATGGGCAGGTTGTCCGGGTCCTGTTCGAGCATGAACTTGATGCACTCGAGGCCCAGCGTCATGTGGCGGGCTTCGTCGGACTGGGCCGAGAAACCGAAGGTCACCGTCGCCATGTCGCCGTTGTAGGCAGCACCGGACATGAAGGGCACGAACAACAGGTTGGTCAGCACGTATTCGAAGGAGAAGCCGATGGCGATCATCCATTCGAAGGGGCCGGCGCTGAAGGCGTCGTCGAAGAAGGACTTGGGCACCGACAGGTACCAGAGGCGTTCGATCTGGTGGCTTGCGCCGGCATGGAAGCCTTCGTAGAACTTGTTGTAGTTCGACAGGGCGTGGATCTGGGTCTGGGCATGACGCACTTCGTCGATCGACTGCATCAGGCAGGCAACGCGGGGGCCAACGCCGGGGAAATTACGGCCGGCTGCAGCGAAACCACGGTGGGCCATATACTCCAGCGGCGAAATGCCGGTCAGGAACAGTTTGACGGCACTCAGATAGCGCGCATCGGTAATCCCGAGGTGGCCGTTGTTCTGGGCGAAGGCGTCGAGCACGGCGTACAGCTTGCGCTCCTTTTCAGCCTGGTATTTCCAGTAGGCATCCATGGTCAGGCGGAAGGGGTCTTCCCACTTGTCCCAGTCGTGCACCTTGATGCCCTCGAAGGTGGCTTGCGGAAATACCTTGTCCTTCGGCTGGTAGGTGGTTTCCCAATCCAGGCCGCGTGTCATGTGGGCGTACTTTTCCTTCAGGCCCAGCTTTTTCTTGTTGGCTTTCATGTCCATGAGAGTCTCCTTGCTCAGTTTTTCCAGGCCAGCGTCAGCTGGTCATCGTCCTCGTCCAGATAACCGGAGAGTGTGATCAGGTTGACCTGCAGCTCCTGCAGGTCGAAATCGCGGCCAATGCGTTCCTCAATGGATTCGCGCTTGATGACCAGGCTGCCTTCGGCATTGATCTTGACCATGGCCGGCTGCTCGTCGAGCACGGCATGCGGGTTGTCGGCGAGGATCGATTCGACGATCGGACGGGTGTCCTCGTTGGTTTGAAAAGCGATGAATACGGTAGACATGGATACTCCTACACAGCCAGGCCAAGCTTGGCGCAGCGGGCATTGAATTCGGACGTGAGTTCGGCCAGCAGATCGTCGGCCTTGTCGCCGAAGGCACGCTTGGCGATCGGGGCCAGGGCCTTGAGCGTGGCGGCGCGGTACTGCTCAACCCATTCGCTCAGTTGAGCCTTGTTCTCGGGCGATTCGGCAGCGGCGACCTTGATCTGGGCATCCACCCACTTGGCGGTTTCAGTGGACCATTCGGCCATGAAGCGCGTCATCATCGAGATCGCCGTACCCCCGTTGGCCGAGAACTCGGCATCCAGATAGTCGTAGAGCATCGGGTTGAGCAGGCCTTCGAGCACCAGGTTCTGGGCGACGAAGATTTCAAACCAGTCCTGCAGGACCAGCAGGTTCTCGACATGCTGGCGCATCGGTTGCCAGGTGGCGCCGGACATCCAGGCTTCCTTGGCGGCATCGAGGGCGTCCGGGCCGTCGAGCACGAGACCGATGCGGGTCAGGTACTGGGCGACGCCGAGGTGGTCCATGGCGTGATAGAGGCAAGGCTGGGTGATGACCGTACCGTAGCCATAGGCCGCGATATAGGAATTACCCATGTTGCCGCCCCACTCGACATGGCGCATCGGCACCAGCACATCGAGCGCGGTCTGCTTCAGGTCGGCCGGGATCAGTTCGGCCAGGCCGCGGTCCTCGATCATCTCGAAGCTCGACTCGGTGGCATCCTGCTGCCGGGCACGAGCGATCGTGTAGGCACCGTAGTAGAACTGGCGCGGATCCTTCAGCGCATACCAGTCCTTCATCTGGATCTTGGTGCGTTTCTTGTCGAACAGCACATGGTCGGCATCCCAGCTCGGCCGGTAATGGAAGATGTGTTCCTGCTGGATGTTGTAGCTGCCTTCCTGATAACGGCTGGCCGGCTTGTCGCCGAAGCGCTCGACCAGGTGATCGAAGGTATGGCGCAAAGGCTTGATTGCCACGGTACGCAGATCAATCTGCATGTAGGTCTCCTCTCGTTATTCCCGCTGGCGGGATGGTGTGTTCAGACTGCGTCTTCAAAACCCTGGCGCGAGGCATCGTTCAACCGGGAAACCCAGTCGCCCTGATCCGAAGTTGCCGGATCGAGCACAATGACTTCGTTGGCCAGACAAAACTCGTGGAAAGCGGGTTCCGGCAACATCAGCTCGACAGCCAGTTCCGGATCGCCGATCGAAAACTCGAATTCGATGAAGCCATTCGGACGACGCTTGCAGATGCGAACGTAACGACGCCCTGCATCAAACGTGCTGCCTTGCCTCTCTTCTTGCCCCATCGCTTCTCTCCTGAAAACTGCGCAGCGCATCTCGCTACAGGGCTTCTCTTAATCAAGGAGCGTGCCACTTTGATAAGCATCTGTTTTTATTGAGATCACAAAAATACGACGCTTGTTTTGCTGCAGTGCATGATTACGATCCGATGAATTGATTTCGTTCTGGTTAATCAAATGATCAACTCCCGGGCGCAGCTACTGCATACGTACGGAGTGCAGTCCGGGCAGCCGGTGAACCACCCCGGGCATCAGCAAAAAGTGAACGTCGGCGGGGACTGCACGCACGAGCAATAACCCACAGAAAAGAGAAACCGTGGAATAATCTCGAGAAAAAATATCATCTACCGGAGCAGACCATTCCGCGGTAAACCGGCAGGCGTTAACACCAGAAATAGCCGGATTGCCCCCAGCGAAGGGGTTAGCGGTGACAGAGAGACAAGATGACCACCATTCAGTACCCCGAGTCGAATGACCTGCGCAATCTGGTCAAGTTTTGCGAAAAGGATGGAACGATCTGGCTGGCCGAGAACCGCATGGTCCTCATGCATACCTCGGCACTCGGCGCCTTGCGCCGCGAACTGGTCGGCTCGGTTGGCAAGGAACACGCCCGCCGCCTGCTGACCCGCATGGGCTACGCCGCCGGTGTCTGCGATGCCGAACTGGCCAAGCGCATCCGCGGCAACCTGTCGATGCAGGACGCCTTCTTCACCGGCCCGCAACTGCACATGCTCGAAGGCATCGTGCGCGTCACCCCGGTGCACATGAACCTCGATTTCGACAAGGGCACCTTCTCCGGCGAGTTCCTGTGGGAGAACTCCTGGGAGCAGGACATCCACCTGCGCGAACTGGGCCAGTCCGACGAGCCCGTCTGCTGGTCGCAGATCGGCTATGCCTCGGGCTACACCTCGGCCTTCATGGGGCGTTTCATCCTGTTCAAGGAAATTGAATGCGTGGCCTGCGGCCACAACAACTGCCGCATCGTCGGCAAGCCGCTGGAAGAATGGGAAGACGCCGAGCAGCACGCCAGCTATTTCGAATCCGATTCGATGCTCAACCATCTGCTGGAACTGCGCCACCAGGTCGACTACCTGCGCACCACCATTTCGCAGCAGACCCAGACGCCCCAGCTGGTGGGCAATTCCAAGGGCTTCCAGCATGCCTATGACCTCGTCACCCGCGCCTCGGGTACCCAGGTCACCGTGCTGCTGCTCGGTGAAACCGGCGTCGGCAAGGAACGCTTCGCCCGCACACTTCACCAAATGAGCAACCGCAAGCAGGGGCCGTTCGTCGCGGTCAATTGCGCGGCCATGCCCAATGACCTGATCGAATCCGAATTGTTCGGCGTCGAGAAAGGCGCTTTCACCGGCGCCCATACCTCGCGCATGGGCAAGTTCGAGCGGGCGGACGGTGGCACCCTGTTCCTCGACGAGATCGGCGAACTGCCGCTCGCCGCCCAGGCCAAGCTGCTGCGCGTGCTGCAGGAAGGCGAGATCGAACGCCTGGGCGACGACCGGGTACGCAAACTGAACATCCGCCTCGTCGCTGCCACCAACGTCGACCTGCAGGCCGCCGTCAAGGCCGGGCGTTTCCGCTCCGATCTCTTTTACCGGCTGAGTGTCTATCCGATCCAGATCCCGCCGCTGCGTGAACGTATCGCCGACATCCCGCTGCTGATCGAAGCCATGCTCGCCCGCTTCAGCACGCTCTATGAAAAGAAGCTGCTCGGCGTCAGCGACAAGGCGATGCAGGCCATCAAGCGCTATCAGTGGCCGGGCAATGTGCGCGAACTGGAAAACATGATCGAGCGCGGCATGATCCTCGCCCCCAACGGCGGCTGGATCGAACAGGAACACCTGTTCGCCAATGTCGCCGAAAGCGATTTCAGCGAAGCGCAGATCACCCAGACCGGCAGTCTGGAGCGAAAACAGGAACCCGGTGCCCCGGATAGCCTGATCGAAGCCATTTTCAGCAGCGGCATTGGTTTCGAGGAACTGGGAAACCAGCTGATCAACGAGGCCGTCAAACGCGCTGACGGCAACCTGGCCGGCGCGGCCCGAACGCTAGGCATCACCCGGCCGCAACTGCAATATCGCCTGAAAAAGAAGGATGGCGTCTGACGGAGCGGCAGACATGGAATTCAGGCAACTCAAATACTTCATCGCCGTCGCCGAGGAACTCAACATCGGTCGCGCCGCGACCCGCCTGCACATTTCGCAGCCGCCGCTGACCCGGCAAATCCAGCAGCTCGAGGAAGAATTCGGCACCCAGCTTTTCCTGCGCACGGCGCGCGGCGTCGAACTGACCCAGGCCGGCGAAATGCTGCTGCGCGATGCCCGCAACATCCGCGACCTGATGCAGCAGGCGCTCGAGCGCGTCCGCGAGGCCGGCCAGGGCAAGCGCGGCAAGATGGACATTGGCATTTTCGGCTCGGGCATCCTCGACGTCATTCCAAAAGTCCTGCACGCCTTCCGCGCCAGCCACCCGGACGTGCAGATCGCCCTGCACCAGATGAGCAAGAAAGAGCAGATCGAAGCCCTGCGCCAGCACCGCATCATGGCCGGCTTCAACCGCATGCTGGCGCCCTTGCCCGACATTTCGTCGGAGCCGGTCATGCTCGAAAGCATCGTGGTTGCCGTCAACGAAAAGCATCCCCTGGCGGCCAAGGCGGCCATCCTGCTCAAGGAACTGGCCGGCCAGCCGCTGATCCTCTTCCCCAGCGGCGCGCGCCCCAGCTTCATCGACAAGGTGTGGTCGCTGTGTGCCAACGAAGGCTTCGAACCCAACGTCGCCCAGGAAGTCGGCGATGCCCCGACCAGTGTCGCCCTGGTCGCCGCCGGCTTCGGCCTCAGCCTGGTTCCCGAAGCCGCCACCAGCCTGAGCGTTCCCGGCGTCGTCTACCGCCGCCTGGCCAACGCCCCGGAGGCCGTCGTCGATCTCAGCTGCATCTACCGCACGGATGAAACTTCACCGATTTTGCGTGCGTTTTTGCAGACGATACGGGAGTTCAGGGCGAAGAACGAGGGGCGGCACTGAGCAATGTGACCGAAAGCGGTGTTTGTTGAGCCCCTGATCAACCATCACAGGAATTCATAACGCGCGGCCAACCGGGGTCAGCAATCGGTTAGATCCTGCTCCCCACGGCAAGCGTGCCAAACGATGTTTGGCCTGTCGCTTCGGTCACCAGTATTTCCACAAATACAGTTGTTACAATCCAAGGCATGACCTGGCCAAAAACAGCAAAGCCCTCTGATGCTTCCCCAATCGACCCGGCCAGGGTATCGCTTAAAATCGTCAGTATTTATGCGCTCGTCGCCAGTCTCTGGATATTGGCCACCGACAGAATCGTTGCCTGGCAATTCAACGATGTGACACAGCTCACTCTGGCAAGCATCGTGAAGGGGCTGTTGTTCATTGCATTAACGTCGATACTTCTTCAAAGCCTGATTCGTTCGCTACTCGAGAAAGCTCAGAGCGCAACTTCACGAGAACGACAGATTTCCCATGAGCAGCAAGTCATCCTTGATAGCGCTCTGGTCGGAATCGTCAAGGTGAGACAGCGAACCTTTCTCTGGGTCAATCACACCTTCGAGAAGATTACCGGCTATGAGGCCGACGAACTGCTCGGAATGCCAACGTCGCAGCTCTATTTTGACCAGGACGAATACCAGGCGATTGCTGCCAAAGCGGGCCCAGCGATGCTTGATCAGGGCAGTTTTCGTGGCGAGTGCCGATTGTTACGCAAGAACGGCGAGGTTATCTGGGTTGAGTTTTCAAGTGCATTTCTCGACGTACAAACCGGTGATTCGATCGGCACCTTTTCTGACATTACCGAGCGCAAGCAAAAAGAGACGGAACTTCTTGAAAAAAAGCGCCAACTGGCACTTGTAATTGCCGGTTCTGATCAAGGTTTCTGGGATTGGCAACTGGACTCCAATACCTTTACGGTCAGCCCGCGATTTGAAACGATGCTCGGCTATGAGCCAGGCGAGATGACATTGGCGCCCGAACAATGGGGCAAATATGTCAACGAGGAAGACCTGATCAAGGCACATGCATCAGTACAAAGCCACTTGGCGGGAAAGTCCAAAAACCACGAAGTCGAATTCCGCGTTCGTGCGAAATCCAATGAATGGCGCTGGATACTGACTTGCGGCAGTATCGTTGAACGTGATGCCACTGGTCACCCGTTGAGAATGGCCGGCACCCATACGGACATCACAGAGCGCAAACGCCTGGAATCCGAAGTCAGCGCCTACAGTGATCACCTTGAGCATCTGGTCGATAGCCGGACCCAGGAATTGGCAAAGGCCAAGGCTGTCGCTGAGGCAGGCAGTCGAGCCAAGAGTATCTTCCTGGCCAATATGAGCCACGAACTGCGCACGCCGATGAACGCGATCATCGGAATGACAGGCATAGTGCTGCGCCAGGCCCAAAATCCGAAAATCAAGGATCAGATGGGCAAAATTGATCGAGCCGCCAAGCATTTGCTCAGCGTTATCAATGACGTTCTGGATCTTTCGAAGATTGAGGCTGAACGTCTAAGCCTGGAGCAAAACGACTTGTTGCTCGGTGACGTGATGGCGAGCCTTTTGAGCCTTGTAGAGCACAGCGCCATCGAGAAAGGCGTGCAATTACAGATAGAACTGCCGCCAGCGCTGAGCAAACTCCCCCTGCAGGGGGATGCCATGCGCCTGAACCAGATCCTGCTCAACCTGACGGGAAATGCGCTCAAGTTCACCGAAAAGGGAAGTATCACGCTGCGCGTGATGCCAATAGAAGAAAACTCAAGCGATGTTTTACTACGCTTCGAAGTTCAGGACACGGGCATTGGCATTTCTGCGGAGGACCTGAAACGACTCTTCACCGCCTTTGAACAAGCCGACAGTTCAAAGACCCGAAAATATGGTGGCACGGGATTGGGGTTGGCGATCAGCAAGCAACTTGCATTACTGATGGGCGGAGACATTGGCGTTGAGAGTTTGCCTGAGGCAGGAAGCACCTTCTGGTTCACCGCCCGCTTCGGCAAGTCAAAAAACTCACCCGGACCAAGCCCCTTATTAACGGGCGACTCCCCTGAAACCAGAATCAAGACCCAGTTTGCTGGAGCCAGGATTTTGCTGGCCGAAGATGAGCCCATAAATCAGGAGGTTTCACGGGAGTTGTTGGAGGAGGCAGGACTTCAGGTCGATATTGCTGTGGATGGTGAAGAAGCACTCTTGATGGTCAAGCATGAGTCCTACGACCTGATTTTGATGGACATCCAGATGCCAAAACTGAACGGCATAGATGCCACACGCGCTATTCGAACCTTGCCAGGTCGTAAAGAGGTACCCATATTGGCCATGACCGCGAATGCTTTCGATGAGGATCGGCAGGCGTGTATTGAGGCGGGAATGAACGATCACATCGGTAAGCCAGTTGATCCAAATGTACTGTTCGAAACCTTGCTCAAATGGTTGGTGAAAACCAGATAGCGCTTTTGCTGGCCAGTGGCGGCGGCTGATCGGCCTGCGATCAGCGAACCACCAGCCAGGGACGCCCCTCTGCATCGCCTTCGGTCACCTGAGCATTTTGGCGGCATGAGCTCAGAAGGCTGGCAGCGGCTGATGATCAGTCAACCGTATCGGTGGATCAGCCAGGCCTCGAGTTCTGCCGTCGGCAACGGGCGAGCAAACAGAAATCCCTGCAACACGTCGCAGCCAATATCCGCCAGGAACTGCTGCTGCGCTTCGGTTTCGACGCCTTCGGCAACGACCGACAAGCCGAGCCGACGGGCCAGGGTGACCACAGCGCTGGCCACCGCTGCGTCGCTTTCCGATTCCGGCAGGTGCCGGACAAAACTGCGGTCCAGTTTGAGGACATTGAGCGGCAGGGTACGCAGCATGGCGAGTGACGAATGGCCAGTGCCGAAATCGTCCATGGCGACCTGGATGCCCCGGTCGCGCAGGCGTTGCAGGACTTCTACGGCGCCTTCCGGGTGGGCCATCGCGGCAGACTCGGTAATCTCCAGTTCGATCCACTCGTTGGCAGCGCCAGCCGCGCTCATAATGCGCTCCAGGCGGTCGGCCAGGTCCGTGGCGTGAAACTGGCGGGGCGACAGGTTGACCGCCATGCGCGGTACCGCGATGCCTTGCTGGCGCCACGCGACGATCTGGCGCGCCGCTTCGGCCAACGCCCATTCACCGAGTTCGGTGATGATGCCGGCCTCTTCGGCCAGCGGGATGAATTCGACCGGCGAAACCAGCCCGCGTTCCGGATGGCGCCAGCGCAGCAGCGCTTCGACGCCGGCCAGACGGCCGTCAGCGGAGCGGATCTGCGGCTGGTAAAAAAGTTCGAGCTGATGGCGAGCCACGGCGCGGCGTAAATCGCTTTCCAGCGCCAGGCGCTGGCTGGCCCGCCGGTTCATCGCTTCGTCGTAGAAGCGGAAGGTATTGCGCCCGGCTGCCTTGGCGGCATACATCGCCGCATCGGCATTGCGCAGCAGGCTTTCGATATCGTTGCCATCGTCGGGATAGAGCGCCAGCCCAAGACTGGCGGCAACGTCGATATCGCGGCCACCGGCATGCACCGGCGGCGCCAGTGCGGCGAGGATTCGGCCGGCGATGCCGCCAGCCGCCTCGGCGTTACCCATCCCTTCGAGCAGCATCACGAACTCGTCGCCGGCTAGCCGGGCCAGGGTGTCGGCGCCGCGGCAGACCGCCCCCAGGCGCTTGGCGACTTCGATCAGGACGGCATCGCCGGCGGCATGGCCGAGGCTGTCGTTGACCAGCTTGAAACGGTCCAGGTCAATGAAACAGATGGCGAAGCCGTTGCCGCGGTCAGCCCGGGCCAGGGCCTGGTGCAGCCGGTCGTCGAACAGGCTGCGATTGGGCAGGTTGGTCAATGAGTCGTGGTTGGCCAGGAAGGCAAGCTGGCCCTCGGCCTCCTTTCTGGCAGTGACATCATTGAGGACGCCGACGTAATGCGAAACGCTGTTCGCATCGCCGCGCACCGGCGACAGGAACAGTTCGATCCACTGCTGCGAACCGTCGCCGCGCTGGCGCGACAGGGTCGTGTAGCCGTCACGGCCTTCGGCAATGGCGCTGCGGATGACCGCGAAGCCGTCGTCGTCCCCGGTGCACAGGCAGGGCTGGCCGAGCACCTTGTCGCGTGGCGTGCCGAGGATCTGCGAGAAGGCGGCGTTGATGTAGATCAGCCGGCAGTCGTCGGGAGCGGCGGCGGCAATGAAGATGCCGTTGACGCTGGATTCGATGGCCCGGTCGCGCAGGGCGATGGCGCGTTTGTCGGCGTGGATGTAGGTGTCGAGAGTCAGCCCGAGATCGAGCATGACGACCTTGAGCAGCGCATCGAAAGTCGGGACGAAAGTGGCGAACTCCTCGCCACTGGCCGCCCAGGTCGCCTGCAGCATGTCGGAAAGATACCTGCGGAAGGCACCGACATACCATTTGGGGGTCAGGCCGATGCGGGCATGGGTCATGCCGACGCGTAAACGGCCGTCGACGTAGGCATCGCCGTAATCGCCATCGGTCAGGCTGGCAAAGTATCGGCCATGGGCAGCCTTCAGCCGGGCAACGGTGGCCTCGTCGGGAAGCAGGGCAGCCAGTTCCGGCAGCTGGCGCAGGTATTCGTAGAAGCCGTCGGCAAAACCGTTATGGGCCGCCGCCAGCTTGCCGCGGATGCTGCGCAAGCGTTCGGCATCGGCGTCGGTCAGCTCCAGAAAGGCCTTGCGCGCCTCGATCTCGGCAGCATCGATACCCATTTCGGCGGCAATGTCGTCCACTGCACTGGCCATCAGCGTTTGCGTTTCCTGTCGGCAATTCATGGCGCGACCACACGCCCCGGGCCTTGGGCCAGGATGCGCTCCATGCCGGCCATGACCGTCAGGTTGGCTTCTTCCATTCGGGTCAGGGCGGCAAGGGCACCGGTAAAGTCGCCGCTGCGGTAGCGCTCGACGGCCTGTCGGGCCTGGTCATGCACTGCCTTGTGCGGCGCTTCCATTTCGCGGTAGCCGGGCAGGCGTGAAAACTCGGCCCGGCCTTCGCCCTCGTAATACCATTGGCCAAGACGGCATTCGGTTTCGTCCGGCAGATCGGCCGGCTTCAGATCGGACAAGCCGAGCATCACCTTGTACACCTCGAGCTTCAGGGTCAGCTCCTCGATATTGGCCAGTTCGGCGTTGGCCAGCCGCGACGACGAAGCGATGCTGTCCTGCATGTGCTGGGACAGGCCGAGCAGGCGCTGCATGCTGCGCATGGCCGATTCGCTTTCGGCGCTCTGGCTGGCGGCACTACCCGCCCCGATGTCCATGATCGCCTTGGCCTGGCCGGTTTCCTGCTGGATGCCGGCAACCAGCCCACCGATTTCCGTGGTTGCCTTGGCGGTTCGCTCGGCCAGTTTGCGCACTTCGTCGGCGACCACGGCAAAACCGCGTCCCGCTTCGCCGGCCCGCGCCGCCTCGATGGCGGCGTTCAGTGCCAGCAGGTTGGTCTGTTCGGCAATTTCCTTGATCAGCTGGACGATGCCGCCGATTTCTCCGGCCCGCTTTGAAAGGTCTTCAACACTGTCGCCGGCGGCGCTGATGCGCTCGAACATGGCATGCAGGTTGGTGGCGATTTTCTCGAAGGCCGAGCGATTGGAGTCGGACTCGGTGGCCGCCGTCAGCGCCTTGGCGGAATCCTCGTTCAACTGGCTGGACAGCCCGGAAAACGACAGGCGGATGCCGGCGAGGGATTCGCCGAAGCGGGGAATGTTGCCGAGCACGCCATCGAGCAGCGCCTGGCGTTTGCGCAGTTCATGCTGCTCATTCTCCGACTGGGCGAGGCGGGCCTGGGTGTCCGCCAGTTCCGCCTGCAGCGCCGCCGAACGTGCCTGCAGGGCGGCATTGTCGGCCTGCGCCGCGGCCAGCTGGCGTTTGGTTTGGCTTCCGAACATGGGCTTGTCCTTTTCTCTGGAGGGTCAATAGTTGAGTAATTTACTTGGGTATTTACACGGCGCCCATGACAAGAATCAAATTAGCGGGCAGCGCGGAGAAACTTGGTCGGACGAAAAAGAAAGCCGGCGCGCGGCCGGCTTTCTTGTCCAGAAAGGAACTACTTATTTCAGCGACAGCACCCAGGCGGCCAGACGCTTGGCTTCGTCTTCGGTCACATTGTTCGGCGGCATGGGGATTTCGCCCCAGGAGCCCTTGCCACCAGCCTTGATCTTGGCGGCCAGCCTGGCCGGGGCAGCCTTGTCGTCCTTGTACTTGGCGGCGACTTCCTTGTAACCAGGGCCGACCAGCTTCTTGTCGACCGTATGGCAAGACAGGCAGTTCTTGGATTTGGCCAGCGGCAGTTCGTCGGCGGCATGGGCTTGGCCAAGCGTCACCAGGGCGGCGGCAATCAGGGCGGCATTGAGGATTTTCATGGTGCACTCCGTTTCGTTACGTTGAGGGAAAAATGGATCGAGCCAGGCTCGGGGTTGCGGGTCCTGTCTTTGTCGACAGTGACCTACATCTTTTCGTCGTGGCTGGTGCCGCCGCTCAGGTCGACCATGTCGATGCTGACCTGGGCAAAAGGCAACACCTTGCCCCCGTACTGTTCGGCAAACTTGCGGGCATCGGCCTCGCGGGCAAAGGATGGAACAGTCGGTCCCATCGAACCGCGGCGCGGGCTGCCAACGACATAGAAGGCAGTTTTGGCATCGATCCATTGGCCTTCGGGCCGGGTCCAGTCGGCCTTGCCCATATCCTGGGTGTAGACGGCGACGACACGCTTCTTCTGTTCCGGACGCAGCAGGATGGAGAACATCTCGCGGGTGTCGCAGAAGAAATCCGGTTCGCCCTGATCGTAATGAATCTGCGCCTTGGGGCCGGGGAAATCGAGCAGGATCATGCCGTCCAGCGAGCAGGAAGTATCGGCGGCGATTTCGCGGGCTTGTGCCGGCTTGGCCGGCTCGCCGCAGGCCGTCAGCAGCAGCGCACCGAGCAGGAGGGGCAGGAGTCGGATTGCGGTCTGCCGACTGGTATTGCGTTGTTTCATTTGAACCTCCAGGCCGCCACACCGAGTGGGGCAATGATCCAGAACACCATGGCGCTGCCGAGCAGCCAGGGGTTGGCCAGGGTTTCGGGGAAGACCGTGGCCAGGCCGTAGAGGCGCTGGACGTCTTCGAAACCGAAAATGTTGAGAATGCGGAAAATGTCGGCCGGGTTCAGCATCAGCAACACCGGGAAGAAATTCAGGTTCAGCTTGCCCTCGCTGATCACCAGCAGGCCGAGCAGCAGCAGGTCATAGACCAGTACGTAGAAGAACCACAGGGCGATGGCGATGCCGCTCGCCCGCATGCGGTCTTCGGCCAGCACCGAGACCATGACCGCCAGGCTCAGGAAACACAGGCTCAACAGGAAGGCGCTGAGCACGAAGCCGCCGTAATGAAACAGCGCGGCGCTGCCCAACTGGTAGAACAGCAGCAGGCCGGCCAGCCCGAAACCGGCAACGGTGGCGACACCGAGGGCGCCGGCCAGGCCGGTGAATTTGCCGAGCAGTACTTCGAAGCGGGTAATCGGCATCGACAGCAGCAAGTCGAGCGAGCCGCGTTCGCGCTCGGCGACGATGGCATCGTAGCCGAGGATCAAGGCAATCAGGGGCACCAGGTAAATGACCAGACTGACCAGGCTGGCGATCGTGACGTCGATGCTGCGCCAGCCGACCGCGCCCTGCTGGGCGGCACCGAAATAGGCAATGACCAGCGCGAACACCGTGAATACGGCGGCGACGGCGAGCACCCAGCGGTTGCGCAGGCGATCGCGGAACTCCTTGCCGGCGATGACGCCGATCTGGCCGAATTCGATGGCGCTCATGGTGCTGCTCCGAGCAGTAAGCAGGGGCCCGGGCAACGCCCGGGATGCGCACGCCCGCGAGTGGGCGGCTGGGCAACATGTTTTTGCGGGTAAGCCTGATTGGCGGTTGTCATGTTGCCTCTTCCTCCGCATAGCCGAGGAAGATGTCTTCCAGGGAAGGTTCATGGACGTCGATGTCGCGAATGCTCGGGCCGGCCGCGGTCAAGGCAGCCAGCAAGGCCATTTTCTTTTGCCGAGGACAGGCGAAACGGGCGATACCGTCGATCGTTTCGACCGGACCGATGTTCAGGGAGGCGAGCGTGGTCATCAGAAGTTTGTCATCGCCGGGCCGGAAGCTGACGCGCAGCGTCAGCGGCAGATTCTGGCCCTGGCGCAGTGCATGTACGGTGCCCAGCGCCTGAATGCGGCCGTTGCGCATCAGGGCCAGGCGGTCGACGCGTTGTTGGATCTCGGCCAGGATGTGCGAGGTCAACACGACGGTGACGCCGCCCTGGCGCAATTCGGCCAGGATGCGATAGAACTCGAGGATGCCCTGCGGATCGAGACCGTTGGTCGGCTCGTCGAGGAACAACAGGCGTGGCGAGCCGAGCAGGGCCTGGGCAAAACCGAGGCGCTGGCGCATGCCCTTCGAGTAGTTGCGCACCCGCTGCCCGGCGGCGCCGACCAGCCCGACCTTCTCGAGCAAGGCCGGGCTGGTGCTGCGATCAACGCCTTTCAGCCGGGCGAAGAAGTGCAGGGTTTCCAGGCCGGTCAGGTTGTCGTACAGGGCAAGGCTTTCCGGCAGGTAGCCGATACCGCGGCGCACGTCGCGGAAGGCGGCGCCATGGACGCTCCGGCCGCCGATTCGGATTTCGCCGCTGCTCGCCGGCAGCAGGCCGAGCATCATCTTGAACAGGGTCGTCTTGCCGGCGCCGTTGTGGCCGATCAGGCCGAACAGTTCGCCGCTGCCCACCGTCAGGTCGACGCCGTCCACGGCTTTGACCGCGCCGTAGGCCTTGTGCACGTTGCGGATTTCAATGAGCTTGTCGGTCAATCCACTGGCTCCAGTCAGGGTTCAAGGGTTGCATGCGCGGCTTTTTGTCGACGATGCTCGGGCTGCGCAGCAGCGGGAACTGGCGGGCGATCAGGCGCAGGCTGTGCACCGCCGGGCTGTTCAGCAACAACTTGACCAGCGGGTATTTCCAGGTCAGCCGGTCGACCAGGTCGTTGGCCTCGTAGGGCACGTCGCCGAAGCCGTCACCGTTGGCATCCCAGCCGGCATAGTTGCTCCAGTAATTGCCTTTCTGCTTGCCCCAGAGTTCGTCGTGGGTCGCGACATAGCGCACCTGTTCGCGATTCTGGATGAAGTCGTTGCCGTCCACATCGTTGTGGATCGAACCGGCCCAGACGTGGGCGCCGACCCGGTTGCCGATCACCCGGTTGCCCTTCAGCACGTTGTACTCGGCGTCATAGATGAAGAAGCCGCGACCGTTGCCGGCGACCACGTTGTTCTCAATCACCGAATCCTGGATGGTGCGCAGCATGATGCCGTGGTCGGTGTTGCCCCAGGCCCGGTTGTTGCGCACCGTCTGGCGGCGCACTTCCATCAGGGCGAGGCCGCCGCGGTTCAGGTAACTCTCGTTGTCTTCCCACAGGTTGTCGTTGGAATTCATGTAGTGCGTGCCGTAGCGCAGGTGGTGCATGCTGTTGCCGCGAAACACTGCGTGGTGCGAAACATCGACATAGATGCCGTCGCGGGCGAAGCTGATGTGGTTGCCGATGATCCGGGCGCCGGTCGTGTTGTAGAGCTGGATGCCGTTGCCGCGCCGGGCCGACGACAGATCGCGCTTGCTGGTGATCAGGTTGTTGCTGACTTCGGGGTCTTTCAGCTTTTCGAGCCAGACCCCGAACAGGTTGTAGACCAGCGCGTTGTTGCGCACGGCAATGCGGTGCGAGCCCGGCTCGACGTAGATGCCGGCATTCTGGGCGGTCAGGTCGGCACCGCTGTCGCGGACGATAAAGCCTTCGATCAGCACATCCGGCGACTTGACCCGGATCACGTCGCCGCTTTCGCCGCCGGACAGCGTCGGGCGGTCGACGCCGATCAGGCGCAGCGGCTTGTCGATGATCAGATGCTCTTCATAGTAGCCACGCTGCACGCGCACCGTATCGCCGGCTTTGGCCGCCTGCACCGCCGCAGCGATCGAGGCGCCGGGCGCGACCTGCCATTCGGCGGCCGAGAGCGGCCAACTGATGAGCAGGAGCAGCGCGACGGCGAAGGTTTTCATGGCCGGAGCGATATCAGCGAACAACCTTGATCGGAATGTAGTAGCCGTCGTCGCCGATCGGCGTCAGTGCTATCCCTGCCTTGGTCCGCCGGCGGCGCTCCTGGGAAAGTGGCGGACAGGTGTGATCGTCGTAGTAGAGGATCTGGCATTCCAGACAAAGCAGGCATTCGCGCTGGTCGATGCGGCCATCATCGGCGATGGCCAGCGAACCGCAACCTTTCTGGCAGGCGTGGCAGGTCGTGCATTCGTCCTTGCGCTTCAGCTTGATGAAACGGAAGGTGGTCGGAATCGCCAGGCCGGCGCCGAGCGGGCACAGGTATTTGCAGAACGGCCGCTCGACGAACAGGCCGGCGACAAAGAGCAATGCCCAGTAAGTCACGAAAGGCCAGGCCCGGTGCCAGACGCCGCCGACCAGGAAGGTCGACTTGAAGGGCTCGATCTCGGCCATCTTCTCGGCGGTGCCGATGTCGTAGAAGGACACCGCAATCAGCACCACGAAAATGCCGTACTTCAGCCAGCGCAGACGGTTGTGCCAGACCATCGGCAGGTGGAACTGGAAGCGCTTCAGTCCTAGTGCGCCGGCGATCTTGAACGACAGTTCGGACAGCGAGCCGTAGGGGCACAGCCAGCCGCAGAACAGGCCGCGGCCCCAGATGAACAGAACGGCTGCGATGAACCACCAGAAGATGAAGATCAGCGGGTCGGACAGGAACAACTCCCAGCGCCATTGATAGACCAGCGAATGCAGCCAGGTCATGACGTGGGTGATGCTCGGCTGGGCCAGACCGTAGAAGCCGACGAAGCCGATGCTGGCGGTCCACGTCAGATACTTGGGAATGCTGACCCAGCGCTTGTCCTTGCGCGTCGCCCGGCGGACCAGCTTGTCGCGCATGGCGTAGAGGCCGGCGGTGGCGGCCAGTAGCAGTACAAAAAGCGCGATTTCCAGCTTCTTGCCCCGCCATACCTGCACCCAGGTCGGGTCGGGACGCATCACGGTCGGTCGGCCGCCTTCCAGATAGCGCTCGGGCAGCCAGTATTCGCGCTCGAAATTGGCGAAGGTCTTGCTGCCGCTTTCCTTATCCACCTTGTTGGCCAGGAAAACCAGGCTCCACGGATAGGCGGCGCTGAAGCCGCCACCGCGCAGGATGAAAATCCCCGATTCCTTGTAGGCCGGGGCACCGGCGGCGGCAACGCTGTAAAGATTCTGGTAGTCGGTGTCGCGAAAAGTGTGGCTGTCCAGCTCCTGGGCAACCTGGATGCGGTCATAGATGCCGCCACGCACGAAGCCAGACCCTTTGAAGGAAGCCGTACCATTGGCAACGATGAAAATCGCGTGTTCGTCCGGCTTCAAATCCGCCATCAGGCGCTTCCAAGCCGCTTCACCAAGGATGCTGCGGCCGACCATCGGCGCATTCAGATAGCCAAAATAAAGATCGATATACGGTTGGCCGCGGGAATCGATTCCCAACTCGTCCGGCTGGACGGTCAAGTGCTGGACGCTGCCTTCGTCGAGCAAGGTTTTCCAGTCGGCAAGACCGGACTGTGCAGTAAAGCGGGCCGCGGGTCGCGGGACCGCCTTGACGATGCCGACTTGTTTGGCGATCGCATAGGCGCTGCGCATCACCACCTGGTTTTCGGCAATCACCGTCACGGTGGCGCCGCTGATCGCATTGAGGCCAATCCGGTCGTCCCCGGCCGACGATTTGCCGATTTCCACCTTGGCGCCAGCGAACTTGCCCACGTACTGGGCGATGAATTTGGTCAGCTCCCCCTCAGGGATGCCGACCAGCAGGATCGGCTCACTGTGCTTGAGGATGCGCACGCCACTGATGATCCCCTGCGGATACATGCCGATCAGCGTCACCACCGGCTTGCCGGAATAGGCCGGAATATCGACGATGTCGGTGGACAGGAAGACATAGCCAAGCAACTGGCGACCCGGACCGCTGCCGCGATAGGCCTCGACATAGCTCGGCCGGCCTTTGCGCAACGAGAAGGTTTCGGCACCGGGCATCACCTCCCGGCACGGCGCGTAGGCACAAAGATCGGGATCGGTGTTCAACTGCGCCGGCAGCGGGGCATCGTAGGAACCGGCATGACCGGAGAGCGACCAGCACAGGGTCAACAACAGGGGCAGGAGACCTGCCAGAAAACGAGGCAACTTCATGATTCAGCCATAGGTGAGGGGAGCAACGGGTGGGAGGGAGTCCCGCCGCCCCCCTCGGGGAGGAACTTTGGCCGATCAGGCCTCGACAATCATGCGACCGCGCATTTCCAGATGGAGGGCATGGCAGAAGTGGGTGCAGTAGTACCAGAACACCCCGGGCCGTTCGACCTTGAAGGTCACCGACTTGGTTTCCTGCGGGCCGACGATCATGCAGATATCGTGGCCTTCGATGGCGAAGCCGTGGTGCAGGTCTTCCACCTTGTCGTGGTTGGTCAGGATGACAGTGACTTCGTCCCCTTTGCTGACAACGAACTCGCTGGGCGTGAAGGTCGGCGCCACCGACATGATGCGCACCGTGACCTTGTTGCCGTTGCGCTTGATGCCGGTATCGTCAAAGCCCTTGACGTGAATCGGTGAGTCTTCCAGGGTGTAGATCTGCTTGGTCTTGATGATGTCGCGGCGAATGATGATCGCGTCGTGTGGTTCCGGATGGGCGGTGTGGTCCGCCAGCAGCACCATCTTGTCGCCGCTGATGTCGATCAGTTGTTCGGTCTCGACGTGCACCGGACCGACCGGCAGGAAACGGTCTTTCGAGAACTTGTTGCCGGACATGAAATAGACGCCATCGGCTTCCTTGGTCTCGCCCATCGAGGCATAGCTGTGGCCCGGCTGGTAATGAACGTCGATCCGGTCAAGCACGACCTTGACCTGTTTGTCGCCCTTGTACTGGGCAATGGCCGCGGCGACATTCCATTTCACGACCTGGCTGTCGAGGAATAGCGAGGTATAGGCATTGCCCTTGTTGTCGAAGCCGGTATGCAAGGGGCCAAGGCCGATTTCCGGTTCGCCGACGACGCAGTCCTGAGTGTCCTTGATTTCGCCGTCGAACCACTTCAGGACCAGCGCATGCTCGATCACGGTGGCGGTCGGCGACAGCTTGCCGGCGCAGACGTAGTACTTGCCGTCCGGCGAAATATTGACGCCGTGCGGGTTCTTGGGCACAGGAACGTAACAGGTCAGGGCCGTCTTCGGATCCTTGTTGGCATCGCGGGTGCCATCGATGACCGGCACCTTGGATGTCCCGATCGTAAAACTCTTGCCGGCCTTGACGGCCGCTTCGATGCGCTCAACGTTGAAGAAGATGCAGGCATCCTTCTCGGCCGACATCATGTCGGCAAAGACCAGACCGTTTTCGGTGTTGTAGCAGTTCAGGGCCGCCAGCTTGCCGTCGTAGGAGGTGGCGCAGAGGTCCATGTTGCCGTCAATCTTGACCTGCCAGCGAATTTCCATGCTTTCGGAGTCGACGCAGGTCAGCAGGCAGCCATAGCCGGCCGGGTTCTGCCAGTCCTTGGGCGTATTGGGCAGCGGCACGTGGAATTCGGCGCCACAGAATACCCGCGTGGTGTGGTTGATACTGGCATCGACCGGATCGCGTTTGTCCGGGAAAATGCCGTGGAAACCCTGAACATTGGGAATTTCGGTGATCTTGTCGGTTTCCAGATAGTCGCCGCGGATACGAGCCAGGCGATTATTGATCTTGTCGTTGATCCAGAAATACTTGCCGTCGTAGGTACCGTCAGCGTATGAACCGTGCACGTGGTGGGTGTCGCCGGTGTGGTACTTGAGGCTGCCATCGGCCTTGGTGCCGAGAATCTTCTTCGATTCGTTGGTAATGCCCCAGCCCGACATCGGGTCCATATTGAACACCGGGATACGCTTCAGCGTCCGGCCGGACGGCACGCCCATGATACGGGCTTCGCCCGAGTGGCCGCCGCTGGAAACCAGATAATAATCATCGAGTTGCCCCGGCTTCACCTCGACCTTGCTGTGGGCGTCGGCGCTGACCGGCTTGGCTGCGGATGCGGGTTGGCCCTGCTCGGCCTTGTTGCAGCCGGCCAAGCCCAGGCCGACCCCGGCCATGCCCGCGATACCGGCGGTGTTGAGGAACTTGCGGCGGTTGTTGTCTAGCGGCGTTTTGCTCTTGCTGTCTTCTGACATTCGGTGCTCCGTGGTGGATTCATCAGTGTTTCGATGATCTACGCCGGGCCGATTGTTGTATGTCGGATAAGTCCCACAAGGCGCTGCTGATTTCTTGATTCAGCGCGTTTCTTGAAGTTAGATCAAAAAGTTCGACTCAGAGCGTGGTCAGACCGTGCAGCAGCGCGAACCTGACCAAACCCGGCAGATCGCCGATGCCGAGTTTCTGCATCATGCGGCTGCGATAGGTGTCCACCGTTTTCGGCGAGATATTGAGCTGGTGGGCGATGTCGATACCCGAACGGCCTTCGACCAGCAATTGCAGGATTTCCCGCTCGCGCTGGCTGAGGGACTCCAGCGGGCTTTCCACGGCGCGTTTCCGTACATAGTCGTCAACCACCGATTCGGTGATCATCTGGCTCAAGTAGCGCCGCCCGCTATGCACCATGCGTACGGCATCGACCACTTCATTGCCGGCCGATTCCTTGCGCAGATAACCCTGGGCCCCCGCCTGGAGTGCCCGGAAAACGTGTTCGACGGTAGAGTGCATCGACAGCATGACAATCTTTGCTGTCTCCTGCTTCTCCATGATCTGGGCAGTGGCCTCGATGCCGTTCAGAAGCGGCATGGCAAGGTCCATCAGCACGACGTCCGGTTTCAAGCGAATAGCGGCCTCGACTGCCTCGCGGCCATCAGCCACTTCACCGATGACGCGAATGTCCGACTGGTTTTCAAGCAGCAGGCGTAAACCGTCGCGAACCACGGCGTGGTCGTCGGCGATCAGAACGGTAATGGTCATGCGGCCTCCGGATGGCTGGTTGGAATCGTTACGACAACGCTGCTGCCACGGTCGTCGCCGGGGGTGATGCGCATCACACCGCCAATCGTGCGTGCCCGTTCGGCCATGATGGCCAGCCCCCAACCGCTGCCTGCCGCTGGCTGGAGCAGCCGCGCCGGTGCGATGCCGATACCGTTGTCGCAGACCTTCAGCTCGATGCCTGTCGATGCCCGGGTCAGGGAAACGGAGACTTCGGTGGCGTGGGCATGTTTGGCAACGTTGATCAACGCTTCCTGAGCAATGCGAAATAGCGTGGTCTCGACTTTGCCCGGCAAGCGGGAAAGATTGTCGCTGGCGGCATACCGAAAAGAAATGCCGGTACGCCCGGAAAACTCCTCACCATGCCAGCGCAGCGCGGTATTCAGTCCATACTGTTCCAGCAGCGCAGGATGCAATTCCTCCATGACGCCGCGCACAGTCTCTGTCGTTTGCGCCACCAAGACCAGGGCATCTCTGATTCGGCCCTGGGCAGCAGGCAGCACCGCCGATGGCAATTGATCGGAAAGCAAGGATAGGTGGAGATTCAGGCTCATGTTCAATGCTGAAAGATTCTGCCCGATACGGTCATGTAACTCGGTGGCCAAGGCTTTGCGCTCGGCATCCTGGACGGTCACCAGCTGCTTGCTCAGTGCCTCGAGGCGCTGAGTGTAGTCAATGATTGTTGCTTCCGCTTCCTTCCGCTCGGCAACTTCGATTTGCAGTTTCTCGTTGGCTGCCCGCAGGGCGATGGTGCGCTCCTCAACCTGTCTTTCAAGCTCCCTGCTATTTTCGAGCCGACCTGCTTCGAGGGTTCGGCGTACCCATTCCAAACCAAGGGCAACCCATATCAGCAGCGAAATGGCCAGACGATTGGCCTGTCCATACCAGGCAACCCCTTCGCTCGGATGCAGCAGCACTTTGACGCCCGCCAGCACTGGCCCGAGTATGGCAATCGACACCAGCACCTGGTTTTTTGCGCCGACGCCAATCGCGAACAAAGCCACCAGCAGGTAAAGAAATGGCACCGCCAGGCCCAGGGGGGTATGCAAGTCGAGGGCGAAGATCAAGGCCATTGAGATGGCGATCACCAGGTTGATCAGCGCGTGGGTCCAGTGGCGTGGCATCGGCGTTAAACGAAACAAACCAGCATTGTTTTGGGGTTCCCTGTCACTGTTCATTGGCACGTGGTTGCTCGCCAGCTTGTCATGCAGCACCTGAAGGAGCGGCACGTCGGTTGGCTTTGGGCAAACCAAAGGGGACTGCAAACGACCATGACAATAGTTGAGTATTTTGATCAAGTATATTCAGTATAGCAGCAAGCGTCGACGTGATCATCGGCGCTGATTTGTGATGGAGATCAAATCCGCGCCGTAGAAGCTGAGTAATATAGTCAACTAATATCCGGCTGAAACCTGGCTGGAATCATGGCGAGGTCGCGAAAATGAGCAGCAAGCCGGGATTTTTCAAATCAGCCGAAATGGCCAAAAAGTTTCCCCTGAATCCGAAACATCCGGAGCGAACCTGTTGGGGCTGCGATAAATACTGCTCAGTGAATTCCCTGCAATGCGGCAATGGCTCTGGCCGTACCCAGCATCCCGCCGAAATGCTCGGCGAGGACTGGTACCAGTGGGGCGACTGGGGCATCGTTGCCGACGATTCGCCGGCCGATGAAAAGGCGGATTGAGCGATGGCCGGTTCCTGGGGTTGCCCGCATGAATTGAACGGCGTGTGCCAGAAGGTGAACAAGCTTCCGTGCGACCCGGGAATGAAAGGCTGCGTGCTGCATGGCAGATATGTGTTCGCGAATGCCGAGAAAAATGAGCGCCTGCGCGAAAAACAGGCACGGCAATCAAAAATCGATGGAGCGGATCATGAATGAAGACTCGCGACAAGTTTCCCCGCTGGCCGAGCTGATACTCGAACAAACCGCCGACGCGCTCATTTATTCCAATCGTCAGGGCGTCATCGAGCGATGGAACAAGGCAGCCACGATCCTGTTTGGCTACCAAGGTGACGAGGCCAACGGACAGAGCCTCGACTTGATTATCCCGGAGGAGCTGCGGGCCGCCCACTGGCGTGGCTTCGAAGCGGCAGTCATGCGAGGCACCACGCGCCTGCACGGCCGGCCGACGCTGACCCGGGCCAAGCACCAATCTGGCGCCCGGCTATACGTCGAGATGAGCTTTTCGCTGGTCACCGACGAACTCGGCAAGGTCCTCGGTTCGGTCGCCATGGCCAGGGACGCGACGGAGAGAGTGCAGCGCGAGAAGGCCACGGCGAAAGCCGGCGAGCCGACTGGCTAGGCCGTTACCCCGTGATCGGCGGCACGAACTTCCTCCAATAGCCAGCCAAGACATACCTTTTCCGTATCACCAAGCAATTCCAACGGTATTGGACGGTATCACACGCATCACGTTTAATTGATCTGAACATCCCCGGGAGCCGTCCGACGCTTTCCCGGGACGATCAATTTCAGGTGAGTGGCGATGCAAATACCCAACAACCAGTTCAAGAGCGCTCTGCGCGCCGGCCGCGACCAGATCGGGCTGTGGCTCGGCCTGGGCGAGACTTTCAGCGCCGAAATCTGCGCCGGGGCAGGTTTTGACTGGCTGCTGATCGACGCCGAACACGGCCCCAACGACCTGCGCAGCATCCTGTCGCAATTGCAGGCGCTGGCGCCCTACCCGACCCAGCCGGTGGTCCGCCCGCCACAGGGCGATCATGTGCTGATCAAGCAACTGCTGGAAACCGGCGTCCAGACCCTGCTTATTCCGATGGTCGAATCGGCCGAACAGGCTCGCGGGCTGGTCGAGGCCATGCGCTATCCGCCGGCCGGCATTCGCGGCGTCGGCAGCGCGCTGGCCCGAGCCTCGCGCTGGGGCCGCATCGACAACTATGCCCATCTGGCCAATGACCAGATGTGCCTGCTGGTGCAGGTCGAGACGCGGGCCGGCTACGAACAACTCGACAGCATCCTGGCGGTCGACGGGGTGGATGGGGTGTTTTTCGGCTCGGCCGACCTCGCCGCTTCCTACGGCTATCTCGGCCAGTCGACGCACCCGGAAATCGTCGCCGCCATCGAGGATGGCCTGCACCGCACACGAACAGCCGGCAAGGCCGGCGGCGTGCTGTGCAGCGACCGGGAGCTCAACACCCGCTACATGGGTGCCGGCGCCAACTTTGTCGCGGTCGGCATCGATGCGCTGCTGCTCACCGCAGCGACCACGGCGCTATGCCGGAGCTACAAGCCGGAGGCATTTCCAGCCGGCATCCCCGGTTCGTATTAGGCAGACAGATTCAAAAACCAAAGCCATCGACGAATGGCCCATTTGATAACCAAAGGAGTGTAGACAATGGCAATGACAGGCGTTTTACGTCCCGGACACGGGGCGATCCGGGTTCTTGATCTCGAGGAGGCAGTCCACCACTACCGCGACATTCTCGGCATGGTGGAAACCGGGCGCGATGCGCAGGGGCGGGTTTATCTGAAATGCTGGGACGAGCGCGACCACAACAGCGTCGTGCTGCGCCAGGCGGACCGCGCCGGACTCGATTTCTTCGGCTTCAAGGTGCGCGACAAGGCAACCCTGGACAAGATGGAAGCCGATCTACGCGCCTATGGCCTGAAGACCGAGCGCATCCCGGCCGGCGAAATGCTGGAAACCGGCGAGCGCGTCCGCTTCGAAATTCCGTCCGGCCACCTGATCGAACTCTATGCCGAGAAAAAAGCGGTCGGCAACGGTCTGCAGGTACAGAACCCGGCCCCGTGGACCAAGGCATCGGAAAACGGCATCGCGCCGGTTCGCCTCGACCACTGCCTGCTCTATGGACCGAACATCGCCGAAGTGCAGAAGATTTTCACCGACGTGCTCGGTTTCTACCTGGTCGAGCGCGTGCTCGCTCCGGATAACGAAGCCAACGCCGCGATCTGGCTCTCCTGCTCGCACAAGGTGCATGACATCGCCTTCGTCGAACACCCGGAGCCGGGCAAGCTGCATCACCTGTCCTTCCTGCTCGACACCTGGGAAGAAGTGCTGCGCGCCAGCGACATCATGTCGATGAACAACGTGCCGATCGACATCGGCCCGACCCGCCACGGCATCACCCGCGGCTGCACCATCTACGCCTTTGACCCGTCCGGCAACCGTTTCGAGACCTTCATGGGCGGCTACCAGCCCTATCCCGATTATGAGCCGACGACCTGGACTTTCGACGGCCTGGGTGCCGGCGGCGGCCTGGACTACCCGCAACGCAAGCTGCACGAAACCTTCCTCACTGTCGTGACCTGAGTTTTCTCGGCGGCCGGCCAACGCCGGTCGCCCTTTGACTTTCCACCGCAACGCGCAGTCATCGACTGGCGAAGGATGCGCACGCCTTTCATTTTCCGGAACTCGCCATGAGCCAACCGCAAAAAATCCACCACTTCATCAACGGCGAATTCACCGCTTCGCCCGATGCCCGCTATTTCGACAAGCGTTCGCCGGTTGACGGCAGCGTCATCGCCCACATCGCCGAAGCCGGCCAGGCCGATGTCGATGCCGCCGTCACCGCTGCCCGTGCTGCGCTGAAGGGTGAATGGGGCAAGCTGAGCACCGACCAGCGTGTCGACCTGCTCTATGGCGTGGCCAACGAAATCACCCGCCGCTTCGATGATTTTGTCGCCGCCGAAATGGCCGATACCGGCCAGCCGTCGCACGTCCAGACGCACGTCTTCATTCCGCGCGGTGCCGCCAACTTCAAAATTTTCGCCGACGTGATCAAGAACGTCGCCGCCGAATCCTTCCGCATGGCGACGCCGGACGGCAAGGGGGCGCTGAACTACGCCATCCGTAACCCCAAGGGCGTGATCGGCGTCATCTCGCCGTGGAACGCCCCCTTCCTGCTCATGACCTGGAAGGTCGGCCCGGCGCTGGCCTGCGGCAACACCGTGGTGGTCAAACCCTCCGAGGAAACGCCGCTGACCGCCACGCTACTCGGCGAAGTGATGAACTCGGTCGGCATTCCCAAGGGCGTCTATAACGTGATCAACGGCTTTGGCCCCGATTCGGCCGGCGAATACCTGACCCAGCATTCGGGCGTCGATGCCATCACCTTCACCGGCGAAACCCGCACCGGCACGGCGATCATGAAGGCGGCGGCGGAAGGCATGCGCGACGTGTCCTTCGAACTGGGCGGCAAGAATGCCGGCATCGTTTTCGCCGACTGCAATTTTGACGCGGCCGTCGAAGGCATCTTCCGTTCCGCCTTCCTGAACACCGGGCAGGTTTGCCTCGGCACCGAGCGCGTCTATGTCGAGCGCCCGATCTTCGAACGTTTCGTGCAGGCGCTGAAAGCCAAGGTCGAAGGCGTCCGCTACGGCCGCCCGGAAGACCACACCAGCACCTACGGCCCGCTGATCAGCCAGGAGCACCGCGACAAGGTGCTCTCCTATTACCGGAAGGCCATCACCGAAGGCGCCACGCTGATCACCGGTGGTGGCGCGCCCGACATGCCGGCCGATCTGGCCGGTGGCAGCTGGGTCCAGCCAACCATCTGGACCGGCCTGCCGGAAACCGCCGCCGTGGTGCGCGAGGAAATCTTCGGCCCGTGCTGCCATATCCGCCCGTTCGACAGCGAGGACGAGGTGATCGCCCTGGCCAACGACAACGACTACGGCCTGGCCACCACGATCTGGACCGAGAACCTGTCGCGCGCCCACCGGGTTGCCGAACGGGTCGAGGTTGGCGTCACCTGGGTGAACAGCTGGTTCCTGCGCGATCTGCGCACGCCGTTCGGCGGCTCCAAGCAATCCGGCATCGGCCGCGAAGGCGGCGTCCATTCGCTCGAGTTCTATACCGAAATCCGCAACGTCTGCATCAAGCTATAAACCCAAGAGGCCACCATGAAAAAAATACGATGCGCTCTGATCGGCTCCGGCAACATCGGCACCGATCTGATCTACAAGATCCAGCGCTCCACTGTGCTCGAACCGGTGTGGATGGTTGGCATCGACCCCGAATCGGAAGGCCTGGCCCGCGCCCGCGAGATGGGCCTGAAAACCACCGCCGCTGGGGTCGACGGCTTGCTGCCGCACGTGCTCGACGACAACATCCAGATCGCCTTCGACGCCACCTCGGCCTACGTCCATGCCGAGAATTCACGCAAGCTGAACGCGCTGGGCGTGATGATGATCGACCTGACGCCCGCCGCCATCGGCCCACTCTGCGTGCCGCCGGTGAACCTGCGCGAGCATGCCGAGAAGGTGGAGATGAACGTCAACATGATCTCCTGCGCCGGGCAGGCGACCATCCCCATCGTCAATGCCGTGTCGCGCGTGCAGTCCGTCGGCTATGGCGAGATCGTCGCCAGCCTGGCCTCGAAATCCATCGGCCCCGGCACCCGCGCCAATCTGGACGAATTCACCTACACCACCTCGAACGCCATTGAGATCGTCGGCGGCGCCCGCAAGGGCAAGGCGCTGGCCATCATCAACCCGGCCGAACCGCCGATGATGATGCGCAACACCATCTCCTGCCTGACCGACGAGGAGCCGGACGAGCCGCGCATCATCGAATCGGTACTGGCGATGATCAAGGAAGTACAGAAGTACGTGCCGGGCTACCGGCTGGTCAACGGCCCTCTGTTCGACGGCAAGCGCGTCACCGTCTTCATGGAAGTGGCCGGCCTCGGCGACTACCTGCCCAAGTACGCCGGCAACCTCGACATCATGACGGCGGCCGCCACGCGCACCGCCGAAATGTTCGCCGAGGAAATCCTGGCCGGCACCATCCAGCTCAAGCCCGTGGAGGTGGCAGCATGAGTCAGAATGATCTCAACGTCAGCAATCTGAAAGGCCGCAAGGTCACCGTTCACGACATGTGCCTGCGCGACGGCATGCACGCCAAGCGCGAGCAGATGTCCATCGAGCAGATGGTGAAGATCGCCACCGCGCTCGATGAGGCCGGCGTGCCCTACATCCAGGTCACCCACGGCGCCGGGCTGGGCGGCAATTCGCTGCAACACGGCTTCGCGCCGCACAGCAACGAGGAATACCTGACCGCCGTATGCAGCGCGGTCAAACGCACCAAGGTCTCGGTGCTGCTGCTGCCCGGCCTCGGCACCATGCGCGAACTGCAATCGGCCTACGACTGCGGCGCGCGCAGCGTGCACGTCGCGACTCATTGCACCGAGGCCGACACCTCGCCACAGCACATCGCCTTCGCCCGCAAGCTGGGCATGGACAGCACCGGCTTTCTGATGATGGCCCACCTCAACACGCCGGAAGGCCTGGCCCAGCAGGGCAAGCTGATGGAATCCTACGGCGCGCAGACGGTGTACATCACCGACTCGGCCGGCTACATGCTGCCGGCCGACGTCAAGGCACGGGTCAGCGCGCTGCGCGATGTACTGAAGGCTGAAACCGAGATCGGCTTCCACGGCCACCACAACATGGGCATGGGCATCGCCAACTCGATCGCCGCCATCGAGGCCGGGGCCAGCCGCATCGACGCTTCCGTCGGCGGGCTGGGCGCGGGGGCCGGCAACACGCCGCTCGAAGCCTTTGTCGCTGTCTGCGAGCGGATGGGCATCGAAACCGGCTGCGACCTGTTCAAGCTGATGGACATGGCCGAGGACATCATCTTCCCGCTGATGGACCACATCGTCCGCGTTGACCGCTCGTCGCTGACCCTGGGTTTTGCCGGCGTCTATTCCACCTTCCTGCTGCACGCCAACCGGGCCTCCCAGCGCTTCGGCATTCCGGCCCGCGACATCCTGGTCGAACTCGGCCGCAAGAAGATGATCGGCGGCCAGGAAGACATGATCATCGACACCGCGATGACCATGGCCAAGGAGCGCGGCCTGCTCAAGGATGCCACCGCAGGAGTCGCACCATGAAGCCCTACGCGGATCGAGACGAGTGCGCCATTCTGGTTGGGGCCACCGGCGCCTTCGGCACTGCCATCACCCAGCGCCTGCTCGCTGCCGGGCTCGGCGTCATCGCCGTGGCCCGCTCGGCCGACAGCCTGCAGGCGATGACCGCGCAACATCCTGGCGTCCGTGCCTGCGTTGCCGACATCGCCAGCGACTCAGCCATCGCCGCCATCGCTGGCGCCATCGACAAGCCGGTCCGCATGGTCGTCCATGGCCCAGGCGTGGCCGTCGCCGGCGGCATCCTGACCGCGCCGACCGAATCGATGGTCGATGCCGTCAATATCAAGGTCGGCGGCCTGCTGCGTCTGGTCCGGGCAGCCGATGCCCGTCTTTCTGCCGGTTCGCGCATCGTCGCCATCGGCGGCCACTATGGGCTGGAGCCGACCGCCTACGCCGCGGCGGCCGGGGTCGCCAACGCCGCCATCCTCAACGTTGTCCGCCAGCTGAGCCTGGGCTACGGCCCGCGCGGCATTACCGCCCACACCATCGTGCCCGGCCCGGCCGACACCGACCGCCTGCGCCGCGTCGCCGCCACCCGCGCCGAGCAGCGCGGCTGCAGCACCGACGAGGTGCTCGATGAAATGCGCGCCGAGTCATCGCTCGGCATCCTCAGCACGCCGGACCAGATCGCCTGGGCGGTGACCCTGCTGCTCGCCCCGGAAGCCGATGCGATGACCGGCTCCAGCCTGATGCTCGACGCCGGCCGCCGGCGCGGCCTGCCCTAACCCACGGAGAAAAAAATGCCTGTCGCCAACCTGCACGTCCTCACCGGCCACCCGCGCGAAAACCTCAAAAGCTGGATTCGCGAAACCTCGCATGCCCTGTCGGAAATTCTCGCCGCCCCCATGGATCGGCTCGAAGTCTGGGTCACCGAAATCGACCCTGATCTGTGGGGCATCTGTGGCGACCCCGCCAGCGAAGTGCTCGCGCACACCCCGCGGCGAGAGGCGGAAATGCCCTTCATCCGGATGATCCTGATGGAAGGCCGCACGGTCGAACAACTGCACCGCGTGATCGCCGAACTGACCGCCATCACCGCCCGCCTGATGGATGTCGATGCGGAGCGCATCCGGGTGCACATCGAACACGCCCACCCCGACCGCTGGGGCATCGGCGGTGTACCGGCCAGCATCCGTCGCGCCGCCGAACTCGCCGCGCGCCGGGAAAACGGCTGATCCGCCCAGCCTGTGCGGCAAAACGAGGAAAACTAAACCAAAGTCTAATAGGCCGCTTGCCCTGCTTCATTTAGTCTCGTTTCCGGTCCCAAGGGTGCTGAGTGGAACTCGCCCATGGCCGCGCATAGTGCCGTCTGCAGGAAATGACGGCACAAAATTCAACGTAATAAATAACGATTTGCTTTTCGCGCAACAGCGCGATATTCACCAAAAGGGGCAGTGAGATTGAACGGTATCGGCGGGCTTTTCAGCGAGGGACGCTGGTCGCTGCGGCAGCGATTTTCCCTGGCCATCGGCGTCATCATTGCGGTGGCACTGGTCACCGCCTACGGCAACCGGCTGATGGGAAAAGCCGCCACCTTCCACTTCCTGGAACGCAACCACATGGAGCTGGCGCTGCGCATCGATGCCGCACTCGGCAACGTGGAGCAGGCGGCAAAGAACGCCGCTGATACCCGGCTGGAAGATCTTGTCGGTCGCCTTCGCGATGCTCGCCTCCTGGCGGTGCGCGCCGATAACGAAGTGTTCGGCATCGAGCAACAGCTGCTGCGCTGGTTGGGATTCGGTCCCCTGATCGATCTGCCGCAAAAGGACATTGTTGACGTCGACGGCATGCTGGCCATCATTGCCGGATCGCCGGTCCAGTCCGGCCCGGTGCCCGTCGAGCTGGCGGAAAAGCTTCGCCCGGGCATGGATGCCGTGATGCAGAACTCGCGGGCATTCGCCCCGCTCACGTCGGAAGCCGCAACCTTCATCAAGGTCTCGGTCTCCCTGCTCACCCTGTCCTGTTCCCTGCTGTTGATTCTGACCGCCGTTGCGCTGCGGCGGCGAACGCTCAAGCCGCTGGCGCTGGCCGTCACCACGGCGCAACAGGTGGCCTCCGGCGATCTGACGGCGCAGACCGACGTGGTCGGCCAGGATGAATCCGCCAAGCTGATGCGAGCGCTCGGCCACATGAGCGAGAGCCTGTCGCTGCTGGTCAACGATGCACGGCGGGATGCCCATCTGATTGCCGAAACGGCCAGCACGGTGCGCCAGCAATCGGAAACCGGCGCCGAAAAGATGCGTGACCAGAGCGACGATGTGGCGGCCATTTCCAGCACGATCGAGCAACTGGCAACCAGCATTGCCTCGGTTTCCGACCGGGCGAGCGAAGTCAGGGCCCTCTCAGACGAAAGCTTGCACAGCAGCAGGGATGGCTGGCGGAATATGGGACAGCTCAATGCCAATATTCAGGAAATCCAGAACGCCGTCGAGGAAATACGCAGCACGACCGAAGCCTTCATGCGCAATACCGGATCGATTTCGGTACTGACCCAGCAAGTGAAGGCGATTGCGGAACAAACCAATCTGCTCGCCCTGAATGCGGCCATCGAGGCTGCCCGCGCTGGTGAGTCGGGACGCGGCTTTGCCGTGGTCGCCGACGAGGTGCGCAAGCTGGCCGAGCAGTCGGGCCGCTCGGGCATGGACATCGAAAACCTGACCAAACTGCTGGCCGAGAATTCCCTGTCGGTATCGAAATCGGTCGAGCGCGGCGTCGAAACCTTGCAGCACAGCCAGGAAAACATGAGCAGGACACTGGGTGCGCTGGGCACGGCCATCGAGCGGGTCGAAGCGGCCAGCCTGGGCGTGGATGAGATCAGCCTGTCGGTCAAGGAACAGGCGTCCGCCTCCAACAACATCGCCCGCAACATGGAAAATATCGCTGCCGGCCTGGAGGCGACATCGGCCAGCCTGGGCATCAGCCTCGATGCGGCCCGGGGGCTCGATCAACTGGCCGAACGGCTCAAATCATCGGTCGGCTCGTTCAAGGTCCAGGGCTGACGCAAGGCCGACAAGCTTCATTGCGGTTTCAGGCGCTGGATGGCCAGCGCCAATTCGGCGACCGACTTGATGTGCATCTTGGCCATCACGTTGTGCCGGTGCACCTTGACGGTGCTTTCGGTCACGTCCAGATCCTGCGCGATGCATTTGTTCAGCTTGCCCTGGGCCACGGCAAACAGGATCTGCTTCTCGCGCGGCGTCAGGGTTTCGAAGCGGGCGCGCAGGTCGGCCACTTCCATGCGCTCCTGCGAACTGGCACTGACCCGTGACAGGGCCACCGAGATGGCCTGCAACAGGTCGGTATCGTTGAACGGCTTGTTCAGGAAATCGATGGCGCCGGCTTTCATCGCCCGCACGGCCAGCGGTACGTCGCCATGGCCGGTAATGAAGATGATCGGAATTTCCCGGGCGTGTTCGGCCAGCCTTTCCTGCAGCGCCAGCCCGTCCATTTCCGGCATGCGCACATCGAGGACGATGCAGGCGAAATCGCTGAGCTTGTCCCGCGCCAGGAATTCGAGCGGGGAAGCGAAGACCTCGACGGCCATGCCGGCCGAGCGAATCAGGCTGCTCAGGGATTCCCGGATCGAGGCATCGTCATCGACGACGTAGACGGTGGGGACGAGCGACGCAGTGTGGTTTGTCATGGTTGGACCGGAATATTGAACACGAAATGAGCGCCACCGGCGGCCTCAGGGACCAGCCGCAGGCGCCCGCCGTGGTTTTCGACGATGGATCGGCTGATGGCCAGGCCCATGCCCAGGCCACGGCTTTTGGTCGAGAACAGGGCATCGAAGATCTTCGCCGCCTTGTCGGGCGGGATGCCCGGGCCGGTATCGCTGACCGAGAAGATGACGCTGCCGGCCGCATCCTCGCCGACCGTGATGGTCAAGCGGCGCGCCCGCTCCTTCTCGTCGCGCATCGCATCGACGGCGTTGACCACCAGATTGAGCAGCACCTGCTGCAACTGGACCGGATCGGCCAGCAGATCGGGCAAGCCCGGGGCAATCCTTAGATCAACCTCGACGTCGGCCTCCTGCAACATGGTCTGCAACATCTGCAGCAGGTTTTCGAGGATGGGGCGGACGGCCAGTCGCTCGCGCTGCATGCCGCCCATGCTGAGAAAGTTGCGGATACGGGCAATAACCTCCCCGGCCAGACTGGCATCGCGATTGACCCGGTTCAGGGCGGCGACCACTTCCTGATAGTCCGGCGTTTCGCGGGCCAGCCAGCGCAGGGCAGCCTGGCTGTTGGTGACGATCGCCGACAGCGGCTGGTTGACCTCGTGGGCAATCGAGGCGACCAGTTCGCCCATCGCGGTGAAGCGCGACACCCGGGCCAGCTCGGTCTGCGTTGCGGCCAGCGCGCTCTCCGCCTCCTTGCGCGAACTGACATCCTCGACGATGACCGCCAGCCTCGGCCCTTCCACATCGACCGCCGGAATCAGGGAGGCGCTGACGTTGGCCCAGAGGAAGCTGCCGTCCCTTCTTTCATAGCGTTTCTGCACATGGTAGTGGTCGATGCTGCCATCGAACAGGCCGTGCACATTGCGCAGGGTCATGGCGCGCTGGGACTCGTCGGAAATGTCGATGAACGATACGCCGACAATCTCCGCTTCGCTGTAGCCGAGCATCTGCTGCAAGGCTGGATTGGCTTTCAGGATACGTCCCTCCCGGTCGGCCAGCGCAATGCCGACCGCGGAATTCCGGTACAGCCCCTGCCAGCGCCGCTCCGAGATCTGCAGCGCGACCAGACTGTCCTGCAGCGATTTACGGCTGGCGACCAGGCCGGCCGTCAGTTCGCCGACGTCCGAAGCCTGGGTATTCAGTTCCTTCTGCAGGATGTCGACGGTCCGTTTGACCGTGACCAGATTGCGTACGCGTGCCCGCAATTCCTGCGGCGAAAACGGCTTGGTCAGGTAGTCCTGAACCAGTTCCTCGAGCAGCGTTTCCCGCTGGGCATCATCGGCCCGGGCCGAGAGCACGAGGACCGGCAGATTCGGGAAACAGCCGCTGTTTCGCAGTTCACGGACGAATTGCTCGCCATCGAAATGCGGCATCATCAGATCGGTGATCACCAGATCCGGCGGATCTTCCAGTGCCGAGGTCAGGGCGAGGGCGCCGTTGGCGGCCAGCGTCACGTTGTAATCGTCGATCAGCACGTCGTACAGGAAATGGCGCAGATCGGGGTTGTCCTCGACGACCAGGATGCGTGGCGTGCCTGACTTGTAGGCGCTGGCCGGGTGGCTCGACGGCTCGAGGAAATCGATATCCTGCGGCGTGACCAGGCCGATGCCCTCGCCGCTTTCGCGCACGAAGACGCCGTTGGGCGCCCGCTTCGGCATCTCGACCTGGAAGATCGCCCCGCCGCCCGGTGCATCGAGAACGACCACCGTGCCGAAATGCAGCTCGACGAATTCCTTGACGATATTCAGGCCAAGCCCGCTGCCGATGCCGGAGAGGCCGCCCTGCCCCTGCGCGAAGCGATCGAAGATTTGCTGCTTCATCGGCGGCGGCACGCCGGGCCCGTTGTCCTGCACGCTGAGCAGGAAGCGGTCGTTGGCGACGCGGCTGATCGAACAGCAGATGCGCCCGCCGGCCGGGGTGAACTTGAAGGCATTGGACAGCAGGTTGGCCAGCACCCGGGCGAACTTGGCCCGGTCGACGTCGGCCTGAAGCTCGTCCGCCCCCTCGATAATCAGCGAAATGGCCCGCTCTTCGGCCGCTGCGGCAAACCCGGCCGCGACCTCCCGGAGCAGGGCGACGACATTGACGCAGACGTAGGCCAGCGGCATTTGCTGGGCATCGATACGGGCCAGATCGAGCAAGTCATTCACCTGCTGGTGCAGGGATTGGGCGTTGCGCTTGATCGTGGTCAGCCGGAAGCGTTCCCGCTCCCCCAGTTGCTCGGACTCGCGCAGCATTTGATCGACCGGTCCGAGGATCAGCGCCAGCGGCGTTCGCAGTTCGTGGCTGACGTTGGCGAAGAACTTGGTCTTGAAGCCATCGATTTCCCGCAGCTTCTCCAGCGCCAGCTGCAGTTCGCCGTTCTTGCGCGTCAGTTCGGCCTCGATGGCGATCTTTTCGGTGATGTTCCGCCCTTCGGGCAGCAAAAAGGCGACCCGCCCGGCATCGTCGCGGATCGGCGTCAGGGAAAAGTCCACGAAGATGCTTTTCTTGCCCTGCAAATCGCCAAAAATCTCGATGTCGCAACGGACGAATTCGCCATTCCTGGCCTGCTCGACCATGCTCCGCACGCGATTGCGGGCCTCTTCGGAGATGGCCCACCAGCGGGCCTCCCAGAACGGCTTGCCGATCACCTCATCGAGGCAGATACCGGCCCCTTCCAGCGCGGCCCGGTTGATCTCGAGCACCGTGCCGTCGACATCGAGCAGGCCGAGGAACTGGTACATCGCATCGAGAATGATGCGCGCCAGTTTCTGCCGACGAACCTCCGTGGCGTCGTCAGGCACCAGTGTCACTCCTTTGACGGAGGCTTGCATTTCCTTGTTGGGCATTGCGTTTTCCGAAGTCATGATCGTTCCCCAAGGCGAACCGAGCCGGGGGACGCATCACGTCACCCGGCTCCGGTTCGCGGAAACCATCCTTCGACTATACGAGCAAAAAGCGCTTCTGCAAGGCCTGCCCTGCCCTGTCCCGCAAGCAAAAAAGGGCGAGTGCGAACTCGCCCAACCCAAGGAGGAGGGGGGGTTAAAGCGGATCAAAAGTTATAGCGGAAATTGATGGTCGCGTTGTTCTGGGCGTGCTTGACCTGAATCGGATCGGAGGTGTTCGGCAGGCTGCTGTTATCCATCGTTTCCTTGAGGGCGTGGGAGTAGGCGAAATCGATCTTGCTCTGCTTCGACAGGGCGTAGGTCAGGCCGGCCGACAAATGCGTTCTCGGGGTGGCCGGGATCACCGCAAACAGCGTCGAGGAGCGCAAGGCCTGGGTCGCGAAACGCAGACCGCCGCGCAGCGTCAGCTGATCGCTCAGGTCGTAGGCCGTGCCCAGGGACAGGATGGTCTGATCCTTGTAGTCCTGCGGCAGCAGGATATTGAGCGTGCCGCCGGTCGGCACGGCCGCGCTCGGGTCAGCCACGAAGGCCACCTTGATGTCCTTCATCACATCCTTCCAGAAGACCTGCGAGACATCGACCGCGACCGTCCATTGTGCCGACAGGCGCTGGTTGAAGCCGAGATCGAGATGGGCCGGCATCTGGAAATCCTGGATCTTGATCTTGCCCTTCAGCGGAATCTGGCCGGCAATGCCGTCCACCGCCGTCAGGGTGGCGCCGCCCTCCATGTCGTCCATCTGGCTCTTGAAGGTATAGGAGGCGCCCAGTGTCGTCTCCGGGGTTGCCTTGTAGATCATGCCCAGCTTGCCGCTATAGCCCCAGGCATCGACGCCACTGCCCAGCGGCTGGTTCTTGGTCAGGCTGAAGTGAGCACCACGCAGATCAGGCAGGCCACCCAGAACCGGCACCAGGGTACCGGTCGCCCGGCCGGAGCTCAGCAGGCTGCCGACCTGATCGGCGCCGAGCAGCAGGTTCAGGTTCAGGCCCTGCCACATCGCATCGAAGCTGCCGCCGACGGCCAGTTTTTCGCTGACCTTGAAACTCGCGGCGAAGGGAATGTTCAGGACCAGCAGGCGGCTGGAATTATCGAGGCCGGTGTTGAGTCCACCGACCGCTCTCGACAGGAAGCTGCCGGTACCGTATTCGGTGCCGAGGCCGCCCTGGGCAAAGGCCCCGACGCCCAGCGCCCAGTCGCCGAAGCGCTTGGTATAGGCCAGCTCCGGCGCAGCATACGGCCCCCGGTTACTGGCATGTTCGCCCGACGAAACGCGCTCGCCGGTGTTCTTGTTCCTGACCTCGATGTCGGTCGTCACCAGATCCAGCCCGCCCATGACCTGGTCGCCTTCCTGCATCAGTGACAGCGTGGCCGGATTGGTCATCATGCCGGCCGGGCCGACATCGTGGGCGACCGCCGTGCCGCCCATGCCGCGCGATACCGCGCCGTAACCTTCCAGGCGGAACACATCGGTCGCCTGAGCCAGGCTGCTCAAGCCGGCCAGTCCGGAAACCAGCACCGAGGCCATGATTTTTCTTGTCGTCATCCCCATCATCTCCTTTGTTGTTGAAATTGCGGACACGATGAATCCCCGTGCCCTTTGCCGTGAACCATTAAAAAAAGCGGTCGAAATGAATCTGTTCGAAAGGCACCTTGTGGCCGACCATCAGCAGTTCCTGCAGCGCCTGGGTCATCGGCGGCGGGCCGGCGAAATAGAACTCGTAGCTGGCCAGCGCATCCGGCAGCGCGCGGGCCACGGTGTCGTGCACGTAGCCGGTTTCGCCCGACCATTCGCCGTCGTCGCCGGGCAGTGAAACGACCGGGATGTAGATGATCCGGTCGCCAAAGCCCGGCAGCGTGCGGAGTAAGGATTCGCCGCAGACATCGCGCGGCGTCCGCGCCCCGTAGAAAAAGTAGAGCTTGCGGTCGGCCAGCAGGCCGGACTCGACAGCCCCGCGGGCAATCGAAACCATCGGCGCCAGCCCGGAACCGCCAGCCACGCAGACAAGATCGCGCGGCGCGGCGCTCCGCAGGTAGGCCACGCCATACGGCCCATCGAGGCCGATTTCATCGCCCACCGCCAGTTTGTCGAACAACACGTGGGTGCCGTGGCCGTGCTGGACACGGCGAATCTGGAAGTGCCATTCGCGCTGCCCGTTGCCGGTATTGGCCATCGAATAGGCCCGCGAGCTCTCGATGCCGGGCAGATCGAGCATGGCGAACTGGCCAGGCAGGAAATCCGCCGCCTGTTCAGCCAGGAAGCGGAACTCGCGGATATCGTGGGTAATATCCCGCGTCGCGAGCAAATGGGCGCGCTGGCGCCGGGGCGGAATCTTCGGCTGGTATTCCGCCGCGCTGGCCGCCTTGATCGTGACCGGGCCACAGGCCCGACACTGACAGGCCAGATGTCGACCGCGCTTGCGGTCACGGTCGGTCAAGCCCGGCGCATCGGCCCACAAGGTCTCGATCTCGCCGCTGACGAGTTCGAACTTGCAGCCGCCGCAGCCGCCGGAGTTGCATTCGTAGGAATAGCCCTGCCCCGCCCGCAAGGCGGCACGCAGGATGGTGTCGCCCTCGGCCTGCAGGCAGGACGAACCGTCTTTCTCGTTGAAAATCGTGGCTTCGGTCATGGCAGCTCAAAGTCGAAGGTCAGGCCGGAGCGGCCCCCGCGGGCACCGCTCCGGCTGCAAGCGACCTGTGGATTACAGGCCGAGCGAACGGCGGAAGTCGCGCGTTGCCGCCTTGGCTGACTCGGCACCGCCGGCCACATCCGGCAAGGGGGCGCAGTAGGCCTCGATGGCCTTGTCGGCCAGCGGTTCCCACTTGGCGATCCAGCCCTGGATCAGTTCCAGGTTGCCCGGGGTTTCCAGCGCCATCTTGACCAGCGCGGAAATCCAGCGGCGATGACGGGAAGCGTCGATCAGCTGCGCATCGGTCACCAGACCGAGCAGCGTGTCGCCGTTGTGGCGGGCCGACTCGCCCAGCTTGCGCAAGACGGCTTCGTCGATGGCCGGCTTGGCGACCAGATTAAGCACGACAATCGCTTCGCCCCAATCCCAGACGGTCAGCGTCTTTTCCATCAGTTCGCGGAAGCCCTGCCAGACCGGATCGTTTTCCCAGTAGGTGCGTTCGTCGGTGCCGAAGCCCTTGTCGGTGAAGACCTGCGACAGCTCCTTGGTGCGGTAGGCGGTGTGGCTCAGCCAGCGGAAGCTGTCGGCCATCTGGAAGTAGTTGCAGTTGGTGATCGTGCTGGCCGGCGAAACCTGGCCGACATAGGCCGAAGCCATCTGCACGGTATGGAACAGGTAGCGCGACGGCGTGTAGAAACGAGCCAGCGTGCCGGCCCAGCGCGGATCGAGGGCAACGTCGTGCTCACGCTGGTTGAACTGGTCGAACAGGCCGAAAACGTAGGTTTCCTGACCGTCCTGCATCATGTTGTAGGTGCGATAGACCACTTCTTCCGGGTCGCGGAAGGCATTCCAGTCGGGATGCTTGAGCGCGGTACCGAAGGTGTTCTTCTTGTACCACTGGTTCATGAACATGTTGGGGTCGAGTTCGTACGGCGAGTCGGGGCGCTTGTCGTTGTAATGCAGGTTGGCGCTGACGATCTCGTATTCGCTCGGCTTGCGACGGCGGGCGGCGAGATGGCTCCACGTCTTGAGCGGCTTCAGTACTTGGGTTTCGGACATTCTCTTGTCTCCTCGATTTTGGGTATTGGCTGGCCGGCGCTGCGCTCGGGCCGCGCTTACATCTTTTTCATGAAATAGAAGCGGATGCTGTTGTCACCGCTTTCGATCTGGCCGGCGAAGGAACTCAGGTCGACTTCCAGGTCGTTCATCTTGAACGGGCGGCCGAGCTCTTCCTCGATGGTTTCGCGGTGCAGCACCATCTCCTGCTCGGTGTGAATGCGGATATAGGCCCGCTTGTCGTCAACGAAGACCTCCTTGCCCGGGTTATCCACCTTGGCTGCTTCGATGACCGCCATGGCCAGATCACCGGCCCGCATGACCGGACCGACCAGATTGTTGTGATAGGCCTGTGCGGAACTCGTGGTGCTCATTTGCTTCTCCTCGTTTTCTTTCAAGTCTGGCGCAGCAATGTCGCTCGCCAGTCCGGAAGGGCACGCCAGTTGCGGCTGCGCTTGCCCGCCGCCGAAAAGGCCTCCCAGCCATTGCAAAATGCCCATGCGACTCGTCCTGTAATAAGTGGAGGAATGACCGGAATCAGGTATGGGCAAACAGGGCCTCGATGCCCTCTGTTTCGACCAGCACATCGTCGCCATCCAGCTTGACCGGGTACTCGGCCAGCGCGCAGTCGGAAGGGTTGATGCCCTTGCCGGTGCAGGCGTCGAACTGCCACAGATGCGCCTTGCAAATGATCTTTTGGCCATCGAAAGTGCCATCGATCAGCGGAATGTCCTGATGCGGGCAGATGCCCTGGAAAGCCTTGATGTCACCGCCTTCGGCACAGACCAGCAAAACCTCCTGGCCATTGACCTCGAACGACTCCATTTCCCCTTCCCAGAGGTCGTCGCGCGTGCATACCTTTTTGAAACCCATTCCTGCCTCCTGTTATTTCCTGATTCGGGTGGCGCCGCCGGCAGCACTTAGTGCTTCGGGGCCTCCCAGATGATTTCGACGGTTTCGGTCGGCTTCAGGCCGGATTCGGAAACCCGCATGGTGCGCGGCAGAAACTCCTCGCCCCCCTGGCGGCGGACCCGCAGGATCTGACCCGGACGGGCACGAACACGACGGCCGACGGAATGATGTGCCGCTGCAGCGGCGACTTCGTCCATGGTGTTTTCGCTATCGACGGCGACCAGTTGCAGGACGAAGTCGCCTTCGAAGTTGGATGTCAATGGAAACAACGCCATTTCAATAATCTCCTCTGTTTTTTGATGCCGGCGCCTGGCGGCGCCGGCTTGCATGGACGGTGATCAGCCAGCCTTCTTGGCAGCCCGCATGGCCCGGTACACTTCGGCCCAGGCATAGTTGTGGGCGTCGTCGCCGATCTCGCCGGGAGCCAGGTTCATGTACTGCAGCGCCCCGCCCAGATCCATCGGCTGGATCATCCCGGCCAGGAAACGGTCGACGATGGACAGGTGGCCGGCGTAGCGCTCCGGCTCCTGCTCGAAGACCCAGCGGTCGACTTCGGAACCGAAGTGATAGAGGCGACCGTTGTATTCAAGCGGGTAGTCCTTGACGTTCCAGCCCTTGCCCGGCGTGCCGAGGATCGGCAGCTGACACATGTTGCAGACGTAAGGCAGGGTTTCCGGATAGGTCATGGCCATGTTGCCGTCGACCACGTTGTCGATGAACACATCCCAGCACTGACCCCAGGTATCGTTCCAGCCGGGATACTTCTCTTCCAGCCAGGCCCGCTCGTCCGGCGTCACGCCGGCAGCCGGGTTCCACCACAGGGTCGGGCGCCAGAAGTAGGAGCCGAGGTGCATACCGTGGTGGGTCTGGGCGATGTCCTTCAGGAAGATGTCCCAGTACCAGGGCAGGTCGAGGCCCATGTCGGTCAGGGCGCGCTCGAACTGGGCGACGATCCATTCCTCCATGAATTCCTTGAAGGACTGCTTGCGGTGCTCGAGCGGGGTGTAATAGTCCATGATCGGACCGGTCAGCACCGAGAACAGCTTCCAGGCGCCCCAGACGGCGATGTCGACGCGCTTTTGCGCCTCGGCCTTGTGGCCGTTCTCGATCAGCACCTTCAATGCCGGGCCGCCGATCTGGGCATGACGCGACTCGTCGGTCTGGATGCTGGAGATCAGGTTGGCAAAGGTGTGGTCGCCGGCTTCGGCCGCATCGGCAGCGAGGCCGAGGAACTGCATGTTGGTGAAGCCGGTTTCGAAGCTGAAGGTCAGCATGATCGAGACGCTGATCGCGTCACGGGTCATCATGATGTCGTCGAAGAAGTGGCGTGCCGCGATCATCGCCCACTCGTTGGTGTCGTAGGCCTTGAAGGCCCAGTCCATCTGGCGGTCCTTCGACACATGCTCGTGCGGGAAGTAGAGCTGCATCTGGCCGTGGCGGATCTCGTCCAGACAACCCAGCGTGGACATGTTGCGCATGCCCGGCGCCTTGGAGAAGCGCATCATGCGGGCCTCGGCACTGGCCGCTGCATATTCGCCGCGGGCAATGGCGCCGTAGTGGGCCTTCATGACCGACTTCCAGCCCGGATCGGCATTTTCGTAAATCCGGCTACGCTCCAGCGCAGCTTTCACCGAGTAGGCACCGGCATCCTTGTCGCGCTGGACCTTCACGTATTCCGGATAGGTCTGCTTGTACGGCTCGTCGTATTTTTCCCAGGCGTTTTGCGGCAGACCGAAATCCCCAGCCAACAGCGGCGGGAAGAGTTCATCTTCGGTCACGTACTTGGGCGTCCAGTTGGTAGTCCTGGCCAGGTCGTACCAGTCCATTCTATTAAGCACAGCCATCTATGTCTCCTCTTTACAGCAGGACTTGGGGGCCCGCCATTCCCGAATCAAAGCGATCTTGTTCGCCCGGAATCTGCGAAATAATCGTTTTTTCTCGATAATTCGCCTGGAGACAAAGTTATTCTGAAAGCCCAAAGGCGGCTATTAGACTTTGGTTTAGTTCAGAGAGAGGGAGCCGGGCAAGCGGCTAGGCCACCAAGGCCAATCCCCGCTGGCTGTGCGGCGAGGGGGATGCCAGGTCAAATCCGGAGGCAACTCGGCAAGAACGGTTCAGTGTGACGGCCCGCGTGAAAGCCAATGCAGCAGCTTGTCGTAGAGCGATTCGGGCTCGACTGGCTTGGCGATAAAGTCGTTCATGCCGGCTTCGAAGCACCTTTCCTTGTCCTCGACAAAGGCGTTCGCAGTCATCGCCAGAATCGGAGTCTCCTTGTGCCGGGGCAGCTGGCGAATCTGCCGGGTTGCATCAAGGCCATTCATGTTGGGCATCTGCATGTCCATCAAGATCAGGGCGTAGTCGACCTCACCGGCCAGCCTGAGCGCAGCGATGCCATCTTCCGCGACATCGACCGCCATCCCCACATCGTTCAACATGATCTGGGCGACCTCGCGGTTGATGGGTTCATCTTCAGCCAGCAGGATGCGTGTTCCTCGGTAATCGCGCTTCAGAATTTCCTCGGCCATCGGCTGATTACCGTACACGGCGGAAGCCTGCTTACCTTTCTTCAGTCGGACGGAGAACCAGAAGGTGCTGCCCACCCCAAGGGTGCTTTCCACGCCAGCATCGCCGCCCATGAGTTTGGCGATCTTCTGCGTGATTGCCAGCCCCAAGCCGGTACCACCGTATTTGCGGGTCGATGTGGCATCCGCCTGCTCGAAGGCGGTAAAGAGCTTGGGCATCACCTCCGGGGCGATGCCGATGCCAGTATCCTGAACTTCAAAGCGGATCAGGACGCTATCCGCATCCTCCTCGAGCGGAAGTACTCGCAGGGCGATGTTGCCGGTCTCGGTGAATTTGACGGCGTTACCGGCATAATTGAGCAGCGCTTGCTGGATACGGGTGGCATCACCCAGCAGGTTGGCCGGCAGAGCGCCGACTTCCGTGCGCAGCACCAAGTGTTTGGCCTGTATCCGGTCCTGGAGTATCGAAGCGATGTTGGCGATCAGGGTTTCTATCCTGACGCTCGTTTCCTCCAGAACAAACTTGCCGGCCTCGATCTTTGACAGTTCGAGGATGGTATTGATGATATTCAGCAGATGTTCGCTCGATACCTGAAGCGTATCCATACGCTTCGCCTGCTCGTCCGTGAGGCCGCCGCGACGGATGAGATGCGCCATGCCGAGGATGCCGTTCAGCGGCGTGCGGATTTCGTGGCTCATGTTGGCGAGGAAGGTGCTCTTGGCGGCGCTGGCAGCTTCTGCATCGCCTTTGGCCCGCTCCAGAGCGACCGCTTGCCGACGCAGGTTTCGGTCACTTTCTGCCAAATCTTCTGCCATGTGATCGAAAGCTTCCAGCAACTCCCCTAGCTCATCGTTGCTCCGCCTCAGACCAGTACGGGCATCGAGGTCGCCGCTGCGAAGTCGCCTGGCAGCGGTGGCGACGGCCAGAATAGGCTTCACAAGCCAGCGGTCAGCGATGAACCATGCCAGACACAGGAAACCCAACATCAATGCAGCACTGACGACTATGGTACGCACCAACTGCCGGTCAATTGCAGCCGTCACGCTCTCCTTGTCCGCACCAAGCCAAAAATGGATCGGCCCATCCAGGGTATCGGTAAATCTTGCCAACGCGTAGATACGGGGCACGCCATCGAATCCAACCTCTTCCGCCAGTCCGCTACCGCCGTGCTGGATCAGCATCTTGAAGAAGGAAGTTTCCGCAGCACTCCGACCGACCCAGCCCTCCGGGTCGGGATGACGGGCCAGCACGTAGCCCTGATTGTCAATTAGCCCCAACCGCGATGTTTCCGGCCGGCTTATCTTGGCCAACTCATTGTTGAGCCAACCGACATCCAACGAGGCAAAGATGACGCCAATTGCCTTGCCAGAGGAATCGCGGAGCGCGGTGGCGATGGGAATAACTGACCGCCCCACTCTCCTGCCAACGTGTGGTCCGCCAATAACATAGTCGCGCTCTTTCAGCGCATTAATGAAATATCCGCGGTCAGCAACATTGAGCGAGACCAGGCCTGATACCGCGCTGCAAAGCAACTGCCCGTCCAAGTCCACAACCCCGATATTCACCAATCGTCGCTGCGCCTTCAACTCATTAGCGAGAAGTTCCGAACAATGACCGGGCTGGGTCGCATAGCCTTGAATCGCATCAACGGTCATGAGCCTCGCAAGCAGCTCTTTGATTTCCACGACGTTCCGAGCCTGCTCTGCCACCAGCTGACCAGCCGTTCGTTGAAGCTGCTCCAGCGCACTCTCGATACGCCGTTCGCGCTCGTACAAAGTAACCAGAAACATGGCAGCAAAAATCACCATTAGCGGTGCTGCAAGCATCGCCAGCAGTCGAACTCTCAAGCTGCCAAGCCGAAAAGCGGTCATGTAATGAGTTTCCCCAATATCTGCCGTTCATTGTTGAATTGCATCGAAATCCGGCCCTCCCACCTAACCCCAGTATGGCGCAGATCACCGATGAATTTCTAGTCTTCTCCCCCTGGCTTGCCTTAATTGGGCTCGTTCTGAACAAGGTAATCCGTGGCGGCCGAAATTCCGGAACGTTTCCACAAAATCTCGCCGAACTGCTGACAATCGCGGCAGACGCCCCACAGCCATAGGCTTTCACGCCCTCTTCTCTAATGATCGAAATCGGTCTCATGCCAGCGGCAACAGGCGACATATCGGCCTAAGCGGTCGGTAGCCTGTTCAATAAAAATGACCGGTTCTACTTACAGACCGGCCATTGGCAACTCGATGGGCTGAACGACTGCTTTTATCCCCCAGCAACTTCCGCTTCGTGCCCTAAGCGGACCAAGCTCCTATTGGGCTGTATCGGTCTGAAACAGGCGATTACAAGGGCAATTTTGTTGGGCAACCTTCTCCCGATTACAGAATTGGAGACATGCACCAAGTGACGGCTGCCGCATATATGGCCCTAATCCAGACCAGCCATGACCATTACGAATCATCTCGCCACACGCCACAGGTCCCGTTTGCTTGATTGGCTCACGCAAAATGGTTTTATATATGCTTGGCGTCAGGCTGCCGTTTAGCTTCTTGATCACGCTGGCCGGAAGTACTTTGTAGTGTTCAAGGGCTTCGAATAAATCCGGGTCTTTGATATCGATGGTGACATTTAAATCTTTGAATTCAAGCGGAAACTCAGCCATTGAAATCCGTTGCCACGCCTTGCCATCGTGCTTGAAAAAAACATAGGGCGGATTGGGCCTGCCCCATTTATTGAACGCTAGGCACAGGTTGGGTTCGGCCACGATGTACGGCGTACCTTTGAGGATATGAACAGCCAGCAAGTCGAAGTTGCCGCGCCCAACGTCTTCGGTGAATTCGCTTTTCCAGATAATCGACTGATTCCCTCCCGGTACGCTGAAGGTCACGGATTGCTCCTTGATCGGCGCCCCTTGAGAAAGTTCGTGACGCCCACCGTAGCTGGAATGGCGTTCCACGAGAATCTTGCTGCCATCATGCAGCAGCACTTCTTCCTTCCAACTTGTGCCACCAAATCCAAACACCCCTGCATTTGCCGTCGCAGTTGTTAGCACTGCAATGAGAACGAGCAAAAATTTGAGGATATTCAATCGAGCGCGGGACATGAACGGAAAGTCACCTTGTTGTCAGAAATTGGCTAATCATATCGCATGCCGACTGACCGCTGATGGCCGGTAGCACTACTCTGGCTTCTTGCCGCAAAGCGGTCATAAACTGGAACGATGTTTTTCGACTGGCTGCTTACAGGCGTCGCGTCGAACTCAAACTCCCGGCCAACTCCTGTCATTGAGTCCATCGAGAATCACCAGAAACAATCGACCGGTTACTCATCATATTGCCGACGTACGAAGTCGAAGCATATCAGCCGACTGCGAGCCTGAAGTCTTTGTCGGGCAGGGTTTGCGACGATTAGTCGCCAACAGGCCTTAGTCGCCCACCGGCAAGCTAGTGCGAGCCTGAGAAGGCACCAAGGCAGCCGGTATCTCAGGCCTGAACGTCTATCGTTTTGCCGAGCGGCTGGGTAGTTGTCTTGTTGTCGCTAGATGATGTCGCTTCGGGATGCTTCATGGAATACAGCAATTGTTCGACTTGGCTGACCGTTCCATCCTTGTTGGTGTCCGCCTTTTCGTAGGATTTCGAACTGCTGGATGAGGATGAAGAGGTGGAACCATTGGCTTGTCCTCCGCCTCCGGCAGGGGGGGCTCCCTTTGCGCCGCCTCCCGGCGGAGCACCGTCTTTCGGCGCCGAGGACTTGATGTTCGTTTCAATATCAGACTGGCTAATCGATCCAGTCTTCTCTGTGTCGATGCTGTCGAACTTTGCACTCGCATCTGTGGCAGAGACCCCTTTGGCCGTCATACCGGTAACAAATTCCGCCTTGTTGACGCTTCCACTCTGATCGGTATCGAGTTCCTTTACTATCTTGGTCGCCATGCTCGACGCCATTTTTGATAGATCGAACCCACCGCCACTTCCTATTCCGCTGATTGACATGATTGACTCCTAATGAAAAGGCTGCTTGCCACATCGACAATACAAGCCACTTGCATTCATTAACGACAGGGTTGCGGCAATCTGGATCAGTCGCGAGGTAAAAGCATGTAAAGAAGCCTTCTTGTTCGGGTTATGCGCGAATAGATTCAGTTGGTTGTGAGTGATGCCCTATGCCGTTGAGCATGATTGGCCAATGAGCGCCAGATAACCGACTCATTGCCGACCGAGCTTGCCATCAAGCCGAACGGCGGCAGTGGTTGAGTTGCTTACGGATGACTGGTTCAGATGGGCGGCGGGTTTGGAATCAGTAAGCTGCCGTAGCCCATGAAAATTTCATCAGGCCGTTTAGGGCACGAAGCGGAGGTAGCGAGGGTCTAAAAGCAGTCGCTCATGCCCTAAAGATGCCAATGGCCGGTCTGGAATCAGAACCGGCCATTTTTCAATTTGAGCCCACCGTCGGCTATGGCCGAACTGCGGTCTGTCGCCAGCAACAACAGACTGCCAGTCTGCCTGAGCGGCAACTTTCAAGACAGCACGCGCATCCGGTCCCCGAGTCGCCCTTTAGGCTGCGATCAGGCGTAGTACGGTAATTTCCGAGGGCGCACCGAAGCGTTTGGGTGGCCCCCAGTAGCCGGTGCCACGACTGGTGTAGACCATCAGCCGACCAAGCTGGTGCAAGCCGGCGGTAAAGGGCTGCTGCAACGGCACGAAGAAATTCCACGGCCAGAACTGGCCACCGTGGGTGTGGCCGGAAAGTTGCAGGTCGAAGCCGGCAGCTTCGGCAGCGGTCGCTGAACGCGGCTGGTGAGCGAGAAGGATGCGCAGCAGGTCGGGTGGGCTGCCCGCCAGAGCAGTATTCGGATCGCTGGCCTGCCCCGTATCGAAGGCGCCGGCCGAAAAATCGGTCACTCCGGCCAGGACGAAGCGCGCACCACAGTGGGCAATGACGACGTGGCGGTTGTGCAAGCCACGCAATCCGATCCGCTCGAATTCACGCATCCAGGCCGTCGCACCGGAGTAGTACTCGTGGTTGCCGGTGACCACATAGCTGCCATGCCGGCTGCGCAGGCTGCCCAGCGGCGCGGTATGGGCGCGCAAGTCCTCGACGCTGCCATCGACCACATCGCCGGTAATGGCGACCAGATCGGCATCGAGTTGATTGACGCGGTCGACAATGGCCTGGACATATTCTCGCTTGATCGTTGGCCCGACATGGATGTCGCTGAGTTGGACGATCGTGAATCCGGCCAGCTCTTTCGGCAGATTGGCCAATGGGATATCCACCGTGACGACGCGAGCGAGCCGCCGCGCATTGACGTAGCCGACCAGCGTGAACAGGCTGGCCAGGCCAAGAACGGCAATGGCCGTCGGCTCGGCCAGCGACGGGGCATCAGCCAGCAGACGTACAAGGTCGCGCAGCACGGTCAGCACCAGCACCGAGGAAAACAACCCCATCGCCAGACCGCCCAGCCAGCTGAGCCGGTCGGCCAGCGCCTGACGGGCGACAACGAAGCGTGCCAGCAGGCCGAGCGGCACCAGGCAGGTCGAAATCACCAGCCCGCCAATCGCCAGCGCCAGGCCGGCCGCACCGAGATCGAGGGCCGGCAGCAGGCGCCAGCCGATGTAGGCATGCAAGCCGCCGATGAGCGGCAAAACACGCCACAGGGCGCGGCGAAAGCGGCCCGGCAGGACAGGGTGGCTTGTTGTCGATCGATTTATCGCTGCGGTCATCGGGACGTGCTTCCATTTTGTTGTGGCCTGCCGAAGCCTGACGCAATGCGGTTTGCTACCCTCTTCCGGTCTTGATCGTTAGACAACGATAACAAGGTTAATCCTGCTTTAGTTCGTCGATGCACTGCTCCACCCCCCGCCGATTGCCCGGATCAGATTGACCGTCGCCCGCGCCTGTTCGGCCTCAAGCTGGACAGCAACGCGTTGCTGCTGCAGCACGCTGCGGTCGGCGTCGATCACGTTGAGGTGGCTGACCGAGCCTTCGCGGTACTGGATCTGCGACAGCCGGGCGGAACGCCGGGCCGAACTGACCGCCTCGTCCTGCGCCTGAGTCTGGTCGACGAGCAGGCGCAGGTGGGCCAGGTTGTCCTCCACCTCCTTGAAGGCCTTGAGTACCGTCTGCTGGTAGTTGGCTGCCTCTTCGGCGTAGGCGGCATGGGCCTGGTCAACCCCGGCCTGGCGGGCACCGCCATCGAACACAGGCAGCGACAGCAGCGTGCCGACCAGCGGCCCCATGACGAAGGCGCGGCTGCTCCACTTGAACAGGTCACCCAGTTCGGCCGACTCGTAACCGAGCGCCCCGGTCAGGCTGAGGCGCGGAAAGAAAGCGGCACGGGCCGTGCCGATGCGGGCATTGGCGGCGGCCATCGCCCGTTCGGCGGCGGCAATGTCGGGACGCCGTTCGAGCAGGGTCGAGGGCAAACCGGCCGGCACCTGCAGGCTGACCCGGTTGAGCGGCTTCGCCGGCAGCGCGAAGGCAGCCGGTGCCTGGCCGAGCAGGATGGCCAGGCTGTGCTCGGCGACGGCGCGCTGGCGGGCGATGCCCAGCGCCTCGGAACGGGCCGAGGCAAGTTCGGTGCGGGAGCGGGCCAGTTCCAGCTCGCTGATGTCCCCTTCGTCGAAGCGGCGCTGGAACAGCTGGGTACTCTGCTCACGCAGGGTCACCGTCTCGGCATAAAGGGCAGACATGGCATCGAGTTCGCGCAGCGAGAAATAGGCCTGCGCGACGTCGGCCTGGATAGCCAGCTGCAGCGAGTGGAACAGGGCCTCGCGCTGCTCGGTGGTGGCTTTGGCCGCATCGACGCTGCTGCTCACCCGGCCGAACAGGTCAGCCTCGTAGGCGACCGTAGCTTGCGCCCGCCAAAGGGTCGAGATGCTGGTGTCGGCGTCGGCCGCCAGCCCTTGCGAGGCCGGTGAGGGGCGCTGGCGGGTCGGCCCGGCGCCGATGCCGATCTGCGGGAAGAGCGCCGAGCGGGCATTCTGTTGCAGGGCCCGGGCCTGGGCCAGGCGGGCGGCGCCGGCCTTGAGGTCCTGGTTGGCGGCAGCCGCCCGGGCTTCGAGGTCGTCCAGCGTCGGGTCGGCGAAGGCCTTCCACCATTCGCCGCGCGGGATGTTCTCGGCCGGCTCGGCCGTCTTCCACTGGCTATTGGCCGGCGCTTCCTTGAACGCGGCCGGGGTATCGACCACGGGTGGCTGGTAGCTCGGGGCCAGCGAGCAGCCGGCCAGCGTCAGCAATGCCGCGAGCAATGGGATGAGTCTGGCAGTGCCCGCCGGGCGCTTGGGAGATTCGGCCACGGTGCTGGCGCGGGGATAGTAAGGGAGCAAGTAGTCCATGTTCATTTCTCCTGCGGCTCAGGCCGCGCTATGGGCTGGGGCAATCGGCGCCTCGTGCGGGGCGGCGGTGTGCAGCTTGTGGCCCTTGTCCAGCGTCCGTAGCAGCACATAGAAAACCGGGGTCAGGAACAGCCCGAAAGTGGTCACGCCGAGCATGCCGAAGAAGACGGCGATGCCCATGGCGTGGCGCATTTCGGACCCGGCACCGGTCGAGGTGACGAGCGGGATGACGCCCATGACGAAGGCGATCGAGGTCATCAAGATCGGGCGCAGGCGCAGCCGGCTGGCGTCGATGGCCGCCTGCAGCGGCGTCGCGCCCTGCAGCTCCAGTTCACGAGCGAACTCGACGATCAGGATGGCGTTCTTGCAGGCCAGCCCGACCAGCACCATCAGCCCGATCTGGGTGAAGATGTTGTTGTCGCCACCGGTCAGCCAGACGCCGGTCAGCGCCGCCAGGATGCTCATTGGCACGATCATGATCACGGCCAGCGGCAGGGTCAGGCTTTCGTACTGCGCGGCAAGGACCAGGAAGACGAGCAGCAGGCTGATCGGGAAGACCCAGATACCGGCATTGCCGGCCAGAATCTTCTGGTAGGTCAGGTCGGTCCATTCGAAGCGCACGCCGCGCGGCAGGGTTTCCGCCGCGATGCGTTCGGCCGCCGCCTCGGCCTGCGCCGAGGAATAGCCGGGGGCCGGGCCGCCGTTGATGTCGGCCGCGGTGTAGCCGTTGTAGCGGACGACCATTTCCGGCCCGAAGGTGGAGCGCACCTTGACCAGCGAGGAGAGCGGCACCATCTCGCCCTGATTGTTGCGCGTCTTCAGTTGCAGGATGTCTTCCGGGTGGGCGCGGAACGGCGCATCGGCCTGGGCGCGGACCTGATAGGTGCGGCCGAAGCGGTTGAAGTCGTTCACGTACAGCGAGCCGAGGTAGATCTGCATGGTGTCGAAGACGTCCGTCACCGAAACCCCCTGCTGCTTAGCCTTGACGCGGTCGAGATCAACGTCGAGCTGGGGCACATTGATCTGATAGCTGGAAAACATCGGCCCCAGCTCCGGCGTCTTGGCGGCGGCCGACATGAACGCATTGGCCGCGGCGTTGAGCTCGGCATAGCCAACCGCGCCGCGGTCCTCGATCTGCATCTTGAAGCCGCCCACGGTACCCAGGCCCATGACTGGCGGCGGCGGGAAGACGGCGATGAAGGCTTCCTGAATCGCCGAATACTTCTGGTTCAGCGCGCCGGCGATGGCGCCGGCCGAAAGTTCCGGGCTCTTCCGTTCATCGAAGGGCTTCAGCGTGGCGAAGACGATGCCGGCGCTGGAACTGTTGGTGAAGCCGTTGATCGACAGGCCGGGGAAGGCAACGGCGCTTTCGACGCCGGGCTGGGCCAGCGCGATTTCGCCCATCTTGCGGATCACCGCCTCGGTGCGGTCGAGCGAGGCGCCGTTCGGCAACTGTGTGAAGCTGATCAGGTACTGCTTGTCCTGGGCCGGCACGAAGCCGCCGGGTACCAGATAGCTGATGCCGACGGTCAGCCCGAGCAGCACGGCATAGACACCCATCGCCGAAGCCTTGCGACCGATCACGCCAGTGACGCCACGGCCGTAGTTCTCGGAGGCACGACCGAAGAAGCGGTTGAAGGCGGCGAAAAAGCGGCCGAAAAAGCGGTTCATCTGCCGCGTCAGCCAGTCCGGCTTTTCGCCGTGGCCCTTGAGCAGCAGGGCAGCCAGCGCCGGCGACAGGGTCAGCGAATTGAAGGCCGAGATCACCGTCGAGATGGCGATGGTCATCGCGAACTGCTTGTAGAACTGGCCGGTCAGGCCGGTCATGAAGGCCAGCGGCACGAAGACGGCGACCAGCGTCAGGGCGATGGCGATGATCGGCCCGCTGACTTCGCGCATCGCCCGGTAGGTGGCTTCGCGCGGCGTCAGCCCGGCCTCGATGTTGCGCTCGACGTTTTCGACGACGACGATGGCGTCATCGACCACGATGCCGATGGCGAGCACCATGCCGAACAGCGACAGGGCGTTGATCGAATAGCCGAAGCCGAGCAGCAACGAGAAGGTGCCGACGATGGAAACCGGCACGGCGAGCAGCGGGATGATCGAGGCGCGCCAGGTCTGCAGGAAGACGATGACGACCAGCACGACCAGCGCGATGGCTTCGAGCAGGGTATGGACGACGGCCTTGATGCTGGCCCGCACGAACTGCGTCGGGTCATAGACGATGCGGTACTCGACCGAAGCCGGGAAATCCTTGGACAGCTCGGCCATCGCCTCGCGCACCTTGGCCGAGACATCGAGGGCGTTGGCGCCCGGCGCCTGGAAGATCGGAATGGCCACCGCCGGCTTGTTGTCGAGCAGCGAGCGCAGGCCGTACTCGGAAGCCGCCAGCTCGATGCGGGCGACGTCGGCGAGGCGCGTGACGGCGCCGTCCGGCGAGGTCTTGAGCACGATCTCGCCGAATTCGCCCTCGCTTTGCAGGCGGCCCTGGGCATTGACGTTCAACTGCAATGGCACGTCGGCGGCGCTCGGCGAGGCGCCGATCACGCCAGCCGCGACCTGCACGTTCTGCTCGCGGATGGCGCGCACCACCTCGGCCGCGGTCAGGCCGCGCTGGGCGACCTTCTGCGGATCGAGCCAGACGCGCATGGCGTAATTGCCGGAACCGAACAGGCCGACTTCGCCGACACCCTGGATGCGGGCCAGCCGGTCCTTGACGTTGAGCACCGCGTAATTGCGCAGGTAGGTCATGTCGTAGCGGTCGTCCGGCGAGATCAGGTGCACCACCATGGTCAGCGTCGGCGAGCTCTTGATCGTCGTCACGCCGAGGCGCTGGACGTCCTCGGGCAGCCGCGGCAGGGCCTGCGAGACGCGGTTCTGGACCAGTTGCTGCGCCTTGTCGGGATCGACGCCGAGCTTGAAATTGACCGTCACCGTCAGATTGCCGTCGCTGTTGGCCTGCGACTGCATGTAGAGCATGTTCTCGACGCCGTTGATCGACTCTTCGAGCGGCGAGGCCACCGTTTCGGCGATCACCTTGGGATTGGCGCCGGGATACTGGGCGCGCACCACCACCGAGGGTGGCACGACTTCCGGATACTCGGAGATCGGCAGCTGGAACAGCGCCAGCACGCCAGCGAGCAGCAGCAGGATGGACAGCACGCCGGCGAAGATCGGCCGGTCGATGAAGAATTTTGAAATGTTCATGGCCCTTGCTCCTCAGCCCTTGGTTGCGGCCGGCGCAACGCCGCCCATGGGGACGATGTTGGGGGTCACCGGGTCGCCCGGGCGCACCCGTTGCAGGCCGTTGACCACGATGCGTTCGCCGGCCTTGAGGCCGCTTTCGACGACGCGCAGACCATCCTGCACGCTGCCCAGCTGCACTTCGCGATAGGCCGTCTGGTTGCCCTCGCCGACGACCAACACGAAGCGCTTGGCCTGGTCGGTGCCGACCGCCTTCTCGTCGATCAGCAGCGCGTCGCGCTGGCCGGCGGCGCCGAGCCGGATGCGGGCATAGAGGCCGGGGACCAGCTTGCCGTCCGGGTTGTCGACCAGGGCGCGCAGGCGGATGGTGCCGGAGGTGCTGTCGAGGCGGTTGTCCACCGAGCTCAGCTTGCCTACCCGCGAGTAACCCTCGTCGTCGACCAGCCCGAGGTGGATGGGCAGAGCCTTGCCCTGGCTGCCGTTGACCACCTTCAGGTAGCTCTGCTCGTCGACGTCGAAGGCGGCATAGATGCGGTCGGCCGAGACCAGCGAAGTCAGGGCCGGGCCGTTGCCGGGAGCGACCAGGTTGCCGACCGTGACTTCGGCCCGCGAGACGCGGCCGGCGATCGGCGCCGTGATGCGGGTGTATTCGAGGTTGAGCTGGGCGACCTTGAGCGCCGCCTTGGCGGCCTGCAAGTTGGCCTTGGCTTCGCGGGCAGCGTTCTGCTTTTCGTCGAAATCGCGACGGGCGATGGCGTTTTCGGCCAGCAACCGTTCGCCGCGCGCCAGGTCGCTGGCGGTGTAGGCGACGCGGGCGTCCATCGCGGCGAGCTGGGCTTCGGCGCGGGCGACTTCGGCGGCGAAGGGGCGCGGGTCGATGGTGAACAGCAGGTCGCCCTTCTTGACCAGGCTGCCGTCCTTGAAATGCACGGCGGTCAGGATGCCGGACACCTGCGGGTGGATCTCGACGCGCTCGACGGCTTCGAGGCGGCCGGAGTATTGCTGCCACTCGGTCACGGCGCGGCTGGCGACTTCGGCGACATCGACCGTGGCGGCGGCCGGCGCGGCAGCCGCCGGGGCGGCGCCGGCGTGGCCGTGATAGAGGGCGAGACCGCCACCGAGGCTGAACAGGGCGGCCAGGGCGGCGGCCAGGACGAGGCGTTTTTGGCGTTTTGGCATGATGAAATCCTCTGGAGGTTTTGAATGATGGAGTTCTGTTTTTGTCGTGGGTAGCGTAGGCGGAGCGGCGTCCTGGGCGGCAGCCTGTTCGTCGCGAATGCTTGCCTGATCCTACAAATTGAGCGGATGCGCCGGCGCCTCGGCATCCCACAGCCGACGGCGCAGGAAGTGGGCGATCTCGGCCAGCGCCGGCCGGTGGCTGGCCAGCGTGGCGTGATTGACACCGGCGAAGCGCACGACCTGGGTCGGCACGCCGGCGGCGATCAGGGCGGCAGCGTATTTCTCGGCCTCGTTGTGCAGGACATCGCATTCGGCGGTGACGATCAGCGCCGGTGGCAGACCGGCCTGGCGCACCGAGGCCAGCGGCGAGGCGTAGGGATGCAAGCGTTGGCGCGACTGCGGCAGGTACTGGCTGTAGCAACTGGCGCAGGTCGCGGCACTGAGGTCGGAATTGAGCCGGGCACCATCGCCGAGCCGGGTCATGCTCGGGTCGAGCATCGGGCCGACCAAGGCCTGGGCGGCGATGGCCGGGCCGTTGCGGTCGCGGGCGATCAGCGTCAGGGCGGCGGCCAGGTTGCCGCCGGCATCGTCGCCGGCCACCGCCAGCCGCTCCGGGTCGCCGCCCAGTTCGGCGGCGTGTGCGGCCGTCCACAGCGCGGCGGCATGGGCATCTTCCGGCGCGGCCGGGAAAGGACGGGCCGGGGCCAGGGCGTAATCGACGGCGACGACCAGGGCCGGGGTGTGCTCGGCGATGAAGCCGGCCGCGGCATCGGCATCGTCCAGGCTGCCGCCGACGAAGCCGCCGCCGTGGAAATAGAGGACGACGGGCAGCACGACCCGCGCCAGGCTTGGCCTGTAAAGGCGCAGCGCCAGCGGGCCGGCCGGGCCGGCAATGCTCAGGTCGTGCTGCTGGAGGGTCGTCGAAGTACTGGTTTGCATCGCATCCGGGGCAGGCGGAGCTGCCGTTAATTGGGATGGAGCCATTCTCTGTGTTGTTTGTGGCTGGATAAATCCATAAATTTCGACAATACTATTCAGCAGCAACAAACAATCGCAATGCGTCAGGAGGATGGGCGATGGACCGCTTTCAAGCCATGCAAGTGTTCACCCGGGTGGTGGATGCCAACAGTTTTACCCGTGCCGCCGACATGCTCGGCTTGCCGCGGGCAACGGTGACGACCATCATCCAGAACCTCGAAGCCCTCTTGCAGGTGCGCCTGCTCAACCGCACGACGCGACGGATCAGCCTGACGCCGGACGGCGCCGCCTACTACGAGCACTGCGCCCGCATCCTCGGCGAAGTGGAGGAAACCGAGTCTTCATTTCGCGATGTGGCAGCCGGGCCGAAGGGGCGGCTGCGCATCGATGTTCCCTCGCCGATTGGTCGTCTGGTGCTGATTCCCCGGCTGTGCGAGTTCCGGGCGCGCTATCCGGAGGTTGAATTGGTCATCGGCATGGGCGACCGCATGGTCGACCTGGTGCGCGAAGCCGTCGATTGCGTCATCCGGGCCGGCGATTTGCAGGATTCGACGCTGGTTGCCCGGCGGATTGGGGCCATCAAGCTGATTACCTGTGCGACGCCAGACTACCTCGAACGTTACGGTGTGCCGCGTAGCATCGACGACCTGCAGCAGCATGTCGCTGTGCACTATTTCTCGCATCGCACCGGGCGTAATTTCGACTGGGATTTCATCGTCGATGATCAATCGGTACCCTACAAGATGCAGGGCACCGTTTCGGTCAACGACATGGATGCCTACATTGCCTGCGCCTTGCAAGGCATGGGCATGATTCAGCCAGCGCGCTTCTCGGTGCTGCCATATCTTGAGTCGGGAGCTCTGGTCGAGGTGCTGCCCGAGCTGGCACCGTCACCAATGCCGATTTCAGTGGCCTACATGCAGAACCGCCACCTGTCGCCCAAGGTGCGCGCTTTCGTCGACTGGGTGGCCGAATTGTTCGGTGCCTGCCCGCTGCTGGGCGGTGTCGACAACGGCAATGGCGAGTGTAGCTACACCCCGAAAGCTGGCTACAACACGCTGCGCGAAGAGATCGCCTTCCAGAACGTTCTGGAGCAGACAGGATAGGGAGCGGGACACCGGCAGGCCATTTATCGCAGTCACCTTGCGCCATGCGGCAGATTGACACCGCAAAGGTATCGTTCGGGCTTGCCTTTCGCCGAATCAACTTGATGCTTGTTCGAAGATTGATGGGGCTGGGAAAACAGGTCCAGCTCCCATCAACTTACTGATTCAGTCGCTTGAAACCAACTGATTTGGCACTCGGATGACCGACATGGTCATATGGGCTTTGGAAAGTCGATCGTCGTATCGTTTACTCGATTAACCAAGTTGGTGAAAGTGATCAGTGCAATCACCAATAGAACCTCGATAACCTGACTTGGAGAGTAGCCTGCTTCAAGTACAGCCTTGAGCACCGATTCGTCCACAAGGCCGCGACTTCCTGCAACCTGCTTGGAAAACTGGATCAAGGCATCTCGCTGCAGGTTTCCAGTTTGCTCTCCATTTCGGACTCCGCGAATCTCGTGCTCATTCAGGCCGACCATTTTGCCGATTGCGACATGCGCAGCAACGCAATAGTCGCAGCCATTCAATTCGCTGACTGCGATCCTTACGGACTCAATCTCGGATCGACTGAGCTGGCCTTTGCTCAGCAGAGCATCTCCTTCAAGAAGGAGGCCCAGGGACGCCGGACTATAGCTCCCGATCAAAGCATAGGCGTTCGGGACCTTGCCAACAGTTTTCTGAATCTTCTCGAACAGCGTGCGAGATGAGTCGTTCAATTCTTGAGGCGGAATAACGGGAATACGGGACATGATCTTCTCCTGATTCAATGAAATACACTGCTCTACTTGGTCGCGCCAAATACATCGATGACCACCTTGCCTTCCGACTTGCCCGATGCCACCAGCTGGTGTGCTGCCTCCACATCGTCCAGGCCAAATCGATGGGCATCCATGCGGACCCTGAGCTTTCCGGCGTCAACCAAGCGTGCCGCTTGTCTCAGGATGTCGCCGTGATGCGCCCGTTCCTTTCCCGTCAGTAACGGGAGCAAGGTGAATACACCGGAATAGGTTGCGCTGCGGAATGACAGCGGGGCCAATGCATGCGTCCCCCAGCCGAGGGCACTCACAACATGGCCGCGATAGGTTTTTGCTGCGCGAAATGAGGCATCCAGGACCTCACCACCAACCGTATCAAAGACAATGTCGAATCCCTCGCCGGCCGTTCTCTCGGCCACATATTGCTCAACGCTTTCCCGCGCGTAGTCGATAGGAATGGCACCAAAAGCACTGGCCGCTTCGAAATCGCCGGATCTCACTGTGGCAAATGTTTTTGCGCCAACTGACTGCGCAATCTGGACTGCGACATGCCCCACGCCACCGACCCCGCCGTGCACCAGCACATAGTCATCTGCCTCAACGCCGGCACGATCCACCAGCCCCTCCCAGGCAGTGATGAAAATCAATGGCAATGCCGCCGCCTCCCGCATGGACAGATTGGCTGGCTTGCGCGCCAACAGTCGGGCATCTACCGCTGCATATTCGGCGAGTGAACCCTGTATTCCTGCGATACCACCAGTAAAACCAAAAACGTCATCGCCCACGCTGAAACCTGCGACATCTTGGCCAATCCCGACGACGGTCCCTGCCATATCCATGCCCAAGACGGCGGGAAACGGATGACATGCATGGCCACCTTTACCTGCCCGGATTTTCGTATCCAGCGGATTTACCCCGCTGGCCGCAATTCGAACCAGAACCTGCCCAGCACCGACCGGAGGAACTGGAATTTCACGCAATACGAACGGTCCGTCGATTTCATCGACAAATAAGGCCCGCATCGTTGTCGGAATAGCTGCTTTGACGGTTGAATTCATGTTGGATAACTCCTCAATAAAAGAAAGACACCGCCATTCTTTTTTATTCATTAATGCACGTAAATTGACACTAATGTATGCTTGTCATTCAATAATGAATGAACAGAGGCGGCCATGGAATGGAGTGATTTGCGTGTCTTTCTCGCCATTGCCCGTGTCGGCACACTCGGCGGTGCCGCTCGTCTTTCCGGGCAATCGCAACCCACGATGGGGCGACGCCTACGCGCCCTTGAAGCCGCGTTAGGTTGCGCCCTCTTCCAGCGAACGAATGATGGTTTTGTCCTGACCGATGAGGGACAGTCCTTGTTGCCGCACGCCGAGCATATGGAAGAAGCTGCGCTGGCATTACAGCGAAAGTTGGCTGGCCAGCCAGGAACTTTGCACGGGCAACTGCGCATATCAGCCTCTGACTGGTTTGGTGCCCATGTGCTGAGTCCACTCATCGCGGATTTTCGTCGAGAGCATTCCGGGATCAGCGTCGAACTGATCACCGACAGTCGCCTCTATAGCCTTGCCCGCCGAGAGGCTGACGTTGCGTTCCGAATTAAACCCTTTGAGGAAGCGGATGTGATTCAGCGCAAGTTAATGCATATGGAATATGCGCTATACGCGGCACCATACTTGCCGGTGCCCCAAGCCGGTGACGGCACAGGCTGCTCGCTAATCACCATGGACTCCGCCTACGCTGAAATACCAGACGCACGCTGGTTACGTAAGTTGCTGCCGAACTCAAGCATTGGATTTGCCAGCAACAGCAGGGAAGCTCAAGCAACACAATGTATGTCAGGCGGTGGAATCGCTGTATTACCCTGCCTTCTGGGAGATCGCATTCCAACAATCCAGAAACTGGATTTAGGCGAAAAAGCGCCAGGGAGAGATGTGTATCTCGGCTATCACAAAGACTTGCGCCACTTGGGGCGACTCCGAGTTTTCCTGGATTTCGTTTCGCATCGCCTGAGCAGCAACTGAAGGAGAAGATCATGTTTGATTCAAGCTATGTCACTCGTGACGTCGATGTCGGCGCTACTCGCATTCATGCGAGGGTCAGAGAAAACGAGGGCCGGCCGCCGTTGTTGCTGCTCCACGGCTATCCCGAAACGCATGCCATGTGGCACAAAGTCGCACCTTTGCTGCAGGATCGCTTTTCGCTCGTCCTCCCCGACCTGCGTGGCTATGGGGACTCGGGGATGCCAGCTTCCCAGGCGGATGCAGGCAATCAGTCGAAGCGACTCATGGCGCAAGACATGGCTGAACTGATGACGGCATTGGGTTATCAGCGCTTCCATGTTGCTGCCCATGATCGCGGGGCACGTGTTTTGCACCGCCTTTGTCTGGATCACCCGGAGCGTATTCAAACCGCCTGCATCATGGATATTGCGCCGACGGCAACGACCTTTGCGCTGACCAATCAGGCGTTGGCAACCAGTTATTTCCACTGGTTTTTCCTGATTCAGGCAGCGCCATTGCCAGAGAACATGATTGCCGCCGATCCGGCTGCCTGGTTGAAGGGCTGCTTGTCGCGCTGGAGCATGGGCAACGAAGAGGCATTCGATCCCGCGGTTGTCAGCGAGTACGTTCGCTGTTTCTCGAACCCGGAGGCGATTCGATGTAGCTGCGACGATTATCGCGCCGCAGCCGGTATCGACCTGCAGCACGATGGCGAAGATGCCGAACGACGGATCAGTTGCCCGCTATTGGTTCTTTGGGGGAACAAGGGATTTGTCGGTCGCAACTACGATGTTCTCGCCTTGTGGCGAGAGAAGGCGCTCGACGTTTCCGGAAAGGGCTTGCCCTGCGGACACTTCCTGCCGGAAGAATTGCCCAACGACGTCGCACGCGAGCTGGTCGAATTCATCGCTCGCCATTCGTCTGCCAATTCGCTCGCCGGATAGGGAACCGGGCGTTCCGGCAGGCCAAGCCTGCAATGCTGCCGGAACGCCTGGGTTTCGTTACTTCAGATCGAAGCGATCCAGTTCCATCACTTTGCTCCAGGCTGCGATGAAGTCCCGCACGAATTTCTCCTTCGCATCGTTCTGGGCATAGACCTCAGCCAGGGCACGGAGCTGGGAATTCGATCCGAAGATCAAATCGACGCGGCTCGCAGTCCATTTGGCCACGCCCGTCTGGCGGTCACGTCCCTCATAGCGGCCGGCGGATTCGGCAGCCGGCTTCCAGACCGTTCCCATGTCGAGCAGATTGACGAAGAAGTCGTTGCTCAATGTGCCTGGCGTTGTCGTGAAGACGCCATCCGACGAACCGCCGACATTGCCGCCCAGGACGCGCAGGCCTCCGACCAGCACCGTCATTTCCGGGGCGCTGAGGGTGAGCAGTTGTGCCTTGTCCACCAGCATTTCCTCGGCCGATACCGAATAGGTTTTCTTCTGGTAGTTGCGGAAGCCATCGGCCTCCGGTTCCAAGACCGAAAACGACTCGGCATCGGTCTGTTCTTGCGATGCATCGGTCCGACCCTGGGCGAAAGGCACCGCGACCGCAAAGCCGGCTGCCTTGGCCGCTGCCTCGACGGCAGCACAGCCACCCAGCACGATGAGGTCGGCCAGCGAGACTTTCTTGCCGCCGGTTTGCGCGCTATTGAACGCCTGCTGGATACCTTCGAGCACGCCCAGCACCTTGGCCAGTTGGGCCGGTTGGTTGGCCGCCCAATCCTTCTGCGGCGCGAGGCGGATACGGGCGCCATTGGCGCCACCCCGTTTGTCGGAACCGCGGAAGGTCGACGCCGAGGCCCAGGCCGTCGATACCAGTTCGGCAGTCGACAGGCCGGAGGCGAGCAACTTGGCCTTGAGGCTGGCGACATCGCTCGCCTCGATCACCGGGTGATCGACGGCCGGGATGGGGTCCTGCCAGACCAGGTCTTCGGCCGGGACTTCCGGTCCGAGGTAGCGCGCCTTGGGCCCCAGGTCACGATGGGTGAGCTTGAACCAGGCACGGGCGAATGCATCGGCGAAGGCAGCCGGATCCTGGTGAAAGCGACGCGAGATCGGCCCGTAAATCGGGTCAAAGCGCATCGCCAGGTCGGCGGTCGTCATCATTGGCGGATGTTTCTTGCTCGGGTCGTGGGCATCCGGAATCAGGTGTTCCGGCTTGCAGTCCTTGGCCACCCACTGCTTGGTGCCAGCCGGACTCCGGGTCAGCTCCCATTCGTAACCGAACAACATGTCGAAATAGCCGTTATCCCATTTGGTCGGGTTTGGTTTCCAGGCACCTTCGATGCCGCTGGTTGTCGCATGTATCCCCTTGCCGGAACCGAACTTGTTGATCCAGCCCAAGCCCTGTTCCTCGATTGGCGCCGCCTCCGGCTCAGGACCGACCAGGGCCGGGTCGCCGGCGCCGTGGGCCTTGCCGAAGGTGTGGCCACCGGCAGTCAGGGCGACCGTTTCTTCATCGTTCATGGCCATGCGGGCAAAGGTCTCACGAATGTCGCGCCCGGAAGCGACCGGGTCGGGATTGCCATCCGGCCCTTCCGGATTGACGTAGATGAGGCCCATCTGCACGGCAGCCAGCGGATTGTCCAGGTTGCGCTCACCGGAGTAGCGACTGTTGGGCTTGTCGCTGGTTGCCAGCCATTCCCGCTCGGCGCCCCAGTAGATGTCTTCTTCCGGTTGCCAGATATCGACACGGCCGCCACCGAAGCCAAAGGTCTTGAAACCCATCGATTCAAGCGCACAGTTGCCGGCCAGGATCATCAGGTCGGCCCAGGAAATCTTGTTGCCGTACTTCTGCTTGATTGGCCAGAGCAGGCGGCGCGCCTTGTCCAGGTTGCCATTGTCCGGCCAGCTGTTGATCGGTGCGAAACGCTGGTTGCCGGTACCCGCACCACCGCGCCCGTCGCCGGTGCGATAAGTGCCGGCACTATGCCAGGCCATGCGAATGAAAAGTCCGCCATAGTGGCCCCAGTCGGCCGGCCACCAATCCTGGGACGTGGTCATCAACGCATAGAGATCCTGCTTCAGGGCGGCAAAATCGAGCGTCTTGAAGGTTTCGGAATAGTCGAAATCCGCATCCATCGGATTGGCGGCAGGTGCGTGCTGGTGGAGGATGTTGAGGTTCAACACCTTCGGCCACCAGTCACGATTGGATTGGGTGCCAACCGTCGTGCGGGCACCATGTGTTCCAGAAAATGGGCATTTCTGTTCGTTGCTCATGGGTTTCTCCATCATTCCAGGATTAATCGGGCAATCGGGTGATACTGCACTGCATTGTTATTTAATTTGGATTTTTTGGATCATTGGCCAGTGGCCAATCAGCGGAAGCAATTGCGCCAACACGGCGTAGGGTGTGCGACCGAAAGCTTGGTTCCAGCCCCCCTCCTTGTCGTCACGCAACCCTCAAGATGACGTCGATGTTTCCACGGGTCGCGTTGGAATAAGGACAGACCTGATGGGCCGCGCTGACCAGATCTTCGGCGAATCCGCGTTCCATTCCAGGCAGGTTGATGACCAGCTCGACACGCAGTCCGAAGCCCTGGGGGATCGGGCCGAGATCGACCGCTGCATCGATACTGGCATCGGCCGGTACAGCAATCTTCTTCTGGCTAGCCACGAACTTGACGGCGCTCAGGAAGCAGGCCGAATAACCGGCAGCGAACAGTTGTTCCGGGTTGGTAGCCGACCCGTTGCCGCCGAGCGACTTGGGTGGATTCAATTGAACATCGAGCAGCCCATCATCGGATGTGGCTCGGCCATCACGGCCACTGGTGGTATGTGTTTTGGCGGTATATAGAACCTTGTCGAGCTTGGTGGTCATGATCATTCCTTGATAGCGCGATTGAGTGGAAGTCGTTCTTCGCCGGATGGGTAAAGTCAGAGGATTTCTCACGTTCCGGCGAGTTAACTGGCGCCTGAAATCTGTCTGGAGCGACTTGATGAACTCAGTTTAGGTTTGGCCAAAAAATAGCTCCAATAAATTGATTGCATTTGCCCGATAGCTTTATTCCATAGACGGGCTTTAGAGCTGCTTTCAAAGCAGCCCGTTTTGCCAAGGGAAATGGCTATGCATTTGATTTCAGGTCAGGCGCATGGTTTCAATCACATGGATCGGCCGCAGCGGCCTTTCTGTTAGCCACACGTCCAGGATTAATGCCCGCAGACCAATGAACAGGCGGTCGGACAAGAGGAGAAGGGCGTCCGTCAGATGGACTCAGGTTTCACCACGAAAGCCGCCTGATCTGATGAATGGAAATGCCAACTGACGCTATTCGCCGCTGGCTCTGACGCTAATGCCCGTCTCGGACTTTATTGTTCTGTCCCAGACTTAATTGGCATCGAACATACTGTTCATTGCCAATTAAGGCTGAGACAACAGGACTCCAACTATCTTGATCTGCAGGCAGTCAGACACCGATTAAAGTCTGCGACAGCTGGATGAGGGACCTCTATCGTAGAGAAAACCGCACTCAATAAAGTCTGCGACAAACAAACAGATACTACTTGTCGCAAAGCGTTACTTGATACGACGACATGCCGGCCGTATCTTGGGCACATGCGCTGAACCCCAACAGCCTAGGTGGCCACCTCCCCACTGAAATGGCCACTGCCTGAAAGCCCCGCACTCCCCCGGCGGGGCTTTCTTCTTTCAGGCGATAACGCTCTTTGAGGTGCCCCCATAAACAATGCCGCGTACAATCGCCGTAATATCCCATAAGGAAGTAAAGCGGGAGGGGAGCGGCGTTTTCAAATGACGGTCGCAAGCACCAATTATTCGTATCCGAGGACGCTTTATGACGGCTAAATCAGCGCTTGCACCAGTCATTTCTGTGTTGAACATGAAAGGTGGCGTTGGAAAGACGACAGTAGCTGCGCATCTTTTTCGGCACTTGGTCGACCGCTTGGGCAAGTCTGTATTGTTGATTGACTTTGACCCGCAATTTAACCTTACTCAAACACTGATGTCGCGAGCGGGATTCGAGAAGCTTAAGACTGCGAACCAGACGATCTTTTCCGTAATGGAGCCCGCGTCAGTCTCAACACCTTCTCTTTTTTCGATTACAAGTAACCTTGGCCCTCCACCCGAGGTCAAATCAGTTGTTCATCAATTGCTGTACTGGACAAACACCGGCGAAACCGCTCTTGGGTTGGTATCAGGCGATTTTCGTATGACCAAGTACACCTTGGTTGATGATCAGAAGGCGCTACAGCCAGTTCGTAATCGATTTTTGGAATTCATTGAGAGTGCGCGCAAGACGTATGATTTGGTCTGCATAGACTGCAATCCTAGCAGTTCTTTCATGACCATATGCGCCTTACTTGCTTCAACTCACACGCTAGTCCCTGTTCGTCCAGACCGGTATTCCATCCTTGGACTTGAGTTACTAAACGACTTTATTGGTAGCGTCCCGATTTTGACAAATAAGCCGAAGCAAATAGTTTTGATTAATGGCTCACCAGCGAAACATGACCTAAATGTAGAAAATACATTGAGAGCAGATCCGCGATTTGGGCCGATTACCCTTCCGAATAGCCTAAGATTTTCTACGCTGCTTCAGGCGAAGGAGGGGCAAATTGGATTTGCGACAGACAAACGGGTTTCGCACGTTAATACTCTTAAATATCGCCTCTCGAAGATTGTTGATGACCTAAAAACTCCCCTTGGATGGTGAAGATGAACATACTGATGCGCCGATTTTGTACTTTGCTCGCAGCGGCAAATTTTGACCGTAAGCAGATCCAAGAATTGGTTCTCGAGCTTTCTACATCCAATCCAAAGCAAATCTGGTCTGAAGTCGAAGCCATACGCCGGAGTTTCGAAAGCGGAAGGGGGGAAAAAGTTTTCGAGACCACTTCGCTGCCTGAGAATACTATTGAACAACGGATTTCGTTCTTACTGATGAATGAAGCCGCTCTCACGAAAAATGAAGCATATAATCTTCTCCAACAACACCTCGCGAACGCCTTTCCAAATAGGCAGATTCCTACAGTAAATTCTAAAGCCGGCTTCTCGGCCTGGATTCGTAAATTAGCTAAAGAGTTTACAGAATCGGAGTTGCTTCACGCTGTTACGCGCTTGCGCAACGAAAAAATTCACGGCCCGACCGGCAAGGATGATTGGCTACATCGAGAGGGTTGACGATGCCGGTAACTAAGCAAATTGCAGGCCTTATAAAAAAAGTCAACGAGTTTGCGCAAACTAGCGGCGTGTCTGTAGTATCAGCGATCGACACTAACTCCCGACTAGTTTTGCATTGGTTACCCTATCTGGAATGCCACAAAACCGGTGTGGCAGATGAATTGCTCGATGGAGTCGCTTCATCGCTTATCGAGGCTGCTGCGTGCGCTGCGCTTGGCTTGGTTAGGCCTGCATTATTCTCAATGCGCACTGAAGTTGACCTAATACTTACATGGCTTTATTTCAAAGACCATCGTGTCGAGTGGGAAACTGTCAACAAAGCAGGAGATGGCTTTAAGCTAAAAAAGGAAATATTTGAGTATCTTATTCGCTATTTCGATGGTTTCGGAGAGCGTTATGGAATACTGAAACAGATCGTGCAACGATCTGAGCAGGATACATATAGATTTCTATCTGCGCATATCCATTCGCAGAGTTCAACCACTCTTCCTGTTGCCAAGAAATTGGCTGGCGTGGTTAAGGATAAGAAAACGGGAGATGAGCTTGCGCTTGTCGCCAAGGATGTTGATGAATATGTTAGTGATATTCTAATTGCTTTGTACATAAGGGATTGGGCTCATATCCCCGCGAATATAGTCAGTTCGCTTGACGTACGCTTTAAGACGCCGGCACAAAAAGCAACATTTTTTGGCACTATCTGAATATTCTGCTGTGGAAAATAGCAATTAATTCGGATTTAAAATAATCCAACAAGGCGTCCAAAGCAGATAATCGAACAATACAGCGTCCAATGGAGAACAACCAATCCGGGGCATTTACAACACCGCCCCTATCGATGAACCATTGGTTAATTGAGCCCCTAAATCCCGCGAACGAACTCATTGCTCCCCCTTTGCCTTTACATAGACAAGTTTTGGCCCACCGTCAGCCCCGCGGTTTTTCATTTCAAACCCAGCAGCCTCAAACAACGTACCTAGTTTTTTATGCCCATAATTGCGTGGATCGAAATCTGGCTGGCGGTTCAATAAACTCCCTATGTGCCCAAGGAAGGCCCAGCCGTTCTCTTCAGTAGATGCATCAACGGCATCTTTCAATATGCGCAGCAACTCGGCGTCAACTTTTTTGATTGGCACATTTGTCGTTGTCGGGGCAGTCGCCTTTCCATTGTTTTGCTTTGGCGCTGCTGAAGGCTGTCGAAGAATTTCGGTGTAGGTAAACCGGTCACAAGCCACGACAAACGATTTTGGGGTCTTTTGTTCCCCAAAACCATAGACCTTCACCCCTTCTTCTCTAATCCGGCTAGCAAGTCTCGTGAAATCGCTATCACTGGACACAATGCAGATACCGTCAAATTTTTTCGAGTGAAGAAGATCCATCGCATCGATGATCAATGCACTATCAGATGCATTCTTCCCTACCGTGTTTCGAAACTGCTGGATTGGCTGGATCGAGTGACTCAGTAGCGAATCTCGCCACGGCGCCAGTGCTGGACTAGTGAAGTCCCCATAGATTCTTTTCACTGTTGCGGTGCCGATCTTCGATATCTCGCCTAGCAACTCTTCAATTATCGAGGCCTGAGCGTTGTCAGCGTCAATCAACACCGCCAATAGGTGGTTTTCGGTATCCATAGCAATCCATCAAAGTGAGATGCCAAATTCTATTTGAATGGCACCACAGAAATGCCAAAGGCAATCAGAGATGGTCACATTTTTTTACTATCAGAGACTCTTTACCCTAAGTTGCATTCCCATGGCCTCCAAAATTGCAGAAAAATCACTTACAGACAGGTCTCCATAACTCGACAATTGACGATCAAGCTGAGCGGGGCTCAGCCCACCTTGCTCCGCCAAATTCTGGGTACCGCCAAACGCCTTGGTCATTTCGCGAAGGGCTAGAAGCAGCTCCCCTTGATTGCCCTCTTCAAGAAATTCACTCAACACCCGCGCTGCAAGGCTTGAATCCCTGCGAAGAAGAGCAGCTACCACCTCATCCATCAACGCTTCATCCATTGTTAAAACTCCTGATGGGGGCTCTGACTTAAGTACCTGGTTTCAAGTCTGCCGGCCTTGGCATTAAGGGCACGCAATCTCTTCTCACCCCAAAGCTAAGCGTAATTTCACCCTCGTGCACTTGGTACACGAGCTTTTTTAACCCTACTCGCTGATCAAATACATCAATTACATTTTCATCCAATCGCTCAAGATGCTTGTCGAGAAGAGCATCAATGTCTTCTCCCCTCGGGTTGGTAACTATTACCGAAACATTGAACGAATACTCACCGTGCTGCACAGAAAACTCGAACTCAAGGAGCTTCTCTTTTTCTCCATCTTTATTCTGAGAAAACAGCTCTTTCAGCTTAATTTTTAGCAGCTCGTATGATTCACCTCCAAGTTTGCTGAAGAAGCCCTTGGCGATCCCCCCAAGCGCAAACGTTCCTGCAGAAATACAAATTACGCTAAGGGGGTCGAGGGATTTCTTTCCCACATAGCCTAAGTGGGCCTCTGTAGCGGACGACAACTCCCTTAATAGCGCTTCATCACGCGGGTTTTTGTAGTTTCGATCATATTGAATTTGAATTTTGTCGCTATCAACACGAGGCAACCGAAGCTCTCGCTCAGACTCACACATCTCGGGGATATCGCCCTCAAATACTTCGAGAGTGCCCACAACCTCAAACTCCCCATCGTTCGCCTCTCGAACATATGCTGAATGCAACCGCCCAACTGGAGGATGCCTAGGGTCATGTTCAATATTAATTGGGATATAGACATCAGCAACACTACTGGCCAATTCGCGGAGAGCATCTGCAGATATAGACTCACCGTGGCGATCTACACGCGAGTTTGCGATTACGGTTTCGGATACGTTCATGCGGATATTGGCCTCTAAAATATTGGTTCAAGAAAACCTGTCAATTGGGTTTCTAAATCACCACCAATTCAATTTGGAAACCTGCTGCTGATACTCCGTAGCAACAGCTTCGAAGCGTTCAACGCTTCCACCGAAAAGTCCCGCCCTAAGCGGCTCCCAATTTGCCCCCAAACTGCGGGCCTCTTCAATCACTCGTCCCAATGGGTTTTCATAGCCCCTATCACCTTTCCATCCGAACCGGCCTACGGGACCCCACACATGACGATCGGATAACCTATGAAGGTCGGCAACAGCTAACGCAAACAGCACCTCAAACTCATCAAATGCAGTTTCATACCCCCGTCCGACAAACAGCAAATCATCCAATTTTGGCTGGAGACTCTTATGCAAGTACTCGCTAATCGGGGTGTGATAGCGCTCATGCCCTGGGATTTTCTTGAACAAATCCATCCGGTTGTAATCAAGTATGCATTTGGCGACCGCCTCAATTAAATATTGGCCACTCTTGCCATATTCAGCATGCCCCAGTCTTGTATAGAAAATGCAGGCCAACGATTCGTATCGCTTTCCTTCTACTGCAGCGGTGCCGGCGCAATAGAGTGCAGTCAACAGCGGATACCATCGGAGACTCAGCCAAACAACCATTCCTCCCTGAGAGTCAAGGCGATCGGTAGACCTAGCAAATGCCTTTTGAAGGATTGCTCGGTGCATTGGCTTTGCCCAGTAGGCAATGCAGGCCAGCTCTGATGCCAGGTCACCAACAAGCTCGTCATACTTGGAAATACGCCCCAACAACTCCGCATCGGAAAACTGCCCCTGAATCTTGAAGTGGTCCTCCGTCGTATTCGCCAAAAAGTGACGAACCTCATCAATCACCAAATCGTGAAGCTCAATCATTGAGGAGTCATCGGCCAACAGTGATTTGACCTTCTTGATCTTGTTCTGTGAGCTTTCCCTTGTAACCTCCTCTTCTGGATAGGGAAGCACGACCAAACGATCGAGATCCTTGCTATCCCCGTTTCCTAGCTCAGCAAGTTGCGGCGCTAGGAAAATGAAATCGCCGTCACCGTCGAAATAACCGTAATGAGGCGTTTGATTGGAATTCTTGTCATTTGCCACCTTTGAATAGACATAGGACATGACACTGCTGGCGGTCAACACACCGTCGTCCGTAACAGCTTTTCCACGTAATGCTTCAATGAGATGTCCGGTAAATACCGAATGGTTGGGCAGAGGCCCACCGGCGTCGGCAACTACCTCGTCGGCCTTCCCCGCAGTGAGAACTTGGCGTGAATAACGAAGCATCATGTCTTTGAGGAAGCGTGTACTTCCGGGATGTGCACTACGTGTCAGTGCCAGCCCTCCATAGCATGCGTCCATTACGAATAGCATGTGCTTTGCTCTTATCAACTCAGCATTGCGAGTCAACTCGTCCCAGCGAATGAAAGACGAGAAATCGCCCATGTCCGCATCGTAGGGCACGAGGTAGCCAATTTCTCCCCGTATGCCAGTACGGGTATGGCCGTGCCCAGCAAAGAATATAAATATCTTGTCGTCGAGTGCTACATCATCAGCAGCAAACCGCATGAATGTTCGAAGAATGTTAGTTTTTGTAGCTTCCGCATCTACGAGATAGGCAACATCCTCTTGGAGAAAACCAAGTTCGTCGATCAAAACGCTGCGCACCTCTTCGGCATCGCTGACAGCATATGAAAGGGGTGAAGCGTTCTGATATTGGTTGATACCAATCACCAAGGCACGACTACGCGTGTAGTTTGCCTTGAGCATAAACCTAATATCTCTCATCGCTTTCTCATCCTATAGTTTTGATCGAGTCCGTGAAATTGCGAATCTGGTCACGGCAAATTCGGGTGGAATATGCCGCTCTGACATTGGCTCATCCTGCCCCCCCAAAATAGCCCAGCTTTTCAAACTTGATTTTCTTCGAGGCCCGGCTTGCGGCATTACCTAACGCCACTGACGATGATAGCAAGATGACATAACTAGCGCTCGAAGTCCCCTCGCTTTGGAGCCCCCGTAGGTCATCCGTCACGAAATGGCCTCAATCAATAAATTACTTGGCCTGCGGGCTTGTCTTTGAGTCGAAATTTGGTCGGATCGTGACATATGACCTACGCCCATGATTTTGAGCGACTCAGCATCCAACACACTCGCTCAAACTAGATTCATGAACTGTCAGTCAAACAATCCAAGCTGAATTTTCCCAAATTGAGGCAGCGGCAACTCGTTATCAAGCCATTGCCTGTCATTATTGAGCAGCCAGCGATGGCTTCTCTGATGAGCTTTTAGAAAAGCCGCCCTCACTGGACTCTCATGGGCTGACTTGTATTCAAGGCAAACTGACCGGTGTCTTTCCAACGGCGTTCCAACGGGTAATGGCCTTACTGCTGACGAAGAACCCGATATGTCATCAACACCCAGGGCATCCTCCCACCGACATCGCTCCTTGAAGGCTCCCCAAGACCCAAAAAGCCAATAAACGAGCAGAAGTCGCAACAGCGGCTTGGGCGCACAAGAGTCAACAATCCCATGGAAAAGAGGCCCCGCCCCAGCCACCGAGTCAGGTCTTGGAAGCGCATTCGCCCTGCAAATGCCGGATAGCTTTTGCTCGAACGAATACGTTACAGCTTTCTTGCGTAACTGTCCGCTCCGAGTCAGGAGCCCCAAATGCTGCATTCCGGTCCTGAAACTGCGAAGTACGGCCAGGGAACAATAGGGGGCCGCCATATCGTTAAGTGCATCAGCCCCAAGAGTCGCCAACCCTAGCCAAAACTCGCGCTGATCAAGCAAACCCTCTGTCGGGGGAAGGATCGGATAGTCGCTCAGATCCAGTGGCAAAAATAAGCGCTCATGGGCCTTTGCCCGTCCAATATCAAATCTTTCGAGAACAACCCCATGATCGACGCAGATCAACGAAGCCGGCAACTGGTGCTGTCGATGCCAGTAGGCAACGCCGAACTGTGTAATGTCCGCCCCTGCACATCGAGGGCATATCCTCCAGCGACAGAGCCCGCCTTGGGTGGTATCGGCAAGCCCCAGTATTCGATGAGCCGACATCGACTCGACTTCTGCCAAATGAGCCGCCACACGAATCGAAGTCATATCGATCAAGGTGGTTTGGACACCTGCAGGTAAGCCATTTCTACTGCACAAGGCATCCAGGTTTAGCCGGCAATCCATAACGGATAGCGATGGAGACAAAGCTAGAGAATTGCATAACGCCAAGGCGTTTGTGGTGCCATTGATTTTGGCTACACGCGCAACCAGCGAATACAGCGTTTCATCAGGCAACGGGATAGGCCACAGCAACACACAATCCCCCTAGTTCCTCTGGCACCAATATGCATTTATGCAAATTCGCCGTAGTCGACATTGCACAACCAACCCCAAGAAACCGTGAAATAGCTTTCAAACCGGGAGCAGGAGGTGATCACACTCTACTGCAGCCTGCTTTAACTGCCAAAATCATTGCTAGCCATAGATAACCTGCATGCATCGTGAAGACAGCCAAACAATCTATAAGCCCAACCCTATCCTGCTGCCACTGAAAAGCACTTCAAATCGCCGCATCAGCTCTAACCAATTGCACTTGAAAACACGCATAAATAATGCATAATAATATGCATGAAATTTAATGAAGCCCTCCGCACCGAATCAGCACTGGTGGCCAAGCGTGCTCGAGAGCTTGGGCTGACCCAATCAATCATTGCAACCCAACTGAATGCCAGTCAATCGCAAGTCAGCCGAATTCTGTCCGGCGCATCCAGACGGCGTTCAAAGCTGTTTGATTCAGTATGTAAATACGTGTTGTCGGTTGGCCAAGGCCCATCACACGAAGCCGTTGCTGAATCTAAGGAGCTGACTGAGGCCCTGGCCTCAGTCTGGGATGGAACACCGGAGCATGCCCAAGCCCTAGCGCTAGTCATCCGCAGTCTCGGGGCATTACATCCGAGCGGCAGTGCGATTCGAAGTAACCCCCCCGCGCCCTAGGAGATTGAAGTCAATGATTCATGTTCCGGAACCGTTACCCGACGAACTCGCGGCAGGGCACCTAGGACGTGTCTACACGATCAACGGCATCCAAAAGAGTGATCGAGAATCAAACACCATCCACAAACTTGTTGGGGATGGCGGTCGAATGTACACCGAAACGCTGGCATCTCTGGCGGGCCTGACATTTCCACAATATCTTTTTCAGCACACACTGCTGCCTTTCTATCGCGCGGTCCAAGTGGGAGAGCCAACAAACTGGGGGATGTTCAACGAAAATCTCGTTGCTCGCGTCTCAGGACACCGCACCAACCCACTGGGAGCAATGATTTGCCCTGACTGCATCGATGAAGACCTCTCCTTCTGGGGCTTTTCGTATTGGCGGAGATCGCATCAACTCCCCGGCATATGCACATGCCCAAAACACCAAACAGCGCTTATGCGAACCAATTCGAGTTCGCCGATGAAACTACTACCCCAAGAGTCCTTGGAAAAAGCGGAAGCGCTCTCGCCTGAACTCCATATATCGGCGATTGAGAACCCGACGATCCGACGCTACGGTGAAATTTGTCAGGAATTCTTGGGTAGAGAACACTCGATATCAACAACTCAAATGGTCAGTTGCCTGCAGCAACGCGCACGCCAGTTACAAGTTCGTTCTCGCGCGGGCGTTATTGGTTTGCACCTTCATGACATGGCCCGTCACCAAGCAAGTGGCGAATGGCTCACAGCGCACTTCCCCGACATCGGAAAGAAGGGGAGCAGTTCATCGCTATGTCGCACCTATACGAGTCAGAAAATCGCCTATGCCACGACGTACTACGCCTTAGCTCTCGCTTTGCTGTACGACTCGGCTGATGATGCATTTTCCGATCTGGAGGCATATCGAGAATTGAATCAGGCAATCAATATTCAATCGACATCAAAGCCAATTCATTGGGAATCTGAAACTGAAAACCCTGGAAACCTTCAACTTGCGCTAAGTGAATTCTTGCGAGGAATGCCTGTTGATCAGGCATGCAGACAGTACGGTACAGAGCGCCATGTTTTAGAGCGGGTGCTTCGTGTCGCGACCAAACATGCACTGGAAAGACAAATATAGCTGTACTTGAACACCAAAGGTGCTTTCCCGGACTTTCGATTCGGCTTGAGCTCAAGCAAAATTAAATCAATACATCATATTAGAGAAACATATGCAACAGTTTGAACGCGGAACTGAACCTCCCCCAACTATCCTCAGAGAAAGAGCAGCTGATGCATCGCGGAAAGCCTTCCGTGATTTCATGCAGTACGGCAGAGAACGGCTAAACCAGACCAATGTGCCACGATTCAACCTTCATCTTGAGAGTGATAAAGGCCTAGAAGATTCCTTGCGGCGATTGTTTCGAGGACGTTGCGCGTTCTGCGAAGCAACTGCTCCTGTTATGCCCTATTATTTTCGCCCGATAACTGAAGCGTTACCTGCCGTCAACCGAGAACAAGCTCACCTGTACTATGCATGGCTAGAAACGGCTTGGGAGAATTTTTATCCCATCTGCGATTCGTGCCTTCCAAATGACCCGCATTACTTCCCAGTTTCAGGCGCGCGTTGTCCTATACCTAGCCTTGAAGAAATTGATCGGTTCGTTGAAGAAGGTTTGGGCTTGTGGCGTCCATATCCGCTCAAAGAGCGTGCATTGCTTTTGGACCCATGTGGCACACGGGAACCTCATCGAAGCTTACTTCCTCGGATTGATGGGTTTTTGCTTCCCCTTTCATCTCGTGGGGAACTAACAATTCAGCACTTCAACCTTAACGCTGAAAAGCGCGCTCATGCTCGCCAAAATCGTTACGGAGAGTATTTTTCAGAACTGACTCACGGTCTGTCGAATATCAAAGGTATAGATTTTCCATACAGAATTTTTTCCTTTCAGGAGCTGGAATTTGGTGGCACGTGGTACATGCTGCTCCGTCGTCTGGCACTTGCGATTGCTAAATTGGGTGGATTTCAACAACAAGCATCACCTTCTCGAATTCAGCAGTTCTACGCCTCGATACGAGGAAAGAAAAATTCATTTAGGCTGTTAGATTCCGCATGGCAGCAACTGATCGATGAGGATTCCAAGCCTCCCCAAGCGCAGATTCGCCACGCAGGGTATAACCGCCCCAATCGCGCAAGCCTCTCGAGAATCACGCTATCCAACTTCAAAGCAATCGAAAAGCTCTCTATTACCTTTCCAGAGGCATCCCGCGACTCAATTGCGATCGACTCAGACCGTCCTGTCCCCTCTCTTTTGATTCTCGGTGAAAATGCAGTTGGGAAAAGTTCAATTCTTGAAGCAACCGCACTCGCATTAGCGGATCAATCTGCACGCGATCGAGTAAATACGGCGCAACGTTGGGTACTTAGCCCCCATTACTTAGGCTGCGAAGGACCTGCCGATATCGGTCAAGCCACAATTGAAATTCAGCTATCAAACAAAAGCTCCCGAAATCTGATCATTGAGACTACAGGGATTCAAGCCTTTGATAGTACTGAATGGTCGCCAATCCCCGTCTTTGCTTTTGGAGCATTTCGACAGTATAAGCAGGCTCAACGAGCCAAAACGCCGGACCAGTACATTCGAAATCTCTTTGATGGCAGCGACATTGCCAATCCGGAGCAATGGTTGCTCAAATTGGACAATGATCGGTTTGACATGGCTATCCGAGCGTTACGTGAGATTCTGTCAATTGAAGGTGATTTTGATGTGGTCGAGCGCGATGCTAACGAAAACACTTGCTTCGTAGTAACAGCGGTTCCAGGAACAGGGCATCGTATGAAGACGCCATTACGTGCGGTATCGTCCGGCTTCCGGTCGGTACTAGCCATGGCATGCGATGTGATGCACGGCCTAATGAATCCACGCTTCTACCCTAATTTTGAGTCGTTATCCACCGCGCGAGGAGTAGTCCTCATAGACGAGGTCGAGGCTCATCTTCATCCCCGATGGAAAATGCAAATCATGCGCGGGCTGCGCAGAGCATTACCTCAGATGACCTTTATTGCAACAACTCACGATCCGTTATGCCTACGCGGAATGAACGACGGTGAAGTTATCGTTCTACAGAGGGTGGCAGGTAAGGAAGCTACGACTCCTACAAATTTCCCCGTGTTTGTGGAGCAACTAATTAATCTACCCAACGTTTCTCAACTACGAATCGACCAGTTGCTGACTTCGAATTTTTTCCAACTTTATTCCACAGATGCTCCCGAAATGGAAGAAAAGCTAGCCAAGTTAAGCGACCTTCTCTCTCGCAATCCGGACGATCTTCTGCCTGATGAGTTGCGGGCAATGAATCAGTTTCAACAAGACCTCGCCGAGGCCATGCCTATAGGTGGTACGGAAGCGCATCGGATTGTTCAAGAAGCTGTCGCGGAGTACCTCAAAAAGAGGCGCCAAGCGACAGCAGATCGAGTAGAGAGGCTTCGAGATGATGCTAAGACTCGCATCATCCAAGCTCTACAAGGAATCTGAAATGCGCAAAGTCGCCAGAGGAAACAAGCCTGCTCCATCTGCACTTCGCGCACAGGACAAATCGGGTAAAACTGAGCTTGAGCGAGTACGCGCGCACCAAAACGATACGAATCCAAGCAAAAAGAGCTTTGAGTTTGGAGCCTATAAGCATGATGAAGTCAAACAACGGTTAAATGAACTTTTTCACGGCAAATGCGCTTACTGCGAGACTTTCTTTGCAGCATCGGCTCCTGTCGATATTGAACACTATCGCCCGAAAGGTGCGGTAAGTGAGGACAATACCCACCCTGGATATTGGTGGTTAGCCATGGCCTGGGACAATCTGCTTCCTTGTTGCATTGATTGCAATCGTAAGCGGCACCAGTTAGCGCCTCTCCCTTCGACTAGTTTGTTCGAACTCTATGAACATGCATCAAGGAGTGGCTTTCAATCATCCCTATCTGGTAAAAAAGATAGCTTCCCTATCGCTGCGGCCGGACAACGTTTACAACCAGAAAGTGCAGACTTCGATAGCGAAAAGGCACTTCTGCTCGACCCAACACGAGATGCGCCGGACGAGCATTTGCGGTTTAACGTTGATTTGCCCGCCTCACTAGGATTGATCCTGCCTTGCGATATAAAAGGGAAACTGAGTGAACGTGGCGCCGTTTCAATACAGGTATATGGACTCAATCGCTTGGGCCTTGTCCAAGACCGCACTCGATTACTGCGCCGCCTCGAATTTCTTGGGGACTTGGTCATTGAGCTAGCAGCAATAATTCAGGACATCGATAATAACGAAGTCACTGCCGCGTTGAAAAAAGTTGGTGTTCAAGAGTTGCCTAGACGTCTACGGCTGCTGCAAGATCGCACGCTTAACGAAATGCGCGAGATGGCTTCCCCTAAGGCCCCATACTCCTCAATGGTGAAAGCTTGGCTTTCGAAGTTCGCCGAGAGATTTACCTAGATGCAATCGTGTTACGACGTGCCCAACATGATCGCTTCCTGCCAATTCTGTTCGGGTGCTTCATGTCGCGACAAAACATCGCTTGAATTTCGAATCACGGCAGCACGAGTTGCGCTATATGATTTTCATACGCCACGAATCCTGGCCGGATGGCAGATTGCTGGCCTCGATTGGCGGACACGCGAACGACAGTTTCGGCCTATAACTGCGAATACTTGGCTTTTTGCATCATAAAGAAAACGAAACGAAGCGCCTCCTCGGTTGGTTCATCATCGCGAAGCCAGCGTATCTGAATACCAAGATACTTAGCCCACTCGACGCCCTTCTTGAAGCTTTTCCATCTATCTGTTTTGGCAGCCAATTCGACAAACTGGTTCACTAAAAGATACTGGCTTTTGCCGGCACAATACTTCGCCCGCTCAAACGCAAATTCCATATGGTAAAAAGCGGATTCGTACTCCTCTTTTCGGTAGCGAACCACAGCGCGTAACCAACGCTCCATCCAAGCAAGGTGTGCCGTTAAGCCATCCCGCTGTATTTGAAGTAGGTACTTATCAACATCATCGTCAGTGCAGTTACGACCGTGTCCTTTAAGCTCGAATCCTTCACCTAACCTTTGTGGAAAGCTTGGGGGCATCTGGAATTCCCCGCTGATTCCAATGTTTTCAAGTACTGTACGTACACAGTATTCGCCGTAGTACTCTACCAATTCATTGATGGTTTCTTCGGGGAGCGGTCTGTAATCGTGATGCTTGAGAAGAGTGTCTAGCGTATGGGCTAGGTCCTCGAATCTATCCCGGAACCAAACCCAGTAGCGTTCGGAAAACTGTAGCCAGAGCTCGTCGACTGCAACAGAAGGAACGCGGCGTTCTTCAATGTAAGCCGTGGTTGAGCTGACAAAGCTCTCAATGTCTGGCAACAGCCAAGTGCGGTGCTGCTTAAATTGAGTGATTAATTGCTGTAATGCTGCTGGCCCGTAGGCGTCCCTCAACAGGCTGCAAACATGGGTGCTCATGCGTGCCAAGAAGAGCACTTGATAGATGCTTTCACGCAGCTTTTTTGAAATTGTTCGTTGGCAAGCTGGATTTGCCTGCTCCTGAAGACTTTCCATTGACCTGGAGAAGTTCCAGTAAAGGCCTGGCCAGGAAGGGAGGCGTTTCCCGTTAAACCATGCTGACGCATTGTCTAAATTCTGCTGTTGTTCAGGGCGGTCAGTTTCGGTGCTCTTTCCTGGATAGTGAAAGTGAGTGCGACTAATAGTGCAGGCTTCGTAAACCCAAGACATTGCCTTCGCTAAGGGCCAAGTGATTTCATCCTCATTGATTGTTGGCAAAAACCAATCTGGGTCAGGAGGGGTAGTGAAACCTTCAGAATGGAGATTCAGACGCAGAACGTGCTTTTGAATTGATAGGGCCAGGCGGGGGATCGCATGAGCGCGACAAAACCACAGGATGCTGTCTTTTTTATTGAGGTAAGTTCCCTCGTCGCGAATGACAGCGTTGTAAACATCAAAGAGATCCATGGCACATTCACCTACCGTGAGATTTGCCTTTTCATTCGGAATAGCGCCGCCAGTCAGAAAGGCGAGCGTGCTAATGAGTTCGCCACAGCGTTCTGTCAGGCTGCCATCTTCATCGGTGAGGCGTTCTAGCTGTTTTTGAATGCGCTTTTTGGCCGCATCGTCAAATCCGTCAACTTCGCCTCGTTTGCGAGGTAATACTCCTGTGGCATCGAATGCAAACTTGACCAGTTCGCCCAGTGTCGGGAAGTTGTAGTCCATACTCGGTTACTCTTTTTTCGGAAAATGCCTCCCCGCATTAGCAGGGAGGCAGAACGATCAGCGCTGATTCGGATTCAGTTGTTTTCCACGATTGCCATGAACTTGGGCATTGACCGGGTTGGTACCCGAAGTCCCTCGGTTAGTGTTGCGCGCATCTGCGCGGTTGTTCTGCTGTTGCTGGGTGCGTGCTTGCGGCTGCGATTGCTTTGCCATGATTGCTCCTAAGAGGATTAAAGGAGTAGCCATGCTATTTTTTGACGCGTTCGGAGTAACCTGGAGTTTTGGCGACAGGTTTTTTCTGAAACTAATCGTTGAGTGATTTCCTCTTTCGCCCCTACAGCTTTTGACAGCCCCCCGTGCTCAGAGCGATCAGCGTAGGCGATAGCCAGTTAGTGTTGCACGGTCAAAACTAAAAACGTGCTCCCGCGGACTTTCCTGGCAACGGCCGACGATTCGACGCTGAAAATCCGGCTCTCCCCTGTCTAGCAGAACTTGGGCCTCGCAGCTGGGACATGTCGCCGCATACTTGATCATTCTGGCTCGTTTCGGGGTGTCCGAGGTAGCGCCGTCAGGCTTGTACAGTTCGAGACATACGCCAAATTCCTTGAATCCGACCATCGACTCCGAGGCCATAACGATGCGGTCATCGACAAGTCGGCTAAATCGATTCACGAGATAGCGCGCGTACCACGCTAATAAACCAATGTAGATCAGGATGATAACGTCGCGGGTCATCAGGGGTGATTCACTGAGGCTGAGGACGTACAGCAGAAATGCGCCAAGCAATCCTACGACGGCAAACCAAAGCAGTGTTGGCCAAACAAGTATGTGCTTCCGCCATCCTTGGGCAACTTGCTCTTTGTCAAACAGCAAACGCGCCCACCACGAAAGCTGGAGGTTTTCTGCAGGGATGTAATCAATATCGTGCTTCGGAAGATTTCGCGGAGTTGGGAGTGCGCATGCGGGGATCTGCAGCGCGACGAGTGAAATCAAAGCTTGATTCCCCGCTCCACCATCACTTTCGCGTTTGTCGATCCAGGGGTAAACGGTGAGTCCCTGGTCGGCAGCAAATTTTTGTATTCCCTCTTCACATTTTTTACGGAAATCACCGTTGAAGGCCTTCCAGTGACGACTAAACCAGGCACTGGCATCTCCTTCAGATTCGCCGGTGACAGCTTCCCGAATTGATAGGTAGTTGAAGTGAGGCTCTTTACCTTCAGATAATCGGTAGATTGTCTGCTCGGCTAGAAAGTGAAGGATTTGATAGGGTTGTGCGTGTTTCCCGTGGATTGAAAGGTAATCCAGTAGACAGTGCGCTATGGCCAGTACGTGGCATTCGGTAGTGCTCTCGGCGCTGCTATTAGTATTCTGATTATTTGGCATTAATTTCCCTGCTCAAGGGTAATGTCAGGGTTGTTGAGTGAATTTTCGAGGATGAATTTTCTAACCTGACTTCGTGTTCAAACCATGGAGTCAGAATTATGCAGCAGAAATTTTTGGTACAGGGTGTGGCCGTCTTCACAAGACGCCTCCCATCGGGAGACTTGGCTGTTTGGCACCCGTTTAACGCGGAAGTCCAAGCCATTGTTGAGCCGCTATGTCGTGGTCGCGGATATTGGCAAGCCGAATTCAACAACTGGATCGTTAAAGCGCATTGCGTAGCTCTGGTATCGGCAGAGCTCGCCAAGATCGGGAGCGCACCATGAGCCGACTCCCTGCCTGCATCACGTGGGCGCTAGACGTCCAAGCAGGAAAGCTCATCAAAGCTGATCAAGCTAAGCATCGACTTGGAAAGGAGCGGTATTCGATGCATTGCCGACGAATACCGGTAATTAGCCAAGCGTCGGCAAAGGACGATACGGAATAACTGACATGACTAACTTCCATATCCCACTCCAGTACTTAGCCTTATTTGAAGCAAAACCAGCAAAATCCTCTATCAGTTCCGATACAACGCCCACCACCACACTTGGTCAGCAAACATGAATACAAGCACCTCCGACAATTGGATTGTTGAATCAGGTCAAGAGAATCCCCACCGTCCTCTACTGGACGATTTGGTAATGGCATGGGCGCGGGATCGCTCCACTGGTGAGCCGCGCTACATCGGCGAACTAAAGGCTCACCAGACAGGTGCTGCGTGCAACTGTGAGTGTTATAGCTGCGGCCTGCCCTTGCAGGCGGTGAATGCCGGAAACCCGGACTACAAGCGCCGCCCATCATTTCGGCACCCAGCCGGCGCGGCCAAGGATGAATGCCTGATCCTATCTGCGCGAGTCGCTGCACTGGAAATGCTGCAACGGGAAGGCAATCTCCGATTACCGATGCGGCGAATAAAAGGAGCCGTTCAGGGTTTGTCAGGGCAGTACCACAATGCATGGGCCGTTGCCCCAACTGAAACGGTGCGTGTCGCCCGCTTCGAGTTTCGGGACAAAACCGCGGCGATTATCACGCTAGAAGATGGCAGAACCTTCAGGGCCGTGCTTGAGGGCTCGATTGCCGCCCAGCAGCAAGACGCTGGTACGACCTCGCTAATTCCAACCATTGTGATGGCCATCGACGATCCAGCCCTTGCGGGGATGCCACCAGACGAACTGCGCAAACGGATCACGATCATTTCCGAGCATGCACTGTGGTGCTCTCACTGGAATGACGAGAAGCTGGCCAAGGAAGCCGAAGACAAAGCAGTGGATGAGGCCAGGCAAGCATTGGACTGGGGCGCAGCCGACCGGGAAACATTGCTGCACCTGATCGCCAAGCAGATTCTGGAAGAAGAGAAGCGGATTCGATTGCCTGACCTGACCGGGACGGCACGCACTACGCTTCAGGATGGCGAATCTTTGACGGCCAGCAAGAGCTATCCCGGAGCAATGGTTCAACTGGACGAGGTAGCACTGGAGAAAGGTATGGGCCGCACCCGCCCCGACGTGATCGCCCAGATGCGTGAATCATTTCCATGGGAGGCAGGGCCGATCCTGATTGAAGTGACGGTCACGAATGCGATCACTGAAGAACGGATGCAGCGGATTCGGCACAACAATTTGCCGACGCTGGAAATCGACATTCGCCAGTTGGGCGGCAAGGTATCTCGCGTCGAATATGCCCGGCTCGTGGTTGATGAAGTAGCAGGGAAACGCTGGCTCTATCATCCCGCCGAGGTTTTGCTGCGTCAGCGAGCGGCAGTCACGCTTTCCCAACTGGCCTCGGAGCGCAATCGTGAGATCGAGCAACGCCGGGAACAAGAAGTCGAGCAGGAAAAGTTCCGGAAAATCCCGGAGAGCTTGCAACGCATTATCCCTCCGCCGTCTGAGCGTACAGCGGCCAGCAGCTATCCGCGCAAGACGAACACACATAACTGGAAGCATGGCCCGGTTTCAACGGCCAACAACGCCCAGTGGCGATCCTGTGGCTGCACTCAGTGGGAGGATGTGCTTCGGTACGGTGAGGATCGCCGAGCCGAGCATCAACCGGTCGCTATAGCACTCCGAATGTGCTCCGAGCGCTATAGCTATTCGGTCGGCTTGCTGCGGGGCATCTGGTTGTCGGCTGGCCTGATCCAATAGCTCGCCGCTGTGGCTGAACAAGCAGGACGGCTTTCAAGTAGAGGGAATAACGATACGATAATAGTTCTGAGTTGAGCCGAAACCGCCGTGGTGCCGAAAGGGAGAATGTAACTTGTACGATAGCTGGACAGTCTGGGTGCAGGGAAAAGTGGCGACCAACCTAAACATTGGGCGCCTGATAGTGGAGGACGAATGCTTCGTTTCCGCGAATACAAAGCTCTGCGATTTCGCCAATTCAGCCTGCCTATCCTCGGAATCCTTGGCCAGGCGTTATTTAGAGGCACTCCTCCCCATCCTGAAAAAACGCTACGGGGACGGTATCCGCCTCTCCGTATTCGACCGTGGCCCGCAGGGTCGCCCGGAATTCGACGACTCCTTGGTCACGGCCCGTATCGAGCAGGGGGTTTTCGCTCCTAACCGTAGGCCGAAAATGCTTTCCTGAGGAGGCTAACCCAACTCCCCGCCCTGCCTTACGATGCATGCGAAGAGGTAGGGATTCAAGGGCACGTCTACCAATACGCGAATTTCGCAGGCAGGAGATCTTCATACTGCAATTGCAGACGAGGATCTCCGCTAAGTATTGCCTTGACGGCGGGCTGCAAGGGCGCCAGAGCGTTGGCAGCCGCATAGCGAAAATCATCCAGCAACAATTGCCTTCCACCTCGCTCAAACGACCGCCGATGGGCATGAATCCACAGTGCCATACAGATTCGGAATATGCCGCCGCTGAGTTCATGCAACAGATGACGAAGCTCATCCGAAGGCTCCAACGAATCCGGTTGCCATTGGTATTTGCACAATTGAGGAAACAGGCGGTTTCTGAAAAAATCGTCCTCAGCAGACACCGCATGCGGTATTCGGTGAAACCCTGCAGTCACCAATCGCTGAATCGTGCTCATCCGTGATCCCAAAGCCTCTATCCCATCAGGAGTCCCACTGGCAAGCACCGGTATCTTGGTGGTATTGGTTAAGGTCAGGATGAGCTTAACCGCCTCATCATCAGCCACTCTTAGTGCAGGCCTTTGAGCAACCCTACGCCTTGCGGCCGCCTCCCGAACCGCTTTTCTTTCAATTTTGAAGAGATTCTGAATCTCATCGAGAATAAGCAGCCCTGGGAAGTGGCAGAAGATCATTTGCAGCCATTGATTAGCCAGCGTCCCACCTTTTTTATTAGAGTTCGAAAGCAGTTGATCAGCGTAGTTCGTTCCAAGCGCACTATCTGTCGCAATTGCAAAATTCTCCACCAGCTCTTTGATTTTTCCTGATTGAGGCACATCGACCTTCAGCCACAGCAGTTGACGTACTGACCCAATGAGCCCGGGAAATCGCTCGTGGGTAACGACTTGCGGAAATAATGCCAATGCCCTTTCAACCGCTGTAGATTTACCGACACCCGATAAACCGACCACCGTACTACCTAGCTGGACCGCCGCATGAGAAGAATCAGTAGCCCCCGGAGCATAGATACGCTGCCACGTTGATGGATTCACCGGATTCCGATGCACATACCCTTGCCGAATCATGAACCCGATGCTTTCAGCAAGCTCCAGACCTGTCGATGTAGGTATGTGAACCCGAAGAATGTCCGCAAGCTGATGCTTCCGGATATGGATTGGCGTCGCTTCAATATCTTTGGGTAGAGGCGGTAGGTAGATCATTTGCCTCAAAATCTCTGCTGGCGACAAAATGGGACCGCAGGCATCAATCAGGATATTCCCCGCATAGGCCTCGACCTCGGAGACCTTTGCGGTGCCAGCGACTAATTGCATTCGCCGGCCTCTTTGTCGATTTCGGCAAAAACCTGGTTCATCAACGATTCATAGCCGGGATTACGTTCGGTGACATCTCCATGATTGGTATTGTCCGGTGGTGGCAGAATGGATTTCTTGGGCATGGTTTCCAGCAGCCGTGCTTCACGCGCGGTGAGCCTTGGACCCTCATACTCACGTTCAGCTTCTCGCGTAAGCTCTACCGCACGCTTGTTGACTGCAGCTTGTCGGTCAATATTATTCACAGCAGCCTGCAGTCGAAGGTATGCGCGATCATTTTTCTTCGAGCTTACATCCATCACCGCGTCGCGCCATTCATCCACGCTGACATTTCCCGGCGCACGAGCATTAGCCCTGAGTTTGAACTCGTGTAACCTACCCACAGGGTCAGGCCACCAGATTCGTGAAGTCGATCCAGGGAACTGGAATACCGTTTTCTCATCTGACCCAAAGTTTCGGGCCAAAGCAGACCAATTCTGCTCATGAGCAATCGGCGACTCGTATTGTAGTGACTCCAGAAAAACCCCATCTCTTCTGGAAAGCGCCACTTTCTGCTGAAGAAGTCCGCTCAACAATCGATCCTGCGGCATCGCCTTCTGATATCCGATTCCCATTTCATGCCCAAACCGCCAAAGCCCGGCAGGGCTTGGCATGGCGTTGGCAGCGATCATCTCGCTCGTCATTCGATGTGAGCGATCTGCAAACAAGTTGTAGTGATTGAAGATGCCATGCAGAAAAGCAACGTATTCCCTAAGCGTCAGTGCTGATTCTTTGCCCGATGTCTTCAACTCCAACTCTCTGCGACGTGCATCGATGGCTCCAGGCAAAAAACTGAACTGCTGGTCTTTCGCAATCCGATGCACCACCTCGACCAGCCCCTTCAAATCCGGCCGATATGCCGCATTGATCATGAAGTTGATTGCAAGTTGCTCGCATGTCTCACGAGCCCCTAACGACAGGTATTCGCCGCGATCGCACATCACCTTGTAGGGAGCCGTCGGAAAAGGAGTCAACACATCAACGAACTCAACTCCCCAAAGTTCGGCAAGCAGTTTCGGATCACAAAATGCCGAGAACAATGCGAGTTTGGCGGTCTCCCACGAGGGACCCGACAGGCACACATAGAAGCCAACAATAGCCGTCGACCAAACATCAATCACGATATAGACGATGGGTCTGCCAATTGGCCAAGCCCTGTTGATCGAGCTGCGTAGATGGATGTCACCAATAGTTGAGTCAATCGCATACACATGGCCAGGACCGGCAACACCGTCATATGACCGACCTCGAAGTCCGCGCATATTCCGATCAAAATGCCCTTTCGTCGTTCGGAGCATCGTTCGCTCCAGTCGCTTCACATCGAACTCAATGACGTTGCGAAACTGACGCTGATTCGGAAAGCTTCCTTGGATGGGGAGAATTGGTTCCCGCCCAGAATCTGTCTGCTGATATTGCGTGACATAGGCACGCTCAATCGTCTCATCATAGAGCTGCCTAAAGGCTTTTCCGGGTTTTGCCAATGCTCGGTAATGATGCACGATCTTGATGCGGTCCTCCTCTGTCACACCTGCCTGAGGATATGGCTCAGGATTCCCCAGCCGCACGTTCAGTGTCTTGGCACCCGCCTTACGCCGGGTTGGAGTAACTGGCCGAGGCACCCCAGGTGCCCCGCATTTATCAAAGCGAGGCATCAGCGATAGCTGATCGAAACCATGCTTACAGAGCATTGGCCATAGTCGGTAGATGCTGGCTCGCGAACCTTTTGCGGTGCTCATTGCAGCTCTGACAAGCGGACCAAGACCCCGCGAACCCTGAAGCGCATCGCAAATTGCGCGATGATCAAAAAATGGCTTCATCAACTCACAGCGACGTTCCCAAAGATCTTTCTCAGCAGAGCCCAATGCTGAAGTTGGCGTCAAAAGCTTTCCCTCAGGTTGAAGATCGACATCAACCAACTTTTCAGCCTCCTCGAAAGCTTCCAAAGTCGCTCTCTCAATCTTGGTTAGGCTTCCCGGAAAAGTCGACTTCCCCCTTGCATCTCCCCACGGGGCGGCAAAAGCTAGCCAAACATAACTGAACCCCGGTGGGGTTGCCACGACACGGTAGAAACCGCAAAGGTCATCACTTTCAATGCGCAAGGCGGCGTTAAATATCAGTAGTGCCATGCCGTTCTCCTCGATGCAATTGGGTTCTGCTTCCAAAAATCGGCTTTTGAAAGTAAGGCGATGGGTTCGTTGGGGCGCATCGAGCGAGACATATCGAGCGGGACGCGGCCTGTCCAAACTGCCTGCCAAAACGCATACAAGGCATTAGCCTTGATGACAGGCAGCACGTGAGTCACGTGCGCAATGATTGAACTTAGCGTCATGCCTCCTGGGGATGGAAGCGTGACAGCCAGTGCATCGAGTATTTCGCTCGAAACTGGCGAGACATCGACAGCCCAAGGCATACCAATACGAATCGTATTGGCCACCGAGTCGCTATAGAGCGAAGGCGACAACAGCAGCCAGAAGACGTCCTGACGCAACCAGTACTCACGTTCTATCCGAAGCAACTCAATTGTTCGCGGATCGCTCAACTCACTGTCGTACTTCACGCTAATCGCTAACAATTCACAACGCCCGGCCGGATTCTTTAGCGTAAGAACAAGGTCCGTGGTCATCACCCACAGAGCGACAATCCCGTCTTTGCGAACTACTGGATGTTTGTGCCCCAGATCTTCTGAAATCTGCAATGTGCCCTCAGACGCAAGGACGCGCGAACTCGACTGATAGGCAGCTATCCCCGGTTCGCCAACCTCATGGGCGAGCGGATACTGTTCTCGTAGATCAACCAGGTTAGGCAACATTGAGGCAAAGGCGAAAGCCACCATTTCCTTATCTGACAGGAGATGATGCAATCGCCCGAAGCGCCAGTTGATGAGGTGTGATCTGCCTCGACTACCAGGATCAGAGCGTGTGACTTGATGCCATGGTTGGTAATCGGCGCCTGTGCCAGTTCCTCGGCCTTCATCGCGCCACTTTGCCAGACGCGCAGGAGTAAACCGCAGTCCCTTTCTCATGGGATCTCCTTCCTTGCCATTTAACGGCAATAAACAAACCGGAAAAGAGATGCCCTTGACGCGTGCAGAAGGCACGAGTACATTTCATTTTGAATGCGAAATCTGGGGGCACCCCTCAGTACGAAACGCCGCAGGTTTGCAGACCGGCGGCGTTTTCGTTTGTGCAGTTATGAGTTCATGGCGATGACACTCCGTTCAATTCATTAGGGCAAAAGCCCAATCAAGCACGTCGCATCCTGAGCACGTACCTGCTCCAAAGCCTTATTTAGCAATAGGCTCCATTCCTTCAGCGGGTTCTGCGGCCATGGTAACCATTTGGCGTTGCCGACTAAGCCAGACAGCCACATCGCGCGCCAATGCAAACTTCCCTCGCCTATTAGGAATCCGGAGTAAGGGTACAGGTACCGTTCCCCGCACGACGGCCTGGCAATAGGCATTCGCAGATGGATAGCCCAGCACCTTGGCTAGATCAGATGGCGACAAGAGCAGGCCATATCGGCGCACAAGTTCATCGTTGAGTTCTCTGGCCAACCCGCTTTTCAGCTCCTGAAATTCCTCTTCGTGCACCTCATCCCCTGTCAGTGGCGGTCATCAAGATGCTATGTTTCTGGTGAAAACCTAACAAGCCACACGATATGACTAATCGTCACCCTATTTCCTCGCCTTGAATATCGCTAAGTGACTGATACATCGGTAGCCTCACTCTCTGACTTCATTAAAGCGTCCAAGACGCGAAAAAATCCTGTCGGCAAACAGAGGCATGTCGTCGATGCTTTTCGTACCGTTTTTTGGTTTCATTTACTGCGAATAAATTCCGGCGCCAAATCCACCTACCAAATGGATCAGCTACTGGAGAATCACCAAAATAAGAATGAAGAAAGGGCGCCCGATTGCAAGAACAAGTGGCGCAGCTATAGGTACGGACGGCATACACCAAGTCCTGCGCTGGTGCATTCCATCGCGCGCACTCATCCGGATAGCCATGCGGTTCTGAACCACGTTCTTTGGGAAGCACTGAGGCTTGACCGGCCTATTTCGAGACATGCAGATTTCTGGCTAAGGCAACTGCATCCAGAGGTACAGATAGCTCTTTATCGGCACGGAAACACATTCCGCTTAGGAAAGTCGATTGATGAAAAGGTAGTTAAAACACGACTTCCCATGCTTGAACGGCGTGCAGGACTTGATGCGCTTGCTTGCTTGATTATTCTGCTGCGTAAAACCGTCGATACAGGCAATAGTTCGCTCGCTCAGAGTCTTGCCCGGAATTTATGCAGAATGCTATTAATTCTGGGACCAGTATTGGCCAAGGCTGGCATCTGTAGGCCGTTGGTACAGTACATCGAACAAGAAATGCTGCCTCGCACATCCTGCAATGGTTTGCAGTATGGGTTCGGAGGCAAAGGCTACGGCTGTAGCGCTGAGCAATTAACGTTCATAGCAAATGGCATCGAGGGTGATGAAAATCGGAGGTTCACAATATCCGAGCGTATTGCGTTGCGTATCGACATACTTGATGGTCGGCGCGGAGACATTCTTCGCTATGCCGTCATCACAAAACCCACCGCCGCCGAGTCAACAGAAGCTGAGTTATCCTAGGCCATACCATAGGGATACCCTCGATGTTAAACACATTAGAGGTGTCTTAGGCTCAGCGTCAGCAAGGAACTCGAACAATGAAAACCGTCACGAAACTGATATTGAAAAATTTCAAGCGCTTCAAGACGCTTGAGTTGGATTTCGACAAAGAACTGAACATCCTTATCGGCGGCAACGAGGCGGGAAAGAGCTCTGTGCTTCAGGCACTTGACATTGTACTAAGCGGAAGTCGTAGCAAAGTGGAGAGTGTTGGACTTGAATCGCTGTTCAACACGACATGCCTTGAAGAATTCATGGCAGGTAATCGCAAGCTCGTTAATCTCCCGAAAATGGCGATTGAGGCTTACCTGGAAGGGTTTGCAGACCATGAGCTCAATGGTAAGAACCACAGCAAGGGTGGCGTTGCGATTGACGGCATAAAGCTCGTTTGTGAGCCGGTAGACGAATATACCAAGTACATCGAAGAGATCCTCCAAGATCCAAACTCTAGCTTTCCGTTTGAGTACTACTCAATTCAATTCTCAACCTTCGGAGGACACCCGCTCCATCCCTACAAAAAACCACTGAAACACCTTTTAATTGACAGCGCTCAAATTAACAACGACTACGCGACGCGGGAGTACACACGTTCAATGTATGTTGCGAATGCTACTGTACTGGAACGAAACCGCCATGGGCTGGAATATCGGAATGCAAAGACCAAATTCCGTGACAATATACTGAGAGAAATTAACAATAAACTGCCGGACTACAAATTTGGAGTTAGGAGCAGCCCCAAAGCAAGCATTGAAACAGATATCATGATCACGGAAGGTGACATTCCCATCGACAGCAAGGGGAAAGGTCGCCAGTGCTTCATAAAGATCGAGTTTGCCTTGCGAGATCGCGAGCATACCTTGGACGTACTGCTCCTTGAGGAACCAGAGAACCACCTCAGTCACGTTCACACGCGAAAGCTCATTGAACGCATCAGCAGTGCAAAAAAGAAGCAAATCTTCATAGCTACGCATAGCAGCCTGATTTGTACTCGCCTCAATTTGCAAAAGGCGATCATCCTCAGCGAGACAGCACCCTCAAGTCCTCTGTCTTTGAAAAGCCTACCGCCCGACACGGCAGCATTTTTCATGAAGGCCCCAGATAACAACGTTCTAGAGCTCGCACTATGTAAAAAGGCCATTCTAGTCGAGGGCGATGCTGAGTTCATCTTGATGGAGGCGCTCTACCAGAAGCACGCCGTAAATGGCTCATTGGACAAGGACGGCGTCCATGTCATTTCGGTCGACGGCACAAGCTTCAAGCGCTACTTCGATCTGGCTAAAGTCCTCATGATTAAAGTGGCGGCGATTCGGGACAACGACGGGGCATATCAGGAAAAGTGTGTAGCCAATTATGCTGACTACACATTGCCCACGATCAAAGTGTTTGCCGATTCAAATAACACGCGCTCTACATTTGAGATCTGCATGTACGAGGACAATAAGGCCGTGTGCGATGAGCAATTTTTGGCTGGCAGAAAGAAACTGACGGTTCAGGAGTATATGCTCGCCAACAAGACGGATGCTGCATTCTTGCTTTTGGAGCACAAGGAGGATCGCCTTGTTGCGCCGGCCTATATTCAGGAGGCGGTAACGTGGATAAGAGAGTAGTTTTTGCCGTCGCAGGGTCTGGCAAAACCCACAAAATTGTCCAAGAACTCGATCAAACCCAGCGCTTCCTTCTTGTCACGTTTACGGAAGCAAATAGGGACAACCTTCGGGCACGAATCATTAACAAGTTCGGCCATTTCCCGAAAAATGTCTGTCTCTATACGTATTTTTCTTTCCTACATTCGTTTTGCTATCGGCCATTCTTGCTTAGCGCGAAGCAGACGAAGGGAATGACATTCCAACGGCGATCAGCTGAGGAACGGGATTACCCTGCTACACATGACAGACGCTATATGACTGTCAGCCGCTGGCTTTATCACAACAGACTGGCGAAATACCTAGAGCAAACAGGCACAGTCAAGGACGTGATTGCGCGGATTGAGAAGTATTTTGATGTTTTCTTTATTGACGAAGTGCAGGACTTCGCAGGACACGACTTCAATCTACTAATGTCCCTTTGCAAGACTAACGTCATGTGTATGTTCGTCGGAGATTTCTACCAACATACGTACGACACAAGCCGCGATGGCAATGTTAACGTCAACCTGCATGCAAACTATGAGGCCTATAAGAAGCGATTCTCTGTAGCAAAGGTCGATCTTGACCTAACCTCACTGATCAAGAGTCGCAGATGCAGCAAATCAGTCTGCGACTTCATTTCCACGCAGATTGGCATTCATATCGAGTCACATTCGGACGCCCTTACCGAAGTCAAATTGACAGAAGATCCACTAGTCGCGCAAGAGCTCTACGAGGCGCCTGGCACCGTAAAACTATTTCTGAAGGAACACTATAAATACGACTGCTATTCGCAGAATTGGGGCGCTGCAAAAGGTCTAGATCACTACCAGGATGTATGTGTTGTGCTGCATCCTGAGGCGACTAAGGCCTGGAAGGCCGGAACTTTGGCATACCTCAATCCAGAAACCCGAAACAAACTTTATGTTGCGTGCTCGCGAGCACGTGGCAGTCTAACTTTCGTTCCAGAATCCCTCCTCAAACACCACAAACTCGTTCGAACCGCCTAATGATCCGGAACACAAGGTCATATTGATCGTTCTTGTAGATTCCATTTCTCCAATCTGAAATCGAGCCTAGATCAACTTTGATTGAATTGGCGTAGCGGCTTAGAAAAGAAAACCATCAATGTTCACTGACTCGAGATCCGCATCGATTACATGGAACTCATCCAAATCTGTAACAGCCAAGGTCTCCGGGTCATTGCCAAGCCTATCCCGTGCTGCTCGTTCAGCGATCGCCATCGGGTGCTTCAGGAAACATGTCTCCAGCGTATTGAACAATTCTTTGTCATTGGTTTGTCGGGTACGGTTTCGTACCGCGTTGGCGTCCAGATAATCAATCTCATATTTGCTCGGCCGTATCTGTTCTTTTGCTTTCGTGATCATGGCAACGGCCTCGGAAGAGAGCTTTCCTGTTGTCCAAAACTCAAAGCGCTGACTAAGCTTTTTCCAGTCGGGGTGTTCTAGAGCGATTTTTGAAGCCAAAGGAACCTTTTGGGTAAGCCACTTTTCGACTTCGCTATCTGGAATGGTCGTAAAAGGCGCGTAGCCTTTGCATTCCACAAACAGGAGAGATTGGTACCCCTTTTGCGCTAGGACATCAATCTCCACCTTCCCTCCGCTTGAGTGCTTCAGAATTTCGTTCATCCTTACGATAGGTCCATATTCATGACGAACCACCGCTGCGGCAATAAATTCGAATAGTGCCCCACGCAAGTTATTTGCTGCTCCTTCAATTTTCGACAAGCGAAGGAAGAGCTCGTTGAATACTTCAGGGTCAATGGCGAAGCTTGCTGCTTGGACCAGTACCTGAGTTAGTTGTGTCAGCCCCTTGGCCACCTCTGTACCAAAGAGAGTTTCGGGGGTTGCTGGTACGATGCCACTCTGCTTTGCAAGCTTGAAGGCATCTGCGGAATAGCGATCAGCGACAAAAATTTGCAGGCATCGCCCAATGTTCTTGAGGCTTCGCAACGTCTTGCTCTTATGTACGAATGGTGCAAGTCCTCGTTCATTTATGTGACTCCCCAGCAGGACATCACATGCAATAAAACCAGGCTTTGGCTTTCCCGAGCAGCTCCAATCAACCATCGGGCCGACGTAGGAAGGTGCTGCGAGATCCCATGCAAAAGTTGCAATTGTAGGTAGTGTGTCCCGCTCCCCGCGAAGCGCCACTTTTTCGTAACTCCCAAGCCCTAATTTCTTTATCCAGTCACGTACGGCCTGGAGAAGAATCCCTTCGGTGAGAAGGCGAGCGCGAATCTCGTTTGCGGCGCCCTCGTATCGACCAGCCCCCTGAATTAGCGCAATACATGGCCCAACACCAGGTATGTCGTACTCGTCCACCAAATTGGCTTTACGTAATCGTTCGTACAAAGTTTCCGGAGACAGGTGATTTTTTTGCTTAAGCGGAGCTCCACATGCAATCGGAAAGTGGGCTTTGGGAATTATTCCACCACGTTGCCGAAGTGCAGCCAAGACTAGACCATAGGCAGAACTATGGTCTAGCAACGCCTGAACTAAATTTTCCCAGTATGTTGGGGAGCCAAAATCCCGCTGTAAATATAGAAACCGAGCATTTCTCGCAAAAGGAAGATAGGCAAGGCGTTTGATATTTGAACTGCCTCGGGATACCCGCTGCCGGGCAGCCAGAGCTGTCAACTTATGCTTCTCCACCAGAACCCTAGTGACCTCGGTACTAAGGCATCCACCCTTTTCGGCCAAAATTTCCTCAACCAAGTTGCTCATGCTTCTTCCTCAAGAGGTTGTCACACTACGCTATTTATAATAACAAACTACATGGTCCGCGGCAGCGCTTCGCGAACTTTCCTTAAGCCATTGATCAAAAGGCAAATTTCACGATCAACTTCAAATTTCCTCCAGTCACCTGTCACAGTGACATAGCAGATCGATTAATCGGCTAGCCGCAATCGAGATCTGCATCGGCTGTTCGCATGACTGCGTAGAGTCGGATGTAGCAGTCCCAAGCCAGGAGTCTCAATGGGAGAAAATGCCGAAGCGGAAACGTTTGGATGTCTCGGACTATATTGCCCATTCTCAGACTCTATTGTTCTGTCTCAGACTTAATTGGCAACGAACACATACTTTTGTCGCGAAACTTTTTTCAGCCTTAGCACTCTTATGCAGCGAGTGCTAAAATGAAGTTGTACCTTGAAGGAGGAAATTACGCTATGACCTACGCCTTGGCGCTTCCCATCCCCTCGTCCGTCGGGAATATCGATGCCTATATTCAGGCAGCGAACCGTTATCCGATGCTGACCGAGGCCGAGGAGTCCCGGCTGGCCGAGCGTCTCCACAATGATGGCGATGTGGAGGCCGCGCGTCAGCTTGTGCTCTCCCATCTACGTCTCGTCATCTCCATTGCCCGTGGCTATCTGGGTTACGGTCTGCCGCATGCCGATCTGATTCAGGAAGGCAACATTGGCCTGATGAAGGCGGTCAAGCGCTTCGACCCGTCGCGCGGTGTGCGTCTGGTCTCGTTTGCCATGCACTGGATCAAGGCCGAGATTCATGAGTACATCCTGAAAAACTGGCGCCTCGTCAAAGTCGCGACCACCAAGGCCCAGCGCAAGCTGTTCTTCAACCTGCGCAGCATGAAGAGCGGCTACGAAGGCATCGATACGCTGTCCGGCACACAAGCGGCCGAAGTTGCGGCTCGCCTGGGCGTCAAGCAGGACGAAGTCGTCGAGATGGAAACCCGCTTGTCCGGTCGCGACATCGCGCTGGAAGGTAATCCGGACGACGGCGAAGAGGCATTTGCCCCGATCGACTATCTGGCCGACTCGCGCTACGAGCCTACCCGCGTGCTGGAAAACAAGGCCATCGCCCGCCTGCAGGACGAAGGCCTGCACGAAGCGCTCGAAGCACTCGACCCGCGCAGCCGCCGCATCATTGAAGCGCGCTGGCTGCACGATGGCGAAACGGCCACGCTGCATGATCTGGCGGCCGAATTCGACGTTTCCGCCGAGCGGATTCGTCAGATCGAGGTCAAGGCGCTGCAAAAGATGCGCGGCGTACTCGCTACGGCCTGACAGCAACTCGTTACCAACAAAAAGGGGAGCCTCGGCTCCCCTTTGTCTTTCCGGGTAGCCCGCTCAGTTCTTTTTCTTGGCCGCCGGCTTGCTGCCCTTGGCGGCAATATCGCCCTTGAAGTCATTTTCAACCAGTGGTGGCGCATCCACTTGTGGCACATGGCATTGCACACAATTGTGGCGGAGCGCCGAGGTCTCTGCCTGCACCTTGCCTTCACGGTCACGGAAATGGCTATCGCCGATCTTCGGCGCTTTCTTCTTCTGGTAATTGGTCGCGCTGTGGCAGGTCAGGCACTGGTTTTCTTCCAGCGTGATTTCGTCAAAGTTCTCGACCGCGTGCGGGATCACCGGCGGCTGACTACTGAAGGTGCGCACCACTTTTTCCTGCCCGCCGGGTTTGCCGCCCATGTATTTTTTCGCCTCCGGCGCCTGATCGACCGCCGTAACGTCAGCCCCGCGCATCGGCTTTGGCGATTCCTGCGCAAAGACCGGTGAGGCGAGCGCCCAGCAGGCGACGGAAGCGAATACGACGCAGGACAGCTTCAGGGTTTGTTTCATGATGGGCGCTCCTCCTCTAAGACTCGAACATCATTTGGCTTCGGGCTGCGCCATGGAGGCAGCAGTCGAAGTCGGGTTATTGGTACGCAATCCGAAGGAAAAGACCTCCTTCGAGCAGACATCGATACAACGACCGCAATTGGTGCAACTCGGTGCCAGAATGACCGGGCCAACGCCCTTATCCTCCCCCTTCAGGGCGGGACGAATGACCTGCGGCTCAGGGCAGACCTCGAAACAATCCATGCAATCGTTGCATGCCGTGCGCTTCGCGGCCGAGACACGCAACGGGCTCCAGCGGCCAATCAGGCTGTAGAAGGCACCAACCGGGCAAAGGCGGCCGCACCAGGCACGATTCATCACGAACAGGTCGAACAGGAAAATGGCGATGACGATCATCCATGCCGAGCCAAGGCCGAAGATCAGCCCACGATGCAGCATCGAGACCGGATTGATCAGTTCCCACAGCACCACACCGGTCAGCGCCGAACCGAGCAGGGTCATGCCGAGTATCCAGTAGCGCGTGCGAGCCGACAGGCTGCCAGCACCCTTGATCCCCAGACGGTCACGCAGCCAGCCCGCCGCGTCGGTCACGACGTTAACCGGGCAAACCCAGCTGCAATAGACCCGCCCACCAACCAGAAAATAGAAAACCAAGGCAATGGCGACGCCGATCAGGCCCAGTTTTTCCGGCACATGACCAGTCATCAGCGATTGCAGCGCAACGTAGGGATCGGTCAGCGGCAAGAAATTCAGCGTGTAGCTGTAGTTGAGGTTGCCCTTGACGATCCAGATGCCGGCCAGCGGGCCGAGCAGGAACAGGGCAAGGATACCGAACTGCGACAGACGACGCAGGATCAGCCACTTGTGCGCGCGCAACCAGCCCTTTTCCTCGACGGCTTCGGCGCCAATGCGCTTCTTGTTGCCCATCTGGCTCATGGCTTACCCCCCAGCCCGGGCGGATGGCTCGGAATGACGCCCGCCTCGCTGCCGGCCATGCCACGCATCGTTTCGGTGTGACCGGAGGCCGGATCGTAGTGACCAGGCAACACCGTACCTTCGGGCATCCGATCCGGCAGATCGATCATCTTGGATTCATCGATCAACGAATGGCCAGCCTTTTTCTGCTCTTCCCAGCCGACACGGTAGTGGTGACCGAGTTCGCCCTTGGCCAGCTTGGGCGGCAGGACACGAATGGCCGCTTCTTCGAGCACACACGATTTCTCGCACTTGCCGCAACCGGTGCAAAACTCGGAATGCACGGTGGGCAGGAACATGGCGTGGCGACCAGTCCGCGTATTGGGCTGCATGTCGAGCGTGATCGCCTTGTCGATGACCGGGCAGACGCGATAGCAGACGTCACAACGCAGGCCGAGGAAATTCAGGCAGGTTTCGTGGTCGATCAGCACCGCCACGCCCATCTTGGCCTTGTTGATGTCGGTTAGCTCATGGTCCAGCGCCTTGGTCGGGCAGGCCTTGATGCAGGGGATGTCGTCGCACATCTCGCACGGGATGTTCCGCGCACTGAAATACGGCGTGCCGGTCGCTACCGGCGTCTCCGGCTTAGCCAGCGACAGCGTGTTGTAGGGGCAGTCGCGGACACACAGCCCGCAGCGGATGCAGGCACCGAGAAAATCATCCTCGGGCAGGGCGCCCGGTGGCCGAAGGGCAAGGGCCGGCAAGGCCTTCGATTGCTTGGCATAAAGCCCCAGGCCAAGACCCAGCATGCCAACGCCGCACGCCATGCGGGCGGTATCGAACATGAACTGGCGGCGGGCTGCGCTCGTTTTGGGGGTGTTGCTTTTCATCTATATCTCACAGATCGGTCAGGCCAGTCACGGGCGGGCCCCTTTCCCGCCCGTTTCCGGCGCTCCCTGATTGCCTCAGTTAATTGTTTTACGCCTTGACCACCTTGCAGGCGCATTTCTTGTAGTCGGTCTCTTTCGAGATCGGACAAGTCGCGTCCAGCGTCAGCTTGTTGACCAGGCGATGCTCGTCGAAGAAAGGTGCAAAGACCAGCCCCAGCGGAGGCTTGTTGCGCCCCTTCGTTTCAACCCGCAACTGGATCTCGCCGCGACGGGTAGCCAGCTTGACCACATCGTTGCGGGCCAGGCCGCGCTTCTTGGCATCTTCCGGGTGCATGTAAACCACGGCATCCGGCATCGCCTTGTACAGCTCCGGTACGCGGCGAGTCATGGAGCCGGTATGCCAGTGTTCCAGAACACGACCCGTGCACAGCCAGAGGTCGTATTCGGCATCGGGCATTTCGGCGGCAGGCTGATAAGGCAGGCCATAAATGATGGCCTTGCCATCGGGATAACCGTAGAAGCGGATACCTTCGCCCTTCGGCACATAGGTATCGTAGCCCTCGCGGAAGCGCCACAGCGTTTCCTTGCCGTCGACCACCGGCCAACGCAGGCCACGTGCCTTGTGATAAACATCGAAGTTGGCCAGATCATGCGCCTTGCCGCGCCCGAAGCTGGCATATTCCTCGAACAGACCTTTCTGAACGTAGAAACCAAAGGCCTTGGACTCGTCGTTCATGTAGTCCTTGATGCCGTGGGCATTGACCTTCTTGACCTCGTCCAGACCGAACTTGTTGACCTGGCCGTTGGCGTACAGCACGTCATAGAGGGTCTTGCCCTTGTATTCCGGGTTCTTGTCGAGCAACTCGGCCGGCCAGACTTCCTCGACCTTGAAGCGCTTCGAAAACTCCATGTACTGCCACAGATCGGACTTGCCCTCCCCCGGTGCCTTGACCTGCTGCCGCCACATCTGGCCACGGCGCTCGGCGTTGCCGTACATGCCTTCCTTCTCCATCCACATGGCGCAGGGCAGGATCAGGTCGGAGGACATCGCAGACACGGTCGGGTACACATCGGAAACCACGACGAAAGCCTTGGGGTTACGCCAGCCCGGATAGATTTCCTCATTGACATTCGGCCCGGCCTGCATGTTGTTGGTCGTCGACGTCCAGTAGAAACCGAGCTTGCCGTCCTTCAAGGCGCGGCTCTGGGCCACGGCGTGCAGGCCGATCCAGTCCGGGATGGTGCCGGCCGGCAGCTTCCACAGTTTTTCCGACAGTTCGCGGTGCTTGGGATTCATCACCACCATGTCGGCCGGCAAACGATGGGCAAAGGTGCCCACTTCCCGCGCCGTGCCGCAGGCCGACGGCTGGCCGGTCAGCGAGAACGGCCCGTTGCCCGGCTCGGAAATCTTGCCGACCAGCAGGTGCACGTTGTAGATCATGTTGTTCACCCAG